>Ga0209233_1000034_pt1 | contig 578898 bp, 513 predicted proteins | sample AraplaCL_Cvi_mCL_FD_184269 | JGI IMG/M metagenome (GOLD analysis project Ga0209233, IMG submission 184269) | Arabidopsis root microbial communities from the University of North Carolina, USA - plate scrape CL_Cvi_mCL (SPAdes) (version 2) | ecosystem: Host-associated > Plants > Roots >...
CTGTTCAGGTTGATGGTTTTACCGGTGGGAAGGGACCGGGCCATGCCACGGCCTGTCCGAAGGACGACCAGGATCCACTCGGTCTCCTTCCCACTTCAAACCATACACCTGAACCCACACACAGGATTCTAGGGTCTACGCGCGTCGATTCGGCCAACCGGTTATCCACTAGCTGGCTTTGGAATAGATATCCTTATACGCCTCGCGAAGCACCTTCTTCTGCACCTTGCCCATCGTGTTGCGGGGTAGTTCCTCGACGAAGATCACCCGCTTCGGGTGTTTGTATTTCGCCAGCCGCCCGGCAATGGCGGCGGTGATGTCGGCGGCGCTGATCGCCGATCCCGGCTTGCGCACCACCACAGCGGTGACACCTTCGCCGAAATCCGGATGGGCGACGCCGATCACGGCGCTTTCGGTGACGCCGTCGAGCGCGTCGATCTCGCTTTCGATTTCCTTCGGATAGACGTTGTAGCCGCCAGAGATGATCAGGTCCTTGCCGCGTCCGACGATGTGGACATAGCCGTCGGCGTCGATCAGGCCGAGGTCGCCTGTGATGAAGAAGCCGTCGTCGCGAAATTCGGCCCTGGTCTTCTCCGGCATGCGCCAGTAGCCCGCAAAGACGTTCGGTCCCTTGACCTCGATCATGCCGATCTCTCCCTGGGCAGGTAGTTTCCCGCCCTCGGGGTCGGTGATGCGCAGGGATATGCCGGGCAAGGGGAACCCGACCGTGCCGGCGCGCCGCTCGCCGTCATAGGGGTTGGAGGTGTTCATGTTGGTCTCGGTCATGCCATAGCGTTCGAGGATGGCGTGGCCGGTGCGCTCGCGCCAGGCCTGGTGCGTCTCCGCCAGCAGCGGCGCCGAGCCGGAGATGAACACGCGCATGCCCTTGGCCGCGTTCTTGCTCAGCCCCTCCTGCTGCAACAGCCGCACATAGAAGGTCGGCACGCCCATCAATGCGGTTGCGCGCGGCATCAGCGACAGGATGCGCGTCGGATCGAATTTCTGCTCGAAAAGCATTTTCGCGCCCGCCATCAGGATGACGTTGGTGGCGACGAACAGGCCGTGCGTGTGGAAGATCGGCAGCGCGTGGATGAGCACGTCGTCGGCGCTGAAGCGCCACTGCTCGACCAGCACGCGGGCATTGGAGGCGAGGTTCTCATGGCTGAGCATCGCGCCCTTGGAACGACCGGTCGTGCCGGAGGTGTAGAGGATGGCGGCAAGATCGTCCGGCCCGCGCGCGACGTCGCTGAAATCCGTCGCCTGCCGTGACGCCTGGCTGGCCAGCGTTCCCTGTCCGTCGCGACCGAGCGTGAGCACCGTGGCGCCGATCGACGCGGCAAGCGGTTCGACGCCGGACAGGCGGCTGGGATCGCACACGATCAGCCTCGGCTCGGCGTCGCGGAAGAAATAGTCGAGCTCCGGCAGCGTATAGGCGGTGTTGAGCGGCAGGAAGACCGCGCCGGCGCGCAACGACGCAAGGTAGAGCAGCGCGGCCTCCGGACTCTTCTCGACCTGGACGGCGACGCGGTCGCCAGGTTCGACACCCGCCTGCGTCAACGCATGCGCCAGTTGCGAGGATTTCGCCAGCATGTCGCCGTAGGTGATCGAGCGGCCGTCATCCGTCTCCATCAGCAACCGGTCGCGCGCCGGCATGCTGGAACGGAACGCGCCGAAGAGATGATTGGTCATGAAATATCCTCAAGGCGCCCGCCAAAGCCGAATGACAGATGCGTTGCGCTCGCCAGAGCGAATACCAGATTTGGTGGCAGGAGCAAAAAGACAGTGAAGGGTTTCGGCCGCTATCTGCGGCGTGCCTTGCTGGCGCCGGCCGTCGGGTCATAGCCCTGGGCGAAGCGTTCCATGCACATTGCCGCGGTGAGGCGATAGTGGTTGAGGAGCGCCTCGACCGCGCCATCGGCGTCGCCGTCCAGCGTCCGCTCGGCAATGATGCGGTGCTCGCCGAGATCGTCGCGCCCCATTCCCGGCGCGTTCTGCGAGATCAGGCGGTAGCGCGAGGCCTGGTCGGAAAGCTGATCGCAGAAGCCGATCAGCCAATGCGACCGGCATGCGCCGATCAGCGCGCGATGAAAGGCGCGGTGCAGCTTCTCCCATTCCGGATTGTTGGTTGCCGGGTCTTCGGGCAGGCGCCGCTCGGCGCGCGCCAGACGGTGCAGGGCCAGCACCAGCTGTTCCTCCCATTCGGCGCTGCGGTGAGCGATCGATTCTCGCAGCGCCCGCTCCTCCAGCCAGCAGCGCGTGCGCGTCAGTTCTTCCAGCTCAATGGCGCTGACCGGCATGAGGAAGAAGCCACGCTGGTCATGACGGCCGAGCAGGCCCTCGGCGGCCAGACGGTTGAGCGCCTCGCGCACCGGGGAAGCGCCGGCGCCGTAACGGGAAACGACCCACTCGACGCGCAGCTTGGTCTCGGCTTCCAAGGCTCCACGCAGCAGGTCGTCTCGAAGTTGCTGGTAGACCGAACTGGCCAGCGTGCTTTTGGCACCCTTGCCTTCGCTCGGCTCGGTGTTCTCGTATGTCAATCGAACTCCTGTTGCTTTGCCCCTGGTTTGCCAGGGCCCCTCGGCGAAGCAATCTACCGTACATGTATCATACAGACGGTCATTCCTCCCTCAAGCAGAAGATGACGATATTCGACTTTAAGACAAGATCGCTCATCAATTTATCGAACGAAGTAGATTTGTGCGTCAAAGCTGATATTGCCAGGCAAGTTCGTATATTGAACAACGGTTCAATACCTGGCGACGAGCGCACAACTCCCACGCGAAAATAAAGCTGCTTGTTTAAACGGCAGCGCGATCGGCAGCCGAACGGATCGCTTCGATATTTGCCCTATAGGCTTCGACACTGCCGCCCTTGAAGACGGCTGCGCCCGCCACCAGCACATCGGCGCCGGCCGCGGTCACCAGCGGCGCCGTCTCGGCCGAGACGCCGCCGTCGATCTCGATGCGGATCGGCCGGTCGCCGATCAGCGCCTTCACCCGTTTCACCTTGTCGACGATCGCCGGGATGAAGGCCTGCCCGCCGAAGCCGGGGTTCACGGTCATGATCAGGATCAGGTCGAGTCGGTCGAGCACATATTCGATCGCCGTTTCCGGCGTCGCCGGGTTCAGCGAGACGCCGGCCTTCTTGCCAAGGCTCTTGATGGTCTGCAGCGAGCGGTCGAGATGCGGTCCTGCCTCGGCGTGCACCGTCATGCCGTCGCAGCCGGCTTCGGCGAAGGCCGCCAGGTAAGGGTCGGCCGGCGCGATCATCAGGTGGCAGTCGAAGAAGGCCTTGGTGCGGTTGCGGATCGCCTTGATCACCGGCGGCCCGAAGGTGATGTTGGGTACGAAATGGCCGTCCATCACGTCGAGATGGATCCAGTCCGCGCCGGCGGCGGCCACGGCCTCCACCTCGTCGCCGAGTTTCGAGAAGTCGGATGCCAGCACCGATGGCGCGATCAGTGTCTTTTTGCCCATGATGCGGCCTCTCCAGTGCTTTCGTTTCAGACGCAGGACAGACTGCCTAAAGCATTTCGCGGCCAAATGGAATCGTCGGCGCTGAGGCAAAACGCGGCAAGACAAGGCAGCCGGCAAGAGAAGGCAGCCGGCGAGACGGGGCAGGAAGGCTGGGATGACAAAACCCACCGGATTGCTCCGGCGGGTTCGTCTGGGCCGATCGGCTTACTGAATATAGTCTCCCGATGGATCCTGCAGCAATCGTGGCTGCCGCTGCGGCACCTGACGCAGCACTCCCGGATTGAGCAGCATGCCGGGATTGACCTCGACACCCGGCCGCCTGCGGATCGGCGTGCAGTCGGGGAAGCGCCCTGTGGTGCCGACCGGGCAGCGCCGCCGGGTGAAGACCGGCTGGCACTGTCCGTCGATGAACTCCGCACCCGGCGCGCATTCCACTTGCGACCTGCGGCAGGCACCGTCGCGGACATCGGTACCACGCGGGCAGACGCAGTCCCCCCGCTTGTTGCGGGTTTGGCCGCGAATGCTGCACTGCTGCTGCGCCGGCCTGGGCGGCTGGCAGGCTTTGCCCCGGACCTGCAAGCCATCCGGGCAGGCGCAGTTGCCATTGGCGTCGCGCAGCTGGCCGCGGATCGGGCATTGCCTGCTCACGGTCGGCCGGCAGGCATTGCCACGCACCGCCATGCCGCTCGGACAGACGCAGACTCCGTCGCTGTTGCGGCTCTGGCCATCGATGCGGCACTGACTGGGTGGCTGCCGGTCCGGCACGCAAGCCCTGGCGGCACGGTCGAGATGCGTGCCGTCCGGGCAGGCGCAGCCGCTTTCGTTCGAGGTGGGCACGGCGCCGCGGATCGTGCATGTCGGAAGCGGCTGGAGATTAGGCACGCATTTGCCGTTTTCCAGGTCGGTGCCGCGCGGGCACACGCAACGCCCGTCTTCCGTTCGCACCTGGCCCGGCAGTGGGACGCAGGATTGCACGGGAGGCACGGGCAACGGCAGCAGGTGGGTGCCGCCGCCCGACGTGCACTGGCCGTCTCGGAAAGTGGTGCCTTCCGGGCAGACGCAGCGGCCGGCCGAGTTCATCACCAGCCCGAACGAGCACTGGTTCTTCACCTCATGCCTGATGGTGAAGGGGTGGCACGCATAGGCCTTGCCGCGATCGCCCTGGACGTTGGTCTGGCCGCCCGACAGCAAATCGCCGCCGCCCTGAACCGGTGTGTTCGGAGAAAGCACGCCGACGCAGTTCTGTCCGTTGACCGTGCCCTGCATATTGGCGAGGCGCCCATCCTCGGGAAGCACCACGGTAACGTGGTGGCGATGGCTTTCGCCGGCGCCCAGCTTCAGGTTGGCGATGCAGGACAGAGGCAGCGTCGTCGGCTCGGGCGAGCAGCCGAAGGGCGGGTCGATCGAGGTGATCTGAACGCCCTCCAGCCGGCCGAGGCCCTCGACGCCGACCGCATCGCCGATGCGGACGGGTCCGGAGAAGGGGCTCTGGCCGTCATTCGTGATGGTGATCTCGAACGAGCATGGCTGGCCGGGCTGGCATTCGGCGTCGCCGGTCTTCTCGACGCGGATGGCCGAGCCGCCGCCGCCCTTCGCGCAGGCTTGGCCGATCGGGTAGACGATGTCGTCGCCCGGCATCGGTCCATAGGAACCGCGCGCGCAGTTCTCGAATGCACCATTGCCGCCTACCGTCACGTCGAGGTGCCTGCTGGTTCCGGGCGTCATCGCGGCGCCGGGAAGCTGGCACGACAGCGAATTGGCGGGCACCGTTCCGCAAGCCCAGTCCGCGCCGTCAGGGGTGACGGCCTGGATCTGGACGGGCGCGCCGCCCGACACCAGCGTGGCGGCATCGTTCACCCGCACCGGACCGGTGGGGGCGGCCGTGCCGGCATTGGTGACGGTTATGCGGCAGGACACCGTGGCGGCGCCGGCGAGCGAGCCGTCGCATGTCTTGGTGATGCGCAGGCCGGGCCGGCCGCCATTCGGATGACGGATGCGTTCGGTCGCGCAGGCCTTGTTGTTGGCGAGGTCGACCTCGCCGGGAATGGCATTCACCTGCGCGCAGTTCTCCACCGTGTCCTGCCCGTAGTCCGCCGGCATCACCGCCTTGACGACGATCGATGTCGAGGCGCCCGGAGGCAGCGCGATGCCGGCATTGTCGCAGCGGAACTGGCCGGGGCCGTTCGGTCCGCAGGTCCAGGGCGGGCTAGGCCCGAAGGTCGACGAGGTCGGCGCACCGCCAGGGTAGTTGTCGATCACCGTCAGCGGCCCGTTATAGGTGCCGGTACCGTTGTTGATGATGTCGATCACGAAGCCGCAGACGCCGTCGGCCGTGCAGACAGGGGCGCGGGCCCGCTTCTTCAGGATCAGGTCGACCTTCTTCTCGACTGGGGGCTGGCATCCCGGATCGCGGTCGCCGCGCTGGCAGATCGGGATCGAGGCGCAGGCGCGATCGTTCTGCTGGCTGCCGAACAGCGGCTTGGCGCTGGCCTGGTAGTCATAGGCGGCGCAGTTGCGCAGCACGCTGCCCTGCCAGCCGCCCGCCGGCTTGAAGCCGAGCTTGAGGTCTATCGATGCGCCGGGGTTGAGCGTCGTCACCGGATAGGTGCAGGTCATCGGTGTCGTTCCAGGCGCGCAGGCCCACGGCGCATTCGGCCCGGAGGTCAGCACGGAGCCGGCCGGTGTCGTCACTTCGTCGAGTACGATCTTGCCATTATAGGGCGCGTCGCCGACATTGGTGACGGTGATGGTGAAGTCGCAGCCACCGGCCATCGTGCAGCGCGGCACGTCGGCGTGCTTTTCCACCGTCAGGTCCGGTTCCTTGTCCTTCGGCGGGCACCTGAGGTCGCGCGGGATGACGATGTCGATCGTCTGCGTGCAGCAGAGCCCCCAGCCTTCCTTCGGCCCGGCGTAGCCCTGGATGCCGGTGACGATGAGATGGATGGTTTCGCCGGGCGAGGCGCCGACGATCTTCCAGTTCAGTAACCCGCCGCCATTGGGCACCTGCTGCGTGCTTGGAACGATGCTGATGCCGGGCGTCGTCGTCGAGACCTGAACCCACTTGCCGCCCATCTCGGGACCGACCGGCATGTGGTAGATGAAGGCGCCGCCGCCGGGCACGCAGTCGACCGTGCCATGCTCGACCTTGAAACATTCCTTGCTTGGAGGTGGAGGCGGCGGCGTGCACTCGCTCAGGTCGATCTTGATCGATGTCTTCACGCCGGAGAGGAGGTCGCCGCCGGGCTTGTCCGGATCCTGCGACGGGATGGTGGTCGCGGGGCCGCCCCTGAGCGCCACCGTCATCTGGCCCTGGTTGTCGACCATCGTCGGTGCCGGAAAGGCCGCCTGGTCGATCTTGGCTGTGATCCGGAAGGTGATGACGCGTTCGTTCGCGGCGCCTGCGCCCACGAGGCTGGCGGCGCTGATGCGGAAATCCGAGAGCGTGGCCGTATCGCCGGGGTCGACCGATTTGCCGATCGAGGCGGCAGGCAGTGGCCCGCCGGAGGCGCTGGTGCCGTCGCCGACGATATCGACGCTGACGATCTGCAAGCCGTGCGGCAACTGGTCCTTGAAGTCGAGTCTCATCGCTTTCAGCAGCGCCGCCACGCTCGGTTTGTCGAAGTCCTTTGGATCGCCGCGCAGGCCGAAGCTCAGTTCGTACACGACTCGGTCGCAGCCTCTCTGGCCGCCCCGCTTGGTGAAGAAGGGGACGATCCGCCCGAGCTCCTGATCCATGGCGCGCGGTTGGTCGAGATCGGTGCCTGGTTGTGGACTGGCCGCCTGGCCGGTCTTGGCCGGGGCGGTGTCTTCGGCAAGCGCCGGCAAGGCCGGCATGATGGCGACCGCGATACCGGCCGCCATCAGCCAGCGCGCGCCGCGCCTGGCATATGACAGGGGTTTCATGATCGTCTCCATGACGGTTTTCGTGCCGCGCGAAGCGAGGCGGGAAAGGGCGAGATTGGCCATCTGTCCCTCCCTCAACGTTCGCAGCTGACGGCTGGCGTTCTGAGCGGCAGCGTCATCCTGCAGCAAGGGTAGTAACCACCCTTGTCCTGGTCGGACTTGCGGTAGAAGCAAAGTCCGACATTGACGGTGTCGCCAGGATCGTGGCCGGTGATGTCGATCGTGTAGGGCTTGCCCGGGACATGCGACATGGGGGTTGTCACCCCGACACCGGGCGTCGCGGATTGTGCCGTGATCGAATCGCCGCCTAAGCCGGCATGGTCATGGAGAGTGAGTACGGCCCGAAGCCCGCGCGGCGTGCAGTAGTAATGCACGTCCTCGACATCCACGCAGGGCGGCAAATTGCCCGGCGGCGGGAGGTCCGGCGGATAGAACGGAGGCAAATAGCCGCCCGGGATTTCCTCATAATAGCCCGCGCGGCCCTCGCAGGGACGCCAGACCCTGACGGCGCCGACATGGCCCTCGACCTCTGGGTCCTCGAAAAAGCCGTCGAAGTCGACGAACCATGAGCCGAAGGGCGGAACGTTGGCCGGCTTGACCAGCCCGCTCGGCGCCAGCTGCACGCCATGCACGGCGAACGGGCCGCCGGCGGCGAGCCGCTCGGCGAGCTCCGGGTTCTCGCGCAATTTGTCGCCGGTGTTGACGACAATGTCGGCGCATACGCTGGTGTTGAGATTGCCGTCGGCGTCATAGCCATATTGCAGGTCGACGCCGCCGGCCGACTGGCGGTTGCCTTGCGGGAAGCCGACCGCATATTCCTGCGGCACCTCTACCCAGGCCGATTGCGTCGCCGGATCGTCCTGGTCCTTGCGCCGGTAGCGGATCAGCTCGCCTTTGCCGGAATCGGCGAAGCGGCTGTAATCATAGCGGTTTTCGACCGGTCCGCGCTGGGCGAGATACATGAAGCCCTTGTTGTCGAAGGCGATGTCGGTGACGGCGTAGTCCTCGTCGGCCTTGACCGTCAGCTCCCAGCGCGGATCGCCGGCAAAGCTTCCGTCGCTCGCAAGGCCTACCGACCAGATCTCGGCTTTTTCGCCGACGGAATAGTAGAGCCGGCCGCCATGATAGGCGACGGCCCAAACGCGACGTTGGTCCTGCGTGTAGCCCCAGGTTCCCGGGTCTTCGCTATCGAAGGCGGCGCTTTGTATGTTCATCGTCGCGCCGTCGTCGGCGACAGGCGCAAGACCATGCGCGGGGCGTCCGGCAACGCCGTGGTCGAAGCTGTCGATCAGGTGGCCCTCGACGTCGATACGGTGGATCAGGCCGGTGTCGAGGTCCGAGGCGAAGAACTGGCGGTGGGTCGGATCGAAGGCGAGGTTGCCGATGCCAGGCCCGCTGTTGGTGTCGATGTCGGCGAATTTCGAGACGGCGCCGGTGATGCCGTCGATCTTCCAGATCGTGCCCGGGCCGCCGCCATTCGCGGCGCCGAACTGGCCGTCCATGAAGGTGGCGCCGTCTGTGCCCCGGCGCCGCCGCTCCGGACGTCCGTCCTTGTCGGCGTCCGGCGTGACGATCTCGATGCCATGCAGCGAGGTCGCCGCGGCATAGAGGTTGGGGATGCCCGACGGCACGCCGTCGCGGATGCCATCGTCATAGGTCAGGCCGAACACCTCGCCGATCTGGCCGGCCGTCACCTCGAAGGGTGGGGGCGTGAAGACGAGCTGGCCCGAGGCGGGACCGCCGAGGTGTGAGACGTCGAAAATGCGCAAGGATGCGCGCGAGGTGTCGATGAAGGTCTCGTCGACCGGGTCGACGCCGGGCGGCAGGCCAGCCTTTTCGGAATCGGGAGAGTTGAAGTCCGGAATGACGGTGCCGGGAAAGCCGGTGACCGCCATCGAGCCGGGATAGATGATCTGGGTTTCCTGCGCCTGGGCGGCGCCGCCGAGCCAGAGTGTGGTGGACAGCGCCAGGGCGAGAATCCCGCCGGTTGAGGCGATCACGCGGCGCAAACGGCCTGCTCGAGAAGGCACGAAGGAGCCGCGACCGCAAGACATTGAACGCCCCTCGAAGCCGCTGGAAGGAACATCCGGTCCAGCCACGCCAACCAGGGCAAGGTGCGGCGTTGCGGCATGTTCTTCCCTGGCTGAATTGTCCGCCTTAGTCCTGGCGACGATACCCCTGCGCCTGGGAGGGGTCAACGGAACCAGCCGGAAGCCCAGCGCATCGAACCCATCATGCAGGCGATGGCTGTGCCGGACACAGGTTGCTTCTTGAACCCACGAGGTCGCTGGAGTTCTGATCATTGACGCCTCCCTCCGTGCCGCATCATTGCGGCGCCAGACCGTCAGTCGCGGATCAGAACGGAAAGGTTCAATGCGGCGGATGCGAGGCGGGAGGAAAGTCGGCCGTGCGAATCGATCACCAGAGCCAGTCGCCGCGCCCAAGCGCCGAAACCGCCTCGACGATGCGGGTGAAGCTCGCACGCGCCCGTCCGGCCATGTGACGGGCCCTCAGATAACCATGCACCAGGCCGGGTTCCTCGAACCAATAGGCGTGCCCGCCGGCGGCCACGACGCGGTCTCGGTAGGCCTCGCCGTCGCACGACAGCGGATCGCATTCGGCGGTGATCAGCACCGTCGGCGGCAAATTGGCGAAATCGGCGTCCGCGAGCGGGTAGAGCGTGATATCGCCGGTCATATCCACGCCGCCGGTACGGATATGCTTGTAGAATTCGAGATCCCGCATGGTCAGCATCGGCGCTTCGGCGTGCGTGACATAGGAGCCACGCGAGCGGTCGCCACCAAGGCCCGGATAGATCAGCACCTGGCCGGCCGGCTTCTTGGCGTGGCCACGCGTGGCATGGCTGACCGCCGCGCAAAGATTGCCGCCGGCGCTGTCGCCGCAAAGCACGACAGGGCGGTCATAGGTCCTGGCGGCCCACTCGAATGCGGTCATGGCGTCGTCGAAGGCCGCGGGATGCAGATATTCCGGCGCCAGCCGATAATCGACCGAGACCACGTCGAAACCAGTGCGTGAGCACAGCTCGGCGCAGACGTCGTCGTGGCTGCCCAACCCGCCGAGGATGAAACCGCCGCCATGGACATAGAGCACCATCGCGGCTTTGTTGGGCGACGCGTTGCGGTAGACGCGGATCGGGACGCTGTTCGTCGGCGCGGCAACGGTGGTGGTTTCCACCGTCACGCCTTGCGGATAGCCGGCGAAGAACTCCCGGCACATGCGGTCATAGATCGCGCGTTGCTGCTCGATCGTGTAGTCGATCGTATCCGGCGGGTAATAGGAGTTGGTCTTCTCGATGAAGGCCCACGTCTCGGCGTCGATCAGGGTCTTGTAGTCGGTCATGGCTACAAACGATTGCTATCGTCCCTTCCACACCGGATCGCGCTTCTCGGCAAAAGCGCGGAATCCTTCCATATTGTCTTCCGACCCGTAGAGCGCGTCGACCGTCGGGAGTTGCCGGCGCGTCACCTTGTTCATGGCGTCCTGGAAAGTCAGCGCCTCGGCAACCCGCGCCGTTTCCTTGATGGAGGCAAAGACCAGCGGCGGGCCGCTGGCCAAAAGCCTTGCGATCTCCCAGACGCGCTCCTCGAGCTTGTCCTTGGGCAGCACCTCGTTGACCAGGCCCCAGCGATGCGCCTCGGCGACATCCATCCAGCGGCCGGTGAACAGGAGGTCCATGGCGATATGATAGGGGATGCGCTTCGGCAGCTTGATGGTCGCGGCATCGGCAAGTGTACCGGCGCGGATTTCGGGCAGCGCGAAAGAGGAATGGTCCGAGGCGTAGATGAGGTCGCAGGACAGCGCCAGCTCGAAGCCGCCGCCCACCGCCATGCCGTTGACGCAGGCAATGACCGGTTTGTTGAGGTCGCGCAGTTCCTGCAGTCCGGCAAAGCCGCCGACACCGTAATCGCCGTCGACCGCGTCGCCGCTCGCCGCCGCCTTCAGGTCCCAGCCGGCGCTGAAGAACTTGTCGCCGGCCGTCTTGACGATGGCCACGCGCAGTTCCGGATCGTCACGGAACGCCTTGAAGGTCTGGCCCATCAAGCGCGACGTCTTGAGATCGATGGCGTTGGCCTTCGGCCGGTCGAGCGTGACTTCGAGGACCGCGCCTTCGCGGCGGGTGGTGATAACGTCAGCCATTCTTCTTTTCTCCAAGCACCAGCAGGGCGTCCGCGATCCAGGCGCCCTTGCCCTTGGCGCAGACGATCAGCGGGTTGATGTCGAGTTCCTCGATCTCGCCCTCGTTCTTCTGCACGAAGTCGGCAATGCCGGCGATGGCGTCGATGGCGGCCGCGACATCGGCCCGGGGCCGGCCGCGATAGCCTTCCAGCAACGGATAGAGTTTCAATCCACGCAGCGCCGCCTCGATGTCGTCGCGCGTCGCCGGCAACATCAGGGTCACGCTGTCGCGCAGAAGCTCGACCAGCACGCCGCCGGTGCCGAGCGTCATCACCACGCCGAACATCGGATCGCGGGTGAAGCCGACGATCAGCTCGGCGACGCCGTCGCGCACCATCCGCTCGGCATAGAGCCCGGTGCCGAGCGGCAAGAGGTCATGGGCGGCGGCGCTGACGGATTCGGCGTCCTTGAGGTTCAGCCTGACGGCGCCGACTTCCGACTTGTGGGTCACGCCGAGCGCCTTCAGCGCCACCGGGAAGCCGAGCGTCATCGACGAGATCACCGCCTCGACCGCATTGGAAGCGCGCTCGCCCTTCGGCACCGGCAGGCCGGCCTTGATCAGCCTTTCCTTGGCCTCGGCCTCGTCCGGCGTCACCCGCTTGGCTTCGGACGCCCCCGCCGCCGTGGTGTCGACCGGCTGCGCCTGCGGCTCGCGCCAGGCCCAGCCGATGAAGGCGGCCGCCTGGGCGGCATCCATGGCTTCCGAAATGCCGAACAACGGCACCATGCCGCGCGCCATCAGGCCGGCGGTATACTCCTCCGGCAGGTTTTCCGGCAGCGAGGACACGATCGCGCCCTGCGCCTTGTTGGTCTTCAGCGCCGCCTCGAAGGCGCGCAGCGTCGCCCACCAGTCGACGTCCGAGCAGCGGTCGGGGCGCGGGAAGTCGAGCACCAGCATGTTGAGGTCGAAGCCGCCCGAAACCATGGCGGTGAAGGTGGCCGTCATCGCCGGCTCGTTGTTCCAGATGAAGGTGTGGTAGTCGAGCGGATTGGCGACCGCGACCAGCGGCCCGAGCGTCGATTTCACATGCGCGCGATGCTGATCGGTCAGCGCCGGGAAATGCACCCAGCGCCCTTCGGCGCTGTCGGCCATCACCGAAGCCTCGCCGCCCGAGCAGCTCATCGACGAAAGCCTGTAGCCGGGCAACGGCCCGGTGATGTGCAGGAGCTTCAGCGCCTCGATGAAGGCCGGAATCGAATCGACGCGCGCTATGCCCAGACGCTTCAGGAAAGCGCCGGACGCGGCGTCCGAACCGGCGAGCGACGCGGTGTGCGACACCGTCGCCTGCCGGGCCTGCTCCGAACGGCCGACCTTCATGGCGATGATCGGCTTCTTCAGCTCGCGCGCCCGCGCCGCCAGCCTCTCGAAGCCGGCCACCGAGTCGAAAGCCTCGATATGCAGGCCGAGCGAGGTGACGCGCTCGTCCTCGATAAGGCCGAGCGCCATTTCGGACAGGCCGGTCTGCGCCTGGTTGCCGGCCGTCATCAGGAAGGCGATCGGCAGGCCGCGCTTCTGCATCGTCATGTTGATGGCGATGTTGGACGACTGGGTGATGATGGCCACGCCCTTGCCGCCCTCGGCCAGTCGGATGCCGCCATGCTGGTCGGGCCACAGCAATGCGCCGTCGGCATAATTGATCAGGCCGTAGCAGTTCGGGCCGATGATCGGCATATCGCCGGCGGCGGTGACGAGCTCCGCCTGCAGCCGCTCGCCGTCCTCGTCATAGGCCTCGGTCTCCAGGAAGCCGGCTGCGAAGCAGACGGCGCCGCCGGCGCCGCGCTCGGCCAGTGCCTTGATCACTTCGATGGTGAGGTGCCGGTTGACGCCGACGAAGGCGGCGTCCGGTGCTCCAGGCAGGTCGGCGACGGAGCGGTAGGCCTTGCGACCGGCGACTTCGTCCTTGGTCGGATGCACCGGCCAGATTTCGCCGGCAAAGCCCATCTTGATCGATTGCGCCACGACGGCGGCGGCCTGCGTCCCGCCGAACACGGCGATCGATTTCGGGCGCAGGAGACGTTCGAGTTTATGCATGGCCATCTTTTCGTTTGAGCGCGATCCGTTCCAAAGCCGCATTGCGGCTTTGGAACATCATGCTCTAAGCCCCGAACGGACGCAGCAGCGCCCGCGAAATAATATGTCGCTGAATCTCCGACGTGCCTTCCCAGATGCGCTCGACGCGCGCGTCGCGCCAGATCCGCTCCAGCGGCAGGTCGTCCATCAGCCCCATGCCGCCATGGATCTGGATGGCTTCGTCGGCGACGAAGGCCAGCATTTCGGTGGCCTTCAGCTTGGCCATCGCCATGTCCTGATCGGTGACGGTGCCCTGATCGTACTTCCAGCCGGCTTCGAACACCATCAGGTCGGCGGCCTTGAGTTCCGTCGCCATGTCGGCGAGCTTGAAGGAGACGCCCTGGAACTTGCCGATCTGCTGGCCGAACTGCTGGCGCTGGGCGGCATATTCGATGGCATGCGACAGCGCGCGCTCGGCACGTCCGAGACAGGTGGCGCCGACCTGCAGGCGGGTCGCGCCCAGCCATGAATTGGCGACGTCGAAGCCCTTGTGCACTTCGCCCAGCACCTGGGATGCCGGCAGCCGGCAGTCGTCGAATTCAAGGATCGAGTTCGTGTAGCCGCGATGCGAGACATTGCGGTAGCCGTCGCGGACCGAAAAGCCCTTGGTGCCCTTGTCGACGAAGAAGGCGGTGATCTTCTTGCGCTTGCCGCGCGGCGAATCCTCTTCGCCCGAGGCCATGAACACGATGGCAAAATCGGCGATATCGGCATGGCTGATGAAGTGCTTGGTGCCGTTGAGCACCCAGTCCGAGCCGTCCTGAACGGCCGTCGCCTTCATGCCGCGCAGGTCGGAGCCGGCGCCCGGCTCCGTCATCGCCAGGCAGTCCCACTTCTCGCCGCGGATGCAGGGGAAGAGATATCTTTCGCGCTGCTCCGGCGTGCCGGCGAGCAGGATGTTGGACGGACGCGCCACGCAAGTCCAATGCAGGGCGTAGTTGGCGCGGCCAAGTTCCTTCTCGTAGAGCAGCCAGCTCACCGTATCGAGGCCGGCGCCGCCGACATCGGCCGGCATGTTGGCGGCATAAAGCCCGGCTTCGATGGCCTTGGCCTTCAATTCGTCGATCAGCTCGCGGCGCAGCTCGCCGGTGCGCTCCACCTCGCGTTCATGCGGGTAAAGCTCGTTCTCGACGAAGGCGCGCGTCGTCTCGACGATGAGCTTCTGCTCTTCCGAAAGACCGAAATGCATGGCTCAGCCCTTCTTGCTCTTCTTTGCCTTGTCGGCCTTTGCGGGCTTCCCAGTTTTTGTCGGCTTCTCAGCCTTTGCCGGCTTGGCGGCTTTCTTCGCAGGCTTGGTCGCCTTCACCTTGTCGGCGGCCTTGGCTGCCGGTTTCGCAGCCAGCTTGGCAAGCTGCTTTGTGTAATCCTTGTGCAGCGCGCCGGCGCCCCAGCCCTTGCCCTTGTTCTGCCTCGACAGCGCTTCCATGATCGCGACCAGATTGTCGTCGCGGATGCGCTCCAATTCGCGGATCGAGAGGCCATGCGCCTGCTCGTCCGACTGGGTGGCGATCAGGTCGACCAGCTCGTCGTTGAACTCCGGCACGTCCATCAGCTTGGTCCACGGCCATTTCAGGCAAGGTCCGAACTGCGCCATGAAGTGGCGCATGCCGGCCTCGCCGCCGGCGACGCGGTAGACCTGGAACATGCCCATCTGCGCCCAGCGCAGGCCGAAGGAATAGCGCATGATGTCGTCGAGTTCCTCGACGGTGCAGATGCCGTCCTTGACCAGCCAAAGCGCCTCGCGCCAGGCGGCTTCGAGCAGGCGGTCGCCGACGAACGCCTCGATCTCCTTGCGCACCACCACAGGCTTCATGCCGATCGAGGCGTAGAGTTCCTTGGCGACCTCGATCGCCTCGGGGAAGGTCTGCTCGCCGCCGACGATCTCGACCAGCGGCAAGAGATAGACCGGGTTGAACGGATGGCCGACCACCAGCCGCTCGGGGTGCTTCTTCATGGCCACCTGCATGTCGGTCGGCTTGATGCCGGAGGTCGACGAGCCGATGATGGCGTTGGCCGGGGCGTGCGCGTCGATCTCGGCCAGCACCTTGTGCTTGAGGTCGAGCCGCTCCGGCACGCTTTCCTGGATGAAATCGGCGTCGGCGACCGCCTCGGCGATGGTCTTGGCGAAGGTGAGCTTGCCTTCCTTGGGCAGGCCGCCGGGCAGCATCTGCTTATAGGCGCGACGCGCGCCCTTCATCACCTCGCCGACCTTGCGCGAGGCTTCCGGATCGGGATCGAAGATCGACACGTCGATGCCGTTGAGCAGCAGCCGCGCTACCCAGCCGGCGCCGATGACACCGCCGCCGATGGCGGCCGCCTTGTTGATGATGCTCATGGTCAGGCTCCGGTTCTGGTCTTGGCTGTTTCGGGATCGAGGAGCGGCACGCGCTCACCGGCGCGGATCACCGCCGGGTCGTAGGCCTTGCGCGCGAAGACTTCGAGCACGAAGGGCCGGAAGAACTCGATCGGCAACGTCTCGTAGTCGGGGTCGAAGCTCGACTGGTCCCAGCGCTCGCAGAACTGGTCGCAATCGTCGAAGTAGGGATTGCCGGCGAAGCGGTCGCGGGCATGCCGATTGCCGCCCAGGTGATGCGCGTAATAGAGGCGCTGGAAATCGCCGTGCTTTTCCACCACCCAGGTGCATTGCTCGCGCACGAAGGGCTTCAGGATCGAAGCGGCATATTCGTCATGGTTGTAGGGCGCGTAGATGTCGCCGATGTCGTGCAGCAGAGCGCAAGCGATCCAATCCGTATCTGCGCCGTCGCGCCAGGCGCGGGTGGCGGCCTGCAGCGAATGGCCGAGCCGGGTGATCTTGTAGCCGGAAAGACCCTCGTCGAGCTGCACGAGGGCATCGAGCAGCCGGACGCCGGTCTTGGCGGCATAGTCGATCTCATGGGCGGTCAGGAATTCATAGTCGTCCTTGTCGCCATCCTTCATCGCGGTGAACTTGACGGTTGTCATCCCAGACTCCCTCCAATCACGCTGCGATCGGCGCCCGCTTGGTGAGGTTCAGCTTCTTGCGCACTTCCTCCGGTCCGAGCACACGCGCGCCGAGATTGGTGACGATGCTGGCCGCGCGTTCCACGAGTTGCGCGTTGGTGGCCAATACGCCCTTGTCGAGCCAGAGATTGTCTTCCAGGCCGACACGCACGTTGCCGCCGGCGAGCACCGCCGCTGCCGCGTAGGCCATCTGGTTGCGGCCGATCGAGAAGGCCGACCAGTTCCAGGTCGACGGCACGTTGTTGACCATCGCCATGAAGGTGTTGAGGTCGTCCGGCGCGCCCCACGGCACGCCCATGCAGAGCTGCACCAACGCGTCGGCGTTGAGCACCTTCTCCTCGACCAGTTGCTTGGCGAACCACAGATGCCCGGTGTCGAATGCCTCGATCTCGGGCTTGACGCCCAGCGCCGTCATCATGCCGCCCATGGCGCGCAGCATGCCGGGAGTGTTGGTCATGACATAATCGGCCTCGGCGAAATTCATCGTGCCGCAATCCAGCGTGCAGATCTCCGGCAGGCACTGGCGCACATGTTCCATGCGGTTGGTGGCGCCGCCCATGTCGGTGCCCTTTTCGTTCAAGGGAAGCGGCGCTTCGGGCGAGCCGAACACCATGTCGCCGCCCATGCCGGCTGTGAGATTCAGCACCACGTCGACATTGGCGTCGCGGATGCGCTCGGTCACTTCGCGGTAGAGATGCACATCGCGCCGGGGCTTGCCGGTCTCGGGGTCGCGCACATGGCAGTGCACGATGGCGGCGCCCGCCTTTGCCGCGTCGATCGCCGAATCGGCGATCTGCTTGGGCGAGCGCGGCACATGCGGGCTGCGGTCCTGCGTGCCGCCGGAGCCGGTCACGGCACAGGTAATGAAGACCTCGCGGTTCATCGCAAGCGGCATATTGATCCTCCCAGATTCGATCGGCCACGCATGCCACCCAGAAGCGGGAGCCGACAACGGCACGGCATGCATAGGAATTCATCAAGAATGCCCGACTTGCCGGAAACTGTTTTGCGTTTTACGAAGGCCTCATGATCAAAAGCGAAAAGCCGACCATCTTTCGGCCCGAGCGCGAAGCGCTCAAGGTAACCTTCCTCGTGTTTTCGGGCGCATCGATCATGTGCGTCGCCTCCGCCGTCGATCCGTTGCGCGCGGCCAACCGCATCTCCGGCGAGACCTTGTTCGATTTCAAGCTGGTTTCGGTCACCGGCGAGGCACCGGTCACCACCTGCGGCCTTCCGGTGGCGGTCAGCGGTCGCTTCGATGCCGCCGAGCCGACCGACGTGCTGGTGGTCGTCGCCGGCTTTGGAACCCAGAATTATGCCACGTCCGCCTTGCTTGCGGGCCTGCGCCGCGCGGCGCGCGCGGCCCGCGCCTGCGGCGGCGTCGAGGCCGGCACCTGGCTGGTGGCGCGCGCAGGCCTGCTCGAAGGCCGCAGCGCCACCACGCATTGGGAAGACATGGAGGATTTTTCGACCGCCTTCCCGGGCGTCGACGTGCGGCCGGACCGCTATGTCATCGACGGGCCGGTCTTCACCTCGGGCGGCGCCTCGCCGACCTTCGACCTGATGCTGCATCTCATCCGCACAAGGCTCGGCATGGCCGCCGCGCTCGATGTGGCGAGCGTTTTCATCTACGACCAGGCGCGCGCCGCCACCGATGCGCAGCCGCTGGTCTCGCTCGGCCGGCTCGACGGCTACGACCCGCGCCTTGCCCAGGCGATCCGGCTGATGGAGGCGCATGTCGACCAGCCGCTCACCATCGACGCCGTGGCCAAACGCGCTGGCGTGACGGCGAGAACGCTGGAAAGCATCTTCCGCAAGTCGATCGGCGAGACGCCCGGCGCCTATTATCTGAGGCTGCGCCTCAGCGCCGCCCGCCGCCTGGTGGTCGACACGCGCATCGCCTTGGCGGATATTGCCGGGCGGACCGGCTTTTCGTCCGCCGCGGCATTTTCCAGAGCGTTTTCAAGGGCTTTCGGCGAGGCTCCGGTCAGGCTTCGGCGCGGCTGAGTATCCAGTCCGCGGCAGCGGCGAGGTTATCCGCCAGCGCGGTGGGAGCCGGATCGAATCGTGTTTCATCGTTGGGCCGGTATTTGCCGGTCCGCACGAGCAGCGCCGCGCCAAGCCCGGCGCGCAGCGCACCAGCCACATCGCTCTCGGCATCGTCGCCGACCATGACTGCTTCGGCCGCCGGGCAGTTCAAATCAGCGAGAGCCGACCGGAAGAAATCGGGCGACGGCTTGCCGAGAACGACCGGGCTTCGGCCACTGGCGAACTCCAGTGCCGCGACGAAGGCGCCCGTGTCCAGGCTGAGCAGTCCGTCGGCATCCCTGAAGCTGCGGTTGGTGGCAAGGGCCACAAAATCGGCGCCGGCAACCAATTCGCGGAAGGCCCGGTTGAGACTGGCATGGTCGAAGGCGTCACCGGCATCCCCGACGACGACAGCGCGCCCACTCCGGCCTTCCAACCCGGCAAACTCGGGCGCAAGGTTGGGATGAACGAGCAGGTGAGGTTGCCGGTCGTGCTTTCGCAGCCACTCGACCGCGACGCGTGACGGCGTCAGCAACTCGTCGTGAGCAACTTCTATGCCCATGCCGGCAAGTTGAGTGAGGATTGTCTCGTGCGGCGAACGTGTCGTGTTGCTGACGAAACGCAGCGGCAGGGCTGCGTTTCGAAGCCGCGCTATGGCCGCGACGGCTCCCGCTATCGGAGTGTCGCCATCATAGACGACACCCATAAGGTCCAGGAGCACCGCGCGTATCATCGCCGAAGGATGGAGAAACAGTCTGCGTTCGTCAAACCGCTGAAGGATCAGGCGGCGTCGCGGCCTTCGCTGACGATACGAGAGCGCATGCTCTTGGCCAGAGCCGTTTCGAGGCGCGCGGCAACCGCGCGGTCCCATTCATTTGTCTTGCGGGCGCCGTCCTTCGAATGCGGCAGCGCCATAAGCCGGTCAATGATCGATCCGGTCTCGCCGGACGAGAGCAGGGCGTCGATTTCGCGTTCGTGCTGCATATCGGTTCGCCTCCTTCTTCTTCACCCGCTACAGGAGCTACGTTTATACGAGTTCCGTGACGGCTGTTTGAAGGCAAGAACGAGGTCATTGCGGGGCGGCGTGGGACAAAGTTTTGTCAGCCAAAGTTGATTTGCGGCAAGGCGATTCCCCGTCGGCAAAGGCGGTCAACCCGGCCTGTCGCCGAGCGGTTTGGCTAAAAGCACCGTGGTGAAGCCGCTGTCCCATTCATCGTCGGGGTAGCGATCCTTCTCGACATAGCCGGTCGCCTTGTAGACGCGCTGCGCCGGTATGTTGAACGTGTCGGTCTCGAGCCGCGCCTGCTCGAAGCCGGCGGCCGCGATCTGTTGCTCGGCATGCGCAAGCAGCCTGCCACCGACGCCCTGCCCCTGGCGGCCGGTGCCGACATGCACGGCCTCGATGAAGTCGCCGCGCCAGTGGATGAGGCCCGCCACCTCGCCGTCGATCTCCGCGACGGCGAACTCACGCCAATGGTCGTCGACATAGCGCCCGCCGATGTCCTTCTCGACATAGCGCTGCGCCGAGGCCGCGCTGATATGCGGTAGCCAGGTGCCTTCGAACGTTTCCCGCAGCACGTTTTTCAGGGCCGGGATATCGTGTGCCTCGGCCCTGCGTATCGTGATCCCGCCCGCTGCCATCGGCGTCTCCATCCACTTGGCGGCGGATGTCTAGCAGAACGGCGCCGCGGTGGCTTTCGGCCACGCGCGGCGCATGTCGATCCAGGGATCAGACGTAGCGGTTGACGATGTTCTCGAGCAGTTCCTGCCGGCCGGAGCGCGGCTGCGGCTCGATCTTCTTCTTCACCACGCGCTCGGCGATCTCCTCCAGCGTGCGCTTGCCGGAAAGCATCGCCTTGCCCTCGGCCGTGTTCCAGCCGGCATAGCGCTCGGCGAGCGGCCCGGACAGCGCCTTGTCCTCGATCATTTTCGCCGCCGCCTTGAGGCCGCGCGCGCAGGCGTCCATGCCGCCGATATGGCCGATCAGGAGATCTTCCGGATCGAGCGACTGGCGCCGGAGCTTGGCGTCGAAATTGGTGCCGCCGCTCTTGAAGCCGCCACCTTGCAGCACCTGGTAATAGGCTAGAGCCATTTCCGGCACGTTGTTGGGGAACTGGTCGGTGTCCCAGCCCGACTGGTAGTCGTTGCGGTTCATGTCGATGGAACCGAAGATTCCGAGCGCATTCGCCAAAGCCAGCTCATGCTCGAAGGAATGGCCGGCAAGGATCGCATGGCCCTGCTCGATGTTGACCTTGACTTCCTTCTCAAGCCCGAAGCGCTTGAGGAAGCCGTACACCGTGGCCACATCGTAGTCGTACTGGTGCTTGGTCGGCTCCTGCGGCTTCGGTTCGATCAGGATCGTGCCCTTGAAGCCGATCTTGTGCTTGTAGTCGACGACGAGGTTGAGGAAGCGGCCGGCCTGCTCCTGCTCGCGGGCAAGGTCGGTGTTGAGCAGCGTCTCATAGCCCTCGCGCCCGCCCCACAGCACATAATTCTCGCCCTTCAGTCTCTTGGTGACGTCGATGCATTTCTTCACCGTGGCCGCGGCATAGGCGAACACGTCCGGATCGGGATTGGTGGCCGCGCCCGCCATGAAGCGGCGATGCGAGAAGAGGTTCGCCGTACCCCAGAGCAGCTTCACGCCGGTTTTTTTCATCTTCTCGGCGAAATAGTCGGCGATCTCGTCGAGGCGCGCGGCGCTTTCGGAGAAATCATTGCCTTCGGGGCGGACATCGGCGTCGTGGAAGCAGAAATAAGGCGCGCCCAGCAGCGAGAACATCTCGAAGGCGACATCGGCCTTGAGCTTCGCCAGTTCCATCGTGTCGACACCGCCCGGTTTGGCGAACCAGGGGCGATCGAAGGTCTGGCCGCCAAAGGGGTCGCCGCCCGGCCAGGCGAAGGAATGCCAGTAGGCGACGGCGAAGCGCAGATGGTCTTCCAGCCGCTTGCCGGCCACCACCTCGTCCGGGTTGTAGTGGCGATAGGCCAGCGGATTGGTCGAATCCGGCCCCTCGTATTTGATCTTCTTGATATCGCCGAAAAATCCGCTGCTCATGCTTTCCTTCCTCTCCGGGTGCTTGCGCCCGATTACCTCAGGCGTAATTGGTTTCGCTCATGCGGGGCGCCAGAAGGGTCATGTCGAAACGATCCAACGAAGGAACATGACAATGACCGACCTCAACACCATCGCCCGCAACTACATCACGGCCTGGAACGAGAGCGATGCGACCCGCCGCAAGGCGCTGCTCGAAGCGGCCTTCACCCGCGATGTCAGCTATCGCGACCCGGTCATGCAGGGCGACGGCCATGACGGCATCGCCGCGCTGATCGATGGCGTGCAGCAGCGTTTCGCCGGCTTCCGCTTCTCGCTGAAGGGTGAGCCGGATGGTTTCGCCGACCGCATCCGTTTCTCGTGGAATCTGGGACCCGAAGGCACGGAGTCCGTCATCGAAGGCACCGATATCGGCGTCATCGAGGACGGCCGCCTGAAGAACGTCACCGGCTTTCTCGACAAGGTACCGGCGCAGTGAGGCGCGATGTTGCGGCGTGGGCGAAGAAACGCTCACGCCGTGACGCTCCGGATCGCCGGGTAAAGCGCGCGATACCGCTGATAGGCATCCGCGAAGGCCCCGCTCAGAACGCTGTCCGGCTCGATGGTCGCATCAGTCGCCGGCGCGGTGCAGACGGCAAGCGGATCGGCCCCCGTCGCGGCGATCATGCCGAGCCGCGCCGCGCCGAAAGCGGCGCCGAAATCGCCGTCGGCGGGAATGTCGACCGGCACCTGCAAGGCCGTCGCAATGGCCTTCAGCCAGTAGCGCGAGCGCGAGCCGCCACCGATCGCCGTCACCCGGCTCAGCGTCGTGCCGGCCGTCTTCAGCGCTTCGAGGCTGTCGCGGAAGGCGAAGGCGACGCCTTCCAGCACGGCCTGCGTCAGCACGGCTCGGCTCGATTCATGCGCCAGCCCGGTGAAGGAGCCTCGGATGGCGGAATCATTGTGCGGTGTGCGCTCACCCGACAGGTAGGGCAGGAAGGTGACGCCCGTCGGCGCCTTGAGCGCCTCGCCGAGCTCGCCGGTCAGGTCGCCTGCGCCTTTTCCGGTGATTTCCGACAGCCAGTTGAGCGAATCGGTGGCCGACAGGATCACGCCCATCTGGTGCCAGGTGTCCGGCAGCGCATGGCAGAACGTATGCACCGCGCTTTCCGGGTTGGGCAAATAGGAGGCGTTCGCCGCGAAAAGCACGCCCGATGTGCCGAGCGACACGAAGGCATGACCGGCGCCGACCGTGCCCATGCCGCAGGCCGAGGCCGCGTTGTCGCCGGCGCCGCCGGCGATCGGGATGCCGGACGCCATGCCCCATTTCGACGCCAGCTCGCCGCGCAGGGCGCCGGCCTTCGCCGTGCCTTCGACCAGCGACGGCATATGCTTCTCGTCGAGCGATGTCGCCGCCAGCAATTCCGGCGCCCAGCGGCGCTTGCCGACATCGAGCCACGAGGTGCCGGCTGAATCCGACATTTCGGAGATGTGCTCGCCGGTCAGCCAGAGCCGCAGATAATCCTTGGGCAGCAGCACCTTGGCCACGGCGGCGAAAATTTTGGCTTCGTGTTCCTTCACCCAGGCAAGCTTCGGCGCGGTGAAGCCCGGGAAGACGATGTTGCCGGTGAGCTTGCGGAAGCGGGGGTCGGCGTCGAGCGCGGCCGCCTCCACATGGCTGCGTGTGTCGTTCCACAGGATGCAGGGGCGCAGCACCTTGTCCGAGGCATCGAGCAGGGTGGCGCCGTGCATCTGGCCGGAAAGACCGATGCCCTTGACCGCCGCCAGTTCATTCGGGTGCGAAGCCTTGAGTTCGGAAATCGCCGTCTCGCAGGCCTCGATCCAATGCGCCGGATCCTGCTCAGACCAGCCGGGATGCGGTCGCGAGACGTCCAGCGAGCCGTGGCCGGAGCCGACGACCTTCTGGCCATCGTCGATCAGCAGCGCCTTGACGCCTGAAGTCCCCAGGTCGAGGCCGAGATACATGGTTTCCTCCCACTGCCATTAATTTTTTCGGGTCTCGAAAAAATCTGGCTCGGCCAGTTTTTAGGACAAGATCCGCTCCGGGTCAATTCTCGGACAATTCGGATGCGCGCCGCAAGAACAGCGTCGACAGCGGACTGTCGGGCCGGGCCAGATGTCGTTCGGCGGTCAGCGCCCGCGCGAGCGCGGAGTCGCCGGCGCGCAACGCCGCTTCGATCAGCGTCAGGTCGATCACGTCGCGCTGCGCATGGCTGCCGCCAAAGCGATGCGCGATCGAGCGGATCGGCCGGATCAGGCGCACGGCCTCGTCGTATCTGCCGTCGCCGAAGGCCTTGATGGCCAGCGTCAGCGGGTGTCCGACATCGCGCGTAAAGGCTGCGTTGTCGTCGCTGCCGCGCATCGCCTCGCACTGCGCCTCGATCAGCGTCTTTGCCGGCGCCTCCAGCCCGGCGCCGACAAAGGCCATCATCGCATGTGCGTCGTTGAAGGCGTAATTGCCGGCGGCTGCCTTAGGCATCCAGTTGGCGGCGAGCGCCGCCCAGCGGTCGCCGACATCCGCGCCACCGAGAGTGAGGCGCCACAGGATCGCCGAGGCGTCGACCATGTTGAGGGCCAACGTCGAGCGCGCTCCATAGATCGGCCCGTCATAGAGCCTGAGCACCTCGCCGTTTTCGCCGAGATCGTAATGGAACAGCGCCAGATGCCACCAATTATGGATCTGCAGGAAGCTCTCCTTCGTCCATGCTTCCGGATTGGCTCGCATCCAGGCGATGCCGTCTCTTTGCCGGCTTTGCATCTCCATCACATGCGCGACCGCATGCCGCGCCCAGCCGTCGCGTGGTTCGATTTCGATGGCCTGCCGACCGAAGGATTCGGCGCGGGCATAGTCGCCCATTTCCTCCAACCCAAAGGCCTGCATGCCAAGAATGGCGTGGTAGCCCGGCATGCCCTTTTGCCAGGCCGGCAGCGCCCGGCCGATACGGTCGCGCAGCATGCGCGCGTTGCCGGTGAAGAAATCGATCTGATGCCCCACCTGCAGCGCCAGCGCATCGCGTGGATTGTCTATCGCGAGATCCTCGAGGATGCGGGCGGCGTCATGCCATCGGCCCTCGGCGAGATGGCCAAGCGCGGTGACATGCGCCGCCTCCCGCGAGGTGGCGGCAAGTGGCAGCGCGGCTCGATGACTCGACCGGGCAATCGCCATTGCCTCGCGCTCGGTGGCGAGACCGAACAGGTAACCCTTGAAGACATGCGCCATGACAAAGGCCGGGTCATCGGCAATGGCGCGGTCGATCGAACCGACCGGATCGCCGATGAAGCATTGCAGCTCATGCACGGCCTGGCCGTAGGAGGCAAATCCAGCCTCGCCCGCACCCGAATAGACCAGGCCGAATGCGTCCTTCATCGTGTCAGTTGCCGGAACGCATCGCCACGGTGGCGATCCCGGCGCCGACCAACAGCGTGCCGCCGGTACGGTTGAAGATGCGGATCGCTTTCGGGTTGCGCACGATGGCGCGGGCCCTGGATGCGACCAGCGCGTAACCGAAGGCGTTGAGGAAGGCCAAGGTCAGGAAGGTAGCCTCGAAGATCAGCATCTGCGTCCAGAAGTCGGCGTGCCGGTCGAGGAACTGCGGCAGGAAGGCGACGAAGAAGGTGATGCTCTTCGGATTGAGTGCCGTCACCAGCCAGGCATGCGCCATCATCCTCGCCGCCGACACCGCATCGGTGCGCGGTTCGGCCTTCAGTGTGCCGCCGGCGCGAAACAGCTTTATACCGAGATAAATGAGATAGCCCGCGCCGATCACCTTCAGCACGGTGAACACCGTGGCCGATGCAGCAAGCAGCGCGCCGATGCCGAGCATCGACAGCGTCATGGCGGTGAAGTCGCCCAGCGCGACGCCCACCGCCATCGGCAGCGCCGTGCGCCAGCCCTGTCCCAGCGCATAGGAGACGACCAGCAGGATCGTCGGGCCGGGGATGACGAGAAGGATGGAAGAGGCGGCGGCAAAGGCAGCCCAGTTTTCGAAGGACATTTCCCTACTCCTTGAGCGCAAAGAAAAGGATAAATCCTGGGGTCGCGGGGAATGTAAAGAGGCCGCCGGAAAAATCTTCCACGCCATCTTCGGCATCTGGCCGGCAAGCTCGCCGGCTGCCACAACCATCCGTCAGGGTTAAGCCGGGTCAGCGGCCTTTCACCCTTTTTCAACCATGAATGGTGAAAATGCCTGCGATCCGGCCGGACCGTGCTTCCCGCCGGCAGCGTAGGGTTTGGTGTATGCGTGAGTTGCCGCAAAGTCTGACGCCGCCTTCTAACGGCGAAACCGTCGAAACCGAAATTCAGCTTTCCCGCCGCGCGGTGCTTTCCGGCGCCGGCGCCCTGGCGCTGCTCGGCATGGCCGGCTGCAGCACCACCGACACGCTCGACCTGCCGCAAATGCAGCTCGACAACACCGTCACCGGCTCCGTCCCTCCGATGCGCCCGGCGATCAGCGTCGACAAGAACATCACAGGCCCCGATGTGATGTATGCCTCGCTCACCGATGGCGGCTTCCAGGTGCCGGCCGTGCCTTGGCAGAAGGTCAAGCCCGAATTCCGCCGCCAGATCGTCGTCGACAAGACCGGTGAAGCGCCCGGCACCATCGTCGTCCATCTGCAGGAGCGCATGCTCTATCTCGTCCAGCCGGGCGGCGACGCCATCCGCTACGGCGTCGGCATCGGCAAGGACGGTTTCCGCTGGTCGGGCCGCGCCAACATCCAGTATGGCCGCGAATGGCCGATCTGGACGCCGCCGCCGGAGATGGTCCAGCGCAAGCCGGAACTGGTGAAATGGCAGGGCGGCCAGCCCGGCGGCCTCACCAATCCGCTAGGCGCCCGGGCGCTCTACATCTACCAGAACGGCAAGGACACTGGCTATCGCATCCACGGCTCGCCGGAATGGTGGAGCATCGGCCAGGCGATGTCGTCGGGCTGCGTGCGCCTGATCAACCAGGACATCATCGACCTCTACAGCCGCGTTTCGAAGAAGAACCCGGTCGTCGTGGTCTGATCTTTCCAGGCCGACCCCGTCCGGCCGCCATTCTTGAGATCCCGTTTCTTCCGTTGCGCGATGCCGCAAGACAGGCCAAGGTACCTGAAAACCTTCGCTTCGGGAGAAATCGAGCATGGCTGGAACCTTCGTCATCGCGCAGGGCGGCGGCCCGACCGCCGTCATCAACCAGACAGTCGTCGGCGCCACGCTGGAAGTCCGCAAGCGCCACCCCGGCGCCAGGGTGCTGGGTTCCCTCCATGGCGTGCGCGGCATCCGCGACGGCAACTATGTCGACCTTTCAGCTATCCCTGAAGACCGATTGCGGCTGATCGCCGCCACGCCGAGCGCGGCCCTCGGCTCGACCCGCGACAAGCCGGACGCTGCCTATTGCGAAGTCATCCTCAACGGCCTGAAAAAGGCCGGCGCCGACGCCTTCATCTATATCGGCGGCAACGACACTTCGGGCACCCAGCAGATCCTGACCGATGCCGCCGGCGGCTCGATCGCCTTCGTCCATGCGCCGAAGACCATTGACAACGATCTCGAGGAGAACGACCACACGCCGGGCTTCATGTCGGCGGCCGAATTCGTCGCCGGCGCCTTCCTCTCCGTCGATCTCGATTTCCGCGCGCTGCCCGGCATCTATGTCGGCATCGTCATGGGTCGGCATGCCGGCTTCCTCACCGCGGCTGCGGCCGCCTGGCAGCTCGACCCCGACAGCGGTCCGCATCTGATCTATGTGCCGGAACGGGCCTTCTCGGCAGAGCGTTTCATCGACGATGTGCGTAAGACGCTCGACCGCCACAAGCGTTGCGTCGTCGCTGTCTCGGAAGGTGTCAGCACCGCCGATGGCAAGGCGCTGGTCGAGAGCCTCGTGCCGCCGGAGAAGCTCGAGCGCGACCAGCACGGCAACCTCAAACTGTCGGGCAGCGACCTGCCGGCAGCGCTTGAGCGCACTCTGGCCGAAGGCCTGCCGGGCAAGCGCGCGCGGGTTGACGCGCTGGGTTACATGCCGCGTGGCAATGTCGGCACGATCAGCGCCGTCGACGCCAGGGAAGCCTTCGACGCCGGCGCCTTCGCGGTTGGCGTCGCCGGCGAGGGCGGTGGCTCGGTCGCGCTGCAATATGACGGATCGAAGACCGTGCTGAAGAAGGTGCCGCTGAAGGCGGTGGCCGGCAGGACGCGCCACATGCCGGACGATTTCCTGAAGCCGGACGCCAACCAGCTTTCGGAGGCCGGCATGGCCTATCTGAAGCGGCTGGTGCCGGAAAAATACAAGGTCGGGAAGCCGTTCGTCTGATGGGTGGCGGCCCGATGCCCGAGCTTGTGGTGGGCGACTGGTTCGGCAAGGCGAAAGTCGATGCCGGCACGACGATGCTGACCGAGCCCTTCGTGCATGATTTCGTGCGCGCCAATATGTGGCATCTCAAGGGCCGAGACGCGGATCTGCTGGTCGACACCGGCATGGGCATCCGCCCGCTGGCGCCCGAGATCGACACGCCGGCCGGCAAGCCGCTCATTGTCGTCGCCACACATATCCATCTCGACCATGTCGGCTCGCTGCACGAGTTTGCCCTGCGCATGGGGCCGAAAATGAGCGCGCCGCGGTTCGACGCCATGGATGACGCGGTGACCTATGCCTACATGTTTCACAACCTCGACGGCGCTGTCTCGAAGCCGCCGGCGCCTGACTGGAAGGCCGCTGATTATCGCATTCCCCCGGCGCCGCTGACCCGCGCGCTCGACGAAGGCGATGTCGTCGATCTCGGCGACCGGACATTCCGTGTGCTGCACCTGCCGGGGCACTCGCCGGACTCCATCGCGCTTTTCGATGAGGCCGATGGCCTCTTCTTCGCCGGCGATGCCATCTATGACGGCATGCTGATCGACGATCTGCCGGATTCGGACCGCACGGCTTATTGCCGCAGCATGCAGCGCCTGCTCGACCTGCCGATCCGCATCGGCCTGGGCGGCCACGGACCGGTTTTCGACGCCCCCCGCATGCGCGAAATGGCCTCGTCCTACCTGCGCCGGCGAGAGCGGTTCGTGAGCGCTCTCTGAATTAAATCTTTGTAAGGTCGCCCCAAAACCCTATTTCGGGCCATTCGGCGTCCTAGATGCTTGTTTGTCGAGACGGCCGGCTGCCATGCACGGCGAGACAGGTAAATCCGGCCATCGGCACGTTGACGGGCTGCTCCGCGAAGCGCCCGCGGCGCCGGATCAGCTCTCGCCCGGACAGAACGACCATGTCACCCTCAAGCATTCTTCGCAGACATCGCGTCGCCGCCCTGCTGGGCGCTGCGCTGATCATTTCTCCCGTTGTCGTCTCTTTCGCTCAAAGCAATGCCGGCCTGAGCACGGTGGCCGCGACGACCCAGACGCCCGTTGCCGGCATCACGGCCCCGAATGGCTCATTCGCGCCGATCATCGCCGTCACCAAGCCGGCCGTCGTCACCGTCACCTCGGTCATGAAGGCGCAGCCCCAAACGGGTGACGAGGGTTCGCCGCTCGGCGGCAATGCACCCTTCGACCAGTTCTTCCAGCAGTTTTTCGGTGACCAGGGCGGACCGATGCCGCGGACGCCGCCACAGCAGCAGCAGGGGCAGCGCTCCGAGGCGCTTGGTTCCGGCTTCATCGTCGATTCGGACGGCACCATCGTCACCAACAACCACGTCATCGATGGCGCCAGTTCCATCAAGGTGACGCTGGACGACGGCACCGAACTTCCCGCCAAGCTCGTCGGTCACGACGCCAAGAACGACCTGGCCGTGCTCAAGATCAAGGCCAGCAAGCCGCTGCCGACCGTCAAATGGGGCGATTCCGACAAGCTGATGACCGGCGACCAGGTGCTGGCGATCGGCAATCCGTTCGGCATCGGAACCACCGTCACCGCCGGCATCGTTTCGGCGCGCGGGCGCGACCTGCACAGCGGGCCCTTCGACGATTTCATCCAGATCGACGCGCCGATCAATCACGGCAATTCCGGCGGCCCGCTGGTCGACGTCAACGGCAATGTCGTCGGCATCAACACCGCGATCTATTCGCCAAACGGCGGCAGCGTCGGCGTCGGTTTCGCCATTCCCTCGGACCAGGCGCAGAAGGTCGTCGCCAAGCTGGAGAAGGGTGGCGACATCGAATACGGCTATCTCGGCGTGCAGATCCAGCCGGTCACGCCTGATGTCGCCAGCGCCATCGGCCTCGACCATCCGGGCGGCGCGCTGGTTTCCCAGGTCACCGACGGGTCGCCGGCCGCCAAGGCCGGTATTGAAACCGGCGACGTCATCACCGGCTTCGGGGGCCAAGAGATCAAGGATCCCAAGGATCTCTCGCGGGCCGTCGCCGACGTGTCGCCGGGCGCCAAGGAGACCGTCAATATTTGGCGCAAGGGCAAGGCAATGCAGGTCTCCGCCGATGTCGGCCGCAACGCTGAAGATCAGAAGACCGCCTCGAACGGCGATGAGGGCAGCGGTCCGTCGAACGGGCAGGGCCTGCGCGTGCCGTCGCTCGGCCTCGGCCTGACCGACCTCACGCCCGATCTCCGCGACCAGCTCAACCTGACCAACAACCAGCGCGGCGCGGTGGTCGAGCGGGTCAATCCCGACAAGGCGGCCTCGGCAGCCGGCATCCAGCCCGGCGATGTCATCGTCGGTGTCGACCAGACGCCGGTGAAGACGGCCAGGCAGGCCAATCAGGCGATCGCCGAGGCTGGCAAGTCCGGCAAGAAGTCGGTGCTCTTGCTGATCGATCGCGGCGACGCGCAGATTTTCGTCGCGGTGCCCTTCGCCGCCGGCTGAGAACAGCTCTGACATGGCCCGCCGGCGCGTCTCCGGCGGGCTGCGCCCGCAAGGTTCCTGTTGCCCAGGACCTGTTCGGGAGCAAGTGACGCGGCCGGTCTCGAAAGGACACCACAGGCGTTCTGCCCGGCTTCTTCATTTGCTCATCCCGCGACGGCCCGCTTCCCCCTGACCCGCGCTGATCGCACTCGACGTCGATCGAGTGCTGTCTCAGTCACCCCGAGAAAAAGTGACCGAAACGAGCTGGAAAGGCAGAGCCCCATAGGTGGCGACGGCCTGCTCATTATCCCAGACGCGAAACTGTCGTGACGGCCGCGCCTCCAGCACCAGGACCTGCTCCGGCGCGTCCAGCGTCACCTTGCCGCGAAAGCGCAACATCCTCTCGCCGCCGGAACGGCTGATCGCCATCGAGCGCAGCCGGGCCACATGCCGGTCGCCTGAGTTGATCTCCATCTCGATGCGTCGCCTGACCGGTGGAACGACGACGCGCACGATGAGATCCAGCATCATCTCGCCGGTATCGCCCCGCGGCTTGTCCAAGGGATGCGAGAGCACAAACGGGGCCGGCCCGCTGGCGGCCTTTGCCGCCATCGACCTGCCGCGCCAGACTATGTCCGGCTCGGTCTGCTTCAGCCGGCCTTTCTTGCGCCGCAGGCGCAACTGCTTCGCAAAGCCACGCGACAGCCAGGCCAGCGCGCCGAAATCGGTGCGCGGCTTGGCCTGCAGGACCGACGACAGGCGCGCCGCGCCGCGCCGGTCGGCCATATCCACCACGTGCGCCAGCACGGCTTCCGGCACCGCGACGCCTATTTCCAGCGCAAGATAGGAAAGCGCCACCGCGGCGGCGACGGCGAGGCTGCGCCTGGCGATCACATCGAGGAATATGGTCCAGTCGACACTGCCGCCCTCGATCGCCACGGTGCAATCGACCAGCCAGTCGCTATGCGTATGCGCGTCGAGGCCGCCATGCGCGATGGCCAAAGCGATGCGGTCGGCCGGCGAAGGCACGACCACGCCGACGTCGCTGAATTCAGCGGCGATCGCGCGGCGCCAGATCGCAAGGTCGTCCTCCACGCTCTGCTGCGAGCCGTCATAGGCAAGCTGATGCAGGTCGATGTCGCCGTAATTGCCCTTGAAGAAATTCATCGAGCGCAGCGACGCCAGCCGCGTGCGCAGGTATTGCGGCGAGACGCCGGTGGCGATCTGCCAGTCGCGGTCGCGCAGCACGTCGAAAGCCGGCTGCATATCCTGCGGCCGCACCAGGATATCGATGTCATGCGCGACGCGCCCGCGCTGCGCGGCGGCGTTCAGCGCGATGCGGCTGGCGCCCTTGATCAGCATCACCTTGCAGCCGGCATCGACCATTGCCTTCAAGGCGGGCTCGGCCTCGCGCATGGCCATGCGCGACTTGGTCCACAGCATCTTCTGCAGGCCGACCAGGCGCGGGTAGGCGGCGTGGCCGGCAAGCTTGCGTCCGAACCTGTCGGAAATCGCGGCAAGCAGCCGGTGTTCCCGGAACGACACTTGATCGATATCGTTCTCGTCCAGCCAGCCCGTGGCGCAAAGGCGTGCCGCCTCTTCGTCGGGCAGAAGCGCCGCCTTGAGCAACTGGTCGAGCGAACCGGTCGGCCAGGACCAGCCATAGTCGGGGAAACGCCTGCCGATAGGACGGATCTTCGCCATCAGCTGGAGCTGGCTTTGTTTTGCGCCCGTCGCAGCATGGCCAGGCGTGCCACTTCCAGGTAACCGCGGTCGCGTGCCATGTCGCGCCCGTAGGACAGGCTCCCTGGCCTGATGCGCCGCAGCGCCAGGACCTCGCCGATCATGTCGAGGACGAAGCCGGCTTCGCGAGCCCGCGCGATCCAGTCGATCATTTCGCCCCGGCCGCCCGGCGGGTCGACCATCGGGCCGATGCGCTCGGCGGCCTCCCGGCGGATAAGCATCGTCGAGCGCGACCAGCCGGGCGTCGCGGTCGGCGCCATCGCATCGGGCTCTCCGTCGCGGAAACTGCGCATATGGGTGAAGACCCCGGATGTCCCGGGAAGCCGTTCGAGATGGGCAAGCTGCGCCGCGATCTTTGCAGGCAGCCAAAGGTCGTCGGCGTCGAGCGTGGCGATGAAGGGTGTCGAGATCGCGGCGATGCCGCGCGTGGTCGCGCTGCCCGGCCCGCCATTGTCCTGGCGCAGAAGCGTGAGCGGCAAGTCGATGCCGGCGATCGCGGCGGCGAGATCGTCGGTCGAGCCGTCGTCGACCACCACCACCAGCTCGGGCCGCAGGGTCTGCGCCGCCACCGATCGCAGCGTCTCGGCGATCGTGGCGCTGGCGTTGTAGGCCGGAATGACGACGCCGTATCCGCTCATCACGTGAACCGCCAGTCCGCGAGTTTCTTCAGTTCGAAGATGCCTTCGATAGGCTTCAGCGACGGGTTGGCCCGGCGGCGCTTCATCGATTTGTAGATGGCGCGCATGAACTCGCGCGCCTGGACATCTTCCTGCCTCGTCATGTTGCCGGCGTGCCGCCGGTAATAAAGCGCGAGCGTGTCCGGGAGCGCGTATCGGGGGCCGACCTCGAAGCTGCGCAGCAGGAAGTCCGTGTCCTCGGCCTGGGCGAAGTCCTCGTCAAAGCCGCCGATCCGGTCGACCAGGCGACGCGAGAAGATCGCGGCCGAGAGGTGAATGCCGCGAATGGTGATGCTGTTGCTGTCGGGCGTCGGCTCCAGCGTCTCGTCGTCGATTTTGTCGACAACCATCATCCTGGAATAGGTGAGCTCGAGCGAGGGGTCTTTCCGGAAAAGGACCAGATCCGCCCCGAAGCGCCCGGCTGGCGAGATGTCGTCCGAATCGAGGAAGGATAGGAGTTCCGTCTCCGGCTTGAGCTGCCTGAGCCCGCTGTTGCGCGCCCGGGTCACCCCCATGTTCTCCTGCCGCAGCAGCCGGATGCACGGCGCTTCGTCCATCAGCGCGCGCACGGCCTCGGCCGAGCCATCGGTCGAGCCGTCATCGATCACGATGATATCGAGATCGGCGGCGTCGCGCTGCCTGAGCAGCGAGCGAAGTGCCGCGCCGACATAGGTCTCGCGATTGTGGACCGGCATGATCACGGAGAGCCTCATCCCTGGCTCTCCAACCGTCTTTTTTGATCTGGCCCCCCGGCGCTCATCACATGACCTGCCAGTTGGGCGGACTCTTGAACCTGAAAATTCCCGGGGCGTCGCGCAGCGATGGATTTGCCTTGCGGCGGCGCATCGATTTGTGGATCGCCCGCAGATGGCTGCGGAGCCTGCCACCATGGTCTCTCGTGGCGTTGTCCGCATGGCGCCGGTAGTAGATCGCAACGCTGTCCAGAAGCTCGTAGCTGGGCCCGGTTTCGAACACGCGCAGCAGATAGTCTGTGTCCTCGGACAACTCGAACTCCTCATCGAAACAGCCGATGCGATCGACAAGTGCCCGGCTGAACAGGGCGACGCTCAGCGAGAGTCCGCGAAGCGTCACGATACGGCTGTCCGCGGCCGGCTCCAACATCTCGTCGTCGATCCGGTCAACCAGCGTCATCAGCGAGTAGGTCAGATCGAGGTCGGGATACGTCTCGAAACGGGCGAGATCGGCCTTGAAGCGGCCCGCAAGCGAAATATCGTCGGAATCGAGGAAGGACACGAAGCCGGCATCCGCTGGCAATTGCCGCAACCCGGCATTGCGTGCCGCGGCAACGCCCATGTGTGCGTGCCGGAACAGGCGTATGCAGGAGCCCTCGCCCATGACGGAGCGAACGGCTTCCGCCGATCCGTCCGTCGAGCCGTCGTCGACGACGATGATGTCGAGATCTGCGGCGTCGCGCTGCCTGATCAACGAACGCAATGCCGGAACGACATAGCGCTCACGATTATAGACGGGCATGATCACGCTCAGTTTCATCAGGCCCCCGTGCGAGGAAATCCGCAATCGTGCCGGCGATTTCCGCGGGGCGCGTCCCTAGGGAAAACCGATAGCACGGCAGCAGCCGGATCAGATCGCTGAAGAACCGAAAACCGCTTTCCCGCTCGCCCGGCATCTGCGCAATGCCGGAGGGGGCCAGCGCGATGATGGCGTCCTTGCGCGACATCGGTGTGATCGAACTGGTCTCTCCGCCGCCGATATGTGGCACCATCAACGCGGAAATGTCCAGATTTCCACGCGGCGGCCGGGGCGCGATCTCGTTAATGTGAAAGACATGCTTGCCCTGCCAGTTGAGGGGTCGGCCGGCCCCAAGCTTCTTTTCCAGGCCGAGCCGCGCCAATCCCTTGGGATCCTGCTTCAATGTCGAAAAAAGCGGTCGCGCCTTCACGCCGTCCACGAGGTCGATGAGCACATAGTCGTCGCCGACGCTGTCGAGGCCGTTGAGCAGGCCGGCGACGACAGTGCCCGATTTTCCGGCGCCCCCCGCGCCAGCCAGCAGCACGCCCTTGCCGTCGAGCCCCAGCGTGCCGGCATGGGCAAGCCGCATGCCTTGCTCAGCGTATCCCCAGTGCAGGAAGGCGCGCAGCGGCGCGCTTATCTCCCAGGGCGGAAATGCGTCGGCCGAGCGCATCAACTGAACGCCGACACGCCGGTCGGGAGCGTAGACCTGCCAGAAGTCCTGATCGTGGAAATGATGGCCGCGCAGCCCCACCTCGGCGAGTTTCTGGGCAAAGCTGTGTTCGGTAAAATGCGCATCACCCCAGCTTGCCGGTTCCGGCATGTCGCCGATGCCGGGATGACCGATGAAGATATGGCACTGGCAGGAGTCCTGCGGGTCGCAACTGGCTTCGATGAAAGCCTGGTCAAGGGCATCCGCGAGCACGCCGCAATCGAGATGCGCGATCAATTCCAGCCCGGGCAGGCGGACGGTTCGCTGGACCGGAAACTGCCCGTCCGCGCTTTCGGCGGTGGCGATGAGAAAACGGGCGTAGTCCGGGAGGGTCTCGATCGTCACGCGTGGCATGGCTTGTTCCAGCCGGGCTTGGCTATTTCGTCGATCGCTCAGGAAACCTGCTTGACGGAGGGCCAGCCGAGCGGCTCCTCCACCTCGTGGATGGGGTCGACGATGATGAGGTCGGCAAGGTCGTCATGGACGCTGACGTTGAGCGGCTCGCTTGCCGCCGCCAGTGCCGCCGGCAAATCATCGGAAGAGGGCAGCGGCGTTACGTTGGAAGGGGCCAGCAGCCCGAACTCGACCAACTGCGCGATGAATGCCTCGATCGCTGCGGCGTCGATCCTGGCGGCGCCCACGGCCGATCGGATCAGTGCTTGGGTGCCGACACCCGAGGACAGCGCCTGCCACACCTTGCTGCCGGAATCGGAAAAGCCGAAATACTTGCCGTTGGAGAGGTCGAGCACGACGGCTTCGCCGTCGAAGGATTCAAAAACGATATCCTTGCTCGCAACGGCGTAGACGTCGGAAAGAGGCATGCTCTCGACCCCGCTCAGCAATTCCAACCGGCGGCCGCGCCGGTCGCGTCATTGCCTGATCCCTTGGACAACGCCTGTAAACACTCGGCTCTTGCTTGGCAAGGCAACGCAAGTTGAGCCCGTGTCGATCATTTCTGGGACTTGTTCGCGGGTTAGGCGTCGATTTCCAGTGCCGGCGATGGCTTCGGGCAACCGGCCGGATGAGGCCGTCCTTGGAAGGCGTCGATGTGGCTCGTGTGGCCGAACCAGCCTTCGCGGTTCGGCCGCTTCCCGATCATGGAGCCGGGCGGCACGCCGTGCATGCGAATGCCGGGCAAATCGAACGCGTTGCGGAAAATGATCTCCGCGCGACACGGATTGCGTGCAAGGCGGCGTCGGAAGGCGCACCCGCCCGTCGGTCTGAACCCGCCCCGAGCCGGCCGAATCGGTCGTTGGAGCGGGGACGGAATGGTTAATAGTATCGAAAAGTGACTATTAGGAGATTCTAAAATCGAACCGAACAGTTCGTTTCTGTTGACGGTGCGTGCAGGACGGTGTGAACGTTGGCAGTCCGATACAGTTGGTGAGCCAAACGAAGAAATCGCATAACGCATTGTATTAATTGTATAAAAATATGATTGTAGGCATGCTTAGGAAAATTTCAAGATGCGGATTCATGGTCCAGCCGGAAAAACTTCGTGATTGGAATCCGGCAGCCGGCTCACCCAAATCAGCGTTGTCCGAACGACGCGATTTCATTCCCAAGACACGCCGCTAGACGGACTGAATAAAGATACTGGAGTAGCAAAAATGAAAAAGATTGTTCTCACTGCCGCCGCCCTTCTGGCAATTTCCGGCAGCGCCTTCGCTGGTAGCGACCATTACAACCCGAATGAAGCCAATCAGGCGACCGCCACGGTCGACTCGTCCTACACGGCTTCGGTGCGTCAGTCTGGGCCTGTCGCTCAGCAGCAGCCTGTCGCCACGGGCGCCGACCACAACCTTTTCGGCAACAACTAACAGCCGACCCTCAACCGGCGGCGGGCTTGCCCACCGCATAGGTTGGATCACAGATTCAGGAGCACTAAAATGAAGAAGATTCTTCTTGCCACGGCCGCCCTGCTGGCCGTTTCCGGCGCGGCTTTTGCAGGCAGCGACCATACGGGTTCCGTCAACGTTGGCCAGCAGGCCTCCGCCGTGGACACCACGCGCACTTCGTCGATCAAAACCGACTCGACGGTCTACAAGCTGTTGAACTCGTCGAACGACGTTCACCAGCAGGCCCCTCAGGGCAGCGACCGCAATCTCTTCGGCCGCTAACAGCCTTAGAGACGGACGAACAGAAACGGCGGGCCAAGGCCCGCCGTTTTTCGTTCCCGCGTCGACCTCAGGCTGCCTTCGCTTCCGTGCGATCCAGCGCGAATGAATGGCCGTCTGCGTCGAAGATATGCAGGTCGCCGGCGCTGGCATTGAGCCGCAGCGTCTCGCCGCGCCTGACCTCGATACTGCCCGGCAGCTTGGCCACCAGCGGCAGGTCGGCGCGGCCGATATCGACATAGACGAGCTGAACCTCGCCGAGTTGCTCGATATAGTCGACCTTGCCCTCGACCAGATAGTCCGCGCCGGTCGCGATCGCGAGATCCTCCGGCCGCACGCCGAAGCTGACCGTGGCGCCGTTTGCCGACACGGGCGTCGCGATCGGCACCGTCGCCTTGCGGCCGCCGACATGGCCGACCACCGTCGGGCTGCCGGCCTTCTCGATCTTGGCCGGCAGGATGTTCATCGCCGGCGAGCCGATGAACTGCGCGACGAACAAATTGCCGGGGCGCTTGTAGAGCTCCATCGGCGTGCCAACCTGCTCGACGCGGCCTTCCTTCAGCACCACGATGCGGTCCGCCAGCGTCATCGCCTCGACCTGGTCGTGCGTGACGTAGATCATCGTCGTGTTCGGCATCGATTCCTTCAGCTTGGCGATCTCGATGCGGGTGGCAACGCGAAGTGCTGCGTCGAGGTTCGACAGCGGCTCGTCGAACAGGAACACCTTGGGGTTGCGCACGATGGCGCGGCCGATGGCGACGCGCTGGCGCTGGCCGCCCGACATCGCCTTGGGCAGGCGGTCGAGATACTTGGTCAGCTGCAGAATCTCCGCCGCCTGCCGCACCCGTTTGTCGATCTCGGCCTTGCTTTCCTTGCCGATCTTCATCGAGAAGGCCATGTTGTCGTAGACGGTCATGTGCGGATAAAGCGCATAGGACTGGAACACCATGGCGATGCCCCGCTTCGACGGCGGCACGTCGTTCACCAGCTCGCCGTCGATCTTCAGCTCGCCCGAGGTGATTTCCTCGAGGCCGGCGATCGATCTCAGCAAGGTCGACTTGCCACAACCCGACGGCCCGACGAAGACGATGAACTCGCCCGATTTGATGTCGAGGTCGATGCCGTGGAGAATGTTGAGGTTGCCGTAAGATTTCTTCACCTGGTTGAGCGTGACATCGGCCATGGTTCTCTCCTCCCGTTAATCTCTGTTCGCAAGTTCAGTCGACGCGTCCGAACCAGGCGCCGTAACCGCCGAGGCGGACCGACCCTTTGCCAGTCTGTCCCGAAAAGCCGTGCCCGGGCAAGGGTTGCAGCGAGCCCTGGCCAAGATCGATCTCTGCGGGCTTGCTGCCGAGATTGAAGGCACAGACGATCCGCTCATTTCCCTCGCGGCGCGTGAAGGCGACTGTGTCGCCGTCGCTCTCGATGAAATCGATGTCGCCCTTGGCGAGCGCCGGATGCTGGCGCCGGAAGGCGAGGAAGCGCCGGTAATGCTCGAGCAGCGAGCTCGGATCGCCCTGCTGCACGTTGACGGCTTGCGAGAGGTGCTTGCCCGGCACCGGCAGCCAGGGCCTGGCGTTCGAGAAGCCGCCATTCTTGGCCCCGGCTTCCCAGACCATCGGCGTCCGGCAGCCGTCGCGGCCCTTGAATTCCGGCCAGAAGCGGATGCCGTAGGGGTCCTGCAGGTCTTCGAATTTCAGCTCCGCCTCGCCGAGGCCGAGCTCCTCGCCCTGATAGATGCACACCGAACCGCGCAGCGACATCAACAGCGCCGAGATCACCTTGAGATAGGCGACCGGATCGGCCTCGTTGGCGGCCCAGCGCGAAGCCACGCGCATAACGTCGTGGTTGGAGAAGGCCCAGCACGACCAGCCGTCGCTGGCGACCCTGCCGAAGGCTTCCAGCACCGCGCGCACTTTCGCCGCGCTGATCTTTTCCGGCGCCAGGAAGTCGAAAGAGTAGCACATATGCACGCGCTTGCCGTCGGCGGTGTAGGCCGCGACCACCTCCAGGCCACGCTGCGAGTCGCCGACCTCGCCGACCGCGGCCTGCGCCGGGTATTCGTCGAGCAGCGCGCGGAAGCGCTCGAGGAAGCCGAGATTCTCAGGCTGGCTCTTGTCGTGGATATGGTCCTGGTAGTTGTAGGGATTGACCGCCGGCGCCGTCTGGTCGTTTCGCTCCTCCGGCGGCAGCGGCGGATTGTCCTCCAGCCCCTGGCTGTGGAAGTAGAAATTGATCGTGTCGAGGCGGAAGCCATCGACGCCGCGATCAAGCCAGAAGCGGGTGATGTCGAGCAGCGCATCCTGGACTTCGGCGTTATGGAAGTTGAGGTCGGGCTGCTCGGCCAGGAAGTTATGCATGTAGTATTGCTGGCGGCGGGTGTCCCACTGCCAGGCCGAGCCGCCGAAGATCGACAGCCAGTTGTTGGGCGGCGTGCCGTCGGGCTTGGCGTCGGCCCACACATACCAGTCGGCTTTCGTATTGTTGCGGCTCGAGCGGCTTTCCTTGAACCATGGGTGGATGTCGGCGGTATGCGACAGCACCTCGTCGATCATCACCTTGAGCCCAAGCCGGTGCGCCTCGGCGATAAGCGCGTCGAAGTCGGCGAGCGTGCCGAACATCGGATCGACGTCGCAATAGTCGGACACGTCGTAGCCGAAATCCTTCATCGGCGATTTGAAGAAGGGCGAGATCCAGATGGCGTCGACGCCAAGCGAGGCGACATATGGCAGGCGTCGCACGATGCCTTTCAGGTCGCCGATGCCGTCGTCATTCGAGTCTTGGTAGGAGCGCGGATAGATCTGGTAGATCACAGCGCCCCGCCACCAGTCGCGGTCGACGGCGGGGTCTGGTCTCGAAGTCGCCTTCAAAGCCGATTGCATGTCTTCAACCTCCTTTCACCGAGCCGGCAAGCAGCCCGCGGACGAAATAGCGCTGCAGCGAGAAGAACACGATCAGCGGCACGATGATGGTGATGAATGCCGATGTCGTCAGGATCTCCCAGTTGCCGCCACGCGAGCCGAGCAGCGCATTGAGCTTTGCCGTCAGCACGATCTGGTCTGGCGCCGTGCCGAGGAAAACCATCGCCACCAGCAGATCGTTCCATACCCACAGGAATTGGAAGATGGCGAAGGAGGCGAGCACCGGGAACGACAGCGGCAGCACGATCTTGACGAAGATCTCGAAATCGCTGGCGCCATCGATGCGCGCCGATTCCATGATCTCGCGCGGCAGGCCGGCGATATAGCTCCTGAGCAGGTAGATGGCGAAGGGCAGGCCGAAGCCGGTATGCGCCAGCCAGATGCCGAGATAGGTCTTGGACGGCACGCCGAAGAAGGTGCCGACGCCGTTGTAAAGCCGGAGCAGCGGGATCAGCGACATCTGCAAGGGAACGACAAGCAGGCCGATGATGACCGCGATCAGCAGCGCCCGGCCCGGAAAGCGCATCCAGGCCAACGCGTAGGCCGCGAAGGCGGCGATCAGGATCGGGATCACTGTCGCCGGGATGGTCACCGTCAGCGAGTTCATGAAGGAGCGGCCGATGCCTTCCGAGAACAGCACCGCCTGATAATTGTCCGTGGTGAATTTCGGCGGCGCCGAGGAAGCGAAATAGACGCGCTGGCCGCGGTCGCCCTCGAAGGCTTTCGGGGAGGACAGGGCGAATGTCCCATCGGTATTCATCTGCAGCGTGACGCCGTCATTGAGGTCGGCCACCGTTCCCGCCTTGTACTGCGTCGGCGCGGACGACTTGACGCCGAAGGCGCTTATCTGGCGCTTGGGGCCGTCGCCGAAGATGTTGCCCTCGATGACGTATTTGCCGTCCTTCTGGGTTTGCGCGGACGCGGCCGGCAATCGCCCGGCCTCGCTCTGGCTGGAACTGGCGAACGAGTTCCACCAGCCCGACGCGACGATCTGGTCCTTGTCGCGCACCGACGAAACGAGGATGCCGAGCGTGGGGATGGTCCAGATCGCCACGAAGACGAGCACGGCGATGTGGACGCCGAAGCGACCGACGAAGGATTTTCCGGTGGTGACGGCCATTTCAATGTCCCCCCGTCTCTTTGTTGGCCTGGCGGATGTTCCAGATCATGATCGGGATGACCGCGACCATGATGATGATGGCGATGGTGGCGCCGCGGCCGAAATCGCCGCCGCCGCGGAACATCCAGTCAAACATCAGATTGGCGAGTACCTGGCTGTTCCATTGGCCGTTGGTCATGGTCAGCACGATGTCGAACACTTTCAGCACCAGGATGGTGATGGTGGTCCAGACAACGGCGATCGTGCCCCAGATCTGCGGCACCATGATCTTCCAGAAGATCTGGAACGGATTGGCGCCGTCGATCACGGCCGCCTCCAGCGTCTCTTCCGGAATGCCGCGCAGGGCAGACGACAGGATGACCATGGCAAAGCCGGTCTGGATCCAGATCAGGATGATCATCAGGAAGAAATTGTTCCAGAACGGCAGCGATATCCATACCTGCGGCTGGCCGCCGAAATACTGGATGATGGCATTGAGCAGGCCGATCTGCACCTGGCCTTCGCCGCGGTACTCGTAGATGAACTTCCAGATCACGCTGGCGCCGACGAAGGAGATCGCCAAGGGCAGGAAGATCAGGCTCTTGGCGATGGTGCCCCACCAGATCTTGTCGGTGAGCACGGCGATGATCAGGCCGAGGAAGGTACAGGCCGCCGGCACCACCGCCAGCCACAGGATGTTGTTGAGGATCGAGTTGCGCAGATCGTGATCGCCGGCCGCCCATTCATAGTTGGCTAGCCCCACGAAACTCGTGCCGCCGCGGTCGAAGAAGGAGAGCCACAGCGTCGCGATCACCGGGTAGACCAGGTAGACAGCAAGGATGATCAGCGCCGGGCCGACGAACAGCCAGGGTCGCACATAGCCCTGTCGGCGCAGGTTGTTGATGGCGGTCGCGCCCGACACCCCACGCGCGGGGAAGGCGAGGTCGAGCAGCCTGTTGGCGCCCCAGAAATAGGCGACACAGCCGCCGACGCCGATGATGATGACGAATATGGCCGAGAAAATCTGCGACGCCATGGGTCCCTCTCCCTGCGCATGAACGGCCAGGCGATGCTGGCGGCTGGATGCACCGATTTCGTTATTCGGAACAATCGAAACGCGAAGGCTTCCGGCGTGGATCGCCGGTCGGACCCGGGCCGTGGCCCGGATCCGGTAGGAGGATCAGGAAAGTCTTAGGTGAGCCGCAACGCGCGGCCTACTTGATTGCATCCCAGCTCTTCTGGATGTCGGCGGCGACATCCTTTGCCGGCTTGCCGCCGACCAGGTCGATCATGCCGGTCCAGAACGAGCCCGCGCCGACTTTGCCGGGCATCAGGTCGGAGCCGTCGAAGCGCACGGTCGTCGCGTTGACAAGGATTTCGCCCTGCTTTTTCAGCGCCTCGCTGCCGTAAGCGTCCTTGTTGGCCGCCTTGAAGGGGGTGACGAAGCTCTTCTGCGCCATCCACAATTCATGCGCGAGCGGCATCTGGAGGAACTTGATGAATTCGCGCGATGCCTTGGAATCCTTGGTGATCATCACCAGCGTTCCGGCCACTTCCAGGGGTGTTCCCAGTTCCGGCTTGGAAGCGTAAGGCGGGAAGGGGAAGAAGTCCGCATCCTGGCCGAGCTTCACGTTTTCCGGGAAGAAGGAGGGGATGAACGATGCCTGGTGATGCATGTAGCATTTGGGCGGGACGGTGAAGAGGCCCTTCGGGCTGTCGCGGAAGTCGGTCGCCGCGACCGCCTTGGCGCCGCCGTCCACCATCTTGTCGTCGGTGGCGATCTTGGCGAAGATGTCGATGGCGTTGACCACGGCCGGATCGGTGAACGGGATCTCGTTGGTGACCCACTTGTCATAGACTTCCGGCGGCTGGGTCCTCAGCATGATGTCCTCGACCCAGTCCGTCGCCGGCCAGCCGGTGGCGCCGCCGGAACCCAATCCGATGCACCAGGGCTTGCCGCCGTCGGCGATGATCTTCTTTTCGAGGTCGGCGAGTTCCTCCTGGGTCTTCGGCACCTTGTAGCCGGCTTCATCGAAATTGTCGGGCGAGTACCAGACCAGTCCCTTCACGTCGATCTTGTAGGGGAAGGCGTAGAAGCCGGGCTTGCCGTCCTTGCCCGTATAGGTGCCGAGCTTGGCCCAGGAGTCGCCGGCGGCGTAGTTTTCCTTGATCCAGGCGGCGACGTCGTCGCCCAGCGGAGTGAGCACGCCCTTGGTGGCAAGGTCCTGGATGAGGCCCGGCTGCGGCAGGATGGCGATGTTGGGCGGGCTGCCGGCCTGGGTGTCGATGACGATCTGCTGCTCATAATTCTCCGACGACGAATATTTCACCTCGGCGCCGGTGGCTTCCGCGAAATAGTCGAGCACCGAGCGGGCAAGCGTCTCGTCCTCGCCGCGCCACGGCCCGAAGATCGTCAGCGTCTCGCCCTTGAGGTCGACCTTCTTGAGGTCGTCGTAATTCGCCCAGTGAAACTTCGAATCCTCGCCCGGCTTGAACTTCAGTTCGGCTTGCGCCGGCAGGCTGAGGGTAAGCGCCGCGAACGCCGCGCCCAAGAGAAGCATTTTCTTCATCGCAAGTCCTCCCAGTGGTCACAAACTGGACGAAACCTCCATTTCGTCCGCCGACGCCCGCGGAACTGTGACTCAGCGAAAGGACAACCGCAACCTTTCGAAGAGACTTCCAAAGCGCTTTGGCTGATTTGATCTCGCCATTGAATCGCCTGGGAGTCAAGTGGGTGCGTTCATTAATCGATTTAAATATACGCGAAACCCGCAAGGAAAGTGCGCTGCAGCATGCTTTTTTGGCGGTGCAGCAGTAGTTTTTGCTTCAAACGGCACCGGTGGGCCTCTAAGGTCGTCATGTTTGGCGGTCTCGCCAACAATCATCGGATCGATTCAAAATTGAAAGCGCTTTGAGGCTGGAGGCCTCCGATGAACCTCAAGCAACTCTCGCATATGTTGTCGCTCTCGCAGACCACCGTGAGCCGGGCGCTGAACGGCTATCCGGAGGTCAATGAGGAAACCCGGCGCCGGGTGATGGATGCCGCCAAGCGTCATGGCTACCGGCCGAATCCCAGCGCCCGCCGGCTCGCCACCGGCAAGTCGGGAATGATCGGCTATGTGCTGCCGACGGGCGCCGCCGTCGACATCGATCCCCACTTCGTCGAATTCCTCTCCGGCCTCGGCGACTATGCCCGCTCGCATGAGCTCGACCTCGTGCTGTCGCCCGCCGATGCCGACGATGAGGAGACGACCTATCGGCGCATCGTCGCCAACCGGCAGGTCGACGCCGTCTATCTTTCCTCGCCGCGGCCGGCCGACAAGCGGCTGGCGCTGGTCAACACGCTAGGCATTCCCTTCATCGTCCATGGCCGCAGCGAAGGCTTCGACTTCGACTATCCCTATCTCGACATCGACAATGAGGGCGCCTTCCATGAGGCGGCGCGTTTGCTCCTCCAACTCGGCCACAGGCGCCTTGCGCTGATCAACGGCAACGACCGCGAGACCTTTGCCATCCACCGCGAGCGAGGCGTGCGCCGCGCTCTTGCCGCAAACGGGCTGACGCTCGGCGAGCGCCACATCCGCTCGATGACCATGACCGAGGAAAACGGCTACCGCGCCGCCCGCCGCCTGCTCGAGGAAAGCGAGCCGCCGACGGCGATCGTCTGCTCCAGCCTGATCATGGCGCTGGGCGTCGTGCGCGCCGTGCGCGACCTGGGTCTCACCATTCCCGGCGACTTGTCGCTGGTCGCGCATGACGACGTCTTCCCCTGGCTGCGGCCGGAGAATTTCCCCGTGCCGCTGTCGACGACGCGCTCCTCGATCCGCCTTGCCGGCGCGCGCGTGGCCGAGCGCCTGGCGGCGCGTATATCGGGGCTGGAAGAAGGCGCGCGCGGCGAGGTCTGGCCGGTCGATCTGGTGGTGCGGGGCTCGGTCGCCGGCGCGCCGGTGTAGGCGGCGTCTTCGCCGACCCTTCCTGGGCGACCCTTTACTGCCGTGGGACAACGATCCGCCTTCGGCTGCTCCTGATCCTGGACGGTGACAACCGGTAAGCAAGAGCCGTCAACCAACTCTTCAGAGTACGCCATTTGCCGACATTCCCGTTCACCGACGCGGGTCCGATCCAATACCCTGGGCCACCGCCGAAGACGTCGGAGGTGGTGATCGTCGGTGGCGGCATTATCGGCGTGACCACGGCGCTCTTCCTTGCCTCCCGGAACATTCCGGTGACGCTGCTGGAGAAAGGCCGCGTCGCCGCCGAGCAGTCCTCCCGAAACTGGGGCTGGATCAGGAAGCAGGGCCGGGACGAGGATGAACTGCCGATTGTCATCGAGGCCATTCGCCTGTGGCGGCAACTGGCCGAGGAATGCGGCGAAGACATCGGGTTGAACCAGACCGGCGTGACCTACCTGGCGAACTCCGACAAGGACATGGCCGGCTTCGACAAGTTCATGAAGATCGCCACGATCCATGATCTCGACACGCGCCTGCTTGACGCGAACGAGACCGCAAACCTTATCAAGGGCATGTCGCGCAGGTTCGCCGGCGCAATGACGACACCTTCCGACATGCGCGCCGAACCTTGGCTGGCGGTGCCGGCGCTGGCCAGGCTTGCCGTGCGAAAAGGCGTCAGGATCGTGGAGAATTGCGCGGCGCGGGGCCTCGACATCGCGGCCGGCAGGATCAAGGGCGTGTGGACTGAGGCCGGATATATCGAGACCTCCACCGTACTGGTCGCGGGCGGCGCCTGGTCGTCCCTGTTGCTTGCGCGGCACGGAGTGACCATCCCCCAGCTCAGCGTCCGGGTGACCGTGGCCGCAACGGAGCCCTTGCCCGAAGTCTATGCAGGCGCGGCCGCCGACGATCACATCGCCTTCAGGCGCAGGCAGGATGGCGGATACACGCTCGCCGCCGGCGGCAGCCATCTGCTTTACCTTGGGCCTGACGCATTCAGGCACGCAATCAAGTATATTCCCGCGCTCAGGGACAATCCCTTCGGAGCGCGCTATTTCCCATTCGCTCCGTCAGGCTACCCGGATGGCTGGTCGACGCCGCGCGATTGGGCGTTGGATTCCTTTAGTCCTTTCGAGAGGATGCGGGTGCTCAACCCTGCCCCTGAACCGGCCCGGCTTCGTTCGATCGAGCGCAATTTCAAGCAGCTTTTCCCGCAGTTCGATAAAGTCCAATTGAAAGTCGGCTGGGGCGGTATGATCGACGCAATGCCCGACGTCGTGCCCGTGGTGGATCAGGTGCGGGCAGTCGGCGGCCTTTTCGTCGCGACCGGAATGAGCGGCCATGGATTCGGTATCGGGCCAGGCATGGGCCGCGTCGTCTCCGATATGATCCAGGGAAATGAGACCGGGCACGATCTCAGGCGCTTTCGGCTGTCGCGCTTCTATGATGGAAGCCCTGTCCGGTTGGGGCCGGCGCTTTGAATGGCCGCCGGGAGCTCATTCTCAATCGCCATGCCAACGGGCAATCGGTCGCCTCTCGGCAATTGTGAGCCGCGCGTCCGGACTCACTCCTTCGCCGCTTCGGCCGCCTTGACGTCCAACAGCCCATAGCCGAAATCACTGTCGCGGCCGTGTCCGCCGAGGTCCTTGGCCGTTGCCGCGAGCACCTTCTCGATGTCTTCGGCCGTGCGGTCCGGCGCGGCGTGGATGAGATTGGCGATGGCGCCGGAAACGATCGCGGCGGCAAACGAAGTGCCGGTCACCACGTCGGAACCGGCCCCACTCGGCGCGACCATCTCGACGCCGGGCGCCGAGATGAAGACGTAGGGGCCGCGATTGGCCTGCGGCATCAACTGGTCCTTGGCGTCGGTCGCGGTCACCGCGATGACGCTGTCGAAGGCGGCCGGATAGCCATAGGGCGCCTTCGGTCCGTTGTTGCCGGCGGCCGCCACCAGCACGATGCCCAGCGCGCGCGCATTGTGGCATGCGGTTTCGAGCAGGTCGTTCTTCGGGCCGACGAAGCTCATATTGATGATGCGAACATTCTGCCCGGCGGCCCAGTCGAGCGCTGACAGGATGACGTCCATGGTCGACTTGCCGCCTTCGAAGGCGCGGGCGTGATAGATCCTGGCGCCTGGCGCCATGCCTTCCAGCGGATTGACGCCGGCAATCAGCCCGTCGACCGAAGTGCCGTGATCGCGCTTCTCGACCGGCACGTTGGGCATGGCGTCATATTGCTCGGCAATGACGCCGGCGAGCGCCGGGTTGGTGTCGTCGATGCCGGTGTCGATGACGGCGACGCGCACATTCTCGCCGCTCGCCTGCTTGGCATCCAACGCAATGCGGTCGAAGGCATAGTTCACGATGCCGGCCGCCTGCTGCAGCGAATAGATATGGTTGGGCTCGCGCCGCCGCGTGCGTCCGTCGGCCGCGAGTTGCGCCAGCACCACGCCGACGGGTCGCCCGTCGGTGATGCCGAAGCGCACCAGAGTGGTGCCGAGCAGCCGCGACTGGCGCTGCGAGCGCACCTGCAGGCCGAAAGAATTTGCGATCTGCTGGACGACGCCGGCATCGCCGTCCACCGTCACCAGCACTTCGTCGGGCACGAATTCGCCCGTGATCGCGCGCGGCGGTTCGGCCAGGTTGAGGCCCTGAGGCACAGTGACAGGCCCGCTCGGCGGCGGCGTGTTGGCGGCAGCGTTCGATGAGGATGTTCCGTCCGATGGCGCAGGCGTTTGCGGGGCTGAGCCGGCCGGTGGGTTCGGGAACAGGTCGACGATCAGCGCCGGCAGGAACACCGCGCCGCCTGCCGGGGCCTTGCTTGGCGCCCCTCCGCCGCCCTTGGCGCCACCATCCTTGTCGCAGTCGCCGCCGGCCACCGTCGGGCGGTTCAGGCAATCGACCTGTTTTTGCGTCAGGTTGGGGTCGTTGGTCTGCGCAAGGGCGGGCGCGGCGACCAATGCCGCCGCGAAGACCGCCGCATGAAGAACGATTCTTGGCCCCGACGCAATTCCGGACGGAAGGCTGCGGCGAAGTCGCCGAGCCCGGCCGCGGCGCGCTTTTCCTGGGATTGCCTTAGCCGCCATCGCCCGGTTTCCTACCCTGCACCACAGCATCTGCGAAAGGCTGGGCGGCAATAAGGCCGACAAGCCGGTCGTAATCGGCCGCCGTGCTGGCCGGGATCGTCAGGTGGAATATGCCGTCCGCGGTCGGGCCACTGGCGATCTTCAGCCCGTTCTGGCCGAGGAAGGCGGCGATATCGGCCATCTTCGCATCCGGCTTGAACTTGACCAGGGCGAAAGGCAGCTTCGCGAGATCGTCCTGGGCGCCGGCCACCTCGAAATCGTTGCCCCTGCCGCCAGGCCGCTCGAAGGACTGCACCAGGACGAGCGCCAGCAGCACCGCGGCCGCTGCCCAGGCGACGCCTGCCGGCATCGCCGTCAGCCGGCCGAAGGCCTTGGCGAGCCAGGATTGGCCGGCCGGCATGCGCGCCGGGCCTGCTTCTGCGTCGAGCGCCTTGGCGAAGCGTGAGAGCGCATCGGCCGGCGGCCGGATCGCCTCGTTGGCGGCCGCGGTGCCGGAGAACTCGGCCTCCGCTTCGCCAAGCGCCGTCATCGCCGCCGGATCGGTGGCCAGCCATTCCTCGACTGCCTCCAGTTCCGCGCCCTCCAGCGAGCCGTTCAGGTAGAACGGCAGCAGCGTTTCCATCTCGTCGCGGCGCGACATCTTTTCAGCGGCGCTCATGGCCACCCCCTGTCGTAACCAGCGGCCTTGAGCGCTTCACCCAGTTTCTTGCGGGCGTAGAACATCCTGGTCTTGACGGTCGCGACCGGAATGCCGAGCACCTCGCCGATCTCGGTCACAGATTGTCCATGGTAATAGGCCAGGTCGATCACCGTGCGGTGTTCCTCCGGCAAGGCATTGACCAGGCGCCGCAACGCGGCCGCCTTGTCCTCCTTCATGGTGACGACTTCCGGTGTGTCGGCGCTGTCGGCGACCTGTGCCGCATCGTCGTCGTCGATCCACTCTTCCTTCTTCTTGCGCAGCAAGGACAGCGCCTTGAAGCGGGCGATGCCGAGCAGCCATGTCGAAACTTCCGAGCGGCCCTCGAAGCTGGGTGCCTGTTTCCACAGCTCCAGGAACACCTCGTTTGCGATATCGTCGGCCATCATTTCCGATCCCGTCTGGCGCGCCACGAAGCGGTAGATCCGTGCGTGGTGACGCATGAACAGGAGCCGAACGGCGGCCCGGTCGCCCTTCGCGACCCGGTCTACAAGCGCGCGGTCGGTTTCCGTCGCCGCGTTCATCGCCGGTCGAGCCGCCTGGCTCCTCGAAGCTCTGTCGCTGATCGGCCCAAAAAGGTTCACCCTCCGCCAAGGATTTCTTGGAGGCTAACCGAAGAAAGTGAGCGTTGCCAGAGGTGCGCTTTTTCCTTCTCCCCTTGTGGGAGAAGGTGGATCGGCGCGCAGCGTCGAGACGGAAGAGGGGTGTTCCAGCGGAGTGAGACGTCGATGTTCCCTGGAACACCCCTCATCCGGCCGCTTCGCGGCCACCTTCTCCCACAAGGGGAGAAGGGAAGATGGCGCTTCACCCCAGAAACACCTTCGCCTTCATCGTCGAAGGTATCTCAACCCCGAGCCGGCTCAACACCGTCGGCGCCAATTGCAACTGGTCGAGTAGCGTGTCGGCCTCGGGGCCTTTCGCCGGGCCGAAATAATAGAGCGCGAAATCCTGCATCTCGTCGTCATGGCCGCCATGATGGCCGCGGTCGGTCTGGCCGTGGTCGGCGGTGACGATCACTTCGTAGCCGGCCTCGCGCCACCGCGGCAGGAAGGCCGCCAGCATGCCGTCCATCGCGTAGCAGGCATGGTCCATCTCGTGGCAGTCATGGCCGTAGCGGTGACCCATGGAGTCCAGCGTGCAGGTGTGGAGGATGCCGTAGTCGATGCCATGGCGCTTCGCCAGCATCGTCAGCGTCGCGAACAGGTCGACGTCGCTCGGCGTCATCTGGTTCTTGAGGTTGTAGCCGGTCATGGTGTGGAAGCGGCCATGCGTAATCGGCCCGCCGGGCTCGTCGAATTCCATGTCCTCGACCAGGTCGAACGGATACGAGCGGAAGAATTCCGCCCAGTAGGAATGGGTCACCGCGCCCGTCTTGCCCCCGGCCTTGCTCACTTCCGAGAAGATATCCGGCTGCGTGACGCGGAAGCGGTTCTCATTGGAAAGGATGCCATGCACCTGCGGCGTGACCCCGGTGTGGATCGAGGCGTAGCAGCAGGCCGAGGTCGACGGCAGCACCGAGCGCATTTTCCACACCTGCGCCTCGCCCGATTGCGCCCAGCCCTCGAGATTGCCCATCAGCCGGCGCCAGTTCCGGTAAGGGACGCCGTCGAGGATGATGAGCAGCAGTTTGGATTTGAGCGCCACGGAAGGTTCCTGTGATTGTTCTTCAAACAAAAGCGCCGCGTGTCGCGCGGACACGCGGCGCTCTTGGATAGCCTGATATCAGGCGTTCAGCCAGCACTCGCAGAGCGCATAGCCGTCCATCATCTCACCATTGGGGTTCTTCACCCAGCCGCTGACCTTCCTGGTGTCGGCCGCGTCGACGAACTGGTTGAAGAACGGCACGATCAGGCCGCCTTCGTCGCGCATCAGCACCGCCATGTCGCGGTAGATCGCCTTGCGCTTGGCCTGGTCTAGCTCGGCGCGCGCCGTGTAGAGCATCTTGTCGAATTCCGGCCGCTTGAAGCGTGTGTCGTTCCAGTCGGCGGTCGACAGGTAGCCCGTGGAATACATCTGGTCCTGCGTCGGCCGCCCGCCCCAGTAGGAAAGCGAGAAGGGCTGCTTGTTCCACACTTCCGACCAGTAACCGTCGCCGGGCTCGCGCTTGATCTCGATCTTGATGCCCGCCTTGGCGCAGCTCTGCTGATAGAGCTGGGCGGCGTCGACGGCGCCGGGGAATGCGACATCCGAGGTGCGCAGCAGGATCGAGCCGCTATGTCCCGATTTCTTGTAGAATTCGGCCGCCTTCTCCGGATCGAACTTGCGCTGCTCGATGTCGTTGGAAAACAGCGGATAGGCCTCGTTGATCGGGAAGTCGTTGCCGGCGGCGCCGTAGCCGCGCAGGATCTTGGCCACCATCTCTTCGCGGTCCATGGCGAGCTTCAGCGCCATCCTGAGGTCGTTGTTGTCGAAGGGCGCCGTGTTGCAGAACATGTTGAACGGATAGTAGCCGCGTCCGGCGACGTTCTCGATGCTGACGCCCGGCATGCGCTTCACCAGGTCGACCACCTTCGGCTCGACGCGGTTGATGAAGTGCACCTGGCCGCCCTGCAGCGCGGCAAGGCGAGCCGTCGGGTCGTTGATGACGACGATCTCGATCTGGTCGGCATGGCCGGCCTTGTCGCCGCGCCAGTAGTTGGCGAAACGCTCGCCGCCATGCTTCACGCCGGGCTGGTTGACGGTGACCTTGTACGGGCCGGCGCTGATGCCGGCATTCGGATTGTCCTTGCCGCCATTGGGCTGGATGACCAGATGGTAGTCGGCCATCAGATAGGGGAAGTCGGCGTCGGCGTCGCCGAGCGTGACGACCACTTCCTTGCCGTCGGCCTTGATGCCCTTGATGTTCTTCAAGACGCCGAGCGCGCCGGATTTCGACTTCTCGTCGGCGTGGCGTTCGAGCGTGGCGGCGACGTCCTCGGCCGTCACCGTCTTGCCGTTGTGGAATTCGATGCCGTCGCGGATCTTCATCGTCCAGGTCTTGGCGTCGGCCGAGGCGCCGATCTCCTCGGCGATCAGGTTCTCGACGCCGCCATCGGGCGTCAGCCGGACCAGGAATTCGCCCCACTGCTTGCAGAAGCTGTAGGTCACCTGGCTGAGGTTCAGCGCCGGGTCGAGGCTGTTGGTCGATTCACCGCCCTGCAGGCCGGCCTTGATGATGCCGCCCTTCACCGGCGTCGCGGCAAAAGCCTTGCCGGCTAATGTCGTCGCCAGCGCCGCCGAGGCGCCGAGCGCCGCCGCGCGGCCGAGGAAATCGCGGCGCGAAATCCTGCCTTTGCCGGCGAGTTCGGTAAGATGGTCGAGTTCCGTCTGCATGTCCTGCCCCCTTTTTTGGAATTGGTTTTCGGCGCGAGATCCTACCCGCCCGCAGCCGATCTTTCCCGCTCCCTGTTGCAGCCGCATGACAGCGGCCGCCCGGGATCTGACTTTTCGAGGGCTATCTCTTTGTTTTAACGCAATTCCGGCCGGAGAGCCGCCTAACAGTCCTCCGGGAATTGCTTTAGTTTCCGGCGCTTTCCATGCGCCGACCCTTGATCGCCTTCTCCAGCCAGCCGATTTCCATTTCCGGCACGGAGGACAGGAGCAGGTCGGTGTAGGCGTCGAAGGGGGGCGTCAGCACCTTGCTCTTGGAGCCGTAGCGCACCACCTCGCCGCGATACATCACCGCGATCGAATCGGCGATCGACTTAACCGTCGCCAGATCGTGGGTGATGAACAGGTAGGCGACCTTCTCGTGCTGCTGCAGGTCCAAGAGCAGCTTGAGGATGCCGTGGGCGACGAGCGGGTCGAGCGCCGACGTCACCTCGTCGCAGATGATCAGCTTTGGCTTGGCGGCGAGCGAGCGGGCGATGCAGACGCGCTGCTTCTGGCCGCCGGACAACTCCGCCGGATAGCGATCGACGAAACCCTTGCCCATCTCGATCTCGTCGAGCAGTTCCGCGACGCGCTTGTCGCGCTCGCGCCCCCTCATGCCGAAGTAGAACTCCAGCGGCCTGCCGATGATGGTGCCGACGGTCTGGCGCGGGTTCATCGCCACGTCGGCCATCTGGTAGATCATCTGCAACTGGCGCAGGTCCTCCTTTGGCCGGTCCGCGAGCCTGTTGCCGAGCGTGCGGCCGTCGAAGACGACGCTGCCTTGTTCCGGTGGCAAAAGGCCGGTGATGGCGCGCGCGAGCGTCGACTTGCCCGAGCCGCTTTCGCCCACCACGGCCAGCGTCTGTCCGGGAAAGATGTCGACGGAGACGTTCTTCAGCACTTTGACATGGCCGCCGCCATAGGCGGCGGTGACATTCTTCACCGACAGGAACGGCGTCGCGCCGGGCTGCTGTTCCTGGTGCTCGATCTCATGCACCGAAACCAGCGCGTTGGTGTATTCTTGGCGCGGCTCCTTGATGATCTGCCGCGTGCCGCCCCATTCGACCAGCCGGCCATGGCGAAGCACCATGATCTCGTCGGAGACCTGGGCGACGACGGCAAGGTCGTGGGTGATGTACAAAGCCGCGACATGCGTGTCCTGGATGGCGTCCTTGATCGCCGCCAGCACATCGATCTGCGTCGTCACGTCGAGCGCCGTGGTCGGCTCGTCGAAAACGATGAGGTCGGGCTCCGAGCACAGCGCCATCGCCGTCATCACACGCTGCAACTGGCCGCCCGACACCTGGTGCGGGAAGCGCTCGCCGATCGTTTCCGGATTGGGCAGGCTTAGCTTCTTGAACAGCGCAACGGCTCGCTTCTCCGCCTCGGCGCGCGTCGCGGCGCCGTGCAGGAGCGCGGCCTCGACCACCTGGTCGATAAGCTTGTGCGCCGGGTTGAAGGCGGCGGCGGCCGACTGCGCGACATAGCAGACTTCGCGTCCGCGCAGCGCCCGCACGCCCTTCGGTCCCGCTTTCAGGATGTCGCGGCCGTTGAGGATCACCTCGCCGCCGGTGATGCGCACGCCGCCGCGGCCATAGGCCATGGACGACAGTCCGATCGTCGATTTGCCGGCGCCGGATTCGCCGATCAGGCCGAGCACCTTGCCCTTTTCGAGCGTCAGAGAGACGTCGTGGACCAGCGTGATCGTCTTCGGCGCCTCGCCCGGCGGATAGACCGTCGCCTCGATGCGCAGATTGCGGATGTCGAGGAGTTTGCCTGAGCTTGCCTGTCCGGACTTCGCCTGACCGGATTTCGCTTGATTGCCAGCCATCAGCCGCGTCCTCCTTTCAGGCTCGTCGTGCGGTTGAGCACCCAGTCGGCGACGAGGTTGACCGAGATCGCCAGCACCGCGATCGCCGCGGCCGGGATCAGCGCCGCCGGAATGCCGAACACGATGCCGTCCTTGTTCTCCTTGACCATGCCGCCCCAGTCCGAATCCGGCGGTTGCACGCCGAGGCCGAGGAAGGACAACGCCGACAGGAAGAGCACGGCGAAGATGAAGCGCACGCCGAGCTCCGCCACCAGCGGCGACAGCGCGTTGGGCAGGATTTCGCGGAAGATGATCCAGGCCTTGCCTTCGCCGCGGAGCTTCGCCGCCTCGACGAAATCCATGACGTTGATGTCGACGGCGACCGCGCGCGACAGGCGATAGACCCGGGTGGAATCGAGGATGCCCATGACCAGGATCAGCGTCAGCGTGTTGGTCGGCAGCACCGACAGCACGACGAGGCCGAAGATCAGCGTCGGAATCGACATCAGAAGGTCGACGAAACGCGACAGCAGCGTGTCGAACCAGCCGCCGAACACCGCCGCCGTGAAGCCGAGGATCGAGCCTAGCGAGAAGGACAGCGCCGTCGCCGCAACCGCGATCTCCATGGTGATGCGCGCGCCGTAGATCATGCGCGAGATGAGATCGCGGCCGAGATTGTCGGTGCCCAGCCAATGGGCGGCCGACATCGGCTCCCATACGTCGCCGACGATCTCGCCATTGCCATGCGGCGCGACCCAAGGCGCGAAAATGGCGCAGAACGCGAAGAAGCCGGTCAGGATCAATCCGATCCAGGCGGTGACTGGGATTTGTCTTAGCGCCATTCGCCTCAATTCCCCTTCTGGTCTTCGCGCATCGGTCCAGTCATTAGGATGCCCCCATCACTTCGGATGTCTCAGCCGCGGATTGGCCACGATGGCGGCAATGTCCGCGATGATGTTGAGCGTGATGTAGACGGCGGCGAAGATCAGTCCGACCGCCTGCACCACCGGCACGTCGCGCTTGGCGACATGGTCGACCAGATACTGCCCCATGCCCGGATAGACGAAGATCACCTCGACCACCACGACGCCGACGATGAGGTAGGCGAGGTTGAGCATGACGACGTTGACGACCGGCGCGATCGCGTTCGGAAATGCATGCTTGCGGATGATGTCGAAGGGCCTCAGCCCCTTGAGCTCAGCCGTCTCGATATAGGCCGATTGCATGACGTTGAGGATCGCCGCGCGCGTCATGCGCATCATATGGGCGAGCACCACGAGCGTGAGCGCGGTGGCAGGCAGCACCACGGCCTGCAGCCTGTCGAGGAACGGCGTGGAATCGTCGACCGTCGAGATGCTGGGGAAGATCTGCCAGTGCACGGCGAACAGGAAGATCAGCACATAGCCGATGAAGAATTCCGGAAAGGATGTCGAAGCGAGCGCCAGTCCGGAAATCAGCTTGTCGACGAAGCCGTTGCGGTAGCGCACGGCGATGAGGCCGAGAACGATCGCCAGCGGCACCGCGACGATCGCCGCGCAGGCGGCCAGGAACAGGGTGTTCTTCAGCCGGGTGCTGATCGAGCTGGCAATGTCCAGTCCGCTCGACTGCGCCGTGCCGAAATCACCGTGCAGGATGCCCCAGAGCCAGTGCACGTAGCGCAGCCATGCCGGGTCGTTGAGCCCGAGCTGCTCGCGCAGGTTCGCCAGCGCCTCCGGCGTCGCCGATTGGCCGAGGATCGCCTGGGCGACGTCGCCCGGCAGGATCTGCGTGCCGGCGAAGATAAGCACCGAAACAGCCAAAAGAAGAACAAGGCCCAGCAAGATGCGCTGAGCGACCAATCTCAGGATCGGAGACGACATCGGCTACCCGCAATGGTGAAGAAGGGACGACGCCCGCCTTTCGGGCGGGCCATGAAAGCCGGGAAGGGCCGACTCGCGCCGGCCCTTTCCCTATCCTTCGTCAGGCCTGCAACCAGCACTCGATCAGGGCGTGGCCGTTGCTGAGTTCTTGCGCCGGGTTGTCGACCCAGCCTTCGACGCCCTTGCCGGTCGCGTCGACGAACTGGTTGAAGAACGGCACGATCAGGCCGCCTTCGTCACGCATGATCTCGCCCATGTCGCGGTAGATCTTCTTGCGCTTGGCTTCGTCGAGCTCGCCTCGCGCCGCAAGCACCATCTTGTCGAAGTCGGGGCGCTTCCAGCGGGTGTCGTTCCAGTCGGCGGTCGAGAGATAGGCGGTCGAATACATCTGGTCCTGGGTCGGACGGCCGCCCCAGTAGGAAAGCGAGAAGGGCTGCTTGTTCCAGACTTCCGTCCAGTAGCCGTCGCCAGGTTCGCGCTTGATCTCGATCTTGATGCCGGCCTTGGCGCAGCTCTGCTGGTAGAGCTGGGCGGCGTCGACGGCGCCCGGGAAAGCGACGTCGGAGGTGCGCAGCAGGATCGTGCCGCTGTGGCCGGACTTCTTGTAAGCAGCCGCCGCCTTCTCAGGATCGAATTTGCGCTGCTCGAAATCGCCCGCGAACAGCGGGTAGGCCTTGTTGACGGGCATGTCGTTGCCGACCTCGCCGTAGCCGCGCAGGATCTTGGTCAGCATCTCCTCGCGGTCCATTGCGAGTTTCAGCGCCATCCTGAGGTCGTTGTTGTCGAAGGGCGCGGTGTCGCAGAACATGTTGAAGGGATAGAAGCCGCGGCCGGAGGCGGCGCGGATGGTGACGCCGGGCAGCCGCTTGACCAGGTCGACGATCTTCGGCTCGACGCGGTTGATCATGTTGACCTGACCGCCCTGGAGGGCCGCCATGCGGGCCGTCGGGTCGTTTACGACGACGATTTCGACCTGGTCGGCATGGCCGTATTTATCGGGCTGCCAGTAATTGGCGAAGCGTTCGGCGCCGTGCTTCACGCCCGGCTGGTTGACGGTGATCTTGTACGGGCCGGTGCCGATGCCGGCGTCCGGCTTGTCCATGCCGCCATTCGGCTGGATGATCAGATGGTAGTCCGCCATCAGGTAAGGCATGTCGGCGTTCGGGTCCTTGAGCGTGACCACGACATTGCCGCCATCGGTCTTGATGGTGTCGATGCTCTTCAGAACGCCGAGCGCGCCCGACTTGGACTTCTCGTCGCTGTGACGCTTCAGCGTCGCCACGACGTCGTCCGCCGTCACTTCCTTGCCGTTGTGGAACTGGACGCCCTTGCGGATCTTCATCGTCCAGGTCTTGGCGTCCTTCGAGCTGCCGATCTCCTCGGCGATGAGATATTCGATGCCGCCGCCCGGCGCGAGCTCGACAAGCGTCTCGCCCCAGCACTTGCCGAAGGCGAACGGAACCTGGCTGAGGAAGGTCGCCGGATCGAGGCTGTTGGTGGATTCACCACCCTGCAGGCCGGCCTTCAGCGTGCCGCCCTTGACCGGACCGGCAGCGCGCACGGCGCTGGAGAGCATCGAATTGGCGACGGTGGCGGCGACGCCGAGCGCCGCGGCGCGACCGAGAAAATCGCGACGGCTAAGCTTTCCGGCAGCGACGCGCCGGCTGAGATAGTCGAGTTCATTAGACATTATGGTTCCTCACTCTGGATATCCGACCTTATGGTCGTTTCTTGCTATTGGAGGAGATAATGACCGCAAGGGAAAGCGGCAGGCAAGACCGAATGCGACATACCGTGGCGTAAATCGCACGTCGCATTTGGACCAATCTTGCCTGGTCTCAAACCAGAGAGCGGGGAATCGCCTGCTCGAAGTCGCGTTCGAAGACCCGTTTTTCGCCCTCATAGGCTTCGATTCTGGCGCTGACGATGAAGTTCCCGGCGTCCGACCGTATCTCGGCAAAGGTTTCGGTCCTTACCGACCATTCATTCCGCGACAATGTCTGCGTCCAATGCGTGACGCCAATGGCCGACAGCGGATCGTCGGGATGGATCGTCCATGTCTCGCGTACGATGCTTCCATTGACCAGCCCGTGGTCGAGATCGCGCACCTCGCCGAAATCGTCGGTTATGGAAAGCGTGACCAGGCCGGTCTTCTCGTCGCGGTCGACATGCCGTTCGGAATTCGCCGGCCGGATCGTCTCGGTCGCCCAGGGCGTGGCGCCTTCCGGTTCAGGGAACGAGACCTCATTGCCCTTCGCCGGTGGGCGCAGCGGCAGTTTCAGCGTCGCTTTCGCGAGATCGAGCCGCACCGTTTCCGGCGAGGGCCAGATCATCGGCCAGTAGGCGGTCGAAACGGCGATGCGCAATTTGTGGCCGGCCGGCACCCGGTAGGCGCACTGGTCGAGCACGACGCGCGCCGAAACCGTTTCGCCCGGAACCAACGCCTCGGGGAATTCATGCGAATTTCGGTGGGTCAGGTTGAGCACGCCATAGGAGATCAGCTCCGAGGCGCCGTCGGGATGCACGTCGCAGAGCCGGACCGCGATATTGGCCTGAGGCCGATCGGAGGCGACCCGGACCTCGAGCTCGGGCGCGCCGACGATGTCGATCGCTTCACCAAGTTCCGGCTGGTCGAAGCAAACCGACAGCGCATCGTCGGGGCGCTGGTCGCCCGGCAGCTCCGGCCCGAAGGTGAACGGAAAATACTCGCCGCCTGCAAGCCCGCAGGTCTGCGGCGAAGCGACGATCGAGGGCTTGGCGCCGTCGGGGATGAGTCCGATCGCCTCGATCCTGATGTTCGGCGACGGCCATTCCGGTTCCGCCACCCAACGGCCCGGCCGCTCCGGATGCCAGCGCGCCGGCCGCACGCTGTCCATCACATAGGCGCGGTAGTCGGGATCGGCCTCGACGCCGGTCTCCGTGCCTTTCAACCAGTGGTCCCACCAGCGCAAGGCTTCCTGCAGGAAGCCGATGGCCGGCTTGGGCCCTGCGTAGTGCGGATATTTGTGGATCCAGGGGCCGACGATGCCTTTGACCGGCGACTGGATGTTGGTGACAAGATTGGAGATCGTGTTGCGGTAGCCGTCATGCCAGCCGCCGATCGACAGCACGGCCGCCTTGACCGCTGCAAAATCCTCGCAGATCGAGCCGCGCTTCCAATAGGCGTCGCGATGCTGGTGACTGAGCCACAGCGGCAGCAGGAAGAGCTGGTTTTCCAGTCGGCTGAGCCACAGATCCCGCCAGCGGTTGCCGCCGGCAATCGCCGGATCCGGCGGCCGCGACGAGTAGGACAGCATCGTCGAGGCCCAGCCGAAATTTTCCAGAAGCAGGCAGCCGCCCTTGTAGTGGATGTCGTCGGCATAGCGGTCGACGGTCGAGCACAGGCTGATCACCGCCTTCAGCGCCGGCGGCTGTTTCGCCGCCACCTGCAGGCAGTTGAAGCCGCCCCAGGAAATGCCCATCATGCCGACATTGCCATTGCACCAGGGCTGCGCCGACGCCCAGGCGATGACGTCGCAGGCGTCCTGCAACTCCTGCTCGGAATATTCGTCGTCCATCAACCCTTCGGAATCGCCATTGCCGCGCATGTCGACGCGGATCGAGGCGTAGCCGTGACCGGCGAAATAGGGATGGGTGAGCTGATCGCGAAAAATGGTGCCGTCGCGCTTGCGGTAGGGCAGGTGCTCGAGGATCGCGGGGACCGGCTTGTCAGTCGCGTCCTCGGGCATCCAGATGCGCGCCGACAATCGGCAGCCGTCCGGCATGACGATGCCCATGTCGGGGAATTCGACGACCTTGCGGGGAAATTCGGTGACGGTTTTCATGACGGCTCCATTTTCCGCCGCCACATGATGAAGTCACCTACAATGCGTCGTGAGCCAGTCGGCGAAATCGACTGGTCAATCCGCGTCAGTTCAACGGAATATCGTTGTCGGACTTGCTGGCCTGATAGGCGCCTGACAACTCGTCGTAGCGCGCCGAGATCCTGCCGATACGCGCCTCCAGCCGCTTGCGCTCGGCTTCCGGCAAGGCGCGCACCAGGCGGCGGATGGAGAAGCTCTTCCAGTAGGCGTTCTCGGCATTGTAGCCGCCGGGATCGAGGGTGAAGACTTCTTTGAGGATCTTCAGATCATGCGGAATGGCGAAGCTGTCGCGCGAATCCTCATGGCTGAAGAGATAGTAGAAATTGTCGAAGCCGGTCCAGGTGATCGCCGACAGGCAGAGCGAGCAGGGCTCATGCGTGGCGACGAACAGCGCATCCTTGGTGTCGACGCGCTCGGCTTTCGGCATCTCGTAGAAGCGCTTCAGGCAGTGCACCTCACCGTGCCAAAGCGGATTTTCCATCTCGTTGTTGGTTTCGGCCAGCACGAGCGAGCGGTCGTCCTTCCTGAGGATGGCGGCGCCGAACAGCTTGTTGCCGTGGGCGACGCCTTGCGCCGTCTTGGGCACGATGTCGTGCTCGATCACGTCGAGCAGGCGGTCGATCAGCGAAACATCGGTCATGGGCAAGCTTTCAGGGAAGGTGGATCTCGTATGGATGCGAGAAATAGAATTCTTCGAGATTGGAGCCCTCGCCGCCGCGGTCGACGATCAGGAAGTCCTGCTCCTCGCCGATCGGCGTCAGCACGCCATGCCAGAGGTTGCGGCGGTAGTTGATGCCTTGACCGGGCGCGGCGACGAAAGCGTGTGGCTCGCCCGGCCCGTCCTTGGTGTCGTGGCAGACGACCACGAGGAAGGGGCGCGGCGACAGCGGGATGAAGGCCTGGCTGCCGAGCGGATGGCGTTCGACCATGGTGAGCTTCAGCGGCATTTCGTAAGGCGTGCCGCGCACCATCGAGATCAGCACCTTCGCGTTCGGACCGGTCGCCTCCGCGGTGGCGAGGTCGTGGTAGCGCATCGCCTTGCCGCCATTGATCGGGTAGCGGTTGTCGCCGCCCATATCGATGACGTCGCCGAAGGGAGCGAAGTTCTCGCGGGTCAGCGGCTGGGCGACGATGCGGCTCACCGCGCCTTGCCCCCGAGATAGCCGCCCAGCCTGGCGTGGCGGTTGACGTCTTTGTAGAGGAGATAGCGGAAGTTGCCGGGGCCGCCGGCATAGCAGGCCTGCGGGCAGAAGGCGCGCAGCCACATGAAGTCGCCGGCCTCCACTTCGACCCAGTCCTGGTTGAGCCGGTAGACCGCCTTGCCTTCGAGCACATAGAGCCCGTGCTCCATGACATGCGTCTCGGCAAAGGGAATGACCGCGCCGGGCTTCAGCGTGACGATGGTGACATGCATGTCATGGCGCATGTCGGCCGGATCGACGAAGCGCGTCGTTGCCCAACGGCCCTCGGTGCCGGGCATCGGGTTTGGCGCCACCTCGTGATCGCTCGAGAAGAAGGCTTCCGGCACGTCGAGACCCTCGACGGCCTCATAGGCCTTGCGAATCCAGTGGAAGCGGACGGCCGCGCCGCTCTCGTTGCGCACCGTCCAGCCGCTGGATGGGGGCAGGAAGCCGAAGCCGCCAGGGGCAAGCACATGCTTCTTGCCGGCAAGCGACACCGTGAGCTCGCCCTCGACGACGAACAGCACGCCCTCGGCGGCGGCATCGAGTTCCGGCCGGTCGCTGCCGCCACCGGGCAAGACTTCGACGATGTATTGCGAAAACGTCTCGGCGAAGCCCGACAGCGGCCTTGCGATGATCCAGGCCCGCGTCTTGTCCCAGAACGGCAGCGGGCTGGTGACGATGTCCTGCATCACGCCCTTGGGGATGACCGCATAGGCCTCGGTGAAGACGGCCCGTCCGGTCAGAAGCTCGTTCTGGCCGGAATGGCCTCCATGCGGGGCGTAATAGGTTCGCTCGGCAGTCTTGATCATATCCATGGGGTTCCTGGCCCTCAAAGCAATTCCAGGAAAAGTGTGAAGCGGTTTTCCGTCCGGAATTGCGTAAAAACAAACATTAGAATGGGAGCATGTCTCTCAGTCGAAGCAGCGCGATGCGCTCGACCTGTCTGCAGGCGGTTTCGAGCTCGGTGCCGCGGCTGTTGCCGATGCGCGCTTCGAACTCCGCCAGGATTTCATCTTTCGTCTTGCCCTTGACCGCGATGATGAAGGGAAAGCCGAAGGTGGTGACATAGGCGGCGTTGAGCTTGGAGAACAGCTCGCGCTCCTTGTCGGTCAGCGCGTCGAGTCCGGCGGAAGCCTGCTCCTTGGTCGATTCCGGCGTCAGCCGCTTGGCCTTTGCCAACTTGCCTGCAAGATCGGGATGGGCGTTGAGCACGGAGAGGCGCTCGGCCTCCGTCGCTGCGCGGAAGATGCGGCAGAGCGCGTTGTGCAGGCCGCCGGCGCTGTCATGCGCCGGACCGAGTTCCAGTTCGTAGGCGCGCTCGGCGATCCAGGGCGAATGCTCGAACACACCGCCGAAGGCACGTACGAATTCCTCGAATTCCATCCGCGACGGGCGCAGCGCCGGCGCTTCGTAAGGGTGCGTTTCGCGCCAGTGCCTGGCAATGTCGATGCGCCGTGTCAGCCACACCTTGTCGTGCGACTTCACATAGTCGACGAAGCGCTTCAGCGCGGCCACGCGGCCCGGACGGCCGACGAGGCGGCAATGCAGGCCGATATTCATCATCCGCGGCCTGCCCGCCTTGCCCTCGGCATAGAGCGTGTCGAAACTGTCCTTCAGATAGGCGAAGAACTGGTCGCCGGAATTGAAACCCTGCGGCGTCGCAAAGCGCATGTCGTTGGCGTCGAGCGTATAGGGGATGATGAGCTGCGGCTTCGCCAGCCCGTCGCGGTCGAACCAGTAGGGCAACTCGTCGTCATAGGTGTCGGAGACATAGTCGAAGCCGCCTTCCTCGGCGACGAGCCGCACCGTGTTGACCGAGGTGCGGCCGGTGTACCAGCCGGTCGGGCGCGCGCCGGTCACCTCGTAATGCAGCTTGATCGTCTCCTCGAGATCGCGCCGCTCGTCCTCGGCCGCATGGTCGCGATAATCAATCCATTTCAGCCCGTGCGAGGCGATTTCCCAGCCGGCCTCCTGCATCGCCGTGACCTGGTCGGGCGAGCGCGCCAGCGCTGTCGCGACGCCGTAGCAGGTCACCGGCACCTGGGCTTCGGTGAACAGGCGGTAGAGCCGCCAGAAGCCGGCGCGGGCGCCGTATTCGTAGATGGATTCCATGTTCCAGTGGCGCTGGCCGACCCAGGGCGCCGCGCCGACGATCTCCGAAAGGAAAGCCTCCGAAGCCTTGTCGCCATGCAGCACGCAGTTCTCGCCACCTTCCTCGTAATTGACGACGAATTGCACCGCGACATGCGCGCCGCCGGGCCATTTCGGATCCGGCGGATTGGCCCCGTAACCACGCATGTCCCTATCGTAACGCATTGCCACTCCTGCCCGATGGTCGAGATGAAGATATCGAAAGGAGTGCTCCCGCATTCCCCCGAAAATTTTTGAAAGTGCTTTTTGCCGCACTCCGCTCGACCAGGGCTTATGCATCGCCTTTAATTGGCGCACAATTGACTTGAAAACGTTCGACTGTACCGGGAATGGGAGGCGGCCAGTGGCAGAAACGTCGAAAGCCGATGGCGGGCGCCTGACGACCCATGTGTTGGACACCGCCAGCGGCAGGCCGGCAAAAGGCCTCTCGATCGAGCTTTTCCGCATCGAAGGCCAGAGTCGCACGCGTCTCAAGACGGTGACCACCAACGATGACGGGCGCTGCGACGCGCCGTTGCTGGCCGGCGCCGATTTCCGCACCGGCGAATATGAATTGGTTTTCGCCGCCGGCGACTATCTGCGCGGCCAGGGCATCAGCCTGCCACATCCCGCTTTCCTCGACATCGTGCCGATCCGTTTCGGCATGGCCGAAGCACGGCATTACCACGTGCCGCTCTTGATTTCGCCCTATGGCTACTCGACCTATCGGGGGAGCTGAGACATGGCAGAGACCCGCAACGAGATACGCTTTATCCTGAATGGCGGCGACGTGGCCCTGAAGGACGTCGCACCCGATGCGACGTTGCTCGACTGGCTGCGGCTCAACCGCTCGCTGCGCGGCACCAAGGAAGGTTGCGCCGAGGGCGACTGCGGCGCCTGCACGGTGCTGGTGGGCAAACTCTCCGCCGAAGGCCTGGTTTACGAAAGCGTCAACGCCTGCATCCGCTTCATGGGCTCGCTCGACGGCACCCACGTCGTCACCGTCGAGCATCTGCGTGGCGAGCCGGGCAGGCTGCATCCGGTGCAGCAGGCGATGGTCGATTTCCACGGCTCGCAGTGCGGCTTCTGCACGCCGGGCTTCATCATGTCGCTCTATGGGCTCTGGATGAAGACGCCCGATCCGTCCAATGCCGCGATCGAAAAGGCGCTGCAGGGCAATCTCTGCCGCTGCACCGGCTATGAGGCGATCATGCGCGCGGCGCATGCCATTTCGAGCTATGGCAAGGCGACTAAGGATCCGCTCGCGACCGAGCGCGAGGACATCACCGCGCGGCTGAAGGCGTTGCGCGATGGCGCCAGGGTGGAGGTCGGCTCGGGCAAGAAGCGGCTGATCGTGCCGGCCGATGCCGACGATTTCGCCGCGGCGCTCGAAAGAGAGCCTGGCGCGACCATCGTCGCCGGCTCAACCGACGTCGGCCTGTGGGTCACCAAGCATATGCGCGACATCTCGCCGGTGATCTTCATCGGTGGTCTCGACGGACTGCGTGCGATGTATGAGAAAGATGGCGTGATCACTCTTGGCGCCGGCGTCACCTACACCGAAGCCTTCGAGACGCTGTCGAAGCGCATCCCGGCATTGGGGCCGCTGGTCGACCGCATCGGCGGCGAGCAGGTTCGCAACATGGGGACCATCGGTGGCAACATCGCCAATGGCTCGCCGATCGGCGACACGCCGCCGCCGCTGATCGCGCTGGGCGCTGAACTTACCCTGCGCAAGGGCAACGCCAGGCGTACCATCCCGCTCGAAACCTTCTTCATCTCCTATGGCAAGCAAGACCGGCAGCCCGGCGAATTCGTCGAGGCCGTCCATGTGCCCGTGCCGGCAAAGGACGCAAGATTTGCCGTCTACAAGGTTACCAAGCGCCGCGACGAGGACATCACCGCGACGCTCGGCGCCTTCCATCTCACGCTTGCCAGGGATGGCACCGTCGCCGACATCCGCATCGCCTATGGCGGCATGGCCGCGACGCCGAAGCGCGCCACGACGGTCGAAAAGACGCTCATAGGCAAGGCCTGGGACGAAGCGACGGTGGAGGCCGCGATGGCCGAATACGCCAAGGATTTCACGCCGCTGACCGACATGCGCGCGACCGCCGAATATCGCGCGCTGGCGGCGAGGAACCTGTTGCTGCGCTTTTACATCGAAACCACCGGAACGAAGGCGCCGTTCCAGGTATCGCGCGACGAGGCGGCCTGATGAACAAGCACGCCAGCACTCCCAACCTCAAGGCCGAGAAGATCGTTGGCGGCGTCGCCACCGATCAGCGGCATGATTCCGCCCACAAGCATGTCAGCGGCACCGCCGTCTATATCGACGACATGCCGGAGCCCGCCGGCACGCTGCATGTCGGCCTCGGCCTGTCGAAGGTCGCGCACGGCGCCCTGAAGAGCGTCGACCTGTCGGCGGTGCGCTCGGCGCCGGGCGTAGTCGACGTGCTGACCCATGCCGACGTGCCCGGCGAGAACGATGTTTCGCCGAGCAACATGCATGACGATCCGGTGCTCGCCGAAGGCAAGGTGCAGTTCTACGGCCAGCCGATCTTTGCCGTGGTTGCCGAAACGCGCGAGGAGGCGCGCCGTGCCGCGCGTCTCGCAAGGATCGAATATGACGAGCTCCCGGCCGTCATCGACATCTGGAACCTCGATCCGGTCAAGGACAAGCAGGTCACCACGCCGCTGATCCTGAAGCGCGGCGATGCGGCAGCCGCGATCGCAGCTGCTCCTCGGCGCATCAAGAACCGCATGTGGCTCGGCGGCCAGGACCACTTCTATCTCGAAGGCCAGGTCTCGCTTGCCATTCCCGGCGAGGACGATGAGGTCATCGTCTATTGCTCGACGCAAGGCCCGAGCGAGACGCAGCATCTGGTCGCGCATGCGCTCGGTGTGCCGAGTCATGCCGTGACGGTGGAAGTGCGCCGCATGGGCGGCGGCTTCGGCGGCAAGGAAACGCAGGCCAACCAATGCGCGGCGATCGCGGCCATCGCCGCCAAGAAGCTCAAGCGCGCCGTCAAGGTCAGGCTCGACCGCGACGAGGACATGACCGCCACCGGCAAGCGGCACGATTTCGCCATCGATTATGAAGTCGGCTTCGACGACGAGGGCAATATCCTGGGCGTCGACTTCACCTATGCGCTGCGCTGCGGCTTTTCCGCTGACCTGTCCGGCCCGGTCGGCGATCGAGCGCTGTTCCATTGCGACAACGCTTATTTCTATCCGGCGGTGCACGCCAAATCGGCGCCGCTTTACACCAACACCGTTTCCAATACCGCCTTTCGCGGCTTCGGCGGGCCGCAGGGCATGGTCGGCGCCGAGCGTGTCATCGACGAGGTGGCCTTTGCCGTCGGCAAGGACTCGCTCGAAATCCGCAAGCTGAATTTCTATGACCCGATGGACGCCATCGGCGACCGCAACGTTACGCCTTACCACCAGAAGGTCGAGGACTGCATCATCCAGCGCATCGTCGCCGAGCTGGAGGAAAGCGCCAACTATGCCCGGCGCCGCCGCGAGATCAGCGCCTTCAACGCCAACAGCCGCTTCATCAAGCGCGGCCTGGCGATGACGCCGGTCAAGTTCGGCATTTCCTTCACCAAGACCGAGGCCAACCAGGCCGGCGCGCTGGTGCATGTCTATGCTGACGGATCGGTGCATATGAACCATGGCGGCACCGAGATGGGCCAAGGCCTGCATCTCAAGGTGGCGCAGGTCGTCGCCGAGGAATTCCAGATCGACCTCGACCGGGTCAAGATCACCGCCACCACCACTGCCAAGGTGCCGAACACCTCGCCGACGGCGGCCTCCTCCGGCGCCGACCTGAACGGCATGGCGGCGCAGGATGCCGCCCGCCAGATCCGCAAGCGGCTCACCGATTTCGCCGCCGACAAATACCAGGTCCCGCACGACCAGGTGGTCTTCCTGCCCAACCGGGTGCGCGTCGGCAACCAGGAAGTGGCCTTCAACGACCTGGTCAAGCAGGCCTATATCAACCGCGTCCAGCTTTCGGCGGCCGGCTTCTACAAGACGCCGAAGATCCATTGGGACCGTGCCAAGGGCCGAGGCCACGCCTTCTACTATTACGCCTATGGCGCGGCCTGCTCGGAAGTCTCGGTCGACACGCTCACCGGCGAATATGTCGTCGAGCGCACCGATATCCTGCACGACGCCGGCCGCTCGCTGAACCGTGCGATCGACCTCGGCCAGATCGAGGGCGGCTTCATCCAAGGCATGGGCTGGCTGACCACGGAGGAATTGTGGTGGGACAACAGCGGCCGCCTGCGCACGCATGCGCCGTCGACCTACAAGATCCCGCTCGCCTCCGACCGTCCAAAGATATTCAACGTCAAGCTTACCGATTGGTCGTCGGCTTATGAGCCGACCATCCACCGTTCCAAGGCAGTCGGCGAGCCGCCGCTGCCGCATGGCATGTCGGTGCTGCACGCGCTGTCGGATGCGATTGCCAGCGTCGCGGACAACAAGATCTGCCCGCGCCTCGACGCGCCGGCCACGCCGGAACGGGTGCTGATGGCGGTCGAGAGGTTGAAGCGGGAAGCCGCAAATCAGGCTTAGACGTGCAATTCGGGCCGAAAAACCCTATATTTCGGCACTAGAGCATGATCCCGAAAAGTGGAAACCGGTTTTCGGAAAAGGTCATCTCCAAGACAGAGTTAGATCAGGATGGCGATCCAACGAAATGTCATCCTGATCTGGGAATGCAGACGATGAACTCGAAAGTGCAAAGTCTCAAGGCGTTTTTCGGCCTTGCCGAACGGGTCGCGCTCGTCGAGGTGGCGGCCACCAAAGGCTCGACCCCGCGCGAGGCCGGGGCTTTCATGCTCGTCTCCCCATTGTCGATTTTCGGCACCATCGGCGGCGGTCAGCTCGAGTACATGGCGATCGACAAGGCGAGGCAGATGCTGGCTGGAGGGTCGCGATCGCGATCTTCCGCGAATGAAGCCCGCATCGAGGTCGACGAAGTCTGCGCCACGCTGGATATCCCGCTTGGGCCGGAGATCGGCCAGTGCTGCGGCGGCCGCGTTGAGGTGCTGATCCGCCTCGCGGACAGGACGATCCAGCAAGAGCTGATCGCCTCGGCCGAATCCGAAGAAGCGCATCTGCCTTATGTCTTTGTGTTCGGCGGCGGCCATGTCGGCCAGGCGCTGGCTTCGTCGCTGGCGCTCCTGCCGATCCGTCTGGTCGTTGTCGAGACCCGCGCCGAGGCGCTGGAAGGCATGCCGGAGACGGTCGAGACACGGTTGACGCCGATGCCCGAGGCGGTGGTGCGCGAGGCGCCGGCCGGCTCCGCTTTCGCCATCCTCACCCACGATCACGCGCTGGATTTCCTGATCGTGGCCGAGGCGCTGAAACGTGGCGACACCGCCTATGTCGGCATGATCGGCTCCAAGACCAAGAAGGCAACCTTCAGGAACTGGTTCCTGAAGTCGGCCGAGGGCAACGAAGCGCAGTTCAACCGCCTCGTCTCGCCGATTGGCGGCAATGCGGTGAAGGACAAGCGCCCGACGGTCATTGCCGCGCTCGCCGCCGCCGAAATCATGACGGCGCTGGTGTCGCATTCCACCGGGGTATCGGCTTCGCTCGAAAGGGCTATGGCCGGCTAGTTGGCCGACCATGCGGGAGCCGGTGGCGCCTGGCTATTCTTTCTCCTGCGTGTGCGCTTCGAGGAACCATAAGAGTTTGTCCAGCGAGCGCGAATAGGCGGTAAAGATATCGGCGGTGTCGGCATCTCCGGCGTCGTCCGCTTCGTCGATCGCTTCGCGTGCGAGCTTCGCGGCCGTGGCATAGCGATCGATCAACGCCGCCAGATGGTCCTTGGTCTTGTGGATGTCGGTCGGATAAGGCTTCAGCTTGGTCGCCTTCGATACGTCCTGCGATGTACCGTGCGCGGTGCCGCCGAGCTGCACGGCGCGCTCGGCGATGATGTCGACATGGCCGTCGATCTCCTCGCGGAATTCGTCCAACATTTCATGGATGGCGATGAACTGCGGCCCCTTGACGTTCCAGTGCGCCTGCTTGGTGATCAGCGCCAGGTCGATGGCGTCCGCCAGCCTGGCGTTGAGGAGATCGATCGATTCCTTCTTGGCATCGGATTTGAGGTCGTTCTTGGTGACGATGGCGTCCATGGTCGGCTCCTGTCGCGCTGCGTCGCTTGGTGAAAGCTGAAAGGCGGCCTGAGCGACCACCAGTCGTCAAAACGGCATGGAGCGGGTTTCGTTCCGCATGACGGTCACGATCGCGTTTCGGCGAGAGATATGACCGGCGCTCACAGCTGCTCGTCGCTTTCTTCGTTTCCCAAACCGGGCCGAACCGTGTTTTCTGCGCGCCGGACGAGCACGAGTGTTGACACGAGGCGGAAGCGACATGGACGTTTTGCGGATAGCGGCATTTTCGGACGGAAACATCGGCGGCAATCCCGCGGGCGTGGTGATCGGCGAGGCGCTGCCCGATGCCGCCGACATGCAGCGTGTCGCGGCCGAAGTCGGCTTTTCGGAAACCGCCTTTGCCGCGCCGGAAGGCGATGGCTGGCGCGTCCGCTACTTTTCGCCGGAATCGGAAGTGCCGTTCTGCGGCCACGCCACCATCGCGCTGGGCGCGGCACTGGTCAGGAAGTTCGGCGACGGCGTTTTCAGGCTGGCGCTCAACCAGGCCAACATCACCGTGGAAGGGTTTCGCGACGGCGTCAATTTTGCCGCCGCGTTGCAATCGCCGCCGACGCGCAGCGGGCCGGCTTCGTCTGAGCTGGTGGGCGAGGCATTGGCGCTCTTCGGTTATCAGCCGGGCGATCTCGACCCGGCTATTCCGCCGGCCCTTATCCATGGCGGCGCCGATCATCTCGTGCTGGCGCTGAAGTCGCGCGAAGCGCTGGCCGCCATGGCCTATGACTTGAAGCAAGGCCAGTCCTTCATGCGGCGCGAAGGCCTGGTCACGATCCTGTTTGCCTATGCCGAGACGCGGCGCCTCTTCCATACACGCAACCCATTCGCTTCCGGCGGTGTCTACGAGGACCCCGCGACGGGAGCGGCGACCGCTGCCTTTGCCGGCTATCTGCGCGATCTTGGCTGGCCGCATGGCGGTGCGATCGACATCGTCCAGGGCGAGGACATGGGCATGCGCTCGCGGCTGCATGCCGACATTCCTCCGACGCCCGGCAGTTCGATCAAGGTGTCCGGGACCGCGCGGCTGATGGACTGAGCTGAAGCAATTCCCGGAAAAGTGTTCCGCGATTATGCTCGGCGCCTTCGCCGTGGCATTCCGACCGGAATTGCACAACCAAGAACCTAAACCGGCCGCTTCAGGCCGAGATGGTCACGCAGCGTGCGGCCTTCATAGTCCTTGCGGAACAGGCCGCGCCGCTGCAGTTCCGGCACAACCAGCCTCGCGAAGGCGTCGAGCTCGCCCGGAAACCAGGACGGCATGACGTTGAAGCCGTCGGCCGCGCCGCCCTCGAACCGCGCCTGCAATTCGTCGGCTATCTGCTCGGCCGTGCCGACCACGCGCCAGTGTCCGCGCGCGCCGGCGAAGTAGCGCGCGAGTTCCCGGATCGAGAGACCGTCGCGGCGCGCCTGCTCGATCACCAGGGCCTGCCGGCTCTTCATGCCTTCGCTCTCCGGCAGTGCGGGCAAAGGCCCGTCAATCGGGTAGCGCCCAAGATCGGAGATACTGAGATAGCTGGAAAGCAGCGCCACGCCGACATCGTCGGGGATCAGCTCCTGCAACTCGTCGTATTTCGCCTGTGCTTCGGCCTTTGTCGCCGCCACGATCGGCGCCACGCCGGGCATGATCTTCACGTCGTCCGGCTGGCGGCCATAAGCGGAGAGGCGGCCCTTGAGGTCGTCGTAAAAGGCCTTGGCGTCCTCGAAAGTCTGTGTCGCCGAGAACACCACGTCGGCCGTTCGTGCGGCAAGATCCTTGCCGTCGTCGGAGGCGCCGGCCTGCACCATCACCGGCGCGCCCTGCGGCGATGACGGGATGTCGAGGGGATCGCGCACCGAAAAGCTCTCGCCGTCATGGCCGGGCGCCTTGCGGTGCCACAGCCCGGTGATGACGGTCGCGAACTCGCGCGCCCGCGCATAGCGGTCGGCATGCGGCCTGAGGCCCGCCGCGCCGAAATTCGCCGCTTCGATGGGGCTTGCAGAAGTCACCAGGTTCCAGCCGGCGCGCCCGCCGCTCAGATTGTCGAGCGAGGCAAAGGCCCGCGCCAGCCCATAAGGCTCGTTGTAGCTGGTCGATGCCGTGGAAACCAAGCCGATGCGGTCGGTCTGCGCGGCCAGCGCCGACAGCAGGCTGATCGGCTCGAAGCCGATCGAGCGTGAGGTCTGGCTGGCAATGTTGATGTTGGCTTCGCGCAGGCCGGCGGCGTCCTCGCAGAACACCATGTCGAACTTCGCCGCTTCCGCCGTGCGCGCCAGCTTTATGTAATGGTCGATATCGACGCCGGCCGCGGCATGTGCGTCCGGATGGCGCCAGGCGGCGATGTGATGGCCGGTCGCCCACAGGAACAGGCCGAGCTTCATCTGACGCGAGCTCATTCTGCATCTCCCGCACCAAGATGTTCACGCAGCGTTGTCCCGGCACGGGTGGATGGGAACAGGCGGCGCAAGTCCGGCAGGACGCGATCGGCGAAGTCGCCGAGCGCGGAAAGATCGGCCGGCAAGGCAATGTTGAGACCGTCGCAGCTTTTGCTGTCGAGCCAACGGTCCAGCCTGTCGGTGTCGAGTTCGGGTCCCGCTGGAAGAGTGGCCAATGTCTTGAGCGCTTCAGGCCTGCGCCCGGCGGCGATCGCCCGGCGCTTGAGGTCTATGCAAGCGCTCCTTTCGCCTTCCGGTGAGGCCTCATCGAGCAGAACGATGTCCGCGACGCGGGCGGCAAGATCGAACTCCGCTTCCACCAGGCCGGACATGACCAGCAACGGCGCATCCTGCGGCGAGCGGGCGATGTTGAGTGGTCCGCGCACCGAGAAGAACTCGCCCTTGTGGTCGAGGAAATGCATCTTGTCGGGATCGTGGAACCGGCCGCCGGCCTTGTCGAACGACAAGGCGTCCGCGTCCCATCCCCGCCACAGCCCTTGGACGATACCGATATATTCCGCAGCGCGACGGCGAAAATCATCGTCCGAAAATCCTTCCGGCCGGCTGAAATTCGCCGCCTCGCGCGGGTTCTGCGCCATCGTCGCGTTCCAGCCGGCGCGGCCGCGGCTGATGATGTCGAGCGAAGCAAAGCGGCGTGCCAGATTGTACGGCTGATGGGCGAGCGTCGAGGCGCTGGCGACCAGGCCGATCTTGTCCGTCACGGTGGCCAGCGCCGCGACAAGCGTGGTCGCTTCGAACGGGCTGGTCGACGGCTCGCCGTTCGCCAACGAGTCGGAGATGACGACCATGTCGATATCCGCCGATTCCGCCTTCCGCACGAAGGCGCTGATCTGGCCGAATGTCAGGTTTGCCCGCCCCGCGGCGGAAGCGATGTCGAGCGAAACGGCAAGATGCATTGGTGCCCATCCGGCTGCCGGCGATGTCGCTACCAACCTAGGCTGGCTTTCGCGCAAGGCAACCGGCCTCGGTGGGCCACGCGGCAGTCACGTGCCGGCCAGCCTTCTTACTTCCCGACCAGGATGTCCTTGATCAGCCGCTGGCAGCGTTCGGCCATGAAGTCGAGCAGCAGCCGCACCTTCGGGTCCTGCAGCTTCTTGTGCGGATAGACGGCCGCAAGCTGCACCGGTGTCGGCGGCGTCTTGGCCAGGATCACCTTCAGCCGCTGGTCGCGGATGAAAGGTTCGACCTCGAAGCGCGGTTTGTTGATGATGCCGCGCCCCGACAGCGCCCAACCGGTCAGCACATCGCCGTCGTCGGTGTCGTAGGGACCGTGCACCTCGTATTTCTGCACGCCGCTCGGCGTCTGCAGCGTCCACACGAATTCGCGCGTCCCCGCGTAGCGAAGCATCAGGCAATCGTGTTTCTTGCCGATCAGTTCCTGCGCCTCGGCCGGTTCGCCGCGCGTTTCCAGATATTTCGGCGCCGCCACCAGCACGCGCTCGCACTCCATGACGCCGCGCATGCGCAGGCTGGAGTCCTCGATGATGCCGAGCCGGAAGGCGACGTCGATGCCTTCCTTCATGATGTCGACATTGTGGTCGGAGAGCCTGAGCCGCACCTCGATATCGGGATATTTGTCGTGGAAGTCGGGGATGCCGGAGGCGATCAGCCGCCGGCCGAGGCCGAGCGGCGCCATTACCCGGATCGTGCCGCGAGGCTGGCCGGACAGCGCCGCGACCGCGGCTTCCGCTTCGGTGATCGCATCCAGCACCTGCTTGGCACCGGTGTAGAACACCGTGCCGTGCTCGGTCGGCATCAACTGCCTCGTCGTGCGGTTGAAGAGCCTGACCCCCAGATGCTTTTCCAGTTCCTTGATGCGGTTGGAGGCAACGGCGGGAGAGATGCGCATGTCGCGCCCAGCGGCCGACAGGTTGCCGAGCTCGACGACACGGACGAAGACGGCGATGTTGTCGAGATAGGCCATGCGGGTTTCGTGGCTCTCAAAAGGCTGCGAAGGGCAACCCTAGTATTTTCCATTTTTTTTTGAAAGTCATCGCGCACCTCGCCTCTTTTCGTTTGCGCCGCAGATCGTAAAGTCGCTCTCATCGGCAGGGACGATCTCAATGATGGATTTCGCGATTTTTTGGGACTGGCTGAGCTTTGCGGTCCGCTGGCTGCATGTCATCACCGGCATCGCCTGGATCGGCTCATCCTTCTATTTCGTCGCCCTCGACCTCGGCCTGCGCCAGCGCCCCGGCCTGCCAGCCGGCGCCTTCGGCGAGGAGTGGCAGGTGCATGGCGGCGGCTTCTACCACATCCAGAAATATCTGGTGGCGCCGGCCGAGATGCCTGAGCACCTGACCTGGTTCAAATGGGAATCCTACGCCACCTGGATGTCGGGCTTCGCCATGCTCTGCGTGGTCTACTACGCCGGCGCGGACCTGTTCCTGATCGATCCCAATGTGCTGCCGATGTCTGTCCCGGTCGCCATTCTGCTCTCCATGGCGACGATCGCCTCCGGCTGGATCGTCTACGACCTGCTCTGCCGCTCGCCGTTGGGCAAGAGCGACACCGGGCTGATGCTGGTGCTCTATTGCGTGCTGGTGTTCATCGCCTGGGGGCTGACGCACCTCTTCACCGGCCGCGCGGCTTTCCTGCATCTCGGCGCCATCACCGCCACGATTATGTCGGCCAACGTCTTCATGATCATCATCCCCAACCAGAAGATCGTGGTTGCCGATCTGATCGCCGGTCGCAAGCCCGACCCGAAATACGGCAAGATCGCCAAGCAGCGCTCGCTGCACAACAACTACCTGACCCTGCCGGTCCTTTTCCTGATGCTGTCGAACCACTATCCGCTGGCTTTCGGCACTCAGTTCAACTGGGTCATCGCCTCGCTGGTCTTCATCATAGGCGTGCTGATCCGGCATTATTTCAACACGGTGCATGCAAGGAAGGGCAACCCGACCTGGACCTGGCTGGGCGCGGCTGTGCTGTTCATGATCATCATCTGGCTGTCGACCGTGCCGAAGGTGCTGACCGGCGAGCCGAAGACCTCGGCCGCATCCGCCGCCGCGCAGGTCTATATGGCCTCCGCCCATTTTCCGGCCGTGCGCGACACCGTGCTTGGCCGCTGCTCGATGTGCCATGCCGAGGAGCCGGTCTATGAAGGTATCTACCACGCGCCGAAAGGCGTGATGCTCGACACCGACGCCCGCATCGCCGAGCATGCCCGCGAGATCTACCTGCAGGCAGGCCGCGCGCACGCCATGCCGCCCGCCAATGTCAGCCACATCACCGACCAGGAACGGGCCCTTCTCGTCGCCTGGTTCGAAGGCGCCGGAAAGTAAGCATGACATCGAAACTCCTGCGCGGCCGCACGCTGTCCTTCCTGCGTTGGCCGGAAGCGATCGACGACCATTCCGCCTGGCGCTATGAGGAGGATGGCGGGCTGCTGATCGACAACGGCAAGATCGTTGCCGCCGGTTCCTATGCGGACGTCTTGAAGAAGGCGGGCGCGGGCGTCGAGACGATCGACCACCGGCCGCATCTCCTGCTGCCCGGCTTCCTCGACGCGCACGTCCATGTTCCACAGATGCAGATCATCGCATCCTACGGCGCGGAACTGCTCGAATGGCTGAACAAATACACCTTCCCGGAAGAGTCGAAATTCCAGAACGCCCAGCACGGACGCCGCATCGCGCGGCTGTTCCTCGACGAGATGCTGCGCCACGGCACGACGACGGTCGTCGCCTATTGCTCGGTGCATAAATCGTCCGCCGAAGCCTTCTTCGCCGAGTCGCATGACCGCAACATGCTCAACATCGCCGGCAAGGTGATGATGGACCGCAACGCGCCGGACGGCGTGCTCGACACGCCGCAGACCGGCTATGACGACACCAAGGCGCTGATTGCCGAATGGCATGGCAAGGGCCGCCAGCTCTATGCCATCACGCCGCGCTTCGCCATCACCTCATCGCCCGAGCAGATGGAGATGGCCGGTACGCTCTGCCGCGAGCATCCCGAGCTCCACATGCAGACGCATCTGTCTGAAAACCACGCCGAGATCGCCTTCACCCAGGAGCTCTATCCCTGGTCGCGCGACTACACCGACGTCTACGAGCATTACGGCCTGCTCGGCAAAAAGAGCCTGTTCGGCCATTGCATCCACCTGTCGGAGCGCGAGGCGGACGCGCTGTCGCAATCGGGCTCGGTGGCGGTGTTCTGCCCGACATCCAATCTCTTCCTCGGCTCCGGCCTGTTCGACTACCAGCGCCACCGTCGCCGGGAAAAGTCGATCAGGATCGCTGCTGCGACCGATGTCGGTGGCGGCACCAACTATTCGATGCTGCGCACCATGGACGAAGGCTACAAGGTGATCGCGCTGAACGGCGAGAAGCTGAACCCTTTCCAGTCCTACTGGCAGCTGACGCGCGGCAATGCCGAGGCCCTGTCTGTCGTCGACAAGGTCGGCACGCTCGATGAAGGCACCGACGCCGACATCGTCGTGCTCGATGCGCATGCCACGCCGGGAATGCGGCTGAGGATGGAGACGGTGGAAACACTGGCCGAGGAGTTGTTCCTGCTGCAGACGCTGGGCGACGATCGCGCCGTGCGCGAGGTCTATGTGGCGGGGCGGCCGGCGAAGAGCGCCATTGTGGCGTGAGCTTTGATGCGCTCTTCGCTTGACCCGGCGTCAGTCATCGGCCAAATCGTGCCTCGACGCTGACAGGGGAACGCCATGGCTGCCGCCGACGACATCGCTCTGGTCAAGAAACAGGAAGCCACTCTGGTCTTCCCTACTTTCGACGAGGCCGTCGCCTTCAAGGTCGGCTCCGCGATCAGGGACCGGGCGCTGAAGGAAGGCTTGCCGATCATCGTCGACATCAGGACTTTCGATCGTCCCCTCTTCTACGCCGCGATGCCGGGCTCCAACGCTTCGAACCCGGATTGGGCGCGGCGCAAGATCAACGTCGTCAAGCGCTATCTCAGAAGCACCTACCGCTTGGTGCTGGAACAGCAGCGGCCCGACCGCACATTCAAGGTCGGCGAAGGCCTAGACATTTCTGAATATGTGCTCGCGGGCGGTGGCTTTCCGGTCACGGTGAAGGGCGCGGGCGTCATCGGCGTCATCGCCGTTTCGGGCCTGCCGGAGCGCGAGGACCATGGTGTGGTCGTCGATGCGCTTTGCGCTCATCTTGGCATCGACGCAAGCGGGCTGGCATTGCCACCGGAAGACAAATGACCGATCCGAAAACCTTCCTCACCGCGATCTTCAACGCCGCCGTCGCCGCAGCCGATCCGGAAAAGACCATCCGCGACCATTTGCCGGCCAGGCCGAAGGGCCGCACCATCGTCATCGGCGCCGGCAAGGGCTCGGCGCAGATGGCGGCAGCCTTCGAGAAGGTCTGGAATGGTCCGATCGACGGGCTCGTCGTCACCCGCTACGGCTATGGCGCCAGATGCGAACGCATCGAGATCATCGAGGCGGCGCATCCTGTGCCCGACGCCGCGGGTCTCGAGGCCTCGCGCCGGTTGCTGGAGAAGGTACGAGGCCTGACCGCCGACGACTTGGTCGTGGCGCTGATCTCCGGCGGGGGCTCGGCATTGCTGCCGTCACCCGCGCCGGGTCTGACTTTGGCAGATGAGATCACCGTCAACGAGGCACTGCTGGCCTCCGGCGCGCCGATCGCGGCGATGAACACCATTCGCAAGCACGTCTCGACCATCAAGGGCGGTCGGCTGGCAGCAGCAGCCTATCCGGCCCGGGTGGTCTCGCTGGTCGTCTCCGACATTCCTGGCGACAATCCGGCGCTGGTTGCCTCCGGCCCGACCGTTCCCGACACCGGCAGCCGCGAGGACGCGCTGGCGTCGATCGCCGCCTACAACATGAAGCTTCCGGCCTCGGTGATGGCGCACATCCAGTCACCCGCAGCCGACGCGCCGCGCCCTGACGACCCGCGTTTTGCCGGCAACGAAGTGCACCTGACCGCCTCTGCCGGCGTTTCGCTGGAAGCGGCGGCCGCCGAAGCGAAGCGCCAAGGCATCGAGGCCGTCATCCTGTCGGATGCCATCGAAGGCGAGGCGCGCGAGGTCGGCGGCGTCCATGCCGCGATCGCGCGCGAGGTGGCGACTCGCAACCGGCCGTTCGAGAAGCCGGTGCTCATCCTCTCCGGCGGAGAAACGACGGTGACGTTGCGCGCCCCCATTGACGGCATAAGGGGCAAGGGCGGACGCAATTCCGAATTCCTGCTCGCTTTCGCCATCGGCATCGATGGCGTGAACGGCATCCATGCCCTGGCCGCCGATACCGATGGCATCGACGGTTCGGAGAACAATGCCGGCGCTTTCGCCGACGGCTCGACCGTGTCGCGCATGCGCGCGGCGGGCGTCGACGCCAAGGCGATGCTTGCCGGCAACAATGCCTGGACTGCGTTCAATGCGGTTGGGGACCTGTTCGTGCCTGGACCGACCGGGACGAATGTGAATGATCTGAGGGCGATTTTGGTTAGGTAGCGGGAGCCCCACAAAAGTCGTCATTCTAGGGCGAAGGCAAGGGGCGAAGATCCTAGAATCCATTCCGTGATCTCAGCCGAAGAGTGCAGCGGAGCAGACCTCTGCACCGTTGCAACACGTCGAAGTATCGGCATGGATCCTCGGGTCTGCGCGCGTCGCTTCGCTCCTTGCTCCGCCCGTGGATGACGACCCGATGAGCGTTTCGGCTCTCCAAGACCTCGCGACCTCCATACAACAGGATCCGTTAAACCCTCCTTGGGCGCGTTGAAACGATCAAGCAGCCATCAACTCTCTCACCTTCTGCATATCCTGCAAAAACCGCTTCCGCTCCGCTTCCTTGTCCTCCTGTTCGCGGATGCGCAGGATGAAGGAAGGGTGGATGGTCAGGAACACGCGCAAGCCATCCTCGCGCTCGATCACGTCGCCGCGCATCCTGGTGATGGGCACAGCCTTGCCGAGCAGCGACTGCGCCGCCGTCGCGCCGAGCGCCACGACCAGGTTCGGCTTGATGAGATCGAGTTCCTTGTCCAGCCACCAGCGGCAGGCCTGGATTTCTCCGGCATTGGGTTTCGAGTGGATGCGCCGCTTGCCGCGTGGCTCGAATTTGAAATGCTTCACCGCATTGGTCACGTAAACTCTCCTGCGGTCGATTTCGGCATCGTCCAGAATGCTGTCGAACACCTTGCCCGCCGGGCCGACAAATGGTTTGCCGGCCAAATCCTCCTGGTCGCCGGGCTGTTCGCCAACGAAGATCACCTCGGCATTTTCCGGCCCCTCGCCGAACACGGTCTGCGTCGCATCGCGCCAGAGCGGGCAGCGATGACAGCCTTTCGCCAGTCCGCGCAGCTCCGGTATCGTATCGGCGCTTTCAGTTTCGCCAGCGCCGGCCGTCTCGGGCGTCGGCCAGTGCCTGGCTTGGACCTTGGCATGGTGCGGTGCTGGGCTGGTTGGCATACGGGCGATCATGGCTGACGCGGCTTTGTCCGCTCCTGCTATCAAATCTGGAATGAGCGAGGCCTCGGGAAGGTTCCGCCAATATTTCTTCGGCATCTCCTTCTGCATTGCCTTCACCTTGAGACGCGCCGGGTTGAAGATGTTCTCGAAATAAGTCCGCCACAGCGCCTCGGCATCGTCCTCGGTCGGCGCATCGCGCTTGGCGGCGCCGGGACCGATCGCCAGCCGCTCGCCGTCCCAATCGGCTGAAGCGTGCGGCGTGAGAATCGTCCAGCGCATGCCGGTGAAGCGGCGCATGAAGAAATCCGCATTGCGCTCGACGATGAAATGCTCCGGCTCGAACCAGGCGACATAGCGCTCCTCCGTGCCTTCGCCGATTTTCCGGAAACGCACGAAGGCACGCATCTTGTGGATGTCGCGGCCGACCGCCTTTTCCATCGCCTCCAGCCGCCGAATGTCGGGGTCTGAGGCGATCGACAGCAATTTCGGCTCCGCGCGGAGCCGCCAAAGCAGCCCATAGAGAAAGCCGAAACGCTCGGGATCGGAGTGGCAGATGGCCGTTTCGGCGCGCTCGATGAAGTCGCGCGGCACGACCAGCCGCGCATCGGGCTTTGCCGCCGGCAAATCATTGCCGCAACCTTCGTCATTGCCTGGCTCGACCTGCCACGCGACGTCTTCCGGCGAAATGTCATTCGTCGCCAGCCGGCGCGCCGCGTCGCGCCAGCCGGCAAAGTCGGTCTGGCTTCCGAGCCGGACGAGATGGGCGGCGAGGTTGAGCTGGGTTCCGGCCATGGTCAGAACAATGAAAGCTGCTCGCAGGAGTGTGTGATCGCTTGGCGCAAGCCGGCCTTGTCGGTCAGCGCGCCGGGCGACCAGCTTTCCGCGAGGATGAAGGGCCGCACCTTGGCGACCGAGTGGCAGAGCCGGCCCACATCTTCGAGCCGCAGCCGACGATAGCGCCGCGTCTCGATGATCCTGTCGACAACCTTGGTGCCGAGCCCGGGCACCCGCAGCAGCATCTCACGCTCGGCGCGGTTGACGTCGACGGGAAAGCGGCCGCGGTTGCGCAGCGCCCAGGCAAGCTTGGGGTCGATGGCGAGGTCCAACATGCCGTCATTGCTGCCGTCCAGGATCTCCGGTTGCGAGAAGCCATAGAAGCGCATCAGCCAGTCCGCCTGGTAGAGTCGGTGCTCGCGCATCAGCGGCGGCTTCCGCAGTGGCAGCGACGACGATGAATCCGGGATCGGGCTGAAGGCGGAGTAGTAGACGCGGCGCAGGTGATAGCTGCCATAGAGCCGGGCGCTGGCGCGAAGGATGCCGTCGTCGGATGTCCTGTCGGCGCCGACGATCATCTGCGTCGACTGGCCACCCGGCGCGAAGCGCTCGCGCTTGCGGCTCTGCAATGTCGGTTCGGCCTTTTCCTCGATCTTGCGGCGCAGCTTCGCCATCGAGAGCCGGATCGTTTCCGGCTTCTTCTCCGGCGCCAGCTTCTTCACGCTTTCGTCGGTAGGCAACTCGACATTGATCGACAAACGGTCCGCATAAAGCCCTGCCATTTCGACCAATTCGGCCGACGCCTCGGGAATGGTTTTCAGGTGAATATAGCCGCCGAACTTTTCCTCGATCCTGAGCCGGCGCGCCACCTCGACCATCTCGCCCATCGTCTCGTCCGGCGAGCGGATGACGCCTGAGGACAGGAACAGCCCTTCGATATAGTTGCGGCGATAGAAATCCATGGTGAGCGCCACCACGTCCTCGACGCTGAAGCGGGCGCGTCGCACGTTGGAGGACGAGCGGTTGATGCAATAGCTGCAGTCATAAATGCAGAAATTGGTGAGCAGGATTTTTAAGAGCGAGATGCAGCGCCCGTCCGGCGCGTAGGAATGGCAGATGCCGGAACCCTCGGTCGAACCGATGCCGCCCGACTTCAGCGAGTCGCGTTTCGCCGAGCCGGACGAGGCGCAGGAGGCGTCGTATTTGGCGGCATCGGACAGGATCGCCAGTTTTTCACGAAGGGATAGCGCAGCCATTTGTTCATGATATGTTCTCATTGGCGCAATGGCCATAGCTTTTGACAGGGCGCGGCAAAATGTGATCGCCGCGCGTCAAATGCCACTTGTCTGGAAAGCCCTTCACACCTCGTGCAGGTAGAGATGATAGTCCAACTCGCTGACGGTGCGCGCGACGCGCAGATATTCCGCCTGCTTGATTGCCACGAAGGTGCGATGCAGGTCGGGACCGAGCGCCGACTTCAGGAAATCCGAAGCTCGCGCCGCCTCGATCGCGCCACGCCAGTCGGCCGGCATGGTCGATTTCTCCGTTGCCTGCTCGTAGCCGTTGCCAGTTGTCTCGAGGCCTGGATCCAGCCTCTCGTCCAGTCCTTTGACGATGCCGGCCAGCACCGTCGCCGCCACCAGATAGGGATTGGCGTCGACGCCGGATGGGCGGTGCTCGATGCGGCGGTTCCTGGCATCGCCCGCCGGCACGCGCAGCGCCACCGAGCGGTTGTTGACGCCCCAGGTCGGCGCTACCGGCGCGTAGGACTGCGAGACGAAGCGCCGCCACGAATTGGCGTGCGGCGCGAACACCAGCATCGATTCGCCCATGGTGTGGATGAGCCCGCCAAGCGCGTTGAGCAGGCCCAGTGACCATTTTTCGCCGGGGGCCTCGGTGAAGACGTTGCGGCCGGCATCGTCCTGCAGCGAGACGTGGAAATGCATGCCTGAGCCTGCATAAGCCTCGATCGGCTTGGCCATGAAGCAGGCGGTGACGCCATGCCGCCGCGCCTGTGCCCTGACCAGCCGCTTCAGCATGACCAGGTCGTCGGCCGCCCGCATCACGTCCTTGCGATAGTTCAGCGTCAGTTCGTACTGGCCGGGCGCGTATTCCGAAATCACGGTCTCGGCGGGAATGCCTTGCGCCTTGGCGGCGGCGTAGATGTCGGAAAACAGCGGCTCCATGCCGTGCAGGTGGTCGACCGAATAGACTTCCGTCTTGGCCGAGCGGCGGCCGTCGAGCACGGCGCGTGCCGGCTGCACCTTGCCGTCGGCGTCGCGCTCATTCGACAGCAGGAAGAACTCCAGCTCGAAGGCCCCGGCCGGGTGCAGGCCGCGCGCCGCCAGCAGTTCCACCTGCCTTGCCAGCACCAGCCTCGGGTCGGAGGTCATCGGCTGGCCGTCGAGGTGGTACATCGACATCAGCACCTGGCCGCGCGCCGGGCTCGTGCCGTAAAGCGGCACCAGCGTGCCGGGGATCGGCCATGCCCTGAGGTCGCCGTCGCCGGTGTCCCAGACAAGCCCGGTCTCGTGCACATCCTCGCCGGTGATGTCGAGCCCGAGGATCGAGATCGGCAGGTGCCGGCCATTCTCGAAAATGCCCATCAGCTCGTGCCGGCGCACGATCTTGCCGCGGCCGATGCCATTGGCGTCGGTAAGCACGATGTCGAACGCCTCGATTTCGGGATGCGCGTCGAGAAAGGCCTTCGCCTCGGCGGGCGTCGAACCGGAAGGTGAGGTCGTAACGGCGTTAGGATTGTCCATGGCCGCTTGTCTCACGCCGTCAGCTTGGCCGCAACCGCGGCGAAGGCGGCGATCAGCCGGCTCACTTGCGCGGCCGTCGTGGCGGGAGAGATCAGCATCATGTTGTGGAACGGCGCGATCAGTACGCCGCGATTGACCAGTGCCACATGGATGGCGGCTTCGAGCTCCGGCGCATGCGCTTTTTCTGCCTCGCCGCCATTCTTGAGCGGCCCGGGCGCACAGATGAATTCGACACGCGCGCCGACCCGCGCGACGTGCCATGGCAGCTTGTTGCGAGCGATGGCGGCGGAGAGTCCTGCGTCGAGCCGGCGCGCCAGCCGGTCCATATGGGCATACGCCTCGTCGGTCATCACCTCTTCCAGCGTGGCGCGCATCGCCGCGAACTGCAGCGGATTGGCCGAAAGCGTCGTGCCCATGCCGGAATAGCCTGGCTCCTTGGTCCGGCTGTAGGCGCCGTAGCGGGTGGCGACCTCCTCGCTCATGCCCCAGATGCTGGCCGGCACGCCGCCGGCTACCGGTTTGCCGAGCACGAAGAGGTCCGGCTCCAGCCCGTATTTGCGTGCATAGCCCCCAGGCCCGGTCGAGATTGTATGCGTCTCGTCGATCAGAAGCAGCGTGCCGGCAGCGCGGGTCAGGCGTCGCAGCGCGTCGTGGAAGCCGGGTTCCGGCAGCACCATGCAGGAATTGGTCAGCACCGGCTCGGTGATCACGCAGGCGACGTCGCTGTCGGCCAACGCCGCTTCCAACGCGGAGAGATCGTTGAATTCGACGATCTTCGTTGCCCGCGTGAGGTCGCGGAACTCGCCGGCCAGGCCCGGACGGTTCACCGGCTTGCCGTCGATCAGCCGCACCATCGTTTCGTCGACCGAGCCATGATAGCAGCCGTTGAAGACGAGGATCTTTTCTCGCCCTGTCACCGCGCGGGCAACGCGCAGCGCGAAGCGGTTGGCGTCGGTGGCCGTCGTGGCGATCTGCCAATAGGGCAGGCCGAAACGCTGCTGCAAAAGCGGGCCGATCGCCAGCGCATCCTCGCTGGGCAGCATATAGGTCAATCCGCGCCCGGACTGCCGGCGGATCGCGCGGGCGACCGGCGGCGGCGAATGGCCGAGCATCGAGCCGGTGTCGCCAAGGCAGAAATCGTCGAGCCTGTTGCCGTCGATGTCGGTGATGGTGGCGCCCTTTGCGCCGTCGACCAGGATCGGGAACGGCGTCGGCCAGTCGGTCATCCAATGCATCGGCACGCCGCCGAGGAAGCCGGCAATGCCGTTGCCCAGTTTCGCCTCGGATTTCGGCCGCGCCTTGCGGAAGGCTGCGGCCTCCGCCTCGCGCAATTCGGCGATGCGGGCGGTAGTGATGCCGCCTATGGAAGTTTCCGGCTTAGATGCTTGCATGAAGGCCCCTCTGTCTGGCGCGGCACTCTGCCCATGGCTTTGCAAAACCGCAATTGGCCGCGGTCGGGGCGGATGTTGGATCAGGGCAGTAGGGCAGTAGGGGCGGCCTTCGGGCGTCCCCGTGCTGCCCCTATCCTGTGATGTCGATGACGCCGCAATCGCCTGCGGCGCTGCCGAACACGACGCGGCGCTCTTCCTTGTCCCACATCAGCGCGGTGATGGCGCCCTTGCCGGGGCGGCGCAAAAGCACTTCCTTGGCGTCGGCGAAGCGCGCCGCGATCACCATGCCGTCCTCATAGCCGATGGCCGCGACCTCCTGGCTCGGATGGCAGGCAACACAGGTCACCATGGTGTTGCCGCGCGTGCCGAGCTCCAGCGGCGCCTTGCCCATTGGGCCGTCCTTGGCCGAGAACGGCCAGACGATCGCCGCCGGCGCGCCCGAGCTCGCCAGCCATTTGCCCTTCACGCTCCACGACAGGCTTTTCACCTTGCCTGGATAGCCGCTCATGCGCATGTGCTTGCCGTCGGCGAGCTTCCAGCCATGCAGCGCGTTCTCCTGCATGGTGGTGACGAGGAAGGCGCCGTCCGGCGAAAACGTGATGCCGGTGTGGGCGCCGGCCCATTCGAGCTCGACAGGCTTGCCCGCGGCGGCCGGGAAATGCAGTGTCGCGCCATTGTAGCGGGCGACGCCGAAACGCATGCCCTTGGGCGAAAAGCCAAGCCCCTCCACCGAGCGGGGATGGGCGAATTCCTTGATCGTGCCGTCGGCGAAACGCACGAAGGCGTTCTTTCCCGAGGCATAGGCGATCGCGCCTTGCGGCCCCGCGGCGACGCTGGTGATCCACTTTTTGCCGGCGCTGGCGAGTTCGCTCACCTCGCCGCCGGCCCTCACGGCAAACACCTTGCCGTCCTCGCCGCCGGTGATCAGCCGGTCGTTTGCCGCGTCATGGAAGGCGGCAAGCAGGCCGTCATTGGCCCGCACCGTCTTTAGCCCGTTGTCCAATCGATGGATCGCGCCGTCCGCCAAAGCGAAATGCGGCACGTCGTTGAGGAAGACGGCGGCGACGCAATGGCCTTCGAGATCAAGCGGGGCGACTGTGGGCATGGGAGGCTGGTCCATTCGAGATTTCTGCCTCTCCCATAAGGGGTTGAGCTACGGGGCTCAACCCGCTTCGGAGCGCGACAGCGGAAGGGCACCGGCCCGTCGACCCGCCTTCTCCCACAAGTGGAAGCAAGAAGAGTGCTGAAAATCAGGCCGCCTGACAGGCTTCGAAGCTCTTCCTGAGCCGTTCGGCGTCGAGGTCGCGGCCGATGAAGACCAGCCGGCTCTCGTGCTTTTCGCCTTCCTTCCAGGCGCGCTGGTGATCGCCCTCGAGGATCATGTGCACGCCCTGCAGCACATAGCGGTCCTCGTCGCCCTTCAGCGCGATGATGCCCTTCAGCCGCAGGATGTTCGGCCCTTCGATCTGGGTCACCTTCTCGATCCAGGGGAAGAACTTCTTCGGGTCCATCTCGCCGCCGCGCAGCGACACCGACTTCACCGTCACGTCATGGATGTCGGAAGCATGGTCGTGATGGTGATGACCGTCGTGATGATGGTGATGGTCATGGTCGCAATCGGGACCGCATTCATGGTCGTGATCGTGGTCATGCGCGTCGAGGAAATGCGGATCGTTCTCCAGCGCGCGCGACAGGTCGAACGCGCCGCGGTCGAGCACTTCGCCGAGCGGCACGCCGGACCGCTGCGTGCGGTGGATCCTGGCCGCCGGATTGATGGCGCGGATCGTCGCCTCGACCTTTTCGAGCTCCTCCGGCGTGACGAGGTCGGTCTTGTTCAGCACCACCACGTCGGCAAAGGCGATCTGGTCCTCGGCTTCCTTGGAATCCTTGAGCCGCAGCGGCAGATGCTTGGCGTCGACCAGCGCCACCACGGCGTCGAGCTTGGTCTTGGTGCGCACGTCGTCATCCATGAAAAAGGTCTGCGCCACCGGCACCGGATCGGCGAGGCCCGTGGTCTCGACCACGATGGCGTCGAAGCGACCGGGCCGCTTCATCAGGCCCTCGACGACGCGGATCAGGTCGCCGCGCACCGTGCAGCACACGCAGCCATTGTTCATCTCGTAGATTTCCTCGTCGGATTCGACGATCAGGTCATTGTCGATGCCGATCTCGCCGAACTCGTTGACGATGACGGCGTAGCGCTTGCCGTGGTTCTCCGACAGGATGCGGTTGAGCAGCGTGGTCTTGCCCGCGCCGAGATAGCCGGTGAGAACGGTTACGGGGATTTGCGTCTGTGCATCGCTCATGGCTTGCCTCGAAAAATGTAGACTTCAACGGGGATTTGTCGGCAATCATATAGGATGGCGAGGCGGCTTTTGCACGCCGCAAACCGCTGGGCCAGGGAATCTTGGCCTGCGAGCCGGCGGTTGCAGCGGACAGGTCGTTCGCTGCGTGGCATTTCGCCGGATTGCGATGTGGCCACGACGATCACGTCGGTCGACATTGCGTGAAGACCATGGCGCGATGCCGGTCAGCGCGGTAAAACCGGCTGTACGAAAGTCGTTTGTCATCTAACTGAAATAAAGATCTGGCATCACCTGCGCGGGCATCGCAATGCTTGCCGGCAAAGCGTTCTGAAAGCCGGCCTCATAAGATCGTCATTTGCCAACCGTCGGACAGCCTCTATGCTGTCGGCACCGGTTCGGCCGAAGAGGGGATGACCATGGCCAAGGCGGATAAGACAGCGACAATGAGCCGGCTGCATTCGGCGGCAAGGCTGGCGCGCACCGCGCTTGCGGCACGGCTTCTGGCGCACGGCTTCTACGCCGGCCAGGACCAGATTATGCTGGCGCTCGATCGCGAGGACGGCCAGACCCCCGGCAACCTCGCAGGCCGGCTCGGCGTCCGCCCGCCGACGATCACCAAGACCATCAACCGGCTGCAGGCGCAGGGCTTCCTGGAAAAGCGCGCCTCCAACGCCGATGCCCGCCAGGCCCACATCTTCCTCACCGAGTCCGGCCGCGAAACCATCCGCGCCATCGAAAAATCGGTCAAGAAGACCGAGAAGCAGGCGCTGAAGGGCCTCGACAAGAAGGACCAGAAGGCGCTGTTCAAGCTCTTGGCCCGCATCGAGGCCAATCTGTCGAATGAAGATATGGTGCTTATCGACGACGACGCGGAACTGGATGAGGCGTGACGCGCAGCGTCATCGCGCAACCGCGCGGACCCAAGCGTCGGAGGATTAGCGGAAAGAGCAACGACGCTATGCGTCGCGCCGCACCAGCGCAGCCCAACGCCCCGGCGTCAGGCCGAACGCCTTCTTGAAATGCCGGTTGAAATGGCTCTGGTCGCTGAAGCCCGAGCCGGCGGCGATTTCCGCCAGCGACTCTCCCTTGGCGATCATGCGCCGCGCCCTTTGCAGCCGCCGCATCAACAGGAAGCGATGCGGGCTGGTCGAATAGGTCGCGCGGAAATGGCGCGATAGCGTGTAGCGGTCCAGGCCGGTAACGGCCTCCAGCTCATCGGAGCGCACCGGTCGTTCGGCATTCTCCTCCAGATAGTCGCGCGCAAGGGCTGCGGCACGCCACGCTGTCTTTCCGGCGGACTTTGCCGGCTGTCGGGCATGGCGCTTCAGGTGCTGCGCCAACTGGGCGACGAAATCCGCCACGAACAGGTCGTCGAGCTCTTCGTCCAGCGGCGCCAGCGCCGAGAGCAGCGTGTCGCGCAAGCAAGCATCACTGACCACGGCGTCATGCACGAAAGGCAGCGGCTCGCCGCCGAGGCAGTCGAGCAGCAGGGACGGCTCCAGGTAGAGGATCCTGTAGCGCAGACCGTCTTCCGTGCCGGCGCCGCCATCGTGCAATTCGTCCGGGTGCAACACGATCGCCTGGCCTGGCAGGCTGTGTTGCAGCGCGCCGCGATAATGGAAGCGCTGCACGCCTTGCAGCGTCACGCCGATCGCGTAGGTGTCGTGCCGGTGCAGGTCAAAGGCGTTGCCGTGGAAGCGCGCCTCGATGCGCTCGAGGCCCAGGCCGACCGGTGCCGAAACGATGCGATCGCCGTTGGCCGCATCCGCGCACGAACGTTCAAGACCTTCCTTCGCTTCTGCGACTAGAGCCTGCGCCATCGCCCTTTCCCGCCCGTCATGCCGTCCCGGAGTCTCAATCTTGGTGTTCGATACGAAAATTGCAATTGTCCTGAGAGAGGATCTGCCCGTGTGGCAGAAGCTCAACGTCACCGCGTTCCTGACCAGCGGCATCGTCGCCCAGTTCCCCGAGGTCATCGGCGAGCCCTATCGCGACCGCACCGGCAACCTCTACAATCCGATGTCGATCCAGCCGGTCATCGTCCTGTCGGCCGATGCCGCGACGCTGGGCACGATCCATCGCCGGTCATTGGAGCGGGGCGTCACGACGTCCGCCTATGTCGAGGAGATGTTCGCGACCGGCCATGACGCCGCGAACCGCGCCGTCTTCGCCCAATTCGCTCCGGACGATGCCAAGGTCGCCGGCATCGCCTTGCGCGCCGAGAAGAAGCTGGTCGACAAGATCACCAAAGGCGCCCGCATGCACGCATGAGGGTGGGCCGTTGTTGCAGCGGCTGCTTTTGGTCCGGCCAAGGCCGACAATTGGCTTGCCGGCGAGCCATGATTACCGCAAAAGGAGGCGTCTACCCTATCCCCCGGCCTGAACTTGACCGTTTCCCGAACCCAGGACGAAAGCGCAACGCCGCCGGCGGCGATGCTGTTGATGCTTTGCGTCTATGTCTGCTTCACCTTCCTCGACACCTCCAGCAAATACCTGGTGCTTGCCGGCGTCTCGGCGCTGATCGTCGCCTGGACCCGCTTCACCGTGCATGTCCTGCTTGTCGGTGTCTTTCTGCGCGGCTGGCGCGAGCCGTCGCGATTCCGTGCCAAGAACCTGCCGGCGCATATCCTGCGTGGTCTGTTCCTGTTCGGCTCGACCATGTTCAACATCCTGGCGCTGCGCACGCTGCAACTCGCCGAGACCACCTCGATCTATTTCTTCGGGCCGATGGTGATCACCGCGCTTGCCGGCCCGCTGCTCGGCGAATGGGCCGGCTGGCGGCGCTGGCTGGCGATCCTCACCGGCTTCGTCGGCGTCATGATCATCACCCGGCCAGGCGTCGGCGTGTTCGGCATCGGCCATCTCTTCGCCCTAGGCTCGATGCTGTCGAACAGTTTCTATGTCATCATGACGCGACGCATGTCGGCGACGGAAACGTCCGAGAGCCTGATCCTGTTCTCCGCGCTGGCACCGTCCGTGCTGCTTGCTCCGCTGCTGGCATTCTCGCATGCGTTGCCGCATGGCGGTTTTCAGTGGTTCGTGGTCCTGATGCTGGGTGTCTTTGGCGCCGGCGGCCACTACTTGCTCGTTCGGGCCTATCGTCTGGCGACCACGACGCAACTGGCGCCCTATCCCTATTCGCAGATGGTGTGGATGATCATTTCCGGCTGGCTGATCTTCCACCAGTTCCCCGACCGCTGGACGCTGCTGGGCGCCGCCATCATCGTCGCCAGCGGTCTCTACATCATCCACCGCGAGCACAGGCTGCGTCTGCGCAATTCGGCATCGCTCGACACGGAAGCCGAGGCGCTGGCGAAAAAACTTTGATTTGCTCTCGTTCGATGGCATAAGGCCGCATTTAAACAGTTTAAATTACCCTTGGGGAGCGAAGGGCACTGGCACAGAAGATCAAGCTTTCGACGATCGCGGATGCGCTCGGCGTCTCCACGGCAACGGTGTCGCTGGCGTTGCGCGACAGCCCGCTGGTGGCCGGCGCCACGCGCGACCGCATCAAGGACCATGCCCGCGCCATCGGCTATATCTACAACCGCCGCGCCGCCTCCTTGCGCACCTCGCGCTCAGGCATTGTCGGCGTCGTCGTGCACGACATCATGAACCCGTTCTTCGCCGAGATCCTGCGCTCGATCGAAAGCGAGCTCGACCGCAGTCGGCAGACCTTCATCCTGTCCAACCATTACGACCAGCTCGAAAAGCAGCGCACCTTCATCGACACGCTGCTGCAACTCGGCGCCGACGGTGTCATCATGTCGCCGGCCATCGGCACGCCGGCCGAGGACATCATCATGGCCGAGGAGAACGGCCTGCCGGCGGTGCTGATCGCGCGCACCGTCGCCGGCGCCGACGTGCCAGTGTTCCGCGGCGACGATGCTTATGGCACCGCGCTTGCCACCAATCACCTGATCTCGCTCGGCCACAAGCGCATCGCCATGGTCGGCGGCACCGACCAGACGTCCACCGGGCGCGATCGCTACCAGGGATATCTCAACGCTATGGAGGCGGCCGGCCTGGAGGTGAAGCCGTCCTGGCGCATCCCGGGTCCGCGCACCAAGCAGGCCGGCTTCGAGGCCGCCGGGCAGTTTCTGGCGCTGAAGGACAAGCCCACCGCCGCCTGCTGCTGGAACGATCTGGTCGCGATCGGCCTGATGAACGGCATCGCGCGCGCCGGCCTCGTGCCGGGCGTCGACATCTCCGTGACCGGCTATGACGACCTCGAGGAAGCGGCGATCGCGACACCGGCCCTGACCACGGTCTGGAACGGCCAGCGCGAAGTCGGCCGCCGCGCCGCGAGCGCCTTGCTCGACAAATTGAACGGGCAGGCGGTGCGGCCCTCGCAGGAATTGATCAAGCCAGAACTGCATGTGCGCCAGTCGACCGGCAAGCCGGTGGAGCGCGCATGACCGGGGCCGAGGAAGAATTGCCGGTCGCCATCCTGGTGCCGGACAATTTCAACGACCACGCCGTTGGCCGCATCGACAAGGCGTTCAAGCGTGTCCGCGTCGAACGCGCCGATCCTTCGCTCGTGACCGACGAGATGCGCGCGACGGTGCGTGGCATCGCCTCCTACGCTGGCATCAGCGCGGCGATGATCGATGCGCTGCCCAATCTCGAGATCATCGCCAGTTTCGGCGTCGGCTACGATTCGGTCGACGCCGCTCACGCGGCCAGGCGCGGCGTCATGGTCACCAACACGCCCGACGTCTTGACCGACGAAGTCGCCGACACCGCGATCGGCCTTTTGATCAACACCGTGCGCGAACTCTACGCCGCCGAGAAATGGCTGCGCGACGGCGACTGGGCGAAGAAGGGCAATTACCGGCTGAGCCGGCTTACCTTGCGCGGCCGCCGTGTCGGCATTTTCGGCATGGGCCGCATCGGTCTTGCCATTGCGCGCCGCCTCGAGGCTTTCGGACTGCCGATCGCCTACCACAACCGCCGCAAGGTCGAGGGACTGGGTTACGAGTACCATGGCACCTTGAAAGGCCTCGCCGAAGCGGTCGACACGCTGATCTGCGTGGCGCCGGGCGGTGCCGCGACGGAGAAGGCGATCAACGCAGAGGTCCTGTCGGAGCTGGGCTCGAACGGTGTCTTCGTCAACATCGGCCGCGGCTCGACGGTGGACGAAGCGGCACTTGCCGCCGCCCTCAAGAGCGGCACGATCGCAGCCGCCGGGCTCGACGTCTTTGCCGACGAACCGAACGTGCCGCAGGCGCTGTTGGAAGCGCCAAACACGTCGCTCTTGCCGCATGTCGGCTCGGCGTCCGAGCACACCCGCCGCGCCATGGCCGACCTCTGCGTCGACAACCTCGTCGCCTGGTTCACCGCGCGCCGGCCGCTGACGCCCGTGCCGGAAACGGCCGACGTCAAGGCGCGGAGCTAGAGCAAACCGGTTTTCGGAAAAGATCATGCTCCAATAAGGAGTTAACTCGGGGTGTCTTTGACAGCCGTTGGCCGTTAACCAGAAAAGCGTGTTTATTTTGCAACTTTGGATTTGAAAGCAGTCGTCGGCCCGCCCGCCATCTTGCGTCATTGTCCAACTTAGTTAGATTGCGCCCAATTCATGGGGGCTTTTGTGAAATCAATTCTTCTTGCGTCCACTATTCTCGTTACGCTTTCAGGCGGCGCATTTGCCGCGGATGCGCTAGCCTCATCCCCTGCGACTTACGACTGGAGCGGCTACTATGCCGGCGTCCAACTCGGTTATGGCTGGGGCCGCGTCAACAGTCACGATGCAAGCAAATTGAACGGGGATTCCGATTGGTCCGATACCTGGAACAGCAATGGGGTTCTTGGGGGTATTCACCTCGGCTACAATCAGGTCTATGATTCATTCGTTCTCGGTGCCGAGGCTGATATCGAAGCCTCGGGAATGAGCGGCTCCGTTGATGCCAGGTTCGCCGGAAACGTCAAGACCAAGATCGACGTTCAGGGCTCGTTGCGGGCTCGCCTTGGCTATGCGATGGGACCTGCCCTGCTCTATGCGACGGGTGGTCTCGCGGTCGCTCATTTCGATACGCACTATGCCGGGGGCTTTGACGGAGGGACTGACAGTTCATCCCACACGAAGGCAGGGTGGACGCTGGGTGCCGGCGTCGAATACGCCTTCACGCAAAACTGGACCACGCGCGTCGAATATCGTTACAGCGATTTCGGCAAGTTCACCGACAATCCGGCGACCGATAGCGGCTTCCTGTACCCGACGCACATAACCACAAACGCAGTCCGCGTCGGCTTCAGCTACAAATTCTGAGATCGATTGGTTAAGGGGCGGCGCTCAAGTCCGCCCCGTTCGGCTTATTCCGCCGCGGCGCGGGCACCCGCCCTTGCCGCCGCGTGCAGGCGAACGGCATCGCCGAAGGCGCGGAAGATTTTGGCGGAATTGCTGTCCGACTTGACCCAGTATTCGGGATGCCATTGGACGCCGACGGCAAAGGCGCGGGCGCCCTTGACCGAGACCGCCTCGACCGTGCCGTCGGTGGCGATAGCCTCGATTTCGAGCCTGGAGCCTGGACGGTCGATCGCCTGGCGGTGCAACGAATTGACCTTGATGTCGCCTGCGCCGAACACGCCGGCCAGGCAGCTTCCGGGCTTGATCGAAATGGTCTGGTGGATGGCGAAACGTTCGTCCTGGATATCGCTCACCGCCGCGCGGTGGTCGAGCGAGCCCTCGCGCTCCTGGATTTCGGTGCCCAGCGTGCCGCCCAGCGCGACGTTCAGCTCCTGGATGCCGCGGCAGATGGCAAGCAGAGGCACGCCGCGCTCGAGCGCCTTGCGGATCAGTGGCAGCGTGGTGGAGTCGCGGGCCGTATCGTAGGGGCCGTTGGCCTCGCTCGGGTCGCCGTCATAGAGCGAAGGGTGCACGTTGGATTTCGATCCCGTCAGCATGACGCCGTCCACCGACGACAGCAATTCATCGAGGTCGAGCCGGTCGCCGAAGGACGGAACCAAAATCGGGAACACGCCGGCGCCCGTGATCGCCGCTTCCAGATACTGCTGGGGTGCTGCGTGCCAGGTGTAGTTGTCGAACTGGCGGACGTCGGTCGAGACTGCGACGAGCGGCTGCTGCATTTTGGGTTTGGTTTCCATCAGGTCAAGGAATTGTTCCTACTGTAAAATAAGCGATCCGTCGCGGCTTTTCCATGGCAAGTTCGGCGATCTTGCATAGGCCACGGCAGAGGGCCTTGGACTATAGTTGCAGCGAGCGCCCGGAACATCGCGAAGCTAGGTGCCAACGCTGGACTCAACCCATTGCCTGTGTATGTTCCTTTCCAGCCGATCGGGCATGGAGGTGCCCGAACCGTCGGTCAGTTGATCCGCAAGGGGAGGAAATTGCATGGATCGTCGCTCATTCATCCGCAAGGCCGGCGTGTCCGGCGTAGGCGTCGCGGCCGCGGCACTTGCCACACCGGCCATTGCCCAGTCCAATCCGAAAGTGACCTGGCGATTAGCGTCGTCCTTCCCGAAATCGCTCGACACGATCTATGGCGGCGCCGAGGTCTTCTCCAAGATGCTGTCTGAAGCCACCGACGGCAATTTCCAGATACAGGTCTTCGCTTCGGGCGAGCTGGTGCCTGGACTGCAGGCGGCCGATGCCGCCGCGGCCGGGACCGTCGAAGCGGCCCACACCGTGGCCTATTATTACTGGGGCAAGGACCCCACCTGGGCGCTCGGCGCAGCCGTGCCCTTCTCGCTCAACGCGCGCGGCATGAACGCCTGGCACTACCATGGCGGCGGCATCGACCTGTTCAACGAGTTCCTCGGAACGCAAGGCTTGTTCGGCCTGCCGGGCGGCAACACCGGCGTCCAGATGGGCGGCTGGTTCCGCAAGGAAATCAACAGCGTCGCCGATCTTTCGGGCCTCAAGATGCGCATCGGCGGCTTCGCCGGCAAAGTCGTCGAGAAGCTTGGCGTGGTGCCGCAGCAGATCGCCGGCGGCGACATCTACCCGGCGCTGGAAAAGGGCACTATCGACGCCGCCGAATGGGTCGGCCCCTATGACGACGAGAAGCTCGGCTTCTATAAGGTCGCACCCTACTACTACTACCCCGGCTGGTGGGAAGGCGGCCCGACCGTCCACCTCTTGTTCAACAAGGCGAAATACGAAGAACTTTCGCCGGCTTACAAATCGCTTCTGCGCACCGCCGCGCAGGCCGCGGATGCCAGCATGCTGCAGAAATACGACTATGTGAATCCCCCGGCGGTCCGTCGGCTTGCTGCCGGCGGGGCGAAGCTGAGGCCGTTCAGCCAGGAGATCATGGCGGCCTGTTTCGAGAAGGCCAACGAGGTCTATGCCGAGATGGAAGCCAACAACGCGCCGTTCAAGAAGATCTGGGAATCGATCAAGGCCTTCCGCAAGGAGCACTATCTCTGGGCCCAGGTCGCCGAATATAATTACGATACTTTCATGATGGTGCAGCAGCGCAACGGCAAGCTTTAGGCCGGTCTTCCCTTCTCCCCGTCACTATACGGGGAGAAGGTCCCGGCAGGGGATGAGGGGCGGCGCCGGCTTCGGCAATTAATTCGCCCGGGATCAAATTGCGAGATTCGACGTCCAGGCCTGCCTTGTCGGTCCGGCATGGGCGCCGCCCTTCACCTGCCTGCCGGCACCCTCTCCCCGTATGGGGACGGGTAGAGGGGCGCGGCCGTTGGCGGCTTCGCTAATCGGCACCGTTGCAGGCTTCAGCCTCGGCCCGGCACCACCAGCACCTTGACCTCGCCCGGCGCCGGCGGGTTGGCGATCACCTGCGGCGCCTCTTCCAGGCTGACCTGCTTCGAAATCAGCTTGTCGATTTCGATTGCGCCCGAGGCGATCAACTGCGCTGCCCGCCCGTGCGTGAACGGGTTGAGGAAAGAGCCGAGCACTTTCAGTTCGCGAAACAGCAGGTCGAACGGCTCGATTTCCACCTTCATGCCTTGCGGCACGACGCCGACGATCACGACCGTTCCGCCCGCCCTCGCCATGCGCATCGACTGCTCGACCGTATCGCGCACGCCGGCGCATTCCAGCACCACGTCGACGCCGCCCGGCACCAGGCCATTCGGCCCGGCGACGGCTGCGATGGGATCGCCTGCGCCTGGATCGATCGTCGCGGTCGCGCCGAGTTCCTCGGCAAGCGCGCGGCGCGAGGCCTGCCTCGTCGACAGGATGATGGTCGCCGCGCCCGCGAGTTTCGCCAGTTGCACGACGAGCAGGCCAATGACTCCGCCGCCGAGCACCGCGACCGAAGCGCCTGGCCGGATCGCCGCGAGATCGATCCCGTGCAGGCAGCACGCCAGCGGCTCACAGAAGGCGCCATGTGTCGGCTTGAGATTGGCCGGCAGCTTGAACGCCTGCCTGTGCGGCATCAGCACATAGTCCGCGAAACCGCCGTCGCGATGGATGCCGATGGCCCTGAGATTGCCGCAGAGGTTGACACGGCCGGCATGGCAGTGGGCGCAGCGCCCGCAGGCGATATTGGGATCGCCGGTGACGCGGTCGCCGACGGCAATGCCCGGCACGGCCTCGCCGACGGCCTCGACGATGCCTGAGAATTCATGGCCGAGCGTCACCGGCGGCGTGCAGGGGAACTCGCCGTGGAAAAGGTGGCGATCGGTGCCGCATACCCCGCAGGCTTCGATCCTCACCAGAACGTCCTCAGGCCCGGGAACGGGCTTCGGAACCTCATGCAGCGCGATGCTGCCCACTTTCTCCAGCCTTACGGCTCTCATGGCGATCACCTCGGGGCAATTTCAGGAAGGTGTGAAGCGGCTGTCCGTCTGAAATTGCATTAAAACAAAGAGATAGGGCATTTCGCCATTTCTGTGAAACGGGGAAATGACCTAGTCGAACTTTGGCGGCTGCGAGAGATCGGGCGCGGCCGGTTTGGCCGGCGCGTCGCCGAAGCTCGGCGGTTGCGAAAGGTCGGGCGTGCCTTGTGCGGACGGCGCGCCGCCATCGGCCGGTGCCGCGCCGTTGTTGGTCGGCGGCGTGCCGAGCGGCGCCAGCGTGGGCATGTCCGGCAGCTTGAGATCGATGGTGCTGGGCTCCACCGCGGAGCCTTTGTAACGCATGACCATCTGCGGGAAGGCGATGGTGAGCCCGATCATGATCACCTGGATGCCGACGAACGGCACCGCGCCCCAATAAATCTGCCCCGTCGTGACCGGCGCGATCTGCTTGCCGGTGATCCTGTCGAGGTAAGGCACGCGGGCCGCGACCGAGCGCAGGTAGAACAGCGCGAAGCCGAAGGGCGGATGCATGAAGCTGGTCTGCATGTTGACGCCGAGCAGCACGCCGAACCAGATCAGGTCGATGCCGAGCTTGTCTGCGGCCGGCGCCAGCAGCGGCACGATGATGAAGGCGAGCTCGAAGAAATCGAGGAAGAAGGCAAGCACGAAGACGAGGATGTTGACGCCGATCAGGAAACCGGTCTCGCCGCCGGGCAGCGAGGTCAACAGATGCTCGACCCAGATGTGACCGTTGACGCCATAGAAGGTCAGCGAGAAGACGCGTGCGCCGATCAGGATGAACAGCACGAATGAAGAAAGCCTGGTCGTCGAGGCCAGTGCCTGATTGACGACGTCCATGGTCAGGCGGCCTTTCATCGCCGCCATGATGAGCGCGCCGACGGCGCCCATGGCGCCGCCTTCGGTCGGCGTGGCGATGCCGAGGAATATCGTGCCCAGCACCAGGAAGATCAGCGCCAGCGGCGGGATCAGCACGATCACCACCTGTTGCGCCAGCTTCGACATCATGTTGATGCGCAGGCGCTGGTCCAGGATAGCGACCACGTAGATGACGATGACGCCGACGGCGAAGCCAAGAATGTCGGCATTGTCGCCCTGGGTGGGCGCAAGATAGCGGTAGGCGCCGTAGGAGATCGCGCCGGCGACCAGCAGCGCCACGATCAGCGACAGTACGCCATGGCCGAGCGTGCGGGCTTCTGGCGGCAGCGCCGGCATCGAGTTCGGCCGGACGATCGACATGATCAGTATGTAGAGCATGTAGAGGCCGGTCAGCACGAGACCGGGGATCAGCGCGCCCGCGTACATGTCGCCGACCGAGCGCCCGAGCTGGTCGGCGAGCACGATCAGCACCAGCGACGGCGGGATGATCTGCGCCAGCGTGCCGGAGGCCGCGATGACGCCGGAAGCCAGCCTGCGGTCATAGCCGTAGCGCAGCATGATCGGCAGCGAGATCAGGCCCATGGCGATGACGGAGGCGGCGACCACGCCGGTGGTGGCGGCAAGCAGCGCGCCGACGAAGATCACCGCATAGGCGAGCCCGCCGCGGATCGGCCCGAACAGCTGGCCGATCGTGTCGAGCAGATCCTCGGCCATGCCGGAGCGCTCGAGCACGATGCCCATGAAGGTGAAGAAGGGTATCGCCAGCAGCGTGTCGTTGGACATCACCCTGGTGCCGTAGAAATTGTCGGGCAGTGCGTGCAGCAGCGGCCAGGCGAGGTTGATCGAGCCGCCGGAATAGGGCGAGACCAGCACGCCGATGAGGAAGAACAGCAGGCCGTTGGCGGCGAGCGAGAAGGCGACGGAGTAGCCGATCAGCAAAAAGACGATCAGCGAGGCGAACATGATCGGCGCCATGTTCTGCGCGATGAATTCGATCATGAGCGGGCCTCGCCCGCGATCGTCTTGGCTTCTTCGGCCAGCGCTTCCGCCTCGAGCTTGGCCTGGTCATGCGCCGACACGAAGGGATTGGGGTCCTCCATGTCGCCGCGCATGATGGCGATCTTCTTGATGATTTCGGAAACCCCCTGCAGGGCGAGCAGGAAGAAACCGGCCAGCAGGATCGCCTTGGCCGGCCACACGATCAGGCCGCCGGCATTGGTAGACATCTCGCCGCTGCGGAAGGAGAGCGACACATAGGGCACGAAGAAGATCACCATCAGCACGACGAACGGCATCAGGAAGAAGAGGTGGCCGATGAGGTCGATCCAGTGCTGCACGCGCCGCGAGAACAGGCCGTAGACGATGTCGATGCGGATATGGTCGTTCTGCTTCAGCGTGTAGGCCGCGGCCAGCATGAAGGCGGCGCCGAACAGGTACCATTGCAGCTCGAGCCAGGCGTTGGAGGAGGTGTCGAACACCTTGCGGATGACGGCATTGCCGGCGCTGACCAGGATCGCGAGCAGGATCAGCCACGAGACCCAGCGGCCGATGAATTCATTGATGCGGTCGATCGTCCTGGAAAGAGCGAGAAGCCCTGCCATGCATATCCTCCACGCGGCGCGCCCGATTCTCCCCCTCCGGTGTCGCGCCGATTGGCCCGACGATATGCAGTGCGTGGTCTGGCAGGTCAACACGACAAAGTCGGTCGGCGGACGTGGCGCTTTGGCAAGGCAGGGCCGAAAAGTGGCCTGATCCCGGCGTCGTGCAACGAAAGTCTGATGGGCTCAGGCGATCTTGGCCTGGTCGCGCCCGGCGCCGATCAGCACCAGCATGGCGACGAGGAAGAGATATATCCAGGCGTCGCGCCATTCGAGCGGGAAGTAGCCGGCCCAGAGCGATTCCGCCATGCCGAAGGCCGCGGCGCCGAGCGCCGCCTTGAGCGGCGACAGATAGCCGCCGACCGCCGTCACGAACAGGATCTTCAGGCCGTAGACCAGACCGGTGCCGAAGCTGACATTGCCGTAATAGAGGCCGGCGAGCACGCCGGCCAGCGCGGCGCAGAAGCCGCCGAACAGCACGGCGCGGCGGAACACGGCGCGCACGTCGATGCCGCACATCGCCGCCGCTTTCGGGTCGTCGGACACGGCGCGCCAGGCGCGGCCGAAGCGCGAATGCGAGAACAGCCAGGCGGCCGCCGCCACCACCGCGATGACACCCGCGCAGTCGAGCAGTTGGATGACGGTGAGCGTGACCTTGAAGCCGTCACCCTGCGCGAAGACGACGGGGGTGGCGAGCATCGGCGGCAGCCACAGATCATGCGTGTCGGCGGCGATGCGGCTGGCCTCCGACAGGAAGAGCAGGATGCCGAGCGTCGTCACCACGATGGCGTTGGGCGAACGGTCGGCGAGCCTCTCGAACACGCTGCGCGACAGGACATGGCTGATCAGCGCGGCATAGAGCAGCGCGGTGACCACGCCGAGCGCCACCGCGGCGGCCAGCGTCAGCCACAGCGCCTGGTAGCCGAAGGCGGCGGTCAGGATCATCGTCTGGCCGCAAAAGGCGAACAGCGCGCCATAGGCCAGGTTGGTGCGGTGCAGGATGCCGTTGGTCAGCACATAGCCGAAGGCGAGCAACGCATAGAGCGCGCCCGAATGCAGCCCGTTCAGCACCTGCTGGAAGAAATAGAGCATGCGGCATCCCTGGGCCGTCGCGTCACCTTGGCCACATTCGAAACGTTGCATCCGGAATCTAACTTGTCAAATGCGTTTTATAGGTTAGATTCGCGCCATGACGGTTTCCTGGACCCCACACCGCTTCACCGGCGGCATTCTGGCGCTCGACACGGCGAACACCGTCGTGCTGCGCAACGATCCGCAAAAGACCTTCGACCGTTTCGACGACCCGGCCGAGATCACCCGTTTCGCCGAGGCGGCGAGCGGCTTTCGCGCCACCGAGCTCGGCGGTCGGCGGTTGAAGGCACCCGAACCGGACGAGATAAAGCCATCCGTCATCTCGATGCGCGAAGCGACCGATCGGCTGTTTCGCCATGCCGTGGCGAAAGGCGTGATCGCCACCGAGCTCCTGCCGGATTTCCTCACGGCATGCGCCGAAGGGTTGTCGGGGAGCACCGCTGAAATCGGCGTCCCCGGCCGGCCTTTCGGCGATCCGGCAACGCCGATCGCCTTCGAGGCGGCCCTTGCCGTCTCCGCGCTTTCGCTGCTGCGCGACGACACCGTCGCCAGGCTCCGGATCTGCCCCAATTGCAGCTGGCTGTTCGTCGACCGCAGCCGCAATTCCAGCCGGCTCTGGTGCGACATGGCCGTCTGCGGCAACCGCCAGAAGGCCAACCGATATTATCGACGCCGCACGGCGGCCAGGGAGGCAACCGATGTCTAAAAGGTTTTCACGCTCGATCGTTCTCAGCGCAGCCCTGATTGCCGCTATCGCGCTCGGCGCCTGCCGCGACACCGGCAAGGACCAGCTCTTCGCCATCTCCGGCAAGCTGTTCGAGTTCAATTACCGGCTGGCCATCGCCACCTACGTCATCACGCTGAAGCCGCTGCGGCCGATGGTCGACGGTCAGGTCGCGGTCGTGAGCTTCCAGAACCCGGCCGGCGGCGACCCGCTCATCGTCAATCAGAAGATCTGGCCGAAGCTGCCGCACATCACGCTGACCAGCCCGCCACTTTCCTGCGTGGTCAAGGACAAGCCCTATGCGGTATCGATCCGCATCGAGGATTCGAGCGGAACGCTGCTGCAAAGCATCGACACCACCATGACCTCGTCGGAGGACCAGACGATGCTGCCGGACCGGCCGCTGGTGATCGGGCCGAAATACGAGCTCAACCCGGACCTTGCGGGCCATCCGGACGGCAAGCTTCCGGATGAGCAGAAGCCCGATTGCTCGAAAGCGACCTGAAACGCAGGCACTCCGCGCGAAATTTTTGTTCCTCGCGAAGCGGTTAGCATGATCTTGCGTGCGTGGCTTGCCACTCGCCAGACCGTTTGTTGCGTGTTATCTGGCCCCTGCGATTTTGTTTGACCTCACCGCCAAGGGAAGAAAGACTGCGGCGTCGCACTCCGACGTTGGCCGCCTGATTTGAGGCGCCTCCGCAGAGGAAATACCGGATGACGCTGCACGACGTCGCGCTCGACGACAAGTTCGACCTTGGCAAGGAGCGCGTCTTCCTGTCCGGCGCGCAGGCGGTCGTGCGCATGCTTCTGATGCAGCGCGAGCGCGACCGCCGCGCCGGCCTCAACACGGCGGGTTTCGTCTCTGGCTATCGCGGCTCGCCGCTCGGCGGCCTCGACATGCAGCTGTGGCGGGCAAAAAGGCAGCTCGCGCAATCCGACATCGTTTTCCAGCCCGGTCTCAACGAGGAACTCGCGGCAACCGCGTGCTGGGGCTCGCAGCAGACCGAATTGATGGGCGAGGGCACGCATGACGGTGTCTTTTCGGTCTGGTACGGCAAGGGGCCGGGCGTCGACCGTTCCGGCGACGTCTTCCGCCACGCCAATCTTGCCGGTTCGTCGAAACATGGCGGCGTGCTTGCCCTGATGGGCGACGACCACATGGCCGAATCCTCGACCAATGCGCATGCCACCGAATTCCTGTTCGTAGACACCATGGTGCCGATCCTCAATCCGGCCGGCGTCCAGGAAATCATCGACTACGGCCTCTATGGTTTTGCCATGTCGCGCTTCGCCGGCACCTGGGCGGCGATCAAATGCGTCAAGGACAACATCGAATCGACGGCCTCGGTCGACGCCTCGATCGACCGGCTCGACATCGTCATTCCCGAATTCGACATGCCGGCGGGCGGGCTGAATATTCGCCACGAGATCGACATGCTCGGGCAGGAAGAGCGGCTGCACGAGTATAAGCGCGCCGCCGCTTCGGCCTTCATCCAGGCCAATGGTCTGAACCGCACCGTCTATTCCGGCGGCCGCAACCCCAAGCTCGGCGTCATCACCATCGGCAAGAGCTATCTCGATGTCCGCCAGGCGCTCGAGGATATCGGCATCGATGAGCAGGCCGCCAACCGCATCGGCATCCGCCTGTTCAAGGTGGGCTGCCCGTGGCCGCTCGACTTCCAGCACATCGCCGATTTCGCGTGCGGCCTCGACACCATCGTCGTCGTCGAGGAAAAGCGCTCGCTGATCGAGGTGCAGCTGCGCGAGGACCTCTACGGCACCGCCACGCAGCCGGTCATCGTCGGCAAGAAGGACGAGCGCGGCGACTGGCTGTTCCCGGCCAAGGGCGCGCTCGATCCCAACGAGATCGCCATCGCGCTCGGCGAGCGGATCCTGCGCACCATCGGTCCGTCGGAAGAGATCGCCGCGCGGGTGGCCAAGCTGCGCCAGTTCCAGGCCATGCTCGCCGACACCGTCGACATCGGCTCGCGCACGCCCTTCTTCTGCTCGGGCTGCCCGCACAATTCCTCGACCAAGGTGCCGGAGGGCTCGATCGCCGCCGCCGGCATCGGCTGCCATTTCATGGCGCTGTGGATGGACAGGAACACCGTCGGCTTCACCGCCATGGGCGGCGAGGGCGCGCAATGGGTCGGCCAGGCGCCGTTCTCGAAACGCGACCATATCTTCCAGAATCTCGGCGACGGCACCTACAACCATTCGGGTGTGCTGGCGATCCGCTTCGCGCTGTCCTCCGGCGCCAACATCACCTACAAGATCCTTTACAACGACGCCGTGGCGATGACCGGCGGCCAGCCGCATGAAGGTGGCCTGACCGTTGACATGATCGCGAGGCAAGTGCGCGCCGAAGGTGTCGATCGCATCGCCGTCGTCACCGACGAGCCGGACAAATACGCCGGCAAGGCGGATTTCCCGGCCGGCATCACCGTCCATCACCGTGACGATCTCGACCTCGTCCAGCGCGAATTGCGCGACGTGAAGGGCGTTTCGGTGCTGATCTACGACCAGACCTGCGCCGCCGAGAAACGCCGCCGCCGCAAGCGCGGCACCTTCCCCGATCCCGACAAGCGGGTCTTCATCAACGAGCTGGTCTGCGAGGGCTGCGGCGATTGCGGCGTGCAGTCGAACTGCGTCTCGATCCAGCCGGTCGAGACCGAATTCGGCCGCAAGCGCCGGATCGACCAGTCCAGCTGCAACAAGGATTTCTCCTGCCTCAACGGCTTTTGCCCGTCCTTCGTCACCGTGCATGGCGGCAAGATCAGGAAGGCCGAAGGCATTGCCGGCAGGGCCGATCCCCTGGACGGCGTGCCGGCTCCGGCTGAATTCCGCATGGGCAATCAGGGCTGGGCGGCGATCATCGACGGCGTCGGCGGCACCGGCGTCGTCACCGTCGGCGCGGTGCTCGGCATGGCGGCGCATCTGGAAGGCAAGGGCTGCGGCATGATCGACATGGCCGGTCTCGCCCAGAAGGGCGGCTCGGTCTTCACCCATGTCCGCATCGCCCCGACGCCCGACGATATCCACGCCATCCGCGTCTCGGCCGGCAAGGCCGACCTCGTGCTCGGCTGCGACCTCGTCGTCTCCGGCGCCAAGAAGGTGCTCGGCGCGGTGCGCGAGGGCCACACGATCTTCCTCGCCAACACCGCCGAGATCATGCCGGGCGAGTTCACCCGCTCCGCCGACTTCTCGCTGCCGGTCGAGCGGCTGAAGAAGGCAATCCGGGCTGCCGCCGGCGACGACAAGGCCCACTTCTTCGATGCGACCCGCACCGCCACCGCCCTGTTCGGCAATTCGCTCGGCGCCAACATGTTCATGCTTGGCTTCGCCTTCCAGCATGGCGGCCTGCCGCTTTCGGCCGAAGCCGTTGAAAAGGCGATAGAATTGAACGGCGAAGCGGTGGCGATGAACGTCGCTGCTTTCCGGTGGGGCCGCCGTGCCGCGCATCAGCCCGATTTCGTGCGCGGCCTGATCGCCCAAACCGGCAAGCCGGCGTCGAAACCTGCCGAGACGCTGGACGATGTCATCGCCCGCCGTGTCGCGTTCCTCACCGCCTATCAGAACGCCGCCTACGCCAGGCGCTACGCCGACCGCGTTACGACGCTGCGCGCCGCCGAGGCCAAGGCCGCGCCCGGCTCGACCGCGGTGACCGAGGCCGTCGCCAGGAACCTCTTCAGGTTGATGGCGATCAAGGACGAGTACGAGGTGGCGCGGCTCTACACCGACGGGACTTTCGCCGCCGACCTCGCCAAGCAGTTCCAGAGCTACGAAAAGCTCGAATTCCATCTCGCTCCGCCGGTCCTGGGCCGGCGCGGCAACGACGGCAAGCCCCGCAAATCGAGCTTCGGGCCGTGGATGATGAAGGGCTTCCGGCTGCTGGCGGCGATGAAGGGCCTGCGTGGCACCGTCTTCGACCTTTTCGGCTATACGGCCGAGCGCCGCATGGAGCGGCAGTTGCTGAGGGAGTACGAAGCCGATCTCGACCTCATCGCCGGCGCGCTGGCGCCGGGCAGGGTGGAAGCCGCGACGGCGCTTGCCTCAGTGCCGGCGCTTGTCCGCGGCTACGGCCATGTCCGGCAGGCCAGCGCCGGGAAAGCGGCGGGCGAGCGCTCCCGGCTGATCGAGCGGTTGGCCCAGGCCCCGGCGGAGCCGGCGCTTCGCGCCGCGGAGTAATCGGCGCATCAAGTCCGCGCCAAATCCTGGATTCCCCCATTTGTCGCGCATACGGCAACCGCTGTAGCCGTGGCCGAGTGCCGTTCTAAGCCTTTCTTAAGGCGGGTGTGGCATGACAAGGCGTAGTGTTGGGCCAACGGCATGGGTAGAACAAAGACCGAGAACATCCCGGCGGATGTTTATATCCAGTTTGTGCGGTCGTTGTTCGACAACGCCCACATGCTGGTGATCGGTGGCGTTTGCTACTGGATCCTCGGATTCATGATCTACTGGCGCACGCACAATCCCCTGTTTCTCGCCTTTTCTTTCGGTCTCCTCTCCATCAGCCTTTTCCGTTACTTCGGCATACGCGGTTTTCTCAAGGCAGGCGGCACCATAGTCAATGTCGAGGAGGCCCGGAGGTGGGAGCGTAACTATATCCTCAAGGGCAGCCTGCAGGGTCTTGGCCTGGGCTCGCTGTGCTTCATATCGATCTACGTCTATCCCGATCCCTTCGCCGAACTGGCCGCGACGTCGCTGACGATCGCGACCCTGGTGACGGTGGTTGGCCGCAATTACGGCTCCCCGCAGATGGTGCGGATTTTCTCCGTGACCTTCATCGGTCCGGCCGCGCTCGGGCTCCTGCTGCGCATGGATTTCGCATCGGTGTTGCTTGGCCTGATGATCATCCCGCTGACCTTCATCACCATCAACAGCGCCGACCATGTCCGTAACGTGCTCTTCTCCGCCGTCATCGGCCATAAGCAGGCCAGGAACCTGACGCGCCGGTTCGATCGCGCGCTCAACACCATGTCGCATGGCCTGGTCATGCTTGGGCCCGACGGACGCGTGGCGGTGGCCAACGCCGAAGCCGCGCGCCTGATGTCGCTGAAATCGGGCGATGCTTTGCTGGGGCGCTCGATCCACGGTCTTTTGATGCGCGGCGTCGCCGGCGGCATGCTGGCGCCGAAAGACTGTCGTTACATCGAAGCGCAGCTGACGCGGGCCCTGCGCGAGGGTCGCGACCGCAAGGTGCTCGTGTCCCTCGCCAATGGCCAGCACTACGAATTCTCCGCCCGCGAAGGCAGCCAGGAACTGGGTGTCATCACCTTCGAGGACGTGACGGCTCGCGTCGAGGCGGAGGAAAAGATCCGCTTCATGGCGCGTTACGACAATCTGACCGGCCTGCCGAACCGCGCCTATTTCCACGAACTGGTCGGCGAAGCCATGGCCTCCGGCGAACAGGACCGGCTATGCGGCCTGGCCGTGCTCGATCTCGACGACTTCAAGAGCGTCAACGACACGCTCGGTCATCCGGTCGGCGACGGACTGATCTATGCCGTGGCCGAACGCCTCGCGGCGATCGCCGGACCGGGCATCACCGTCAGCCGCTTCGGCGGCGACGAGTTCATGATCTTCTTCGACCGTGTCGAGGACGAGAGCCATCTCAGCACCCTGCTCGACCAGATATTCGCGGACCTGCAAGGCGAGGTGGACGTCGCCGGCCACGGATTGCGCATCCAGACCAGCGGTGGCGCGGTGCTGTCCAAGGTCAAGGACACCGACGTCGATGCCATGATCGTCAAGGCGGACCTTGCCCTCTACAAGGCCAAGGAACTGGGCAAGAACAGCTGGCGGCTGTTCGAGGCGGCCATGGATGCCGCCTTCCGCAATCGTCAGCTGATGAAGGCCGACCTGCGCAATGCCGTGCAGGCCAGGGAGTTGCGCGTCGTCTATCAGCCGATCGTGGCTGTCAGCACCATGCGCATCGCCAGCTGCGAGGCGCTCTGCCGCTGGGATCATCCCGACCTCGGCCCGATCTCGCCCAGCGTCTTCATCCCGCTGGCCGAGGAGATGGGCATCGTTTCCGACATAAGCACCTTCGTGCTGGAGGCGGCCTGCGCCGAATGCGCCAAATGGCCGGCCCAGACCAGCGTGTCGGTCAACCTTTCGGCCAAGGATTTCCGCAGTCGCGATATCGTCCAGAAGGTCAGGGACGCCCTGGCCAAGTCGGGCCTGGCGGCGCACCGGCTCGAGATCGAGGTCACCGAGACCGCCCTGCTCGACGACAAGTCGCTGACGCGCGAGTCGATCGAGGAATTGAAAGCGCTCGGCGTGCGCATCGCGCTTGACGATTTCGGAACCGGCTATTCCAGCCTGAGCTATCTCCACAAGCTGCCGCTCGACAAGATCAAGATCGACCGCTCTTTCCTGGTCGACGTCAACCAGAACCGGCAGTCGCTCGATCTTCTGAAGGGTATCGTCGGTCTGTCCCGTACGTTGGGTCTTTCCGTCACCATCGAAGGGGTCGAGACCTTCGAGCAACTGAAGACACTGGTCCATTCGGTCAAGCCGGACTTCGTGCAGGGCTTCCTCTTCGGCGCCGCGCTCAGCGCGTCGGGCATCGAGACGATGTCGAGCGTCACATGGCCATTTGCGGCGGAGTTGCATATCGCCGGCAAAAGGACCGTCGGCTAAAGCAATTCCAGGAACGTGCGAAGCGGTCTTCCGTCAGGAGCGAAACGACGGTCGCCTTGGCGCAGTATAATTTCGCCATGCTCTGACGTTTTCGGGCTTTGAGTTCGAGATGAACTTGATCGCTGTCGCCAGGTCAGATCACACAACCACCGATATCGCGATCTGCTTTTTCCTCGCGCAAGATTGCAGAGAAGAGCACCGTCATTAAGGTTAACAAGCGGTAAATCAGCAACATCGAATTTTCAGCTTGTGTCTCATTTCAACTCGAATAGCCTACTCAAAGGCGGAATTCGAGGACTGACAATGGATGCTGCGAGGAAGAGTGCGTCGGCTGGCGCCAGCGCGAGAATGGACTCCGCGCTCAACCGATCCATGATGCAATTACTGGACCACGTCGAATATCGTCTCATTACCGGGGGGGAAGATCTCGAGGCGATCTACCGGCTTCGCTACAATTCCTATCTGCGCTCAGGTATGTGCGGCCCGATCGCCAGCGGCATGTTCGAGGATCGCTGGGACAATCTGCCCAATTCCTACCGGTTCGGCGTCTATTGTTACGGCGAATTGGTCAGCACATTGCGCTTTCACTATATTTCCAGCGAGCAGCCATACTCGCCTTCGATCGACGCCTATCCCGAAGTCTTGCTGCCACGGCTCGCCCGCGGCGAAACCTTCATCGACGGCACCCGCTTCGCAACCGATCCCGATAGCGCGCCGGCACCTGGGGTGCTGCCTTTCCTGACGCTCAGGATCGCCATGGTCGCCTCCTGTTACTTCGGCCAGGACTCGGTGCTTACACCGGTCAAGCTCGAGCATTCCGCCTTCTACGCGCGTTTCTTCAATGCCGTGCAGAAGAGCGAGGCCAAGCAATTTCCGGGCGTCCTTGCCTCGATCGCGCTGTTCGAAATTCCCGCCGGCGAAAATATGCGCCTGACGCTCGAACGGCTGCCATTCTTCAAGTCGACGCCGATGGAGCAGCGGCTGATGTTCGGCAATCCGGCCATCAACCGGCTGACCCCGCTCTCGATTGTTCCGACAGCGAAATACTATCGCACCGCCGCCTGAAGCCGAGGCCATGAACCTTTCGCCGGCTGCGCCGTTATTAGGTCCGCGGCCCGGTTCTGACGGGCGCCCCCGCCTGCCATATGAAAGGATTCCCAAATGACCATCCATTCGCTTGCGCTGACGCCGCTGATCTCGCTGATCGCCGGTGTGCTGATCCTGGTGATGCCGCGGCTCCTCAACTACATCGTCGCCCTTTATCTGATCGTTGTCGGACTGCTCGGCTTGTTCCCCCACCTCGCCGGCTGAAAATCCGGCGTCGCCGCGCGGACGAAGCACGGCATCCAATTTCAACTTTGATTTGAGGCTGTTGTCGCGGGCCGTGCGGCAATAGCGCCATTGCTCTTGGCCCGGCTTTTCGCTATGTGCCTCAAAGGCATTTTCGAAGGGGTACTTCCATGGCTGATCACACGCCGACCGGTCCTGTCGAGCTTGGCGCGCAGATGGACTATGCCGAGCACGACCGCACCTACAAGGGCTTTCTCGGCCTGGCCAAATACGGCTCGCTGGTCTGTGCCGCCATCCTTATCGCAATGGCCTTCGGCTTCTTCGTCGGCGGCTTCTTTTCGGGGCTCATCGTGTTCATCCTGGTCACGGCCCTCGGCGCTCTCATTCTGCGATAGCTTCCCCAAGCCAATTGCCCTCGACGTCGCCGGACGTCCCGGTCGACGCCTTGCGTAATCAAGGTTCCAGCCGAAAGGATCATCCGGTGGGACAAATAGTGTTCATCCCTCGTGAGATTGACCCGAACGAGCCGCGCGTCGCGGCCTCGCCGGAGACGGTCAAGCGCCTGGCGGGTCTAGGCTTTGACGTGATCGTCGAGAAGGGCGCCGGCCTCGGTTCCCGCATCCCCGACCAGGATTTCGTCACGGCGGGCGGCGCGATCGGAGCGGCGGCCGACGCCAAGAAAGCCGATGTCGTGCTGAAAGTGCGCCGGCCGACGGACGCGGAGCTGAAGGGCTACAAATCCGGCGCCGCCGTCATCGCCATCATGGATCCCTACGGCAACGATGCCGCGGTGGCCGCGATGGCCAAGGCCGGCATCACCGCATTCTCCATGGAGTTCATGCCGCGCATCACCCGTGCGCAGGTCATGGACGTGCTTTCCTCGCAGGCCAATCTCGCCGGCTACCAGGCGGTGATCGACGCGGCCGCCGAATATGACCGCGCATTGCCGATGATGATGACGGCGGCCGGCACGGTGCCCGCGGCCAAGACCTTCATCATGGGCGTCGGCGTCGCCGGCCTGCAGGCGATCGCCACCGCCCGCCGGCTCGGCGCGGTCGTCACCGCCACCGACGTGCGCCCGGCGGTGAAGGAGCAGGTGCAGTCGCTCGGCGCCAAGTTCCTTGCGGTCGAGGACGAGGAGTTCAAGGCGGCGGAAACCGCTGGCGGCTACGCCAAGGAAATGTCGAAGGAATACCAGGCCAAGCAGGCGGCGCTTACCGCCGAGCATATCGCCAAGCAGGACATCGTCATCACCACCGCGTTGATCCCCGGACGCCCGGCGCCGAAGCTGGTCTCCGCTGCCATGGTGGCTTCGATGAAGCCGGGCTCGGTCATCATCGACCTTGCGGTCGAGCGCGGCGGCAATGTCGAGGGCGCGGTGCCGGGCAAGGTCGTGACGACCGAAAACGGCGTCAAGATCGTCGGTCATCTCAACGTGCCGGGCCGCGTCGCGGCGTCGGCCTCGCTGCTTTACGCCAAGAACCTTTACGCCTTCCTCGAGACCATGGTCGACAAGACGACGAAGCAGCTTGCCATCAAGCGCGACGACGAACTGGTCAAGGCCACCATGCTGACGGATGGCGGCAAGGTCGTGCATCCGAACTTCGCCAAGGCGGCGGAGGAGCCGCGCACCGAGCCGGCGGCCATCCCGGCGACGACCATGGTTGCCGACGCTGCTGGCGCGAAGCCGGCGCCGAAGAAGAAGTCTGCGGCCAAGCCGAAGGGGACTGCGTGATGGACGCCTTGCAGAAAGCTCTCGACCAGCTCGATCAGGCGACAGCCGCCGTAAGGCTCGCGGTGCATGATCTGGCCAGCGCGCCCGGCACGGCCGATGCCGCCGGCGGCGCCGCGCACGCGCTTTCGGGCGGCGCCATCGATCCCTTCGTCTTCCGCTTCGCCATTTTCGTACTGGCGATCTTCGTCGGCTATTATGTCGTGTGGTCGGTGACGCCGGCGCTGCACACGCCGCTGATGGCCGTCACCAACGCTATCTCCTCGGTCATCGTCGTCGGCGCGCTGCTCGCCGTCGGCATTGCCGCTTCCGGCCTTGCCGCGGGCTTTGGCTTCGTCGCGCTGGTGCTGGTCTCGGTCAACATCTTCGGCGGCTTCCTGGTCACCCAGCGCATGCTTGCCATGTACAAGAAGAAGGACAAGTGACGTGACCGTCAATCTCGCTTCCTTCCTCTACCTTGTCTCCGGCATCCTGTTCATCCTGGCGCTGCGCGGCCTGTCGCATCCGACCACCAGCCGTCAGGGCAATCTCTACGGCATGATCGGCATGGGCATCGCCATCGCCACCACGCTGGCGCTGGCGACCCCGTCGGCCGGGCGTTTCGGCCTGATCGTGCTTGGCCTTGCCATCGGTGGCGGCATCGGCGCAGTCACCGCGCGTCGCATCGCCATGACCTCGATGCCGCAACTGGTCGCCGCCTTCCACAGCCTTGTCGGCTTCGCCGCCGTCATGGTGGCGGCCGCCGCCATCTACGCGCCGGAAAGCTTCGGCATCGGCACGGCTGGCGACATCCATGCCCAGGCCCTGGTCGAGATGAGCCTCGGCGTCGCCATCGGCGCTATCACCTTCACCGGTTCGGTCATCGCCTTCCTGAAGCTCGACGGACGCATGTCCGGCAAGCCGATCATGATCGGCGGCCGTCACCTGATCAACATCGCGCTCGGTGTTGCGCTGGTGGTGCTGATCGTGCTTCTGGTCACCACCGAATCCAAGCTGGTCTTCTGGCTGATCGTCGCCGCCTCGCTGGTTCTTGGCGTGCTGTTGATCATCCCGATCGGCGGCGCCGACATGCCGGTCGTGGTGTCGATGCTGAATTCTTACTCGGGCTGGGCTGCTGCCGCGCTCGGCTTCACCCTCGGCAACCTGGCGCTGATCATCACCGGCGCGCTGGTCGGCTCGTCCGGTGCGATCCTGTCCTACATCATGTGCAAGGGCATGAACCGCTCCTTCATCTCGGTCATCCTCGGCGGCTTCGGCGGCGAGACCGCCGCGGCGGCGAGCGACGGCATCGAGCGTACCGTCAAGCAAGGCTCGGCCGACGATGCCGCCTATCTGATGATGAACGCCCAGAAGGTCATCATCGTGCCCGGATACGGCATGGCGGTCGCCCAGGCGCAGCACGCGCTGCGCGAGATGGCCGACAAGCTCAAGGCTGCCGGTGTCGAGGTCAAATACGCCATCCACCCGGTCGCCGGCCGCATGCCCGGCCACATGAACGTCCTTTTGGCGGAAGCGAACGTCCCTTACGACGAAGTGTTCGAGCTGGAGGACATCAACTCCGAATTCGCGCAGGCCGACGTCGCCTATGTCATCGGCGCCAACGACGTCACCAACCCGTCCGCGCGCGACGACAAGTCCTCGCCGATCTATGGCATGCCGATCCTCGACGTCGACAAGGCGCGCACCTGCCTGTTCGTCAAGCGTTCGCTCGGCTCCGGCTATGCTGGCATCGACAACACGCTGTTCTACAAGGACGGCACCATGATGCTGCTCGGCGACGCCAAGAAGATGACCGAGGAAATCGTCAAGGCCATGGATCATTGATCCAGTCGCAATCTCCGTAACAAAAAGGCCGGCATTTTGCCGGCCTTTTTGTTACGGAGATTGTCGACCTGCCAGCTCAGATATCCAGATTGGCCACCGACAGTGCATTGTCCTGGATGAACTCGCGCCGCGGTTCGACCTCGTCGCCCATCAGGCGCGAGAACAGCGAGTCGGCGTCCGTTGCGTCATTCACCTTGACCTGCAGCAGCGAGCGCACATTCGGGTCCAGCGTGGTTTCCCAGAGCTGCTCGGCATTCATCTCGCCAAGGCCCTTGTAGCGCTGCATGGTGAGGCCCTTGCGGCCGGAAGCGAACACCGCGTTGAGCAGCGCCAGCGGCCCCGAAAGGAGTTCGGAGCTTTCCTTGCGGCGCAGGCTCGGCTGCTCGCCATAGACTTCCGCCAGGCGCGACGAGTAGCGGTCGAGCTGGCGGGCGTCGGCCGAATTGACCAGCCCGGCATCGAGTTGGACCACGTCCTTCACGCCACGCACGGTGCGCTCGAAGACATAGCCGCCGGAGCCGTCATTCGAGGTCGACAGCCGGCCGGTCCAGCCGCGCTCGGTCTCCTCGGCGATCATGTCGAGCCGCTTGGCGACGCGCTCGGCCATCGCATTGGCGCGGCCGAGATCGGCGAGCACGTCGGCGTTGAGCGCGCCGGCAATCGCCGCCTGCTCGACGACGTCGCGGTTGTAGCGCGTGTGCAGCCCGTTGATCAGTTGGCGCACCGCCAGCGCGTCGTCGACGGAGCCGCGCAGATCCTGCCCGGTCCGCACCTCGCCGGAGGCCAGCACCAGCGAGGCTTCATCGAGCCCGGACTCGATCAGATATTCCTCATAGGCGCTCTCGTCCTTGAGATATTGCGAGCTCTTGCCTCGCGTCACTTTGTAGAGCGGCGGCTGGGCGATGTAGAGGTGGCCGCGCTCGATCAACTCCGGCATCTGCCGGAAGAAGAAGGTGAGCAGGAGCGTGCGGATGTGGGCGCCGTCGACGTCGGCGTCCGTCATCAGGATGATCTTGTGGTAGCGCAGCTTGTCGGCGTTGAACTCGTCCTTGCCGATCGAGGTGCCGAGCGCGGTGATCAGCGTGCCGATCATGTCGGAGGAGAGCATGCGGTCGAAGCGCGCCCGCTCGACATTGAGGATCTTGCCGCGCAGCGGCAGGATCGCCTGGTTCTGGCGCGAGCGTCCCCCCTTGGCCGAGCCGCCGGCGGAGTCACCCTCGACGATGAAGATTTCGGACTTGGCCGGATCGCGCTCCTGGCAGTCGGCGAGCTTGCCGGGCAGCGAGGTGACGCCGAGCGTGCTCTTGCGCGTGATGTCGCGCGCCTTGCGCGCGGCTTCGCGGGCGGCGGCGGCCTGGATCACCTTCTCGACCACGACCTTGCCTTCGCTCGGATGCTCTTCGAGCCAGGTGCCAAGCGCCTCGTTGACCAGGCTCTCCACCACCGGGCGCACCTCGGAGGAGACCAGCTTGTCCTTGGTCTGCGAGGAGAATTTCGGATCCGGCACCTTGACCGACAAAACCGCTGTCAGGCCTTCGCGGCAGTCATCGCCGGTAAGCGAGACCTTTTCCTTCTTGGTCTGGCCGGACGATTCGCCATAACCGGTGATCTGCCGGGTCAGCGCCGCGCGGAAGCCGGCCAGATGCGTGCCGCCGTCGCGCTGCGGGATGTTGTTGGTGAAGGCCAGCACGTTTTCGTGGTAGCTGTCGTTCCACCACATCGCCACTTCAACGGTGATGCCGTCGCGCTCGGCGCGGATGGCGATCGGCGTCTCGATCAGCGGCTTCTTCACCCGATCGAGATATTTGACGAACTCTTCCAGGCCGCCGTCATAATGCAATTCATGGCGCACGAGGTCGGCATGGCGCGCATCGGTCAGTATGATGCGCACGCCGGAATTGAGGAAAGCGAGCTCGCGCAGGCGATGCTCCAGCGTGCCGAAATCGAATTCGATCATGCTGAAGGTTTCGACCGACGGGAAGAAGGAGATTTCGCTGCCGCTGCGGCCCTCATTGGTTCCCGGCTGCTTGTTCTGCTCGTAGCTGCCGGTCACCTTCAGCGGCGCGTCGGCATTGCCATGCGTGAAGCCCATCTCGAAGATTTCGCCATTGCGGCGGATCTTGAGTTTCAGCCAGGCCGAAAGCGCATTGACCACCGAGACGCCGACGCCATGCAGGCCGCCGGAAACCTTGTACGAGTTCTGGTCGAACTTGCCGCCGGCATGCAACTGCGTCATGATCACTTCGGCCGCCGAAACGCCCTCCGAGGGGTGGATATCGGTCGGAATGCCGCGGCCATTGTCGATGACGGTGACGGAACCGTCGGGATTGAGCGTCACCGAAACGAGGTCGGCATGACCGGCCAACGCCTCGTCGATGGCGTTGTCCACCACCTCATAGACCATATGATGCAGGCCCGAGCCGTCATCGGTGTCGCCGATATACATGCCCGGCCGCTTGCGTACGGCATCCAACCCCTTCAAAACCTTGATGGAATCGGCGCCGTACTCGGCTTCCGCGCCATTGGCGCTTTCGGTCTGGTCGCTCATGAAAACCTGTCTGATTGATACCGCTGATACAGCGCGGAAAAATGGTCCCGAATCGCGCCGTTTTGATGTCCTAGATATAGGCGCAAACGGTTGCTTTTCCAAGGTTTGCGGCCATTTTGCCGGCTTGGCGGGCAGGCCTTTCCACGCCTGTGCGAAGGGCTGACGCGCGCGGGTGGGCATCCGATCGCGAAGGCCGCCCCGGAACGCGGCCCCGCAAGTGCTCTCCTGGAGGAGTTTGAGCCTATGCGGCAGCGCGCAATGTCTTCAGGGCCTCGCTCCAACGGAACAGCTCGTCGAGCATTGCCCTTGCGCCTCCGAGCACCTGTTCGCTGGGATGGTATGCGCGGTCCTGTTCGAGCAACGTCGTATAGGCGGGCAGCGCCACGCCTTCAGGGATCGGCATGACGCCGACGGAAGTAAGCAGCGGCTTCAGCGCCTGCGCCGCGCGCAGGCCGCCGGACACGCCGCCATAGCTGAAGATCGCCGCCGGCTTGTAGCGCCATTCATGGAGGAGGTAATCGATGGCATTCACGATCGCGGGCGCCACGAAGTAGTTGTACTCCGGCGCGACGAAGACGAAGGCGTCGGCGGCATCGATCGCCTGCGACCAGGCCTTGGTGTGGTCGTTCTCGTATTTGCGCAGGCGCGGATGGTGCGGCTCGTCGAGCATCGGCAGGTTGAACGCGGCGATGTCGGTCAGCACCGGCTCGAACTTGCCGTGTTCGCGCGCGAAGCCCTCGAGCCATTCGCCGAAGATCGGGCCGGAGCGTCCAGGTCGCGTGCTGCCGATGATGATGTCCAGACGTTGCTTCACTTGTGGCTCCTTCTTTGGCAGTATCCGTTGGTGACTAACGTAAGCTCCCACCGGCAACAAGCCGGCATTTGCAGGATCCGGTCACATTCCGGCGAGAGGCATCTGCCGCTCGGTCACATGGACGCCGGCTTCGTCGGACACTACATTCACCGCTGTCAGCGGAGCATGCTTCATGGATACAAAGCCCGCCCCTTTCGTGCCGCCGGCGCCGAAGCCGCGCACCCAGCCGCCTTCGACGCTGGAGATGATGCGCATCATCTACCGCAACCCGCTGGAGCTGTGGGGCGAGCACACCTACAACGAGCCCTGGATTTCGGTGACCGGCGTCGGCGGCCCGCTGGTCGTGGCCAACGATCCGGGCCTGATCCGCCACGTGCTGATCGACAATGCCAAGAACTACAAGATGGCGACCGTGCGGCAGCTCGTGCTGCGGCCGATCCTGCGCGACGGGCTGCTGACCGCCGAGGGCGAGGTCTGGAAGCGGTCGCGCAAGGCCATGGCGCCCGTGTTCACGCCGCGCCACATTTTCGGCTTCGCCGAGCCGATGCTGAGGCGCTCGCAGGAATTCGTGACCCGCTACGAGGCTGGCGGCACGACCGATGTCGCCCATGACATGACGCTGCTCACCTATGACATCCTGGCCGAAACGCTGTTTTCCGGCGAGATCGCCGGCGAGCCGGGCAGCTTCGCCCGGGAGATCGACCGGCTGTTCGAGACGATGGGCCGCGTCGATCCGCTCGACCTGTTGCGCGCGCCGGAATGGCTGCCGCGCTTCACCCGCATCCGCGGCCGCAAGACGATGGCCTATTTCCGCAACATCGTCGCCGGCACGGTGAGGATGCGCGAAGAACGAATGAAGCGCGATCCCGACGGGGTGCCGCAGGATTTCCTCACGCTTCTGCTGCGGGCCGAGGGACCGGACGGGCTGACGCGCGCCGAAGTCGAGGACAACATCATCACCTTCATCGGCGCCGGCCACGAGACGACCGCCCGGGCGCTGGGCTGGACGATCTATTGCCTCGCCGAGGCGCCTTGGGAGCGTGACAAGGTGGAGCGCGAGATCGACGCTGTCCTGGCGCGCGAGCCTGATCCGACGAAGTGGCTGGACGCCATGCCGCTCACTCGCGCCGCTTTCGAGGAGGCGCTGCGGCTTTATCCGCCGGCGCCCTCGATCAACCGCGAGCCGATCGAGCCCGAAACCTGGAACGGCCTCCATATCCCGAAATACGCCGCCGTGCTGGTCATGCCCTGGGTCGTGCACCGTCACCGCAAGCTGTGGGACAGGCCGGACGCTTTCATGCCGGAGCGTTTCCATCCGGAAAATCGCGACAGGATCGACCGCTTCCAGTACCTGCCCTTCGGCGCCGGCCCGCGCGTCTGCATCGGCGCCAGCTTCGCCATGCAGGAGGCGATCATCGCGCTGGCTGTCCTGTTGTCGCGCTTCCGCTTCGACGCGACATCTCAGACCCGGCCATGGCCGGTGCAGAAGCTCACCACGCAGCCGCAGGGCGGCCTGCCTATGCAGGTTTCCCGGCGCGGCTAGGGCAATTCCAGGAAAGTGTTTTTTCGCCTGGAATTGCGTAAACGATAGCTGTGGCTGGTTACCGGTCGACGATCGGCCGGCGCTGCTGGAACTGGCCGGCGGCGCGGAAGCGCCACAGATAGCTCGGCAGGATCGTGGCGATCGCCTGCGGCTGAATGCCGAGCCCGGCCAGCGTCCTTGCCGCCTTGGCGGCTTCGTCCGAGACGATGTTGTGCTCGCGCAGCTGCATGACCTGGTCCTTGGTCAACAGCGGGTTGGGCAGCAGCTGAAGGATCGAGGCCTGGATGTTCGCCACCCAGAACGGCACCGGCACCAGGAGGCGACGGCGCTCGATGACCATCAGCAGCTCTTCCATGCATTCCTTGAAGGTCAGTACCTGGGGCCCGCCGAGCTCATAAATCTGGCCGCCCTTGATCTTGCCGTCGACAGAACGCGCCACCGCTTCGGCGACGTCGCCGACATAGACCGGCTGGAACTTGTTCTGCCCGCCGCCGATCAGCGGCAGCACCGGCGAGTAGCGCGCCATGTTGGCGAAGCGGTTGAAGAAGCTGTCCTCCGGCCCGAAATTGATCGACGGCCGCAAGATGACGGCGTCGCCGATCGTGTCGAACACGGCTTTCTCGCCGAGCGCCTTGGTGCGGGCATAGTCGGACGGGGAATTGAGATCCGCGCCGAGCGCCGAGATATGGGTCAGGCCGGCGCCGACCGAGCGGGCGGCTTCGGCGACGGCGCGCGCGCCGAAATCGTGCACGGCGCCGAATTTCTGGCGGCCGGTCTCATGCAGGATGGCGACGAGGTTGACGACATGGTCCGCGCCCTGCACGGCGCGGTCGACCGACCAGCGCACGCGCACATTGGCCTGCACCGGCTGGATCTGGCCGACATTGCCGAGCGGCTGCACATGGCCGGCAAGGTCGGGCCGGCGGCAGGCGACCCGGATGCGGTAGCCGCGCTTGGCCAGCGCCCGCACGACATGGCGACCGACGAAGCCCGAGCCGCCGAAGACGACGACGAGCTTGGGGGTCTGCAGGATTTCGGTCATGACTGGCTCCGCGCGCGTAAATGCTTGGCTGAAGCCGTTTCTTAATCCGTTTCTCGCCAAAGGCAAAGAGCGACCGGAAGTCGCCATTGCGTTGTTTTCCGAGCAATTCCACGAAAAGCGCGAAGCGGTTTTCCGCCCGGAATTGTGTCGGCGCGAAACCGGCTCAGAAAGCCCTGCCGATGCGGGCGTCGACCGAATGGCGATTGCCGCCGCGGATGACGAAGAGAGCGAGGATCGCCGCCCACAAAAGCGACTTTTCGGCGCCTGAAAAACCCTGGCCCATGGTGATCCAATGGAACCATACGGTGACCAGAAGCACGATCAGGCCGGCGAAAGCGGCGGGACGGGTGAAGAGGCCGAGGGCGATCAGGATGCCGCCGAAGAATTCGGTGCAGGCGAGCAGCGGCGACCAGAACACGCCGGGATAAAAGCCCAGTCCCTCGACCATTTCCGTGGCCCCGAACGGATTGACGATTTTCTGGGAGCCATGGATGGCCAGGAAGCCGCCGGCCACGGCGCGCAGCAGGGTTTCGCCTGCGTCATGCAGCGAGGAGTATAGCCGGCCAAGCGCCGGGATGATCAGCTTTGCGCGGGAGGTGTCGGTGGTAGCGGACATCGTAGCTCCTGTTTTGTGACGATACACGCAGACGCCCGACGGCCCCGGGCAAGTCAAGTTAACAAAAGTTAACTATTTTATTCATGTTTTGGTGAGGAACTATGGCAGACACAGAAAGCCCCGCCGAAGCGGGGCTTTCCGGGCATTGCCCACGCCGAAGCAGGGTCCAACGAGGCGGCCTGACCTGAGACGGCATCAAGGTGGCGTGAAGCAAGCACGCCCGCCCCACGCTGAACACCCGGCGCGGCGCCGCCAGCCGTGAGCCGGACGAAGCCAACCAGGCGGCTCGCGGCATGGGGGACCGCGGATGTGTCGTGTCAGGTCGCGAAAAGGTTCAACAGCGCGGGAATCAGGCCGAATAGCGCTCGGCGAATTCCGAAATGCGCTGCACCACCGGCTTGGACGTGGTGATGCCGCGCGCCTTTGCCTTTTCCGCGGCCTCGGCGCGGGAGCGGCCGGGAATATGCACGCCATAGCGCCGCCGCAGACGGTCGAGTTGGTCCTTCATGCGCGGCTCGAAGTCCGGATCGAGCAGCTTGGGCTCGATGGCGAGAATGAAGAGGCCGGTGCCGGGACTGTCCGGTCCACCGCTGAACCAGGGCGCGTCGAGCGACCAGTTGGCGCCGGAAATGCCCGCGGCCAGCACCTCGACCATCAAGGCGATGTTGGCGCCGCGCTGGCCGCCAAAGGCAAGCATCGCCCCCTTCATCGCCGCCGCCGGGTCGGTGGTCGGGTTGCCGTTCTCGTCGAGGGCCCAGCCTTCGGGGATTTTCTTGTCGTCCTCGGCCGCCTTGCGGATGTTGACGAAGGCGGTGGCGCTCGACGACTGGTCGATGACCAGCGGCGGCCCGTCCGCCGCGGGCGACGCGAAGGACATCGGATTGGTGCAATAGACCGGCTTGACCGAGCCGGAGCCGGCAAGCACGGCCGGCCCGTTTGTGGCGGCGAAGGAAACCAGCCCCTGTCCCGCCAGCCGCCCGGTGAAATAGCCGAGCGCGCCGCATGTATAGGCGTTCTTCTGCGAGAAGATCGAGACGCCGAACAGCTTCGCAGCCTTGACCAGATCCTCGATCGTTCGGTCGAAGCCGGTATGGGCAAGCCCGCCGCGCGCATCCGAAAGGTAGACGGCGAGCGCCGGCCGGGTGATCACAGGATCGGCATTGCCGTCGATGCGGCCGGCTTCCAGCGCCTCGAGATAGTCGATGAAATGCGACAGGCCGACGGACGACAGGCCTTCCGCTTCCGCGGCGATGATCGAGGCGGTCAGCGACTGCGCCGCCTCCTCGTTGGCGCCGGCGCCGAGCGCCGCCATCCGGCATAGGCCCGTTGCCTGTTCGAGACTGAGTTGCATCTTGGCCATCCTGCGAATGCGGCGGTTGATCGCTCGTTGAGTAGCAGCAGTTGAAGCGGCGTTTGTGTTGAAAATCGTCCGCCGCTGCAAGAAAAGCGGCTGGCTGTCGGCCGCTGCCTCCTTGCTGCGGGTGCCTGCGCGGCTTTAGCCGATCTTGACCGGTATCCGAGACTCGATCCGGCTGAAGACGAAAACCAGGATGCCGGTGATCGTCATATAGATCAGGGCCAGAAGCAGCAAAGGCTCGTAGGTCAGGTACGTGTCCTGCCGCACCTTGGAGGAGACGGCGAAGATATCGATGACGCTGATCGTCGCCACCAGCGGGGTCGACTTCAACTGCAGCACGGTTTCGCCCGTCAGCGTCGGCAGCGCCCGGTAGAAAGCCTGCGGCAGCCAGATGCGGCGGAAGATTTTCCAGCGACTCATGCCGAAGGCCCGCGCCGCCTCGAGCTGGCCTCTCGGCACGCCGGCAAAGGCGCCGCGCATCACCTCGCCCTCGTAACCGGCAAAGGACAAGGTCAGCGCCACCACGCCATAGGGCCAGGCCTGCCTGAGATACGGCCACAGCCACGATTCGCGGATCCACGGATATTGCGGGAAGATCGAGCCGAGGCCGTAATAGAGCAGCCAGAGCTGCAGGAGCAGCGGCGTCCCACGAATGATGGTGCAGAACACCTTTGCCGGCGCCGAGAACCAGATCGGTCCGCCGGCCTGGGCGAGCCCGAGCGGCACGGCAAGCGCGAAGCCCAGCGCGCAGGTGACGGCGAGGATCCAGAGCGCCCGCCAGATGCCCATCAGGCCCATTTCCCAATATTGCGGCAGCCAGTCCCAGCGCATGAAGAAGGCGGCGCAAAGAACCAATGCCAGCGCGATCAGGATCAGCACGATGCGGTGCGGCTTGAGCCAGATCGAGGCGCGCGCCGCCATGTTGATTGCATTGGCCTCGGCCGACATCAGCGCGCCTCCTTGATGGAAGGCATGCCGCGCCGCGACCAGGCCTCGACGCGGCCGATGATCAGATTGGAAAACAGCGTGAGCGCGAGATAGAGCACGCCGGCTGCAAGGTAGAAAAGAAGATAGGCCTTGGTGACGCCCGCCGCCTGGCGCGTCGCAAGGGTGAGTTCGAAGAAGCCGACGACGGCCAGCAGTGCCGTGTCCTTGGTGGCGATCAGCCAAAGATTGGCAAGGCCCGGGATGGCGAAGGGCAGCATCGCTGGCACCGTTATGCGCCTCAGCATCAGGCCGGGCGGCATGCCGTAGGCGCGGGCGGCCTCGATCTGGCCCTGCGGGATGGCGAGGATGGCCCCGCGGATGACTTCGGTCGAATAGGCGCCTTGGACGAAGCCCAGCACGAAAATACCGGCGGCGAGCCCGCTGATGTCGACGCGCTGGTAGCCTATCGCCACCAGCACCTGGTTGATGAGATCCGTACCGGCGTAATAGAGCAGCAGGATCAGCACCAGTTCCGGCACGGCGCGCACGACCGTCGTGTAGATCGCGAGCAGGTCGCGTGTCACCGGGCCGCCATAGAGTTTGCCGAAGGCGCCGGCGGTGCCGATCATGAGGCCGAGGCAGGTGGCGCCAATGGCGATCTCGACCGAATGCAGCAGGCCGACCAGCAGCGTGCCGCCCCAACCGGGCGCCACCGGTGACAGGAGTTCCATGATGCCGGCCGCGGAGGCCGGAAGAAAGGCGTCGATCAGCTTCGCCCCCGGGTTGCTGGCGAGCCGCCCACGGTCAGGTCGGCGGCGGGCATGCGTGGCAGGATCGGGCATGGCGCTGACGCCATGCCCTCACTCATTGGGAGAGAGCTCAGTTCGACTGCGGCGCGCCGCCATAGATGTCGAAGTCGAAATACTTCTTCGAGATCTCGTCATACTTGCCGTTGGCCCGGATCGCCTTGATGCCGGCGTTGAACTTTTCCTTCAGCGCGGTGTCTTCCTTGCGGATGCCGGCGCCGACGCCCGGTCCGAGCACTTCGTCGTCCGGGGCCACCATGCCCTTCAGATCGCAGCAGGCCTTGCCCTGGTCGGTCTTGAGGAATTCGCCGAGTGCGATCGAGTCGGCCTGCACCGCGTCGATACGGCCGGCGGCCAGATCGTTGTTGGCTTCATCCTGGGTCTGGTATTCCTTGATCTCCGAGGCGGTGGCGCCAAAATGCTTCTTGGCGTAGACCGCATGCACCGTCGACACCTGGACGCCGATCACCTTGCCCTTGAGATCATCCGGGGTGGCACCGAATTTCTGGTCCTTCGGGCCGATGATCGCGGTCGGCGTGTTGTAGTACTTGTCCGAGAAGTCGATCGTCTTCTTGCGCTCGTCGGTGATCGACATGGAAGAGACGATAGCGTCGATCTTCTTGGTGGTCAGCGCCGGGATGATGCCGTCCCAGGCGACAGGCGTGATCACGCAATCCATCTTCTCTTCGGCGCACACGGCATCGACGAAGTCGATTTCCCAGCCCACCCACTTGCCCGATGCGTCAGGCGAGGTGAACGGCGGATAAGGCTCCGCGGCGACGCCGATCTTGACCTGTTCGGCCTTGGCCACGCCCATCGCGGCCACGCCGAAAAGCAGTGTCGCGGCGAACGTCTTGAGAACAGTCTTCATGTCAGGACTCCCATTTCGTTGTTGTTCCCGGTTTTTCGCCCCGCTTGATGCCGGCTAGCCGACATTGCGGAGGAATTGCTTGAGCCTTTCGGACTTGGGCGCGCCGAACAGCTGTTCCGGCGGACCTTCCTCCTCGACCAGCCCGTTGTAGAGGTAGACGACATGCGTCGCGACCTCGCGGGCAAACTTCATTTCATGCGTCACCAGCACCATGGTGCGCCCCTCGCGCGCCAGGTCGCCGATCACTTTCAGCACCTCGCCGACCAGTTCGGGGTCGAGCGCCGAAGTCGGTTCGTCAAACAGCATGACGCGCGGATTGATCGCCAGCGCCCTGGCGATCGCGGCGCGCTGTTGCTGGCCGCCGGAGAGGAAAGCCGGATAGACGTCGCGCTTCTCGGCCAGCCCGACGCGGGCAAGCAGCTTCTCGGCCTGGGCGATCGCTTCGTCGCGCTTGACGCCGAGCACATGCACCGGAACCTCGATGACGTTCTCGATCAGCGTCATGTGGCTCCAGAGATTGAAATTCTGGAACACCATGCCGAGCCTGGAGCGGATGCGCTCGATCTGCCTGCGGTCGGCCGGAACGGTGTGGCCATGGCTGTCGGCCTTGAGCTTGATCTCCTCGCCATTGACCCGGATGATGCCGCTGGTCGGGTTTTCCAGACAGTTGATGCAGCGCAACAGCGTCGATTTGCCGGAGCCGGAGCCGCCGATGATGGCGACCACCTCGCCGTCGCGCGCCGACAGCGAAACGCCTTTCAACACATGCAGCTGGCCGAACTTCTTGTGCAGGTTTTCGACATGGATTGCTTCGGCGGCGCCATTTCGCGCCTCGGCGGATGAGGTTGCGGCAACTTCCACCATGCTCACCGCGCGACCTCGATACGGTCGGCGGCAGGTCGTCGAACGTCTATCCGGCAAATCAACATACGCTGTACTGCCCGCTCCAGACTTCAGCATGGACCCGACAGCGCGAGCCCGTCAATCCCGCTCATTACGGCACTTGCGGCGTTGTTGTGCAAGTGTATAAATAGCCTCCCATGAAATTTTCTCGGTTTTTTTCAGCTTAAAAGGGCATCGATGAGCGCTTTCGGATCACAGTCCATGGCGGCGCCGCTGCGGCGTGTGCTGATGCGCTCGGCGGCCAATGCCATGCGCGACGCCGACAGGGCCGCCTGGCACTATGGCCCCGGGTTCAACGCGGTGAAAGCCGCCTCGCAGCACGCGGTCCTTGCCGGGCTGGTGGCGGCTTCTGGCGCCGAAATCGAATGGATCGAGGACAAGGCCGACGGGCTTTCGGATTCGGTGTTCACGCACGACCCGTCGCTGATGACCGACCGCGGCGCGCTGATCCTGTCGATGGGCAAGCCGCTGCGCGCCAGGGAGCCTTCGCTGCATGAGGAGACCTACAAGAGACTGGGCATTCCGATCCTCGGCCGCGTCGAGGCCCCTGGCCAGGTCGAAGGCGGGGATTGTGTGTGGGTGGATGCACGCACGCTGGCGATCGGGCGCGGCGTGCGCTCCAACCAGGAAGGCATCCAGCAGGTTTCCAACCTGCTGACGCCGCTGGGCGTTTCCGTCTACGGCTTCGATCTGCCGCTGTGGCAGGGCGAAGAGGCGTGCCTGCATCTGATGTCGGTGATCAGCCCGCTGGCCGACGACCTCGCGCTGGTCTATTCGCCGCTTTTGCCGGCCCCGTTCTATCAGATGCTGAAGGCGCGCGGCATCCGCCTGGTCGAAGGCGACCCGCAGGAGTTCGCCGCTTCCAATGGCCTCAGCCTGAACGTGCTGCCCACCAGCCCGAGCACGGTCATCGCCGTTGCAGGCTTTCCCAAGACCAAGGCCGCGATGGAAGCCGCTGGATGCGCGGTCGAGGTTTTCGAGGCGGACGCGCTCTGCATCGCCTGCGAAGGCGGCCCGACATGCCTGACGCGGCCGATCCTGCGCCAATGAATGCGCGCCGCAAGTTCCGCCGCGAGGGCGAGGAGCGGCGGCGGCAGGACCTGATCGATGCGACCCTGGACAGCGTGGCCGAACATGGCCTGCAGGGCGCCACCGTTCGCGCCATCGCCTTGCGCGCCGGCGTTACCGCCGGGCTGATCCGCCACTATTTTCCTGGCAAGGAAGACCTGTTGCAGGAAGCCTATGCGGCACTCATGGGCCGCATGACCGAGCAGGCGAAGGCGGCATTGGTCATGGAAGGCGCCTCGCCGCGCCAGCGCCTTGCCGCTTTCATCACCGCCAATCTCGACGCGCCGATCATCGATCAGCGGGTGTTTTCCCTCTGGGCAACCTTCATCGGGCGGGCGAGCGCCGATCCGGCGCTCGCCCGCGCCCATCGCGAAGGCTATCTCGGTTTTCGCAACGAAGTCGAAGCGGTGGTGGCCGAAGTGCTCGCCGCCGAACGGCGCGAGCCGGACGCCAGCGAACTGCGCCATCATGCCATCGCGATCAATGCGATCATCGACGGTCTCTGGATCGAAGGCTGCCTGGCCGGCGAGATGTTCTCGCCCGGCGAATTGGCGGCGATCGGCATCAAGGCCGTCGAGGCTGAACTCGGCCTCGCGCCGCTGGAGCAATTCCGAAAGTGAGAAGCGGCTATCCGTCCGGAATTGAGTAAGAAACAAAGAGATAAAGCGGATCGCTGTTTCCGCTAGAACAGCGATCCGTCCCTAAGGGAGGAAAAATCAATGACCACCATCGGCGAAGCGCTGATCACCCTGCTCGAAGCGCATGGCGTCGATACCGTCTTCGGCATTCCGGGCGTTCATACGGTCGAGCTTTATCGCGGCCTGGCGCGCTCGAAGATACGGCATGTCACGCCGCGCCACGAACAGGGCGCCGGCTTCATGGCCGACGGCTATGCGCGGGCCAGCGGCCGGCCGGGCGTCGCCTTCGTCATCACCGGGCCGGGCCTCACCAACACCATCACCGCCATGGGCCAGGCACGCGCCGATTCGGTGCCGATGCTGGTCATCTCCGGCGTCAATGCCACCGATACGCTCGGCAAGGGGCTCGGCTTCCTGCACGAATTGCCCGACCAGCGCGGCATGATGGAAAAGGTGGCGCTGTCTTCCGAGCGCGTCACCGAGGCCAATGAGTTGCCGGGCGCGCTTGCCCGTGCCTTCGCGCTGTTTTCCTCGTCGCGTCCGGGGCCGGTGCATATCGAGATCCCAACCGACGTCATGGTGAAATCCGCCGACGGCATCGCGGCGGCGCTGAGCAATGCCGCGCCCCCCGTTCCGGACGCGGCGGCGATCGCCGAAGCGGCGCGGCTTTGCAAGGCAGCCCGGCGCCCGCTGATCCTATCGGGCGGCGGCGCCAGGAAGGCCGACGCGGCGCTGCGGCGCCTGGCCGAGGCGCTCGGCGCCCCCGTGGTCGAGACCGCCAATGCGCGCGGCCTGATGCATGGCCACCCGCTTTGCGTGCCGGCGAGCCCCAGCCTCAAGGCGGTGCGCGGGCTGATGGCGGATGCCGATCTGGTGGTCGCCGCCGGCACCGAATTCGGTCCGACCGATTATGACGGCTATGGCGACGGTGGCTTCGTGCTGCCCAAGAACCTGATCCGCATCGACATCGGCGCCGACCAGATCGCGCGCCGCCCGGTCACGGTCGGCATCCAGGCGGATTGCGCGGAAGGGATCGAGGCTCTGCTTGCGGCGATCGGGCCTGACCATCCTGCCGCGGAAGGTGGCGAAGCCCGCGCTGCGGCAGGGCGGCAAGCGGCGCTGGCCGAACTGAAGCCCGATTATCTGGCGCAGGTGCGCGCCGTGGAGATGATCCGCGACGCGCTGCCTGGCGCCATCATCGTCGGGGATTCGACCCAGCCGATCTACGCCGCCAACCTCTATTACGACCACGACCGTCCCGGCGGCTGGTTCAACGCGGCGACCGGCTTCGGCGCGCTGGGCTACGGTCCGCCGGCGGCGATCGGCGCCGCGCTTGCCGTGCCTGAGGCGCCGGTCGTGTGCCTCACCGGCGATGGCGGCTTCCAGTTCACCTTGCCGGAAATCGGCGCCGCGCTCGATGCCGAAGCGCCGGTGATCTTCGTCGTCTGGAACAATCGCGGTTACCGCGAGATCGAAACGTCCATGCTCGATGTCGGCGTCGAGCCGGTCGGCGTGTCGCCGGCGCCGCCCGATTTCTGCAAGCTGGCCGAGGCATATGGCATCGAGGCCGAACGGCTGGCCGCAGTCGGCGGCCTTGCCGAGGCGCTGAAGCGCGCGCGAGCCGCCGGCAAGCCACGCGTCATCGAAATCACCGTTGACTGAAAGGCTGGTGCGGCGGTCGCTTGGTTGAGGCGCGCGCGAACATTTGATGCCGCTGGCTAGCTTCGACGCATGCAAAGACGCTGCGCCTGCCATGTCGATATTTCAATTGAGTGACAGCCCGAAAGGGGCGACGTTCCAGTCTGGGGCGGCATAACCAAAAGAAATAATCATAAAAGGTGACAGGAGCGGTCGAAGTATGACGGAAACGCTGAATGGCAGGCATGTCGTGGTGACGGGCGGCACTGGGGCGCTCGGCGGCGCGGTTGTCGGCAGGTTGCTTGAACAGGGCGCGATCTGCCACGTGCCAAACGCCCACGCCGCGGCCCCGCCGCATTTTCCTTACGCGGCGCATGCCAGCGTGCATCTGGCGCATAATGTCGACCTGTCGGATTCGGCAAAGGTCGAAGCCTTCTACCATCAGGTCCCAGAGCTCTGGGCCTCGATCCACCTCGCCGGCGGCTTCACCATGGCGCCGGTCGAAAAGATCGAGTCCGCTTCCTTCGCCGAAATGATGGACACCAACGCCCGCACGGTCTTCCTGTGCAGCCGCGCTGCGGTGCGCTCGATGCTGGCGTCCAACACGGCCGGCCGCATCGTCAACGTCACCGCGCGCGCCGGTCTCGATCCGAGGCGCGGCTCCGGCATGGTCGCCTATGCCGCCAGCAAGGCGGCGGTCGCCGCGATGACCGTGGCCATGGCCGAGGAGTTGAAGGGCAAAGGCATCCTGGTCAACGCCGTAGCCCCGTCGACGCTCGACACGCCGGCCAATCGCGCCGACATGCCGGACGCCGATCACGGCAAATGGGTTAGCCTCGAGGCCGCGGCCGAAGCGATCGCCTATCTCGCTTCGCCCGCCAACCAGGCCATGAGCGGCACGCTGGTTCCGCTCTACGGGCGGGCCTGACCTCTCGGATATCTCGACAAAGAAAAACCCCGCCGGATCGCTCCGGCGGGGTTTTTGTTTCGCCTTGTGAAGAAGCGGCTTAGTTGCCCTGCTTCTTCAGCGCCGCGCCCAGGATGTCGCCCAGCGAGGCGCCGGAGTCGGTCGAGCCGTACTGGGCGACCGCTTCCTTCTCCTCGGCGATTTCCAGCGCCTTGATCGAGACCTGCAGCTTGCGGGTCTTCTTGTCGAAGGCGATGACGCGGGCATCGACCTTCTGGCCGACGGTGAAGCGCTCGGGGCGCTGCTCGTCGCGGTCGCGCGAAAGGTCCGAACGCTTGATGAAGGTCTCGATGCCGCTGTCGACCAGCCGCACGTCCAGACCGCCATCCTTCACGCCGATGACCTCGCAGGTGACGACCGCGTTCTTGCGCAGTTCGCCGCTGTTGGCCGCTTCGCCGACCGTGTCACGGGCCAGCTGCTTGATGCCGAGCGAGATGCGCTCCTTCTCGATGTCGACGTCGAGCACCTGCGCCTTGACCATGTCGCCGCGATTGTACTCTTCGATGACCTGCTCGCCCGGACGGGTCCAGTCGAGGTCGGAGAGGTGCACCATCCCGTCCACGTCGCCTTCCAGGCCGATGAACAGGCCGAACTCGGTCTTGTTCTTGACCTCGCCCTCGACCTGGCTGCCGACCGGATGGTTGCGCGCGAAGGCTTCCCACGGGTTCTCCAGCGTCTGCTTGAGACCGAGCGAGATGCGGCGCTTGGCCGGATCGACCTCGAGCACGACCACGTCGACTTCCTGCGTCGTCGACAGGATCTTGCCGGGGTGCACGTTCTTCTTCGTCCACGACATTTCCGAAACGTGGATGAGGCCCTCGATGCCCGGCTCCAGCTCGACGAACGCGCCGTAGTCGGTGATGTTGGTGACGGTGCCCTTGATCTTCTTGCCGATCGGGAACTTGGTGCCGATATCCGACCACGGATCCGACTCGAGCTGCTTCATGCCGAGCGAGATGCGGTGGGTTTCCTGGTTGATGCGGATGATCTGCACCTTGACCGTCTGGCCGATGTTGAGGATCTCGGTCGGATGGTTGACGCGGCGCCATGCCATGTCGGTGACATGCAGCAGGCCGTCGATGCCGCCGAGGTCGACGAACGCACCGTAGTCGGTGATGTTCTTGACCACGCCTTCGACAACCTGGCCTTCCTCGAGGTTCTGCACGATTTCCGAACGCTGTTCGGCGCGGCTCTCTTCGAGCACGGTGCGGCGCGACACCACGATGTTGCCGCGGCGGCGATCCATCTTGAGGATCTCGAAGGGCTGCGGGTTGTGCATCAGCGGGGTGACGTCGCGGATCGGGCGGATATCGACCTGGCTGCGCGGCAGGAACGCCACGGCGCCGTCGAGGTCGACGGTGAAGCCGCCCTTGACCTGGTTGAAGATGACGCCTTCGACGCGCTCACCCTTGGTGAACTTCTCCTCGAGACGGACCCAGCTCTCCTCGCGGCGAGCCTTCTCACGCGAAAGCATGGCTTCGCCAAGCGCGTTCTCGATGCGCTCGACATAGACTTCGACGGTGTCGCCGACCTTGAGGGAGGAATCCTTGCCCTTGGCGCCGAATTCCTTCAGCGGCACGCGGCCTTCGACCTTGAGGCCGACATCGATGATGGCCATGTCCTTTTCGATAGCGGTGATCGTGCCCCGGACAACCTGGCCTTCGCCGGAATGGCCGGCGGTGAATGATTCTTCGAGCATGCTCGCGAAATCGTCGCGAGACGGATTAGCTACTGACATTGTTTCTCCTGGAATACCTCGCATTTCGAGCGAGGCGGGCGCCGTGGGTTAGCGTTGCGTTAGCCTGCCGGCGTCCCGGGCTGAAGAGCCCTTGGCCGCTTCTCAAGCGGCAAGTCCGGCGCATAAGAATGCTGGCAGGCCGGTTAAGTGCCCGATATGGGTATTTTTCCCGCGTTCGGCAATCGCAAGCGCGGCAGAAAACCCGGATCAGGCCTTGCTTCTCTTGGCAAGGACCTCGTCAACGATCGCCATTGCCGCCAGAAACGCGGCCTCTATAGCCATTTCGCTGGTATCAAGCAAGTGCGCGTCCGCCGCCGGCTTGAGCGGCGAGTCGGCGCGGCCCATGTCGCGTTCGTCGCGGCGTTCGATATCGGCAAGGATGGTGGCGAAGTCGGCGCTGCCGCCGATCGCTTCGATCTCGGCCAGCCGGCGCCGTGCCCGCACCTGCGCGCTTGCCGTGACATAGAGTTTTATGTCCGCGTCCGGACAAACCACGGTGCCGATGTCGCGGCCGTCGAGCACAGCGCCCGGCGGCGCCTTGGCGAAGGCGCGCTGCTTCTCGACCAGGATGCGCCGCACCGTGGGGATGACCGCGACCTTGGAGGCCGCTTCGCCCACCGCATGCGCGGACAGCACGGTGCGGTCGAGGGTCGAGAGATCGACCTGGCGTGCCGCGGTCTCGGCCGCCGAGACATTGTCGAGCGGCAGGCCGAGCTCGAGCAATTTATGGGCAACTGCGCGGTAGGTGAGGCCGGTGTCGAGCAGGTTCAGCCGATAGTGGTCGGATAGCCGGCGGGCAAGCGTGCCCTTGCCGGCGCCGGCGGGGCCGTCGATGGCGATGGTGAAGGGGATGCTCATGGGCGGATCGCCTCTGCCGAAAGAACCAAGCGCCGCGATCCTTCGCGCCCCCCTCTGTCCTGCCGGACATCTCCCCCACGAGGGGGGAGATTGGCAGTTCGGGCGCCCTGCTCATTCTTGCGACGCTGGTGATTGGCGAAAGCTGCGATGACAGCTGATCTCCCCCCTAGTGGGGGAGATGTCCGGCAGGACAGAGGGGGGCGCTGTCCCACCAACCTCTCAGGTCGGCTCAAGTTCATTGCCCGTCACTCGATCTCCGCGCCGAGCCCCTTCATCAGTCCCATGAATTCCGGAAAGCTCGTTACGATCATGTTCGCGTCGTCGATCGTCACCGGCTTCTCCGTCGCCAGCCCCATGACGAGGAAACTCATGGCGATACGGTGGTCGAGATGCGTCTTCACCACCGTGTCCTGGCCGTTCGGATGAGCGCCCAGCCCCTTGCCGCCGGGCTTGCCGCGCACCGCGAGTGAAGCCTCGTCCTCGGTGCAGTCGACGCCGTTGAGCTTGAGGCCATTGGCCACCGCCGCAAGCCGGTCGGACTCCTTCACACGCAATTCCTCCAGGCCCTGCATCAGCGTCTCGCCTTCGGCGAAGCTCGCCGCGACGGCCAGCACCGGATACTCGTCGATCATCGATGGCGCGCGCTCCGGCGGCACGATGACGCCCTTGAGCTCGGAGGAACGCACACGCAGGTCCGCCACATCCTCGCCGCCGGCATTGCGCGGATTGAGGATGTCGATGCGTCCGCCCATCTCCTGCAGCGTCAGCAGCAGCCCGGTGCGGGTAGGGTTCATCAGCACGTTCTCGATTGTAATGTCCGATCCCGGCACGATCAGCGCCGCCACCAGCGGGAAGCCGGCCGACGACGGATCGCCGGGCACGGCGATCGTCTGTCCGGTCAGCTTGCCCTGGCCTTCGATGAAGATGTGGCGCACGCCGCGCTCGTCGGTCTCGACGGTCAGGTTGGCGCCAAAACCTTTCAGCATCTTTTCGGTGTGGTCGCGCGTCATCACGGGCTCGATCACGGTGGTGATGCCCGGCGTGTTCAGGCCGGCAAGCAGCACGGCCGACTTAACCTGGGCCGATGCCATCGGCACGCGATAGGTGATGGGCGCGGCGTGCTTCGGACCGCGCAATGTGATCGGCATGCGGTCGCCGGGCGCCGCCTTCAGCACCTGCACGCCCATCTGGCGCAGCGGGTCGAGCACGCGGCCCATCGGCCGGCCCGAAAGCGAGGCGTCGCCGATGAAGGTCGTCTCCATGTCATAGGTGCCGACCAGTCCCATGGTCAGCCGCGAACCGGTGCCGGCATTGCCGAAGTCGAGCGGGCCTTCCGGCTGCAGGAGCGCGCCGTTGCCGGTGCCGCGGATCACCCATTCGGCGCCGTTCTTTTCGATATGCGCACCCATCGCTTTCATGGCGGCACCCGTACGCATCACATCCTCGCCCTCGAGCAGGCCGGTGATGCGGGTCTCGCCGGAGGCGAGGCCGCCGAACATGAAGGAGCGGTGCGAGATCGACTTGTCGCCCGGCACGCGTGCTGTGCCGGCAAGGGCAGGGGATTTGCGGGCCGTGGCTGGTTTAGCGGCGGCGGAATGAGACATTTTGTCTTCCAAATGAAATGCCGGCTGGCCGGCCCGGTTCGTCGTGATGCGGCGGTCTCGTATCACGGCGCGCGGCAATGGTCATCCCCTTGGCGCAGGCCTTTGAAAAGCGGGTTTTGCGCGCATGTCTTTTGGCTTTGACAGCGCGGAAAACTGCGGCTAAGGGGACCATTCTTTTTTTGACGAGGCCTGACGTGGCAAAAGCTGAACTTGGCACCAAGCGTGTCGACCCCGAAACGGGGCGGAAATTCTACGACCTGAACAAAGACCCGATCGTCTCGCCCTACACGGGCAAGAGCTATCCACGCTCCTATTTCGACGAGGGCAAGATTTCCGCCATCGAGGAAGATGAGGAGGTCGCTGACAAGGAAGCGGACGGCGACGAGGAAGAAGGCGCCGAAGTCGTGTCGCTCGAGGAAGCCGATGACGAGGCCAAGGGTGGCGGCGACGATCTTCCCGATCTCGGCGACGATGAGGATGACGATGTCGATCTCGGCGACGATGACGACGACACCTTCCTTGCCGACGAAGAAGAAGAAGATGACGACGTCTCCGACATGATCGGCGTGGGCGACGACGAGGACGAGGTCTGATTCCAGCCTGGGCGCGATTGTTTGCCGGCCATTTTGGCCTGTGACGAAAAAGCGGCTTTTGAAGGCTTGATCTTGACCGAAGGCGGCGCTAGAAGCCGCCAGCACTAAACGACGGCGCGGCCTTCAACCCGCGCCGGATCTCTTCGCCGGAAACGGCGCCGGCTGACTGCCGGGAGTGGGGCCATAGCTCAGTTGGGAGAGCGCTTGAATGGCATTCAAGAGGTCGTCGGTTCGATTCCGATTGGCTCCACCAAACAGTCTCTAATAATTCCAAGGAGTTAAGGGCTTTAGCCCTTTCCGCTTTCGCTCCCCGTAAACTTATGGGCACCCCCCGGGGCATCACCAAAAGTAATTTCGCGCCGAAATTGCCTCGGCACGCATTCATCGGGACCGGGGGAAACGGAGGCAGTTCGAATCGCGCCCCATCACTGTGTCGCGAAGGATGCGCAGATCGCCAAGCTGTCGTCCGATCTCGCCACGGCTCAACAGGATCTCGACGCGGCCAACGCGCAAAACGCCACGCTCACGGGGCAACTCACGACCGCGACGGACGCTTTGCAGGCTGCTCTACCGCCGGTCGCGCCCGCGCCTGATCCGATCAAGGCAGAGATCCTTTTCAAAACGGTCTATGAGCGCCGTGGAGATTGAGAGGCGCATTCGCTGGTACCAGCAGCCGCTTCATCAATACCTCGTCAATAGGCCGTCGCCGCGAGCAATCGAGATAGCACACCGGCGATGGGGCGAGGATGAGGTGGTGCTGGCCGCAGAATGCGAACTGGCCCACAAGCGTATTGGCACATACTGGCATTTGCCTGCCGGAATACGGCCAAGCCCGGAAAGCGCTCTGGACCGCCGTCCCTGCGCCTACCACTGCGCTGAAATCGACCGTCATGGCTCGCGCAATCGCGGCAAACAAGATGGCGCAGGCACAGACAGCCCTTTGGGCGAACCACGACCAGTTCGCCCGATGGTTTGCGCCCGATCAGCCGCTTATGAATTGCGACGACCCTGACACCGTCGCCTTCATCACCGCGCTCGGGCTGGCCCCCGCCGTTATACTTGCTCCGTCGCCTTAGAGATTGCCGGTGCTCGAATAGAGCTGCGTGCGAGCGTAGTCTTCCCTTTCGTCGGCGGGAATTTGCGTTCGTCCTTCCCAGGGCAGATGGGTGGCGGTGTATCGGCCCGCCACCCTGACGGCGTCGTAGGTTTTGGACGGTCGGTAGTATTTCTGATCGGCTACGCAAAAAGTCGTATCGATATGGGCTTCAAAAACCCTGTCGCCTTTCTCGGTGAAATGGAGCGGCTTTGACCACCACTTCACTTCCCATTTCGAAATGGGATCGTCGCCGTCGCGCTGGGTCTTTCCCGTAAACAACTGGCTTCGTGAGATATCCAGAGCGAACCCGGCTTTTCCAACGGCATGTCGCTTGGCTAGGCCTATCAGTTCAGCGAGAAAATTGCTCGGCAGGCGCTCGTTAAAGCGAATGTCTGGATCTGTAATGCAGAAATGCCTGGGAAGGTCATGCCTCAGTTCGTTGACCGATCGATTGGGACCCATGTTCTCGCGGAATTGAACAATCTGGCGGCGGCCGTCCTCTCTACGAAGCCAGTCGTGCATTTGAGGACTGGTAGAGGCATTGTCCACAAATCGGATGTCGTCAAAGCCTGCCTCCCACAACTGGCCCAACATCAAGGCGCAGTAGGTCGGATTGTTGAAGCACGGCACCAACACCGGGACTTCTCCCTGTCTCGGATAGGCTGGCCTCGGCCAGTCTCGCGCAACCTCGGGATGGACGAACAGAACACTGCAGCGCTCGTCACCTCGAGCGCGAAGCATTGGAGCGAGACCCGCCGAAATCAGGCTTTTGAAAACCTCGGCAGTTGAACCGGAAAATTCAGGTATCCTGATGAGCGCTACACCTATCTGCTCTGGCACCTCTATCGGGGGATTATCATTGAGATCTAACCGCAGACCGATCCGATGGTCCGATGCCGCTATTCTTTCGATGATAGACCGGAACTCTTCTTCCAAAGCTCTCCCTTCCGGAACTGCGCGAGCGACGTCCAAATAGCTGTGCGTTCGCGGATCCAGGACGGAGGGATGATACTTTCGACGGAAGTTCCGACGCCATTTCTCAATCTTTCGACGTATCATGAGACCGCTTCCTGATCGGAAGGCCCTATGCGGAAAGGGCCTTCAAAGTCTCCAGCACTCGAGCGCGTTTAAGACCGAGCAAGTAAAGGCGACGGCTCGGCTCCATATCGACATCAGTGGAGTATCGGCTTTCGTGAAGCCAGCCGTCGATCCTCTCGAAAAGGGCATCGTCCATCGGAATTTCGGAGGTGACGGCAACTCGCTCATGACGGGCAACGCACAGGTCTTTCTGGTCGACATGTCGATAGAGACGATGCCAGTTGAGACCGCCGGTAGCGAAATCGTCGAGCCAGTCCCTTCCGAAATTGAGTCGGTTGGTGGGTATCCTGGCCATGTTGAAAAAGGCAAAGCCAGGCCAGAGGTACCAACGTTGATCCGGGGCCGTTCGAACCATGCCGGCAAGAGTGGCGCTATTCAGCAGCCGGAACGGGTCTGTTTGCTCGACTGGAAACATGTCGTGATCCAGAAAGCCTGCCATTGAAGGCCGATTTGGAAGCACGACATTCTGCCAAGCCCAATTGAGAGCATAGCCGTGCGATTTGCCGCCTTCTTTTTCGGCCTGTCCAACCCACGGATTCTTTGGCACCGACACGAAAGCAACGTTGGCGGAAGAGCAGACGTCCCGGATTGCATCGCGTGCTGACATGTCGGTTGAATTGTCGGCGACGACATGGATGGCATCGCGCACGTTCCGCGCAATGAGCTTGGTCTGCCACTCGATCACCTGGGGATCGTTGAAGCTGATTGTAATCAGCGTTTTTCGGCCGCCAATGTCGGGAAGAGGTACCGGGCGGGCGTTTCTGGCGAGAGCTATACGCTCCCGAAGTTGATAACGCGCATGGTTCTTACGGTCGACTAGCGGCCTCAGCCTAAACCACTGGCGCAAAGTGTATTTCGACAGTGAGCGAGGCATTGCTCGCTTCTATACTCTTGCCGCCGATCGTCAACATTTTCCGAATTCACAATCCGAGGAGTTACCATGGACCGCCGCTATGTGCAGGCTGACGCGGCCAAGGACGATCTCCGTCACATCACCGATGCGCAACTCGCCACGGTCTACCGCCAGTTCTATTGGAATGCGGTTTCCGGCCACGATCTGCCCGACGGGGTCGACTATGCCGTGTTCGACTTCGCGGTGAACAGCGGTCCGGCCAGGGCGGCGAGATACCTTCAGGCTGCTTGCGGCGTCGGCCTCGCTGAGGATGGCGTCATAGGGCCGGCGGCGCGTCAAGCCCTGTCGCCAATCAGCGACGACGCGCTCCGCTTCTGTCCGCCGGTGCCGAGGCGCGCGATATACATGTATACCTGATGCGCGGCAGAAGCGTCGCCGCCATATCTCTCTGCTTGGAGTTCAAAGGGGATGAGTGCGATATTGATCGACGAAAACTCTTTCTGCGCCATGCCGATATACTTGGCGCAGCCGCCACAGACCGAGCGGGTAGAGAAGAAGTTTATTTGCCCCATCGTCGGCATAATCTGGCGCTCATTGCGATTGGCCCACAGGAAATTGAGCAGACGCACCTCGGTATGTAGATACGCCATCCCGGCTCCGTCAAAAATCGACCCGTGCGGGTTGTTCGGAGGGATCAGGATGGACTGGTACTTCTCCTGCATGCGCTTCGGCAGGCCTTTCGGGCTGGAATAGGCAAGATAATGTCGCTCAAAATCCTTTGCACCGGAGAAGGATGAGTAGCCCTCGACTACCGCGGAACACAGATTATGGGCGTCGACATCGTGGACATAGCTCTTCATGTCCTCCGATAGTTCGTTGAAAGCTAACACGAGGTTCGAGGCATGGATCGCAGCGGATTCTTGGTCCATATTCCGTCAAGCCCCAGAGCGATTATGGCGCGCTGCCCTATCTTCAGCATTCTAGCACGCCGTCAAGCCAAGCCCTCTCGACCTGAGCTCCGATAGCCCGCTGCCGGATGTGCCACCATCACCCGCAGCGGGCTAGGGTGGTCGGCGCCTCTCGTTGGAGACTGCCTAAGCGTGCGCCGGCCTGGCGAACTGTTATTCGCCTCATATACAGTCTAGCTAAAGTAGCTGATACCCGGAAATGGTGTCATCACGTAAGGGATGTTGGGGGTGAGTGGCGCGCCTATGGGCGAAGTGGGCGATATTTATCCGGCCCTTTTTTAAGTTCATCAGGCTCTTGCAATTGGGGTTCGGACATAGGTGCGCGGGGCCGCGCAACGCGACAGCAGCGTCTATTCTGTCAGTACCTAGCTTCGCAACAAGCATTTAGGGCTCGTGCTCCCACAACTAAACTTTTTCGCCGAGTGCAGACATTTTCGTTGAATAGTGGCTAGCTGTGTGGACCAATATGCTTGCCAAGAACAGGCACCGCAGTTGGGACGGGGAATTCATGAAGAGTATCTTATACGCGGCAGCGCTTGTTGCGCTGTCGAGCAATCTAGCAGCGGCGGACACTATCACTGCCAAAGAGATAGCAGCCGGCATTTCCGAAAACAAAACGGAGCTTGAGCAAGAAAGCTGGTGGAACGACAATATGGCTGACAGGCCTCACGAAATCACCGGCAATGTCGCTGATGTCCAAAAGGGTGCTCTGTCGGGTTATTGGGTACACCTCAACATAGGAAATGGCATTACAGCGATGTGCGGCTTTGAGGCCGAGCAGAAATCCGTGGTCCAGTCGTTGCGGAAGGGCGATCGCTTCACGTGCAAGGGGAAGGTCTCGTCGACTTGGACCGCCGTCTTTGGCCCGTCCTTCAACATCGACTGTTCCGCCCAATGAACCGGCGTATAAACGCTCTCGCGCTGATCCTCTTCGGGGTATGGCTCAGAGGGATGATAGCCTTGGGCCTAAGAGCTTTCAGCGGTTGAGGGCGAACTCTTGAACATGTTGGACGCCTTCGTCGATCCGCCGAGCCCGTTCGCTCCGTTTGAGGAATGGGAAGCGTTCCGCGACGACATGATGAGGGTCGAGCCTCGCACGCCCGAGATCGAGGTTTTTATCCGCAATGCGAAAGAGGCGATCGAACGCCTAAAGAAAGGCGATGCGATCTAAAGATCGGCGTCGCGGCGACCCGGCTCCGTCATCGCAGGCATGGCGGTCTCACTCTCCGCGTCCGACCGGGCGAGCACTTCGCTACTTCGAAAGACAGCGTCCGCGCGCCAGTAGCGTAGGCGAATTCCCGGGCCTCATCGGTCAGCGCTGCGAACAAGCCTGTCGCGGCTTCAATTGCGTCTGCGATATCGGCCGAAGCATCCGGTATGCACGTCAGCATCAACACCCGAAGGCCGGTCGGCTCTCGCGGCCAAGCGATGTTAGGGATATTATCGGATCGTGGTGGACGTAGCTAGACGGCGAGAGGGCTTAACATGCTGATTTTCCAACGGTCTTTGAGCCGAGCGGAGCAGGTGTGGACGATTGTTTTACGGAGATTGGCTCCACCAAACAGTCTCTCGGCGATGCTGGGCTTTTCGGCATTCGCGCTTGTTGCCTGCCAATCCACTCCGGACACACAGCCTGTTGCTGACCCGCAACCTGCCATGCCTGCCGCCGTCGCTCCCGCTCCTGCCTCGCCGAATTCGGCGGTTCTGGATCCGACGGTCGCGATCACCCCGCCCAGCAAGGGCGTACCGGCCAGATACGCCGCATTCTCCGGCATCTGGGCAGGCCAGCTCAATGGCATGTATGACGGCAAGCTGGCGGTGCTGACCGTGTCCTCATCCGGGCAGGTGACGGCCAGCTATGCCTGGGGCGATCTTGCCGACAACAAGCCGGGTGTCGCCGACGGGTCCGGCAGGATCGTGGGAAACACGTTGAAGCTCGGGCGCCTGCCGAACGGCGCGGACATCACCGCTATGGTGGCGTCGCCAGGAACCCTCAACGTCACCTACGCGCTTGCGGGCCAGACCTATGCCGGCACGTTCACCCGGGCGGGCCAGTAAGGCCGGGTCAGTCAGCCTAAAGCGAGTCCCACGTGATCCGCACGCACATCGGCGTTCCGATGTCTATGGCATGGCCGGTGTCGGTCAGCCGGCCGCTGGCCTCGTCGCGGGCGAAGATCGAGATGCGGTCGGCGTTCTGATTCGCTGAGAACAAATGGCTGCCGGATGGCGTCAGCGCCAGGTTGCGCGGCGTCGCGCCGCCGCAGGGCGTGAAATCCACCAATTCCAGTTTCCCCGATTTCTGGTCGACTGCGAAGACGGCGACGCTGTCGTGGCCGCGGTTGGAGCCATAGAGGAAGCGGCCGTCGGGCGAGATCTGGATGTCGGCGCAGTGATTATGCGCGCGCGCCTGCTCGGGCACCGCCGGCCTGGTGTCGATCAGGTCGAGCTTGCCTGAGGCGTGGTCGAGCGCCAGCGACACGACCGTCGAGTCCAGCTCATTCATGACGAAGACGAAGCGGCCGTCCGGATCCAGCGCGACATGGCGGGGGCCGGCGCCCGGGGCAAGCGCCGAAGAAGCGAGTTTCGCCAGCGTGCCGTCCGGCTCGATGCGGTAGGAGACCAGTCGGTCGATGCCGAGATCGGCTACGATGGCGACGCCGCCCTGGATGGTCTCGGTGACGCTGTGGGCATGCGGTCGCTCCTGGCGCTCGGCATTGGGGCCGGTGCCGGAATGCGCCACGCTCGCCAACGGCGCGGTCAGGCCGCCGTCGGCCGCAAAGCCGAAGACCGAAACCGCCTTGTCGGGGCCGCCGCTTCCCATGCCGTAGTTCGCCACCAGCAGCTTGGCGCCGTCGCGGGTGATGGTGTTGTGCGCGGTGATGCTGCCGAGCGAGGGTTGCTTGTTGACATAGGCAAGCGAATTGGTGGCGCGATCGAAGCGATAGGCCGAGACCGTTCCCTCGCGCCAGGCGAAGACTTCCGAGTTGGCATAAATGCGCGTCCCGTCCGGCGTCACCGACAGGAAGGTCGGATTGTCGACCTCGTTGGTCTCGGCAAGCTTTTGCACGGCCAGCGTCGCCTCGTCGAAGGCGTAGACGCCGAGGCCGACACCGCGCGCGCCCTGAAAATAGGGCGCCTCGCGATTGAGGCTGCCGACAAAGACAAGACAGGCGCTTTGCATTGATATTCCTCCCAAGCAGGTTCCGCAAAAGTGCCCCACGGTTTTTGCGAAGAGAACCTGCGAAAAACAAAAATCCCGGAGCAGGCATTCATGGGATTGCCCGCGAATGCCTGCTTAGGGCCGTGGGCATCCTCCGTGATGCAGGGCCCCCAAAAATTTCGCCGATCATCGCTTGCAAGGCAATCCCATATGTGAAAATATTATTTACAAAAGAAAATCGACGGGAGGAATGCGATTATGCATCTCGCCATCCGGCATCGTATCCGGAACCGCCTTGCAGGCCGCGCCAGAGCTTCCCGGGGGGCGGCATGAGCGCTTTCTCGCCAACAGTGGGTGTCGCTTCGACGCATCCGGCAGACATGCCTGAGGCGCATGCCGAGATCCCCGTCTGGAATTCGGAAAACTGGTTCTACGAGGACTGGCAGCCCGGCCACAAAATCCGCTCGCTCCGCCGCACCATCGCCGAGGGCGAAAGCCATGCGTTCAACGCGCTGGTGCTGGATATCCACCCCTATGTGCAGGACCAGATGTTCGCCGAGAAGGAGGGCATATTCGGTCGCCGGCTGGTGGCTGGCGCCTTCGTCTTCTCGGCCGGTCTTGGCCTCGTCGCCACCAACTGCATAAACGCCTTTTCCTATGGCTACGACAGGCTGCGCTTCATCAAGCCCGTCTTCATCGGCGACACCATTTATTCGATCCGCACCAACCTCGACAAAAAGCCACGCTACCAGGACATGGGCCTGATCCGCGCCAGCTATGAAGTCTTCAAGGGTGAAGGAGAGCTGGTGCTCTACTGCGAGCATCTGCAGACGGTAAAATACAAGAACCCGGCCGATTTCGTCGGCAAGACCGAGAAGTGAACCGTGGCCGCTGAAAAAGAACTTCCGCTGACCGGCCTCGTCGTCGTCGACATGAGCCAGTTCCTGTCGGGCCCTTACTGCTCGCTGCGCCTGCTCGACCTCGGCGCGCGCGTCATCAAGATCGAGCGGCCGGACGGTGGCGACCTGTCGCGCCGGCTTTATCTCAGCGACACCGAGATCGGCGGCGACTCCACCATTTTCCACGCCATCAACCGCGGCAAGGAGAGCCTGGCCGTCGACCTCAAGAACCAAGCCGATCTGGCCATGCTGCGCGGGCTGATCGCCAGGGCCGACGTGCTCATCCAGAACTTCAGGCCGGGCGTCATCGAACGGCTCGGCCTCGACTACGAGCATGTCAAAACGATCAATCCCCGGCTCGTCTATGCCTCGATCAGCGGCTATGGCGAGGAAGGGCCGTGGGTGAAGCGCCCGGGGCAGGACCTGCTCGCCCAGGCTCGTTCTGGCGTGATGTGGCTGAACGGCGACGAGGAGCAGGGGCCGGTTCCTTTCGGCCTGGCGGTCGCCGACATGCTGGCGGGCGCGGCCTGCGCGCAAGGCATCCTTGCCAAGCTGGTGCGGCGCGGCATCAACGGTGAGGGCGGTCATGTCGAGACCAGCCTCCTCGAGGCGCTGATCGACTTCCAGTTCGAGGTGCTGACCACGCATCTCAACGACGGCCGCCGCCTGCCGAAGCGCTCGTCGTTCCGCAGCGCCCACGCCTACCTCTCGGCGCCTTACGGCGTCTATCCCGCGAAGGACGGGTACCTCGCGATCGCCATGACGCCGATCCCGAAAATCGCCGATCTGCTCGAACTGCCTGCGCTCGACCCGTTCCGCGACAGACCGGGGACCTGGTTCACCGCGCGCGACGAGATCAAGGCGATCATCGCCGGGCGCATCGAGGAAAGGACCATCGACGAATGGCTCGCCATTCTCGAGCCCGCCGACGTCTGGTGCGCCAAGGTGCTGACCTGGCCGGAACTGATGGAAAGCGACGGCTTCAAGACGCTCGACATGCTGCAGACCGTGACGCGCGAGGACAACGTCTCGATCCTTACCACGCGCACGCCGCTGCGCGTCGACGGCGCGCGCGCCAGGGTGGATCGGGCTGCCCCGCGCATCGGCGAGCACAGTGGGAAAATCCGCGCGGAGTTCGGCCTGTGAGCGGTGTTTCGTTGAAAGGCATGACCTGGAGCCATCCGCGTGGCTACGACCCGATGGTGGCATGTTCCGCGCTGTGGAAAGAAAAAACCGGCATTTCGATCGAATGGGAAAAACGCTCGCTGCAGGACTTCGAGTCGTTTCCGGTCGAAGAACTCGCCCGCGCCTATGACCTGATCGTCATCGACCACCCGCATGTCGGCCAGATCACCGCCGAGAAATGCCTGGCGCCGCTCGATGTGTCCGGACGCGAGATGGAGCGTGAGGCGCTGGCCAGGGGAAGCGTCGGCAAATCCTATCCGAGCTACACCTGGCAGGGCAGGCAATGGGCTTTCCCGATCGACGCCGCGACCCAGGTTCAGGCCTGGCGGCCGGATCTGATCGAAGTCGCGCCGGCGATCTGGACCGAAGTGCTGTCGCTTGCGGAACAAGGCCGTGTGCTCTTGCCGCTTCGGCCGCCGCATTCGCTGATGTGCTTCTACACCCTTGCCGCCGATCTCGGCCGGCCATGCACGGTCGATGGTTCGGCCGCCCTTGTCGATGGCGAGATAGGCGAGACCGCCTTCGAGATGCTCAAAGAGATCGCGGCGCTTGTCGATCCCGCATGCCTGACGATGGATCCGATCGCCGTCTTCGAGAAAATGGCTGAACCCGGCTCGCGCATCGCCTGCGCGCCACTGATCTACGGCTATGTGCCCTATGCGGTGGCGGGTTTCCGGCCGCGCCGCCTTGCCTTCGCCGATATGCCGGTCGCCGGCGGCAACGGCCCGGTCGGCTCGGCGCTTGGCGGCACTGGCATCGCGGTCTCCGCCTTCTCCGTGGCGCGCGAGGCGGCCATCGACTTCGCCTACTGGATCGCCAGCGGCGACGCGCAGCGCGGGCCTTATGCCGCCGCCGGTGGCCAGCCCGGCCATGCCGCGGCCTGGGAGGATGACGCCGTCAACGCCGCCACCGGCAATTTCTATCGCGACACGCGGGCGACGCTCGAAGGCGCCTGGGTCCGCCCGCGCCATGACGGCTACATGACGTTCCAGCAACAGGCCTCGGACCGCATCAACGAGGGCCTTGCCGGCCGACAAGAGGCGCGCCGCGTCGTCGCCGACATCAACCGCCTGTTCCGTGAGAGTTTCGCGCCGGCCACCGCCGGCTAGTTTCGAGTGCACCAAGGGAGGAAAAAATGACCAGCCTGATACGCGGCCTGCTCGCCGCAACCGCCATCGTCTCGATGCCGTTCGCCGCCCACGCCGCCGACGTGAAGTCGGTGATCGACGGCCTGCCGGATGTGTTGAAGGCGCAATATGACGGCGCCCCGCAAAAGGTGTTGCCGTCGGCCTGGGACAATTTCACGCCGCCGGCCAAGCCGTGGAAATGGTGCCATTCGGAAAGCTACCAGGGCAATCCCTGGCGCGTGTCGGTCACCAAGGAGCTGAAGCGGCTGGTCGACGGCTTGATCGCCGACGGCACGGTGTCGAGCTTCGAAGTGTCGGATTCCAACAACGACCCAAGCCAGCAGATCAACCAGATCCGTGCCTTCATCGACAAGAAGTGCTCGATCATCACCTCGATCCCGGGCTCGGCGACGGCGCTCGACGATGCCGTCGACGCTGCTGCCAAGGCGGGCATCCCCTTCATCACGGCGGCGGGCTCGATCACCAGCCCCAACGCCATCAACGTCGATTCCAACTATGCCCGCTGGGGCTATGACATGATGACGGCGATCGGCAAGGCAAAGCCGGACGCCAGCGTGCTGGTGGTGGAAGGCATTGCCGGACATCCGATCGTGGTCCAGGAAAAGCAGGGCGCCGACAAGGCGCTCGCCGAGAACAAGGGCCTCAAGGTCGCGCGCACCGTCAACGGCAACTGGACGGCCAACGTCACCAAGACGGTGGTCCTGCAGGCGATCGCCACCAATCCGGCGCCGATCGACGCGGTGTGGACGACCGGCAGCGAAAGCCGTGTCGTGGCCGAGGCCTTCGCCGAAGCCGGCCGGCCGGCGCCGCTGATCACCGGCTCGATCACCGGCGATGCGCTTGGCTACTGGAAGGCCAATCCCGACAAATACCGCTTCGAGGGCCATGCCGTACTGCCGGGCTGGACGGCGCAGACGCTGTTTCGCGTCGGCGAGCGCATGCTTGACGGCCAGAAGCCCAAGCTCAACACGCTGCTCATCCCGATCCCGCCGGTGCATGCCGCCGAGCTCGACAAATGGTACAAGGATTGCATGACGCCGGACGCCGTTTCGGTCTTCCCGGTGCCGCCGACGGATCCGATGCCCGAGAACGTGCTCGATGCCTATTTCGCCAATCCCGCGCCGACCAAGGGCTGGGATTATTCCAAGGTGCCGGACGCCTGCGCCAAGTGATGTTTACGAAGCCGGCTCTCGCTAGAGCAATTCCAGGAAAAGTGTGAAGCGGTTTTCCGACCGGAATTGCGTCAAAACGAAAAGATGGAGTGGTTCGCCGTTCCGTGAAACGGTGAAACGCTCCAGGGGCCGGCTTCCCTGGTTTGGAAAGAGTTATGCTGGAAGTCCAAGGCGTATCCAAACGCTATGGCGAAACCGTCGCGCTGGCCGAAGGATCGATCGCCTTCCGTCCTGGCACGATCCATACGATCCTCGGCGAGAACGGCTCGGGCAAGAGCACGCTGGTGAAGCTGTTGTCCGGCATCGTGCAGCCGGATGGCGGCGCGATCCTGCTCGATGGCAAGGCGTTTTCCGGCGCACAGCCCTCCGCCTTCCAGGCGGCCGGCTTCGCTACCGTTTTCCAGGAGGTGCTGGTCGCACCGGATCGTTCGGTGACCGACAACATCCTGCTTGGCCTTGATGGCCTCTGGCGACGGGGCGTGCAGCGCGGCGAGCGCCACGCCCGGGCGCAGGCGGCTCTCGGCCGCTTCGCGGTGACGCCGATCGATCTCGACCGGGCATGCGGCGAGCTGCCGCTTGCCGCGCGCCAGCTTGTCGTGCTCGCCCGCGCAGTAATCCGCAATCCGCGCGTCCTGATCCTCGACGAGGTGACGGCGGCGCTCGACTTCGCCGATCGGGAATCGGTCTTCGCGCTGATGCGCGCCATGGCCGGGGCGGGCACGCTGATCCTGTTCATCACCCACCGCATGGACGAGGTGATGGCTCTGTCCGACCGCATTTCGATCCTGCGCGCCGGCCGCGTGGTGAAGACCGAGGAACGCGGCGCCTCGACGCCGGCCGAGCTTCTGGCCGCGATGGCGCCGCAAACAGCCGCGGAGCTGGCGCATGGCTGATGCAAAGGCTCTTCGTGTGCGCGACCTTGTCATCGCTCCCGGCGTCGATCCGATCCGCCAGACGATCGCCTCGGGCGAGATCGTCGGCCTTGCCGGGCTCGACGGCCATGGCCAGGAACGCTTCCTGCGCGCGCTGGCCGGGCTCGAGCGGCCTATCGCCGGCGAGATCGCCGTCGATGGCAAGCCGGGCACGATCGTCAGCTTCCGCAAGGCCGTCGCCAGCGGCATCGCCTATTTGCCGCGCGACCGCCGCTCGACCGGCATCTTCCCGACGCAGTCGGTGCTCGACAATTTCGCAATCTCCACGGTTTCGAACGACCGCCGTTTCGGCCTGCTCAGCTTCGCGGCGCGACGGAGCCGCTATGAGGCTTACAGGCAAAAACTCAGCATCGTCGCGCCGCGTCCCGATGCGGCCATAACGACGTTGTCCGGCGGCAATCAGCAGAAGGTGCTGCTTGCACGGGCTCTCGCCCTTGAGCCCGGCTTCCTTCTGCTCAACGATCCGACGCGTGGCGTCGACGTGGCGACCCGCCACGTGCTCTACGACGTTTTCCGCGACCTCGCCGCCGAGGGCATGGCCCTGGTGATCCTGTCCAGCGAGATCGAGGAGATACTGCTTTTGTGCCATCGTGTGCTGGTGTTCCGCGAGCAGCGCGTGTCGGCCGAGTTCTCCGGCGCGGAGATGACCACCGACGCGGTGATCGCAGCCATGTTCGGACGCGCCGCATGAGCCCGATCCTCCGCAAACTGCGTGGCGTCGGCTTTGCCGTGGTGATGCTCGTCGTGCTGCTCGTGCTCAATGTCGCGCTCAATCCGGCGCGCTTTCAGCCCTCGTCCTGGGGCACGCTGCTGGGGCTTGCCGCACCGCTCATCGGCGCGGCCGTCGCCTCGGCGCCGGTCATCCTGGCGGGGCGCGGCGGCATCGACATTTCGGTGGGTCCGCTGATGGGCTTTGTCAACGCCCTGGTCATCCAGTTGCTCTTCCTCAATCTCGGCATCTCGTCGCCGCTGGTCATCGTTCCAGCCGGATTGCTGGTTGGGGCGTTGGTCGGCGCCGCGAACGGCGTGCTTGCCACGATCTTGCGCATCCAGCCGATCGTGGCGACGCTAGGCACCTATCTGATCCTCACTGGTATCACGCTCACCATCCTGCCGGCGCCGATCGGCCCCGCGCCGGACTGGCTCAAGGCCATGGCCGGTCCGCTCTCGATCGTGCCGCTGGCGCTGATCGGCCTCTGCTGGACCCTGGTGCGCCGCACGCCTTATTTCGATCTGCTGATGGCTGTCGGCAGCGACGACCGCGCCGCCTACACCGCCGGCGTGCCGGTGACCAAGGTGCGCCTCATCGCCTATGTCCTGACCGGGATCTTCGCCGCCGCCGCCGGGCTGATGCTCACCTCGCTGATCGGCTCGGCCGATCCCAATATCGGTCCGACCTACACGCTGATCGCCATCGCCGCCGTGGCGCTAGGCGGCGTCAGCCTCGCTGGCGGACGCGGCGGGCTTGGCGGCGCCGCGATCGGCGCCGTCGACATCTTCCTGCTGCAGAGCCTGCTCACCACCTTCAACGTCTCGACCTATGTGCTGCAGATCGCCTATGGCCTGATCCTCGTCGTCGCCGTGGTTCTGACGGCGGTGCAGGAACGGCTTTCGGCGCGGAAAGGCTGACCGGCATGATCGGCAACTGGTTCCAGTCCACCAACGCCCGCATCGCTGGTGCCTTCCTGATGGCGCTGCTGCTCCAGATCATCGGAACGCTGCTCATTCCAGGTTACTCGGCGCCTTTCGCCATCCGCGCGCTGCTGGTCATCGCATCGCTGCTGGCTGTCGCCTCCATAGGCCAGACCCTGGTCGTGATCCTCGGCGGCATCGATCTTTCCATTCCCTTCGTCATCGGCTTCGCCAATGTCGTGGCGGCGCAGCTCTACGGCCAGGGTTGGAACTTCGTCCTGGTCTGCGTTCTCGTCGGTATCCTTGCCATTGCGATAGGCGCGCTCAACGGGCTGATCTCGCGTGGGCTCAACATCCATCCGCTCATCGTCACGCTCGGCATCGGCATGATCGTCCAGGGCGCCGTGCTGTTGTGGACCGGCGGTTTTCCCTCCGGCTCGGCGCCCGAGGCCGTGTCCAGCTTCGTCTCGATCGGTGGCTCGGTCGGCCCCTTGCCCGTGCCCTTGCTGGTGCCCTGCCTCGTCGTGCTGACCGCGCTGATCGTGCTGGTGCTTGCCCGCACGCCCTATGGGCGCCGCCTCTATGCGGTTGGCAGCAACCCCGAGGCCGCGCCGCTGGCGTTGATCGATCCGCTGCGCATGTGGATCGTCACCTATGCGGCCAGCGCCTTCTTCGCGGCAGTCGCCGGCGTGCTGTTGCTGGGCTTCACCGGTTCGGCCTATGGCGATGTCGGCCAGCCCTACCTGTTCCAGACCATCGCCGCCGTCGTTGTCGGCGGCGCGGCGCTTGTCGGCGGCCGCGGCAGCTATCTCGGCACCATCGCCGGCGTCCTAGTGCTCACCGAAATCAACACGCTGCTGATCGGCCTCGGTTTCCGGCCGTCGACGGTGCAGGCCGCGCTCGGCCTTGTCATCCTGCTGTTGGTCTCGCTCTACGGCCGTGAGCGCCACGTTCGGGCGACGATCTAGGTGCAATTCCAGGAAAAGTGTGAAGCGGTTTTCCGTCCGGAATTGCATCAATCAAGAAGAGCGAGCGACTATCCAAGCCGCCACAGCCGGCGCGCATTGCCCGAAAGCAGGCGCGTCCGCTCCGAGTCGCTCGTGCCCGCCAGCAGCGCGTGCGTGGCGGCAATCCAGGTGGTCAGCCCGCCGCCCAGCGTGCAGACCGGCCAGTCGCTGCCCCATACCACCCGGTCCCAGCCGAAGCTGCTGATCGTGTGCTCGACATACGGCTTGAGCGTTTCGACCGTCCAGGTCTCCGGATCGGCATAGGCGACGACGCCGGAAATCTTGCCCACGACATTGGGTCGCTTTGCGATCGCCTCCATATGCTCGCGCCACGGGTGCTCGGCATTGCCCTTGATGTCGGGCACGCCGCAATGGTCGAGGATGAACTGGACGTCCGGCGCGAGGTCGGCAAGCGCCATTGCCTTCGGGATCTGGTGCGGCAGCACCACCAGGTCGAAGGTCAGGCCGGTGCCGGCCAGCCGCTTGATGTTCTGGCGAAACAACGCCCCTTCCGAAAGATCGTCGGGCACGACATGCAGCACGCGGCGGAAACCCTTGACGAACGGTTCGGCCTTGACCGTCTCCAGATAGGCCTCGAAGCCAGGCTCTTCGGGGCGGCAGGAGGCGATCGCGCCCTTGAGCATGCTGCCCGGCCGGCCGGCGATCGACTTCACATGGGCGGTCTCGGCGGCGATGTCGGCTGGGTCGACATCGACTTCCATATGGAGGACGCCCTCGATACCGCAACGCCTCGCATCGGCGGCATATTCATCATAGGAGAAATCGCGGTTCAGCGCCGGCGCGCCGGCAAGCCACGGGTAGCGAAGCGCGCCCTGGTCGATGAGATGCAGATGCGTGTCGATGATCATGGCGGCTTATCCTCCGTGGCCCTGGAGAATGATCCCGAAAAGTTGCGGACTTTTCGGATAAGATCATGCTCCAAAAACAAAAACTTATAGCGGGATGGCGGGTTGCCTCGGGTTCATCCCGCTCCAAGGCACTATCTCGCCGAAAAATCCATTATTCAAATAAGAAATTACGACGATTGCGGCACGTCCGATCCGGCGAGCTGCGAGAGCCTTGCCGCGGCGCTCAGCAGGTGCTGGATCGTCAGCGTGATGTCAGGCGCGGCAGACGCGTTCACAAGCGTGATATAGGGGATGGTCAGCGCCGCGATGGCCCTGCCGTCCGGCCCCAGCACGGGCGTCGACAGATTGTAGACACCGGCGGTCTGCAGAGACGCCATCATCTCGTAGCCGCGGTCGCGCACCTGGTCGAGGCGGGCGAAGAACTCTGGCGTCAGGTTGAGCTGTTCGGTGCTCTGCAGATGCTCGGCGATCATCATCTTGCGCTCCTCGGGCGAGCGGAAGGCGAGCAGCACATGGCCCGAGCCCGTATCGAACAGGCTGATATGCGAGCCGACGCGGATCGATATACCCCAGTAGCGCGGCGCTTCCTGCTGCGCGATGACCACTGCCGCGCCGCGGTCGAACACCACCAGTTGGTTGGCCTGCCATGAGGTTTCGGCGAGTTCCCGCATGATCGGCGTCGCATAGGACACAAGCCTGCGCACCGGCGCGTGGAGCTGTGCGAGGCCGAAAAGCTTGAGCGTCAGCGAATAGCGGTCGCCATCGATCTTGGTCACATAACCGCGCCGCACAAGGCGGTCGAGCATCCGGTAGAACTCGTTCGGGCTGCGGTCGAGCCGCTTGGCGATCTCCGCCTGTGTCAGCCCGCCATCCACGCTGGACAAGAGTTCGAGGATGTCCAGCCCCTTGTCGAGCGCCGGCGCGCGGTAGCGGTCCCCATCGTCTTCCTCTGCCACCTGCCCCTCCAGTGAATTTCGGTCTGCATATATGCATGAACTTCATTCCGCTGGAAGCATAATCGGCTTGACCCGGGAATGAAAATGCTATTTGCATATGAATGAAACCTGATCGGCGCGGTTCCGCATCCTGCGGGCCGCCGCCACAGGCTCATGGGAGGAGAACATGACGAGACTGCTTCTGGCCGCTTCCACTGCCCTGGCCGGACTGATGCTGAGCGGCGCTGCGTTTTCGGCCGACCTGCCCGGTAAATTTCCGGGCGTGACGATCGACGTGAAGCTGATCGGCGGCCAGCAATATGAAAAGCTCTACGAGCGCATCCCCGAATGGGAGAAGGCGACCGGCGCCAAGGTCAACATCCTGACCAAGAAGAACGGCTTCGACATCGACAAGGAATTGAAGTCCGACATCGCCTCGGGCAGCACCAACTGGTGCGTCGGCTGGAACCATTCGTCCTTCGCGCCGCAATATACGGGCCTTTACACCGATCTCAGCAAGCTGCTGCCGAAGGAAGAGATCGACGCTTTCGTCCCGTCGACGATCAAGGCCGCGACCATCGACGGCAAGCTCGAGATGCTGCCGCGCGCGCAGTTCGACGTCTCGGCGCTCTACTACCAGAAGAGCCTCTACGAGAACGCCGACAACAAGGCCAAGTTCAAGGCCAAATATGGCTACGATCTCGTGCCGCCGGACACCTGGAAGGAAGTCACCGACCAGGCCGAGTTCTTCGCCAATCCGCCGAATTTCTACGGCACCCAGTTCGCCGGCAAGGAAGAGGCGATCAACGGCCGCTTCTACGAAATGGTGGTCGCCGAAGGTGGCGAATATCTCGACAAGGACGGCAAGCCCGCCTTCAATTCCGAGGCCGGTGTCCGGGCGCTCGACTGGTTCGTCAATCTCTACAAGGCCAAGGCCGTGCCGGCCGGCACCACCAATTATCTCTGGGACGATCTCGGCCAGGGCTTCGCCTCGGGCACCGTGGCGATCAACCTCGACTGGCCGGGCTGGGCCGGTTTCTTCAACGACCCGAAGTCGTCGAAGGTCGCGGGCAATGTCGGCGTGAAGGTCGCGCCCAAGGGCTCCTCCGGCAAGCGCACCGGCTGGTCGGGCTTCCACGGCTTCTCGGTCACCGAGAACTGCCCGAACAAGGAAGCCGCAGCTTCGCTCGTGTGGTGGCTGACCAACGAGGACAGCCAGAAGCTGGAAGCCGCCGCCGGCCCGCTGCCGACCCGCACCGCGGTTTGGGACTGGGACCTGAAGCAGGCTGAAAACGATCCTTACAAGAAGGAGGTTCTGTCCGCCTTCCAGGAGGAAGCCAAGCACGCCTTCGCCGTGCCGCAGACGCCTGAGTGGATCGAGATCTCGAACGCCGTCTACCCGGAACTGCAAGCGGCGATCCTTGGCGACAAGACGTCCAAGCAGGCCCTGGACGAAGCCGCCGCCAAGGCGACGCAGATCCTCCAGGACGCCGGCAAGCTCTGACAATAACTCCCGAGGTCGCCTCCCTCACCAGGAATGAGGGAGGCGACAGCGTCTTGCCGGTGCGGTTCTCCGTTCCGGCCGGGCTTTGCCCATGGGCGGCCCGAAGTTGAATGCCAACCCGCACAGGATACTTGATGAAGGGCTTCAAGCCATCCGCGCCGTTCCTGCTGCTGCTTCCGGCCATCATCGTGCTGGCGGCGGTCGTGGTGCTGCCGTTGATCCTGTCGCTCTATTCCAGCTTCACGCCGTTCCGCCTGACGCGGCCCGAGACCTTCTTCGTCTTCGTCGGCTTCCGGAATTATCTGTCGATCCTCTCCAACGCCGATTTCTGGTGGGCCTTCGGCCGCACCGTTCTGTTGCTCACCATCGCGTTGAACCTCGAAATGCTGCTGGGGCTCGGCCTGGCGATGCTGGTCGAGAAGGCGACGCGCGGCCAGCGCATCCTGCGCACGCTGATGATGTTCCCGATGATGTTCTCGCCGATCCTCGTCGGCTTCCAGTTCAAGTTCATGTTCAATGACAATATCGGCCTGGTGAACAACGCGCTGCAGTCGCTCGGCATCACGCAGGATGCCATCCCGTGGCTGATCGAGGGCCATCTCGCCTTCATCGCCATCTCGATCGCCGAGATCTGGTCGTCGACCTCGATCTTCGCCATCCTGATCCTGGCCGGGCTTCTCGCCATGCCGAAGGAGCCGATCGAGGCGGCGCGCGTCGATGGCTGCACGCCCTGGCAGACCTTCCGCTATGTGACCTGGCCCTTCGTCATGCCCTTCGCCTACATCGCCATGACGATCCGCTCGCTCGACGTGGCGCGCGCCTACGACATCGTCAAGATCATGACCGATGGCGGCCCGGCCGGCCGCACCGAGCTGTTGTGGACGCTGGTCGGGCGCACCGCCTACAGCGACGCCCGCATGGGCCTGGCCAACGCCATGGCCTATTTCTCGATCCTGCTGTCGATCGCCTTCACCGTTTATTTCTACAACAAGCTCGCCGCGGCGCGCGCGCAGATCGGCGCGGAGTGGTGACGATGGACGAGAACGCCTCCGCCCGCCTCACGCGCCGCGCGCTGACCGTCGCGCACCGTGTCGGCCTCTTCCTCGCCATGCTGGTCATCTGCCTGCCGGGCATCTGGATCGTGCTGTCGTCGCTCAGGCCCACTGTCGAGATCATGGCCAAGCCGCCGGTCTGGATTCCCCAGCAGCTCTCCTTCGACGCCTACATCGCCATGTTCAGCGGCATCGGCAAGGGCGGCATTCCGGTGCTCGACTATTTCCGCAATTCCCTGATCATCTCGGTCACCTCGACGGTGATCGCGGTGGCCATCGGCATGGCCGGCGGTTACGCCTTCGCGCGTTACCGCTTTCGCGGCAAGTCGGGCATGTTCCTCGGCCTGATGCTGACGCGCACCGTGCCCGGCATCGCGCTCTCGCTGCCCCTGTTCTTCCTCTATGTGCGGCTGGGCATCATCGACACCCATATCGGCATGATCCTCGCTTATGTCGCGCTCAACGTGCCGTTCACGATCTGGCTGATCGACGGCTTCTTCCGCCAGGTGCCGAAGGACCTTGCCGAAGCAGCCCAGATCGACGGCTGCACGCGCTGGCAGGCGTTCTGGCAGGTCGAATTCCCGCTGGCGCGTCCAGGCATCGCCTCGGCGGCGATCTTCGCTTTCCTCACCTGCTGGAACGAATTCGCTTTGGCCTCGCAGCTCACCCGCTCCGTCAATTCCAAGACGCTGCCCGTCGGGCTGCTCGACTACACCGCCGAGTTCACCATCGACTGGCGCGGCATGTGCGCGCTGGCCGTGGTGATGATCATTCCGGCGCTGACCCTCACTTACATCGTCCAGAAACACCTTGTCGGCGGCCTCACCTCCGGCGCGGTGAAAGGTTGACTTCATGGCAACGGTTTCACTGAAAAAGCTCACCAAGCGCTACGGCAACATCGGGATCGTGCACGGCATCGATCTAGAGATCGCCGACCGCGAATTCATTGCGCTGGTCGGCCCGTCCGGCTGCGGCAAGTCGACGACCTTGCGCATGATCGCCGGCCTCGAGGATATCAGCGGCGGCAACATCGACATCGGCGGACGCACGGTCAACGACCTGCCGCCGCGTTCGCGCAACATCTCGATGGTGTTTCAGTCCTACGCGCTCTATCCGCATATGACGGTGCGCGAGAACCTCGGCTTCTCGCTCAAGATCGCGGGTGCGGCCAAGGACGACATGGACCGACGCGTCGCCGAGGCCTCCGCCATCCTCGGTCTCGACGAACTGCTGGAGCGCCGCCCTTCGCAACTTTCCGGCGGCCAGCGCCAGCGCGTCGCCATGGGCCGCGCCATCGTGCGCGATCCGGATGTCTTCCTGTTCGACGAGCCGCTGTCCAACCTCGACGCCAAGCTGCGCACGCAGATGCGCACCGAGATCAAGAAGCTGCACGCCAAGGTGAAGTCGACGGTCATCTACGTCACCCACGATCAGGTCGAGGCGATGACGCTGGCGGACCGCATCGTCATCATGCGCTCGGGCAATATCGAGCAGGTCGGCACGCCGGACGAGGTGTTCAGCCGTCCCGCGACCCGCTTCGTCGCAGGCTTCATCGGCTCGCCGCCGATGAACCTCCACGAGGCGACGGTGAGCGATGGCAGGCTGGTCTTCAGCGGTGGCGACAGCCTGCCGCTGCCCGGGCAGTTCAAGTCCAGGACGGTGGCCGGCGACAAGGTCGTGTTCGGCATCCGTCCCGACGATTTCTACCCGACAGGTCACGGCCTGAGCTCCGGCGGCGAAACCGAAGTCCACCGCGTCGAGCTGCCGGTCAGCATCACCGAGCCGCTCGGCAATGAAACGCTGGTCTTCGCCGAGTTCAACGGCACCGACTGGGTGTCGCGAATGCTCAATCCGAGGCCACTGAAAGCCGGCGACAGGATCGGCATGAGCTTCGACCTGAGCCGTGCGCACCTGTTTTCCGCCGAAACCGGCAAGTCGCTGAGGAGCTGAGCATGGCGAAGATCGAGAAAGTCGAATTGCGCATGGTCGACCTCGTGCCGAAGGTCAAGCGCACGGACGCCATCCAGAGCTTCGTCAGCCAGGAAACGCCGATCGTCACCATCACCGATGCCGACGGCGCGACGGGCACCGGCTACAGTTACACGATCGGCACCGGCGGCTCTTCGGTGATGCGGCTTCTGGCCGACCATCTCGCGCCCCGCCTGATCGGTCGCGATGCCGACCAGATCGAGGCGATCTGGCACGAGCTCGAATTCGCCACTCATGCCACCACCATCGGCGCCATCACCGCCATCGCCCTGGCCGCCATCGACACCGCCCTTTGGGATCTGCGCGCCAGGAAGCAGAATCTGCCGCTCTGGAAGCTCGCCGGCGGCGCCAAGGACCGCTGCCCGCTCTACACCACCGAGGGCGGCTGGCTGCATATCGAGACGCAGGCGCTGGTCGACGACGCGCTGGCCGCGAAGGCCAAGGGCTTCACCGGCTCGAAGGTCAAGATCGGCAAGCCGCACGGTTCCGAGGACGCGGCACGGCTGTCGGCGGTGCGCAAGGCCGTCGGCGACGGCTACGAGATCATGACGGATTGCAACCAGGGCTTTTCGGTCGACGAGGCTATCCGCCGCGCCGAGCGGCTGCGCGAGCTCGACCTCGCCTGGATCGAGGAGCCGCTGCCGGCCGACGACATCGACGGCCACGTGCGGTTGTCGAATTCGACCGCGACGCCGATTGCCATCGGCGAGTCGCTCTATTCGATCAGGCATTTCCGCGAATATATGCAGAAGGGTGGCTGCAACATCATCCAGGTCGATGTCGGCCGCATCGGCGGCATCACCCCTTGGCTGAAAGTGGCCCACGCGGCGGAGGCCTTCGACATGCCGGTCTGCCCGCATTTCCTCATGGAGTTGCATGTCAGCCTGGTCTGCGCCATCCAGAACGGCAAATATGTCGAGTATATTCCTCAGCTCGATGAGTTGACGGGCGACAAGATGCGCATTGAGGATGGCCATGCTCTCGCGCCCAGCAAGCCCGGCCTCGGCATCGATTGGGATTGGGACGCGGTGAAGGCAAGAAGCATCGCCGAATTCACCACGACGATCGCGAAATAGGGAGACGGATATGCAGCGCATGGGGATGGTGCTGGGCTTGAAGCCCGAGAAGGTCGAGGAATATGTCCGGCTTCATGCCGACGTATGGCCGGACGTTCTCACCATGATCTCGGCCTGCAACATCAAGAACTATTCGATCTACCTGAAGCGGCCGGAGAATCTCCTGTTCTCCTATTTCGAATATCACGGCACCGACTACGCCGCCGACATGGCCAAGATGGCCGTCGATCCGAAGACCCGGGAATGGTGGGCTGTCTGCATGCCCTGCCAGGAGCCGCTGGAAACACGCAAGGAAGGCGAGTGGTGGGCGATGATGGACGAGGTCTTCCATCATGACTGATGCCTTCGATCCGGCATCGCTGTCGCAATCCTGGCCGAAGCCCTCCAAGCCGCGTCCGATCGTCACTTTCGGCGCCGGCTCGATCGTCGGCGACGCACATTTTCCCGCATACAGGAAGGCAGGATTTCCGGTTGCCGGCCTCTACGATCCGGACCAGGCCAAGGCGAAAACATTAGCCGACAAATGGAATGCAAAGGCGTTCCGCTCAGTCGAGGAAGCCGCGGCGGTGAAGGACGCGATCTTCGATCTCGCGACGCCGCCCGGCCGCCACGCCGATGTGTTGAAGGCGCTGCCGGATGGCGCCGTGGCGCTGATCCAGAAACCGATGGGCAACTATCTCGGCGAGGCGACCGAGATCCTCGAAATCTGCCGCGCCAAGCAACTCAAGGCCGCGGTCAATTTCCAGCTTCGCTTCGCGCCGATGATGCTGGCGCTGAAGGATGCCATCGCCAAGGGCTGGCTGGGCGAGGTCGTCGACTTCGACGCGCTGCTTGCGCTCGACACCCCCTGGCAGCTCTGGGAATTCCTGCTCAAGGCGCCGCGCGTCGAGATCGCCATGCATTCGATCCATTATCTCGACCTGATCCGCCAGCTTCTCGGCAATCCGCTGGGCGTGCATGCCAAGACGCTCGGCCATCCCAACCATAAGGTCGCTCAGACGCGCACCAGCGCCATCCTCGACTATGGCGACACGGTGCGCTGCGCGCTTTCGATCAACCACGACCACAAATTCGGCCGCCGTTACCAGGCCTGCGAGTTCCGCATCTGCGGCACCGAGGGCGCGGCCTATGTCAAGCTCGGCCTCAACCTCGACTATCCGCGCGGTGAGCCGGACATATTGGAAATCCGTCCCAAGGGCGGGTCGGATTGGGTCGGCGTGCCGCTCGCCGGCGAGTGGTTTCCCGATGCCTTTGTCGGCCGCATGGCCAATGTCCAGCGCTTCGCCTCGGGCGAGGACGCCGAGCTGGTGAGCTCCGTCGAGGACGCCTGGAACACCATGGCGCTGGTCGAGGCCGCCTATAAATCGAGCGCGGCGCCGGCGACGCCGCTGGCCGCAAAGCCCTAAGGCGGAACATGGAACAGACCACCTTTTTCGAAGACTATGAGATCGGCTCGTCGCGCCTCACCAGCGGCCGCACGATCACCGAGACGGACTTCGTCGTCCATGCCGGCCATACCGGCGATTTCTTCCCGCATCACATGGACGCCGAGTTCATGAAGACCACGCCCTTCGGCCAGCGCATCGCGCATGGCACGCTGGTCTTTTCGGTCGGCGTCGGCCTGACGGCGAGCGTCATCAACCCGGTCGCGTTCTCCTACGGCTATGACCGGCTGCGCTTCATCAAGCCGGTGTTCATAGGCGACACGATCCGCACGCGCACCACGATCGCGGCCAAGGAGGATGACCCGAAGCGGCCCGGATCGGGCCGCGTCATCGAGCGCGTCGAGGTCATTAACCAGCGCGGCGAGGTCGTGCTGGCCGCGGATCACATCTACATCGTCGAGCGACGGCCCGGCTGAAAGACGGAGACAAGGAAAATGGCTGACATCACAGGCAAGGTCGTGGTCGTCACGGCGGCCGCGCAAGGCATCGGACGAGCAAGCGCGCTGGCCTTCGCCAAGGCGGGCGCCATCGTCCACGCCACCGACATCAACGACGCGTCCCTGGCCGAGCTCGCCAAGACGCCCGGCATCAAGACGCGCAAGCTCGACGTGCTGAACGACGACGCGGTGAAGTCCGCTTTCGCCGAAATCGGCCGCGTCGATGTGCTGTTCAACTGCGCCGGCTTCGTCCATGCCGGCTCGATCCTCGAGATGAAGGACGAGGATCTCGACTTCGCCTTCAACCTCAATGTGCGCGCCATGATCCGCACCATCCGTGCCGTGCTGCCCGGCATGCTGGAGCGCGGCGATGGTTCGATCGTCAACATGGCGTCGGTCGCCGGCGCCCCGAAGGGCGTGCCGAACCGCTTTGCCTATGGCGTGACCAAGGCGGCCGTGATCGGCCTGACCAAGTCGATCGCCGCCGACTACGTCGCCAGGGGCATTCGCTGCAACGCCATCTGCCCGGGTACGGTGGAGAGCCCGTCGCTCGAGGGCCGCATGCGCGCGCAGGGCGATTATGATACGGCGCGCGCCGCCTTCATCGCCCGCCAGCCGATGGGCAGGATCGGCACGCCGGAGGAGATCGCCGATCTCGCCGTCTATCTGGCCGGCGCCACCTACACCAGCGGGCAGGCCTATAACATCGACGGCGGCTGGTCGATCTGAGGCCGTTTCGGCGGCCAGGTTAGGCGTGGGCGGCATTCCATTTACGAGGCGGGCCATTTACGAGGCAGGCATGACCAAGATCACGGACCTCAGAACCTTCGACCTGCGCTTCCCGACGTCGCAAAGCCTCGACGGCTCCGACGCGATGAATCCGGACCCGGACTATTCGGCGGCCTATGTCATCCTCGACACCGATCGCCCATCGCTGAAAGGCCACGGCCTCACCTTCACCATCGGCCGCGGCAACGAGATCTGCTGCGCGGCGATCGAGGCGCTGCGCCATCTTGTCGTCGGGCTCGACCTCGACTGGGTGAAAGAGGACCCCGGCCGCTTCTGGCGCCATGTGACCGGCGACAGCCAGTTGCGCTGGATCGGCCCGGACAAGGGTGCCATGCATCTTGCGGTCGGCGCCGTGGTCAACGCGGTCTGGGACCTGTGGGCAAAGGAAGCCGGCAAGCCGGTCTGGCGACTGGTCGCCGGGATGAGCCCGGAAGAGATCGTGCGCATCGTCGACTTCCGCTACCTCACCGACGCCATCACGCCGGCCGAGGCGCTGACGATCCTGAAAAAGGCCGAGGCCGGCAAGGCCGAACGCATCGCCACGCTCGAACGTGAAGGCTATGCCTGCTACACCACCTCGGCCGGCTGGCTCGGCTACCCCGATGATAAGCTCAGGCGGCTTTGCCAGGAAGCGGTCGACGACGGCTTCAATCACATCAAGCTGAAGGTCGGGCGCGATCGCGTCGACGACATCCGTCGGCTGCGGATCGCCCGCGAGGTCATCGGTCCGGACCGCTATCTGATGATCGACGCGAACCAGGTCTGGGAAGTCGACCAGGCGATCGACTGGCTGAAGGACCTCGCCTTCGCCAAGCCGTTCTTCATCGAGGAGCCGACCAGCCCCGACGATGTCGCCGGCCATGCGAAAATCCGCAAGGCCGTCGCGCCGATCAAGGTCGCGACCGGCGAGATGTGCCAGAATCGCATCATGTTCAAGCAGTTCATCGCCGGCGGCGCGATCGACGTCGTGCAGATCGATTCCTGCCGCATGGGCGGGCTGAACGAAGTGCTGGCGGTGCTTCTGATCGCCGCCAAGTTCGGCCTGCCGGTCTGGCCGCATGCCGGCGGCGTCGGCCTTTGCGAATATGTCCAGCATCTGTCGATGATCGACTATGTCGCCGTGTCAGGCACCAAGGACGGACGGGTGATCGAATATGTCGACCACCTGCACGAGCACTTCCTCGAACCCTGCGTGATCCGCGATGCCGCCTATATGCCGCCAGGCGCCCCCGGCTTCTCGATCGAGATGAAAGCCCAGTCGATCGAGGACTATCTGCATCGCGCCTGAGACATGGCGCGGCCCGATTGCTTCGGGCCCGCCGTCATCTGCTTCCCGGCTTCGACGTCGATCTTCGTCCCGCGACCTCGTCTGAGCCGGCTATGCAGCACGTACCGTCGGCGGCGTCTCCAACTGATCGGCAACGGCCTGCCAGCGGTCGGCAAAATGGCCATAGGCCGTCTTGATCTGGACGCCGACGGGAAGTTCGGGGCATTCATTCTCGCCATTGCTGCCCCAGTTCACCCACCCGGACTGGCGCCGCTGGACGATCTGGAAGGCGCCGGACGGCTGCGATGTCCACCAGACCATGGCGCGGCCGGTGGCCGTGTCGAACTCCACCGTCTTGTCGGCGGGGCCCGGAAATATCGTTTCATGCTCGACCGCGGATACGTCGACCGGCCGATCCGCCAGCACCCACCGGCGATCCGTGAGGTCGGCCTTCACATGCGATGATGCGCGCACGCGCGCCAGCCGTTCCCGCAGCTCGTCTTCGCTGAGCACGCCTTCCCATTTGCAGAACAGGCGCCAGTATAGATCCCAGTGGGCGGATTCGATGTCGCTCAGACTGGACCGGAATTCCTCGAACTTCCGGCTCTGGTTGGACGAGTTGGTCACCGTGTCGGCCACCATGGCGACGAGTTCGCCGGCATAAGGGTCGCCCGAGCGGTAGCGCGTCCCGCCATAGGCGGCGAAGCGGTCGAACACCAACTTGCCCTTGCCGCCCTCGAACTCGTCGCCGACGGTGATCTTGTTGGTGACCGAGCGGCCGTTGATGACGGTCTGGAAGGGATCGACCTGGTAGCGGCGCTGGAAGAACGGCGTGCCATGGGTGAAGAGCCAGTCGATCGAGAAACGCTTGCCCTTGAGCTCGTCGAGCAGCCCGTCGGGGATCGTGCCATGCATGCGGTAGTGGTGGAGGACCGGGCCGCGCTCCAGCGTCTCGATCTCGACGGTCGTGTGCTCGGGAGGGTTGATCAGGCCGTTCTCGGGCGTGAAGAACGGGCCGTAGAAGCCGCCGATTGCATTGTTGCCGGAGGGGAGCAGCTCGAAATCGTCGGCCAGCGACCGGAAGTGGCGGATGCCCCATTTGGAGGAGCCGAGACCCTGCGCGGTGCCGGAGCAGAGCTCGAGATCGAAGGCGCCGGTATCGAGGCGGACGAAGCAGTCGGCTTCCTTGCCCCTCAGTACCGTGATGCCGGGGCCGTCGGCCGAACCCGGCCCGCACGGTTCTTCCAGCGTCAGCCGCAACTGGCCGCTGAAGCTCACGGTGGCGATGAAACGCGTTTCGCCCGGCTTGGTATCCTGTGACATGCGCTGGCACAGCACCCGGTTGCCGGCGTCGTCGCGAGCCCACCAGAGGGTCTGCGGCAGGTCGGCCGCGACGGCGAACACGATCGGCTCGCGCTCGCGGTGGCCGGCGAGGGGATCCGTTATGGTGACGGCATGGGTCATGGGCATTCTTTCGATGCAAAGGGTGAGCGGGATAAGGGGAGGCGGGTAGCGTCCGGACGCTACTGGCCGGACGCGCCGTGCGACGCGCTTCTGCGGAAGCGGAAAAGCCCCGGCCGTTGTTTCAGGCTGTCGATGGCGACGGCGAGGATGATGACCACGCCCTTGATCAGGAGCTGCGTGAAGAAGGGCACGTTGAGCAGAATCAGCCCGGTGCCCAGCACGCCGAGGATCACCGAACCGATCAGCGTGCCGACGATCCGGCCACGACCGCCTGCAAGGCTGGTTCCGCCAAGCACCACCGCCGCGATGGCGTCGAGTTCATAGCCGGTGCCGGCGGTCGGCTGGGCCGAGATCACGCGGGCCGCGAAGATGACGCCCGCCAGGCCGGAACACGCGCCCGCCAGCACATAGACGGATGTGACGACCCGCTTGATGCGCACGCCGGCGAGTTTCGCCGCCTCGGCATTGCCGCCCACGGCATAGACATGACGGCCGTAGCGCGTCCGCTCCAGGATGAACCAGACGATCAGGTAGACGACCGCCATCACGATCACCGGCATCGGGATGCCCCAGAGATATCCGTTGCCGATATCCTTGAAGTTCAGCGAGCTGGAGACGATCGGTTGGCCTTCGGTGATGGTGTAGGCGAGGCCGCGCAGGAACGTCATCGTGCCGAGCGTGACGATGAATGGCGCGAGCGAAAGGTAGGCGGTCAGCGCGCCGTTGACCAGGCCGCAGGCCGCGCCGACGGCAAGGCCGATGCAGATCGCCACGGGCGCCGGCACTCCGGCTATTGCCGCGATGACCGAAACCACGCCGGAAACGGCAACGATAGATCCGACCGAAAGGTCGATGCCGCCGGTCAGGATGACGAGCGTCATCCCGGCCGCCAGGATGGCGTTCACCGATATCGAGCGCGCGATGTTGAGGAGGTTGTCGACACGGTTGAAGTTCGGCGCGATGGCCGACATCAGGATGACCAGCGCGACCAGCACCATCAGGATGCCGACCCGGTCCCACCATTTGGCGAAATCGAACGGCGCGCGTTCGGCGGCGACGGCCTTCGCCTGGGGGATTTCATCTCGAGCAGTATTCACGGCTGCGCTCCTGTATTGCCGCTGCGGGTCGCGGTGCCCGTCGCGTGAAGCATCACTTCTTCTTCCGAGGTTTTTTCCGAAACCAGTTCGGAGACGATCCTGCCTTGGCGCATCACCAGGAGGCGGTCGCTTATGCCGATCGCCTCCGGCAGGTCCGACGATATGACGAGGATCGCCTTGCCGGCGCGCGCCAGCTGGTCGATCTCCTCGTAGATTTCGCGCTTGGCGCCGATGTCGACGCCGCGGGTGGGTTCGTCGAGGATCAGCACCTTGGAATCGCGCAGCAGCCACCGGGCAAGCGCCGCCTTCTGCTGGTTTCCTCCGGACAGCGCCTTCACCGGCAGCGAGAGCGCGTTGAGCCTGAGGCCCAGCCGCTTCATCTGCGCCAGGACCGCATCGCGGCGCGCCGTGCGGTCGACGACGCCGGCCGTGACGAAGCGGTCGAGCGAACTGATCGCGATGTTGTCCTCCACCGAATGATCGAGGAACAGCCCCTGTTCCTTGCGGTTCTCCGGCACCATGCCGATGCCGTCGGCGATCGCCTCGAATGGATCCGCGGGCCGGCTGGCGCGGCCTTCGACGCGGACCGAGCCGCCGGTGCGGGGGTCGGCGCCGAACAGCAGCCGGCCGACCTCGGTCCTGCCGGATCCGATCAGGCCGGCCATGCAGACCACCTCTCCGGCGCGGACCGAGAGATTGACCGGGCCGACCCCTGTGCCCGCCAGTCCCTCGACCTCGAGGACGGTGCCGCCCGGCTCGCGTTTTTCGTGGTGGTAAAGGTCGGCGACCGGGCGACCGACCATCATGCGGACCACATCGGGCGGACTGATCTCGGCCAGGGTCCCGGTTCCGACATAGCCGCCGTCGCGGAACACCGTCACGCGGTCCGCCAGTTGCCAGACCTCCTCCATGCGGTGCGAAATGTAGATTAGCCCCACGCCCGCCGAACGCATCTGGCCGATGATGCGATAAAGCTCCTGCGCCTCGGCTCGCGACAGCGCCGCGGTCGGCTCGTCAAGCACCAGGACGCGCGCGTTCTCGCCCACGGCGCGGGCGATCTCGACCATCTGCTGCATGCCGACGCTCAGCGAGCCGAGAGGCCTCCGCGGATCGATGGCGGAGTGGATGCGCGCCAGCTTCTGGCGCGCCTGCTCGTCCATGCGGCGGCGGTCCAGCATGCCCAGCCGGGTTCGCGGCTCGCGCCCGAGCGCCAGGTTCTCGGCGACCGTCATGTCGCGCACGGTGTTGAGTTCCTGGTGGATGATGGCGATGCCGTTGGCGGCGGCCTCGATCGGCGAACGGATCTCGACGTCGCGGCCGTCGATGAGGATGCGTCCCGAGTCGCGCTGGATGTTGCCGGCCAGGATCTTCATCAGCGTCGATTTGCCGGCGCCGTTCTCGCCCATCAGGGCGTGCACTTCGCCTGCCCTCAGGTCGAAGCGGACCTTGTTCAATGCCAAGGTGGCGCCGAAACGCCTGGATACGTCTTCGACGGCGAGCAGTGGAGGTTGGGTGCTCATGGCAGCCTCATCGGGTCTAGGGGCGGGGAGCGACCGAGGCCGCCCCCCGCGGGGCTGGTCTGGGAGATTTACCAGCCCGGATACTTACCAGCCCGGATACTGGGCGACGTTGTCGCGGGTGACCAGGACGCTTTCGATCAGGACGGTCTTGTCCTTCGGCGCCTTGCCGGCCACCATGTCCTGCGCGACCTTGACTGCCTGACGCACCATCTCGGCCGGGTTCTGCGTGGCCGAGCCGATGAACGGCGATCCGTCCCGCTTCAGTTCGGCTACCGCCTCGGGGCTGCCGTCCACGCCGGTGACCTTGATCTGCCCGGTCTTGCCAGCCTGTTCGACCGCGAGCACGGCGCCGAGCGCCGACGGGTCGTTCATGCCGAAGATGCCGGTGACGTCCGGATTGGCCGTCAGCATGTCGGTCGTCACCGCGAGCCCGGAGGCGCGATCGTTCTTCGAGGCCTGCTGGCCGACGATCTTGATGTCGGGGAACTTCTTGGCCACGGTCTTGCAGCCATTGATGCGGTCGATGATCGTCTGGATCGGCGTGCCGTCCACCAGCAGCACCTCACCCTTTCCGCCCATCTGCTGGAACAGGTATTCGCAGGATTTCTCGCCCGCCTGCACTGCATTGGTCATGATCACCGCGTCGGCGCCGTGGGCCGGAGTGTCGACGGCGATCACGATGATGCCGGCCTCCTTGGCGCGTAGGATCGCGGGTTCGATGCCCGCTTCGTCCACCGCCGAGATGACGATGAGGTTGACGCCCTGCTGGATGAAGGCGTCGATCTGGGTGTTCTGGTTGGCCAGGTCGAGCTGCGCGTCCTGCACGTTGACGGAAGCGCCGATCTGCTTGGCCGCGTCCTGCGCGCCCTTGGTCATGGCGGAGAAGAACGGGTTGGACATGTCCTGGACCATCAGGCCGATCTTTTCGATCTTGCTGGGAAGTTTGCCTTCGGCCGATGCCGGCGCCGCGCCGAGCGACAGGCCGAGCGCCAGAAGCGATGCGGCGGTGATCATCCGCAGGGTAGTCGTTGCTTTCATGTTTGATCCTCCTTGTTGGTCGCCGCCGTGATGTGACGGCATTCGTTTCCTGGGGGCTTCCGAACCGCGAGCATCACCGCGGCCAGACACCGGTTTCCAAGCTGCCTAATCGTTTAGGTTCGAGCGCAAGATAATCCGGTCATCGTCTTTCCAATTTCCATTTGTCGCTAGGCAGCCTGCGAGGCCACGGGGCCACGCGCGTGGGCGCCATCCCTCGAACAGCCGCAGGAGCAGCGGATGATCAGCCGCGCGGGCACGCGCTGCTGATCCTCCGGCAGATAGACGGGCGTCGGCGCCTCGCCCTTCTTCTCGGCTTCGACCTGCTTGTCGATGATCCTGCGCAACGTCATCGCGGCGAGCAGGCCGATCTGCTCGCTGTGCTCGTTCAGCACCGTCATCGGCGGATCGGTCAACTCCGACCAGGCGAATTCGTCATAGGCAACCACCGCCATTTCATCCGGGATTGCGATGCGTCTTTCGGCGGCGAGTTTCATGGAGCCGAGCAGCAGCGGGTTGTTGCCGGCGATCAGCGCGCGCGGGATCCTGCCATTGGCATCGATGTGACGGGCCAGCGTGCTATGGCCGGAAGCCGCGTCGTTCCCCGATTCCAGCACCACCAGGTCGGCTCCATGGATGCGCGCCGCCTCCCTGATGCCGCGCTCGCGGTCGAACCGCGTCGACCATTTCGACGGATAGACCAGGAACAGCCAGTCCTTGTAGCCGTGGTCGGCGAGATGTTTGCCCACCATCAGGCTGGCATTGTAGTTGTCGGTGGTCACGCTCGGTATGTGCTGGGCCTCGGCGGGCGGCGAGGAGTCGACGAAGACCAGCGGAATGTCCCAGCGTTCGAGCAGCCGCGCATTGTCGGCCGTGAGCGTCAATGTCGAAATCACGCCGGCGGTTCGGGACTCGATGAGGCGGCGGATCATCCGGTCCTCGAGGCGCGCGTCATAGGCGCCGTTGACCGCGACGTCGCCGACCACCACCGTCCATGCGGACGGCTCGAGCGCCTGCTGTATGCCTGCCATCAAGTCGAGATAATAGGAGTTGGAGGTGCTCGCGGTGATGACGGCGACGGAATCGCGGCTGGCGCGGCGCAATTCCTGGGCGGCGCGGTTGAGCACATATCCGAGATCGCTGGCGGCCTTCAGCACCTGCTCCCGGCTGGCCTCGGATACGCCATCGGCGCCGCTGAGCGCGCGCGATACCGTAAACAAAGACAATCCTGTCGCGCGAGCGATGTCGCGCATCGTCGATCTTGCCAAGGGTCGAAACCTCCCTCGTCGAGGTTAGCCGAAGCTTTTACCTAAACGTTTAGGGTCGTTGTAACCAGTGTTCCGGGTGTTGTCAATTCACCTCCATTGGTCTCACGGTGAGGGTGCTTGTTGCGCGCGACCGGACCGCCGCGAATCGGCTATGCCTCCAGCATGCAGGAAACTTCCCTCTACGAGCCGGTGAAGCGGTTCCTCGAGAGCATGGATTTCGCCGTCAAGGGCGAGATCGGCGGCTGCGACGTGGTCGGTGTGCGCGACGGCGAGCCGCCGGTGGTCGTCATCTGCGAGCTGAAACTGCAGTTCAATCTCGAGCTCGTCCTCCAGGCGGTCGACCGCGCGGCGGCCTGTGACGAGGTCTGGCTGGCTGCCTTGATGTCGGCGCGCGGCAAGGGCCGCGAGCACGACCGCCGTTTCCGCGCGTTGTGCCGCCGTCTCGGCTTCGGCCTGCTGGGTGTCGGCAAGAAGGGCGAGGTGGAGCTGCTGCTCAGTCCCGCAGCCTTGCCGCCGCGCCGCGATCCGCGCAGGCGCTCACGGCTGGTCGAGGAGCACCATCGCCGCAAGGGCGATCCGTCCATCGGCGGCAGCACGCGCAAGAAGCCGATCATGACCGCCTACCGCCAGGAGGCGCTCGCCTGCGCCGCCGCCATGGCCGATGGCCCGAAGCGGCCGCGCGACCTCAAGGCCCTCTCGCCGCGCGCGGCGAGCATCCTTCTGCACAATTATTATGGCTGGTTCGCCAGGGCCGAGCGCGGCGTCTATGCGTTGACGGAAGCCGGCCTGGCCGCGATCCAGCCTGTTGCGGCGGTGCTGTAGCCTATCGCATGGCGGAAGATTGCCGGCTTACGATTCGGCGAGCGAACCGTCTTGGTGGCGCCAGGCCGGGTTGCGCCGGCGCTGTCCTTCCCTGGCGCGCTCCTTCACATAATCCTCGTCTATCTCGACGCCCAGGCCGGGGCGGTCCGGGATGGCGACGTAGCCATCCCATAGCGGAAGACGTCCTTGTTGGCGGCGGCTGCGCAGGCTGACGAGCGCTTCGCTGTTTCCGTGACGCGGTGAATCGCTCCGGTTGGGGGGCACCCGGCGCCGGCTTGTCTGCCCATCGGCCTTCGCACTGCCAAGGCCCCGAAGACTTCATCCGAGCCGTCCAAGAATCCCCAACTGCCGGGTTGACTCGTCGCTTGGATCATGCAGAAATTGGTTGGACCATTGAACCACTTTAGGCTTATCCGGCGTGACCGACTTCTTGCCACCCATCCACACCACGGCACGCGACGACGCGGTTCTGAAGGCGTTGGCGGGCTTTGTCCGGCAGGAGGCTCTGGGTCCCGGTGAAAGACTACCGACGGAGCGCATCCTGGCCGAACGCCTCAAGGTCAGCCGCAACACGGTCCGCGAGGCGCTGACGCGCTGGGAAGGGCTGGGCCTCGTCGAACGGCGCCAGGGCTCCGGCACCTATCTCAAGGCCGCCGTCTCGCCCGACATGCTGCACATGCCGCTCACGCTCGCTGGTGGCCACGACTTCGGCGGGCTGATGCGCACGCTGGAGATCCGCCGCGCGCTGGAGGCAGAGGCGGCCGCCCTTTGCGCCATTCGCGCCGGCGAGGCGGAGATCGCCGAGATCGAGCGCAAGCTCGGCGTGATGGAAGAGGCCTTCCACACCCGCGCCGGCATGTCGTCGGAGGAGGACTGGGAGTTTCATCAATCGATCTACCGCGCGTCCGGCAATGCGCTGTTCGAACAGATCATCGCCGCCATGTACGAGCTGTTCCATCGATTCTGGGAACATCCGCTCGGTGTGCGCGACTTCGGTCACGCCAGCTTTCCTTATCACCGCACGATCTTCGACTGCATCGCCGCGCATGACCCGGAAGGGGCCAGGCGCGAGGCGCTGAAGCTCATGGCCACGGTCGAGGACGACCTGAAGCGCGGCGCGGTCAACCTCAAACTTTCGGACCGAAAATGAACGAGCAAGCCACACCTTTCGACCCTGCCTCCCTGGCCAGCGACTATCTCGGCGAGGCGGCGACGCTTCTGGCGCATGACGATCCGTTCCCCGGCGGCGCGGTGGTGCCGCCGATCTACCAGACCTCGCTGTTCACCTTCGCCAATTACGCCGACATGGCCGATACCTTTGCCGGGAGAAAGCGGCAGCCCGTCTATTCGCGTGGCGACAATCCGACGGTGATGGAGTTCGAAAAACGCGTTGCGGCCTTGGAAGGCGCTGAAGCCGCACGCGGCTTCTCGAGCGGCATGGCGGCGATCAGCGCCACGGTGCTTGCCTTTGTCGGCGCCGGCGAGCGCATGGTCGCCGTGCGCAACTGCTATGGCGACGCCTATCGGCTGTTCGAGCGGCTGTTCCCGAGGCTCAATATCAAGGTCGATTATGTCGACGGCGCCGATCCGGACGCGGTTGCCGCGGCCCTTCCCGGCGCCAAGCTGCTTTACCTCGAAAGCCCGACTTCCATGATGTTCGAGCTGCAGGACCTGGAGCATCTGACGCGGCTGGCGAAAGAGCAGGGCATCGTCACCAGCATCGACAACTCCTGGGCCACACCCGTCTTCCAGAAGCCGATTTCGCATGGCGTCGACCTGGTGCTGCATTCGGCATCGAAATATCTGAGCGGTCACAGCGACACCGTCGCCGGCGTCGTGGCGGGTTCGGCCGCCCACATCAAGCACATCAACGAGCAGACCTATTCGCAGCTCGGCGGCAAGCTGTCGCCGTTCGAAGGCTGGCTGCTGTTGCGCGGCCTGCGCACCTTGCCGCTGCGCCTGCCCCATCACATGAAGAGCGGGCTCACGATTGCCGAGCGGCTGAAGGCGCATGACAAGGTCGAGCGGGTCAACCATCCCGCCTATTCCAACCATCCCGGCAAGAAGACTTTAGCTGGCTATGCCGGGCTGTTCTCCTTCGAGGTCACCGAGGATGTCGACATCCCGGCCTTCGTCGACGCACTGAAATTCTTCCGCATCGGCGTCAGCTGGGGTGGTCATGAAAGCCTTGTCGTGCCGGCAAAGGCCTCGCTCGAGCAGACGCCGGGCATCAATTCGATGGCGCGCTTCGGCGTCAGCCCCCGAACCATCCGCTTCAATGTCGGATTGGAGAATGTCGAGGATCTTTGGGCCGACATCGCCCAGGCCTTCGACAAGTCAAAAAAATAAGGTGTTCAAAATGGGAGTCCTGAACATGAAAAGACTGACCGTCATGCTTGCCGCCGTAGCCGGCCTGGCGATTTCCGCCAGCGGCGCGCTGGCCGACACCACCATCAAGCTGGTCGAAGTCATCACCAGCCCGCCGCGCACCGAATTCCTGAAGAAGCAGATCGCCGAGTTTGAGAGCGCCAATCCGGGCATCAAGGTCGAGGTCATCTCCCTGCCTTGGGGCCAGGCTTTCGAAAAATTCCTCACCATGGTGCAGGCCGGCGACACGCCCGACGTCGTCGAGATGCCGGAACGTTGGATGGGCCTCTACGCCAACAATGCCCAGCTCGAGGATCTTGGCCCCTACATGGCCAAGTGGCCGGACGCCAAGACGCTTGGCGACCGCGCCAAGCAGTTCGGCTCGACCGTCAACAACACCCAGTTCATGATCCCCTACGGCTACTATGTGAACGCGTTGTTCTGGAACAAGAAGCTGTTCAAGGAAGCCGGCCTCGACCGGCCGCCGGAGAACCTCGACGAGTTCGTCTCCTTCTCCAAGAAGATCTCGGCGCTTCCCGGCAAATACGGCTACTGCCTGCGCGGCGGCCCCGGCGCCTTCAACGGCATGCACATGTTCATGAACATCGCCGACGGCAAGGGCGGTTACTTCACCGACGACGGTGTCTCGACCATCAACGATGAGGGCTCGGTCAAGGGTCTGCAGATGCTGGCCGACATGTACAAGGATGGCTTGGCGCCGAAGGACGCGGTGAGCTGGGGCTTCAACGAAACGGTGACCGGCTTCTATTCCGGCACCTGCGCCATGCTCAACCAGGATCCCGACGCGCTGCTCGGCATCGCCGACAAGATGAGCGCCGACGACTTCGCCGTAGCGCCGCTCCCCGTGGGGCCGAGCGGTAAATCCTATCCGACGCTGGGTTATGCCGGCTGGGCGATGTTCGCCAACTCGCAGCACAAGGACGAAGCCTGGAAGCTGATGGCGACCCTGCTGTCGCCCAAGGACAACCTGGAATGGGCCAAGGAAGTGGGCGTCATCCCGATCCACAACGGCGCCGACCAGGATGCTCACTTCAAGACCGAGCAGTTCAAGGGCTGGTTCACCGAGCTAAGCGACAGCTCCAAATATGAAATGGTGACGCCGCCGACCCATCTGGAGAACCTCGGCAACTTCGTCGACCAGGTGGCGATCAAGAACTTCCAGGAAGTGCTGCTCGGCCAGAAGCCGGCCAAGGAGGTGGCCGACGAATGGGCAAAGTTCCTGACCAAGGAGCAGCAGGACTGGATGGCCAAGAACAAGAAGTAAGCGCGGGTTCCTTCTCCCCGTAAACGGGGAGAAGGTGTCACGCGATGCATGCCGCCCAAAAGTGCGAAGCGGTTTTGGGATGACGACATGCACAAAAAAGCCCGGATGAGGCGCAGCGCCGACGTCTGAGAAGTTGGCTCTGCGCCTCATCCGCCTGCCGGCATCTTCTCCCCTTTGAGCGGGGAGAAGGACGCTCCCGCCGTTCTTGGCACCAACCCTCCAATGCGAGCACCGTATGACCTACGCAGTGTCCGAAATCCGATCCGCCGCCCGGCCGCGCAAGATGCGGCTGAGCAAGGCCGCGATCGAGCCGTGGCTCTATCTTTCGCCGGCTATCGTCCTGCTGGTCCTTGTACTTCTGGTGCCGCTCATCATCGGCATCAGCTATTCCTTCCGCAAATTCTCTGCCTTCAAGTCGCAATATGTCGGACTCGCCCAGTACCAGGCGATGCTCTCCGACCAGGTGCTCGGCCAGGCGTTGATCAACACGCTGTGGTGGACAGTCGCCAGCCTGTTCTTCCAGTTCTTCCTTGGGCTTGGTCTCGCGCTGCTGCTCGACAAGCCGTTTTACGGCCGTAAGGTGGTCCAGGCGGTGGTGTTCCTGCCTTGGGCCGTGCCGTCCTTTCTGTCGGGCCTCACCTGGGCCTGGCTGTTCAATCCGATTATCGGGCCGCTGCCGCATTGGCTGTTCGCGCTAGGCCTGAAGGCCGAGCCGACCAATGTGCTCTCCGATCCCGCCACCGCCATGTGGGGGCCGATCGTCGCCAACATCTGGTTCGGCATTCCCTTCTTCGCCATCACGCTGCTGGCCGCGCTTAAGTCGATCCCCTCCGAACTGCATGAGGCCGCGGCCATCGACGGCGCCTCGCCCTGGCAGCGCTTCACCAAGGTGACGCTGCCTTTCCTGGCGCCGACCATCGTCATCACCGTCATGCTGCGCACCATCTGGATAGCCACCTTCGCCGATCTGATCTTCGTGATGACCGAGGGTGGGCCTGCCGGCTCGACCAGCACGGTGCCGGTCTACATCTATGTCAGCGCCTTCAAGTCGCTGGACAAGGGCTATGCCTCGGCGGTCGCGGTGCTGCTCCTGGTGCTGCTCATTGCCTACGCCATCGGGCTGATCGCCATCCGCCGCACGCTTGTGAGGCACGTCTGATGATCGCCGGTCGCTCCACCTCCTCGCGCATCTTCGGCGGCATCGGCCTCTATGCCACGATCGCGGCCTACGTGATCTTCGCGCTGTTTCCGATCTTCTGGACGCTGAAGATCTCGGTGACGCCCGAGCGCCTGCTCTATTCCGAGGGCATCACCTTCTGGCCGTCGCAGACGACGTTCAAGAACTTCGCCACCGTGCTCGAAGCCTCGGATTTCCCGCGCTACTTCCTGAACAGCGTCATCGTCTCGGTGTCGACGGCGGCCCTGGTGACGGTCATCGCCACGCTCGCCGGCTACGCCATGTCCCGCTTCACCTTCCGCGGCAAGGCGACGCTGGCGATCCTGTTGCTGCTCACCCAGACCTTCCCGCTGGTCATGGTCATCCCGCCGATCTATCGCATCATGGGCGATCTCGGGCTCACCAACAGCCTGATCGGCCTGATCATCATCTACACCGCATTCAACACCGCCTTCGCCACCTTCCTGATGCAGTCCTTCTTCGACGGCATCCCGAAGGATCTGGAGGAGGCGGCGATGATCGACGGCTGCACCCGCGCCCAGGCGATGCGCCGGGTGATCGTGCCGCTCACGCTGCCGGGCATGGGGGCGACGCTGGGCTTCGTCTTCACCGCCGCCTGGAGCGAATTGCTGTTCGCGCTGATGCTGATCTCCAGCGACGAGCAGAAGACCTTTGCCGTCGGTCTGCTCACCTTCATCGGCAAGTTCGCCGTCGACTGGGGGCAGATGATGGCGGCCTCCATCCTGGCGCTGATCCCGGTCTGCATCTTCTTCGCCTTCCTGCAACGCTATCTCGTCACCGGCCTCACCGCCGGCGCGGTCAAAGGATAAAAGATGGCTTCCGTCACGCTGCAAAATATCGAGAAGGATTACGGCGCGCTGCGCATCCTGCACGGCGTCGATCTCGAGATCGCCGATGGCGAGTTCGTGGTCCTTGTCGGCCCCTCCGGCTGCGGCAAGTCCACGCTGCTGCGCATGATCGCCGGCCTTGAGGAGGTCACCGGCGGCGAGATCCATATTGGCGAGCGCCTGGTCAACGATGTAGCGCCCAAGGACCGCGACATCGCCATGGTGTTCCAGTCCTACGCGCTCTACCCGCATATGGACGTCTCCTCCAACATGGGCTTCAGCCTCATGCTGAAGAAGGCCGAGAAGACGACGATCGACGGCAGGGTGGGCGCCGCCGCCAGGCGGCTCGGCCTCGACCCCTATCTCGCCCGCTTGCCGCGCCAGCTCTCCGGCGGCCAGCGCCAGCGCGTCGCCATGGGCCGCGCCATCGTGCGCGACCCGAAAGTGTTCCTGTTCGACGAGCCATTGTCGAACCTCGACGCCAAGCTGCGCGTCCATATGCGCGCCGAGATCAAGGCGCTGCACCAGCAACTCAAGACCACTTCGGTCTATGTCACCCACGACCAGATAGAGGCCATGACCATGGCCGACCGCATCGTCGTCATGCATGACGGCTATGTCCAGCAGGTCGGCCGTCCGCTCGAGCTTTACGACCGTCCGGCCAACACGTTCGTCGCCGGCTTCATCGGCTCGCCGGGCATGAACTTTTTGCCGGCGAAATTTGCCAAGGGCGGCAAGGCGGACGCGGTGCTTGCCGATGGCCAGAAGCTGCGGCTGCCGGACGGCCTGCCGCTGCAGGACGGCGATGCGCTCACCATCGGACTGCGGCCCGAGCACATCAAGCTGGTCGACGATGGCGCGCTGAAGGCCGAGGTCGAGGTGGTCGAGCCGCTCGGCCTGTCGACGCAGTTCTATGTCAGGCTGGCCAACCAGCAGGTCTGCGTCTTCGTCATGGGCCGCAGCGACGTGAGGCCCGGCGACACGATCCGGCTCGCGGCCGATCCGGCCTCGCTGCATCTGTTCGATCAGGCAAGCGGCAATCGGATCGGCTAGCCCACGAACAGTGCATCCGTCCGCCGACAGGCGATGGCGTGGCCGTCGCCGAGGTCCACGGCAGTGGGCTCGGTCTCCCGGCAGGCAGGCGTGGCGAGCGGGCAGCGATCCGCGAATGCGCACCCGCCGCCCCAACCGGTCTCGGCCGAAGCTCCCGCCTGATGTGTGGCCGTCGGCGCGGCCTCGTCGGACGACGCCGCCAGCAACTGCTTCGTATAGGGGTGGTTAGGCCCGCGAAAAACCTGTTCGGAGGTGCCGGTCTCGACCAGCCGGCCGCGATAGAGCACGCCGATCCTGTCGGCCATGTAGCGCACGACCCTGAGGTCGTGGCTGATGAACAGATAGGTCGTGTCCTGGTCGCGCTGCAGGTCGTTGAGCAGGTTGAGCACCGTCGCCTGCACCGAGACGTCGAGGGCCGAGGTCGGCTCGTCCAGCACCACCACTTTCGGCGCGCCGGCGAAGGCGCGCGCGATCGCCGCCCTCTGCCGTTGGCCGCCGGACAGTGAGCGTGGCTTCTGCTCGGCGGTCGTTTCGGCCAGCCGGACGGAGCGGAGCAAGTCGGCGACGCGGTTCCTCGCATCGCTGCGGCCAAGGCCGGCAAGCCGCCGCAATGGCCGGCGGATGATCCGCCCGATCCGGTGGCGCGGGTTGAGCGTGCGGTCCGGCGATTGGAAGACCATCTGCACGTCGCGGCGCTCGCTCTGCGCGCGCCGCTCGGCGCGTGGCGCGACGGTCCGGCCGAACAGCTCGACCGAGCCTTGGCTCGGCGTCTGCAGCCCGGTGACGATCCGCGCCAGCGTCGACTTGCCGGAGCCGGATTCGCCGATCAGGCCGTAGGTCTCGCCCTGGCCGATGCCGAGGTCGACATCGTGCAGCACCGCCTGGCCGCCGAAGGAATGGCTGACGCCCTTGCAGGCGATGGCGATCTGCCTGCCGCTTTGACCGGAGTCCCTTTGAGGGGAGGCGATCGCCTCGGGGCGGTCGCGAGCGGTCCCGACGGTCTCGGCCAGCCGGCCATCCCGCTTGGTGAAGTTGAGCGCAGGGATCGAGGCGATCAGCGCCTTGGTATAGGCGTGGGCGGGGTTACCGAAGACATCCTCGGCGGCGCCGCTCTCGACTACGGTCCCCGACTGCATGACCGCGACGCGGTCGCAGGAGCGGCGGATCAGGTCGATGTCGTGGCTGATCAGCAGGATGCTGGTTCTGTGCTCGCGGCGCAGGTCGTCGAGGATGGCGATCACCTCCGACTGCACGCTGGCGTCGAGCGCCGTGGTCGGCTCGTCCATCACCAGCAGCGCCGGGTCGAGCGCAATGGCGATGGCGATGTTGGCGCGCTGCTGCATGCCGCCGGAAAGCTCATGCGGGTAAAGGTCGAGCACCCGCTCCGGATTGGCGACCCGCACACGCCGCAGCAACTCGGCCGAGCGCCAGCGGGCCTCCTCGCGGCCAACCGGCCGATGGCGCATGATCGTCTCGCCGATCTGCCTGCCGATCGTCATGGCCGGACTGAGCGCGGCGCCCGGATGCTGGTAGACGGCAGCAATGCGATCGCCCCTGAGACCGCGCAGCGCTTCGCCGGAAAGGCCGCGCATTTCGTGGCCCTGGAACTCGATTGCCGAGGCCGCCACGCGGGCATTGCCCGGCAGATAGCGCAAGATGGCCAAGGCCACCGAGCTCTTGCCCGAGCCTGACTCGCCGACCAGCCCCAAGGCCTCGCCTTGGCCGACGCTCAACGAAACGCTCTCGACGGCGGATTGCCATCCTCTTTTCCCGCCATAGGCGACGGAAAGTTTTTCCACATTGAGCACTGAAGGGGACATCCGGACCTCGAAACCACTTTCTGTCGGTGCCCTTATCAGGGGCAATCGCTTCCGCTTGTTTAGTAGATAATATCTATAAAATTACTAGAATTAAAGCCGAACGCAATCTAGCCTTTCACAATCGGGAGATTGCCGGCGCGCCGATCGACGAAGCGGCAGGGTCTCCAGGGCGGATTTGCACGGAGGCCGGCATGGCGCGAGACCACTTGATCCTGAGCGCGTTCTTCTTCAACCCGCAGGGCGACCATCGCATGTCCTGGCGGCATCCGCGCGCACCTGGTCGGGAGGTGCTCGGCTTCGATTACTATCGCGAGCTGGTCCAGGCGGCCGAGCGCGCCAGGATCGACACCATCTTCGTCGCCGACCACGTGTCGATCTGGGATTCGGTGAAGAGCGGCGTCGCGCATTACGCCAATGCCCGCCTCGAGCCGCTGACGCTTTTGTCGGCGTTGGCCGGCGTGACCAGGCATATCGGCCTCATCACCACCGCGTCGAGCTCCTACAGCGAGCCCTACAATGTCGCGCGCCTGTTCGCCTCGCTCGACCATATCAGCGGGGGCAGGGCGTCGTGGAACGTCGTCACCTCGGCGATGGACGAGGAGGCGCGCAATTTCGGCCGCGACGGCAATATCGAGCACGCCTTCCGCTATCAGCGCGCGGCGGAATTCCTCGATATCGTCAAGGGATTGTGGGACAGCTGGGAAGACGAAGCCTTGCTGTTCGACAAGGACAGCGGCAATTTCGCCAACCCCGCCAAGGTCCATGTGCTTGACCACCGCGGTGCGCATTTCAAGGTGCGCGGGCCGCTCAACGTCCCGCGGCCACCGCAGGGCCATCCGCTGATCGTCCAGGCCGGCTCGTCGGAAGACGGCAAGAACTTCGCCACCGCCCACGCCGACGCCCATTTCGCCATCTTCAGCACCAGGGAAGACGGCATCAGATACCGCCAGGACATCAACGATCGTCTCGCCCGTCACGGCAGGCGGCCGGACAGCTTCAAGATCCTGCCGGGCATATTGCCGATCGTCGCCGCTTCCGAGGCCGAGGCGCGCAACAGGCAGGAATACCTGCAAACGCTGCTCCCCGATCGCGTCGGTATCGATCTCCTGTCGAGCTGGAGCGGCATCGACCTCTCGGCCTATCCACCGGACGGCCCGCTGCCGCCGCTCCCCGACGAAAGCACCTTCAATGGTGGCCGCACCTCGCTCAACCGCGTCAGGCAGTGGGCCTCGCAGAACCTGACCCTGCGCGAGATCGCCCGCAAACTTGCCAACAGCGGCTCGGTGCCGACTGTCGCCGGCACGCCGAAGCAGATCGCCGACCAGTTGCAGGACTGGTTCGAAGCAGGCGCCGCCGACGGTTTCAACCTGATGTTCCCGCTGCTGCCCGAGGACTGGCTGCATTTCGCCGAACAGGTCGTGCCAGAGTTGCAGCGCCGCGGCGTCTTCCCGACCGAATACGCGCCTGGAACGCTGCGCGACCGCTTCGGCCTTGCCCGCCCCGCGAACCGCTTCGCAGAGCGGCGCGACAGCGCGCGCGCCGTATCCTGAAGGAGAACTGCCATGACCGCCGCACCAAGACTGCAGCCGCGCGAAGCGACCGCGCCGCAACTGATCAACGTCCTGCACAGCCCCAAGCGCATCCGCGTCAAGTTCGGCGGCCGCGTCATCGCCGACAGCCGCAACGTGCTGGTGCTGCGTTCCAACCATTTCTTGCCGATCTACCTCTTCCCGTTGTCGGCGGTCGACCAATCGCTGTTGAAGCCGTCGAAACAGGGACAGCAGCATGCCGTAGGCGGCGAGACGAAATACTGGGATGTCGAAGCCGGCGACAGGCGCGCCGCCGATGCCGCCTGGTCTTTTGTCGCCCCGCGGGACGAAAACCTTGCGCCGCTCGCCGGCCGCATCGCCTTCACCTGGAACCTCGTCGACCAATGGTTCGAGGAGGATGAAGAAGTGTTCGTCCACGCCCGCGACCCCTATGCGCGCATAGACGTGCTGCAGGGCTCCGGCCATGTCGAGATCTGGTTCGACGGCGAGCTGATCGCCGACAGCCGTCGTCCCGTGCTGTTGTTCGAAACGCACCTGCCGACACGTTTCTATCTTCCGCCGGAGGATGTCCGGCTCGACCGGCTGAGGGCCTCGTTGACGAGGACCCGATGTCCCTACAAGGGCATCGCCACCTACTGGTCCGGCGTGCTCAAGGACGGCTCGCTGCGCGAGGACATCGCCTGGAGCTACCGCGATCCGATCGCCGAGATGCCAAAGATCAAGGGGCTGATCGCCTTCTATCCGCAAGCGGTCGACCGCATCCATCTCGACGGCCAGCCGGTCTGACCCCGCCCGTCGTCCTTCACTTCATTTCAAAACCACGATTTTCACAGAGGCAAAAATGACCAAACGCAACGAAATCGACGCGCTTCGCAACCTGTCGGGCGACATCTGGAACGTCGCTGTCGACGAATACGCCAAGGGCTACCTCAAGCGCCGTGACCTGTTGAAATATGCAGCCCTGATCGGCCTGACCGGCTTCGCCGCCTCGCAAGGATTGGGCTTCTCCGGATCGGCGCGTGCCGCCACCGGCGGCGGCACGGTCCGCGTCGGGCTCGGCCAGCCGACCAAGGCGATCGACCCGGTCACGGTCACAGATCCGGCCAGCATCGGCGTCCTCAGCCAGGTCGGCGAATATCTGATCCTCGACGACCCCAGGGACGGGCTGCAGCCGAAGCTCGCTTTGTCCTGGGAAGCCGACGAGACGGCCAGGCGCTGGACCTTCAAGCTACGGCCCGGCGTGAAATTCCACGATGGCCGCACCGTCACCGCCAAGGATGTCGTGGCGAGCTTCGAACGCCTGGTCGATCCGAACAGCGGCTCGTCGGCGCTGTCCGCCTACAAGGGCATCCTGTCCAAGGGCGGCGCCAGGATCGTCGACGACGAGACGGTCGCCTTCGATCTCGACCAGTCGAACTCGAATTTTCCCTTCTACGTCTCGTCCGACGTCTACAACGCGGTGATCCTGCCGGCTGACTATGCCGGCGACTTCGAGAAGAACTTCAACGCGACCGGCCCTTTCAAGCTCGAATCCTTCCGCCCCAAGCAGGGCGCGACCTTCGTGCGCAATCCCGACTATTGGGGCGACAAGGCGCTGCCCGACCGGGTCGAGATCAAGTTCTTCGACGACGAGCAGGCGCAGGTCGTGGCGCTGCAAGCCGGCCAGCTCGACGTCATCCCGAGCACCACGCGCCTGGAACTGGCGATCGAGGGCAATGCCAACTTCAAGCTGCTGAGCGTGCAGGCCAGCTCGCATGACGCGGTGCATCTCAGGACCGACCAGGCGCCGTTCACCGACAAGCGCGTCCGCCGTGCGCTGGCGCTCACCCTCGACCGCGAGGCGATCGTGAAGGGTCTGCTGAAAGGCCGCGCCATCGCCGGCAACGACACGCCGTTCGCGCCGATCTTCCCCTCGGCAGACCCGTCGGTGCCGCAGCGCAAGCAGGACATCGCCGAGGCCAAGCGGCTGCTCGCCGAGGCCGGTGTCCCCGACGGTTTCGAGGTGACGCTCACCACCGAACGCGCCTACGACATTCCCGACTACGCCGTGATCATCCAGAATTTCGCCAAGAAGGCCGGCATCGACATCAAGCTCAACGTCCTGCCGCAGGACGCCTATTATGGCTCGGCGACCTTCGGCAGCTCGCCCTGGCTGGATTCCAATCTCGGCATCACCGATTTCGGCCATCGCGGCACGCCCGACATCTTCCTCAACGCGACGCTGAAGAGCGACGGTGCGTGGAACGCCGCGCATTTCAAGAATGCGGACTATGACGCGTTGCTTGTCGACTACGGCAAGGCGCGCGACCTGCAGGCGCAGCGCATCGCGGCCGGCAAGATCCAGACCCTGCTGCTCGACGAGACGCCGGAGATCATCAGCTACTTCTCGCAATATAGCCGCATCGCCAGCACCAAGGTCGAGGGCGTGCGCTTCACGGCGATCTCGCATCTGCTGCTCGACCGCGTTTCCTTCGTCCAGGCATGATGCGGAAACGTCAAGCCGGTCGGGGCGCCGGATGCTGACCGGTCGTGTCTTGTCGGCGCGCATTGCCTCGCTGCTGCTCACCCTGTGGCTGGTCGGCGCGCTGGTCTTCCTCGCCGGGCAGGTCCTGCCCGGCGATGTCGCGCGCGTCATGCTCGGTCCCTTCGCGGACGCGCAAGCCGTCGCGGCGCTGAACAGGCAACTCGGCGCCGACCAGCCTGTGTTTGTCCAATACTGGCGCTGGTTCAGCGCCGCGCTCACCGGCGACTTCGGCACGTCGCTATCCATGCGCGCGCCGGTCGCGCCCTTCGTGCTGGCAAGCCTCGGGCGCTCGGCCGCGCTTGCCGGCGTCATCCTTTTGTTTCTCGTGCCGCTGGGTGTCGGCGCGGGCATCGTCGCCGGCCTCAACCAGGGCCGGCTTGCCGATCGGCTGATCGTGCTCGCCGGCGTCTCATTCGGCATCGTCCCGGACTTCGTGTCAGGGCTGCTTCTGCTCCTGGTCTTCGGCCTGTGGCTAAACTGGCTGCCGATCACCGGCGCCGCGCCGCGGGACGCGGGCTTCTGGACGAGCGGTTATTATCTCATCCTGCCGGCGCTGCCGCTGGTGCTCAACCTCGCCGGCTATCTGGCGCGCATGACGCGGGCGGGCGTCATCGAGGCATTGGCGGCGGACTATACGCGCACCGCCACGCTGAAAGGGCTGGGTCGTGGGCAGGTGATTGTCCGCCACGTGCTGCCGAACGCGCTGACGCCGACGATTGCCGTGCTTGCGACGCAGAGCGGCTACATGCTCGGCGGGCTGGTGGTGATCGAAGCGCTTTTCGGCATCCAGGGCCTCGGCAACCTGGTGCTGAATGCCGCCAGGTCGCGCGACTTCCCGATGCTGGAAGCAGGCGTGCTGGTCATGGCGACGATCTTCGTGCTGTCCGCGGCCGCAGGCGATCTCGTGCAGGCGCTGCTCGATCCGCGGCAAAGGCGCCGAACCCTGTCATGATGGAGCTAATGGAGTTTCCGGCGCCCTCGCGAGCGCCCTTGGCTTTCCGCCTTGCCGAAAGCCTGGGCCGTGCCCTTCGTACGCTTCCGGCATCCGTCGCCATCGGAGCGCTCATCCTCGCCTTCTGGATCGCCTGCGCTCTGTTCGGCGACCGCCTTGTCCCCTACGATCCCTATGCCGAGGATTTCCTCGCCACGCTGACGCCGCCGGACGCCGCGCACTGGTTCGGCACCGATCATCTCGGCCGCGATGTGTTCTCCCGCATCATCGCCGGATCGCGCGATATCCTGCTGGTGGCGCCCCTCGCGACGTTGGGCGGCGTCGCCGTCGGCACTATCATCGGCCTGGTGCTCGGCTATTTCGACGGCTTGGTCGATGCGATCGGCGCCAGGCTGCTCGACACGCTGATGGCCTTTCCTTTCATCGTGCTCGTCACCATGACGCTGGTGGCGCTCGGGCCTTCGAACCTCACCGTCGTCCTGGTGATCGCCGTCGCCTATGCGCCGCTGGTGGCCAGGACAGTGCGCGCCGCGGTGCGTGAGCAGAAAGAGCGCGAATATGTAAGCGCGGCCCGCCTCGGCGGCGAGAATTCACTTGCCATCATGGTGCTGGAAATCCTGCCCAACATCAGGGAGACGATCCTGATAGAGCTCGTCACGAGGCTGGGCTATGCCTTCTTCTCCATCGCCACGCTGAGCTTTCTCGGCCTCGGCATCCAGCCGCCCTCCGCCGACTGGGGCCTGGCGGTCGCCGAAGGCTACGGCTTCCTCACCGGCGGCAAATGGTGGGTCGTGGTCTTCAACTCGGGCGCGATCGTCTCGCTGGTCATGGCCACCAATCTGATCGCTCAAGGGGTCGGCGCGTTCGAGAACGTCGAACGGTGAATTGCGGCTCTTGATGATTTTGCTCTGCTAAACTCCTGTTGATTCGTCTCGACAGGAAAAGGCATGAGCAAGGCCCTCGGCACATTCGCACTGGTCACGGTTTTGAGCGCGTTGCTGATGGCGCTGTCATTGGCGGTGGCGAGGCATGGCTACCCCTATGGCGCGTATGGCGTGAAGCGCCTCGACGGCATTGCCGACGCCGGCTCGTTCCTGGCGATCGCCGCCATCTATTTCTTTGGCGCGATGCTGATGATGATCCTGCCGATCCGCGCCGCCGGCATCGTGCTGACCCACGCCGCCGACGCGATCTTCTGGGCGACGATCATGCTGTTCGCGACCATCGTCGGCTCGCTGCTCGCCAGATGGGCTTTCGGCCAGCACGAAGTGCTTTGGGCGCTCGTCAATTGGCGCTTCCTGTTCGTCGCGGCGATAGTGGCCGCGCATATCACCATGAACGATCTTCGCCGCAATGTCCTGCTCAGAAGCCTGTTCTTCGTGGTCTTCGGCGCAGTCACGCTCGCCTGCCTTTTCTGGTCCTTTTCGACCTGACGGGAACGGGTCCTGGGTTTAAGATCGCGGGTAGACCTCCTGTGGGACAATGACTATATCATTTGTCTGACAATTGACCTGGCGGTAGTCGCCGCGACCAATTTCGAAGGAATGACCATGACCGTGATGCGTAAGAACCTTATCGACGGCGAGTGGCTCGGCGAGCCTGGCTCGCGCAACATCAATCCCTCGAACACCAACGATGTTGTCGGCGAATATGCTTCGGCTGGCCCGGAGCAGGCAAAGCAGGCCATCGCGGCCGCCAAGGCGGCCTTTCCGGCCTGGTCGCGCTCGGGGCCTCTTGCCCGTCATGCGGTGCTGAAGAAGACCTCCGACGAGATCATGGCGCGCAAGGACGAGATCGGCCGGTCGCTCGCCCGCGAGGAAGGCAAGACGCTGGCCGAGGGCGTCGGCGAGACGATCCGCGCCGCGCAGATCTTCGATTTCTTCGCCGGCGAGACGCTGCGCCTGTCGGGCGAGATGGTGCCGAGCGTGCGGCCGGGCGTCGGCGTCGAGATGACCCGCGAGGGGGTGGGCGTCGTCGGCATCATCACGCCATGGAATTTCCCGATCGCCATTCCAGCCTGGAAGATCGCGCCCGCGCTGGCCTACGGCAACACCATCGTCTTCAAACCGGCCGAGCTGGTGCCCGAAAGCGCCTGGACCATCGTCGATATCCTGCACCGCGCCGGCCTGCCCAAGGGCGTGCTCAACCTCGTCATGGGCAAGGGCTCGGTGGTCGGCCAGGCGATGCTCGACAGCCCCGACGTCAACGCCATTTCCTTCACCGGCTCGGTCGGCACGGGCAAGCGCGTCGCCGCGGCGAGCGTGGAGCACATGCGCAAGTTCCAGCTCGAGATGGGCGGCAAGAACCCGCTCGTCGTGCTCGATGACGCCGATATCGCCGTCGCCGTCGATTGTGCCATCAACGGCGCCTATTTCTCGACCGGTCAGCGCTGCACGGCGTCGTCGCGCCTGATCGTCACCGACGGCATCCACGACCGTTTCGTCGATGCGGTGAAGGAGCGCCTCGACAAGCTCGTCATCGGCGACGCGCTGGACGCCAAGACCCAGATCGGCCCCGTCGTCGACCAGACCCAGCTCAAGCAGGATGAGGACTATATCGCCATCGGTCGCCAGGAAGGCGCCGAGCTCGCCTTCGGCGGCGATCGGCTGGAGCGTGGCACGCCCGGCTTCTATCTCAGGCCTGCGCTCTTCCTCGGCGCCACCAACGCCATGCGCATCTCGCGCGAGGAGATATTCGGCCCGGTCGCCAACGTCATCCGCGTCAAGGATTACGACGAGGCGCTCGGCGTTGCCAACGACACGCCGTTCGGCCTGACCTCCGGCATCTGCACGACCAGCCTGAAGCACGCGACCCATTTCAAGCGCAATTCCGAGGCCGGCATGGTGATGGTCAACCTGCCGACGGCGGGCGTCGACTTCCATGTGCCGTTCGGCGGCCGCAAGGGCTCGAGCTATGGTCCGCGCGAGCAGGGCCGCTACGCGATGGAGTTCTACACCACGGTGAAGACGGCCTATACGTTCGCCGGCTGATCCAGCCCGGGAGGGGATAGATGACGTCGAGCATGGCCGATATGACGTGGCTCAACCCGCCGCCGCGCCACGCTTTCGGCGACGATACGCTCACCGTCCGCACCGGCAAGGACACGGATTTCTGGCGCGAGACTTTTTACGGTTTCTGGCGCGACGACGGTCACTTCCTCTATCGGCCTGTCGAAGGCGACTTCTCCGCTGAAGTCACTGTCAGGGGTGACTACAAGGTGCTTTACGATCAGGCGGGGCTGATGCTGCGCGTCAGCGAAACGCACTGGATCAAGGCCGGCATCGAATACACCGATGGCCTGGCCTACTTCTCCGTCGTCGTCACCAACGACACCTCCGACTGGTCGCTGGTCGCCATTGCCGCCGGCCAGGACGGCGTCAGGATCCGGCTGACCCGTCATGCCGAGGCGATCCGCATCCAGTATCTGGACGCCTCGGATGGCCATTGGAAACCGGTGCGGCTGGCCTATTTCCCGATATCGGGAACCGTGGATGTCGGCGTGATGTGCTGCTCGCCGCAGCGTGAAGGTTTCGAGGCGACCTTTTCCGGCTTCACGATAGGGCCGGCGATTTCGAGGGACCTGCACGATTGAGCCTCGTAAAGCCGGCTGTCTTTCGCGGCAACCGGGAAAGGGGTAAGACGGGTGTGTCGCCTGACCCGAAGGGCCCGATGCCGCCGAACGCTCCGCTGATCCTGTTCTGGACGAGCTATTTCGGCCGATCCGTCGACATCGCGGCCATGGCGCAATGCGCGGTACCCGTCGAGTGGACCAACGACCGGCGACGGCTTGCCGAGGCCGATGCGGTGGTGTTCCATTTGCCGAATTCTCAAGAGATCGGCGACGCCCGCAAATATCCCGGTCAGCTCTGGGTTGCCTGGTCGATGGAGAGCATCGTCAATTACCCCGTAATGACCGATGCGGCTTTCATGCGGCACTTCGACATCGTCATGACCTATGAAGCCGGGTCGGACGTCTGGACGCCTTATCTGCCGAGGGCAAGCTGGTGGGAAGCCGCGCGACATGCTCCGATAACGCCCAGGCCCGAGCGCGCCCCGGCGGTGCATTTCCAGTCATCGAGCTTTAACAAGAGCGGTCGCGATAAATTCATCGCCGAACTGTCCAGGCACATCGCGGTCGATTGCTACGGCCGCTACCGGCCCAACCGCGAGATCACCGGTCCTGATCTCGGCCGGCAAACCAAGCTCGAAACCATTGGCCGCTATCGCTTCTGCCTGGCGCTCGAGAATTCGATCGCGCCCGACTACGTTACCGAGAAGATGTTCGATCCGCTCGCCGCCGGCACCGTGCCCATCTATCTCGGCGCGCCCAATGCCGCCGAGTTCGTCCCGGACAATTCCTACATCGACGCCGCATCCTTCAAAGTACCGGCGGAACTGGCGGCCTACCTTCGCCATCTCATCGAGACGCCGCAGGCCTATGCAGCCTATCTTGCCTGGCGATCGAGGCCGCTGCCTGAGAAACTGGCGGCTCGAGTTGCCGGGCTTGACACGCATCCGTACTGCCGGCTTGCCCGGCTCATCGCCGAGCGCCTGACGCGGCACGGCATGGGCCGGTTGCCAGGCAGACCATCGCTGCCCTTCGGCATCAGAACATTTCTGCGTACCAGGCTGCGCCGTTGGAAAGCTGCCCGCCGCGGCAGGCCGATGTAATACGGGCGCTTACCACGGCACGTGAAGGATCTCGACCTTGGGCAGGCCGATCGGGCGGATACCCAGATCGTTGGCGAGCACGCCAAAGGCCTCCGTTTCGATCAGGTCGCTATAGGGGATTTCCGGAAAGCGAAGGCCGCCGCGATGCAGGGTCGCGTCGACGAGAAGCATGGTGCCGCCGACCCCGTCGAGGCCGATGCTGTCGAGATGCCTGACGTCGCTGAGATGGAGGCGGCTGTAGGAGTAGGCCGGAGGTTGATGGATGCCGCCATGTATCTCGCGATAGTAGCGATAGTCCTTCTCCCTGCGCACGCTGACGAAGCTGTTGAGGTCGAAACTGTCGCCGCCGGCGATCCTGACGCAATTGGGAACCACGATTCGGTGCCCGCCTTCGATAAGCCGGCTCAGTATATCGCCGGGAAATCGCCATACGTCGATATCCACCCACAACGCCCAGTCGTCGCCCGGGCCAAGACCATGGTCGATCAGGTGATTGCGCACCTTCGCGATGGCGCCGCGCCTTGTGCGCTGCAGGCGTCGTTTGGCACGCTTCGATCGATCGATCGGGACGCCTGTCTGTCTCTGCAGCAAGACCACGTCGCGATAGACGCCGGCCAGCGGTGCCACCGCTTGCTGCAGTCGCTCCCAGCTTCCGTCCACGCTGTCGCCCTCACAAAAGACCAGCTTGATCCTGTCCTTCGGGTAGTCGAGTGCGCCGACGGCATCGAGGAAGGGCTGGATATGATCCGCAGCGTCGCGCAGCGGCACCAGAATGGCGACGTTGCGGCCAGTCGGGGCCGGCGCCGCGAGGGCCGCCTGGCTCACGCCCTGCTTGGCGGCCGCTTCGCTTAGATGGGCGCCGCGCGTCAGATGGTGCCAGGATCGGGCGATATGCGTGCGCATATTGGCTCGCCATCCCGGCACCGGGGCGGGTGTCCACCAAGTGCCGGCCCAATGGTGGACGGAAAGGGTAGGCTTTCCGGAAGTGTCCAGGCGCCCAGCCGAGTCGATGGGCGCGAACAGCGCCGAAGGATGGATGGCGAAGGCGGACTGATCGTTGTAGCTGAGCTGAGCCGAAGTCATCACGCATGGGCCCGTCGCGTCGATGGCTTCCTTGGCGTGAGCCAGTCCCGGCAGCAGGGACAGGAGGTGAAGCCAGAAGGGATGGCCAGGCGGGCTGGCCATCGTGCCGTTGAACAGAAGATATGGCAGCCGGCGGAAATCGGCCTGCACCCGTGCATGCGTCTCCGGTTCCTTGCAGACCACGATCCGGTCCTCGCTGACCAGCGGATCGAAGGGGGCCACGCATTCGCAGTCGATATCGGCGTAGATGCCGCCGAAATGATGAAGAAGCAGATACCGTCCGGCATCCGCTCTCAGCACGCCGCTCTCATAGCTGCAAAAGGTCGGCAGGAATCCGGGATAATGGCCGGCGACGAATTCGAGCAGCCGTCGATCGTTCCAGAACATCATCGTCCAGTCCGGATGGTGCCGCTTCCAGCTCTCGACATAGGCCTGGAACCGCGTCGGTATCTGGTCGGTCTTCCAGGTCTGGTGCAGGATCTTGGGGATCATCGAAGGCTCGTTGTGCAACGGTTCATCGGAAGCGGTCGCCCAGAGCCAGGCCATGGCGCACCGCGTCACGGATCGCCTCCGGCCCGAAGCGGGCCCAGGCCGTGTCATAGGCATGGGCGCGCAATCCGGCCATGCGAGCGGGATCGGAACAAAGCCCGATCGCAAGCTCGGCCAAGCCCTCGTCGGTGTCGGACAAAAACAGGTCCTCGCCATCGGCAAGGTCGAGTCCCTCCGCCGCCAGCGGCGTCGCGATCACCGGAACGCCCGCGGCCATCGCCTCGATGATCTTGATACGCGTTCCGCCCCCCATCCGGAGCGGGACGATGCAAAGATGCGAGGCCGACAGCAGCGGCCCCGTGTCCTCGGGATTCTCGATCACGCTGACGCCGTCGAGCTCCGACAGCGCGCGGACGGCCGGATCGGGCGCGCGGCCAGCCAGGAGCAATCTTGACCTTGGCAAAGCCCGCCGGATGTATGGCAAGATGACGCGTGCCAGCCGCTCGGCCGCGTCGACATTCGGCCTGTAGCCGAGGTGGCCGACAAACAGGATCACCGGAAAGCCGTTGGACATATCGGGTGGCGCCGGCAGTGTCCGCGGAGGGGCTCCCGCCCGTGGAATGCCGTTCGGCACGACATCGATCGGCGTCGGGTTCGCAACGATGCTCCCAAGCCGTTTCCGATCCATCCTTGAACAGACCCAGATGCGATCGACGATGTCAGCCGCCTTTCGTTCCAGCCATCTTATGCCGGGAGAGATGGCAGGCGGATCGCCGGGTGGCGTTTGGGCGGCAAGGTCGGACTCGACATTATGCATGTCGAGGATGAGCTGTCCGGTCAGCGGCCGCAAAGGCCGCAACAGTTTGAACAATATAATGCTCTCGACCACGATCGTGTCCGGGCGCAGTTCACGGATCAGCGCCTTGAGGCGCGTCAGGGCAAGTCGCGAAATCCGTACCTCGCCCCTGATCCTGCCCCAGCCCAATGAGCGCGAGCGCTTGTCGGAACTTGCGGTCAGGCAGACCATGCGTATGCCGTGCGGTCGCTCCGGATTGGCCGGAGGTCGCAGCGAAGCAAGGCAGACGGGTCCGAATTCCGCCGCCGCCACGGCGTTGCCGTAGGTCCTGAGATCGGCGCCGGAAGCTGGCGGATGGGCCGGGTCGAAGCTGATGATCAAGGTGCGCCGAGGCGCCGAGGGATCGGGCGCCGAGGGTCTGTTTCTCGCCAGCCGGCCGATGCGGATCCTGGCTCGATATTGCAGCGCCTTCCAGCTTCGGCCGAGTTCCCTGTGCGCCAGGACAGCGCGCATCATGCCGGCGGCATCCGCGTACATCCCGTGCTTGATGAGCTGGCGCGCGATGCGCTGTGCTATCCAGGCTTTTCGCCATTTCAGCGCTTCCCGCTCGATGCCGGCGGCCGCGAGGCCGTTGAGTTCGCGCGCTATGGCGAGGAAGGTCTTGCGCGGCGCCGTGATGAAGCGCCGCGTCATCCGTTCCTCGTCATGGTGGTAGAGGAGCACCGGCATGTCGATCGTGACGACGTCGGCGCGAGTGAGCACGGCGGCCCAGTAGCATGTGTCCTCGTCGAGGCCGATCGTTTCGGGAAAGCGAATGCCGGCTGCCGCCCCGCGGGCGACCAGCGCGCTCCCCATGGCGATCGGCCACAGTTCGTTGCGAAGATAGCGGCTCGTGTTCAAGCACCTGTCCGGGCTGTAGCCATGCGGCGTCTTGACCTTGTCCGGCCGGCCTTTCGTGCGCCTTATGCTCGCCCCGACCGCCAGCCCGGCGCCGCTTCGGGCCAGGGTTGCTCGCAGCGCCAGGAGACTCCCGGGCATCACCTCGTCGTCGGCATCCAGGAAGAAGACGAAGTCGCCCCTGGCCCGGGAAATCCCTGCATTGCGCGCCGCGCCGGGATTGCCCAGCCGGCCCCTTGCCACGTCCATTGGCAGCCCGAGGCGTCGGGCGACCTCCAATGCAATGTCCGCCGTGCCATCATCGGATCCATCGTCGACCAGCAAAATCTCGCGGATAGCGGGCTTGTCGGGTAAAAGGCTGCTCAGCGCCACCTCGATCGTCGCCGCGGCATTCCTTGCCGGGATAATGACGGTGATGTCGGCCGCCACGCGTCGGCCGCTCATTGCCGTTCGAAGAAACCGCGCTTGAGCAGGCGGTCATAATGATGTTTGAGCATCGACACCGGGCGCAGCGAAAGACTGTCGAGACTGTCGACGATTTGCGGCTCGATGTCGAATGGCGACCGGCTTTCGACCCAGCTATAGGATGAGCCGTCCTTGAGCACCGAAGGAGAACCTGCCACATAGCCGCCGAGCGCCTTGACGTGACCGACACGGCGCAAGCCGAAATGAAGGCTGGACGAGACCACCGGTTCACGCGTCCTCAGATAGACGTGAAACCCGCTCGGCGTTCTTGCTATCGGCGTAGCATTCGCGATCGCCTTGTGATCGGCAAACCAGGCGCGATAGCCGACGGCGTCGTCGAAATCGAGGATCATCAGGTTCAGGAATCCTCCCAATATGCCGACATTGCCGGCGAAGCCGCGAAACCAGCGCGCGATGTCGCCGCTGCCCGGCGGCTTCTGCGCCAGCTGGAAGGTGATGGCGGTGAAGGCCAGCTCCTTCAGATCCTTGCGCAATGTCCGCAGATGCAACGGATCGTACTCCATGGCCGCGAGATCGAGGTGCTTGCCACCAGCGCGAAGCGGCAGGCATATGTAGCCGCGCTCGAGCAGCTTCATGACATAGTCGGTCAGCACCCCGGACTGCATGCACTTGCGCCCCGCAAGCTCGGTACCGAAAATTCCCCTGATCTTCATTAGCCAGCCGTGTTTTAGTCAAGCGCTGGTTCGCAATTGAATCTCTTGAATCCCTGGTCGCCCCGCCATTTGCCGCTTCCTAGAGCGTTTCACCGTTTCACGGAAACGGCGAACCGCTCTACCCCTTTGTTTTTACGCAATTCCGGACGGAAAACCGCTCTCACTTTTCCTGGAATTGCTCTAGGCTTCCATCCGGTGCTGGAAGAACTGCAGGAACAGCTCGCGCTCGGTGGTGATGTCGAGCTTCTCATAGATGCGTCGGCGGTGGTTCTTCACCGTGCCGACGGTGATGCCGAGCCGCTCGGCGATGTTGGCGGTCGGATGCCCGGCGAGGATCAGCTGCACCAGCTCGCGCTCGCGCAGTGAGAGCTCCGGCCACAGGCTTTCCGGTATTCTGGGCTTCTGCTGTGGCGAGGCGCCGGGGCCGCTCGGCGCCGAGGTGCGTGAAAAGTCCGAGCCGCGCGCCTTGATGTCCAGCGCGTGCAGCGCCTGGAACACCGGCAGCCGCTCTGTCAGCAACGCGATCTCGCTGTCCTTGAACGACACGGTCGAGCGGTCGAGAAAGATGCCGAGGCACCAGTCGCCGCCGTCGGCCAGCATGATGCCGACCTCATCGCAGATCTCGGACTGGGCGAGGAAGCCGGCTATGTATTGGCCGCGCTTGGCTTCCTCGTCGGCCAGACCTTTCAGCGGCATGATGCCGAGCCGGCGCTCGCGCCGCCACGAGGCGTAGAAGGGGTCGAAGACGTAGTAATTGTCGAGGTAGCGCCGCACCATCTCGTCCGAGAAGCGCCGGTGCTTGAGGAATTCCGGCGTCCTGGTCGCCGAATAGCGCGTCACCGTCACCAGGTCATGCGCGATGTCGGCGCCGATCAGGTCGATCAGGCAGTCGACATGCCGTTCGGTGCCGGTGGCGGCGATCGCCTTGGCCAGCGGCGCCCAGATATTGCCCATGCGCATGCCCTTTTCTCGGCGAACCGCGCCGCGCGGTCATTGTGTCTTTAGGCATATGGCGCGAACCGCGCGATCGAATCTAGCCTGAGGTCACTCTCGGCAAGGGAAAGCGACCCGTGGACCAGATCACTACCAATCCAATCGTCATCGGCATCGACGCCGGCGGCACCATGACCGACACGATCCTTGTCGATCAGGACGGTCACTTCAAGATCGGCAAGTCGGCGACCACGCCGAAGAACGAGGCCGAGGGTTTCCTCGCCTCGGCCGAGGACGCGGCGGACGCCTGGGGCATCTCGCTGCAGGACCTGTTCTCCGGCGTCAACGTGGTGCTCTATTCCGGCACCGGCATGCTCAACACGCTGTTGTCGCGCACCGGCCGCAAGCTCGGGCTGATCACCACCAAGGGCCTGGAGGACATGATCCTGATGGGCCGCGGCCTGCAGGCCTGGGCGGATTACTCCTATGCCGACCGCCTGCACGCCGTCACCCATCATCACCCCGATCCGCTTGTGCCGCGCCGCCGCACCCATGGCGTCACCGAGCGCATCGACCAGTTCGGCGACGTCATCCTGCCGCTCTACGAGCATGAGGTGCGTGCCGCCGCCAAGAAGCTGATCGCCGACAAGGTCGAGGCGATCTGCATCATGACCATCTTCTCGCATGTCAATCCGGTGCATGAGAAGCGCATCGCCGAGATCTGCCGCGAGGAGATCGCCGCTGCCGGCGTCGACATCCTCGTATACACCAGCCACGAAGTGCGCCCGGTCATCCGCGAGCAGTCGCGGCTGAATTCGGTGCTGATCGAGGCCTACGCCACCTCGCGCGGCCGCAAGCAGCTCAAGGGTATCGAGGACGTCTCGAAGAAATACGGCTTCAAGTATGGCGTGCAGACGCTGCTTTCCTTCGGCGGCCTGACCTCCATCAACCATCCGCGCCTGCATGAGACGATGATCTCCGGGCCGATCGGCGGCATACTGGGCGCAGCCTATGTCGGCAAGCTGATCGGCAATGACTCGCTGATCTGTTCGGACATGGGCGGCACGTCCTTCGACATGGGTGTCATCACGCGCGGCCAGACGCGGATCGAGAACGAGCCGCTGATGGACCGTTTCAAGCTCAACGTGCCGACGCTGCATCTCGACACGATCGGCGCCGGCGCCGGCATGATCCTGAAGGTCGATCCGCTGACCAGGAAGGTTTCGCTGGGGCCGGAAAGCGCCGGCTCCGATCCCGGTCCGATCTGCTTCGCCAAGGGTGGCACCGAGCCCACGATCGCCGATTGCGATGCGATCCTCGGCCGCCTGAACCCGCATTATTTCCTCGGCGGCAAGGTCGTGCTGCAGGTCGAGAAGGCAAGGAAGGCCTTCGAGGAAAAATGCGCCCGCGTGCTGGGCGTCGGTGTCGAGGAAGCCGCCGAAGGCATGATCGAGATGCTCGAGGCCGACGCCAACAACGCGCTGCGCCGCGTCATTTCAGGACAGGGAATCCACCCGTCGGAATTCACGCTTTTGTCCTATGGCGGCTCCGGCCCGCTGCATCTCGCCGGCTGCTCCAGGGGCATCGGCTTCAAGGACATCATCACCTTCCAGTTCGCCGCCGCCTTCTCGGCCTTCGGCTGCACCACCGCCGATTTCATGCGCCGTCACTCGGTGTCGACGCAGATCGACATCGGCGCCCGCGCCAGCGATGACGAATTGCAGGCGTTCGGCGCGAAGGTCACCGGCGTGTGGGACGATCTGACCAAGGCCGCGGTCGAGGAAATGGTCGCCGACGGTCACGCGCTCTCCAAGATCAAGACCGTGCCGTTCCTGATGATGCGCTACACCGGCCAGCTCGAGGACGTCGAGGTGATGGCGCCGCTGTCGGCCATCGGTTCGGCCGAGGACATGCGCAAGGTCATCGCCGAATTCGAGGCGGTCTACGCCAAGGTCAACCACCGCGTTTCGCGCTACGGCGAGGCAGGCTTCTCGATCACCGAGCTCGGGCTGATCGCCACCGCCGACAAGGTGAAGCCGATGCTGGTCAAGCGCCCGCTTGGCAAATCCGATCCGGCTTCGGCCCACAAGGGCGTGCGCGAAGCCTATATCGGCGGCCGCTGGCACAAGGCCAATCTCTACGAGATGGATTTGCTCCAGCCCGGCCATGAGGTCGTCGGCCCGGCCATCATCGAACATCCGGCGACGACGCTCGTCGTCCACCCGCAGGACCGCGTCCATATCGATGAATGGACGCTGCTGCACTACACCCACGCTTGAGAAGGGCGAACGCCATGCTGGACAAACCCGCCTCCGCGCTGCGCATCCGCGAACGGCTGATCGAATCCGAACGGCTGATGGAAGAGACCGGTTGCTATGACGGCATCACCGAGCTCGAACTGCGCAACCAGGACCCGCTGAAGTTCGAGACGCTGCACACCAAGCTGCGCGCCTATTGCGTGTCGGCTCGCGAGATGGCGCGGCGCATCTCCGCTTCGCCCGGCGTGCGCGAGGTCGGCGAGATGGTCGTCGCCATCTACACGCCGGAAGGCGACGCGATAGCGCTCTCCAACGGCATCATGGTGCATGTGCACACGATGAGCCGCTTCATCAAATGGATGATCCGCAACGGTTACGAGGAGAACCCGCGGATCCGCGACGGCGACATCTTCGCCAACAACGACGCCTTCATCGGCACCGTGCAGGTGCCGGACGTGATGGACGTGGTGCCGATCTTCCATTCTGGCAAGCTGGTCGGCTGGGCCGGCGCCGTCTGCCACGAGCTGGAGGCCGGCGGCATCACGCCCGGCGGCGACGTGGCGCTCGCCCAGGAACGCTTCACCGAAGGCTTGTTCGTCTGCGCGGAAAAAGTCGGCGAGAACGATGAACTGCGCCGCGACTACGTCATCCGCTGCGAGCGCAACCTGCGGATGCCGATCTACTGGGTGCTCGACGAGAAGGCCAAGGTCGCCTCCTGCATAGACATGCGCGAAAGCGTCAAGGCGCTGATCGACGAGATCGGCCTCGACTACTGGATGCAGGTGTCGAAGGAGTTCATCGAGGAAGGCCGCCGCGCCCAGCTCGCCCGCACCCGCCAGCTCACCGTGCCCGGCATCTATCGCGGCCACACCTTCTACGGCCATGTCACCGCGGGCAAGCCCGGCTACCAGCCGCTCGGCGATCCCGACTGGCTCTACAACATGCCGATCGAGATGGAGATCACCACCGACGGCAAGATCATCATGGACTTCGAGGGCACGCAGCCCTGGGGCTACCATTCGATGAACTGCACGCCGGCCGGCATGGACGGCGGCATGTTCGTTACCCTGACCCAGCACATGAACTTCGAGGGCCTGGTCAATGACGGCGCCTGGATGGCGACCGAGCTGAAGCTGCCCGCCGGCACCTGGACCAACCCTGACAACGAGATGGTGGCGACCGCCACCTCCTGGGCGCTGCTCTTGCCCGCCTATGGTGTCTTCCAGCGATTGCTTTCGCGCTCCTTCATCGCGCGCGGCTTCGTCGAGGAAGCCTTTGTCGGCCAGGTCAACAGCCCGATGATCGAGATGGGCGGCGAGAGCCAGTACGGCACGCCCTTCGGCATGGCGCATTTCGAATGCGCCGCCGCCGGTTCCGGCGCCCTGGCCATCAAGGACGGGCTCGATACCGCTTATGTCGGCTGGAACCCGGAATCCGACATGGGCAACATCGAGATTTGGGAACAGAACATGCCGATGCTCTATATCGGCCGCTCCATCGTTCCCAACTCCGGCGGCGCCGGCAAATATCGCGGCGGCTGCTCCTTCCTGTCGACCTGGCTGGTCTCGAAGACCGACCATCTGCGGCTGGTCACGTCCGAGCATTCCTCGCGCGTCTTCGACAATGGCGGTCTTTGCGGCGGTTACCCGGCGCCGACCTGCCAGAAGCATCGCGCGGTGCGCGACTCGAACATCTTCGATCTTGCCGGGAACGGCGCGCCGCTGGCGCATCACACCGGCACCAATCCGTACCGCTCGGAACTGGAAGTGCGGCTGGAAGGCGAGCATGTGACGCTGGAAGGTCCCTACATCACCGCGCCGCACAAGACGGGCGACGTCTTCACCCATTCCTACAATGGCGGCGGCGGTTACGGCGACGTGCTGGAGCGCGATCCGGTCAAGACGGCCTGGGACGTCGAGAACGGCTTCCTGACCAAGGAAGCGGCGGAAGGCATCTTCGGCATCGTGCTCGACGAGGACAAGGAAGGCTTCCCAGTCGCCAATATAGAAGCCACCAAACGCCACCGCGCCGAGATGCGGGCAAGGCGCCTAGCGCGCGCAAGGCCGGTTTCCGAATGGATCGCCAAGGAGCGCGAGCGGGTGAAGGCAGCCGATTTCGCGCCCGAGGTGAAGAAGATGTATGCCAGCGCGATCAAGCTGTCGCCGCGCTTCACCAAGGACTTTTCGACCTTCTGGGATGTCGATGCCAAATCGACCTTCGGCGTGGAGTAAGGGACCATGACCTCATACAGCAAGGAAGTCATCGCCGATCTGGTTGCCGGCACGCTGCCATGGCCGCAGACGCGCCGCATCATGAGCGCCTACAAGGACGACGATCGTTTCTTCAAATATGTCGCGGTGCTGCAGGATCGCGTCGGCTGGAAAGACCCGATCCTGCTGCCTGTCGGCGACCATCTCTTCATCTGCCAGAGCGGCGGCGAGCGGGTGACGAAATGCGAATGCGGCCACTCCTTCGGCGACTACCGCAAGAACTGGAAGCTGAAGGCCGCGATCATCGTGCGTGACAGCGAGGAATCGCTGCGCGAGATTTATCCCAACAGCGATCTGCCGGACCCGGACTGGATGGAGATCCGCGAATTCATCTGCCCGCAATGCGGCACGCTGCATGAGGTCGAGGCGGCCGCCCCCGGCTATCCGATCGTGCACGATTTCGAGCCGGATCTCGAAGGCTTCTACCGCGATTGGCTGGGCAAGCCGCTGGAGTCGTCCAACAAGGGAGGGTGATGCCGAAAATGAGCCGCGTCGCAGGCAAGGTGGCGTTCGTTACCGGGGCCGGGCTCGGCCTCGGTCGGGCGTCTTCGCTTCTTCTGGCGTCGGAAGGCGCCAGGTTGGTCGTCAGCGACATAGACGAAAGCCTCGCGGCCAGCACGGCGGCTGAGATCGTCAAGGCTGGCGGCGAGGCGCTGGCGTTGCGCCACGATGTGTCGAAGCCCGAGGACTGGCCCGCCGTCATGGCGGCGGTCGAGCAGCGCTTCGGGCGGCTCGACGTGCTGGTCAACAATGCCGGCATCGCGATAGCCAAAAACGTCGAGGACACGACTTTGGCCGAGTGGCGGCGCACCATGGCGATCAATCTCGACGGCGTCTTCCTCGGCTGCCAGGAAGGCATCAAGCTGATGAAGAAATCCGGCGGCGGATCGATCATCAATCTTTCTTCCATCGACGGCATCATCGGCGAGGCGGACCTTGCCGCATACTGTGCTTCCAAGGGCGGCGTGCGCACCTTGACCAAGGCGGTCGCCGTGCATTGCGCCGAGCAGCGCTACGGCATTCGCTGCAATTCGATCCATCCGGGCTACATCTGGACGCCGCAGACCGAAAATTATCTGCGCGATCTGGGAAAGCTCGAGCAGGAGAAGGCCAGGGCGCTGTCGCGCCATCCGATCGGCTTCCTCGGCGAGCCCCACGACATCGCCTACATGGTCCTCTACCTAGCCTCGGACGAATCGAAATTCGTCACCGGCTCCGAAATGGTCGTCGACGGGGGCTACCTTGCAGTCTGAAGAGGGAGCGCGTTAGCGATGACCAACCTCACCGGCCGCAGCGCCATCGTCACCGGCGGCTTCTCCGGCATGGGCTTTGCCATCGCGACAGCGCTCGCCAAGGCAGGCGCCAATGTCGCCGTCGGCTCCTACGTCGCGCCACCGCAGCCGGGCAGGGCGGACGCTGCCTACTATCCTGGCGTCGACGAGATCGAGCGCGTGAGGTTGGCGCTGGCAGCTCACGGTATCAAGGTGCACGCCGCCCATCTCGATGTGCGTGACGGCGCGCTCACCGATCTTTTCTTTGCGGAAGCCCAGGCGGCTGTCGGCCCGGCCGATATCCTGGTCAACGCCGCCGGCACGACGGCCGAGCAGCCGGTCTGCGGCCATTCCGACGCGCTCTGGGACAAGATCGTCGAGACCAATCTCACCGGCGCCTTCCGCACCACCCGTGCCGTGTTGCCTGGCATGATCGGGCGCGGCTGGGGCCGTATCGTCAACATTGGCTCGACCGCCGCTTCCGTCGGCTGGAAGGACAATCCCGCCTATTGCGCGTCCAAGGCCGGCCTGCTTGGGCTGACACGCTGCGTCGCGCTCGAAGGCGCGCCGCATGGCGTCACCTGCGTGATGATCAGCCCGACCTGGGTCGAGACCGAGCTGATGCGCCGCAATGTGGCGCAGGTCGTCGAGCGCGAAGGCAAGGGCCGCAGCGCCGAAGAGGTGATGGACGAATTCAGGAAGGGCAATCCCCAGGGCCGCATGATGCAGCCGGAGGAAATCGCGGCGCTCGCGGTCTTCCTCTGCTCGGACCTCGCCAAGGGGATCACCATGGAAAATATACAGATCACCGGCGGCGCCTTGTGGTAGCGTCGGTCGGGGGTGATGGATCCCGGTCCCGTGGGAGGAGGCCGGCATAAACAGAAGGACCATCAACCAACAGGGGAACTGACATGAAGATAGGAAATGCCTTGCAAGGGGCCGGTGTTGGCCTTGCGCTGATGCTTGCCGCAACGACGGCCGGGCAAAGCGCCGATCTCGGTGCCAAGGACGAGCCGATCAAGCTCGCGATGCTGGAATGGACGGGTGCGCATGTCTCCACCCACATCGCCGGACAGCTTCTCGAGAAGCTCGGCTACAAGGTCGAATACGTCACCGCCGGCAACTTCCCGCAATTCTCAGGCCTTGCCGACGGCTCGCTCAGCGCTTCGGTCGAGATCTGGCTGAACAATGTCGGCGACATCTATCCGAAGGTGCTGGCCGCCAAGCAGATCGAGGACATCGGCAAGCTCGATTTGAAGACGCAGGAAGGCTGGATCTATCCGAAGTTCATGGAGAAGGTCTGCCCCGGCCTGCCCGACTGGAATGCGCTGAACAAGCCCGGATGCGTGCAGGCGCTGGCGACGCCCGAGACGGCGCCCAACGGCCGCTTCCTCGACTACCCGTCCGACTGGGGTTCGCGCGCGGCCACCATCCTTGCCGACAACAACATGCCCTATACGGCCGTGCCGTCGGGGTCGGAAGGCGCGCTGGTTGCCGAGCTCGAAGCGGCCGAAGCCGCCAAGACGCCGCTGATCATGATGTTCTGGGGTCCGCATTACGCGCTGGCCGAGAACGATGTCGGCTGGGTGACGATGCCGCCCTGCAAGCAGCAGACCAATGACCACTGCATCACCCCTCCGGACGTCGACAAGATCGTCTGGTCCGGCTTCGGCGCCAAATGGCCGGCGGCTTACACCTTCCTCAAGACCTTCAAGATGGACGCCACCGAGCAGCAGAAGCTGATGCTGGCGGTCGACAAGCAGGGCAAGGACCTCGACGCCGTCGTCAAGGAATGGATCGACAAGAACGAGGCGGTGTGGAAACCTTGGGTGGATGGCGCCAAGGGATAGGCAGGCTGCGGGCCTTCGATCGTATAGGCGCCTGCAACATCGGATAAGTGAGCAGCTCAGCGCAGGATCGCTGAGCTGCTTTTTTTGCATCAGCCCGGTAATTCGCCGGCAAATAATCATGCAAGAAGCGATTTTAGCTCAAAGTCGGGCTCGGCAACCTTGGCCGGGTCGGCGGATTTTCCTTGGGCGATAAGCCGTTTGGCGACCATGTAGGACCCTGGCTGGTTGATGGCATCGACAGCCAGCAACTCCTTCCCGCGATAATACCATACGGAAAGGGAGGTTTCGGAAACCTGTCGGGTGACTGCACAATCATAGTCACCACTCAAGCCAGCGATCTGCAGTTTGCAATCGAACTGATCCGACCAGAACCATGGCTCCGCATGATACTCATGCGGCTGGCCCATGATGGTCTTCGCCACAGCCTCGCCCTGCTCGACGGCGTTGCCGACGCTTTCGAGGCGGATGCGCCGGCCCTTCCAGGGGAACGAGGCGCAGTCGCCGGCCGCGAGGACGGCGGGGTCAGTGGTTCGGCACTGGGCGTCGACCTTGATGCCGTTCTCGGTATCGAGGCCTGACATTTCAGCGAGTTCCACATTCGGATGGATGCCGATGCCGACGATCACGAAATCGGCCGGCAAACTGCGGCCGTCGGTCAACACGGCATCGGTCACCCGGCCCTCGCCCCCGGCAAGATGTGCCAGTCCGGCGCCCTCCAGGATATCGACGTCGCGGCTTCGGTGGAGCTCACGGAAAAACGATGCGGTGTTGGCGGACGCGACGCGCTGCAGGATTCGCGGGGCGCTCTCGATCAGCGTCACATCCAGGCCCAGCTTGGCGGAAACGGCAGCGGCTTCCAGGCCGATATAGCCGCCGCCCACGATGACCACGCGCCGACCCGCGACGAATTCCTGCGCCAGCCTCTGGATGTCGGCGATCGACCTCAGATAATAGACCCCGTCCAGGTCGCCGCCTTGATCAGGCGGCAGGAGCCGGGGTCGCGATCCGGTGGCAAGGACAAGGTGGCTATAGGGCAGGATCGATCCGTCGCTCAGCCTCGCTTCGCGCCGATCCCTGTCGATCGTCTCGACCTTCGTCCCCAACCGGAGCTCGATCGCTTTCTGGCTGTAGAAAGCCGGAGGCCGCAGATGCAGGCGCTCCTGCGTGAGATCGCCGAGAAGATAGCCCTTCGAAAGCGGCGGCCGCTGGTAGGGCGGGTGCGCTTCTTCCCCAATCAGGGTGATGCGCCCGCTGTGCCCGAGGTCGCGCAGTTTGGCGGCGACGGAAAAACCCGCCTGTCCGGCGCCGACGATGACGACAGGGCCGTTTTCTACCGGGACGTTCGACATTGTGCCGCTCAGCGTGACCGAAGCGGCGTGATTGCCTTCAGCGTGGCGGTGATCAAGGCGTCGCGTTGGCTGGACAGATCCGATACCGGCTTGCCCTGCGCTTCCTCCGTGACGCCCTGCACCAGTGTCGCCGAAGTTTTCGGGTCGAGATGGAGGACACCGAGATCGTCCCACCAGCGGTTGAAACTGCTGGTGTAGCGTTCACAGAAGGCGGCGAGGCCGCCTTCGCCGGCGCCGAGATGGAACAGCATGGTCGGCCCCATCGCGGCCCAGCGCAGACCCGGGCCGGCCCACATGGCCTTGTCGACATCCTCCACGCTTGCCACCCCCGTCTTCACGAGATGGATCGCCTCGCGCCACACCGCCGCCTGCAGCCGGTTGGCGACATGGCCAGGCACCTCGCGGTTCACGCGGATGGTGACCTTGCCGACATCGGCGTAGAAACGCTCGGCCGCCTCCACCACGCCGTCGGACGTGCGTCCGTTCCCCATGACTTCGACCAGCGGGATGAGGTGGGGGGGATTGAAGGGATGCCCGAGCACGAAGCGCCCGGGGTTCTTCCATCCCGCCTGCATTTCGCCGAGTGTAAGGCCCGATGCCGACGACGCCACGACCGCATCCGACGCCAGTGCAGGCTCGATCGCGGCAAACAGCTCGTGCTTGATGTTGAGCCGCTCTGGAACGCTTTCCTGGATGAATTGCGCGCCGTCGACCGCTGCGGCAGCCGACTTATGGAAGCTGACGCGACCGGGATTGCCTTTCTCGGTAAGGCCGAGGTCCTTCAGCACCGGCCATGCCTGCTCGACATAGCTGCGGACCTGCGCTTCGGCCGTATCGGAAACATCGAACACAGCAACGCTGCGGCCCGAGGCAAGGAACAATGCCGTCCAACTCGCGCCGATAACGCCCGCGCCGAGCACTGCCGTATGGTTGACGTCCGTCATCTAGAACAATCCTGGTTGCAAAGGAGAGGCGGCGGTCAGTCCGCCGTCGAGAACGAAGCATTGGCCGGTCGCGAAAGCCGCCTGGTCGGAAACCAGCCAGGCGACGGCGTTGGCGATGTCGCCCGGCGCGCCGAGCCTGCCGACGGGATGCCTGGCGATGGCGTCGGCCTTGGCTCGCGCCGGATCATGGGCAAGGTCGAAACCGTCCGACGCCATCTCGGTCATGATCCAGCCCGGGCAGATGGCGTTGCATCGCACGTTCGGCCCATGGTCGACGGCGATCGAGCGCGTCAGGCCGTGCACGAAGGCCTTCGATGCATTGTAGACCGCCATTTTCGGATCGGCGACGTTGCCGGAGATCGAGCCGATATTGACGATGCTGCCGCCATGCTCGGCCATCAAGGGCAGCACCGCGCGGCACATGTTGAACACCCCTCTGCAATTTGCTCCGACAACGAGATCCCAGTCCTCATCCGTGGTCTCGGCGACCGTCTTGGTGATCTGGATGCCCGCATTGTTGACGAGGATCGTCGGCGCGCCGAAAGCATCCCGAGCCGCCTTTGCGATGGTCTCGGCACCGGCGGGCATGCCGACATCGGCTTGAACCCAGGCGATCCCGACGGGAAGATCGTCCGGCCGGCCGCCGCGGCCGCAGGTCAGGACATGGGCGCCGTCAGCGACAAGCCTGTCGACGATCGCGCGGCCGATGCCGCGGCCGCCACCGGTGACGATCGCCGTTCTTCCCAGCAGATTTTGTCCTTGGGAGGCCACGGCTTTCCCTCACTCAAAACGCGACATTGTCGCCGCCCTTGAGACCCAGCCGCACCCGAACCTCCTCGGGCGTTGCGATGGTGCGGCCGAGATTCTCGACGATCGAGCGGATCTTCCTCACCTGTTCGGCGCTTGACGTCGCCTTCTGTCCAGGGCCGATATAGAGGCTGTCTTCCATGCCGACCCTGAGATTGCCTCCAAGCAGCGCGGCTTGCGTTGTGAACGGCATCTGGTGCCTGCCGGCGGCGAGCACCGACCACTCATAGTCGTCGCCGAACAGCTTTTCGGCAATGGTGTGCATGTGCACCAGATTGTCGAGGTCGGCGCCGACGCCGCCAAGGATGCCGAACACCATCTGGACGAAGAAAGGCGGCTTGACCCAGCCCTGATCGACGACCCAGGCGAGATTGTAGAGGTGCCCGAGGTCGTAGCATTCGAACTCGAAGCGCGTTCCGTGCGCGTCGCCGAGTTCCCGCAGCGAATATTCGATGTCGCCGAATGTGTTGCGGAAGATGAAATCCCGCGTCATCGCCAGGAATTCCGGCTCCCACTCATGTTTCCAGTTCGAATATTTGTCGAGCATCGGGAAGATGCCGAAATTCATCGATCCCATGTTCATGGACGCCATCTCGGGGCTGACGGTGCTCGCCGCCCGAAGCCGCTCCTCGCGCGTCATGCCGAGCCCCCCGCCTGTGGTGATGTTCAGCACCGCGTTGCAGGACTGCTTGATGCGCGGGAGAAATTCCTGGAACAGTTCCGGCCGCGGATCCGGCTTGCCGGTCTCGGGATTGCGCGCATGGAGATGGATGATCGCAGCCCCCGCTTCAGCGGCGTCGATGCTGGCCTGGGCGATCTCGGTCGGCGTGATCGGCAGATGCTCCGACATCGTCGGCGTATGGATGCCACCGGTTGGGGCGCAGGTGATGATGACGGGTTTGCTCATGGTCAAAGTCTCATTTGCTGAACTTGGGCGGAAAGGCCGCCATCGAGGATCCAGAGCTGGCCGCTGGCGTAGCGCGCTTCGTCGCTCGCAAGCCAGTTGACCAGGTTGGCGACGTCGGTCGGCGTGCCGTAATTGCGGATCGGGTGCACGTTGCGCACCGCGTCGCGCAGCGTTTCGATCGTGCCGCCGCCGCCTCCTGATCCTGCGCCGGCAAAGAAGGACTGCAGCATCGGTGTGTCGACATAGCCTGGGCAGATCGCGTTGACCCTTATCCCTTCGGGTCCGTGGTCGCAGGCCATGGCGCGGGTCAGCGCATGCACCGCGCCCTTGCTGGCGCAGTAGGCGGCGAGGCCCGGATCGGCGATGAAGCCGTCATAGCTGCCGAAATTGATGATCGAGGCCGTGTTGCCGCCGGAAGCCGCCTTGCGCATCAGCGGGAGCGCGTATTTGCAGGTGAGGAACATGCCGGTGACGTTGACGGCGAAGCAGCGGTTCCATTCCTCGAGCGTCGTGTGCTCGATGGTCTTTTCGATCTCGATCCCGGCCGCGTTGACCAGCACGTCGAGCTTGCCCGCGGCCGCCTCGATCTCGGCCATGGCGGCTTTAACCTGGTCTTCCGAGGTCACGTCCAACCGCACGAATGTCGCGGATTCCCGCGGTGAAGAGCTCATGCTGCCGGCATCGCTGAGATCGCCTGCGAAGACCGTGGCTCCTTCCGCGAGAAACCTCTCGCAGATCGCGCGGCCGATCCCGCCGCGTCCGCCGGTGACCAGCGCCACCTTGCCCGTGAGTTTTCCGCTCATGGAAAGCCCCTTGAAACACCAGCGCCGGCTAAAGGCATCGTCAATGCAACCTGTCGATCACGCCGCGCAGCGGCCATAAGCGTCGAGGACCAGGCCATGGAAATGATGCACGGCATGTTCCGACTGTCCTGAGCCATTGGGGTCGTTGACGATTCGTCCTTGCGTGAAGGCAGGCGTGTTCATGCCTTTCTGGACGCTCTCGACGATGTTGATGTCCTCGACCTGCAGGACCTCGTCGAGATATTTGATCGACTGCAGTTCCGTCTCGTCCGGTTCCTTGCTTTCCAGGAAGAAATCGTAGGTCTCGAAGGTCCGGTCCGGCCCGGCGGGGATGATGTTGAGGACGATCATCGAGGACCGCCCCGGGTAGCGCATCAGGCAGGTGTTCGGCCACAACCACCACACCGCATGGGTGCGAACGGTCGCGTTCGAGACGTCATAGGCCGAGTTGGCGGATTTGCCGGCATCGGCCATGTGGCTGGAATAGATGCCGTGCGTCGTCACCTTGTAGGTGCTCATGTCGACCAGCGTGCAGAAATCCTTGTGCGCCGTCGGGCAGTGGTAGCACTCGAGGAAGTTGTCGACGACGTTCTTCCAGTTCGACTTGATGTCGTAGGTCAGCCGATGCGCGAAGGTCAGCTGGTCGATATCGGGCGCCCAGTGCTTGATCTCGGTCGCCAGGTCGCCCGTCTGCGAGGCGAGCGACGGAGCCGAGGGATCGAGATTGACATAGACGAAGCCGCAGAACTCCTCGACCTGGACCTTGTCTAGGCAGATGTCCTTCGTCTGGAAATCCTCCAGCGTTTCGGTGTGCGGCGCGCGCACCAACTGGCCGTCGAGACGATAGGTCCATGCATGGTAGGGGCACATGATCTTGTTGGAGTTGCCCTCGCCTGAAAGGAGCGCATGGGCGCGGTGTTTGCACACATTGTAGAAGGCGCGCAAAACGCCTTCGCGGTCGCGGACGACTGCAATAGGGCGTCCCGCGATCTCGACCGCGACATAGTCACCCGGCTTGCGGACTTTTTCGACATGGCAGACCCATTGCCATGTCCTGGCAATGATCGCCTCCAGATCCACCTGATACCAGCGCGGGTCGGTATAGGCATCGCTCTTCAGCGAAAGGGATCGTGAGGGGTTCGGCGAGTATCCCGCCTTGATGGCGGCGAACTCGTCTTTCGAAGGAAGCAGCGTCATCGGAGCACCTCTCGTTCGTGCGCCTGTGGCAGGACAGGATGCCAGAGCTTGCTGCCGCGAACGCCGAGAATCTATGCGCGGTTCGCCGCTGATTTATCGTTTCTCGCCAGCAGCCTCGCCGTCGTCGTCCGGCGACTTGCGGTGCATCGGCCAGGCCCTGAACTCGAAAGGGATGCGGCCCTCGACACGATCCGACCGGGGCGAAAGACCGAAGCGCTCGCGATAGGCCCGGCTGAAATGGACCTGGCTCGAAAAGCCCGACGCGATCGCTATTTCCGACATGAGCATGTCGGTCTGGGTCACCAGGCCGCGCGCGCGGTCCAGGCGGATATCGCGGTAGTAGAGCGCCGGCGGCTTGCCGACATATTGTTTGAAAAGCCTGTCGAGCTGCCGTTGCGAGATGTCCACCTTGCGGCAGAGTTCGGGAATGGTCAGCGTCTGCTCCAGATGCTGCTCCATGATCGATATCACCTGTCGGACGGTTTGCGGAGCGCTGCGGCCGAGCGGTTCCGCATTGCCCGGGTTTTGCGAGGTCCCCGCGGGTCGCAAGGTTGGGTGAAAAATGTAGCGCGCGGCGGCATTGGCCAAGGCATCGCCGGCGCTTGCCCGGATCAGATGCAAGGCGACATCCGCCGAAGCGATCCCACCGCTGCAGGTGAATCGTTTGCCGTCATGGACGAAGATGTCCTCCGACACGTCGATGTCGCAATGCAGCTCCTTCAGCGCATCGATATGTTCGTAATGCACCGTGGCGCGGCGCCCATCGAGCAGTCCGGCGTCGGCGAGGATGAACGCGCCCGTATCGAGGCCGCCGACGATCGACCCGTTGCGCGCCCATTTTCTCAGCAGCGCCTGCAGGTGCGGGGTGCTTGCCGTCTCGGGCGTCCAGCTTGCCGAAACCAGCACGATTTCGAAATTCTGCTCTTCGATGGAAGCCAGCTTTTCCGTCTGGACCATCATCCCGTTGCTGGCCAGGCACGACCCGCCCTGCGCGGACGCGATCACCCACCGGAAGCGGGTCAGTCCTTCCAGATAGTTCGTTGCCCGGAACGGATCGATGAAGGCCGTCGTCGCCGCCAGATTGAAGTTCGGCGTGGCCACGATGAGGATACGGATCGGTTGAGCGCTCGGAGCCACGTGTCCAAAGATCGAAAATTAGCGTCCAGTTTTGTTAAGTCGGCGGCCGGCATTGTGCAACACTTCTGTGCGGCAAACAGCGATACCAACCAAAAACAAAGGGGAACATCATGCTGAGGAAGCCGATCTTTAATGCCAGGAACCTTGCGCTTGCGGCCCTCCTGGCCGCCAGCGCGCCCGCCGCCGCCGCCGATCTCGGTGCCAAGGACGAGCCGATCAAGCTCGCGATGCTGGAATGGACGGGTGCGCATGTCTCCACCCACATCGCCGGACAGCTTCTCGAGAAGCTCGGCTACAAGGTCGAATACGTCACCGCCGGCAACTTCCCGCAATTCTCAGGCCTTGCCGACGGCTCGCTCAGCGCTTCGGTCGAGATCTGGCTGAACAATGTCGGCGACATCTATCCGAAGGTGCTGGCCGCCAAGCAGATCGAGGACATCGGCAAGCTCGATTTGAAGACGCAGGAAGGCTGGATCTATCCGAAGTTCATGGAGAAGGTCTGCCCCGGCCTGCCCGACTGGAATGCGCTGAACAAGCCCGGATGCGTGCAGGCGCTGGCGACGCCCGAGACGGCGCCCAACGGCCGCTTCCTCGACTACCCGTCCGACTGGGGTTCGCGCGCGGCCACCATCCTTGCCGACAACAACATGCCCTATACGGCCGTGCCGTCGGGGTCGGAAGGCGCGCTGGTTGCCGAGCTCGAAGCGGCCGAAGCCGCCAAGACGCCGCTGATCATGATGTTCTGGGGTCCGCATTACGCGCTGGCCGAGAACGATGTCGGCTGGGTGACGATGCCGCCCTGCAAGCAGCAGACCAATGACCACTGCATCACCCCTCCGGACGTCGACAAGATCGTCTGGTCCGGCTTCGGCGCCAAATGGCCGGCGGCTTACACCTTCCTCAAGACCTTCAAGATGGACGCCACCGAGCAGCAGAAGCTGATGCTGGCGGTCGACAAGCAGGGCAAGGACCTCGACGCCGTCGTCAAGGAATGGATCGACAAGAACGAAGCGGTGTGGAAACCTTGGGTGGATGGCGCCAAGGGATAATTCGCCGATGTGCCTGGCAAAGGCTGAGGGCAACATAGGCCCGGTTTCCGCAATGCGCGGAGCCGGGCGAACAATCGGCACGGGTCGATCGGAATGAACACTGCCGCGCGTCCGATAAAGCTCGCCTGTCGAAATGTCTGGAAGGTCTATGGCCGGCGCCCGGGCTATTACTTCGACTCGCGCGGCTATGTGATCGACCCCGATAAGCTCGCCGAGCGCTTGCGCGCGGAAGCGCATCTGCCGGCCGTGGTCGATGCCAGCTTCGAGGTGGCGACCGGCGAGATTTTCGTCATCATGGGCCTGTCCGGTTCCGGCAAGTCGACCTTGGTGCGCTGCTTGTCGCGCCTCGTCGAGCCGAGCGCCGGCGAAGTCCTGCTCGACGGCAGGAACCTTCTTGCCGCCAGCGGCAAGGAGCTGATCGAACTGCGCCGCCACGCCATGGGCATGGTGTTCCAGAATTTCGGCCTGCTGCCGCATCTGAACGTGTTGGGCAACGTCGCCTTCCCGCTGAAGATCCAGGGCAAGCCGCCGAAGGAGCGCGAGGCCCGTGCCCGCGAGATGATCGCGCTGGTCGGGCTCGAAGGCCGCGAGGCGTCCTTCCCGCACCAGCTTTCCGGCGGCCAGCAGCAGCGCGTCGGCATCGCCCGTTCGCTCGCGGTGGGGCCGGAGCTCTGGTTCCTCGACGAGCCGTTCTCGGCGCTGGATCCGCTGATCCGCAAGCAGATGCAGGACGAGTTCCTGCGCCTGCAGCGAATGCTGAAGAAGACCATCATCTTCATCACCCACGACATCGCCGAGGCTTTCCGCCTGGCCGACCGGCTGGCGATCATGCGGGCCGGCAAGATCGTCCAGATCGGCCGGCCGGCCGACATCGTGCTCAATCCGGCCGACGACTATGTCGCGCAATTCACCGAGGACATGCCGCTGCTGCGCGTCATCACGGCCGGCGACATCGCCACGCCCGCCAATGGAGCGGCGTTGCCCGAGCGCAGTGTTGCCGCCGACGCCAGCCTTGAAACCCTGCTTCCGCAGCTCGCCTCCGGCGTGGCGGCTTTCACGGTGCCAGGCGCCGGCGACGGCCCGCCGGCGATGCTCAGCGCCAGCGCGGTGCTCGCCGTGCTTGAGCGCGAGCAGGCGAGGCGCACACGCTCATGACGGCGCCGGCCGCGATCGCACGATCCCCGCACAGGTTTGCCATAGCGCCGGCCCTTCTTCCCTGGTGCGGCCTCGGCGTGCTGACGGCGCTTTGCCTGCTGCTGAAAACCGAACTTCCCTGGCTGGTCAATTTCCCCAAGGAATGGACGCTGCCGCTGGCCACTTACATCAACGCGGTGACCGACGTCGTCGTCGCCGTGATCCAGCCCGGGTTCCGCGCCCTCTCCGCCGTGCTCGATGCGCCGATGCGCGGCGCGCGGCTGGCGCTCGCCTGGTTGCCCTGGCCGGTGGTGATGCTGGCTGTCGCCGCCGTCGCGCTGAAGTCGAGCGGCGAACGGCTGGCGATCTTCGCGCTCGCCACGCTCGCCTATATCCTGCTTGCCGGCTATTGGCCGCAGAGCATGAACACACTGGCGCTGGTGCTGCTGGCGGTGCCGATCTCGACCGTGCTTGGCTTCCTGCTTGGTGTTCTCGGCTATGCGCGCCCGCGTTGGCGTCCGGTGCTGCTCGGCGCGCTCGACCTGATGCAGACGGTGCCGGCCTTCGCTTATCTCATTCCGCTCTTGCTTCTGTTCGGCTTCGGTCCGGTGGTCGGGCTGATCGCCTCGGCGATCTATGCGACGCCGCCGATGGTCCGCAACACCATGCTCGGCCTCGACCGTGTGCCTGCGGCGATCAGCGAGGCCGGCCTGATGAGCGGATGCACGCGCCGCCAGCAATTCTGGCTGGTCGAGGTGCCGACGGCGCTGCCGCAGCTTCTCGTCGGCTTCAACCAGACGACGATGGCGGCGTTGTCGATGGTCATCGTCGCGGCCATCATCGGCGGCTTCGAGGATATCGGCTGGGAGGTCCTGTCCTCCATGCGCAAGGCCGAGTTCGGTCAGAGCATCCTATCCGGCCTGGTGATCGCGCTGCTCGCCATCCTTATCGACCGCCTCACCATCGGTTTCGCGAAGACGCCGGAGACCGGGCCGACGCCCGCCATGCGATGGATGACGCCACGTCGGTTGGTCATGGCGCTGGCGATTGCGCTGGTTCTCGCCGTGGTCATCCGGCTTGCCATGCCCGATGCGACGCTTCTGCCGCAAACCGGACTGCGCATGCAGATGGGCGCGGTCAATGAGTGGCTGCTGGGGCTCGTGCGCGATTACGCCTGGTTCTTCAACGGCGTGCGCAACACCGTGCTCTACTGCCTGCTGCTGCCGCTACGCGTCGGCATTTCGGGGGCGGCGACGCCGGCGATGTGGGGCTTCTCACTGCCGCCATCGGTCATGGCCGGCTATCTCGTCCTGGTGTTGGCCTTGGCATGGCTGGCGATGCGCGCCTTCGGCTGGCGGGGCGCGCTCGCCGTGCTGGCGGCCGGCCTGGTCCTCTATACCGGCTTTCTCGATCTGCCCTGGCCTGTCTTCATCCTTGCCGTCGCCTTGCTTGCCGGCCAGGTGGGCGGACCGCGGCTCGGTCTCTTCGCGCTTGTCGGCTTCGGGCTGATCCTCGTCAATGGCCTGTGGCCGCAACTGGTGCAGTCGCTCTATCTCTGCACGCTGGCGGTCCTGCTTTGCCTTCTGGTCGGGGGGGCGCTCGGCACATGGGCAGCGCATAGCGACCGCGTCTCGCACATTATGAAGCCGATCTGCGACGCGTTGCAGACCATGCCGCAATTCGTCTTCCTCATTCCGGCGCTGATGTTCTTCAAGGTCGGCGAGTTCACGGCGCTGATCGCCATCATGCTCTACGCCATCGTGCCGCCGATCCGCTATGTCGAGCACGGCTTGCGTCATGTGCGCTCCGATGTCGTCGAGGCGGTCGAGCAGATGGGCGCGACGCCGATGCAGACCTTGCTGCAGGCCAAGCTGCCGCTGGCTCTGCCGGTCGTCATGCTCGGTCTCAACCAGACCATCATGGCGGCGCTTTCGATGCTGGCCATCGCCGCCCTGGTCGGTACGCGCGATCTCGGCCAGGCGGTCTATGTCGCGCTCGGCAAGGCCGATGCCGGCATGGGCCTGATCGCCGGCCTGTCGATCGCCTTCCTGGCGATCCTTGCCGACCGGCTCATCCAGGCCGCGGTCGCGCGCTCCGCGGCTGCTTCCCACTGATCAGATGGGCGCCGGCATGCGGCCATTGGCAGGCCTCTCGTCCTCGGCCGGGATGGCCATCCGGCGGCGCCGGAAAGCCGGCAAAGGAGTGAGCGTGAACAGGCCGTAATAGACGATGAAGGACGCCATGAAGTAAGGGCCGAGCAACTCGACCTCGAAGAAGGAACGGATCAGCATCAGTCCGATCGCGCCGGCCAGCACCACCGAATCGGCGTTCCAGTCGCCGAACACCACTTTCGACACATGGCCGTAGAAAGAGCGCAGGATCACCAGCGCCAGCAGCGTGACGCCGATGAAGCCGATTTCGACCAGCGTCTCGACATAGGTGTTGTGGAAGTGGAAGCCGGAGCGGGTCGAGATATAGAACTCCGCCCACAGCCGCTCCGGCTCGGCAAAGCCCTGCACCCAATAGGCGGCATAGCCATAGCCGAGCAGCGGATGCTGCTGCGCCGCCTCCCAGCCCTGCTCCCACAGATAGGTGCGGCCGGTAAGCGTAGAATCCTTGCCGAAGAGGCCGAGCACGACATCCAGCAGACCGAGGTTGAGCGCCGCCACCACGCCCGTCACCAGCGCGCCGGCGCCGACGATGAACAGCACGCGGCGATAGCGCAGCGACAGCACCTTGGTCATGGTCAGCAGCGCCACGATGCCGACCACCGCCGGCAGCGAGGCCACCGAGGTCGCCGAATGGGCGATGGCCAGCATATAGACCGACAGAAGCATGATGGGCGCTGTCCAGACGAAGCCCAGCCAGTTGCGCCGGTAGAAGACCAGGAACGCCAGGCAGAAGAAGATGCCGAGCGAAGAGAAGAAGCCGATCTGGTTCTTGGAGCCGAAGGCGCCGACGAAATTGACCGTGCCGTCGATCGTATCGAGCGCGTAAGCGCCGACCTTCAGCGAATAGAGCAGGACGACGAAAATGCCGATCAGTGAACCCACCACCAGCGTGCGCACGCTGACGGTGCGCGCCGCGACATAGGCGCAGACGATGTGCGAGGCATATTGCACGGCCGCGCGCGCGCTGATGCCGGCCGCCTGGGACCAGAACACCGAGAAGCAGACATAGGCGGCAATCAGTATGGGCAGCCAGGCGCTGGAGAGTTTCCAGGTGAAGCGCCGGTAATCGACGAAGAGCAGCGGCAGCCAGACGGCATAATAGGCGAGGATCAGGATCTGGCCGAAATTGGGCGAGTAGGCGAAGGCAACCATGGAAACCGCGACGGCGAAGGTGCCGTAGGTCTCGTTGCGATCGGGGTCGATCAGGATGGATTTCGGAATCTTCATACCGGATTTTGTCCGTTGAGCCCTTCTTGTTAAGCGAGCGGCGCTAAGCCACGGCCCGGGCGCGCTGCATCTGTCGCTGCAGGAAGCGCCGCACCGGCTCGTCATAGATGCGCGTGGCGATGTCGGCGATGACGATGACCATCGCCGCCATAACGAGGCCGAACCAGGGATGGTGCGCGAACGGATCGATCGAGAAGGCCTTGCCGGCCCCGGCGATGATCATCAGCATCGGCGTGTGGATGATGTAGATCGGGTAGGAAATCCGCCCGAGCCAGCCATAGAAGCTCGACAGTCGCGGCGCCGTCGGAGCCACCGCGCCGGTCATCACCATGATCGGGAAGACGACGACGATCGCGGCAAGGTCATAGAGGACGCGCGCGCCGCCGGCAGGCGCGATGGCGAACACGCCAAGCGTGAGCAGGATCGCGCCCTCGACCCAGAAGCCGCGCCGCAGGAAGCCGAGGCCGCCTTGCCAGCGCGTCATCGAACGGCAGAGCAGCACGCCGAGGAAGAACGAGAAGGTCACGCGCGGCAGCCCGCTTAGGATGGTGTTGCCGGTCATGCCGAAATCGAGCGTTCCGGCAATGACCGAGGCGGCGACGAGCAACACGAGGCTGACGGCGACGATCCCCGTCAGCACGCGTCGCGACAGCAGGAAGAAGACGGCGACATAGGCGATGTTGACGATGAGCTCGAAGAACAGCGACCACGACGCGGGATTGAGCGGAAAGATCGTATGATAGGCATCGCTGACCAGCGGGATGAAGAGCATGCCGGTCGTCAGTTGCACGCCGATCTCGGATAGCGGCATGTATTCCGCCGGCATCAGCCTGTTCTTGACCAGCAGATATAAGAAGCCGAGCAGAGTGCCGGCGAGATAGAGCGGGTAGAGCCGGATCAGGCGGATGGCGACGAAGGAACCGAAGCCCATGCCGTTCTCGATCTTGCGATCATAGGCATGCGCGATGACGAAGCCGCTGAGCAGGAAGAACAGATCGACCGCGAGATAGCTCGATGGCAGCACCTTGCCGTCGGCAAGGAATGGCGAGAAGTGGTAGAGCATGACGCTGATCGCCGCCACGCCGCGGATGGCGTCGAGGTTCAGATAAACATGACGCGGGGCTGCGGGCTGCATGTTGTGCCTTCAAGCGGTCCAAACAGATCGCCCGTCCGCGCCGCGACGCGAACGAGCCTGACTTGTTCCTCCCGCCTCCGTTCCTCGGTTCGCTTCGGGCAAGCCCGAGACGGCGACGTCACTCACTGGCTGGCCGTCGGCGCCAGCTTCACCTTGATCACGTCGCCCGGCAGGACAGGTGTGTCTTCCTTGGCTTCGATCTCGCTCGTCTTGCCGCCGGCAATCCGCACCAGCGAATAGAGCAGGGCCGGCTCCTGGTCGCCGGTCATGCTGGCCGCCGTCGCCGGGTCCGAGGCCTGCGCGATCAGGCCCTTCTGCATGCCGGCCTTCAATGTCGCCTCGTTCAGATCGGCCTCGGCCTGCTGACGGTTGGCGGTGAGGGTGGAATTCAGCGAGTTCTTGGCATCGATGGCGTCCTGATCCGCCTTGCTGATCGACTGCTTGGCGGTGAGGATGGCCGTCTCATAGTCCAGGATCTTGCCCTGCAGGTCGGTGACCGACTGTTGCGAGGACAACAGCCGCGCATTGGCAACCAGGCCTTTCTGCGCCAGCGGACCAATGCTTTCGGCCTGCTTCTCGGCCAGGTCGACCTGCTTCTGCTGGTTGGTGATCTTCTTCTGCAGCGATTCGATTTCCGCCTGCAGGACACCCTTCAAGTCGTTGAGCGCGTCGAGCTTCAGCTTCAGCGACTGCTGGTCGGACACCAGGATAGCCGTTTCGTCGGCGACGATGGTCGACAGCCTCGGATCGCCCTCGATTTCCTTGGGCACCTCGAAGGTCGCCTTCCCCGCGAGGTCGGCATCGATCCTGGCGCGTTTGACGAGCAGCCGGATACGCTGGTCGTCGTAGATATCGAAGCTGCCCTTGGCTGTGACCAGGTCCTTGCCGAGCTGGGGGCCATAGTCGGCATTGCGCCTTATGCCGCCGGCGATGCTGACAGCCTTGAGCACGTTCAGATCGGGCACGAAGGGAAACTGGCCTGGATTCTGGACTTCGCCCGAAATGTAGAACGGCCGGAACTGCGCCATCTCGACCGAGGCTTCCGGCTTGTCGGGCAGCGCTAGCTTACGCTGCAGCGCAAGCCCGATCGCCGAAGCGACCTCCGCCGTGGTCTTTCCCGCGGCCTGCAAGTCGCCGACGAACGGCACCGACAGCGTTCCTCCGGGGCCGACGGAGTACTCGCCGTTGACGGCGGACCAGTCGCGGAAGGTACCGTCGACGGTCTGCCACTCGGCGACACGGATGTTAAGCTTGTCCAGTGGCCCAAGCTGATAGTCGCCGGCGGCGGCGAGCTGCGGCATGGCCAGCGATCCCGCAACAAGCAACGCGCCCGCGAGGCGGGCGGTCGTCCTGGGCATGAGATTGCAGGCGTAAGACAGTCCGAAGAGGTCTCTTTTCAAATGAACGTTTCCGATTCGCTTTGGCCCCATCCGCCCGATGAGATCACTGCCGGATGCCTGCCCCGAGTTCGGCGCGGCAGGCCCGTTGGTCAATAGCTGCCGCGCGACATCCACACGGCAGGAACGGTCTTGAAGATGATGCGGATGTCCCCGAACATCGACCAGTTCTCGACATAATGGCGGTCGAAGGCGACACGCGTGTCATAGGACACGTCGTTGCGCCCGCTAACCTGCCACAGCCCGGTGAGACCCGGGCGCGACTTCAGGTAATAGACCGCGGCGCTGCCATAGATCTCCAGCTCGTCGCGCACGACGGGGCGCGGGCCGACAAGGCTCATGTCGCCCTGCAGGATGTTGAGGATCTGCGGCAGTTCGTCGAGGCTGAGCTTGCGGAGCACATGGCCGACGCGGGTGACGCGCGGATCGTTCTTCAGCTTGCGCGTCGCGATCCATTCGGCGTTGGCTTCCGGATTGGCCGCCAGGTAGGCGGCCAGCACGCGTTCGCCGTCGGGCACCATGGTGCGGAATTTGAGGCAGGAGAAAATCCTGCCGCCGCGGCCGATCCGCTTATGGCCATAGAAGATCGGACCGTTGTCCGAAAGCTTGACCAGCAGGGCGACCATCAGGAAAAGCGGGCTGAGCAGCACCAGGCCGGCAAGCGAGCCGACGATATCGAAACTGCGCTTCAGCAGGCCGCCAATGGGCGGCGGAAAATCTATGCCAGCTTGCGCAAAACTCGCATTAGCCGACTTGGCGACGTCCCTCATGCAGAAGCTCCATACGTTGAACGGATGGTTTACGGCAAGATATCAAAAAAATGCTGCAGCGCAACACACAATTTCCCATCGCATTGAAATGTTCACGTCATGAATTGACTAAATAATAAACCTGCGTTGCCCAAATTTTCACCTTTGTGGCACGTTTATGACAAGGCGAAAGAAAAGCAGGAAAATGTAGTCCGCATTTTGGGCCATTTTTGGACAGTGCATTCTTTGCTGCAGAAGAAACGCGGTTGCGCGACCCTGGGAGCACTCGTTCCGATAAGTTATTCAGGTAAAATACTAATCAAAGTGATGGGTTTTACTGGAAGGCCGGGAGCCTCATTGAATAGCTATCGGGGCCACAGTGTGCGTCGCAACATGGCAGAGTCGATCTCGTAAAAGCGTTGGAAACCATACCTGCCCGGCCTTGCTCCGGCCGGCCCGCCTTAATAGAGTCGCAAATTGTTTCTGACATAGTTTGCGTGGGTAAGGAAGGCCGGAAGCAACCGGCCGGATTGGGCAGCCAGAAAGAACTCTTTGGCTCAACGGGGAGTTACGCGGGTGGGTAAGTCGCAGCTTCTGTATGTCGGTCTCGGTTGAGGGGCCGGCGGACATGTCTTTGCCAAAATTCATCGTCGGCATGATCTTCGCTCTCGCGATCGTCATCGGTTGGTCGTATTTCGACGGCGCGTCGCTGGGCACCATCCTCCTTCGAACCATCGTCTGCGCCGTCATCATCCAGGCGGGCTATTTCCTCCTGGTCTTCGCCATGATTGGCGGAACCACGCCGACATCGGCCGACAAGGCCCGCGAGGCGGATCGCGGCACGATCCTGAACAAGGTCGCCGAAGGCGAAAAGCTAAGCGCCAGGCGCAGCCTCCACTGAACGTTCGGCCGGCGCCGGGATCAGTTCCGTCTCGACCGATGGCGCGCCTTCGCGCTCAGCCTGCTCGCCAGACAGCATCCTGGCAAGGCGGCTGCCGGCTTTCGCCTTGAGTCGCCGATATTGTCCGACCTCGACGATGCGTCCGCTCTCGATCGCCACGACCCAGTCGGCAAAGGCGATCATCGACGGCCGGTGCGCGATCGTCAAAATCGTCATCTGGCCGCGCAGCGCCTCGATCGATTGGGCGATCAGTGACTGGTTCTGCCAGTCGAGCGCGCTCGTCGCCTCGTCGAGGATGAGCAGCGAGGGCTTGCGCAGCAGCGCCCGCGCCAAGGCGATACGCTGCCGCTCCCCGCCGGAGAGCCGGACACCGCGGTCGCCCACCACCGTATCGAGCCGCAATGCCAGCCGCTCGACGAAATCGGCCGCATGAGCGTTGCGCAGGGACGCCCATAGCTCTTCGTCGCTCGCATCAGGCGCGGCCAGGCGCAGATTCGCTGCGATCGTGTCGTGCAGCAGGAACACATCCTGTGGCACATAGGCGACTTGGTCGCGCCAGGCCCTGCGGTTTTGCGCCGTGATCTCCACGCCATCGGCCAAGATACGGCCTTCGGTGGGTTCGAGCAGGCCGAGCAGCATGTCGGCAATCGTGCTCTTGCCGGAACCGGAAGGGCCGATCAGCGCCGTCACCTTGCCGGTCGGCAGGCCGAAGGTGATATCGCTGACCACCGGCTTTCCGTCGCCCTCGCCATAGGCGAAGGACACGTCGCGGATGTTGAGGCCGGTCTCGAGCGAGAGTTTCGCGCCCTGTTCGGCCGTGTCCTCCGCCGGCTCGCGCTCGGCGTCGAAGCGAGCCTGAAGGCTCTGCATCGAAGCATAGGCCGGCAAGTTGATCAGCACCTGCTGGGTCTGCAATTGCATGTCCATGAAGCGCGGCGCGACCCGCATGAAGACCAGCAGCAGCACGACGATCTCGGCGAGCGACAGGTGGAAGCGGACCAGCGCGATGTAGATGAACAGGCTCAGCCCGATCACGCTCGCCACCTGGAACAGCGCGGTGCCCAGAGAACTGTTGCGGACAAAGGCGATGTTGTCGGCCTTCATCCGGTCCAGCGTCGTGCCAAGTTCGGCAAAGTAGCTTGCCTCGACATTCAGGCTCTTGGCCACCTTGATGCCGCCGAGGAACTCGGAGACCGTGCGGTACTGGTCCTGGCGATTGCCGGTCAGCGTGCGGCCATAGGCGCTGGCGCGCGCCCGGAACGGCTGCAGCGCAACGAGCAGCACCAGGCCGATGAGGATGGCGAAGGATGTCATCACCGGCGAGATGAACAGCGAGACCACGAGATAGCCGGTGAGGAGCAGCGTGGCCTGGGTGAGCATCAGCAGCGAGAAGGCGGCCACCTGCACGCGGTCGACGTCGCCGTTCAGCGCATGGTCGAGGTCGGAGCTGCGGATGCGGGTGAAAACCCCCCAGCGTGCCTTGCCGACACTCTCGAACAGGTTCATGCGCACACGGTTGACGAAGTCGTAGAGCAGCCGCGCCATGTAGACCGACTTGAAGCGGTTGAACATCGCTTGTAGCGCCACCAGCGCGACAAGCAGGCAGAGCACGGTCGCGAGCGACAGTGTTCCGACGGGCACCAGCCATTGCAGGGCTTCCGGCACCCGCACCGCGTAGTTCTGGTCGGCTTTGTCGATCAGATGCAGCAGCGGAACGAGCAGCAGGATCGAAACGCCTTCGGTGAGGCTCCCCAGGATCAGGAAGGTGAGCGCCGTCGCCGTGCGCCGGCCGCCGACATGCGCCAGCATGGCGCCGAAGCCGGCGACGTCCCGGAAAAGCGACAAACGAAACCTGGACGACCAGCCCATGACCTGGCTCACCCTGTCTCGGACGCCAGGTCGGCTTCGATCGCGGCGACCGCTTCGTCGATCCGAGCAAGCCCGGTTGGCACTTCGAGGCGGCTGACGCCGATCCGCCCCGCGATCCGGGCGCACTGGCGCAGATGCGCGGCGGCAAAATCGTCAGGCAGCGCTTGCCGTCCGAACCGCGTGATGTAGGAGAATTTGATGATCGCCGGCAGCGCCGCGCCGCTGGCCAACGGCGAAATCGACGCCTGCCCGCCGCGCTCGAGCACGTAGAGGCGCGATACCGGCGCCGCGTCGGCGGCAAATCCGCCACGCAACCGATGCTGTGCCTTGTCGATCTGCGGATGCACCTGCGGGCGCACGTCCGCCTGTTCGAGGCGAATGGCGCCGGCGGCATCCGCGGCGAGCTTGAGCTGCGGAAATCCGGGCAGGATCATCGGCCGGTCCGGGTCCGAGAGGTCCAGCGCTACCACGTCGTCGGTGAGCAGCCGATGGCCGGCGCGGATCATCGCGCCAGCCGTCGTCGACTTGCCGGCACCCTTGTCGCCCATGAAGATCACGCTCTTGCCGCCGACGGCAATGCCGCTGGCATGCAGGACGAGCAACCCGCGCTGGTGGAGTGCGAGCGCCATCACCGGCCCGAGCAGCGGGAAGGCGAGCAGCGGATCGTCGATCCCTGGCGCCGGATCCACATCGATCCGGTTGGCGCCGCTGACCATGAACGCGCCGACCGCCTGCCATGAAAGATACTGCCGCGTCGGCTCGAAGTGGAACGCAGCGGCGCCTTGCGATGCGGCCTCGGGAAAATCGATCGGCCTGACCGCGATCTCCAGGTTGGGGGTCGCCGGCGCCGCCGGCTCCAGCTCCGGCAGGGCCACCTCCGAGCTGACGATCAGCCCGTACGCCTTGTAGAAATGACGGACGCGTCCGCCGGGCGCCATCGCTTCAGCGGTGCGCTCCGGCCGTGCAAGGGAAGCGATCGGAAGGTTCATGCAGCGCTTCCTTGAACTTGCCGCAGCCATAGCGACAGCGAAACCGAGCGCCAGACATGCTGGACGTCGGGCAGCGTCGCTTGCTCGGGCTGGCGCAGCAGGCGGTCGTAGACCGCATTCACTTCGGGCAGGTTGACATAGGGCGCGATCCGCTCGCTGTCCGATATCAGCAGCCTGTCCAGAAGCTCGCGATGGTTGCCGAGCATGCCTTTGACCAGGTTGGCGGTGAAATCGATCTTGTCGCGCCGCCATTGCACCGCCGGTGGCAGGACGCCTTGCATGGCCCGGCGCAGCACGTGGCGGCCGAAGCCGTCCTTGAGCTTTTCCTCGCCGGGCAATGCCAGGCAGAATTCGACGAGCGGCTTGTCCCAGAACGGATAGCGGGGCTCTACGCCGAAATTGGCCGCGGCCTTGTCGAGCACTTCGAAGGCATGCGGCACCAGCCCGGTGGACAGCAGCCAGCGATGCGTCAGCGCTTCGCTGGCGGTGACGGCGGCGGGCATGTAGCCGCTGCGATGGAAACGCTCGGCAAGATCGGTGCGCCTGGCAAGGTCGGGGTTGACGAGGCCAGTCCAGGCAGCGCGCGCGGCTTGCGCCGGCCTGCGCCGCGCCTTGCCGACGATGCGTTTGGCCATCGACCGCATCCTGGCGATCCGCCAGGCCGGCCCGTAGATGATCAGGAACTTGAAGTAGAGCGAGATCATGCCCTCGCCATAGGTATTGGCGGCGCTGTGCAACTCGCGCCACAGCTCGAGCCACCGGCCGGCATTGGCGAGCTCGTGGAGATGCCCGTGGCCTTGCGAGACGACTTCGTCGCCGCCATGTCCGTCGAGAAGCACTTTGACGCCCTTGGCGCCCGCGGTGCGGTAAAGGTCGCGGGTCAGCGACAGGCCGGGTGCCAGGAACGTTCCCTCCTGCTCCTCCAGGATGCGCTCGAATTCGGCGAAAGGCGCGTAGTTGCTGACCGTAATCAGCGTGGCGTCGAGCGAATTGTCGTCGAGCACCGCGTCGATGAACGGCTTCTCGTCCATCGACGAGCCCTTGTCGAACACCAGCGAGAAGGTCTTGAGCTTCGGGTCGCGCTTCGCTGCTGCCCGCAGGCCCGCAAGGCAGGCGATCGAGGAGGAATCGAGCCCGCCGCTTAGCATGGCGCCGACGGCCGGCGTGCCGCGCATCCGGTTCTCCACCGATTGCGCGAAGAGATGCCGGAATTCCTCGGCGGCGTCCGGGCGTGGCGGCCGCTGCGACGGCTCGATCTGCCAATAGCGGCGAAGTGTCGTCTGCCGGTCCGCGACCATCATGCTGTGCCGCGCCGGCAGCCGGAAGATCTCGGCGTAAGGCGTGGCCTGCGGATCGTCCGGCAAGCCGGCGAGAAAGCCGGAGATCTGGTGCTCGCTGAGGCGCCTGCCGACGCCGTCGAGCGCAAGGATCGGCCCGATCTCCGAGGCGAACGCAAAGCGGGTGCCGGTCGAATGATAGTAGAACGGTTTGACGCCGAAATGATCGCGTGCGCAAAACAGCGCCTGGCGCTCGCTGTCCCATATCGCGAAGGCGAAATCGCCCTGCAGATAGGTCGGGCAGGCCTCGCCCCATTTGAGGTAGGCGCGCATGATCAGCATCGCGTCGGCGATAGACCGGTCGCGCATGCCGAGCCGCGCCAGGAGCTCGTCGCGACTGTCCAGCCGGCAGTCGGCGGTGATGGCGAGCTTGCCGCCGGCCATCGTCAGCGGGCCTGGCCCGTCCTCGCTGGTCGTGTCGAGCCAGGCGTGGCCGAGCGCAACGCCGCCCTCCGTCCACCACGAACTGCCGTCGCGTGCACGGTGGCGCATGCGCGAAAGCATCTCCTGGATGTCGGTGGCCGCGACGGGCCGGCCGTTGTCGCTAAGCACAATTCCCGCGACGCCGCTCATCCGTCACGACCCATGGTCCACCAGGTGAGCAAAGCCATTGATCGAGCCGCCAAGCACGATGTGGTTGCCGCTCATCAACCAGGCATGCGCCTTGAGTTCGCTGCCGGTTCCTTTTTCGATGCCGATGCTGATCTTCGAGGTGCTGCCCTGGCGGGCGAGCAGATATTGCCCGGCCAGCGCCTGGGTGAGGCAGGAGGCGCCCGGCACGAGCCTCGCGGCGGCGGCGACACCCCATGCGACGCGCCGCAGGTCGCCGATGCTGGCGTCGCGCCTGGCGTCCAGCCGCGTGACCAGGCCGCGCACGCGGTTGTAGGACGAAAACGTCAGCGCAAGCCGCACGGCGCCGACCACCGTCAGGCAGCGCGCCAGGAACAGCATCTCCCGGCCGCTCAGCGAGCGGAGCCTAGACCAGTTCCTCACTGTCGAGCCTCGCTAGCCCTGCTTCGGTCAACCCCTTCAGCAGGCCTTCGACATCGGCCTTGCAGCGCTCGGCATCGACATTGTAGCGCGCAAGCACGGCGCTGCGGATGTCGAGCATCGACCGCGGCTCCTGGATCTGCTCCCAGATGAAGGCGCCAACGCTGTTCAGGCTGTAATAGACGTTGGATTTGAGATGGAGCAGCGCCAGTCCGGCGCCGAATTCGCAAGCCACCGCCTCGCTGGTCGCGACCACGCGGTCATGGTCCGAAGGGTTCCAGTGCATCCTAAAACCTCGTTGCTGGGCCCGCCGCGCCCTAGACCTGCCAGTGGATCGGTTGCCGGCGATCCTTGGCAGGAAGCCGGGGGACGAACGCCCCCCGGCTCACCTGTTGGAAGAACATCCGGAGCCCCAACTTAGACACCCGGATGCGCTTGTAAGCTTAAGAGAAAGTCAGCTCGCCGACCGGCGTGTGCGCGGGAAAGCTCGCGTCGAGCGCCGTCGAGCCAGCACCGCCCTGCGTGATGGATTCAATCGAACCGTGAACCGTCAGGCTGGGGGTCTCGTACTCATGCTTTTCAACATTCTGTTCCATTTTACTCTCCAATGAAGGACTGGAAGCGGCTGCAGAATGCCGCCAGCATATCGCTATGCTGCAATGCGATTGCTGCACGGCAACATCTATGAGTCAAGCCTGATTTACCAAGCATTAATCAATTCCCGGTTGCGCTCGCCTTCGTTGGTGATCAAGCCGTGAGCGCCGTTATCATAAACTTCGACCGCCCTGGGATTCAACCGCAGGTCTTTGCCGTTTAAATAAGCATCTGATTTATTTGTGGTAATTTTGGGGACGGAAAACCCGTCTCGCATATGCGAAGAAATTGCTGCAAAAAAATGCCACTTTTCGGCCTCGGCCGTTTATCTCCTGAGTTGTCTTCAAAAGTGATTGAATGCGAGGCGATTTTAACGCCTGGGTTGCAGTCGCGTGGCGACCTCAGCCGGGTCTTGGGCGGGTCGCGTCAATTTTCCCGATGCTTTTCTTCGCAGTTGCGGTATAAACGCCTCGGGCGGCATTTTGCGGAGAACGACATCGGGCATGGCGGTGCAGGATGGCTCCTATGAAAGGCTGCGCGCGGCCGGCTGTGCCGATGAAGTCGCCTATGTCCAGGCCTGTCTGAGGCTCTTCTTCGACGCTGACGCCAGCGGCGACGCCAGCCCGATCACCGGTCCGGCCGATACGCCCATCCCGGCAAACTCGGCGGCCCCGGCCATCTCCGCGGCAAACGTCGCCGACATCGCCCGGCTGAACAAAGTGGCGGTCTTCCTGCTCAAGGCGCTCGCGCGCGCGCCAGCCGGCGCCACGCCTGCGGAGTTGGCTGGCTGGCTCGACGGCTACCGCCGTCGCACCATGTCGATGAATGCCGCCTGCATCGGCGATTCGATGGCCATCGATCGCGTGCTGCGCGACAGGCGGGTCGATTTCGTCTTCCTCAAAGGGCCGCTACAGCAGCATCTCCTTTACGGCGACCACTTCATGAAGCCTTCCGGCGACGTCGACATACTCGTTTCGCCGGCGACCTTCGCCGAAGCCCGCGAGGCGTTGCGCTCGATCGGCTACGAGGTCGCCGGCAAGTCGCGCTCGATCTGGTGGGTGCGTTTCTTGGGCGAGCAGCACATGGTTCGCGAGGACGGGGCGAGGGCCTCGACTGTCGACCTCCACCATCGGCTGCAGCAGCCGGGCTCGCCGAGCCCCCGCGACATCGACGGCTTCCTGCGCCGCAAGCGCGAAGTCACAGCAGCAGGGGCCGCCATGCCAATCACTTCGGCGGCCGACACCCTGCTTTTGTCCTCGATCAGCGTCGCCAAGGCCTTCTTCAACCGCGAGCCTTGCGCCGGCTATGTCTGCGACGTCAGGGCGAGCGCCAGCCGCCTGAGCGAAGTCGAGCAGCAGACGGTGCTCGACCATGCCGCCGAGCAGGGGCTGGCGGACACGCTGCTCTTGGGGTTGCGCGCCGCCGACGTGCTGCTTGGCGCCGCCGGCACGCTGCTTTCGGATCGCGCCGCCCGCATCCTGGCGCGCATCGACAACGCCGATCTCTTCCACATGGTCATCGCGCCATGGCTTGCGTCGCTGCGCTGGCCGCAGCGCCGCCATGTGTTGTGGGAACTGTGCGGTCGCGAGCCTGTCCGTTACCTCGCCGAAGCAGGCTGGGCGGCCTCCGCCGATCTCAGCCGGCGCATTTTCGAACGCCCGGCTGCTGCCGGGCCGGCACGGGGCGGCGTAGTCAAAGTCGTGGGCGGGGCAGCCACTCATGCAAGCGAAAGGTGAACCCATGCCCGTGACGCCCATGACGCACCCCGGGGTCTGCGTCATCATCGCCGCACGCAATGCGGCGCGCACGATTCCCGTCGCCATCGCCTCGGCGTTGCGCGAGGCGGAAGTCGCCGAAGTCGTCGTGGTCGACGACGCCTCCACCGACAACACCCGCGATGTGGCTTTGGCCGCCGACGATGGCAGCGGCCGGCTCGCCGTCATCCGCCTCGACGTCAATCGCGGCCCTTCTTCCGCGCGCAACACCGCGATCCGGGCCTCCAGGTCGCCTTTCATCAGCATTCTCGACGCCGACGATTTCTTCCTCGAGGGCCGCTTTCGCCGGCTTTTCGCCAGCGCCGACTGGGATTTCGCCGCCGACAACATCATGCTGATTCGCGATGATGCCGCGACCGACCTCGCCAAGGTCGCCGCGCCGCCCTTCGCGGCCGACCCGGAATTTCTCGATTTCGAGCGCTTCATCGACGGCAACATCTCGCGCCGGCGCGTGCTTCGCGGTGAACTCGGTTTCCTCAAGCCGGTGATCAGCCGGGCTTTCCTCGAGCGGCATGGGCTGGCTTATGATGAAAACCTGCGTCTTGGCGAAGACTACGAGCTCTATGCTCGCGCCGTGGCCCGCGGGGCGCGCTTCAAGATCATCAAGTCCTGCGGCTATGGCGCGATCGTTCGCGCCGATTCGCTGAGCGGCCGCCATAGGACGCAGGATTTGAAGCGTCTTGCCGATGCCGACCTGGCGCTGCTTGAGATCGACAATCTTCCCGAGCGCTCGAAGGCCGCGCTGCGCCGCCACGAGCGCCATGTCCGCGACAAATACCGGCTGCGCAATTTCCTCGACGTGAAGGCCGAGCGCGGCCTTGCATCGGCCGCCGCCTATGCCTTCGCCAGCCAGTCGAATCTGTTTCCGATCGTGCGTGGCGTCGCCACCGACAAACTCGACGCGCTGTTCCGTCGCACAGGGATTGCTGCAGAGCAGCAAATGCCGCCGATGCGCTTCCTGATGGCGGCAGCCAATGCCGCGAACGAGTGACCCCGCACCCTTGCGGAAGCCGCCAGCCCTCAAAAAATCCGCATTCTGAAAACTATGATGTTGCCTAGTCGCTGCGGTAATGGCAGTCTATGTTGCAATGCAGCAATTTCGAAAGACCGATAGGATGGCTTCGATTTTCAGCTTCAGATCCCGGGATCCGGCTCGCGACCGGCACACCGATCTCCAGCGTTTCGACCGGCTGGCGAAGCTGTTCGACCAGATCGCGGCCGAGATCGAGGCGGAAAAAACCGGGCTGGAGAACCGTTACAAGTCGACGGCAGCCAACGCGGCCTTCCTGGTCGAAGCGATCGAGAATGGTTCGGCGTCGTCCAGCAAGGGATCGGATGTCGGCGCGATGACCAACTCGATCCTGAACTGCGAGCGGCGCATTGCCGAGCTCGCTCGCCAGAAGGGTTTGATGAAGGAACTGCGTCATTCCCTCGACGCGATCGTCGAGGAGGGTTCCGAGCGGTCTGCCTCGCAGTCCGCGGCCGGGGCAATTCCAGGAAAAGCGTGAACGGTTCTTCGTCCGGAATTGCGTCGAAACAAGGAGATGGAGCGGTTCACCGCTTCCGAAAACGGCGAAACGCTCAAGAAGCTGACGAAGCGCCAGGCGCCGCCATCGGCAAGAAACAATAGAGGAGTTCAAAGGGCAGAGGATCGGAAAGCGGCTCGCCGACGCGGGCCAGGGATGACTTTGGGTTGGGGCGGAACAACACAAGGTGAGCTTGTTATGAACGCAGATCCGAACAACACCTCCATCGTGGCGGCTTGCGGTATGCCGCATGCGCCGGAGAATGGATTCATCAGCCTGCGGCTTGGCGTGGTCGGCGCCCTGTTCGCGATCGCGGCGGCCCTTGCGGCGAGCCTGCACCCGGCGCATGCGCAAGAGGCGCAGCAGCAACCGCAAAGCGCGCCGTCCTTCGTCGACGATTTCTCCAATTTCAACCAGTCCCGCTGGTTCGTCTCGGACGGCTGGACCAACGGCGCCCATCAGAACTGCACCTGGTCGAAGGATCTTGTCCGGCTTTCCGACGGCGTACTGTCGCTGGGCTTCGAAAAACGCAAGCTGAAGGACCGGGAATTCGCCTGCGCCGAGATCCAGACCAAGCAGCGCTACGGCTACGGCGTCTATGAGGCGCGCATGAAGACCGGCACCGGCTCAGGCCTGAACGCCGCCTTCTTCACCTATATCGGGCCGCAGGACAAACAGCCCTGGGACGAGATCGACTTCGAGGTCCTCACCAAGGACCCGTCGAAAGTGCAGGTCAACAGCTACATCCAGGGCAAGCCGAAGAACGGCAAGCTGGTCGACGTCGAGGGCGGCGCCGACAAGGGTTTCAACGATTACGGATTCGTCTGGGAGAAGGATCGGCTGCGCTGGTACGTCAACGGCAAGCTCGTCCATGAGGTGACCAATCCCGACGAATTGCCGACGCATTCGCAGAAAATTTTCTTCAGCCTCTGGGGCAGCGACAAGCTGACCAACTGGATGGGCGCCTTCACCGATCCCGGCGGCAAGGTGACCATGCAGGTCAAGCGCGTCGCTTTCACCGCTTTGGGCCAGCCATGCCAGTTCCCGGGATCGCTGGCTTGCAGCATAAGTAATTCAAACTAGGCGTGATCCTGAGCCTGCGGTTCGGATAAGATCATGCCGAGCCAACCAGGCCGTTAGGCCTTGGGGACATCTGAACCGGCCGGACCGCTTTTGCGGTCCGGCCTTTGACAGGAATAGAATCGAATGAATTTGACGGTGTTTGGGATTGGCTATGTCGGTCTCGTCCAGGCCGCTGTGCTTGCCGAGGTCGGCCACGAGGTGGTTTGCGTCGATATCGACGAGAAGAAGGTGGAGCGGCTCAACCAGGGCTTGATCCCGATTTTCGAGCCTGGCCTGGAAAGCCTCGTCAAGGAAAATCACGCCGCCGGCCGCATCCGCTTCACCACGGATGCGGCCGCGGCGGTCAAGCACGGCCAGATCCAGATGATCGCGGTCGGCACGCCGCCCGGCGAGGATGGCTCGGCCGATCTGAAATATGTGCTCGCCGTCGCCGAGGCCATCGGCCGCGAGATGGACGCGCCCAAGATCGTCGTCGGCAAGTCGACCGTGCCGGTCGGCACCTGCGAGAAGATCAAGGCCAGGATCGCCGAGACGTTGAAGGCGCGCGGCCGTGAGGATCTGAAGTTCGACGTCGCCTCCAATCCCGAGTTCCTCAAGGAGGGCTCGGCGGTTGCCGACTGCATGAAGCCGGACCGCATCATCGTCGGCACCTCCAGCGAGGACACCGAGATGGTGATGCGCGAGCTCTACGCACCGTTCAACCGCAACCACGAGAAGATGATCGTGATGGATGTGCGAAGCGCCGAATTCACCAAATACGCCGCCAACTGCATGCTGGCGACCAAGATCAGCTTCATGAACGAGATGGCCAATCTCGCCGAGCAGCTGGGTGCCGACATCGAGGAGGTGCGCAAGGGTATCGGCAGCGATCCGCGCATCGGCTACCACTTCATCTATCCCGGCCTCGGCTATGGCGGCTCGTGCTTCCCCAAGGACGTGCGCGCTCTGATCAAGACCGCCGAAGGCGTCAAGTTCGACGCCAAGCTGCTGCGCGCCGTCGAGGAGCGCAACAATGCGCAGAAGTCGGTGCTGTTCGACAAGGTCAGCCACTATTTCAAGGGCGCGCTCAAGGGCAAGACCTTCGCTGTCTGGGGGCTGGCCTTCAAGCCCAACACCGACGACATGCGCGAGGCGCCGTCGCGTACGCTGATGGAGGCGCTGTGGGCGACTGGCGCCAAGGTGCAGGCCTATGACCCCGAGGCGATGCAGGAATGCCAGGCGATCTACGGCCTGCGCGATGATCTGCTGCTCTGCGGCACCAAGGAAGCGGCACTGCGCGGCGCCGACGCGCTCTTGATCTGCACCGAGTGGAAGAGCTTCCGCGCGCCGTCCTTCGACGCGCTCAAGGATGCGCTGACCACGCCCGTCATCTTCGACGGCCGCAACCTCTACGACCCGAAGGTGATCGCGCGCTACGGCATCGAATATTTCTCGATCGGAAGGATGGCGGCATGACCATGATCGTTTGCCTCGAAGGGAATTGCCGCCGCGAACGACAATGGGGCCGACAATGACCATGCGCGGAAATCAGGAGGGTTCGATCTGATGGTGCTCGACGTTCGGCCCGAACAAATCGCCAACGAACATTTCGATCTCGTCGTCATCGGATCCGGCTTCGGCTCGTCCTTCTTCCTGCATGAATTCCTGAAGCGGCGCAAAGCCCGCGTCCTGGTGCTGGAATGGGGTCGCCACAACACGCATGAATGGCAGCTCAACCAGAATGCCAACACCGACATCGACGACGAAAGCACCTACAAGACCGACAATGCCGACAAGCCGTGGAACTACACGATCGGCCTCGGCGGCGGCACCAATTGCTGGTTCGCGCAGACGCCGCGCTTCCATCCCAACGACTTCAAGCTGAAGAGCACCTACGGCGTCGGCAACGACTGGCCGATCAGCTATGACGAGCTCGAGCCGTTCTATGGCGACGCCGAGGAGATCATGTCGATCTCCGGCGATCCCGACATGGCGCGGATGCTGCCGCGTTCGCGGCCGTTTCCGCAACCGCCGCATCGCATGTCGACGCCCGATCGCATGATGAAGGCGGCGCAGCCCGATCAGCACTTCGTCATGCCGACGGCACGGGCGCGCGTGGCGACGTCGCAGCGCGCCTCGTGCTGCGCGAACTTGCGATGCTGGCTATGTCCGGCCGATGCCAAGTTCACCGTCAACAACGGTTTGATGCATGTTTTCCAGCATCCGGATGTCTCGGTCTGCCTCGGGGCCGAGGTACGCCGTTTCGACCATGCGGGCGCCGCGGTCCGTTCGGTCGTTTTCGTGCGGGACGACAAGGAATATTCGGTCAGCAGCGACCTCTTCATCCTCGGCGCCAACGCCATACAGAGTCCGGCGATCATGCTGCGCTCCGGACTGGGCGGCGAGTTCGTCGGGCTGGGCCTGCATGAATCCTATGGCTGGAACTACGAGGCCTATCTCGGCGGCGTCGACAATTTCGACGGCAGCACCATCACCACCGGCCTGAATTTCGGCCTCTATGACGGGCCGCACCGGGCCGAACATGCGGCGGCGCTCGTCTATTTCGAAAACCGCTGGCAGCATGGGATGCGCGCCGACAAGGGGCGGCTGCGGCAGGTGCTGCCGCTGGTCGTCGTCACCGAGAACCTGCTCGATCCGGAAAACCGCGTCGTCCTCGACAAGGACGAGAACGCTTTCGTTACCTTCAAGGGCGCGTCGGACTACGCGACCAAGGGCATGGAGAAAGCGCTGGAACGGCTGCCGGAGCTGCTCAAGCCGCTGCCGGTGGAGAAGATTTTCGACCGCGGCATAAGGCCGACCGAATCGCATGTGCAGGGCACGCTGCGCATGGGCACCGGCCCGGCCGATTCCGTGGTCGACCGCGACATGATCCACCACCAGCTCAGGAACCTCGTGGTGGTCGGCACCAGCACCTATCCGAGCTGTTCCTGCGCCAACCCAAGCCTGACCGCGGCCGCCTTGTCCCTGCGGGCGGCGGGTAAGTTGGCGGCATGAGGGAGGAACCGATGAAGATCACGCGCCGCACCGCGCTGGCCATCGTCGCCGGCGGGGTTGCCTCCACCGGTATCGCGGCCGCGGCCATCTCGTCCTTCTCGGACGAGGATCTGGTCCGCGTCACGCTCGAAAGATATTTCGGCCCGCTCAACATGCGCATCGAGCACCTGCAGCAATTCGTGCTCGAATTCCAGAACCGCAACCCCTGGATATTCCCGAGCGCCAAGGTAGCGGACGTGGTGACGCTGGCGGAAACCGTGAAGCTCGGCAAGGCGCGCGAGCTGCTGCCCCAGGCCAAGCGGCGCGAGCTGCGTCACTTCGACCGCTGGGTCATCGCCGAGTTCCACATGCTGACCGATTATGCCTGGCGCAGCTCGCCCGACGATCCGATCCGCTTCACCGGCTGGCATCCATGCACGAATCCGTTCGCCAATCTGGAACAGCAGAATGCGTAAGGCAGAGGCAACAGAGGCGCTGCGCGGCGCACCGTCCAATCGTCGCCATATTTCCAAAACCACGCCGGCGAACGGCGCATCGGCAACAAGCATGAGGTCACCAATGGCTGCGCAGCAGAAACCGACGGTCACCGTCATCGTCCCTACCTTCAACAGGGAAAAGTTCCTGCCCGAGTCCATCGGCAGCCTGCTGCGGCAGACCGTGGTGCCGGACCAGATCCTGATCGTGGACGACGGCTCGACCGACAACACCGGCGCGGTGGCGGCCTCCTTCCCCGCGACGGTGGAATATTACCGCAAGGAGAATGGCGGCAAGTCGACGGCGCTGAACTTCGCCCTGAAGCACTGCAAAGGGGATTTCGTCTGGATATTCGACGACGACGACGTCGCGCATCCGACAGCGCTTGAACGGTTTCTCGCCGCGTTCGAGCGGGAGCCGGCCGCCGATTTCGCCTTTGGCGAATACGCGCGCTTCCAGCAGTCAGCCCAGATCGAAGAGCAGGATTACGAGATCGTGGCCTTCGGCCACGTCAGCCAGGACAATTTTTTCCCGTCCCATCTCGAATATTGCCACGTCCATCAGCCGGGCTTGCTGGTGCGCCGCGAATGCTACGACGAGGTGGGGGGGTTCAACGAGACCCTGGTCCGGTCGCAGGACTACGAGATGATGCTGAGACTCGCGCGCCGCTTCAAGGGCGTCAGGGTCGACGGCGTCATGTTCTTCCAGCGCCAGCACGATATGGTCCGCGGCAGCACCAAGGTCGTCATTTCCTATACCGACAGGATAAAGGCCTGGGGTTCGTACGACAAAGTGATCATGGAAGAGGTCTACAAGTCGGTCGATCTGCACGAATATCTCGATCGCTCCGAGCAGGCCCTGCCGAAGACGGCGGATCTGGAGATGCTGGCGCTGCTGCAGCGTTCGAGCATCATGGCCAGGAAGGGATTATGGCATCATGCGGCCGAGGACATCCGCCGCTATGCGCTGCTTGCCGAACGAGCCGGCAAGACGTCGCTCAGCGACAAGGAGCGCGCCATCGTGCGGCGTACCTTCGAAGCCTACGACACGGGGCTGGCCTCCGCTCCCGCCGACGAATTCGTCTCGGCGGTGAGGGGATGGAAGGCGGGAGCCCTGAAGACCGATATCGTCAGGGAATACATGCACTCCTTCCCGCATTTTCTCGTCCGCGATTTGATGGCGGGAAAACTCGTTCCTGCCTCGAAGCTCGTGCGGGAGTACTCGACGTTGTCCCTTTCAGGCTCGGTCAGTCGCCTCTGTAGGGCAATGACGTCGAAGCTTCCGTTGCTGCGCGGCGCAAGCTGACGGCCTGCAATTGAGCGCCGGATTGCCGGACAACGCTGGACCGAATTAGGAGCCGACCGATGAAAGTGCTTTTTGCAAGCGGCAACGGATATATTCCCGAGTTCACCGGTGGCGTGCAATCCAATACCCACCACCTGGTCGAGCAACTGATCGAGCATGGCCACCAGGCGTCGGTGCTCGCCTCGCTGTTCGGCGACGGCATGTTCGGCTTCAGGGCGCGCGCCAAGATGAAGCTTTTGCGCCAGCCCGCGGTCGTCGATAATTTTCCCGGCTATCCGGTGCTGCGCGCCTGGTTCCCCTGGGAAGCGGCCGGCTTCGCCGTCAAGAAGACGAGGCCCGACGTCGCCGTCGTGCAGTGTCACAAGTCTGTTCTGCTCGGAAAGGCGCTTCTGGCCGAAGGGGTGCCGTTGGTGGTCTATCTCCACAACGTCGAATTTCATGAGCTTGCCGGCGATCCGCGCGAACTCAACTCGGCTTTATACATCGCCAATTCGGAGTTCACGGCGCGCACCTACAAGGAAAAATTCGGCATCGAGTCCATCGTCCTCCCGCCGACGATCAACGACGCGCTCTACTGCACGCACACCACCGGCGAATTCGTCACCATGATCAACCCCTATGAGGAGAAGGGTTTCGATCTGGCGGTCAAGATTGCGGCTGCCTGTCCGGAGATCCCGTTCCTGTTCGTGGAAAGCTGGAAGCTGGACGACGAGCATCGCGCCCGCGTCGAGAAGACCATCGCGCCGTTCTCGAATATCAAGCTCGAAAACCGCACCGACGACATGAAGACGGTCTATGGCCGCACCAGAATCCTGCTTGCTCCGAGCAAATGGGAGGAAGCCTGGGGCCGTGTCGCGTCCGAGGCGCATTGCAGCGGCATCCCGGTCGTCGGGTCGAGGCGTGGCGGCCTGCCCGAAGCCATCGGTCCCGGCGGCGTGGTGCTCGACTACGACGCTCCGCTTACCGACTGGGCCTCGGCGGTAAGGCGCCTGTGGAACGATCGCCAGGAGTACGAGCGGGTTTCGGCCGCGGCACTTGCTTTCTCCAAGCGCCCGGAGCTTGATCCCGCGCGGCAGTTGGTGGTGTTTCTCGATCTGCTCGAAAGAGCGGCCCGGCAGGGCACCCGCCGCGCCGCGTGAATTCCTGAAGCAATTCAGGAAAAGTGTGAGGCGCGCTCTTATGCCTGGCGCTTCACCCGGTTCTTCAGCGCCTGGTAGCCGCGCTCGCCGAGCAGCGCGCGCGCCGTCGCCTTGACGGCTTGCTTTCGTCCATCGGGTGAATCGATCTGCCTGAGCCGCGCCGGCAGGTTGCGCGCCGCCTGCTGCAGCGCCGGCAGCGACAGCGGGTCGGGCAGGCTCACAATGTTGGTTTCGACGCACAGCACCGGCTTGCCCGAGAGCTTCGCGATCCTCAGCGCCTGCTCGTGCTCGCTCTCGATGAACAGGATGGCGTCCGACTTGCGGTAGAACTCGGCCTTGAAGCTGCCATGCGCGCCGAGCCGCTGCCGCTCGGCCTTGTTCGGCAGGTCGAGCATGATGAGGTGATCGTATTTGATGTCGTGGCTCGCGAGCCAGGCTTCGGTCAGCTTGCGGTATTTTTCCAGCCGGCTCGTCACCAGCCAGCCGATCTTGCGGGTCGGCCCGAGCAGGGGTCGTGCCTCGGCCAGGAATTTCTCATAGGCCGGACCGTCGTCGTTTTCTTCCTCGGTCGGGTCGAGGCAAAGCACGCCGTCAATGTCGACGCAGCATTGTTCGAGGAAGACATGGTGCATGAAATTCCACTGGAACATCCTCGGATGCGGCACGGCCTCGAAGACCATGTCGGTTTCCTCGTGCCGCAGGGAGAGCCCGAACACGGCGGCGAAGATGAAATCGCCCTCGATGCCGCTCGCCGCGACCTTTTCGCGCGCGTCGCGCATGGCGGTGCCGCCGATGATGCTGTCGTCGATCACCAGGATCTTGCGCATCTCGGAGGCCTTCCGGTCCAGGCCCGCCCAGCGCTTCGTGATCCCGGACGTATATATCCTGCCCGCCAGGAAACTATCGAGATCGGTCATCGGGATGTTCGCGGTCAGGCTGACCAGCGTCGCGGCGAGGATGCCGCTTCTCGGCACGCCGACGATCAGGTCGATATCATGCGGCAGCCGGTGCAGGTTGCGCACGATCGCGTCGTTCATGTCTGAAATCGATCGGTAATTCATGCGATCATCCCCGTGTCCTGAGATCGTTGTGTCGCGAGTCGAGCGGTTTCATTTCGCCCCGCTCGGGGCTGCGAGGAACCCTCTTGCCGGGATAAGCCGCAATGCCTCGCGCAGTGCTTCGCGGCCGGCGCCGAAGGCAAGCGCGACGATCATGGTGGTGGCGTAGGAGAGCGCCGCGCCGGCGGCCAGGGCCACGACGGGTGGAGCCTGCAGCAACGGCTTGGCGAACCAGACCAGGGCGAACGCCAGATGCGCGCCAAGCACGAAGGGCAGCGCCGCGTGAAGCACGTGGCTGGCCTTGAGCGGTCCGCTTCTGCCGACATAGAGCCACAGGAACGGCGTGCGTGTATATTCGCTGATCGCGTAGGCGACCGCCACGCCGAGCGCGCCGTAAGGAAGGCCGATGGCGAAGGCCACCACCGAGGTCAGGGCGGTGATGATGCCCCAGCGCATGAAGTCGCCCGAACGGCCCTGGCTGATGAACAGCCATCCCGCCGGGTTGTTGAGCGGCTGCAGCAGCCCGGCAAAGCCCAGCGCCAGGAAGATCGGCGCGCTTCCCCGCCATTGTTCGCCGAGCACGAAGGGGATGAGCGTGTCGGACATGGCCGCGGCGAAGGCCACGCCCGGAAGCGCCACCATAAGGATCAGCGGCATGACGCGCAGATAGGCGCTGCGGTAGCGGTCCGGCTCGTCCTTCAGCCGCGACAGTGCCGGCACCATCACCTTCGACAGCGGGTTGGTGATCTGGCTGAGTGGGAAAAGCAAAAGCTTGTAGGCGCGGTCATAGAGGCCGAGCTGCGCCTCGCCCCAGTATTTGCCGATCAGCACATTGTCGAGGTTGCGGGCGAAGAAATTGGCGAAGTTGAAGCCGGTGATGCCGGCGCCGAAATTGATCAGCTCACCGATGCCGTCGACCTTGCGCGGCAGGCCAGGGCGCCAGCGTGAGGAGTACCAGTAGCAGAGCGTCGGCAGCACGGCGCTTGCCAGCGTTCCGGCGAAAAGCGCCCAGTAGGAGCGATCGATGAAGGTCCAGGCAATCGAGACGGCGACACCGACGATGGCGCTGGCGATGTCGATGAGGGCCAGCCGCGTGAACTCCATGCGGCGCGTCAAAAGGGCCACGTGCTGGGCGCCCAGGCCATAGGCCAGGATCTGCAGGCCGAAGGCGGCCACGAGGCCCGTCACGCGCGGCTCGCCGTAGAAGGCTGCGACCAGCGGCGCCGAGGCGGCGAGCACGCAGGCAAGCACCGCGCTCACCGCCACGTTGACCCAGAAGAGGTAGTTGACCTCCTCGTGGCGGATGCCGGTCTTCTGGATCGTCGCCTGGGTCAGGCCGAAATCCTGGAACAGCGCGATGAAGGCGAGCACCGGCGCGCACATCGCGACGACGCCGAAATCCTGCGGCGACAGAAGCCGCGACAGCACGATGACGGAGATGATCTGCGTCGCCACTCGCACGCCCTGCGCCATCGCGGTGACGACCGCGCCGCGTCCGACGGATTTGCGCAGAGAGCCCTCGGGCGGATCGAATGCACTGGTTTCCAAATTCAGGATCCATGATCTTACGACCGGTCCGACATCGTCGCGACCGGCGCCCACCGCCACGCATAAGCTACCGCAATAAGTTTTTGCAGTGCAACAAAAAATGTGCGGACGTTTGCTACGCAGCACCAAAATTGTTGCGATGCAGCAAAAGCTGTACTAGCATCCCCGATGGGTGGGCCCAACAGCGGTCGAGTTACATGCTGCATGTCTTGTACCTTGTGCATGACGTATCCGACCCGGCGGTGCGCCGGAGGGTCCAGATGCTCAAGGCAGGCGGCGCCGGGGTCACCCTGGCGGGCTTCCGCCGCACCACCAGTCCGGTCGCCGAGATCGAGGGTGTCGAGCCTGTCGACCTGGGCGCGACGCGTGACGGCCGATTCGCGCAGCGCATCGGCGCGGTCGCCAAGGCGGCCGTTTCGATCGGCGCGAAACTGGGCGCCATGCCCAGGCCCGATCTCATCATCGCGCGCAACCTCGAAATGCTGGCGCTGGCCCGCCGCGCCAACGGCGCGCTCGGCGCAGGCGTGCCGATCGTCTATGAATGCCTTGATATCCATCGCCTGGTGCTGCGCGATGATTTTGTCGGCAGGACGTTGCGCGGCGCCGAGCGCCGTCTCGCCCGCGACGTGAAGCTTCTGGTGACGAGCTCGCCAGCGTTCGTCGCCAATTATTTCGAGCCGTTCGGGCAGATCGTCGCACCCGTCGAGTTGATCGAGAACAAATATTTCGAGACCGCGCCGATCGCGGCTGCGCGTTCCTCCGGGGACGACGGCCCGATGACGCCACCTTGGCGCATCGGCTGGTTCGGCGCGCTGCGCTGCCGCCGCTCGCTGGAGCTGCTGGCCGATTTCACCCGCCGGCAGGCCGGGCGCTTCGAGGTCGTGCTCAGGGGACGTCCGGCGCTGTCCGAATTTCCGGATTTTCATGGCTTCGTCGAGGCCGAGCCGTGGCTTTCCTTCCGCGGGCCCTACCGCAATCCGGAGGACATGGCGGCAATCTACGGGGAGGTGCACTTCTCCTGGGCGATCGATTTCTTCGAAGCCGGCCAGAATTCGGAATGGCTGCTTCCCAACCGCCTCTATGAGGGCTGCCGTTTCGGTGCCGTGCCGATCTCTATGGCCGATACAGAAACCGGCCGGTTCCTCAAGGAGCAGGACATCGGCGTGCTTTTGCCCGAAGCCACGCCCGAAGGCCTCGAGGCGATGCTCGGCCTCATGGAACAGGATGGTTATCGCGGCCTGAAGTCGCGGGTGCTGGCGCGCAATCCAAGGACCTGGAGCTACGACCGCAGCGACTGCGCGGCCTTCGTCGAAAAGCTGCGTGGCCTCGCCGCCATGTCTTCAAATTTTGTGACGACGGAGGCGGCTGCGTGACGGCTGAGAACGAAAAAAACCCGATGGCGCGGGCCACCGCGTCGATGCTGATCGTCATTCCCTGCCTCAACGAGGCGGCTCATATCGGCGGCCTGCTCGACCAATTGCGGCCCGCGGCCGCACGGCTCGGCGGTCGCATCGTCGTCGCCGACGGCGGCAGCACCGACGGCACGCAAGCCATTGTCGAGAAGATCGTGGCGAAGGATGCCCGTGTCATCCTGCTCGCCAATCCGAAGCGTCTTCAAAGTGCCGCCATCAATCTCGCGGTGGCGACCCTCGGCGAAGGCGCCGACTACCTCATTCGCATCGACGCGCATGGCGGTTATCCGGGTGATTACTGCGACCGGCTGGTCGAGGAAGCCCTTGCCACCGGTGCCGATTCGATCGTCGTTTCGATGCTGACCTCCGGCACCGGGGCCGTGCAGCGGGCAGTCGCGGCGGCGCAGAACTCCAAACTCGGCACCGGCGGCTCGAAGCACCGGCATATGTCCGAAGGCGAATGGGTCGACCACGGCCACCACGCGCTGATGCGCGTCGCCGCCTTCAGGGACGTCGGCGGCTACGACGAGAGTTTCAGCCACAACGAGGATGCCGAGCTCGACTACCGTTTGCGGCAGGCCGGCTTCCGCATCTGGATGAGCGGCAGGACGCACATGGTCTACTATCCGCGCTCGACGCTGAAGAGCCTCTATTTCCAGTATCTCGGCTATGGCCGCGGCCGCGCCAAGAACGTCCTGAAGCACCGCATGGTGCCGAAGCTGCGGCAGATGATCCCGCTCCTGGTGGCGCCCGTGGTGCTGCTCGCCCTGTTCTCCTTCGTCCACTGGCTGGCGGCGGTGCCTTTCCTGCTTTGGGCCGCGGTGTGCCTCGGTTACGGCCTGGTGACGGCGATACGCGAGCGCAATGCCGGCATCGCGTTGGCCGGCGTTTCGGCGATGGTCATGCATTTCGGCTGGTCGGTCGGCTTCTGGCAGCAGCTCCTGACGCCCCGATCACAACGCGAGGTGGCGTAATGGCCGGCCGCTCGATCGACATCTGCATCTGCACCTTCCGCCGGCCGGAGTTGGCTGACACGCTGCGCTCCATTGCCGCGCTGGAGAGGCCGGAGGGGTTCGAAATCGGCGTCGTCATCGCCGACAATGACGACGAGCCCAGCGCGCAGGATCTCGTTAAGGCACTGGCCGAGGAGCTGAAGCTGCCGATCCGCTATCGTCACGCGCCGGCGCGCAACATCTCGATCGCCCGCAACGCCTGCCTCGACGCCAGCGTTTCGGACTTCGTCGCCTTCATCGACGACGACGAGACCGCTTCGCCCGGCTGGCTCGTCGAATTGATGGCGACGGCGGAAGCCACCGGCGCCGCGGCGGTTCTCGGACCGGTGCGGGCGCACTATCGCCAGGACGCGCCGGGCTGGATGCGGAAGGGCGACTTCCACTCGACCTTGCCGGTCTGGGTGCGCGGCGAGATCCGCACCGGCTACACCTGCAACGTCCTGCTCGCAATGACCGATCAGAGCCTGCGCGGCCGGCGTTTCAGCCTGGCGCGCGGCCAGACTGGAGGCGAGGACACCGAGTTCTTCAGCGCCATGGTCAAGGCCGGCGGCCGCATCACCTTTGCGCCCGATGCCTTCGCCGACGAGGTGGTGCCGCGCGCCAGGGCCGCGTTCGACTGGCTGCGCCGCCGCCGCTTCCGCTTTGGCCAGACGCATGGTCACCTGATCGGGAACGGCGCCGGCGGCATGCGCCGCGCGAGCCAGGTCGGGTTGGCTTCGGCCAAGGCCGCCTATTGCTTCGGCATGGCGATTTTGACCGCGATCAGCCCGGTGCGACGGAACCGTAGCGTGCTGCGCGGCATTATGCACGTTGGTGTCGTCAGCGGTTTGGTCGGCGTCCGTGAAATCCGCCAGTACGGCCTCACCTCGCCAGAACAAGGGAACAAGCGTGCAGCCTGACGTCAGCTTCGTCATCGCCGCCTATAATGCCGAGGCGACCCTCGACCGCGCCATAGCCGGCGCGATCGCGCAGCTTGGCGTGACCGTCGAGGTCATCGTCGTCGACGACCAGTCGCTCGACGGCACGCTGGATGTGGCGCGCGCTTACCCGCAAGATATCGTCAAAGTGGTGGCGCTGCCCGCCAATCGCGGCCCGGGCGGCGCCCGCAATGCTGGCCTCGACCTTGCCCGGGGCCGCTGGGTGGCGGTGCTCGATTCCGATGATGCGGTCCTTCCCGACCGCCTGGCCACGATGATCTCCCGCGCCGAAGCGGCGGGTGCCCAAATCGCTGTCGACAATGTGCAGGTCGTGCGCGAGGACGGAACGCCCGACGACACCATGTTCCCGGCCGGCTACCTGGAAGCGCTGCGCGAAATCTCGCTCGCCGACTATATCGCCGGCAATCTGGTCTTCGAATCGCGTTTCAATCTTGGTTATCTCAAGCCGATCTTCCAGCGCCGCTTCCTGGACGACAACAGGCTGCGCTACGACGAAAAGCTGCGCATCGGCGAGGACTACATCCTTTTGGCGAGCGCGCTGGCCAGCGGCGGCCGCTGCGTGGTCGAGCCGACCGTCGGCTATGTCTACCACATTCGCACCGGTTCGATCTCGCGGGTGCTCGAATTGCATCATGTCGAGGCGATGGTCGGGGCCGACGCCGCGTTCGCGGCGGCTTACCTCATGGACGGCGGCGCCCAGGCGGCCTTCGCCAGGCGCGGCCGCAGCTTGCGCAACGCGGCGTCGTTCCTGTCACTGGTTCAGCACATCAAGGCGCGTGCGCCGCTCAAGGCGATAGGCACGGCGCTCAGGAATCCGGCCGCGGTCAGGCATATGAGTATGCCGATCGCGGTCCGGCTCGGAAGGGTTGCGGCACGAGTTCGCCGCCGGGGCGGGGAGACGAAGCATGCGGGCATTTTCATAGCCAGCGATAAGTAGAAATCTTTTCTGTCAGAAGGAATATCAGATGCAGAAAGTCAGGAAGGCAGTCATTCCGGTGGCGGGGCTCGGAACGCGGTTCCTGCCGGCGACCAAGTCGATGCCCAAGGAAATGCTGCCCGTCGTCGACAAGCCTGTCGTGCAGTATGCCGTCGACGAGGCATTCGAGGCCGGCATCGAGCACATCGTCTTCGTCACCGGCCGCAACAAGGCGGTCATCGAGGATTATTTCGACCTGCATCCTGAACTGATCGGCACGCTGGAGCAGACCGGCAAGAAGGCGCAGCTCGAATCGCTGGAGGACCTGCTGCCGATGGCCGGCGCCACCAGCTTCATCCGCCAGCAGTCGCCGCAGGGCCTCGGCCATGCCGTATGGTGCGCGCGCGACGTGATCGGCAACGAGCCCTTCGCGCTGCTGCTTCCCGACATGGTGTCGTTCGGAGCGCGCGGCTGCCTTGCCGAGACCGTCGATCTTTATCAGCGGACCGGCGGCAACGTCATCGCCGTCGAGCGCTGCGATCCGTCCGAAACCAGCAAATACGGCATCGTCGGCCGCGGCGACGAAGTCGGCTCCGGCTTCAAGGTCACCGAGATGGTCGAAAAGCCGGCGCCGGCCAATGCCCCGTCGAATTTCTACATCAATGGCCGCTACGTGCTGCAGCCGGAAATCTTTGCGCTGCTCGGCAACCAGAAGCGCGGCGCCGGCAACGAGATCCAGCTCACCGACGCCATGGTGCGCCTGGCTCAGAGCCAGTCCTTCTATGCCCAGCCTTTCGATGGCCGCATGTTCGATTGCGGCTCCAAGGAAGGCTTCATCGAAGCCACTATCGCCTTCGCCCTGGCGCGCGACGACATGAAGGGGCCTGTCTTCGAAATGCTGCAGCAATTCGTCCGGTCGCATGAGCGCCGGGAAGTAGCCGCATAATGCCCATCTTTCGGGTGCATATGCGAACTCGCGATGGCGCGACAGCCACTCAAGCGCCCGGGCCTTCCGGCCCGGCGCATCCTGGCAACAACGTTGCGCGGTCTTTTCTGGTCACGACGCCGATCTACCAAGGCCGATAGCGCCTGCAACCTGGAATTGGACCGAACATGAACTATGCCAACTTCCCTCTCGACAAGAGGATGCCGTTGCCCAGCGCCGATCAGGAAAAGGGTGAAGACTTCATCGATGTCGAGCGTCTGCTTGGCATGGCCGCCCGACAGGCCAAGGTGGTGGCGGTCTGCGCCATCATCGGCCTGTTCATGGGTGTGATCTATCTGCAGACAACACCCAAGCAATACATGTCTGTTGCGAGCGTCCTGATCGACGAGGGCCTGAACAAGGTCGTCGACGATATTTCGGCGGCCTCGCAAACCATGCAGACCGACGCATCGCTGCTCAGCCAGATCGAGATCCTGACATCCGCGCGCCTGGCGTCGGTGGTGGTCGACAAGCTGAAGCTCGATCAGAACGACACGTTCATGAACCCGCCGCAGTCGGCCTTGGCCAAGGGCGTCGGCTTCCTGCGCGGCGTGATCGGCTATTTCCGCGGCAGCTCGGCGGATGATATTCCCGGCATGGAGAATGTCGATGAGGCGACGCGCCAGGCCATGATGAAGACGGCGCGCCATGACTATGCCGTGCTGAAACTGCAGAGCGAACTGCTGGCGCAGCGCAACGGCCGCAGCTACGTCATCTCCATCGGCTACCAGGCGCCCGACCCTGCCTTGGCCACGGCCATCACCAAGGCCTATGCCGATGCCTATCTGGCCGACCAGCTCAACGCCAGCTTCGACGCCACCGAACGCGCGGCCCTGTGGCTGCAGGGCAGGCTCACGGAGTTACGCGAAAGCTCGCAGAACGCCTCGATGGCGGTCGAGAAATTCAGGGCTGAACATGGGCTGTCGGCAAACAGCGACGGCCAGTTGCTGAGCGACAAGCAGCTCGCCGATCTCAACGCGCAGCTCATCGTCGCCCAGGCGGATACCGCCAGGGCCAGCGCCCGCTACCAGCAATACAAGGCGATTGTCGACAGCGGCTCCGAAAGCGCCTTCAACGATTCGGCGGTCGGCGCCGACCAGCCGAGCAGCTCGGTCATCATCGCGCTCAAGACCCGCTACCTGGCCATTGCCAAGCGCCTGCAGGACGTCGAGGCGAATTTCGGCAAGGATCATCCGCAGGCGATCGCGCTGACCAAGGAAAAGGCCGATGTCTCGGCGCAGATCTTCGGGCAGCTGAAGCAGCTCACCGAAAGCTACCGCAACGATTTCGAAGTGGCGCAGGCGCGCGAGACGGCGCTGCGCGACAAGATCTCCACCGCCGCCGGCAAGAGCTCGATCGACAACCAGTCGCAGGTGAAGCTGAAGGAGCTCGACCAGCAGGCGCAGGCGCTCACCACGCTCTACCAGACCTTCCTCAGCCGCTATGAGGAAGCCTCGCAGCAGCAGTCCTTCCCCGTCGGCAAGGTCCGCATCATCTCGGATGCGACGATGCCGCTCACGTCCTCCAGCCCACGCACCTTGCGCGTGCTGGCGCTGTCGCTGGTGCTCGGCCTGATGCTCGGCGCCGGCTTCGGCGGGCTCAACGAGTTCAACGAGCGTTTCTTCAGGACGGGCGAGGACATCCGCGACCGCGTCGGCCTGAAATTCCTCGGCTATCTGCCGACGATCGGCGGCGGCAAGGTCAAGGACACCAAGGCCGATGAACTGCCGGCCGACGGCAAGGTGGCCAGCCTCTCGGCGGCCGAGAAACGGGCGCGCATGCGTGTCAGCATCGATGCGCCCGCGTCGATGTTTTCCGAGACGCTGCGCAACGCCAAGATCGCCTTCGACGTGGTGATGGAAGATCGCGGCAGCCGGGTCATCGGCGTCATTTCGGTCCTGCCCGGCGAAGGCAAGTCGACGGTGGCCGCGAATCTCGCCGGCCTGCTCGCCGCCAACGGCGCCAGGACCTTGCTCATCGACGGCGACCTGCGCAATCCGGGCTTGAGCCGCAGTCTCGGCATGGAGTCCGAACAGGGCCTGATGGAAGCGGTGGTCAACGGCCAGACCTGGCAGTCGGTCGGCAAGGTCGACCGCCAGACCAAGCTTGCGATCATTCCCGCCGTGTTGCGCGGCCAGTTCTCGCATACCAGCGAGCTTCTGGGTTCGGCCGGCATGCGGCGCTTCATCGAGAACGCCAAGGAGACGTTCGAATACATCATCGTCGACCTGCCCCCGCTCGGCCCCGTGGTCGACGCCAAGGCTTTCGCGCCGCTGGCCGACGGCTTCGTGCTGGTGACCGAATGGGGCCGCACCCCGCGCGCCATGGTGCGTTCGTTGCTGGAATCGGAGCCCTATATCGCCAACAAGGTGATTGGCGCGGTGCTCAACAAGGTCGATTTGAAGAAGCTGGCGAAATACGGCTCGCTCGGCGGCTCGGAGCGGTTCTTCGACCGCTACTCGACCTATTATCTGGAAAAGTCGGAAGCACGGCCCAAGCAGGCCGCCTGAGGCGATTTTCCGTTTCGGAAACAGACAGATAGGGCGGTTCAGCCTGGGAGGCTGAACCGCCCTGATCTCATGAGGACAGCAGTCGGCCGTATTTGCCGACGATCCGGAGCGCGGTCAGCCGCCCGGTCTGGAAGGCGCCGGTGTCGATGTCGAGCCGTCGTCCGTCGAGTGTCGGAACGTCCACGATCGTGTGCCCATGCACCACCCACCGGTCGAGACGGTGCGCCACCTCGAAGAACTCCTCGCGGATGTTGAGCAGGTCGCCCTCATCCTGTGCCTCGAGCGCGACGCCTGGCCGGATGCCGGCATGCACGAAGACGAATTGTTCGGAGCAGACCATCACCGGCAGCGTGCGCAGGAAGTCGACATGGCTGGCGGGAATGGCCTCGCGGATGCGCTTGTCTGTCTGCTCGCCTGAACCGTAAAGGCTTGCCAGGCGATCCGGGTCGACCCCGTAGGAAAACAGCGTCTCGCGCGCGCCATAGCCGAGCCATGGCTCGCGCGAGAGATAGCCGTCCAGATAGGCGAGCAGCGCGACCTCGTGGTTTCCCACGAGGCAGATGCGCAGGAAGCCTTTCGGCGGCGATCCCATCAGATGTTCGACGACCCGCCGCGATTGCGGTCCGCGGTCGATATAGTCGCCCAGCATGATGATGATCTTGCGGCCACGGAACCGCAGCGCGTCGAGCTGGATCTTCTGTTCCAGTGCGCGCAGTTCTTCATAGCAGCCATGCACGTCGCCGATCGCGTAGACGATCGTGTCGCTCATATCCATGACAAGGCGCTCGCGTGGCGCGGGTCGAGGACGTCTCGATCGTTGGAAAAGGCTCACGGATTGAGGCTCGGGTACTTGCACTGATCTGCGCCTCGATATCATGCCGAATGCAAACAATTCCACACCGGCGTGCCTTGTCTCATTGCCTGCCGCAATCCGTGACGGAAAGCCGCTTCGCACCTTTCCCGGAACTGCGTCAGCCGCCGTCGAAACGGATCGATCGGCGGTCGTCTCTAAGCGGTCTTCAACCGATAGCGGAACAGCGTGTGGTCGAAGAGCAGCCGGATACGCGGCTCGGCCTCCGCCGCCACCAGCCAGCTCACCGCGATCATCGCCGCGCCGACGGCCGGAATCGCGGCAAGATAGGGCACGCCGGCGCGCACCAGGGCGCCGAGCATCGCCGCGCCGACGACATCGTGGATGAGATAGAGCGGATAGGTCATCAACCCGACCCGCCGCCAGCCGCGCCAGGAAAGGTCGAGCCGCAGCGACCACGCCATCAGCGCGACAGCCGCCAGGAAGATGACGACCGGCGCCGCGTAGGGCATCGCGGCTCCAACCTTGATGCTGTGCACGTCAACCGAGCTTGCGATCTGCAGCGCGCCTCCAAACAGGAACATGCCAGTGAAGGCGAGGCGCGGCATGGTCACGGCCTTGAAGCGCATCAGCCATATAAGCACGCCGATGGCGAAGAACGCGCCATGATGGACAAGCGTCAACTGCAGCCAGCGCGTCTCGGCGAGATCGGTCCAGCCGAAAGCGAAATAGAGGCACCAGAACAGTGTGCTCATCAGCCCGATGATGATGGCGGCCGTCTCCATCAGGTCGAAGCGGCCGAGCCGCAGCAGGACCCAGACGACGGCATAGAATGCGATCTCGATGCCTAACGTCCAGTAGACGCTGTCCACCCATGGCTCGAAGGGCACGAACAGCCCCGTGCGGACAAGGCGGATCACGGCATCCGTCGGCCAGGAAAGGTCCACCGCAAGCAGGACGATCGCGGAGAGCGGCGCGCATATCCAGACTGCCGGCACCAGCCGCCTGAAGCGCGCCTCGAAGAATTTCAGCGGCGTCGCGTTCTCGGCGCTGAAGGCGATGACGAAGCCGCTGATGACGAAGAACACCTGCACGCCGACCCAGCCGGAGCCGGCAAAGGCCATTTCGGGATGAGGCGGGATGCCGCCTGTGGCGCGCGCCGAAATGCCGTCGGGGAAAGCCCAGACCCAGAAGCCATAGTGATAGAACATCACCATGACGGCAGCCAGGAAACGCAGGATGTCGACGCCGCCGAATGTCGTCTTGTGCTGAGCCATGCCGTGCCTTCGGTATGGCCCCCCACGCGAAGTCTAGGCGCTATTGCTGCATTGCACAACAGACGATTGCATTGCGGGAGAAACTCCCGCGCGGTCGCCGCGGCCTATAGGCCGATGCCCCGGTTCTTCAGCGCCGCCGTGATCTCGTCGAGGATCACGGGATCGTCGATGGTCGCAGGCATCGTCCACTCTTCCTTGTCGGCGATCTTCTGCATCGTGCCGCGCAGGATCTTGCCGGAACGGGTCTTGGGCAGCCGCTTGATCGTCACCACGGTCTTGAAGGCGGCGACCGGGCCGATCCGCTCGCGCACCAGCCCCACCACCTCGCTTTCGATCGCGCCGGTATCGCGCGACACGCCGGCATTGAGCACAACGAAGCCCAGCGGTACCTGTCCCTTCAAGGCATCGGCAATGCCGATGACGGCGCATTCGGCGACATCGGGATGCGCCGCCAGCACCTCCTCCATGGCGCCGGTGGAGAGCCGGTGGCCGGCGACGTTGATGATGTCGTCGGTGCGGGCCATGACATAGAGGTACCCGTCCTCGTCCATCATGCCGGCATCGGCCGTCTTGTAGTAGCCGGGAAACTCCTCGAGATAGGCCTGGCGGAAGCGGGCATCGGCATTCCACAGCGTCGGCAGGCAGCCGGCGGGCAGCGGCAGCTTGACCACGACATTGCCCAGCGTGCCGCGCGCCACCTCGTGGCCGGCATCGTCGAGGATGCGGATGTCGTAGCCCGGCATCGGCACGCCGGGCGAGCCGTATTTCACCGGCAACAGCCCCAGGCCCGCCGGATTGATCGTCATCGGCGAGCCGGTCTCGGTCTGCCACCAATGGTCGATCACCGGCCGGTCGAGCTTCTGCTCCGCCCATTTGATGGTTTCGGGATCGGCGCGTTCGCCGGCCAGGAACAGGGTGCGGAATTTCGACAGGTCGTATTTGGGCACGAACTCGCCCTTGGGATCCTGCCCCTTGATGGCGCGGAAGGCGGTTGGCGCTGTGAACAGCGCGACCACGCCATGCTGCGAAATCACCCGCCAGTAGGTGCCGGCGTCGGGCGTGCCGATCGGTTTGCCCTCGAACAGCACGCTGGTGCAGCCATGCAGCAGGGGGGCGTAGACAATGTAGGAATGGCCGACCACCCAGCCGACGTCGGAAGCCGCCCAGAACACTTCGCCGGGCTTTACACCGAACTCGTTGTCCATGGTCCATTTCAGCGCGACCATATGGCCGCCATTGTCGCGCACGATGCCTTTCGGCTGGCCGGTCGTGCCGGAGGTGTAGATGATGTAGAGCGGGTCGGTGGCCAGAACCGGCACGCAGTCGACATTGGCGCCGGCCGCCCGTTCGCGGGCGACCGCGTCGGCATAGTCGAAGTCGTAATTGTCCTTCATCTCGCAGCGCAGCTGCTCGCGCTGCAGGATGAGGCAGGCGTCCGGCTTGTGCTTCGACATCTCGATCGCCTTGTCGAGCAGCGGCTTGTAGGCGACGACCCGTCCGGGCTCCAGTCCGCAGGACGCGGTGATGATCAGCTTCGGCTTGGCGTCGTCGATGCGGGTGGCGAGCTCGTGCGAGGCGAAGCCGCCGAACACCACCGAATGCACGGCGCCCAGCCTCGCGCATGCGAGCATGGCAATGGCCGCCTCCGCCACCATCGGCATGTAGATGATGACGCGGTCGCCCTTGCCGATGCCGCGATGCCTGAGCACCGAGGCCAGCGCGACGATCTCGCGCTTCAATTCGGCATAGGTGAATTTCCGGATCGTGCCGGTGATCGCGCTGTCATGGATCAGCGCCAACTGGTCGGCGCGGCCGCCCGCGACATGCCGGTCGATGGCATTGTAGCAGGTGTTGCAGGTAGCGCCGATGAACCAGCGGCCATAGACGCCTTCCGCCGGGTCGAAGACCTTTTCGGCCGGCGTATACCAGTCGATTGCGTTGGCCGCTTCGGCCCAGAACCCTATGGGGTCGCGTTTCCAGCCCTCATAGACTTCGCGGTAGCGTGAGGCCATCGGCATTCCTCCCAGAATATTTTGCCGTCTGGGAATAGCCTAAGTCGCTTTTGCCGGCCATGTCTTCCTGCATTTTGGTCGACATCGCCGGCAACCGTCTCCCGCCCGGCGCCTTCGGTGGAGGCGCCGCCGTCACTGCCCGCGATGGAAGCCGGCTTAAAGCGGCAGCGCCGCCAGCATCAGCCCGACGCCGCCGGCGATCAGGATAGCCGCGGCAAGCGCCTTCCGATGGCGTTCGAACGCCGTCGGAGCCCGTTCCCAATTGTAACGCATACAAGTCACTCCCCAAAGCCCGGCGGATTCATAGCTTACTTAGGGGAAGGAATGCAACCCTGGCGGGCCGCCGGTCGCCCTTTGCAGCCCGCGCGACGGCTCCGGGCGATGGACAGCACCGCCGTCCCGCGCTAATTGCTCTGCGGCTAAGGGAGCGGGCGGATGGCTGAAATCGGCTCTGAAACGGTGCTGCGAATGGCGGACGACGCGTCCGTCCAGCATGTCGGCGATGGCGCGGTCGTGCTTTTGGCGCGCAGCGGCCAGCTTTACACCTGCAACGACACGACCGAGGCTTTCCTCGACAAGGTCGATGGCGCGCGCAGCCTCGACCAGATCGTCGACCTGCTGTCGGACGAATTCGACGTCGACAAGGCAACGCTCGACGAGGATATGGCCGCATTGGCCGCCGAACTGGTGGCCGAAGGCATCCTGGCCGACCCGGGCGCGTGATGGCGGACGGACCGGTCCTGCTGCGCGTCCTGTTCCGCGCACACTTGTGGCTAAGCGCGCGGCTGATGCCGGTGCTGGTCGGCCGGCGCGATTTCGAAAGCGTGCTGAAACTGGCGCCACTACGGTCGCCCGCGCCCTATCGCGACTTGCCCTGGGCCTACATCGTGCAGCGCGTCAACCGGACGGTCCGGCACCCCTGGTTAATGCGCGACCGCAGATGTCTGCGGGAAGGTCTCCTCGGCTTCCGCTTCTTGCGCATGGCCGGTCTCCATCCGGAGCTGCGTTTCGGCGTCGATGTCAAGTCGATGCACGAACCCCGCCTGTCGGCGCATTGCTGGGTCTGCCTCGACGGCAAGCCGGTCGTCAGCGACAGCCTGCCCGGTATGGTGGAGATCTACCGCCACCCGTCCAGCGCCAAGGCGTCCGCCGCTTGAGCGACCGGGCAACCACTTTCTGCTACGACCTCAAGGGCCAGGTCATCGGCATCACCGCCGCTCGCGCTGACCTCTGGCCGAGCTTCGACCTGATGCTCGGTGCCCTGCGTATGGACGAGCCTGTCCAGCCGGCCTTTCGCGTCGACATCGTCGAGACGCCGCGATTGCTCGAAAACCCGGAAGGAAGGCTTGCTTTCGATGGAGAAGTGCCGCTGGACGGCCATTGCCGGATGATCGACGCCGATGGCGTCTTCCATCTCGTCTTTCCGGGCCAGCAGACGGTTTCGATCCACGACGACGAGGCTTGGGCCGAAATCCGGGTTCATCCGGACAGCAAGGTCAAGTGGACGCTGCTGATGATGGTGCTCGATGCCGCGCTCGACGCCGGTAACCAGCACATGCTGCATACCGCCGGCCTGACGCTGCCTGGAAGCGACGCGCTCGTGCTGATCCACGCGCCGAGCGGCACGGGCAAGTCGACGACGTCGCTGGCGCTGGCTTCCCAAGGCTTCGGCCTCTGCTCGGACGATGTCATGATCCTCAAGGCGGCACCGGATGGCGTTACCGCCTGGGGCATGCCGCGCAAGGTGAAGATCCATCGCCACACCGCGGCGATGCTGCCTTTCGTGGCGCCCTGCCTCGGCGAGACATGGGACGCCGAGGGCGAGCAGCCGGTGTCGCTCGATCGTCTTGGCGAAATCATCCGCGTCGAGGATGTGAGCGCCAGGCCGATCGCGGCTCTGCTCCATCTTGCCCGCTCGGCCGACGGCGAGACCCGCCTCGTGCCCATGGCAAGGACCGATGCCATGGTGGCTTTGGCCACCGACAATGTGCGGACCGGCATGACCGGCCTGCTGCCGCTGCAGAAGAGGCGCATGGCGACGATCGCGGCCTTGGTCAAGACGGTGCCGACCTTCACCTTGGAGGTCGGAGCGCGGCCGGCCGAGGCGGCGGCGCTGATCCGCGTCGCGGTCCGCCCTTGAACCAACCGCGACGCTGCCGCGCTCAGGCGGGATATGGTCTCGGCCGCGCAAGCCTCTGCACCCAGCGGAAGGCGTCGCGGCTGAGGCGCGAGCGCAGCTTCTCGCGCGAGTTGACCCGAAGCAGCATGTTGCCGGTGATCAGCCATTTGGCGAGCCGTATCGAGAGGTCCGGCTTAATGCGATTGGCAAGCTCGATCGCGCGTGGCGCGCCGAACAGGCGCCCGGTGACGTTGAGCACCGTCGCCAGCTCCAGCTCGATCCCGGTCATGCGGGCGGCCTCGAGCAACCGTTCTTCCTCTTGAGGTGATTTCAGCGCCCGCACGCCTTGCAGCACGTCGACGCACAATTGCAGCCGATGGAATTTGTGGCCCCCGGCGGCATGGACGATGCCGATGGTCAGCAGCGCCGCCGGCGTGTCGGTTTCACCCTTGTCGATCACCTGGAGCTCGCGGAAGCCCAGCGACAGGCGTCTGCGCATGCCGGTGTCATGCACCAGATTGCCATGCAGTTCGATCAGCAGGCTGGAATTCTCCTTCTCCAGCCATTTGAATTCCTGAAGCTCGTGCGACTCGGCCTCGCCGCTGCCGAGCTCGAAGCCGCATTCGGCGATCGTCCTGTTGGCCTCGTCGATGCTGGCGGGATCGACGAGGATGTCGATGTCGGTGAACGGCCGGTCGGCAAGCTGGCGATAGAGCTTGCGCGCGAACACCGGCCCTTTGACGACCCGGGCCGGAACGCCTTTCGCCGCCAGCGCCTTCATGATGCGGTCGCCATGGTATTGCAGCAGCATCGACTGCCCGGTCGCCGTCGTGGCCTGGTCGCGCAATTCGGCCAGCTTCTGCGGCAAGCCTGCGTCTTTCGGCAGATTGGCGTCGCCGCGCTCCCTGAGCTTGCGCAGGACGATCGGCAGCACGCCATGGAATTCGGCGTTGGCCAACAGCGCCATCAGGTCTCGCCCTGACATGTCCTTGCCCCAATCGGCGGTCGCCTCGGGATCGGCAAGGTTGATCAGCAGTTTTTCCTGGACGGGCGAAAGCTCGGGCAGCATCGGTTCGGCAACAGCAACGATGTTCCGCGCATGCTTGCCAGAAAAGCCCCTGGGACGCCAGCGGCGCCTACATCCCCCAGCGCAGCGCCGCCGTGTGCACCGGCGCGTCCCACAACGCCGCCATGTCATCGTCGAGCATGGTGAGCGTGACCGAGCACCCAGCCATGTCGAGCGAGGTCACATGGGAGCCGACGAGCGAGCGGACCACCGTCACCCCCTGTTTCTCGAACACTTTGCGGGCGCTGTTGTACATCAGATAAAGCTCCATCGACGGTGTGCCGCCGAAGCCGTTGACGAACAGCAGAGCCGGCCCTTTGGCGCGGCTGCCGAAGTCGCCCGTGATTGCCGCGCAGACCTCTTCGGCGATGGCGTCGGCGCTCTTCAGCGCGTCGCGGCGCCGGCCGGGTTCGCCGTGGATGCCGACGCCGAACTCCATCTCGCCGTCGCCTATCTCGAAGGTCGGCTTGCCGGCGGCGGGCACCGTGCCGCTGGTCAGCGCCACGCCCATCGAGCGCGTCGCTCCGTTGACGCGGTCGCCCAGCGCCTTGAGCGCGGCCAGGGCCACGCCTTGCTCGGCGGCGGCGCCGACGATCTTTTCCACCACCAGCGTGCCAGCGACGCCACGCCGCCCGGTCGTGTAGGACGAGTTCTCGACCGCGACGTCGTCATTGGTCACCACCTGCAGCACGCCGTCCGTCATCTCGGCCGCCATGTCGAAATTCATCACGTCGCCTTCGTAGTTCTTGACGATGAACAGGCAGCCGGCGCCGGTGTCGACAGCTTGAACGGCGGCGAGCATCTGGTCGGGCGTCGGCGAGGTGAAGACCTGGCCGGGGCAGGCGGCGTCGAGCATGCCATGGCCGACAAAGCCGCCATGCAGCGGCTCATGGCCGGAGCCGCCGCCCGAGATCAGCGCCACCTTGCCGGACTTCAGCTCCTTGCGGCGAATGAATTTATGCGCCTCGCCAAGCACGAGGATGTCGGCATGCGCCGCCGCGAAGCCGTCGAGGCTCTCGGTAAGGACCGTATCGACCGAATTGAGAAATTTCTTCATGGCGTCCTCCCAAACAGCCCGGCAACAAAAGGTCAGCCGCTGCCCCTGCCGGCGATGCTGGTAATCTTCTGGATGAATTCGTTGATCGCCCGGTCGAGCGCGGCATTCTGCTTGTCGTCGCCGAAATCCGGCACGATGAGCGAGACATGGCGTGTCTTGCGCGACCCGGAAGCGGCGGACACCTTGCCGGGATGCGCCTGTTGGTAGGCGGCCATGAATTGGTCGCGCTCGGCCTGGCTGAAATGGCAGACGGAAAAGATCGCCGGCAGATGCTTTGCCGGGATCGGGATCGAATAGGCGGGGCTCGATATCTGCGTGACGAAGCTGCGGTGCTTGCCGAGCGCGTCGGCCAGCCGCTGGCGCATGCCCGACGGGCGCTGGTCGATGACCTGCGACAGGATCGTCTTGTAGGCGCGGATTGCTTCTTCCGAGCCGGCTTCCGGTATCTTTTCGGTCCTGGCCATGCCGCGCTTACACCGCAACGTCGGCAATGGCCGCCTTGGCCATCGCGAGTTGCGCGGGGGCGACCGACAGGTCACGCAGGCCAGACCCGAGCAGCGCCGGGATGGCTGCCGGATCGCCGCCGGCGTCGCCGCAGAGGCTGACAGGAATGCCCCGCTCCCGCCCGAAGGCGACCACCGCAGCGATCAGCCGCAGCACCGCCGGATGGCGGACGGAATTGAGATGCGCGACCGCCGCATTGTCACGCGCGGCCGCCATCACATATTGCGTCAGGTCGTTGGAGCCGATCGAGAAGAAGGCGACATCGGCGAAGGCCTCCGGCGCCAGCGCCACCGACGGCACCTCGACCATGATGCCGAGCGGCGGCAGCTTGTGCGCCACGCCCTGCGCGGCCAGCGCGGCGTGTTCCTGCGTGCACAGCGCGGCGGCTTGGCTGTACTCCTCAGGCGTGGCGATCATCGGGAACATCACCTTCAGATTGCCGTGTATGGACGCGCGCAGCAATGCCCGTATCTGCACGCGGAAGATATCGCGCCGCGCCAGCGAAAGCCGGATCCCGCGCAAGCCGAGAAACGGGTTGGTCTCCTCGACGGTGAAACCGGGCACCGGCTTGTCGCCGCCGGCATCGACGGTGCGGATGGTCACCGGCTTGTCGCCCGCCCATTCCAGCACCTTGCGGTAGGCGCGATACTGCGTCTCCTCGTCCGGCAGGGCCTTGCCGAACAGGAATTCCGTGCGCATCAGCCCGACGCCGTCGCAGGTCGCGATATCGATGCCGTCGACATCCGAAGGGTAGGCGATATTGACCTGGACGCGCACGGTGGTGCCGGCTTTTGTGACGGCCCGCCGGGTCAGAAAACTCCGGGCCACGCCCTGACGCGCCGCAAAGGTAGACGAGGCTTGGCGGAAGGCATCGAATTCCGTTGGCGAAGGCGACAGAATGATCCCGCCACGCTCGGCATCGAGCAGCGCGACGCCAGTGGGCATTCCGGCCGAGGCGCCGAGGCCGACGACCATCGGCACGCCGCGCGAGCGCGCCAGCATCGCGACGTGGCTTGCCGTGCTGCCCCCCTTGAGCGCAACACCGCCGCCCTTGCTCCAGTCGGTTTCGAGGAAGCGCGTCGGCGCGATGTCCTCGCCATAAAGAATGGCGCCAAGTGGGGCTGCGCTGCCGTCGTCCTCGCCAAGCGCCCGCAGCACCTGGTCGCGGATGTCGCGCAGATCGGCGGCGCGGGCACGAAAATAGTCCTGGTCGGATGCCTCGTAGCCGGCGATTTCGCTGTCGAGCGCCGCCCGCCAGGCGGTGTCCGCCGGCTGCCCGGCACCGATCGACGCCAAGGCAGGGCCGCTCAGCGCATCGTCCTCCAGCATGGCGATGTGGAATTCGAGGATGCCGGCGGCGTCGCCATCGGCGGTTTCGACCAGCGCTGCCAGCCGGCCGACGGCCTTGCCGATCGCGCCCGACAATGCTGCTTTCTCTTCCGCCACGCTCGCCTTGGCTTTGTAGCTGGCCGGAGGCTGGTCGAGGTCGAACAGCGGACCTTCGGCATAGCCGGGAGAGGCCGGAATGCCTTCAATCCGCATGGCCCGCGTTCCCTGCAAGCCCGTGGACATGCGGATCCGTCTCAAGCGGACCGGGCATGATCCGCGTCCTCGTCGAAGTCACGCTGCACCAGATCGACAAGCGCCTTGACCGCCTGGGCCGCGCCGTCGCCCTTGGCGCGAATGTGCAGCAGCGTCCCCTTCGGCGCCTTCGCGGCCATCACCTTGACGATGCTCTTGGCGTCGAACCAGGGGCCGTTCGCCGCCACCGCCACCTCCACCTCGGCCGCGAACGACTTGGCGAGCTTGGTGAACTTCACCGAAGGGCGAGCGTGCAGGCCCACCGCATGGGTGATCAGGACCGTTGCTTCGGCAAATGCGGACATTCAGTCGGTTCCAGTTCGTTCACGACGGCGACAATTCATGCGCCGTCGCCACCACTTCCTTGAGCGAGGCGCCGCCGGAGGCTTCGGTCGCCGCCATCACGGCGCCTTCGACGATCGGCGCGTTGCAGACGAAGATCTTGTGGGAGCGCGGCTCGCCGATCATCTCGACCGCCATCTCCGAATTGGTCTCGGCGCCGCCGAGGTCGACCAGAATGGCGACACCAGCCTCCGACCATGCCTTTTCGATGGCGCCCATGATCGCCTCGACGCTGGTGCCGAGCCCGCCATGGCCGTTCCCCCCGCACCAGGCAAGCGGCACTTCGTCGCCCACCATCTGGCGCACCATGTCGGCGGTGCCCTCGGCAACCAGGGGCGAGTGCGACACGATGACGATACCGACATTGCTCATCAATTGCCCTCTATCGCTTCCGCGACCGCACGCACCAGAAGCGCGGTCGAGCGCGCTCCGGCGTCCATATGCCCGATCGAGCGCTCTCCCAGGAAGGAGGCGCGCCCGCGCAGGGCCTTCATCGGCACCGTGGCCTCCGCGGCCTTGTCCGCCACGTCGGCGATTTCGGTAGCCGTCTTGCCTTGCACCAATGCCTCATACACCGGCTGCAGCACGTCGAGCATGGTTTTTTGTCCCGGCTGCGATTTGCCGCGCGCCGCGACCGCCTCGATCGCCTTCTTCAGCGCCGCCGCCAACCCGCTTCGATCGGGTGCCGCCGGCAATTCCTTGCCGAGCGCCATGAACAGCGTGCCGAACAGGGGGCCGGACGCGCCGCCGACGGTCATCACCAGCTTGGTGCCGACCGCTTTCAGCGCCTCGGGCAGAGTTTTCGCCGCGAAGGTGTCCGCCTCGGCGCGCACCGCTTCGAAGCCACGTTTCATGTTCAGCCCATGGTCGCCGTCGCCGATCGCCTGGTCGAGCGCGGTTAGCTCTCCGGCATGCGCCGCGATCGTATCGGCCGCCGCCGCGATCAGTCGGGAAAAATCGGGTGCGGCCATCATTTGTCCTTCATGCCGGGGCGAACAGCGCCGCGACCGCCGCGAAAACTTCGGCGACCGCGAAGGCGCCGGGATCCGCTACACCATCGAGCTGGCCGCCGATATAGGCGGAACGGCCGGCCTTGGCCTTCCGCATCGCGGCGGTTGCCTCGGCGCCCTGCCGAGCTGCTTTGGCGGCCGCTTCCAGCCCTGTTGCATCGAGGGCCTCCAGCGCCGGCTCCAGCGCGTCGACCATGGTGCGGTCGCCGACCCTCGCGCCGCCGTAGAAGGTCATCCGGTCGAGACCGGCGAGCAGCGCCTTGCCGGGCGATGCGCCGTTGCCTAGCGACTGCGACGCGGCGGTGAAGAAGATCGAAAGAAGCACGCCGCTCGAACCGCCCATCGAGCTGCCCAGCGTATCGCCGATTGCGGCGAGTGTCGCGGCCTTGTCGGCAAGCGGCAGCGTGGCGATGCGGTCCAGGATACTGCGCGCGCCGGTCGCCACGGTCGAGCCGGTGTCGCCATCGCCAGCCTTGGCGTCGAGCGCGTTGAGCGGTTCTTCGAGCGAGATCAGCTTCTGGCAAACGGCGGTGATAAGCCGCTCTGTGGCCACATCCGAACTGGCGGGCTTTGCGGTTGCGCCAAGGGCGGGCTTTGTCATCGCCACGACGACCGGCGCGCGAACCGGCTTCGCCGGCAGCCAGGCATGCGGACCGACGGGAGCCAGCAGCGCCACCTCGCGCTCGGCGTCCAGCTTGATCAGCGACAGCGAGAAGCCGTTCATGTTGAGCGCGGTCATCAGGTGGCCGGGGCCGACGGTCAGCGCCACGGCCTTCGCCAGCGGCGAGGCGAGCACCGCATTTGCGACCAGCGACATTTCAAGCGGTGGCACCGAGCCGAGATTGTTGATCAGCAAGGCGTAACGGCTGCCGGTATCGAGCCGCGCGGCGAGGCGCTCCGCCATGATCGCGACCAGCGCGCCGGCGCCCTGCAGCGCAATGCGCTCGACGCCGGGCTCGCCATGGATGCCGAGGCCGAGCTCCCCGTCCTCCGCGCCGAAGCGCTCCTCATGCGCCTGTCCGGGGATCGAGCAGGAGGAGAGCGAGATGCCGAGCGAAAAGATATCCTTCGCGGCCGCGCGCGCCGCGGCCGTGACGGACGCCAGGTCATGGCCGGTCTCGGAAAGGTGGCCGGCGATCTTGTGCACGAACAGCGTGCCGGCGACGCCGCGCGGCTGCGCGATGTCGGGCAACGCGATGTCGTCGCCGACGATCACCATTTCGACCGACAGGCCTTCGGCGCGCGCCTTCTCGGCGGCCAGTCCGAAATTGAGCCGGTCGCCGGTGTAGTTCTTGACGATCAGCAGGCAGCCGGCGGCACCGGTCGTGGCGCGGATCGCCGCCAGCACCGCCTCGACGCTGGGCGAGGCGAAGATCTCGCCGGAGACTGCCGCTGTCAGCATGCCGGCGCCGACGAAGCCGGCATGCGAGGGTTCATGCCCCGCGCCGCCGCCCGAAACCACGGCCACCTTCGTCCTGTCCCAATCTGCGCGAATCACGACCTTGATCTCGGGATAGCCGTCGAGGCGGACCAGCGCGCCCGATCCCGCCGTGGCGAGGAAGCCGTCGAGCGCCTCGGTGACGATCGTGTCCTTGCGGTTGAAGAAGTGCTTCATGGATTTCGTCCAGTCCGTATCTGCGGGAGCCAATCGGTGTTCGGTAAATGCGCGGGCCGGCTACATCAATCTCTGCCCGTCCGAGCCGAAATAGAGCGGCGCAATGTAGCGGATCGTCACCTTGTCCCCCTTTGCGAGCGGCGTGTCGGGGTCCGTCAGCGTCACCAGCTTCTTCGCTCCCACCGTCACATGCAGGTGGTTCTGGTCGCCGAGATGCTCGACCCAGTCGACGACACCGTCGGCATGTCCGTTCGCGGCTTTCTCGATCGCGAGATGCTCGGTGCGGGCGCCGATCGTCGCCGTTCCGGTCGGCGCGCCGCCGTCGGGCAGTAGCCCGGCCGGCAAAAGGTTGATCGCCGGCTGGCCGAGCCGGGCGGCGACATGCAGGTTCGCCGGCTCCGAATAGATCGCGCGCGGCGTGCCGATCTGCACGAGGACACCGCCGGAAAGGATGCCGATGCGGTCGGCCATGGTCATCGCCTCGATCTGGTCGTGCGTGACATAGAGCATGGTGGCGCCGAGCTCGGACTGGATGCGCTTCAGCTCGAGCCTGAGATCGGCGCGCAATTTGGCGTCGAGCGAGGACAGCGGCTCGTCCATCAGGTAGATCGCCGGCTTGCGCACCAGCGCGCGGCCGATGGCGACGCGCTGCATCTCGCCGCCCGACAGTTTTGTCGAGCGGTTGTCCAGCTTGTGGTCGATGCGCACCATGCGCGCCACGTCCTCGACACGGCGGCGCACCGCGTCTTCCGGAAACCGCCGTGCCGGCGAGCGCAGCGGGAAAGCGAGGTTGTCGAACACCGAGAGATGCGGATAGAGCGAATATTGCTGGAAGACGAAAGCGGTGTCGCGCTCGGCCGGCGACAGGGCCGTCGCGTCCTGTCCGCCGATGTGGATCGCGCCGCTGTCCGGCCGTTCCAGTCCGGCGATCAGCCTCAGCGTCGTCGTCTTGCCGGCGCCGGTAGGCCCGAGCAGCACGACGAATTCGCCATCCTTGATCGCGAGGTCGAGATCGTCGATCGCGACGGAGTCGCCGAAACTCTTGGTCACGCCCTGGATATGGACATCAGCCATGGCGCGCCTCCACTGCCTGGTCATACATGGCTGTCTGCACCGCGCGTCCGGAACCCTTCTCGAACAGCGACAGCCGTGCGCTGCTCAGCGCCAGACCGACCTGTTCGCCGGGGTTGAGATGGATGCCCGCCGGCACCCGCGCCTTGATGATGCCGTCCGCCGTCTCGACGGCGACGATCTGCGTGGTGCCGAGATATTCGGTGCCATAAATCGCGCCGCGCAGCTTCGAGGCGTCGTCGAAGCGGATGTGCTCCGGCCGGATGCCGAGCGCCATGTCGGCGGGGGGGATGTCCTCACGCACCTCCGGCACTGTCACCTTGGCGCCCTGCACGATGATCTCCTTGGCGCCCTTGGCAAGGCCGCCGCCAAAGCGCAAGAAGTTCATCGGCGGCGAGCCGATGAAATCGGCGACGAACATCGTCGCCGGCCGGTCATAGATCTCGCGTGGGCTTCCGAACTGCTCGATGACGCCATGGTTCATCACCGCGATCTTGTCGGCCATCGACATCGCTTCCATCTGGTCGTGCGTCACATAGACAGTCGTGGCGCGGATGCGGTTGTGCAGCTCACGCAACTCATGCACCATCAGGTCGCGGAACTCGGTATCGAGGGTCCCCAGCGGCTCGTCCATCAGGAAGCATTTCGGCCGCCGCACGATGGCGCGGCCGAGCGCCACGCGCTGGCGGTCGCCGCCGGCAAGGCCGGAGACGGACTTGTCGAGCAGGTGGTCGATACGCAAGAGCTTCGCCGTCTCCTCGACCCGCTGCCGGATTTCGGCGGCAGGCATGCCCTGCGCCAAAAGCGGGAAGCCGATGTTTTTGCGCACATTCATATGCGGGTAGAGCGCGAAGAGCTGGAAGACGAAGGCAATGTCGCGCTCGCGCGCCCGGCGCATGGTGACGTCCTCGCCGCCGAGCAGAATCTTACCGCCTGTCGGCAGCTCGAGGCCGGCGATCATGCGAAGCGTCGTCGTCTTGCCGCAGCCGGATGGCCCGAGCATGACGAAGAATTCGCCGTCCTCGACGACGAAATTGGAGTCCTGCACGGCGACGAATGCGCCGAAGGCCTTCCTCAGGTTCTGAACACGGATCTCTGCCATGTCTATTCCGGAAATTTCGAGACGATGATGAACATGACCGTGCCGAACAGCATGGTGATGAAGGAATAGGTGTAGAGCGCCAGCGCGAACGGCTGGAACAGCATCAGGAAGCCGATGGCGATGATCACGGTCGCGGTGTTTTCCATCAGGCCGCGCCTTGCCCAGGCGGGCCAGCGCGATTTGCGTTTTGCAGGCTGGATCGTGTTCATTTGCGCACCGCGCCGAAGGTGATGCCGCGCAAGAGCTGCTTGCGAAGGAGGATGGTGAAGACGAGGATCGGCACCAGGAAGATCGTCGTGCCTGCGGCCACAGCCGGCCAGTCCTGGCCGCCTTCGCCGATGATGGTCGGGATGAAGGGCGGCGCGGTCTGTGCCGTGCCGGAGGTTAGGAGCGCAGCGAACGCATATTCGTTCCACGCGAAGATCAGGCAGAAGATGGCGGTCGCCGCGATGCCGGTGGTCGCCTGCGGCAGCACGGTGCGCCAGAAGGCCTGCAGCCTTGTGTAGCCGTCGATCATCGCGGCCTCCTCGTACTCGCGCGGGATCTCGTCGATGAAGCCCTTGAGCAGCCATACCGCCAGCGAGACGTTGACCGCGGTGTAGAGCAGGATCATGCCGAGCGCGGTGTCGGAGAGGCCGAGCTCGCGGTACATCAGGTAGATCGGGATCGCCACCGCGATCGGCGGCATGAAGCGTGTCGACAGGATGAAGAACATCAGGTCGTCGGCCAGGGGCACCTTGAAGCGTGAGAAGCCATAGGCCGAGAGCGTGCCGAGGAACACCGCGCAGAAGGTCGAGCCGAAGGCGATGATCAGCGAGTTGACGAAGCGCGGCAGGAAGTTCGACGGCCCGGCGATGACCATGTTGCGCTTGCGCACGGTCTCGTCGCAGAAGCCGGTCGCCGGCCCGAGCGAGTTGATGTATTCGGGCGTCTGTCGGGTGCGCGTGGTGAACAGGTTGCAATAGCCTTCGATGCTCGGCTGGAAGACGATCTTGGGCGGATAGGCGATCGAATCCGGCGGCGTCTTGAAGCTGGTGGCGAAGATCCACAGCAGCGGCACGATCGAGATCAGTGCGTAGCCGACGACGACGACGCCGGCGATCCGCTTCGAGCCTGTCGAGGGGGCGACGACGGAATGGGCGGAGGTCAGGCTCATCTCTGCTTCACCTTGTTGAGCGCCTTGACGTAGATGTTGGCGAGGCCGAACACCGCGACGAACAGGATGATGGCGAAGGCCGAGGAATAGCCGGTGCGCCAGCTTTCGAACGCCTGCCGCTTCAGCGTGATCGAGGCCACTTCTGTCGTCGAGCCGGGTCCGCCGCCGGTCAGAAGGTTGACCATGTCGAACATCTTGAAGTTCTCGATGCCGCGGAAGAGCACCGCGAGCATGATGAAGGGCAGCGCCATGGGCAGCGTGATCGACCAGAACTGCCGCCAGTTCGAGGCGCGGTCGACCTCCGCCGCCTCATAGATGTATTCGGGGATCGAGCGCAGGCCGGCGAGGCAGATCAGCATCACGTAGGGCGTCCACATCCAGGTGTCGACGATGATGATCGACCATGGCGCCAGCTCGACATTGGACAGCATCTGGATGTTCGTCGGTGGAATGCCGCTGACGAACGAGATGACATAGGAAAACAGCCCGATCTGCGGCTCGTAGAGGAAGCGCCAGAAATTGCCCACCACCGCCGGCGACAGCATCATTGGCACCAGGATGATGGTGGTCCAGAAGGCGTGGCCGCGGAACTTGCGGTCGATCAGCCACGCCAGCGTGAAGCCGATCACCGTCTGCAGCAGGATCGTCCAGAACACGAAATGCGCCGTCGTCTGCATGGCGATCCAGATGTCCTGGTCGCCGAGGATGCGCTGATAGTTCGACAGCCCCAGATTCTTCACCACCTCGTTGGGTCGGTTGGCGCGGTAGTTGGTGAAGGAAAGATAGATCGCCCAGAACAGCGGGAAGATGTTGATGGCTAAAAGCAGAAGGATCGTCGGCGAGATGAACAGCCAGGCGAGGCCTTTGTCGCCGATCCCGCGAATCTTGCGGGCCAACGGCTCCGGTGTCGCCCGGGCAACGTTGTCCGCGGTCCGGTTGAGCATGGTTAGTCCTGCTTCGGTCACTTGGATGTCTCGATGAAGTTATTTGAACCGCGTCCCGTGCCGAGGGCGGCGCGGGACCCGGAGCATGATGCCGAAAACGAGAAGCGGTTTTCGGACGGCACCATGCTCCCTCTCACTCTGGTCCGGAGGCGGATGACTTCGGGTCAATTCGAACCCGAAATCATCCGGCCCCGGGGTCCGGCTCGGGAGGAGCCTAAATCCTGCCCGCGTCAGATCTTGCCGTCGTCCTGGAAGACCTGCGTCCAGTCCTTGACCAGCCCGTCCAGCGCATCCTTGGCCGAGCCCTGGCCGGCCACGACATAGTCATGGAAGCGCTTCTGCGAGGATTGCAGTAGCTGCGCGTAGCTGGGTTCCGCCCAGAAGTCCTTCACGATGGCCATGGAGTCGAGGAAGGCCTGCGCGTAGGGCTGGCTGGCGGGGAACTTCGGATCCTTGACGACGGCGTTGAGGCAGGAATAGCCACCGAGCGACCACCACTTGGCCTGCACGTCCTTGTTGGCGAACCACTTGATGTATTTCAGCGCCGATTCCTGTTTGTCGGAATAGGAGACCACCGAGATGCCCTGGCCGCCGAGCTGTGCGAACTGGTCGCCGTCGGGACCCTTCGGATTGACGAAATAGCCTATTCTGTCGCCGCCGACATTCTCGTCCTTCTGCAGGCCGGGCCAGGTGAAGGTGAAGTTCATATGCATCGCCACCTGGCCGGATTTGAAGGCATCGACGCCTTCGCCCATGTAGCTGTTGGAAGCGCCGGGCGGCGTGCAGCAGTCATAGAGCGCCTTGTAGAACTCCAGCCCCTTCGCCGCCTTGTCTGAATTGACGAAGCCTTCCATCTCATAGGGCTTCTTCGGGTTCTCGTACTGGAAGCCGTAGCTGTAGAGCACGTCCATGGCGCCCATGGTGATGCCTTCCGAGCCGCGCTCGGTGTAGATCGAGGCGCCATAGACGGTCTTGCCGTCGATCTGCCGCTTCTGGAAGAATTCGGCGATCTGCTTCAACTGGTCGAAGGTGGTCGGCGGGCCGAGTTCCCAGCCATACTTCTCCTTGAATTCCTTCTGCAGCTCGGGCCGCGAGAACCAGTCCTTGCGATAGGTCCAGCCGACGACGTCGCCCATGGCCGGCAGCGCCCAGTAGTTCGGCGAGTTCTTCGGCCATTCGGAATAGCCGACCACGGTCGCGGGCACGAAATCATCCATGCTGATCTTCTCCTTGTCGAAGAAGTCGTTCAGCTTGACGTAATGGCCGTTCTCGGCGGCGCCGCCGATCCATTGGCTGTCGCCGATGATCAGGTCGCAGAGCTTGCCGTGCGAGTTGAGCTCGTTGAGGAAGCGGTCCGCGTAATTGGTCCACGGCACGAACTCGAACTTCATGCCGATGCCGGTTTCCTTGGTGAAGTCCTTGGACAGCTCCACGAGCGCGTTGGCCGGATCCCAGGCCGCCCAGCACAGCGTCAGGTCTTCCGCATGCGCGACGCTCGAGACGGCCGTCGACGCAAAGATCGCCGAGGCCAGTCCCAACGTCAGTTTCAAGGTCGATTTCATGCCTTCCTCCCATTTGCGAAACACGTCCGGATGACGGTTTCAAGAACCCCCGACCCTCGCTCCTCCGAGGGCCTGAACACCGCGCGCCGAGCGCTGCCGATGTTTAGTAATTTGTTTAGTGATGCAATTTTTACTAAACAAGGCAAGCGAATTCGTCGCTGCGCCGCAGCATGGCGAAACGGGTGATTGAAATCGTTGGGAAATGATCGCCGGACGATGCGTCCTGCTGCGGTCAGCCGGCCCGGTTGGCGGGGTCGGGGCTCGCCGTCACCGGCCGGATCGACGGCGCCGGCGGCAGCAGCGCGCGTATGTCGGCGAAGGGGAAAGTCGGCTCGAAGCGGAAAGCCTCCGCCAGCGCGCCCGAAGCCCCGTTGCACTGGCCGGCGCGGAACTCGTTCTGCAGGCGTGCTCGGTGCACATAGTGCTCCGGGCCCTGCGAACGGTGCGCGCGGATCGCCTTCGCCTTGATGTCCCAATGGTGCGAGATCTCGACATAATGCGTCGGCGAAAAACCGGTGCCGCCGAGCGTGTCGGCATGCAGCACCGGCACCGCGAAGGACGCCGCGATGCGCACGCCGTCGGAGAGGGCGCGATGGTCGCCATGGTAGTCGTAGGGCGCGTGGGTGATGGCGAGGTCCGGCTTCACGTCGCCGATCAGGGTCTTGAGCGTCGCGATCAGCGCGGCATCGGCGATCAACTCTCCGTCCGGGAAGTCGAGGAAGCGCGGCTCGACGCTGAGCAGGGCCGCCGCCGTGCTCGCTTCCTCGCGCCGCGCCCTGGCAAGCGCCGCCGGGTCGCCCTTGCCGCCCCTGGCGCCGTCCGTGGCTATCGCAAAAGTCAGCTCTGCGCCTTGCGCGGCATAGGCGGCCAGCGTACCGAACATGAATATCTCGATGTCGTCGGGATGTGCCCCCAGCGCCAGTATCTTCACGTCTTCTCTCCCGGAAATGGTAAAGTGCCGAACGGAATCCTGCTCGCTCTCATCGCTTACGCAAGCTATTCGTTCAGCGACGGCGTCATCAAGAGCCTGGGCGGGCAGTTCACCGTCTTCGAGATCGGCTTCTTCTCGACCTTGTTTGCCGGCTGCTTCCTCTTCTTCACCAAGCCAAGGGATGAGCGCTGGCGCGACTTCTGGCGCACCAAGAGGCCATGGGCGGTTCAGGCGCGCGCGCTGGCTGGCATCGCGTCGGGCGTGCTCAGCGTCTTTTCCTTCACCACCATTCCGCTGGCGGAAGTCTACGCGCTGATCTTCCTGGCGCCCTTGCTGGTCACCATCCTGTCGACCGTCATCCTGAAGGAAAAGGTCGGCCTCTGGCGCTGGCTCGCCGTCGTCGCCGGCTTCGTAGGCGTCATGCTTGTGGTGCGGCCGGGCTTTCGCGAACTGCATCTCGGCCATCTCGCCGCCTTTGCCAATGCCTTCCTCGCCGCCACCAGCGTCATCCTGATGCGCTCGCTCGCCCAGCAGGAAAAGCGCACGACCATCCTCGGCGCGCTGGTCGGCTATGGCTTGGTCTTCAACGGCGTCGGCGCTGCCGCGACGTCTTTCTCGCTGCCCAATCTCGGGCAGCTGGCCTGGCTGGCGCTCGCCGGTGTCTTCACCGCCGGCGGGCAGCTGCTGCAACTGCTCGCGGTCAAATATGCGCCGGCAAATCGCATCGCGCCGACGCATTATTCGCAGATTGTCTGGGCGGTCATCCTCGGCGCGCTGTTCTTCCATGAATATCCCGACTGGCTGTCGCTGGTCGGTCTGGCGGTGGTCGGCGCATCCGGCCTTCTGACGATGGTGCGCGAGGAGGTCAGGCTCGGCACAGTGCGCTGGAACCCGTTTTCACGCACCAGGCTTTGAGCGCGCGCCGGTCTCGCAAGTTGCATGGCGACCGCGACCGCTGATATGCGGGCGCAATGACGACGAAACCCTTGCCGGACCTTCCGGTCACAGCCGTGCTGCCGGCACTTGCCACGGCGCTCGCCGGGCACAGCAGCGCCGTGCTTGTGGCGCCGCCCGGCGCCGGCAAGACGACGCTGGTGCCGCTGGCGCTGCTCGATGCGCCTTGGCTGGGGCAGGGCCGCATCGTGCTGCTCGAACCGCGCCGGCTCGCCGCCCGCGCCGCCGCCCGCCGCATGGCCGAATTGCTAGGCGAAGAACCCGGCGGCGCGGTCGGCTACGCCATGCGCATGGAAAACCGCGTTTCGGCGCGGACAAAAATCCTGGTCGTCACCGAAGGCGTTCTCTCCCGCATGATCCTCGACGACCCGGAACTGCCCGGCGTCTCGGCGGTGATCTTCGACGAATTCCACGAGCGTTCGCTGGACGGCGATTTCGGCCTGGCGCTCGCGCTCGACGCGCAGGGCGCGCTGCGCCCGGACCTGCGTCTGCTGGTGATGTCGGCGACGCTCGACGGCGCCCGGGTCGCAAAACTTCTGGCGCAGGCGCCGGTGATCGAAAGCGAGGGCCGGGCCTTCCCGGTCGAGATCCGCTACGACGAGCGCCCGGCCGGCGTGGCGATCGAGGACGCCATGGCCAAGGCCGTGCGCGCCGCTTTGGCCGGCGAACAGGGCAGCGTGCTCGCCTTCCTGCCGGGGCAGCGCGAGATCGAGCGCACCGCGGAGCGGCTTCAAGGCAATGTCGCCGCGGACACCGATGTCGTTCCGCTCTACGGCCAGCTCGACAACCGGGCGCAGGACGCAGCGATCAAGCCGGCGCCATCCGGCCGCCGCAAGGTGGTGCTGGCTACCTCGATCGCCGAGACCTCGATCACCATCGACGGCGTGCGCGTCGTCATCGATTCCGGCCTGTCGCGGCTGCCGCGCTACGAGCCGGCAAGCGGCCTGACCAGGCTCGAGACGGTGCGTGTCAGCAAGGCTTCGGCCGCTCAGCGCGCCGGCCGCGCCGGTCGCACGCAGGCAGGCGTGGCGGTGCGCCTGTGGCGTGCCGAGCAGACGGCATCGCTTCCCGCCTTCACGCCGCCCGAAATCCTCGAAGCCGATCTTTCCGGCTTGCTGCTCGACTGCGCCGCTTTCGGCGTCGCCGATCCGTCGAGCCTTTCCTTCCTCGATCCGCCGCCGACACCCTCGCTCAACGAGGCGCGGGTTCTGTTGCGCGCATTGCATGCCATCGACGAGGCCGGGCGGCTAACGGAAGCAGGCGCCGCCATGCGCAAGCTGGCGCTGCCGGTGCGGCTGGCGCATATGGTGGCCGAGGCCGCGAAGACGGGCCATGCGCGCGAAGCGGCCTTGCTTGCCGTGCTTTTGACCGAGCGCGGGCTCGGCGGCGACAGCGCCGACCTCGAGCGCCGGCTGATGCGTTTCGCCGGCGATAGATCGCCGCGCGCCAATGCAGCCCGGCAATTGGCCGAGCGCCTGGCCAGGCAGGCTGGCGGGGAAGGAAACGGCACCCCGACCGGCGCCGGCTCGCTCCTCATCCACGCCTGGCCGGATCGCGTCGCAAGGGCGCGGGGCGAGCGCGGCCGCTTCGTGCTCGCCAATGGTTCGGGCGCCATGGTCGATGCCGCCGATCCGCTCGCCAATGAAACCTGGCTTGTGGTCGCCGACCTGCAGGGCAAGGCGCAGAACGCCCGCGTCACCGCCGCCGCGCCGGTCGACGAAGCCGATATACGCGCGGCTCTCGCCGATCGCATCGAGACCAGGCGCGAGACGACCTTCGACCGCGAGCGCCGCGCCGTGCGTGTGCGCGAGACGGCGCGGCTTGGCGCCATCACGCTTTCCGAGCGCATGCTGCCGGCGCCGTCGGGCGACGATGCCGACCGTGCCATGATCGATGCCTTGCGCGAGCACGGCCTGCCGCTGCTCGACTGGGGCAAGGAAGCGGAAGCGCTGCGCCAGCGGCTCGGCTGGCTCAGTCGCGGTCTTGGCGCTCCCTGGCCCGACGTTTCGGACGAAGCGCTGATCGAACGTCTCGACGATTGGCTGCTGCCGTTTCTCTCCGGCGAAGCTTCCTTTGCCGCCATCAAGCCGGCGACGCTGTCGTCGGCGCTCATGGCGCTGGTCCCGCATGATTTGCAGCGCAAGGTCGACGCGCTGGCGCCGACCCATTTCGACGCCCCGTCCGGCAGTCAAGTGCCGATCCGCTATGATGGCGAATGGCCGGTGCTGGCGATCCGCGTGCAGGAGCTGTTCGGCTTGGATCGCCATCCGGCGATCGCCAACGGTACAGTGCCGATGACGCTCGAATTGCTGTCGCCGGCGCATCGGCCCATCCAGACGACACGCGACCTTCCCGGCTTCTGGCGCGGCTCCTGGGCGGACGTGCGCGCCGACATGCGCGGTCGCTACCCAAAGCATGTCTGGCCGGAGAATCCGCTTCTGGCCGCTGCCACCAGCCGCGCCAAGCCGCGCGGGACCTAATGCATGCCGCCCAAAAGTGCGTAGCGGTTTTGGGGAGCACGGCATGCATCGGGCAAAAATGCATGCCGCCCAAAAGTGCGCAGCGGTTTTGGGGAGCACGGCATGCATCGGGCAAAGACGATGCTCTATCGTTTCGCCGCCGCCGGCTGTAATCCTTGGCGATGATCAACATCCTGCGCGCGCCCGATTCCCAGCCGAGCCAGCGGTTGCGGCTGAACACGCTGATCCGCCTGCGCTGGCTGGCCATCGTCGGCCAGAGCCTGACGGTGCTTGTCGTCGCCTATGGCCTGAGATTCCCGCTGCCGGTGTCGATGTGCTTTGCGCTCATCGCCTTGTCGGCCTGGATGAACCTGTGGCTCACCTTCCGCTATCCGGCCGCGCATCGGCTCACCCCGCTCTCGGCCTTCGTCATCCTGACCTTCGACGGCTTGCAGCTCAGCGGATTGCTCTACATGACCGGCGGTCTGACCAACCCGTTCTCGGTGCTGCTTTCCGTGCCTGTCGTCATTTCGGCGGCGTCCCTGCCGCTGCGCATGACGGCTGTTCTCGGCGCTCTGGTCATGCTGTCGGCATCGTTGCTGGTGTTCTTCCACCTGCCGCTGCCCTGGTATGAGGGCTCACCGCTGCCGATGCCGTTCATCTATGTCGCCGGCATGTGGATGGCGGTGTTCGCCTCGATCGCCTTCACCGCCATCTACGCCTTCCGCGTCGCGGCGGAAGCGCGCCTGCTCGCCAACGCGCTTGCCGCCACCGAGCTGGTGCTGCAGCGCGAGCAGCATCTATCCGCGCTGGACGGACTGGCCGCCGCCGCCGCGCATGAGCTCGGCACCCCCTTGGCCACCATCACCGTCGTCGCCAAGGAGATGGAGAAGGCGCTCGGCAAGGACCCGAAATATGGCGAGGACGTGAAGCTCTTGCGTTCGCAGAGCGAACGCTGCCGCGAAATCCTGAAGCGGCTGACCAGCCTGTCGTCGGAAGGCGAGGTGCATATGTCGCGCATGCCGCTCACCTCCCTGGTCGAGGAAGTGACGGCGCCGCATCGCGATTTCGGCATCTCGATCCGGTTGCGGCCCGGCGAGCGCATCGGCCCCGAGCCGGTCGGCCAGCGCAGCCCCGGCGTCATCTACGGCCTCGGCAATCTGGTCGAGAATGCCGTCGATTTCGCCCGCAAGTCAGTGACCGTCAGCTGGAGCTGGGACAATGACAAGGTCGTCTTCTCGGTGACCGATGACGGGCCAGGTTTTCCCGCCGAGATCATCGACCGCATCGGCGAGCCTTATATGTCGACTCGCCAGGGCACGGAGGCGGGCGGCGGCCTGGGATTGGGATTGTTCATCGCCAAGACCTTGCTGGAGCGGTCCGGCGCCACCATCGACTTCCGCAATTCGAGCGGGCTCGGCGAAGGCGCGGTGGTGCAGATCGCCTGGCCGCGCGGCGTCTTCCTCAACCAGGACCAGGCTTCGGCCACCATGTTCGACAATGCCTGAACCTTGCATTCGCGGCATGGCAGCTCTGTTGCCGGCTCTAAAAATTGGACATTGCTGTTGCGGAACTGTATCTGCGTAAAAGTAGCGCATGTCGCCCAAAACCGTGCAGCGGCGTTTGGCAAGGCGGCACGCCCGGAAACAAGGACTTAAGGCGCATTTCGCCAGGATGGGTTTTGATGCGAAATGCCCTTGGTCAGTAGGATGCCGATAAGATGAGCGGAGACGAAACGACTGGAGCAATGGTCGAGGGCGAGGACACCTCGCTGCTCATCGTCGAGGACGACAAGCCGTTCCTCACCCGGCTTGCGCGGGCCATGGAAACAAGGGGCTTCGTGGTCGAGACGGCCGAGAGCGTGGAGGAGGCGGTTGCCAAGGCGCGCGCCCATCCGCCGGCGTATGCGGTGGTCGACATGCGGCTCGGCGACGGTAATGGCCTCGATGTCGTTGCAGCCATCCGCGAAAAGCGCGACGACGCCCGCGCCATCATCCTGACCGGCTATGGCAACATTGCCACGGCGGTGACCGCCGTGAAGCTCGGTGCTGTCGACTACCTCTCAAAGCCGGCCGACGCCGACGACGTCTTCGCCGCGCTCACCCGTACCTCCGGCGAGCGCGCGGCGCCGCCGGAAAACCCGATGTCGGCCGACCGCGTGCGCTGGGAACACATCCAGCGCGTCTACGAAATGTGCGACCGCAATGTCTCCGAGACAGCGCGCCGGTTGAACATGCATCGCCGCACGCTGCAGCGGATACTCGCAAAGCGGGCGCCCCGTTGAGGGTTGCCGGACATACCGGATAAAGCGCTTCCGTCAATTTCGGTTTCGGTTAGTGGCAGACCAAACGGCCGACGTCGGCGCTGCCCCTCATCGCCCTCCCGGGCACTTCTCCCCGTATAGTGACGGGGAGAAGGGGCTGGTCCGCAACGTCGGCTCCCTGCCGCAACGCTGGTGATTGGCGAAATCATCAGCGACAGCGCCCCTCTCCCCGTCACTATACGGGGAGAGCATGCCGGTCGGCAGGTGAGGGGCGGCGCCATCGCTCGGAAATGGGAATATACGGCAGCGACGATTGCCCTTTGATGCTTGCCCGGCCGTCCAAGTTTGAGCATCATCGCGCCACCGGAAGGGATGCCAGGAGGTGAAATGCAGGATTTGGATCAGCGGCCGAAATCGATCCTGCGCGAATTCCTAGACGGCGAAGCCGCCGGCGGCATCATCCTGATGGTGGCCGCGGCCCTTGCGCTCATCGTCGCCAACTCGCCTTTGGCCGCAACCTATTTCGCCGTCCTGCACGCCTATCTCGGCCCGCTCAGCGTCTCGCACTGGATCAATGACGGGCTGATGGCGGTGTTCTTCCTGCTGGTCGGGCTGGAGATCAAGCGCGAGATGCTGGACGGGCAGCTCTCGACCTGGCCGCGCCGTGTGCTGCCCGGCATCGCCGCCGCCGGCGGCATGCTGGTGCCGGCGCTGGTCTATGTCGCCGTCAACCGTAGCAATGCGGCCGCGCTCTCGGGCTGGGCGATCCCCACCGCCACCGACATCGCCTTCGCGCTCGGCGTCCTGTCGCTGCTCGGCAGCCGCGTGCCGGCCTCGCTGAAAGTATTTCTCACCGCTCTGGCCATCATCGACGATCTCGGCGCCGTCATCATCATTGCGTTGTTCTACACAAGCGGCCTGTCGCTCGCCTACCTGGCCGCCGCCTTCGTCGTCATCGCTCTGCTCATCGTGCTCAACCGCATGCGGGCGATGAAGCTTTGGCCCTATCTTTTGCTCGGCGCCCTGCTTTGGGTGCTGGTGCTGAAGTCGGGCGTGCATGCCACGCTTGCCGGCGTGGCGCTGGCGCTCACCATTCCGCTGGAACGCTCGCCCGGCATCAGCCACGACCTCGAACACTCGCCGCTGCACCGGCTGGAACACGGCCTGCACAAGCTGGTGCCGTTCTTCGTCATCCCGATCTTTGGCTTCGCCAATGCCGGCGTTTCGCTCGGCGGCCTGAGCGCCGCCGCCCTGATCGAGCCGTTGACGCTCGGCGTCGCCGCCGGCCTGGTGGTCGGCAAGCTGGTCGGCGTCTTCGGCTCCTCGGCCCTGGCCATCCGCTTCGGCCTTGCCGATCTGCCGGTCAACGCCGGCTGGCTGCACATGCTGGGCATTTCGCTGCTTTGCGGCATCGGCTTCACCATGAGCCTGTTCATCGGCCTGCTCGCCTTCGCCAGCGATCCGGCGCTTCAGGACGCGGTGAAGGTCGGCATCCTTGCCGGCTCGCTTGTCGCGGCGCTGCTGGGCGCCGCCGTGCTGCTCACGGCGCCGGCGGCGGGTGGCGCGGAGGAGGAAGTGGAGTAGGGGCGGGCCGCGGCCTGTTTCCTCGCCCGCGAAAGCGGGGGAGAGGAAACGCGCCTACTCGCTCTCGCCATCCAGCGCCGGCACCGCGACTCCCGCGAGCTCGGCCGCCAGCAGCCGGGCAGCTCCCGCGCGGGCGATCCGCAGCATCAGCGCCTTGCGTGTCGCCGCCGCCATGCGGTGCTCCGGGGCGTCGCGCAGGATCTCCGCGCCATAGCCGTCGGAGAGGATGAAGCCGCATTCCTCGGGAAAGATGTCCTGCGGGACGCCCGGATGGGTGGCGAAGAAGAAGCGGTCCGAATGCAGCCGGTAGTCCGGCCATTTGCGGTCGACCCGGAAATCCTCGATCGAGGATTTGATCTCGATGATCCAGATGTCGCCCTGCCGCGTCAACGCAACGAGGTCGGCCCGCCTGCCGGTGGCCAGGGACAGCTCCGGCAGCACATGCGCGCCCATTTCGCTAAGCAGCCGCTGCACGCCGCGCCGCACCAGCATGGCGCGCTCCGACTGGCGGCCGTCGATCAATGGATTGAGGGGAATCGGGGAAACGATGGGCATGGCAGGCACCATGCCAGATTTTGTTCACGGTTTGAACCCTTTTGGGGATGGCGATTATATATTTGACAGACCGGGTTAAAGCTTGCGCGTCAGCTCTTTGGCTTCGCGTACAAGAGACGCCCAGTTCAAGCCTATCAGCGAGACCAGTTCCAGCGCCTGCGCCTCTGTTATGCCGATCTCTCGGACAAGCCGCTGGACAACGCTAACGTCTTTGGATTCTCGGGCTTCAAGCGCCACGGGTCCCTCCCAACAGGGCGCAGTTTTGGAATATCTGGAGCTCTCGTTTTTGTTGGCAACCCTTGGCCTTGCAACTCAAAAGAACCCTTGCATCAAATGTGATTGGCGATACCTCACATTAAGGCGCATGGTGTCCAGGTCGTCCGTACCGAACAGAGGCACACGGACGCTTGGAAGCGAAGAGCATGCTTTCGGCCCGGAACGGGAGGCAGGCATGTTGGCTATTGGTGTGGCGGATTCCGCCCAACTTGCCATTCTCACAAGAGCCCTGAACGACTACTGCGCACGGCATCCTGTCGAGTGCAAAGATCAAAACGACCGGGAACGGGTCGGACGCAGGATTATGTGTCTTTTTGGGCAAGGGATTATCGACCCGGCCGAATTATCAAACCGGCTCGAAGCGGTTGGCTAGGCGGGCAACAAACTAGCCCGCCAGCAGCTCGGCCTGCCTGTATCACCACCTCGATAAACAGGCCGGGCTGTCTAGGTTCCAGTGCACCGATCCTGTCCCTCCACTGAATGAACGTGGTGCGCGTTTTCGTCTCAAGCAACGGTCAGCTCTTGCCAGTCGCGGTCCCTTGGCAGCAATCTCGGCGTGAGAGGATCCTGCCATGAAACGCGATCAGATGCTTGCCCACCTCCGGTCCGCCGATGCCGTCGCGCGCGAGGCGGCGGCGCATGGGCATCATCCGTTCGGTTGCGTGCTGGTCGGGCCGGACGATCGCGTCTTGATGCGACAGGGTAATCTCGACACGGTGCGCCACGCCGAGACCGAACTCGCCCGACGCGCCGCGGCGGCCTATGAACCGGAATTCCTGTGGCAATGCACGCTGGTTTCGACCTTCGAACCCTGCGCGATGTGCGCCGGCACGTTGTATTGGGCGAATATCGGGCGGCTGGTCTACGGGGTCGAGGAAACCAGTCTCCTGACGCTCACCGGGGATCACGCGGAGAATCCGACGATGAGCCTCGCCTCGCGCACCGTACTCGGCTCAGGCCAAAAGAAGGTCGAGGTCTTCGGGCCCTTCCCGGAAATCGCGGACGAGCTGATCGCGCCGCACCGCGATTTCTGGAAGCGCTGACGCGATCTCAGAAACGGGCGCTTCCCCTTCGTTGAACCGGTCTACGGGCGGTCCTGTCAGGCGGATATCTGGTCCACCGCCCTCGCCATGTCGTCCAGGATCGGGCAGTCCGGCCGCTCGTCGCCGTGGCAGGCATGGATCAATTTCTGCAGCGTCGAGCGCATCGACTGCAATTCGCGCACCTTCTCCTCTATCGCCCTGACATGAGCGGCGGCGATCTCGCGCACGTCGTGGCTGGCGCGGTCGCGATCCTGATAGAGCGCCATGAGCTGCCTGCAATCTTCGATTGAGAAGCCGAGATTGCGCGCGCGGCGCAGGAAGGCGAGCCGATGGACGTCCTCGCCGGAGTAGTCGCGGTAACCGTTCCCGGCCCGCGCCGGACGGATCAGGCCGATCTCCTCATAGTAGCGGATGGTCTTGGCCGGCAGGCCGGAACGCTCGGCGGCATCACCGACATTCATGGCGCTCTCCTCGAATTCCAGGCGGCTCCGTAAGCCGCCTCATTGATTTTGTTTCACAATCCTGTGAACCATGTTGCGGAAATGCCGCAGTTCGGCACATACCGGCGCTTAAGGTCTTGCATATAGGCAGTGCGCGCTTGGCAAGCAAAAGAAATGCCAGCATGAATGATGCCAACAAGGCGGCCGACTCGTGCCGCCGGCATCGAGGCGGGGCATCGGACCTATTCATGCGCTTGAAGTCATTTGCAATCTTCGCCGCTCTTGCGCTGTCGACCGCGATCAGCGGGTGCAGCACCATCGGCGGGCAGATGTTCTCCAGCAACTATGGCGCGATGACCGATGCCGGCTACCAGCTGCCGCGCATCCCGATCGAGAAGGTTCCAGCCAAGTATCACCGGCAGGAAGTGGACTACGATACCAAGGAAAAGCCGGGCACCATCATCGTCGATACGCAGAACAAGTTCCTCTATTTCGTCGAGGGTGATGGCCGGGCGATGCGCTACGGCATCGGCGTTGGGCGCGAGGGCTTCGAGTGGCATGGCACCGCCCATATCGCGCTGAAGCGCGAATGGCCGACCTGGACGCCGCCGGCACCGATGATCAAGCGCCAGCCCGAGCTCGCCAAGTTCGCCGGTGGCATGGAGCCGGGCCTGAAGAACCCGCTCGGCGCGCGCGCCATGTATCTCTTCAACAAGGGTGGCGACATGGGCTACCGCCTGCATGGCAGCCCGGAATGGTTCTCGATCGGCAAGGCGATGTCGTCGGGCTGCATCCGCCTGATGAACCAGGACATTATCGACCTCTACGACCGCACCTCGGTCGGCGCTAAAGTCATCGTGATGTAGGCGCGAAAAAAGTTTCGTAAGCGGACCGTCTAGGCAACAACAAGACGTCCTAAAACAGAAAACCGGGCTGTTGGGGCCCGGTTTTTTGTTTTTTGTGATCTGGCCAGCCGTGGTGTCAGGCGACCGGCAGGCACGAGATGGTCAGGCGACCTGCTCGACCTGCTGTACTTCCGGAACGAAGTGACGAAGCAGGTTCTGGATGCCGTGCTTCAGCGTCGCTGTCGACGACGGGCAGCCGGCGCAGGCGCCCTTCATGTGCAGGAACACGGTGCCGTTCTCGAAACCGCGGAAGGTGATGTCGCCGCCATCCTGCGCCACTGCCGGGCGCACGCGCGTGTCGAGCAGTTCCTTGATGGTCAGCACCAGCTCTTCGTCGGCCTTGTCGTAGAACTCGCCGGTCTCGCCGGCTTCGTTCGTCGAAGCGGCCGCGGTCATCACCGGCGCACCGGACATGAAATGTTCCATGATGGCGCCGAGGATCGCCGGCTTCAGATGCTGCCAGTCGGGGCCGTCCTTGGTCACGGTGATGAAATCATAGCCGAAGAAAACCCCGGTGACGCCCGGGATCTCGAACAGCCGGCCGGCCAGCGGCGAGGCTTCGGCGGCGGTGCCGGCGTCGCGGAAATCGGCGGTGCCTTCGCGCAGCACTTCCTTGCCCGGCAGGAATTTCAGCGTCGCCGGGTTCGGCGTCGATTCGGTCTGGATGAACATGGGTATCTCCAAGCCCTTCTCGGGCCGATAGTTTGGAATAATTCTAAATAGGCTCTATCGGCTGGACATTCAAGCGAAACGCGTCGCCGGAACGGGTGGCTGGCGGAATGTTTTTGCCAGGGTGGGATGTTTGAACCGTGGCGGTCCTCATCCTCCGACTTCGACGGTCAATTGTCCACTTGTCCGCAGGACATTGACCTCGGCTCCATCATCGGTTCGTTTGAATTCGAGATCGGCGCTGCCCTTGCCGACACACAGCCCGCGAAGTTCGATGCGGTTCGCAAAACCGGGCATGCGCGGTCGCACGATCCGCAGCTTGTTCGCGAAACCGTCGGGTTCCAGGCCAAGGCAGACCGTCAACAGGAAGGGCGCTGCTCCAGCCGCCCAGGCCTGCGGGTGACAGGCAACCGGATAGTGTACCGGCGCCTGGAAATCCGCACGTGGAAAGCCAGCCATCGCTTCGGGCAGCCTGTGATGGCGAAAGTGCATCGCTGCCTCGGCGATCCCGGTGAAAATGCGCAATGCCGCGTCGTCCCCGCCATAGTTCCGGCAGCCGGCCGCCACCAGCGCATTGTCGTGCGGCCAGACGGTACCGAGATGGTAGCCGACAGGGTTGTAGCGCCGTTCCGAGGTGGCGAGCGTGCGCACTCCCCAGCCGTTGAACATGTCGTCCCGCATCAGCCGCGCCACCGAACGCCGACCCTTGTCGCGGTCCGCGATACCGCACCACAGCGCATGTCCGGGGTTCGAGGAAACGACCGCGACCTGGCGGCCCCTTGCTTCCAGCGCGAGGGCGAAGATCCCCTGGTCCTCGCACCAGAAGTCCCGGTTGAAGCGTGCTCGAAGCCTATCGGCCTCCTGGCGAAGCTGGGTCGAGCGATCGGCTTCGCCGTTGCGCTCATAAAGGTCGGCGATGGCCTGTTTGGCGGCAAAGACATAGCCCTGTGCCTCGACCAGGGCGATCGGCGGCCTGGCGAGGTCGCCATCGGCTCTCACGATGGCGTCGCCAGAATCCTTCCATCCCTGGTTGACCAGACCCTCGGCGGAACTGCTTCGATATTTCAGATAGCCCTCGCCGTGATCGCCGCCGGCCTTGGCGATCCATCCCAATGCCTTCTCCACCGGCGCCTGCAATTCGCGGAACAGGTCCAGATCGCCGGTCCAGGCGGCATGGCGGCCGAGAAGCAGCAGAAAGAGCGGGGTGGCGTCCACCGTGCCGTAGAACCTGGCATGAGGGACATCGCCGGCTCGCGCGAGCTCGCCGACCCGCAGTTCGTGCAGGATCTTGCCGGGCTGTTCCTCCCGCCATGGATCCGTCCGGCTGCCCTGATAGCTGGCGAGAAGGCGGAGCGTCTGGGCGGCGATCTCCGGCTGGAAAGCCAGCATTTCCAGCGCGACGATCAGGCTGTCGCGACCGAACAGGGCAACGAACCAGGGAACCCCCGCGGCAAAATATTCTCGGCTGCCCAATTCCGAGCGCAGCATCGCGACGTCGCGCAGCGACCTGTCCATGATGCTGTTGAGCAGAAGGCTGTCGCTGTCGAGCTTCGTATGCTGTTCCAGCCACTCTTCGGAGCTCGTCTGAAGTTTTCCGGCAAGGTCGCCGCACGTGGCGGCCGGGCACCGGTTCAATTGGCCGGCTTCGGCGTCCTCCGGCTGCTCCGCCAGCTCGATCGTGACCGCGATGGTTCGCGTGGCTCCCGCCGGCACGTCGATCCGGAACTCGGCCGCCGTCTTGTGCGTGGCGTCCGGCCGGGGCGAGAATGCGATCGTCGCCATCCTGCGGAGCCGGTCCGTGCCGTGATAGACGAAAAGCAGCCGGCCATCGCGCCAGGCGGGCCGTTCGGCCCTGCCGAGATCCTGCTCCACCAGCCCGCGAACGTTGAAGATGTCCTCGAAACCGGCGCTGAACTGCAAGGTCAGCGGAAAGTCATGAGCCTCATGTCCCAGGTTCTGGATGGTCAAGACTTCCCTGACGCATGTCTGTCCGGCGTCCAGAATGCGCTCCCAGCGAATGCCGAGCTCGTCCTTGGGGATCAGCCGACCCTTGTTGGAGCGGAGGTCTGGATTGGTAAGTTCGAAGAGAGCCGCATAGCCCTTCTGCGCGGTCGACGCCAGGACGACCGGCGCCAGACCCGCCAGGGTCATCTGATAGCCGCCGACAAAACGACAGTCGTGAAAATACAGCCCGAAGCCGTGTCCGTCATGCACGGGTATCTGTGCGTCGGAGGCGATGACGTAATAGATATCGAGACTCTTGACGGTAATCGCGCCGGCGATGCTGTCGACCATGGCCGGGTGGCCCTTGGCCAACACGCGATGCTTGCGCTCCCGCTGGGCGTGAGGCGTCTGCCTGGCCTTTTCCTGTGCCCGTGCCGACCGCGAGCGCGGCTGCGCCGGCGATCCGGCACCTGTGGCCTGCGCCCTCGATAGTCCACGTCTGCCTCTCCCTTGTTCTGATTCGGTCATCGGCCCTCCATCTGGAATCGCGCACGATTCCAAATGGCGCGCCGAAAACGCCGGCCAAGGGTTGGCGTTGTTCTTATGAAGGTTTTGGTGTGTGCGCCGGACAGGAAGGCCAGCTCCGGCAGGAGGGCCTTCGCATGTCAGGCGAGGCTGTCGATCTCTTCGTCGGACAGGTTCTGCGGCACCACCGTGACCGGAATGGGGAAGGCCGCGCCCCGGCCGGCCACAGCGCTCACCAGAGGCCCCGGGCCTTCCTTGCCGGCGCCGGCCGCCAGCACCAGGATCGCAATGTCCTGGTCTTCCTCGATCAGCTTATGGATTTCTTCGGTCGGCTTGCCCTCGCGCACCACCAGTTCCGGTTCGATGCCGGCCTTCTGGCGCACCTTGCTGGCGTAGCCGTCGAGCGCCGCGCGTGCCGTCGCGTTCGCTTCCTCGCGCATGATCTTTTCGACGCCCAGCCAGTGCTGGAAGTCATCCGGTTCGATGACATAGAGCAGCACCAGCACGCCGCTGGTGTTCTGCGCCCGCTTCGAGGCATAGGCGACAGCGCGCTCGCATTCCGGCGTGTCGTCGATGATCGCCAGGAACTTGCGGCGATGGCCGGCTTCGCGGCTGAGGCGTTTGGAGACCATGTCTATCTGCTCGGTATGGTTTCGGCCGCAATCTGCCACCGCCGCGAACCGGCGGCAAGCCGCCGGCGGGCACGGTAATGGTCCCAGGAGACAACTCTAAACGACAGACCGATCAGTCCTGCAGCAGGCCGATGATGTCGCGCACCGTCTTCATCGTGCCCTCGGCGATCGCGCGCGCGCGGTCGCCGCCATCCTTGAGCACGGCGTCGACATAGGCGCGGTCACCCTCGATGCGACGCATTTCGGAAGCGATCGGCGCGAGCTTTTCCACCGCAAGGTCGGCGAGCGCCGGCTTGAACACGGAAAACTGCTGGCCGCCATATTGCTTCAGCACGTCTTCCTTCGAAATCTCCGCGAGGCCGGCATAGATGCCGACGAGGTTTTCGGCCTCGGGCCTGGCTTCCAGTCCGTCGAGCTCGCTCGGCAAAGCCTCCGGATCGGTCTTGGCCTTGCGGATCTTCTTCGAGATGGTGTCGGCATCGTCCGTCAGGTTGATGCGCGACAGGTCGGACGGGTCGGACTTCGACATCTTCTTGGAGCCGTCGCGCAGGCTCATGATGCGAGCCGCCGGACCGCCGATCACCGGTTCCGTGATCGGGAAATAACCGTTGACGGTCTCCTCCCCCACCTGCATCTCGACGCCGACGCCAAGCGCGGCGATCTTTTCCGAGAAGTCGTTGTTGAACTTCTGAGCGATGTCGCGGGTGAGCTCCAGATGCTGCTTCTGGTCCTCGCCCACCGGCACATGGGTGGCGCGGTAGAGCAGGATGTCGGCCGCCATCAGACTCGGATAGGCGAGCAGGCCGAGCGAGGCATTCTCGCGGTCCTTGCCGGCTTTGTCCTTGAACTGCGTCATCCGGTACATCCAGCCGATGCGCGCCACGCAATTGAAGATCCAGGCCAGCTCGGCGTGCTGGATGACCCGCGACTGGTTGAAGACGATGTGCTTCTTGGGGTCGATGCCGGAGGCCAGGAACGCGGCGGTGATCGAGCGGGTCTGGTCGCCGAGGTCCTGATGGACGAGCTGCGCCGTCAGCGAATGCAGGTCGACGACGCAGTAGATGCAGTCGGACTGTTCCTGGAGGGCGACGAATTTCTTGATGGCGCCGAGATAGTTGCCGAGATGCAGGTTGCCGGTCGGCTGGACGCCCGAAAAGACGAGTGGCTTGAAGGCGGACATGGGTTCCTCATGGCTTGTGGAGGGCCGTTTCGCGCGCGGCGAAAGTCTTTCGACGGCGCGCTTATGGACCAACGTAGCGGCGGGGGCAAGTGGAGACGAAAGACGGGATGTCAGGGTCGACTAGTCGTCGAGATTGGATTTCGGTGCAGTCGCGTTCTTACCCGAACCTCGCTTGACGTTCCTGCGGATCATGCCGAAATCGGCGCCGCCGGTGCCGAAGGCTGAGATGAAATAGAGCGCGGCGCCGCCGCCGACGAGCGCAAATACCGTCGTCGCCTTCACCACCAGCGGCGAGCCGGGTCCAAGCCTGGTGGCGAAGTAGTGCTCGGCGAAATAGAGCGCGGTGGCCATGATCACCGCCGACAGCACCAGACGCGGGATGCGCTTCAGCAGGGGGACGTCGCGACCCCAATGGCCGCGCCTGATCAGCATGCCGAGCAGCATCAGCGCGTTGACCCAGCCGGCGACGGCGGATGCCACGGCGATGCCCGGAGCGCCCATCGACGGGAACAAGGTCAGCGCCGTTGCGACGTTCACGCCGACCGAGATGGCGGCGAAGATCATCGGCGTGCGCGTGTCCTCGCGCGCGAAATAGCCCGGCGTGAAGGCCTTGATCAGCACGAAGGCGGGCAGGCCGAGGCCGAAGATCGCCAGGATGGACGCGACGACCGGCGTCGAGTGGTTGGCGGCGAAGGCGCCGCGCTCATAGACCAGCCGCACGATCGGTTCCGACATCACCCAGAGCGCCGCCGCCGCCGGCAGCGTCATGAACAAGGTGAACTCGACCGAGCGGTTCTGCAGGTTGGCGGCCTCGACCAGGTTGCCCGACTTCAGCGCCCGCGACAGTTCAGGCAGGAGCACGATGGCGACGGCCACGCCGACGACGCCGAGCGGCAGCTGGTAGATTCGGTCGGCATAGGCGAGCGACGACACGGCGCTGTTCTGGCCGGAGGCGATCGCCGTGCCGATCAGCTGGTTGATCTGGGTGATGCCGCCGGTGATCGCCGCCGGCAGCGCCAGGACCAGCAGCCGCTTGACGTTCGGCGTCATGTTCGGCCGGCGGAAGCCGATCGAGATGCCGGCATAGCGCACCGCCACCCACACGATCGCCAACTGAACGATGCCCGCCGCCAGCACGCCCCAGGACAGGCCGAAGCCGACGTCATGCGCATCGAGCCCGTGATACCAGGCATAGGCGAGCACGCTGATCAGGATGATGTTGAGGAAGGCGGGTGCGATCGCCGCGGCGAAATAGCGGCGCAGCGAGTTCAACATGCCCGCCATCATGGCGCCGAGCGACATGCAGATCAGGTAGGGAAACATGATCGTCGCAAGCTTGACGGTCGTCTCGAACTTGCCCGGCGTGCTGGCAAAGCCCGGCGCCACCAGGTAGCGGACGATCAGCGGCATGGCCAGTTCCATGAGGACGGTGAGCACCAGCAGCACCGAGAACAGCACGCCGAACACTTCTTCCGAGAAGCGCTTGGCCCCCTCGGTGCCATGCTGTTCGATCTCCTTGGCGAACAGCGGCACGAAGGCGGCGTTGAAGGCGCCTTCGGCGAACAGCCGGCGGAAGGTGTTGGGGAGTTGGAAGGCGGCATTGAAGGCATCGGCGACTGGCCCGGTGCCGAGGGCGGCCGCCATCAGCATCTCGCGGCCGAAACCCAGCGCGCGGCTCATCAACGTGCCGGAAGCGACGGTGGCGAATTTCTTGACTAGGCTCATGCTGGGGACGACTGCCAGAAAAATTGCGTCAAATGGATGGTCACTCGGCCGCCGCCTTGGCCTTGCCGCCGCGTTCGGAGGAATTGCCTTCCAGCGTATCGATCAGCCGCTTGTGGATGGCGGCAATGCGCGTCGGGCTGTCGATCTTCTGTCCGGTGAGGTCGGTGACGTAGAAGGTGTCGATGACCTTCTCCCCGAAGGTGGTGATATGCGCCGAGGCGATGTCGAGCGAAAGGTCGGAGAGCGTTCCAGTGATCTCGGACAGAAGGCCCGGCCGGTCCAGGCCCTCGACCTCGATCACCGAGAAGCGGTTCGACAGCGTGTTGCGGATCTCGGCGCGCGGCGGAATCCGGAAAGCCTTGGCGCCGCGCTTCGGCTTGGTGCGCTTCTCGATCATCTCCGGCAGCCAGCTTTTGCCGGACAGCACATCCTCGATCAGCCGGCCGACGCGCTCGGCGCGGCGACGCTCGTCCTCGTCGAGGTCGAATTCCCTCGAGATCAGGATGGAATCGAGCGCGCGGCCGTCCGAGGTGGTGAAGATCTGGGCGTCGACGATGTTGCCGCCGGCGGCCGCGCAGGCCCCGGCAATGATCGAAAGCAGGCGCGGATGGTCCGGCGCCAGCACGGTGATCTCGGTCACCGCCTCGAACTCATGCGTCTTGACCATGGTGGCGAGCTTCTTGCCGGCCGCGTCCGCCTCGCGGACGAACTCGGCATGGCGCAACTGGTCGGGCAGGTCGACGGTGAGCAGATAGTTCTCGTAGTGCAGCGCGACGTAGCGCTTGCGCTCCTTCGCCGGCCAGGCGGCCAGCGCCTCGGCGAGTTGCTCGCGCGCCGCCGCGGTGCGCTCGGCGCGCGACACCTCGGAGAAGCCGCCGGTCAAAAGCAGTTCGGTCTCGAAGTAGAGCGTGCGCAGCAATTGCCCCTTCCAGCCGTTCCAGACGCCCGGCCCGACGCCCCGGATGTCGCAGACGGTGAGGATCAAAAGCAGCTTCAGCCGCTCGACCGACTGCACGATCGAGGCAAAATCCTCGATCGTCTTGCGGTCGTTGAGGTCGCGCGTCTGCGCCGTCATCGACATGACGAGGTGGTTCTCGACCAGCCAGGCGACAGTCTCGGTGTCGGCGGCGGACAGCCCCATATGCGGGCAGATGCGGCGGGCGATCCTGGCGCCCGCTTCCGAATGGTCTTCCGGCCGGCCCTTGGCGATGTCGTGCAGAAGCACCGCGACATAGAGCGCCTCGCGGCTCTTCTTCAGCCCCGGCATCAGCGAATGCGACAGCGGATGCACCTTGGCGCCGTCGCCGCGCTCGATCTCGGCCAGAACGCCGATGCAGCGGATCAGGTGCTCGTCCACCGTATAGTGGTGGTACATCGAGAACTGCATCATGGCGACGATCTTGCCGAAGTCGGGGATCAGTCGGCCGAGCAGCCCCGCCTCGTTCATGCGCCTGAGATTGAGCTCGGCGTTGCGGTCCGACGTCAGGATGTCGAGGAACAGCCGGTTGGCTTCCTCGTCGCGCCTGAGCGACTTGTTGACCAGGCCGAGCGAGCGGGTGAGCAGCTTCAGCGCGTCGGGATGGAACTCCAGCCCGTGCTTGTCGGCGAACCAGAACAACCGCAACAGATTGACCGGATCGCGCTCGAAGACGCTGTCGTCGGCGATGTTGATGCGGTGATTGTCGACGATGAAATCGGAGGTGCCGGCAAGCTTGCGCTTGCGCCGCTGGAAGGTGAGGAAGATGCGGTTGAAGCCGGGCACATGCTTGGCCTGCTCTTCCTCGAGCGCGGCGCAGAAGATGCGGGTCAGGTCGCCGACATCCTTTGCGACGAGGAAATAGTGCTTCATGAAGCGCTCGACCGCCGACAGGCCTGGGTGCGTCGTATAGCCCAGCCGCTCCGCGATCTCGCGCTGGATGTCGAAATGCAGCCGCTCCTCTGCCTTCCCGGTGAGGAAATGCATGTGGCAGCGCACCGCCCACAGGAAGTCCTCGGCCTTCTGGAACTCGCGATATTCGGCCTCGGTGAAGACGCCTTTCTCGACGAGTTCCTCACCCGTGCGCACGCGATAGAAATATTTGCCGATCCAGAACAGCGTCTGCAGGTCGCGCAGGCCGCCCTTGCCGTCCTTGACGTTGGGCTCGACCAGATAGCGGCTTTCGCCCGCCTTGGCATGGCGCTCGTCGCGCTCGGCGAGCTTGGCCTGCACATATTCCGGCCCGGTCGTGCGCACCACTTCGTGGTCGAAACGGGTGAGCAGCTCGTCATAGAGCTTGCGCTCGCCCCACAGGAAGCGCGCTTCCAGGATCGAGGTGCGGATGGTGATGTCGCTGCGTGAGAGCCTGAGGCATTCCTCGATGTTGCGGGTGGCGTGGCCGACCTTCAGCCCCATGTCCCACAGCATGTAGAGCATGTATTCGACGATCTGCTCGCCCCATGGCGTCTGCTTGTAGGGCAGCAGGAAAAGCAGGTCGATGTCGGAGCCTGGCGCCAGCGTGCCGCGGCCGTAGCCGCCGACCGCCACGACCGCCATGCGCTCGGCCGCGGACCTGTTCTTGACCCGGTAGACATGGGTGGCGGCAAAATCATAGAGCGCGCGGATCAGCTCATCCATCAGATGCGAGAGCCGCTCCGCACAGGCATTGCCGCCGCCATCCTCCATCAGCATGGCCTCGGCGATCTTCCGGCCATCCGCCATCCTGGCTTTGAGCAATTGCAGGACGGCCATTCGAACGGCCGGTCCGGCGCCGTCCCCGGCGCTCGCCGCCGTCAGCGCGGTCAAGTCGCGGCGCAACGCGTCGCCGTCGATGATTTCGTCGAGTTTCAGGGAGATCTTTGCCATTCGGCGGCGTCTATAGCGCGTTTTCTCCGTGCTGTGTATGGGGCGTGGCGGCCAGCGAAGCCGCCGCTAGTCTTTTGGTTCGGGTGGATCAAAGGGGATGACGATCTTTTGCCGCTGCCGGTAGAAATCAACAAAGCGCCGGATGACCCTTCCGATCTCGGCCACCAACCTGGCGGCGGTCGTCTTCGCATGCTTCTCGCTGGGCACGGCGACAGTCCATTGCACATCGCGCGTGTCCTCGAGCAGGCTCGGAAACCGGACCGTCTTGTGGCCGAGCAGGTTATCTTGCGCACACAGCGCGGGGATAAGCTGGTAGATCGTCTTGCGACGCGCCATGGGAAAATCAGGGTTGAATATGAGGTCGTCAACCGTTCCAGTGATCTCCCTGGTTGCCTCGACCAGGTCGCTTGCGGCCTGCTTCGAGATGATATAGCCCCCGGTTCCCATGTGGTCCGCGAGGAGCCTGGATATTGAAAAGCCGGGACCTGCGGGAATGCGTTTGCGCCCGACCATGGTTTTCTGGAAGAAGGTCTCCAGCTTGATGATGTCGGTATCGGGAGGGATCCAGTCGGCATTGTCGAGCAAGGCGCCCGCATCCGCGCAAAAGACGGCATCGTCCTCGAAAATCGCGACGTAGCGCGCATCGCCGCTTGCTATGATCTTCCAGCACGCCCTGTGGCTGAGCAGACAAGCGATCTCGCCGCCGGTCAGGCGCAGCCGATTTGTGTACCGGACATTCTGCTCGATGTGATCGAGTTCGGGCCGGTTGCGAGCGTCGATTGCCTCGATCCGCTCGAACGCGATGCCGATACGGGTGAACTCCGCCGTGATGTGCGCAAGCCGGTCCCGGGAGCGATCGAGATTGATGACGAGGCGCCTCATTTTCAGACCGATCCGATCATTGAAAACCGCCGTGTCATAAAAACACAGGCTCATTCACATGTCCGGCTTTTTTGATCTGCGCGTTCGCGCGGAACGCCGCGTTGAAAAACCGGAAAATCAGCCCTTGACCTTCCAGTTACTGGAAGCACTACCTCCGTGTCACGACTGAGGAACAGGGATAATTTTGGATGGCGCATTCCGATCATGATCATCACATGCACGCGCATGGCGGCTGCTGCTCGACGAAAGCCACTCCGCCCGCCGGCGACGTCGTCCCGAGGGATCCGGTGTGTGGCATGACCGTCGACCCGGCGGCCGGAAAGCCGACGGCCGAGCATGGCGGCCGGACATTCCACTTCTGCAGCGAGCGCTGCCGCACGAAATTCCAGGCCGGACCGGAAGCCTACCTTTCCGCCACCGACCCGGTTTGCGGCATGAGCGTCGACCGCGCGAGCGCCAAGCACTTTCTGCGTCACGAAGGCCAGGGCTTCTATTTCTGCTCCGCCGGCTGCAAGGGCAAGTTCGAGGCCGAGCCGGCAAAATACCTCGCCGGCCGGCCCGAACCGCAGCCGATGCCGAAGGGCACGCAATATACCTGCCCGATGCATCCCGAGATCGTCCGCGACAAGCCCGGTTCCTGCCCGATCTGCGGCATGGCGCTGGAGCCGATGGGCGTGCCGACGGGCGACGAAGGCCCGAACCCGGAGCTGGTCGATTTCACCCGCCGGTTCTGGGTCAGCGCGGTGCTCTCCGTGCCTCTCCTGATCGTCGCCATGGCGCCGATGCTGGGCTTCAGCTTCGATAGCGTCATCGACGGCCGCATGAAGACTTGGGCGGAACTCGCGCTGGCGAGCCCGGTGGTGCTTTGGGCGGCGTTTCCGTTCTTCCATCGCGGCTGGGAATCGATCCTCAACCGCAGCCCGAACATGTGGACGCTGATTTCGCTGGGCGTCGGCGCGGCCTACCTCTTCAGCCTCGTCGCGACGCTGTTCCCGGACGTCTTTCCGCATCAGTTCCGCGGTCATGACGGCACTGTGCCTGTCTATTTCGAGGCAGCCGCCGTCATCGTCGCGCTGGTCTTCCTGGGCCAGGTTCTGGAGCTCAAAGCCCGCGAGCGCACCGGCTCGGCCATTCGCGCCCTGTTGGACCTCGCGCCGAAGACGGCGCGGCTGATCGGCGCCGACGGCTCCGAGAAGGATGTGCCGCTCGACACCGTCAAGGCGGGCGACCGCCTGCGCATCCGTCCCGGCGATGCCGTGCCGGTCGACGGCACGGTGCTGGAGGGGCGGTCGGCGATCGACGAATCGATGATCACCGGCGAACCGCTGCCGGTCGAAAAGACGGAAGGCGACGCGCTTACCGGCGGCACGCTGAACAAGAACGGCTCGCTGGTCATGCGCGCCGAGAAGGTCGGCGCCGAAACCACGTTGTCGCGCATCGTCGAGCTGGTCGCCAAGGCGCAGCGCTCGCGCGCGCCGATCCAGGGGCTGGCCGACCGCGTGTCCTTCTATTTCGTCCCGGCCGTCGTCCTGGTGGCCGTCCTGGCCTTCGTCGCCTGGTCCATCCTCGGTCCCGAGCCCAGTCTCATCTTCGCCATCGTCTCGGCTGTGTCGGTGCTGATCATCGCCTGTCCCTGCGCGCTTGGCCTTGCGACGCCGATGTCGATCATGACGGCGACCGGACGCGGCGCGCATGCCGGGGTGCTGATCAAGGAAGCCGCGGCGCTGGAGCGTTTTGCCTCCGTCGACACGCTGATCGTCGACAAGACCGGCACGCTGACCGAAGGCAAGCCGCGTCTCACCGATGTGCTCGCGGCCGAGGGCATCGATGAGAGCGAGCTTCTGGGCCTGGCCGCCGCGCTCGAAAAAAGCTCGGAGCATCCGCTGGCCGAGGCGATCGTCGAGGGCGCCGCCGCGCGTGGCCTGAAGCTCGCCGACGCGATCGGTTTCGGGGCTGTCACCGGCAAGGGCGTTTCGGGCACGGTCTCGGGCAGGACAGTCGCGCTCGGCAATGCGGCCATGATGGCCGATATCGGCGTTGAGCCGGCGACGGCCGATGCCGAGGCGATGCAGGCCGAAGGCAAGACGGCCATGTTCGTGGCTGTCGACGGCAGGTTCGCCGGCATCGTCGCCGTCGCCGATCCCGTCAAGGCGACGACCTCCGAAGCGATCAAGGCCCTGCATGACAAGGGCCTGCGCATCATCATGGCGACGGGCGACAACGAACGCACTGCCAAGGCCATCGCCAGCAGCCTCGGCATCGACGACGTGCGCGCCGGTTTGCTGCCTGACGGCAAGAGTGCCCTGGTCGAAGAGTTGCGCGGCAAAGGCGCCGTCGTCGCGATGGCCGGTGACGGCGTCAACGACGCGCCGGCGCTCGCCGGCGCCGATGTCGGCATCGCCATGGGGACGGGCGCGGACGTCGCCGTCGAAAGCGCCGGCATCACGCTGGTCAAGGGTGACCTGAACGGCATCGTCAGAGCCCGCACGCTCGCCCAGGCGACGATCGGCAACATCCGGCAGAACCTGTTCTTCGCCTTCCTCTACAACGTGCTCGGTGTGCCGGTCGCGGCCGGCGTGCTCTATCCGCTCACCGGCACGCTGCTGTCGCCGATGCTGGCGGCGGCGGCGATGAGCCTGTCGTCGGTGTCGGTCATCGCCAATGCCTTGCGGCTGAGGACATTGAAACTCTGAGCCGAACCCCCAGATACGCAATTCAACAGAAGGAGACCTGAATGACCCTGGCCAAGAAAATCGTGCTGCTGTTGATGGCGGCTGGAATGTTGCTAGCCGTCTTCCTCGAAAGCGTGCCGGCCTCGTCCGAGGAGATGAAGCACGACATGTCGAAGATGGCGATGGGCGCCCAGAGCCCGGCCACTGTCGGCTACGAGGCGGCGATGAAGAAGATGCACAAGGACATGATGGTCAAATACACCGGCAACGCCGATGTCGACTTCGTCCGCGGCATGATCCCGCATCATCAGGGCGCCATCGACATGGCCAAGGTTGTGATCGCCAACGGCAAGGACCCGGAAATCCGCAAGCTCGCCGAAGGCGTCGTCACGGCGCAGGAGGCCGAGATCAAACAGATGCAGGACTGGCTCGCCACGCACCCGGCGAAGTAACCGCTCGGCGAAATCCGGACGGCCAGGCAGCTTCGGTCTGGATTTCCGCCCCCCGGTCTGGATTTCGGACAGCGGCTGTGCTGCGATCTTGCATCATTGGAGGAAGCCATGCGGTCATCAGTGAGAACCCTGAAGTTGCCATCCGGTGAAGCCGTTCCTGTGCTTGGCCAAGGCACCTGGAAGATGGGCGAGGACCGGCGCCGGCGCGCCGATGAGGTCGCGGCGCTGAAGCTTGGGCTCGACCTCGGCATCACGCTCATCGACACGGCTGAAATGTATGCCAGCGGCGGCGCCGAGGAAGTGGTGGCCGAGGCCATCGCGGGGCGCCGCGCCGAGACCTTCCTGGTCTCCAAGGTGCTGCCTTCCAATGCTTCGCGCGCCGGTGTGAAACGGGCGTGTGAAAACAGCCTGAAGCGGCTTTCCACCGACCACATCGATCTCTACCTGCTGCATTGGCCGGGCAGCGTGCCGCTATCGGAAACCGTGGAGGCGTTCGAGGCGCTGAAGGCGGAAGGCAAGATCCGCCACTGGGGCGTCAGCAATTTCGATACCGACGAGATGGAGGATCTGGTCGGTTTGGTCCATGGCGGCAACGTCCAGACCAACCAGGTGCTCTACAATCTATCGCGGCGAGGCCCTGAATTCGATCTTGCGCCATGGGGCGTGAAGCGCGGCATTCCGCTGATGGCCTATTCGCCGGTGGAGCAGGGCGCGCTCGCCCGCAACGCCAGGCTCGAAGCCGTCGCCGCGCGTCATGATGCGACGGCGGCGCAGGTGGCGCTTGCCTGGGTCATGGCGCAGCCGGGTGTCATCGCCATCCCGAAGGCCAGTCGGCAGGAGCATGTCCGCCAGAACGCGGCCGCGCTCGACATCAAGCTGACGGCGGAGGATTGTGCCGATCTCGACCGCGCCTTCCCGCCGCCGACACGCAAGCGCGGCCTCGAAATGATTTAGCCGGAAAGCCTCAATCTGGATTTTGCGACTGAACCGAGGGCGAGCATTGGAACGGGTTTCAGACGGCTCTTATTACGCGACCTATCGAATCGGCGACATCAAGGTCACCTCGCTGCGCGACGGTCATGTCGACATGCCCGTCCGGCGGCTCCGCCAGCCGGGAGACAAGCCTTTCGGCGATGATCTCCCCTCGCAGATACCGCTCTTCGACGGCGCGCTCAGATTGTCGGTAAATGCCTTTGCCATCGACGACGGTCAAGAAATCACGCTGATCGACACGGGATCCTCGAACGCCTGGCACCCGACGATGGGGTTTCTGCCGCAGGCGCTGAGCGACGCGAAGATCGCCGCCGATCGGATACGCACGGTTGCCTTCACCCACACCCATCTCGACCATATCCAAGGGCTTGTCCTTCCGGACGGTCGCGACGGCTTCCCGCGGCTCGCCCGCCTGCTTGTCCCTCGGCCTGAACTCGATATGTTCCGGTCGGAAGCGAGATTGAGCCGCTTCCATGATCGAGCACAGCCTCTGGATCCGGGACAGCGGCTGGGCGCAAGCATCGAGGCGATCGCCGCGCCGGGCCATGAGATCGGCCATACCTGCTTTCGCGTCGCGAGCCGCGACGAGACATTGCTGGTCTGGGGCGACCTCGTGCATGTGCCGTCGCTTCAGTTCGACCGGCCGGAGATCACATGGGAATTCGACGCCGACCAGGAACAGGCAAGGGCTAGCCGGTTGCAAATATTGGCGCTTGCTGCCGACAATGCCTGGTGCGTCGCTGGAGCACACCTTGACTCACCGGGCGTCGGTCGGATTTCCCGAGCCGGGACGGGCTTTCGCTTCGAGCCTTTGTAAGGGGCTAACGGGGCTGGAACTTTGCGGGCAGCCCAAGCCGCATCCGCAGCCGTCGCAGTGCCCGTGAAAATACATCGAGGTCATTGGCGGCGCGGGCAAGTGTAAGTGCACCCTGGATGGCGGCGACGGCTTCCTCGGACAGTTCGTTGGCCTCGTCGGGCTGGTGCCCGGAACGCGCGAGCGCTTCGGCGAGGCGCGTGACCCAGCGGCCGAAATAGTTTCGGACCTGGCCGGCGAAACGGTCGCGCGATTGATCCAGCGCGAAGGCGCCGATAAGGCAAACCCGGCGTCCCGAGCGGAAGTAGCTGTCCGTTGCCTCGAACATGTGCCCGATACCTGCAAACGGGTCGGCGCTGTCGCGCAGCGGCGCAAACACATTGTCCTCGAACCAGCCGTCGATATGGGCAATGACGGCTCTCGCCATGCCTTCCTTTCCGCCGGGAAAGAAGTGGTAGAGGCTCCCCTTGCCGAGCCCCGTCGCCTCACTGATCAACGACAGGCTGGCGCCCTCATAGCCATGCTCGCGGAAGACCTCCGCGACAATTCCCAGCAACTCGTCGCGATCTGGAGCGATGCGCCGCATCCGCTCGCCTCTAGAGCCCGAGTTCTGAGAGGCCGGGATGGTCGTCCGGACGGCGGCCGAGCGGCCAATGATACTTCCGCTCGCGCTCCGTGATCGGCAGGTCGTTGATGCTGGCCACGCGACGGCGCATCAGCCCGGCTTCGTCGAATTCCCAGTTCTCATTACCGTAGGAGCGGAACCAGTGGCCGCTGTCGTCGCGCCACTCATAGGCAAAGCGCACCGCGATGCGGTTGTCGTTCCAGGTCCACACCTCCTTGATTAGGCGATAGTCGAGCTCACGCGCCCATTTGCGCTTGAGGAAACCGACGATCTCGCCGCGGCCGGAGACGAATTCGGCCCGGTTCCGCCAGGTGCTGTCCTCGGTATAGGCAAGCGAAACCCGTTCCGGGTCGCGGCTGTTCCAGGCGTCTTCGGCAAGGCGGGCCTTATGTGCCGCAGTTTCAGCCGTGAAGGGCGGCAATGGCGGACGGCTCAATGAACTCTCCTGTCGCTTTCGATCATACAAGCGACATTGTACCGATTGGTACAATGAGTCAACGGCGAGGCCGACGCTATTACCTGGTCGCCAACCCCTTCAGCCGGTACAGCGCCTCCAGCGCCTCGCGCGGCGTCATCTCGTCCGGATTGATCGCGCCGAGCGTGTCGCCCAGCGCATCGCTCTTCACCGGCTTCTGCGCTTCCCGCTTCACCGCCACCGAAAACAGCGGCAGGTCGTCGACGAGGCGGTTGGTCTTGCCCGAGACTTCGCCTTCCTCGAGCTGGTGCAGAACTTCCTTGGCGCGGGCGACGACGGCCTCGGGCAGGCCGGCCAGCCGCGCCACTTGCACACCGTAGGAGCGGTCGGCCGCGCCCTTGCCGACTTCGTGCAGGAAGACCACATCGCCTTCCCATTCCTTGACCCGCATGGTGACGTTGGAGAGCCTGGACAGCTTGCCGGCAAGCGCGGTCATCTCGTGGAAGTGCGTGGCGAAGATCGCCCGGCAGCGGTTCTTCTCGTGCAGATATTCGACCGCAGCCCAGGCGATCGACAATCCGTCGAAAGTGGCGGTGCCGCGGCCGATCTCGTCGAGGATGACCAATGCCCGCTCGCCGGCCTGGTTGAGGATCGCCGCCGTCTCGACCATCTCGACCATGAAGGTCGAGCGGCCGCGCGCAAGGTCGTCGGAAGCGCCGACGCGCGAGAACAGCCGGTCGACCACGCCGATATGGGCGCTCTCGGCCGGCACGAAGGAGCCGGTCTGGGCAAGGATCGCGATCAGCGCGTTCTGCCTGAGGAATGTCGACTTGCCGCCCATGTTGGGGCCGGTGAGCAGCCAGATCGCGCCGGCCTTTGCTCCGCCTTCGGGCGACAGGTCGCAATCATTGGCGACGAACGGTCCTTCGCCCGAACGCCGCAGCGCCTGTTCGACCACCGGATGACGTCCGCCGGCGATCTCGAAGGCGAGGCTGGCATCGACCGCTGGCCGGCACCAGCCCTCGCTCTCGGAAAGCAGCGCCAACGCCGACGACACGTCGAGAACCGCAAGCGCCTCGGCGCCGGCGCGGATCCGCTCGGCCTCACCCACGACCTCGGCCGTCAGCCGGTCGAAGGCGGCAAGCTCGATGCTGAGCGCCCGGTCTGCGGCATTGGCGATCTTCGATTCCAGTTCCGCCAGTTCCGTCGTCGTAAAGCGCATGGCGTTGGCCATGGTCTGGCGATGGATGAAGCGCGCCTTGGCGGCATCGCTGCCGGTCATGATCGAGTGATGGTTGGCCGTCACCTCGATGTAATAGCCGAGCACATTGTTGTGCCGGATTTTCAGCGAGCGGATGCCGGTCTCCTCGATCAGCGAGCGCTCCAGCCCGGCGATCACCTTTCGCGATTCGTCGCGCAGCGCCCGCATCTCGTCGAGCTCGGCGTGATAGCCGGTGCGCACGAAGCCACCGTCGCGCCTGATCAGCGGCAGCTCGTCGTCGAGCGCTTCGCTGAGGTGGCGGGCAAGTGCGTCGGGCAGGGCCTTGATCCCGGCCAGCGCGGCGGCGAGCTCTGCGGGCAGGGCGGCCGCCGCGAACAATTCGGCGATAGCGCCCGCGGCCTCGAAGCCAGCGCGCAGCGCGCCCAGATCGCGCGGGCCGCCGCGGTTCAGCGCCAGCCTGGACAGCGCCCGCGGCATGTCGGCGACGCCCCTCAGGCTCGTCCGCAAGCCCTGGCAGAGCCGCGTCTCGGAGCGGAAGAACGAGACCGAATCCAGCCTCGCGGAAATCGCCGCCGGATCGGTCAGCGGCGCCATCAGCCGGTCGGCGAGCAGCCTTGCGCCGCCGCCGGTCACGGTGCGGTCGATCGCCTTGAACAGCGAGCCGTCGCGGCCGCCGGATAGTGTGCGCAGCAATTCCAGATTGGCCCGCGTCGCCGGATCGATGAACAGCGTCGAACCCTGCTCCTCGCGCTCTGGGCGCGACAGCGGCGGCCGCTCCGCCTTCTGCGTCTTCTCGACATAGGCGATGGCGCCCGAGATCGCCGACAGTTCGGCGCGCGAGAAGGTGCCGAAACTGTCCGGCGTCGCGACCTCGAAGAACCGGGCGATGCGGCTTGTGGCCGACGCCGAATCGAACAGCGACGGCGGCTGCGGGTTGGCCACTCGGCCAAGCACGTCGAAGACCGGCCTGAGCTCCGGGTCATGGAACACCGGTTCGGCGACGATCAGCTCGCGCGGATCGACGCGGAAAATGTCGGCCAGCAGCCGCTCGGCGCTCGTCTCGGCAACGCGGAAGGCGCCGGTGGAAATGTCGATCCAGGCCAACGCGAAGCTCGCCTGGCTGGTCGCGGCGCCGCCACCTTTCACGCGGCCAAGCGCCATCAGGAAACTCGATTCCGAGGGCGCGAGCAGCTTGTCCTCGGTGATGGTGCCGGGCGTGACCAGCCGCACCACATCGCGGCGCACCACCGATTTGGAGCCGCGTTTCTTGGCTTCGGCCGGGTCCTCGATCTGCTCGCAGACGGCAACGCGGAAACCTTGCGCGATCAGCTTCTGCAGATAGTCGTCCGCGGCATGCACCGGCACGCCGCACATCGGGATGTCCTGGCCCTGGTGCTTGCCGCGCTTGGTCAAAACGATGCCGAGTGCCTGGCTTGCCTTCTCGGCATCGTCGAAGAACAGCTCGTAGAAATCGCCCATGCGGTAGAACAGGAGCGAATCCGGGTTCGCCGCCTTGATCTCGATGAACTGCTCCATCATCGGCGTGACGCCGCCCGTGGCGGGCGGTGGCGTCGTCGCCTCCTGGGCGTCGGTGTCTGTCGGCATGTGCATGTTCATGCCGGTAACGCTAGCAGATGTGGCAGCCCGGTTTAATGCCGGCGGCGCGAAAAGCAGGGGAAGACTGGCGGCGGCCTGCCGCGATGGGCCCGGTTGCGTCGGGCCGGCTGGGCACTCTATGGTTCCCTTGGGGTAAGCGGGTGGGCGCTTCGGTGGATCGGGACAAGCAGGAGACGTTCGACGAAATGGTCGGCCCGGTTGGCTCGACCGCCGAACGCCTCTGGCTGCTGGCGACGCGGCGCGCGCATCGAACAGCCAACAAGCTCAGGGTTTCGGCGCGCAAGCGCTTTCCCTATATCCTGCCGGCGCGCGGTCCCCTCTCCGATCTCGACGGCGGCATCGAGATGTCGGTGCACATATTCAGCCGCGATCCGCTGGTGCTGTACATCCCCGTCGGAGGACCTCGGCCCCTGCATTCGTTGGCGGCCATCGGCCGGCGACTCGCCGCGCGTCGCGCCACCTTCCTGCTGATGCCGATGTGGACGATGGAGAGGCCTGCCGTCGTCGCCCAGATGGGCCGCGATCTTGCCTGGTACGCGGCGCGCTTTCCTCTGCATGAGGTGATCTTCCTCTGCAACAACGAGGAAGAGCGTCGGCTCATTCTCGCGGTCGGCGGCAACGCCATGTTTTCCAATCACAACCTGATGATATCAGAAGATATTTTTCGGCCGTTGCCGGATGTGCCGATGGAGTTCGACGCTGTCTACAACGGCCGTATCTCGCCGATGAAGCGCCACTATCTGGCGTTCGAAATCGACCGGCTGGTTCATGTCACCTATTCGATCGGCGAATTGACGCCGTCGGCCGCGCGCGCCTTCGTCGGCCGCCTCCAGGCGCAGTCGCCGCGACACCGCATCGCCAATCCACTGGTTGACGGCCTGCCCGGCAGGCTGACCTCCGCCGAGGTCAACCGCGTCTACAACCAGGCCGCGGTCGGGCTTTGCCTGTCCGCCGTCGAGGGGGCGATGTATTCCAGCATGGAATATCTCATGGCCGGGCTGCCGATCGTCAGCACGCCGAGTCTCGGCGGGCGCGACGTCTATTTCGACCCGGACTATTGCCTGATCGTCGAGCCGGAGCCGGCAGCCATTCGCCGCGCCGTCGACAGCCTTCGGGATCGTGCCATACCGCGCGAGGAAATTCGCGGCAGGACGCTGGAGAAGGTCCGCGCGCAGCGCCTGGAGCTCACAGCCTTCCTCTCTGCACTTCTGCGTCGTAAGGGCAGCACCTCTCCCCCATTTGACGCGTGGCCGTTCTCCGGCACGGAGGGCTTGATGCGCTGGGCCACCGTGCGGGAAATTGCCGCGCTCGTCAGCGAGCCGGACAAGGCCTGACCCCTTGGCCGTTTACAGCGGTGGCGTGTAGCCTTAATCCGAAGACGTATAAAACACGCACCCGTCTCAAGGGTGCTGCACAGGCGAGGAAACCAAAAGCATCATGGCCAGGAAAACCGAAAGCAGCGGCCCCTCCGTCAGCCCCGAGGAGGCGTTGGAATTCCACGCCATGGGACGACCCGGCAAGCTGGAGATCGTCGCCACCAAGCCGATGGCGACGCAACGCGATCTCAGTCTCGCCTATTCGCCCGGCGTCGCCGTTCCGGTGCGCGCCATCGCCGAGGATCCGAGCCGCGCCTTCGACTATACGACGCGCGGCAACATGGTCGCCGTCATCTCGAACGGCACCGCCATCCTCGGCCTCGGCAATCTCGGCGCGCTGGCCTCCAAGCCGGTGATGGAAGGCAAGTCCGTGCTGTTCAAGCGCTTCGCCGATGTCGATTCCATCGACCTCGAGGTCGACACCGAGGATGCCGACGAGTTCATCAACTGCGTGCGCTTCCTCGGGCCTTCCTTCGGCGGCATCAATCTGGAGGACATCAAGGCGCCCGAATGCTTCATCATCGAGCAGCGGCTGCGCGAATTGATGGACATCCCCGTCTTCCATGACGACCAGCATGGCACGGCCATCATCTCGGCCGCCGGGCTGATCAACGCGCTGGAGATCACCGGCCGTGACATGAAGACCACCAAGATGGTCTGCAACGGCGCCGGCGCCGCCGGTATCGCCTGCATTGAATTGATGAAGGCGATGGGCTTTCCGCCTGAAAACGTCATCCTTTGCGATACCAAGGGCGTGGTCTATCAGGGCCGGACCGAAGGCATGAACCAGTGGAAGTCGGCGCATGCCGTCAAGACCGAGATGCGCAGCCTCGCCGAGGCGCTGGACGGCTGCGACGTCTTCCTCGGCCTTTCCGCCAAGGGCATGCTGACGCCTGCCATGGTGCAGTCGATGGCCAAGAACCCGATCATCTTCGCCATGGCCAATCCCGACCCGGAGATCACGCCGGAGGAGGTGGCCGAGATCCGGACCGACGCCATCATGGCCACGGGGCGCTCCGACTATCCCAACCAGGTCAACAATGTGCTTGGCTTCCCCTACATCTTCCGCGGTGCGCTCGACGTGCGCGCCACCACCATCAACGACGAGATGAAGATCGCGGCCGCCAGGGCGCTGGCCGAGCTGGCGCGCCAGGATGTGCCGGACGATGTCGCTGCCGCCTATCAGGGCAACCGGCCGAAATTCGGCCCCAACTACATCATCCCGGTGCCGTTCGATCCGCGCCTGATCGCGGCGATCCCGCTGGCGGTGGCGAGGGCGGCGATGGAAACCGGCGTCGCCCGCAAGCCGATCCTCGATCTCGACCGCTACGCCCAGGAGCTGTCGGCCCGCCGCGATCCGATAGCCTCGACCTTGCAGCGCATCTACGACCGCGTGCGCCGCCAGCCCAAGCGCATCGTCTTCGCCGAGGGCGAAGAAGAGCAGGTGATGCGCGCCGCCGTCTCCTATGTGAACCAGAAGCTCGGCACGGCGATCCTGCTCGGCCGCGACGACGTCATCAAGGACAATGCCCGCAACGCCGGTGTCGATCTCAACAAGCCGGGCCTCGAGATCATCAATGCCAGGCTGTCGCGCCGCAACGGCATCTACACCGATTATCTCTACGAGCGCATGCAGCGGAAGGGCTTCCTGTTCCGTGACTGCCAGCGGCTGATCAACAACGACCGCAACCATTTCGCCGCCTGCATGGTGGCCTTGGGCGATGCCGACGGCATCGTCACCGGCGTCACGCGCAACTATTCGACGGCGCTCGACGACGTGCGCCGTGTCATCGATGCCAAGCCCGGCCACCGCGTCATCGGCGTGTCGATCGTGCTCGCGCGGGGCAGGACGGTGCTGGTTGCCGACACCGCCGTGCACGACATGCCGAACGCCGAGCAGATCGCCGACATCGCCGAGGAGGCGGCCGGCTTCGCCCGCCGCATGGGTTATGAGCCGAGGCTCGCCATGCTTGCCTACTCCACCTTCGGCCATCCGCAGGGCGAGCGATCCGAGCGCGTGCAGGAGGCGGTGCGCATCCTCGACAAGCGTCGCGTCGATTTCGAATATGATGGCGAGATGGCGGCCGACGTGGCGCTGAACCCGCGCGCCATGGCGCAATATCCGTTCATCCGGCTGACCGGTCCGGCCAATGTGCTGGTCATGCCGGCATTCCACTCGGCCTCGATCTCGACCAAGATGCTGCAGGAGCTCGGCGGCTCGACCGTCATCGGCCCGCTGCTGGTCGGCCTCAACAAGCCGGTCCAGATCGTGTCGCTCAATGCCAAGGATTCCGACATCGTCAACATGGCGGCGATCGCGGCGTATACGGCGGGGAATTGAAATAGCGGCGCGACCGTTTTTTCGCTTGAGCCAAAGCAAAAGGCCCGCGGCGGTGCCGCGGGCCTTTCCCTTGTGATCTTTGCGTCGATCAGAAGTTGCGCTGGAAGCGCACGATGCCACCCCAGCTGTTCTTCTTGTCGGCCTTGGTGAAGTTGTAATCGTCGGCCTGGCCGAACTTGCCGTCATGGTAGTAGTTGACTTCGGTCGTGACCGTGAAGCCGGGGACGAGCGTGTAGGCTACGTTTGCCGCGACGGCGAAGTTCTTGGCGTCGTCAGCCGAGACCTGCAGGTTGAAGGCGGTCTTCGGGTTGAACTTGTAGGTGCCGCCGCCCCAAACGGCCCAGTTGCCGCCCCAGGGCTTGTAGAAGCCGCGGCCGCTGCCGTGGTCGACCAGGTTGTGGTCGGTGCCGTAGCCGCCCATGACGAACAGCGACAGTTCCTTGGTGACATTGACGTCCAGGCGGACCTTGCCGGCCACTTCCTCGTAGTTGCTGTCGTAGGCGACGACGCCGGTGAGCGCGCCCCAGTCGCCCTTGTACTTCAGGCCGCCGACGACATGCGGGACATAGCTGTCGATGGTGCCGAGGATGCCGCCCGTGTCCGCGCCCTGCTCGAGCGAGACCACGCCCGAGAAGCCGCTGCCGGCGTCGAAATAGTAGCTGACGACGTTGGTGACCTTGATGCCGTACGGGATGATCGTGTCCTGCACGACGTTGCCGGCATAGCCGATGAACTGGTCGTAAGGCGTCTCATCCACACCGACGCGCAGGCCGCCGAGCTGGACCCAGCCGAACTCCAGGTTCACCGCAGACGCGCCGTTCTTGAAGTTGAAGCGGGTCTCGGTGAAGGTCTTCAACGTGCCGAGCTCGGTTTCCTGGCCAGTCCAGGTCCTTAGAGCGAAGCGGGCGTTCTTGTTCCAGCTGTTCTGCGAGTCGCCATCTATGACGTCTTTCGTCTTGCGACCGTCGAGGGTGCCGGGATCGCCGAAGCCGGCGTCATAGCGGATATAGCCGCCGACGCGCAGGCAAGTCTCGGTACCGGGGATGTAGAAATAGCCGGCGCCATAGACGTCGCAGATCTTGACGTACTCGGCCGGTTCCGGCTCGGCGACGGTCACCGCGTCGGCGGCGCGGGCGCCCGAAACTGCGATCAGGGCCGCAGCGGAGCCGAGAAGAAGGCTCTTGATGTTCATTTTCTTGAATCTCCAGTCAAAGGTTCAAGACAGGCCTGACATGCCGTTCGGCTATTGCCACCCCCGTCCCCATCATCAGTGAAAAAGTCGCGCACCGGCGCCGCTTCTTCGTCGTCGACATGGCTTAATCGCCGGCATCGCACAACAGAGATTGTGTCGGAAGGGCGTCTTTTCGAATCTTCAAAAGGTCTTGTTGCGCAAATATCACGTCATATATTTGCAAAATTGGGACAAATGGCACAATTTATACAATTGAAACGGCAGAAAAGCTTATTATTGTGCCAAATGTGCCAATTGTTACAGTTTTATGACATATAATTAATCGGCTAACTTATTTGTAGAAAGGCAGCTATCGCCGGAGTATTCAGGACAGGGCGGTGGCGGCTCGGACCACATCCTCGACCATGTCTTCCCTCAGCATTTCGATTGGGACGCGGCCATCGAGCTCGGGCGCGGGTCGGCTCAGCCAGAACCAGGCAAGCCTCGGATTGGCTATTGCCGACAGCACGTCGCTGATTCCCAGCACCGGCCTGCCGTCGACGAACTGGGCCAATGGGAAGACATGTTTGCGGCCGCCCTTGCGCAGCGCGACGACCTCGCCACGCCTTTGCCAGCGATGCAGCGTGGAACGGGGTATGCGAAGCTTCTCTTCCAGATAGGTCGAGCCGGCGACCTCGCCCGCCCAATCCTCGATCAGCATCGACTGGAGGTTGGCGGCTCGCTCGGCAATCTGCTGGGCCGTCGGCCTTCCCGTTTCCGGTTTCGGCGGCGCGCGCTCGAAGGGGCGGTCGGTTCCGGCCGAAGCGTCGCTCGCGATCCCGTCCGTCATCACGCGGAAAAAATCGGAGGCAAGGCCGGTCCACTCGCCCTCGAAGGAACCGATCGCAAGGCGCTGCGCCTGTGGCAGGTAGGGAAGGGCGGCAGCCACGTGGCCGGCGACCTTGCTGGCTGACACCAACGCCTCGGCGTCAAGCACGACGCCATGCTGCGTCAGCGCCTCTTGCACTGCTTCGGTCACAAGGCCTGCCAAGGCCTCTTGTGAAATCCCGCCGGACGGGTTCTGGAATCTGGTCATGCATGTATCTTGCGGCCCGCGCTCCTCCCCAGGCGCAGGCGGTTGCTGAAAATCTATAGCGAAAAGCAAAAAACGCGACGGCAACGGGCATCGCTGCCCGGCAAATTGCTGGCTTTCATCCTTACACCCCTGGTTGGGCGTGCCGAAATGTCAGTCACGGAACGCCTCATCTTGCGTTCTAGAAGCTGAACGTGACAGGTCCGCGACAGCCCGCCTTGTTCAAAGACGGTTGATGGTGACGCAACGGCACGACTTTCCGCGCGATTCCGGAAGCCGGAATCGCGCCGTTCAGCTGGGGTGACTCTAAAGAAGGCCGGCTTGCTCGGCCTCGCGGCGCAGATTCTGGCGCGGGCGCGGGCCGATCTGCTGGATCACCAAGCCGGCTGCCAACGAGCCGAGATCACCGCAATCCTTGAGGCTGCGCCCGGTCGTATAGCCGTAGAGGAAGCCGGCGGCATAGAGGTCGCCGGCGCCGGTCGTGTCGACCAGCTCCTTGATCTCCGTCGCCTGGATGGTGACGGTCTCGTCGCCGCGCACGATCACAGAGCCTTTTTCGGAACGGGTGACGGCGGCGATCTTGCAATCCTTGCGGATGGCGGCGAGCGCCTCCTCGAAGGAAGCCGTCTGGTAGAGCGACTTGATCTCGTGACTGTTGGCAAAGACGATGTCGACGGTGCCCGAACGCATCAGTTCAAGGAATTCGTCGCGGTAGCGGTCGACGCAGAAGGAATCCGACAATGTCATCGACACTTCGCGGCCCGCCGCATGCGCCAGCTTCGCCGTCTGGCGGATGGCTTCCTTGGCGCGCGGCGGATCCCACAGATAACCCTCGAAATAGGTGACCTTGGCGCCGGCGGCCTTGTCGGCCTCGACGTCTTCCGGGCCAAGCTCGATGCAGGCGCCGAGATAAGTGTTCATCGAACGCTCGCCGTCGGGCGTGACGAAGATCATCGAGCGCGCGGTCGGCGGTTCGCCATCGAGCGGCCTGGTGTCGAAGGCGACGCCCTGGGCGTGGATGTCGTGCGTGTAGATGTCGCCCAATCCGTCATTCGACACCTTGCCGAAGAAGGCGGCGCGTCCGCCGAGGCTGGCGACACCGGCGGCCGTGTTGCCGGCGCTGCCGCCGGAAGCTTCGATCGCCGGCCCCATGCGGCTGTAGAGCAATCCGGCGCGCTCGGCGTCGATGAGGTTCATCGCGCCCTTGATGATGCCGTTGGTTTCGAGAAAAGCCTCGTCGCACTGCGCGATGATGTCGACAATGGCATTGCCGATGCAAAGCACGTCATATTCCGGCATCAAAATCTCCGCCAACGACCACCCGGCTATCTGGCATGCCGGCCGGGCGCGGGTCTAGCGACTTGGCACTGCTTTGCCTACCCCGAAAATCGGCATTGCCTTCCGTCTGGCCGACCTTGGCGCCGATTGTTCGCCGGCTGCGGTAGCGTTCGCGTGCAACTGGCTCATATCAGCGGCAGCGGTGGCGACTATGGTTTCGCCGCGATCGAAACGTCTCCGCGACGTGGTGGGCTACAAGCGGATCGTTCCGACAACAGAAGGCGTAGGAATGTCCGAGAAGACCGAAATGTCCACCGACCTGGCGCTGCTCGGCGTGCTGGCGCTGCTGTGGGGTGCTTCCTACACTTTCATCAAGATCGGGGTCGAGACCATCCCGCCCGTGACCTTCATCGCCGCCCGGACCTTGATCGCCGGAGGCATTCTCTTGACCATCATTCGCTGGCGCGGCCTGGCCATGCCGGCCGATGTGGCTATCTGGCGCCGGTTCGCCTTCCAGGCCTGCCTCAACAGCGTCGTGCCGTTCACGCTGATCGCCGCCGCCGAACGGTCCGTCGATGCCGGTCTTGCCACCATCCTCAACTCGACGTCGCCGATCTTCACCTTCCTGCTGACGGCACTGATCACGCGCCATGAGCCCGTCACGACGCGCAAGCTCGTCGGCGTCGGCGCGGGCATCGTCGGCATTTGCCTCATCATCGGCACGGAGGCGCTCGGTGGACTTGGCCATGAGCTGTGGGCGCAGCTCGCGATCGTCATCGCGACGGTCTCCTATGCCGGGGCGGCGATCTTCGGCCGCGGCTTCAAGGGCCTCGATCCGATGATACCCGCGGCGGGCTCGATGCTTTGCGGCGCCGTCGTGCTTGTTCCGCTGAGTTTGATCGTCGACCAGCCATGGACGCTCGCGCCGTCGGCGGCATCGATCCTGGCCCTGTTGGGGCTGTCGATATTTTCGACGGCGCTGGCCTTCGTCATCTATTTCCGCCTGATCCACACGCTGGGCTCGGTCGGCACCACCTCGCAGGCCTATCTGCGCGTGCCGATCGGCGTCGGCATCGGCGCGGTCTTCCTTGGCGAAAGCCTGGGACCGGCGGCCTGGGTCGGCATGGGCTTTGTCGTTGCCGGCGTTGCGGCCATGACCATTCCGGCAAGGCAGGCCAGGCTTGCGCGATAGTTGCGTCCGTGAGGAAGCCCGCCTATCTCGGGGGCGTCATTTGTCGATGGAGACCTGGACCTGCCGTGATCCTGGACGCCGCCCGCGCCGCCGCCAGCCGGCTTTTCTCGCCTGAATTCCGCTCCGTCTTCTTCAAGACGCTGGGGCTGACGCTGCTCGCCTTGGTGGCGCTCTGGTTCGGCTTGGAGAGCCTGCTCGGATGGTTGGCCTGGCCATGGCTGCAAACACTGCTTCCGGGCCTGCCGTCCTGGGCCGGGTGGCTGGGCGGCATCATCGCCGGCATCGTTCTGGCGATAGGGATGGCCTTGCTCATAGCGCCGGCGACGGCGATCGTCGCCGGCCTGTTCCTCGACGATATCGCCGAAGTGGTCGAGCGCACCGATTATCCCGACGATCCGCCCGGTCGCGCCGTGCCGGCGCTGCATTCGCTTGTGCTGGCGGTCAAATTCTTCGGCGTCATCGTCCTCGGCAACATCGTCGCGCTGCTGCTTCTTCTGGTGCCTGGCATCAACATTGCCGCCTTCTTCGTCGTCAACGGCTATCTGCTCGGCCGGGAATTCTTCGAATTCGCCGCCATGCGTTTCCGCCCGGAAGCCGAGGCCAAGGCGCTGCGCCGCAAATATGCCGGCACGGTGTTCCTGGCCGGGCTGGTCATCGCGGTGTTCCTCGCCGTGCCGCTGCTCAACCTTCTGACGCCGCTTTTCGCCGCCGCCATGATGGTGCATCTGCACGAGGCGGTCTCCGTGCGGGAGCCGGTTTAGCCTACTCCTTGCCCTCCCGGAACAGCGCCTGCAGCTTGCCGAACGGCATTGCCGCGCGGGTGAAGCCGAAGGTGCCGTCCTGCTGGATTTCGCGCGCCGCCGTCTCCAGCATGCCATAGGCAAAATTGGTCAGCCACGGCCCGAGCGAAATGCGTCTGGCGCCGGCCATGGCAAGATCGGCGATGGTGAAACCTGGCCTTGCCATCACATTGACCGGTCGACTTACCGACGAGCAGATCGTGCGCACCATTTCGACGTCGCTGATGCCGGGCGCATAAAGCACATCGGCGCCGGCTTTCTCGAAGGCCTGAAGGCGCTTGATGGTGTCGTCGAGGTCGGTCTTGCCCCACAGGAAATTCTCGGCCCGCGCGGTGAAGACGAAATCGCGCTTGAGCGCCCGTGCCGCCTCGACGGCCGCGGCGACGCGTTCGACGGCATGCGAGAAATCATAGATCGGATTGGCGGAGTCGCCGGTGTGGTCCTCGATCGAGCAGCCGGCAAGGCCGGCCGCTTCGGCCGCGAAGATGGTTTCGGCGGCCTGCTCGGCGCTATCGCCCTTGCCGCGTTCGAGATCGGCCGAAACCGGCAGCTCGGTCGCAGCCGTCACCTCGCGGCAATGGTGGATCATCGCTTCGAAGGTCACGGCGCCGTCCGGCAGGCCGCGCGAGAAGGCAAAGCCGGCGCTGGTCGTCGCCAGCGCCTTGAAGCCGAACGAAGTGAGAAGCTTCGTCGTGCCTATGTCCCAGGGGTTGGGCATGACGAAGGTCGAGGCATGCAGATCGCGAAAAATCTTGCCTTTGTCCATGGCTTATCCTCAATCATGAGCGGGTCGTGCAGGGAATTTATCGCGGCCGATCGAACCGGGCAAACGAATGCGTCTGGCTCAGAAGCGTTTGGCATTCTCTGCTGACAGCTTCTCGAACGCGTCGGAATCCTTGGCATAGCGCGACTTGGCCCCGTTCCAGCGGTAGGTGACAGAAATGTCGTGCGAGGCCGCGTCTGGCGTCGGCTCCTGGCAGCTTTCCCCGCTCGGCTTCGTCGCATCGGTCGCCGTCACCTTGATCGCCGCGTAAGGTCCCGTGCCGCCAGCCGTCGTCTGGAAGGACAGGTCCTGTGTGCGCTTGTAGGCGCAAACATTCTCGTCGAACGTGTCGATCCGGTCGATAGGCTCGAAGCGGTCATCCCGGACAAGGATCAAGATCGTGCTGACATAGCTCTGGTTCGAATTGAAATGCATGCTCATGGTGATGAGCGCGTCGTCGCCCGGGCCGATCGCGAGCTTGCCGGGATCGCGAAAATAACTGCTCTGGTCGGTTCCGACATTGACGGCGTCGAGCAGCCTTGGCTTGCCCGCCAGGTCGTAGAGCGCCAGCACCGCAAAGCCCTCGGCGCTGTCTTGCGCCTGCCCGAGGTCGAAGAGCATGGTCAGCCGGTCCTTGCCGCCGGACTTGATGGGAAGGACGGCGGCGTTCGGCAGGTTGAGAGTCTCGGGCGGCGAGCCGCCTTCGTCGCCGCCGAGGATATGGCGCATCTCGATCGGCGTGCTGCCCTTGAAGAATCCGTCATCGCCGGCGGCGAGATCGGGGACGACCATCTTGGCGAGGTCGAGATAGGTGATGTCTTGATGCCCGGAAACGGCGCTGTTGAGTTCGGGAAAGCTGACGGCCTGTGCGTGTGCCGCCGCCCATAGCCACGGCAGCAAGGTGCAGGCCAGCATGAGACGGGGTAATGCGGAAATCATGGAGAGCCCCTCGAAGGCGCTCACGGTAACATGGAGTTTGGCGTCGCGCAGCCGGGACGAGATCAGCGGATCGGCACCAGTCCGGCTAGTTCCCGCATGTCATCGAACAATATGCCGCCGGCCGTCGCCAGCCCGTCGCGGTCGGAGAATGGATCGGCGTGGTAGGAAAACACCCGCATGCCTGCGGCGATGCCGGCCTCGGTTCCCGCGACGCTGTCCTCGATGACGATGCAATCGGCCGGCGTGAAGCCCATCGTGCTTGCCGCGTGGAGGAAAAGGTCGGGGAACGGCTTACCCCGGCTGACCATGGTGGCGGAGAACATGGCGTGCTCGAAAAGCGGCAGGAGTCCGGTCTGGCCGAGCGTGATATGCATCTTCGACACCCGCGCCGAGGAGGCGACGCAATAGGCGATGCCGGCCGCACGGACGGCTTCGACGAACTCCCGCACAAAGGGGATTGCCTCGACGCCATGCGAAAAAAGGTCGGGCAGGCCGGCGTTCCAGCGATCGACGAAATCGGCGCCGAGCCTCACCTTGGTCGTCTCTTCGATCTCCTTCTGCACCGAGACCATGCTGCGGCCGGAAAAATACTTGCGGCAATATTCGAAGGTGGTCGCAAAACCAGCGGCGGTGAGCCATTCGGCGAGACGATTGTTGGCAAGGTTCTCCGTATCGACCAGAACCCCGTCGCAGTCGAAGATGACCAGCTTTGGGACTTGCATCAGGCCGTGCCGGTCGATCCGAAACCGCCCGCGCCCCGCGTCGTTCCACCGGCCAGGGCGCGCTCCTCGACCGTAACCTGGGTCACGGCGGCGAAGACGATCTGCGCGATGCGCATGCCGCGCGTCACAACGAAATCCTCATCGCCGAGGTTGATCAGCAGCACTTTCACCTCGCCGCGATAGTCGCTGTCGACGGTTCCGGGCGAGTTGAGGACGGTGAGGCCATGCTTGAAGGCAAGTCCGGAGCGCGGTCTGACCTGGCCTTCCATGCCTTCCGGGATTTCCAGGACGAGCCCGGTCGGAACCAGCGCGCGCTTGCCGGGCAGGATCAGCATCGGACGATCTTCCGGTACGGCGGCGCGCAAGTCCATGCCGGCCGCGCCCGGGCTTTCATAGGCTGGCAGGGGCAGGCCTTCGCCATGCGGAAGCCTGACGAAACCGACGGTGGGGCCGATGACGGAGGAAGGATGGACAGCCGTGCGCATGAGCCCACTCCTATCGGCGTGAATGCCGATTCGGTCAACTCGAGAGTAGGCCTATCAACGGCTTTCTTTCGGGCATTACTATGGTCGCAGTCGCGTTCAGAACCAGGTCAGGCCGGCCTCAACTGAAACGAAACGCAGCTCAGCGCAGTTCCACCGGCACCACGGTGGTCTCCTTGATCTCTTCCATCACGAAGGAGGCCGAGACATCCGACAGCGCCACCTTGGCGATCAGCCGTTGGTAGAGCCGGTCATAGGCTTTGACATCGGCGACGCGGGCTCTGAGCACATAATCGAGGTCGCCCGACATGCGGTAGACGCCGGTGATCTCGGCAAAGCCGGTCACCGCCGCGCGGAATTTCTGCAGCCAGTCCGGGTCATGGTTGGAGGTGCGGATCAGGATGAAGACGGAGAGGCCGAGCCCCAGCTTGTCGGCATCGACCAGCGCCACGCGCCCGGTGATGACACCATCTTCCTCCAGCCGCTTGATGCGTCGCCAGCAGGCATTGCGCGACAGCGCCACCCGCTCCGAGAGCTGGTCGACCGACAGCGTGCCGTCACGCTGAAGCTCGGCCAGCAATCTTCGATCGATTTCGTCAATTTCTGCCGACATGTTGGGATAGGTGTCCCATCCCATCGCCAAAAGCAAGGACAAATTGGGACCGATGAACCAAAGTCCTGTGGCACGATACTCACCATCGGGGCTCATCCCGGCAGGAGGGATCACCATGACGACCAAGCTGACGGCGCTGTTCACCTCTCACCCGGAGAAGGTCGGCGAGACCTATTTCGGCCACATGGCCTTTGCCGCATGGTTCTGTTCGCGGCTGTCGATGGCCGCGGGTGCCGCACTCGTTCACGCTTTCTTGCCATTTCTGTTCGAAACTACGGCGAGCCGAATCGTTCGCGAGCTCTATGAGCGCACGCACAACCGAGGCTCGCATGCGGTCAAGGAGCCGGCTGCTCTGATGGATCGCGCCTAACGACGGAAGAAGCGAATGTGCCGGTGGGCGGCCTATCTTGGTGAAGCGGTCTTCCTCGAAGACATCATCACCGCGCCCTGCCATTCGCTGATCGCCCAAAGCCACTGCGCGCAGGAAGCCAAGTCGCCGACCAATGGCGACGGCTTCGGCCTTGCCTGGTATGGCGACCGGCCCGAGCCCGGTCTCTACCGCGACATCCTGCCGGCCTGGTCGGACCCCAATCTGAAGAGCCTGTGCAGGCAGATCAAGTCCGGCCTGTTCCTCGCCCATGTGCGGGCCTCGACCGGCGGCGCCACCAGCCGCATGAACTGCCATCCCTTCGTCTCCGGGCGCTGGTCGTTCATGCATAACGGCCAGATCGGCGGCTTCGAAAAGATCCGCCGCGCGCTGGAGAACGCGCTCTCCGACGAGGTCTTCGACCAGCGCGAGGGCACCACCGATTCCGAGCTCTTTTTCCTCCTGATGATCGACCAGGGACTGGCGGCCGACCCGCAAGGCGCGGTGTCGCGGGCAACCGGCCGCGTCATCGAAGCTTCCCGCCGAGCCGGCATAGAGCCTGCGCTGAAACTGACCGCGGCCTTTTCGGATGGCGAGGCCCTCTACGCCGTTCGCTACGCCACCGACGATCACGCGCCGACGCTCTATACAGGGGCCTTCGCCAGGCGCGCCGGCCATTGCATCGTCTCCGAGCCCTTCGACCGCGACGGCGGCGACTGGCAGGCGATCCCGCGCTCGAGCTTCGTCACCATGACGAGGGGCGGCACCGAGATCCGGCCGTTCGCGCCGGCGGCCGTCGCGCTGGCGCTGGCGGGCGGAACCCTTCGGCGCAATTTCGATCAAGCACGGCCGTCCTCCCGATGCTGAATTCGGCCTGAAGCCGTCTTGCGATCCGCCATCTTCGTGGCGAGCGGCAGCCCGGAGCGTTTGCCATGGACCTTGCCTTCTCCTCCGCCATCGACCTCGCTGCCGCGATCGCCGGGCGTAAAATCTCAGCGGTCGAGGCGCTGGAGGCGCATCTGGCGCAAGTCGACCGCTGTAACGAGGCGATCAACGCCGTCGTGGTCCTCGACAGGGAAGGGGCACGCGAACGCTCCAGGCGAGCCGACGCGGCGCAGGCTCGTGGTGACACGCTCGGTCCGCTGCATGGCGTGCCTTTCACGCTGAAGGATGCGCATGAGACGGTCGACATGAGGACCACCGCCGGCTTTCCACCTTTCGCCGATTATGTGGCGAGGCACGACAGTCCCGTTGTCGCCAGGCTGAAAGCAGCCGGCGCCGTCCTGTTCGGCAAAACCAATGTCGCCACCGTGCTGGGCGACTGGCAGTCCGACAACCCGCTGTTCGGACGCACCGGCAACCCATGGGATCTATCGCGCACCGCGGGCGGCTCCAGCGGCGGCGCCGCGGCGGCCGTCGCGTCGGGCATGACGTCGTTCGAGGTCGGCACCGACATGCAGGATTCCGTCCGCTTGCCGGCCGCTTTCTGCGGCGTCTATGGCCTGAAGCCGACCGAGCATCGCGTCTCTTTGGCTGGCGCTTTTCCCGACCCGGGCGGTGCGCCACGCAGCGTGCGGCTGATGTCATGCATCGGCCCGCTGGCGCGCAACGTCGAGGATCTGGCGTTGATTTATCGTATCGTCGCCGGGCCGGACGGAGTGGATACGGATCTGCCGCCGGTACCCGTGGAGAAGATGCCGAAACTCGAGCTGAAATCTCTTCGCATCGCCGTTGCCGACGCCTTCCCCGGATTTCCGGTTGCCGCCGAAATCAGCGCAATGGTGAAGAAGTTGGCCCGGCAGATCGCGTTGGCCGGCGCGCGCGTCGAGGAAGCGAAATTGCCGAAGCTCGACCTGCATGACGACCTCGCCGAGGGCGGCAAGATGATCGGCATGATGCTGGAGGCCGCGCAGCCGGAAGCGCCGGAGCAGCCGACACCGGTCTCGAAGTGGTTCGCCGCGCTCGCCCGTCGCGACCGGTCGATCCTTGCCTGGGAACGCTTCTTCGAAAGCTGCGACGCCTTGCTTTGCCCTGTCGCGATGACCGCCGCCTTTCCGCATTGCGCGCCGGGAAGCCCACTCGACGTCGACGGCAAGAGCGAAAGCTACTGGATGCTGCCGGCACATGGCGCGGTGTTCAACTACTCCGGTCATCCGGCGCTGGCATTGCCTTGCGGACAGGATGGCGACGGCCTGCCGATCGGTCTGCAACTGGTCGGCCGGCACTGGTCGGAGGCACGGCTGCTCGGTATCGCGGCAGCGATCGCGCCTCTCGCCGGCGGCTTTCGCCGGCCGCCGGGTTACTGAGCGAAGCGCGACAAGGCGTATGGCTTGAGCAGCGGATCGCGAATACCTTCAAGCATCTCACGCGTGGCGAACAGGCCGACGGCTGCCGCCAGCGTGATGCCGGAATGCATGACCGCGAGATAGAGGCCGCCGACGCCATCGGCTCGGCTGACGATCGGGAAGCCGTCGGCCGGGGTAGGACGATAGCCGACGGTGTGGAAATCGAGCTCCAACCCGTCCGCGCCGCGCAAGGCTGCCTTCATCGCCGCGAACAAGTCGCGCGCCGTGGCTTGCGGGTTCTCACCCGGGTCGCCGCCGGCGAAATCCGAACCGGCGATGATGCGGCCCTCCGCCGTCTGGCGCATATGCAGTCTTTCGGCATGCACCAGGCCGTTGAGCAGTCTGTTGTGAGGATGCGAATGCACGATCAGGCCCGGCGGCGTATCGAACGGCAGCTTGATGCCGGCTGACGCTGCAATGGCCGGAGTGCCGGTGCCGGCCGCGATGACGACCTCATCGGCATCGATGGGTTCGTCCGACACGACCACGCCTGTCACCATGCCGTTCGACAGGGCCAGCCTGTCCACGGCGCCAACGATAACCCGCGCGCCAAGCCGCTCGGCATCCGCCAGCAAAGCCTTGGCCGTCGCAACCGGCTCGGCCACGCCTTCCTCAGCCACGTAGACGGCGAAATCAGGGGGGGAGACGAGATTGGGCTCGATTTCGGCCGCGCGCTCGCGATCGACCCGCTCGATGCCATAGCCCCATGACGAATGTTCTGCCGCATAGGCTTCGAGCCTGTCCGGCGGCATGTCGAAGCACAGGCCTCCGCACCACTCGACCGGCAGTCCGGGCACGTCCCTCGCCAGCCTTCTCCATTCGGCCATCGCACGGATGCGCAGCCGGAAATAGATTTCGGGATTGCCCCAACTGGCGTTAATCCAGGCGAAGGAATTGGGCGTCGCGACACCGCCGGCGCCGCTCGTCGAGATGACCGTCACCCGTGCGCCGGCCTTCGTCAGATGCCAGGCGATCGAAGCGCCGATGATGCCGGCGCCGATGACGATAATTTCTTTCGTCACGCTGTTCTCCATTCTCTTCCCGGTCGGGTCTTCCACCTGCCATTTGCGAGAGCTTTTGCCAACGCAAAGTTCTGCGCTTGACATCAATACGTACGTACGTATTATATCAACATGGCTAGACAATCACTCCGCGAAAACCTCCTCGACGCTGGCTTCCAGACCATCTGGAATTCCGGCTACACAGCGGCCGGCGTCCGCGACATCGTGGCCGCGGCCGGTGCCCGGCCAGGCTCCTTCACCAATCATTTCGCTTCCAAGGAGGAATTCGCCGGCGAGGTGCTGGAGCGCTACTTCGCCTATGTCGGCGGCTTGGTCGAAAGCGCGTTGGCGCGCGACGGCACACCTGCCGTGGGTCGGCTCCGCCGCTATCTCGATGTGATAACCTCGAAGCTCGAGGCGCATGACTGGGCGCGCGGCTGCATGATCGGCAATCTCAGCCTTGAGACAGCCGTCCACAGCGAACCGCTTCGGCTGCGGCTGGTGGACATTTTCGAGCGCTGGCGCCAGCCCTTCGCGGACTGCATCGCGGAAGGGCAGGCGGCGGGCCAGATCGCAAAGACATTCGAAGCCGAGGACCTCGCCGATTTCCTGCTGTCGTCCTGGCAAGGCGCCATGCTGCGCATGAAGGTCGAGCGCAGCCCGGAACCGCTCGAGCGGTTCAAGAAAATCATCTTCAGCACTGTTTTCGGAAGGGAGTGATACGGATGAATTCGACAACCGATCGGTCGCAACTGCGGCGCGCCGAGATTGCAGTCCTTGATTCAACAATGTCCTATCTGGAGGCCGGATCGGCCGGCCCGACCGTGCTGTTCCTGCACGGCAATCCGACCTCCTCCTACATCTGGCGCAACATCATCCCGCATGTCGTCCCATTCGGCCGCTGCATCGCGCCCGACCTGATCGGCTACGGCCAGTCGGGCAAGCCGGACATCGACTACCGCTTCTTCGATCAGGTCCGCTATCTCGACGCCTTCATCGAGGCGCTCGACATCAAGGATCTGGTGATCGTGGCGCAGGACTGGGGTACGGCGCTGGCCTTCCATTTCGCGGCGCGGCGGCCTAGGCGCGTTCTCGGCCTCGCCTTCATGGAATTCATCAGGCCCTTCGAGCGCTGGGAGGATTTCCATCAGCGTCCGCAGGCGCGCGAGCTCTTCAAGGCGTTGCGCACGCCCGGCGCAGGCGAGAAACTGGTGCTGGAAGACAATGTCTTCGTCGAAAAAATCCTGCCCGCCTCGATCCTGCGGCCGATGAGCGAGGACGAAATGGCTGCTTACCGCGCGCCGTTTCCGACGCCGCAGTCGCGCAAGCCGGCGCTGCGCCTGCCCAGGGAACTGCCGATCGAAGGCCTGCCGGCCGATGTCGCCGCGATCAGCGCCCACGACCACCGGGCGCTGCGGCTCTCCTCCTATCCGAAACTCCTGTTCGCTGGCGATCCAGGGGCTCTGATATCGGCGCGGGCGGGAAGGGAATTCGCGGCCGGGCTGAAGAACTGCGGCTTCATCGATCTGGGGCCGGGCGCCCATTATCTGCAGGAAGACCATCCCGACACGATCGGCAAGGCCATCGCCGGCTGGCTGCCGGAGACCGCCCGGGCGGAAAGCGCGGCCGAACTGGCTTGAGCCGGAGCATCGGGCACGAGCACTTTCCGCCCCATGTCGACAGGCCGGCGCCACACTGGTAGAAGCGCCGCCTGTCACACGGAACTCCTTAAAGATATGCCCGAAACGATACCTGAAGAGGTTGCGCGCCGCCGCACGTTCGCGATCATCGCGCACCCCGACGCCGGCAAGACCACGCTCACCGAAAAACTGCTCCTGTTCGGCGGCGCCATCCAGCTTGCCGGCGAGGTCAAGGCCAAGAAGGACCGCATCCAGACGCGGTCCGACTGGATGAAGATCGAGCGCGAGCGCGGCATCTCGGTCGTCACCTCGGTGATGACCTTCGAATATGACGACAACGTCTTCAACCTGCTCGACACGCCCGGCCACGAAGACTTCGCGGACGACACCTACCGCACTCTGTCGGCGGTGGATTCGGCCGTCATGGTCATCGATGCCGCCAAGGGCATCGAGCCGCGCACGCTGAAGCTGTTCGAGGTCTGCCGGCTGCGCGATATCCCGATCATCACCTTCGTCAACAAGATGGATCGCGAGAGCCGCGATCCGTTCGAGATCCTCGACGAGATCGAGCAGAAGCTGGCGCTCGACACCGCGCCCGTGACCTGGCCGATCGGCCGCGGCAAGACGTTTTCCGGCACCTATCATCTGGCGCAGAACGCGGTACGCCGCAGCGACGACGAGAAGGAGCGCACGCCGGTCAACGGTCCGGATTCCAACCGTGTCGCCGGCTTGCTGCCGGACAATGAGCGCGAAGCGTTCATCGAGGAACTGGAGCTGGCGCGTGAAGCGTGCCGACCGCTCGACGTCGACGCCTTCCGCGAAGGCCATCTGACGCCCGTCTATTTCGGCTCGGCGCTGCGCAATTATGGCGTGCGCGACCTGATCGAGGCGCTCGGCGCCTATGGCCCTCCGCCGCGCGCGCAGGAAGCCGACGAGCGTACGGTGGAGGCGACGGAGGAGAAGATGACCTCCTTCGTCTTCAAGATCCAGGCCAACATGGATCCCAACCATCGCGATCGTATCGCCTTCGTCCGCGTCTGCTCCGGCAAGCTGGAGCGGGGCATGAAGGCCAAGCTGGTGCGCACCGGCAAGCCGATGAGCCTCTCGGCGCCGCAGTTCTTCTTCGCCCGCACCCGCGTTACCGCCGACGAGGCTTTCGCCGGCGACGTCGTCGGCATTCCCAACCACGGCACGCTGCGCATCGGCGACACGCTGACCGAGGGCGAGGAGATATTGTTCCGCGGCGTGCCGAACTTCGCGCCGGAAATCCTGCGCCGCGTCCGCCTCGGCGACGCCATGAAGGCCAAGAAGCTGAAGGAGGCGCTGCACCAGATGGCCGAGGAAGGCGTCGTGCAGCTCTTCTCGCCCGAAGACGGCTCGCCAGCCATCGTCGGCGTCGTCGGCGCGCTGCAGCTCGACGTGCTGAAGGAGCGGCTGAACATCGAATACACGCTGCCGGTTGATTTCGAGATGTCGCGCTTCTCGATCTGCCGCTGGATCGCGGCCGACGACAAAGCTGAAGTGCAGCGCTTCATCGAGGCCCATCGCGGCGACATCGCCCGAGACCTCGACAACGATCCGGTGTTCCTCGCCCAGCACGCCTTCTCACTGAATTACGAGGCCGAGCGCTGGAAGGCGATCCGCTTCACCGCCGTCAAGGACTACCAGGTCCGCGACAAGGCGGCGTAGGGCCTTTCCTTCTCTCCGTTCCACGGGGAGAAGGTGCCCGAAGGGCGGATGAAGGGCGGCACCGTCTTCGGAGGGCTCGCTCAGCTCCTGGCCGCCGCCTCGAGCTTATCAATCTCGATCTTGCCCATCTTCATCATGGCGTCCATCACACGGCCAGCCTTGCCGCGGTCCGGATCCTGAAGCAGGCGCGGCAACTGCTCCGGCACCACCTGCCAGGAAACGCCGAACTTGTCCTTCAGCCAGCCGCAAGGCCCGGGTTCGCCGCCGCCTTCCGTGAGCCGCGACCAGAAGTGATCGACCTCTTCCTGCGTCTTGCAGTCGATCGAAAGCGAGATCGCTTCGGTGAATTTGTACTGCGGACCGCCATTCAGCGCCTGGAAGGTCACGCCGTCGAGCTCGAACGAAGCCACCAGCACCTTGCCTTGCTGAGCATGGCCTTCGGGCCAGCGCGTCACGCTGAGCACCTTCGAATTCTTGAAGATGGAGACGTAGTGGTTCATCGCGTCCTCGGCCTGGGTGTCGAACCACAGGAAGGTGGTGATCTTCTGCATCGTTTTCTCCTTGGTGCTCTTTTCGGGAAGGGGGTCAGGCGGCGCCCTTGGCGGCGTCCTGGAGGGAGGTGAGGTAGGCGTCCAACTGGGCATAGCTGTCGGCCATGCCCGAGGTCATGCCGGTTCCAAGCGCGCCTTCGCGCGCGGCTTGCGATGCATAGAGGATCGTCTGCGTCAGCAGCGTCCTGCCGTCGGCTTCTGTGAAGACCACGGTTCCAAGCGTCTCGCCGCCGGTCCAGTCCTCGTCGAACAACTCGCTGGCCACGAGCAGGCTCGGCCGCACGATCTCGCGATAGGTGGCGGTCATGCCCATCGCCTGCCCGTCGCGATGGCGCCACACATAGCGCGCCGACCCACCCACCCTGAGGTCGATCTCGCAGGTCTCCAGCCGCCAGCCGTCCGGGCCGTGCAGCCAGCCCTTGAGCAGCTCGGGAACGGTCCAGCAGTCGAACACCATCGGGCGGGGCGCGTCGAAGACTCGGGTTACGCGGACCTCGCGGTCGCTGGGCGTCGTGACCGTCAGCGTCGCGACGGTGGAGCCTGGCAGTCTCGTGGTGCTCATCGAATGTCCTCTTTGTGTTCGCTTGCCCCAAGGACGTCCAGCCGGGCGCCAGTCCGACACGACGGCTGTTTTTTCCGCGTCGGCCACATCACAAGCGGATACGTCCGGGCCCGGCTATTGTTCCGCCTCGCCTGGGTTCTTGCTGGCCTGCAGCGCGCCCAGCAAGGCATCGAGCCGCTGGAAGTTGCCTTCCCAGATCTTGCGATAACGCTCCAGCCATTCCGTGGCTTCGGCCAGTGGCTTCACTTCAAGCCTGCATGGCCGGCGCTGGGCGTCGCGGCCGCGCGAGATCAGGCCCGCGTTCTCAAGCACCTTGAGATGCTTCGAGATCGACGGTTGGCTCATGGCGAACGGCTCGGCAAGTTCCATCACCGAGACCTCCCCCTCGATGAGCCGGGCAAGAATGGCGCGCCGCGTCGGGTCGGAAAGCGCTGCGAAGGTGGCGTCGAGTTGATCCATTTATATAGCCAAAAAGTTATATTGCTAAATGGCTATATACAAGTCACCGTCGCGGGTCAACCGGCTTCTGGCGCAGTGCAAAATGGTGGCTATGCCGGATCATGGCCGCTATAACCGCTGCCGACTAAAAATTTGAGCGCCGCCCGCCGTGCATCGGCGCGGCCAGCCAGCAAGGACAATCCAATGCCTGCCTATCGTTCCCGCACCACCACCCATGGCCGCAACATGGCCGGCGCCCGCGGCCTGTGGCGGGCCACGGGCATGAAGGATTCGGATTTCGGCAAGCCGATCATCGCGGTGGTCAATTCCTTCACCCAGTTCGTGCCGGGCCATGTGCATCTGAAGGATCTCGGCCAGCTCGTGGCGCGCGAGATCGAGAAGGCCGGCGGCGTCGCCAAGGAATTCAACACCATCGCCGTCGATGACGGCATCGCCATGGGCCATGACGGCATGCTCTATTCGCTGCCGTCGCGCGAGCTGATCGCCGACTCGGTCGAATACATGGTCAATGCCCATTGCGCCGACGCCATGGTCTGCATCTCCAACTGCGACAAGATCACCCCCGGCATGCTGATGGCGTCGCTGCGTCTCAACATCCCGACGGTCTTCGTCTCCGGCGGCCCGATGGAAGCCGGCAAGGTCGTGCTGGCCGGCAAGGCGCAGGCGCTCGACCTGGTCGACGCCATGGTCGCGGCCGCCGACGACAAGATCTCCGACGAGGACGTCAAGGTCATCGAGCGCTCGGCCTGCCCGACCTGCGGCTCGTGCTCGGGCATGTTCACGGCGAATTCGATGAACTGCCTGACCGAGGCGCTCGGCCTGTCGCTGCCGGGCAACGGCTCTACCTTGGCCACCCACGCCGACCGCAAGCGCCTATTCGTGGAGGCCGGCCATCTCGTCGTCGATCTGGCCCAGCGCTATTACGAGCAGGACGATGAAAGCGCACTGCCGCGCAGCATCGCCTCCAAGGGCGCGTTCGAGAACGCCATGGCGCTCGATATCGCCATGGGCGGCTCCACCAACACCGTGCTGCACATCCTGGCCGCCGCGCATGAGGGCGAGGTCGACTTCACCATGGAAGACATCGACCGGCTGTCGCGCAAGGTCCCGGTGCTCTGCAAGGTGGCGCCGGCCAAATCCGACGTGCATATGGAAGACGTCCACCGCGCCGGCGGCATCATGGCGATCCTCGGTCAGCTCGACGAGGCCGGCCTGATCAACCGCGACCTGCCGACGGTGCACACGGCGACGCTTGGCGAGGCGCTCGACCATTGGGATATCTCCCGCACCTCGGCCGAGAATGTCCGCGACTTCTTCCTCGCCGCTCCCGGCGGCGTGCCTACGCAGGTCGCCTTCAGCCAGGACCGCCGCTGGGACGATCTCGACCTCGATCGTGAAAAGGGCGTCATCCGCTCGGCAAAGACGCCGTTTTCGAAGGATGGCGGCCTTGCGGTGTTGAAGGGCAATCTGGCGCTGGACGGCTGCATCGTGAAGACCGCCGGTGTCGATGAATCGATCCTGAAATTCACCGGCCCGGCCCGCGTCTTCGAAAGCCAGGACGCCTCGGTCAAGGCGATCCTCGGCAACGAGATCAAGGCCGGCGACATCGTCGTCATCCGCTATGAGGGGCCGCGCGGCGGTCCGGGCATGCAGGAGATGCTCTACCCGACCAGCTACCTGAAGTCGAAGGGCCTCGGCAAGGCCTGCGCGCTGATCACCGACGGTCGCTTCTCCGGTGGCACCTCGGGCCTCTCGATCGGCCATGTCTCGCCGGAAGCCGCCGAAGGCGGCGCGATCGGCCTGGTCCAGGAAGGCGATACGATCGAGATCGATATCCCGAACCGCACCATCCGCCTTGCCGTCAGCGACGCAGAGCTCGAGGCGCGGCGCAAGGCGATGGCGGCGAAGGGCGCGGACGCCTGGAAGCCGGCCGAGAAGCGCAAGCGCAAGGTGACGACGGCGCTGCGCGCCTACGCCGCCTTCGCCACCAGCGCCGACAAGGGTGCCGTCAGGAAAGTGCCGGAATAGGGAGCGCTTCTCCTTCCCCCTCGTGGGAGAAGGAGAGTGCCCACTACGGCATCAACTGATATTCATAAAGCTTCTGATAGAGCCCGCCCTGCTTGAGCAGCGTCTTGTGCGGGCCGCTTTCCTGCACCTTGCCCTTTTCCAGCACCACGATCGTGTCGGCCTGGTGCACCGTCGACAGCCGGTGCGCGATGACGATGGTCGTGCGCCCGACGGTGAGCTGCTGCAGCGCGTCGCGGAACAGCGCTTCCGACTCCGCGTCGAGCGCGCTGGTCGCCTCGTCGAGCAGCAGGATCTCGGCATTGCGCAGCATGGCGCGCGCGATCGAGATGCGCTGACGCTGTCCGCCGGACAGCAATGACCCGTTCTCGCCCACTTCCGTCTCGTAGCCCTTGGCCATGGCGCTGATGAAGTCATGCGCGTTGGCGGCCTTGGCGGCGGCGATCACTTCCGCGTCGGTCGCGTCCTCGCGGCCGAGGCGGATGTTGTGCATGATGGTGCCGGAAAAAAGGAAAGTGTCCTGGCTGACATAGGCGATCTTGCGCCTGAGCGAATCGAGTGTCGCGAAGGAGATGTCCTGGTCGTCGAACAGCACCTTGCCGGTCTGCGGGTCGTACATGCGCATGATCAGGTTGAGGATCGTCGACTTGCCGCTGCCGGACGGCCCGACCAGCGCCGTCATCGTGCCGGCGGCAAGCGTCAGGTTGAAGCCCTCGAACACCGGCGGGCTTTCCGGATAGGCGAAGCTGACATTGTCGAAGCGGATTTCGCCCGGTCCGGCCCGCAGCGGCGTGGCGTCGGGCTTTTCAGCCAGCGTCAGCGGCCGGTCGGCGAGCTGGAACATCATGCGCACGCCGACGATGCCGGTCTCCAGCGAGATGCGAACACGGGCCAGGCGCTTTGCCGGCTCATAGGCCAATAGCAGCGCCGCGATGAAGGCCATGATGTTGCCGGGCATCTGGCCGCCCTGCAGCACCAGCAGGCCGCTGACGAAGACGGCGCCAGCAATTGCCAGCCCGGCGAGCGTTTCCATCAGCGGGCTGGTTGCAGCCTCCAGCGTGGCGATGTTGTTGGCGCGTGTTTCGACGTCCGACACCGCCTTGTGCATGCGCTTGCGCATCGCGCCTTCGAGATTGAAGGATTTGACCACGCGCACGCCGATCGCCGTCTCCTGCATCACATGCACGATCTGGCCGAGCGAGACGAACTCCATCGCCGCGATCTTGCGGACGCGCTTCAGGATGCGGTTGACGCCATAGATCGCCACCGGACCGACGACAAAGCAGATCAGCGACAGCGCCGGCTGTTGCCAGAACATGACCCCGACCAGGACGATCAGCGTCACCAGGTCGCGCACATAGGAGGTCACGACGAGATCGAGCACGCTGCGCGCGGCCTGCGCGTTGTTGGTCATGCGGGCGATCAGGTCGGACGACGAGGTCGAATGATAGAATTCGATGCCCTGCGCCAGGATGCGGTCGTAGATCCTGCGCTGCCGGTCGGCGATGATGGCGTTGCCGACGCGGCTCATGCAATAGGCCTGGACGAAGCTGGCGAGGCCTTTGAGCAGGAAGATGGCCGCGACGCCGGCCGCGATCAGGTTGATGCGGTCGAGCCGCTTGAAGACGACGAATTCGTTGGTGATCTCGCGCAGGATCCAGGCGCTGGCGCCGGTCATGGCGGCCACCACCAGCATCGACACGATGGCGCAGCCGTAGCCGAATTTGTGCTCGTGGAACGATTCCCTCACCAGCCTCGCGATGAGGCGCTGGTTTTCCGTCGAGCGGAAGAAGCGAAACAACGGCCGATCCTGTGTCTGGCTTGCTAAGAATTTCGGATTCGCCACGGGGGCGAGAGGCGGCTTATAGAGCGAGTTGCGGCGCGATGGAACCTTTCCGCCGCCGGGGAAAGAAAAGGCTGCTGCAGGCTGTCTTTTCGGCCACGATGATGACCGATTCTTGAAAAGGGATGACGACAGATGGATTTCGACCTCATCGTGCGCGGCGGCACGCTGCCGGATGGCAGGATTGCCGATATCGGCATTGCCGGCGAGACCATCCGCGCGATCGAGCAGAAACTGATTGGCTCCGCGCCGACCGAGATCGACGCGCGCGGCAATCTCGTCTCGCCGCCCTTCGTCGATCCGCATTTCCACATGGACGCCACGCTGTCCTACGGCATCCCGCGCATCAACGCCTCGGGCACGCTGCTCGAGGGCATCGCGCTCTGGGGCGAGTTGAAGCCGCTTCTGACGCATGAGGCCGTGCGCGAGCGCGCGCTCGCCTATTGCGACTGGGCCGTGTCGATGGGCCTGCTCGCCATCCGCAGCCATGTCGACGTCTGCGACGACCGGCTGCTTGCGGTCGAAGCGCTGCTCGATGTGAAGAAAGCCGTCGCGCCCTATATCGACCTGCAACTGGTCGCCTTTCCGCAGGACGGCCTCTACCGCTCGCCGACGGCGCTGAAGAACACCGTCCGCGCGCTCGACATGGGCGTCGACATCGTTGGCGGCATCCCGCATTTCGAGCGCACCATGGCCGACGGCACGCGCTCGGTGACGGAGCTTTGCGAGATCGCGGCCAAACGCGGCCTGATGGTCGACATGCACTGCGACGAGACCGACGATCCGCTGTCGCGCCATATCGAGCAACTGGCCTTCGAGACCCAGCGCCTCGGCCTGCAGGGCAGGGTGGCCGGCTCGCACCTCACCTCCATGCATTCGATGGACAATTACTACGTCTCGAAGCTGTTGCCGCTCATCGCCGAGGCCGGCGTTTCGGCGATCCCCAATCCGCTGATCAACATCATGCTGCAGGGGCGCCACGACACCTTCCCCAAGCGGCGCGGCCTGACCCGGGTGAAGGAGATGCTGGCGCTCGGCATCCGCGTCGGCTGGGGCCAGGATTGCGTGCTGGACCCCTGGTACTCGCTGGGCACCGCCGACATGCTCGACGTCGCCTTCATGGGCCTGCATGTCGCGCAGATGTCGAGCCCGGCCGACATGGCGCGCTGCTTCGACATGGTCACCAATGCCAACGCCGCCATCATGGGGCTCGATCATCTGGGTCTCGCCGTCGGCAAGCGGGCGAGCCTCGTCGTGCTCGACGCGGGCAATCCAATCGAGGCCGTTCGCCTGCGTCCTGAGCGCCTCTGCGTTATCGCCAGGGGCAAGGTGGTCGCGGAACGGACCAGGCAGGAGACCAGGCTTTCGATCGCCGGCCGGCCGGCGCAGGTCAACCGGCGGCACAAGACATCCTAGTTCCCGGCGTTTCGGTTTGGCCGTCGCGTGGGCTGGCTGGCGGCACACGCAGCCAATCTCCAACGTCAGCGATTTGCTTCGTATGAGGCCATGAACGGTTCGTGACGGCCGGAACGCTCGTCACTTCGTCATTCCATGGTCTGCGCGCGCCGCTTCGCCCCCGCTCCGCCCATGGATGACGAAGCTCCGGCTGGCGCTGGTCTTACGGATTTCCCTCGTCAAAGCGGCCGCTTGCGGCTAGGGAGCGCCATGGCTCAGACCATCGCGCGCAATTTCACGATCAAGAACATGCTCCTGGCCGGCATCCTGCTGATGCTGGCCGGCGACTTCATGTTCGCGCTGAACGACGCGATGGGCAAATGGCTGGTCGCCTCCTTCTCGGTCGGACAGGTGGTGCTGATCCGCTCGATCGGCGCCTTCATCGTGCTCGGCCCGATGATCGCCAACCAGGGCACGGGCAAGCTGTTTCGCATGGAACGGCCATTCTTGCAGTTCTTGCGCGTTGTCGCGACCACGACCGATACCGGGCTTTTCTACGCTGCCGTCGTCTATCTGCCGCTCGCCGACGTGATGAGCTTCTACATGGCGGGACCGATCTATGTCGCGGCGCTTTCGCATCTGCTGCTTGGCGAAAAGGTCGGCTGGCGCCGCTGGCTGGCCATCCTGGTCGGCTTCTGCGGCGTGCTGATCATCCTGAAGCCGTCATCGGCCGCCTTCTCGATGTCTTCCGGCTTCGCGCTGGTCGGTAGCATCGCCTTCGGCTTCGCCATCATCCTCGGCCGCCTGCTGCGCGGCACCAGCGACACGACGTTGGTCACCTGGCAGACCATCGGAACGCTGATCGTTGGCGGCGTGCTGACCATCGGCGCCTGGAATACGCCCTCGACGCTCGATCTCGGCGCCATGCTGTTGCTCGGCGTCGTCTCCTGCTCCGCGCATCTGATGATCACGCGGGCGCTGAAGCTGGCGCCGGCCTCGACGCTGGCGCCGCTGCACTACAGTCTGCTCCTGTGGGCCGTGGTCTTCGGCCTGACCTTCTTCGGCGATGTGCCGAGCCCGCGCATCCTGGTCGGCGCGGCGATCGTCGTGCTTGCCGGCATGTTCATCTTCCACCGCCAGAAGGTCGTGGATACCGAGGTGCCGCCCGAGAATGTGCCGAAGGGCGTGAACTGATCCCGGAATTCCGCTGCTCAGCCGGCACGCACGGCGGCAAGGTGCCGTGAGAACTCCGCCGTCTCCATCAGCGCCTTGCAGCGGGCGAAGCGCCCATCCGCATAGGAGCGGAAATCGTCGACCGGATTGTCATTGGCAAGCTGGATCAGTCCCCAGAGCGTCCATAACAGATCGCACATCGCCTTGTGGATGACGATCCGGCCGCGCTCGGCCGGCTTCGCCTCGCCGCCGAAATAGGCGCGTATCATTTCCTCGTCCTGGCCTGCGTCGAACTTGCCCTCGACCGAGAGGTCGCCGAGGTCCCACAGCGGATCGTTCATGCCGGAATATTCCCAGTCGACGATCCACATCCGATCGCCCGTATCGAGGAAATTCTCGCACAGCGGATCGCAATGGCAGGCGGCGAGCCGGATGGGGCGAGCGTCAAGTGCGGCGCGCACCGTGCCTGCCTCGCGCACCACGTCGTGATAGCCTGCGGGCAGCGCCACGTCCTTGGTCGACAGGACCTTGAGATAGTCGTCGATCATGGCGAACAGTTCGAAGCGGAAGGGAAACACCGCGCCTGACGAATGCAGCTTGCGGAAGGCCTCGCCCGCGCGCGCCGGGCTGCCGGGCCTTGCCTTGAATTTGCCGGGCGACATCGTCTCGGCGCCGGCAATGAAGCGCGTCGCCATCAAGCCGGATGCCGGATCGGCATAAAGCACTTCGGGGCTGACGCTGGCCTTGGCCGCCTCGCGCGCCGCGACCGCCTCGTTGGCGCGGTTGATGTATTCCGCCGTGCCCTTGCCTGGAAGGCGCAGGCACACGTTGCCGGCCCTGTAGACCATATTGGTGAGGCCGCCGAGCCGTTCCAGCGGTCCGTCGTATCCGGCAAGCATGGGAATGGCGGCCAGTGCGGCGCGCAGCTCGTCGGTCATGTCGTGTCCCCCTCCACGCCATTTTGGTGGCTCTGACGGTTCCACAGTTTTCGCTGTTTGGCTATGTTCCTTGGAACATGAATCGGCTTCGGGGACGACAATGACGGACGGCAAGCACAACGGCGCGCTGAGCGCGGCCTATGCGGCGAAACGGCCGGAAGAGGTCGCCGCGGTCTACGACAGCTGGTCGCAGACCTACGATGCCGACATGTCCGCGGCCGGCTATCGCCACCCGACGATCTGCCTGGCGCTGCTTGCGCGCCACCTGCCGCGCGGCGCCGAACCTTTGCTCGACGCCGGCGCCGGCACCGGCCTGATCGGCGAGTGGCTCGCCATCACCGGCTACCCGAAGGTCGAGGCGCTCGATATCTCGCAAGGCATGCTGGACAAGGCCGCGGCGAAGGGCGTCTACACGGCGCTGCATCGCCTGGCGCTGGGCGATGCCTTGCCCTTCGCCGACGACGCCTATGCCGGCATCGTTTCGGCCGGTGTCTTCACGTCCGGCCATGTCGGGATAGAGGGCCTGGACGAGCTGATCCGCATCTGCCGTCCGGGCGGCGTCATCGTGCTGACGGTGAAGAACACGCTCTGGCAGGCAGGCTTTGCCGAGCGCATCGCCGCGCTCGAAGCGCAGGGCGTGCTGAAGCGTGTCGAGGAAACAAGGCCTTACGCTTCGATGCCGGGCGAGGGCGACACCGTGCCGAGCCGGGGGCTGGTGCTGCGCGTCAGTTGATCCGCTTCGGGCGGATCAGGCCTTTATCTTAGCCCCGGCCGGGTCATACATCGGCTCGAGATGGATTTTTGCCGGCGTGCGTTCCATGGCCACCACCAGCTCATAATCACCCGAGGCGAGGAAACCGTCGCTGACGCCGTCGGCATTGCGCACATAGCCGTAGCCGATGTTCTTGCCCGCCGTGTAGCCGTAGCCGCCACTGGTGAGATAGCCCACCGGCTCGCCATTGCGCAGGATCGTCTCGCGCCCGACCAGGACGATCTCCGGGTCGTCCACCGTGAAGCCGGCAAAGCGCTTCGTCAGCAGCTTGCCGGCAGCCTTCTCCAGCGCCCCGCGCCCGACGAAGTCGGTATTCTTGCGAAGCTTCACCGCCCAGCCGAGGCCAGCCTCAAGCGGCGTGTCGTTCGGCGTGATGTCCGAGCCCCAGGCGCGATAGCCCTTTTCCAGCCTGAGCGATTCCAGCGCCCGGTAGCCGACGGGGCGGATGCCATGTTGTTTGCCTGCCGCCATCAGCGCATCGAAAACCTCGCCGGTGGCGGAGATCGGCACATGCAGCTCCCAGCCGAGTTCGCCGACATAGGTGACGCGCAGCGCCTTGACGCCATGTCCTGCAATTTTGATCTCGCGCGCATGGCCGAACGGGAACGCGGCGTTCGATACGTCGGCGTCCGTCACCGCCGCCAGCACGTCGCGGGCGCGCGGCCCCATCAGCGACAGCGTGCCGAAATCCTCGGTGACGTCCTTCAAGCGCGCGTCGAGGCCGGAGCCGATATGGTCGCCGATCCAGGAGAGATCATGCGTGCGGAAGCCGGTGCCGGTGACGATATAGAACCGGTCCTCGCCGAGCCTGGACACGGTGAGGTCGGCCTCGATGCCGCCGCGCGTGTTGAGAAGCTGGGTGTAGGTCAGCCGCCCGACCGGCCTGTTTACGTCGTTGGCGCAGATCCAGTCGAGCGCCTTGAGCGCGTCGGCGCCGCTCAGCTCATATTTGGCGAAGGAGGACTGGTCGAAGACGCCGACCATCTCGCGCACATGCCGGTGCTCGTCGCCGACCGGGCCGAACCAGTTCTGCCGGCCCATAGAATAGACATCCTCCGGCGCGGCGCCATCGGGCGCGAACCAGTTCGGCCGTTCCCAGCCAAGCTTGGAACCGAACACCGCGCGGTGGGCCTTCAGCCGTTCATAGAGCGGCGAAACGATGCGCGGCCGTCCAGACAGGTATTCCTCATGCGGAAAGCCGATCGTGTAGTGCTTGCCATAGGCTTCCAGCGTGCGGTCGCGCACCCAGTCGCGGTCGCGGTGCAGGCCCGAAAAGCGCCTGATGTCGACCACCCACAGGTCGAGCGGCGCCTCGCCATCGACCACCCATTGCGCCAGCACCCAGCCGGCGCCGCCGCCGGACGCGATGCCGAACGCGTTGAAGCCGGCGCCGACGAACATGTTCGCGCATTCGGGCGCGACGCCGAGGATGAAGTTGCCGTCCGGCGTGAAACTTTCCGGCCCGTTGATCATCTGCTTGACGCCTACGCTCTCCAATGCGGGAACTCGCGCGATCGCCTGGGTCATGTGCTGTTCGAAATGATCGTAGTCGTCGTCGAACAGCCGGAATTCCCAGTCGTTCGGGACGTCGCCTGTCGTCCAGGCCTGCGGGTTGGGCTCATAGCCGCCCATCACCAGCCCGCCGACCTCTTCCTTGAAATAGGTGCGACGGTCGGGATCGCGGATCGTCGGAGCGTCGCTGGCGAGCCCTTCGATCTTCTCGGTGATGATGTACTGATGCTTGACCGGCTGCAGCGGCACGTTGATGCCGGCCATCGCGCCGACCTGCCTTGCCCATTGCCCCGCGCAGTTCACCACCTTGTCGCAGGCGATGTCGCCTTTTGAAGTCTTCACCGCCGTGATGCGGCCGTCCTGCATCGTAAAGCCGGTGACGCGTACGTCCTCGAACAATTTCGCGCCGTGCATGCGCGCGCCCCTGGCGAGCGACTGGGCGATGTCGGAGGGGCTGGCCTGCCCGTCGGTAGGCAGCCAGGAGGCGCCGACCAGGTCGCCGGTTTCCATCAGCGGCCACATGCGCTTCACTTCGGCGGGCGACAGGAGCTGCATGTCCATGCCGAAGCTCTTCGCCGTGGTCGCCAGCCGCTTGAACTCGGTCCAGCGGTCGGCGTTCGTCGCCAGCCTGAGGCATCCGGTCATCTTCCAGCCGGTCGCCAGGCCGGTCTCGGCCTCGAGTCCCTTGTAGAGCTCGACCGAATATTTGAGCACGCGTGTGATCGAGGCCGACGAGCGCAGCTGCCCGACCAGGCCGGCGGCGTGCCAGGTCGAGCCCGAAGTCAGTTTGCCCTGTTCGAGCAGCACCACGTCGGCCTTGTGGTCGCGCGCCAGGTGATAGGCCGTGGAACAGCCGATGATGCCGCCGCCGATGACGACGATCCCGGCATGGCTGGGCAAGGTCATGATCTTGTTCCGTACTTCGTCCGGTAATTGTCCAGCGCCGCGTCGAGCCGGACGAGGTTTTCCTCGGTATAGGCGACGTAATCGATGCCGGGCGCGTCGAGATAAAGCTCGGACACCATGCTCCACATCGCTTCGCGCAGCAGCGAGGCGCATTGCATGGCGGCGTGCGAGCGGCGGATTTCGCTGTCTGGCTCTTTCATAAAATAGGCCGTCAGGAAGGCGAAGGATTCGTCATCGCCCAGGCCGGCATTCGAAGCCGCGCCGGCAAGGTCGAACATCGCCGTGTTGAAACCGGCATATTCGAAGTCGATCAGCCACAGCCGCTTGCCGTCGTCGAGTATGTTGGCCGGCAAAAGGTCGTTGTGGCCAAACACGATCGGCAGCAGTTTTTGTGCCCGCTCGAGCTCGCCGGCCAAGGACAGATAGCGTGGCAGATCGCCTTTCTTGCGGCTGCCGCCTTCGTCCAGCGTGCGTGCATAATCGCGGATGACGTGGAACACCCAAAACATGAAGCCGGCGCCGGAGACGTGGTTAGGCATCTCGCGATGGAACGAGCGCAGCAATCCCGCGACCCGGCCGAGATTGGCGCGCACGTCTTCGGCGAGGAAAGTCTTGGCGCCGAGAAATTCCGTCACCATGATGCCAGGCTCGGCATAATGCACGGCCGGCGCGAAGCCCGCCGCATGCGCCGCCCGCGCGGTCATCACCTCGCGCTCGCGGAAGACATGGTGGAACGGATAGTCCTGGCCAAAGCGCACGACATGCCGCCCTGCCGCGTCCTTGACGACATAGTTGGCGTTGCTGAGGCCGCCCGGCAGCGGCTCGATCTCGATGCCGCCGCTCCAGCACGGCAGGGCGCGGATCCGGTCTTCGGCGCTCACGGCTTTGCTCCGGCCTCGACCGGTCCTTCGGAAAACAACGTTGGGAAAGAAAGAAAAAGCCTCGTCGGTGCGAGACGCCAGGATCGGTATCCCGCACCGCACCGACGAGCCCCTTGGCCAGGTTTAGGATCCCGGCATCCGCCCCCGCGGATTCGATAAAAGCTCAGGTCTGGCTGATACCAGACGATCTGATTGCTAGGCTGCGGCTCTGCCATCACCCTTCCGTGGCAGCTCCAAAAACCTGTCACACCCGCAGTCTCACGCCAGGGTGGCAGAGCTGTCAATCAAAAGCTGTGACCTTTTTTGGGTGTTTTGCCCGAAAATATAAGCAACTCCTTTCAAAGCGTTGTCAAAGCCTTAAATTCGGTCAAAACCCCGGACACCCGCATGATCCCCTCGAAACGGCATGGCGAAATCCTGCGTCTCCTGAACGAGGAGGGCACGATCACCATAGCGAGCCTCGCCGAACGTCTTGGCGTCTCGCTGGAAACGGTGCGGCGCGACGTCAAGCCGCTCACCGACGACGGGTCGGTGCTGAAGATGCACGGCGCCGTGGGGCTTGCCTCCATGCTGGGCGAGGCGCCGTTCGAGCGCCGCATGCGCGAGAATGCCGAAGCCAAGCGCCTGATCGCCAGGATGGTCGCGGCCACCATCCGCGATGGCGAGGCGGTCATGCTCGACACCGGCACGACCACATCCTTCCTGGCGCGCGAATTGCTGGGTCACCACCGGCTGACGGTGGTGACCAATTCCTCCGACATTGCCCGCACGCTGGCGACGGTGAACGGCAACAGGGTCTATATGGCGGGCGGCGAGCTGCGCAGCGATTCAGGCGCCGCCTTCGGCATCTCGGCGATTGAATTCGTCAGCCGCTTTTCGGTCGATCATGCGGTGATCTCGATCGGCGCGGTCGACGCCGCCGCCGGCCTGACCGATTATGATCTGGACGAGGCGGAATTCGCCCGCATGGTGCTGTCGCGCGGTCAGCGCTCGCTGGTCATCACCGACCATACCAAGTTCGGCCGCCAGGGGCTGGTCCGTGTCTGCGGCTTCGACGGCTTTTCGGAGCTTGCCACCGACCAGCCGCCGCCCCGCGACATCGCCGCTGCGCTGAGCCAGGCCGGCGCGCGCATCAGCATCGCGGCGGCCTAGAGCAATTCCAGCAAGAGCGGTTGGCCGTGACCGTTGGTTTTGGCGATTTCGTCGGAAGTCCGTCAGCCGAACACCAGTGACTGGTGCGCTGCGACACCGGCCATCGCCCCGCCGGATACCGCGAAGGCGATGTTGTGCATCAGGCGTGCGGCGTCTCCGGCTGCGAAGACGCCGGGCACCGACGTCTGCTGTTTGTCGTCGACGACGATCGCCCGGCCAAGCGGACCTTCGTTGAAGGCGCAGCCCAGCTGCTCGGCGAGCGGGCTCGCCATCTCGTTGCGCGGCGCGGTGAAGACCGCCCTGGCGCCGATCGCACGATCGTCTTCGAGCCTGACGATCACTCCGCCGGCGCCATCCTCCGCCAGCTCCGTCACCTTGCCCGGCTCGAACCTTATGTTGCGCTTCTCCAATGCTTGTGCCTGGTCGGCGTCCGGTTCGACCAAGCCGTTGGCGAACAGCGTGACATCACCCCAGTCGGAGATCAGCTCGGCCTGGTGCAGCGACATCGGTCCCGTCGCCAGCACGCCGATTGGCCCGCCGGCCACCTCGTAGCCGTGGCAATAGGGGCAATGCAGCACCGTCCTGCCCCACTGCCCGGCCAGTCCGGGAACGTCCGGCAGGACGTCGCGGACGCCGGTCGCGAGCACCAGCCGTGTGGCGCCGAAGCGCTCGCCGCCGTCCATCTCGACCTCGAAGCCGTTGCCGGCAATGGCGGCCCGCTCGGCGCGTCCCTCGATCACCGTGACGGCCGGATAGGCTAGCAATTGTCTTGTGGCCTCTTCGAGAATGTCCGAAGGCGAACGCCCGTCCTGGCCGAAGAACCCATGCGAGTGTTCGGCAAAGCGGTTTCGCGGCCGCCCCGCATCGATCACCAGCACCTTGCGCCGCCCCCGCGCCGCGTACATGGCGGCGGACAGGCCGGCAAAGCTGCCGCCGACGACGATCACATCATACTGCATGGCTGGATACTCCAATCAGGTCATAGCGGCGGCGGAAATCGGCCGTCAGGTCGGCCAGCGTGATATGGCTGAGCCGCTCAGTGAGCAGCCTTTCCGCCTCAAGGCGAAAGTCGTCGAGCACCGCGATCACAGCCTGCTCGACCAGGCATCCCGGGCTCTCCGGCTCGGTGCTGAACGGCAATAGCGTTTCGCCGAGCGCCGCGCCGATCTCGGCCAGCGAGATCTCGTCCGGCGCGCGGCCGAGCTGCCAGCCACCGCCATGACCGCGTGACGAGGTGACGATGCCTGCCTCGCGCAACCCGGCGATGGTGCGGCGCACCACCACCGGGTTGGTGTGGATGAAGCCGGCAAGCTCCTCCGAGGTCAGCGCGCGCTCCGGCGCGGCGGCCATATGGACGAGGATGTGCAGGGTCGAGGACAGTCGGCTGTTGCGTTTCATGTAACTTAGTTAGTTACGAATTATGCCGATGTCAAACCCCAGGATTGCAAATACGGCCGCGTGGGTTGTCAGGCCGGGAAAATCATCCGGAAGCAGGCGCCGCCCGCCTTGCCGTCGAGCACCTCGACCTTGCCGCCATGCAACTGCATCAGGTCGCGGACCAGGTTGAGGCCGAGGCCAGCGCCATGGTCCTGCGGGTGCAAGCGATAGAAGGGCTCGAAGATGCGCTCGCGCTCGGATGCCGGCACGCCGCCGCCTTCGTCCAGCACTTCGATCACCGCGGGCGGGCGCACGCTGATGGTGATCCGGCCGGCCTTGCCGCCATGGTCGATCGCATTCTGGACGAGATTGGTCACCGCGCGCTCGATAGCCGTGCGATCGCCCCGCACAAGGAGCTTTTCCCCTACCGGCTCGAACGCCATCTCGTAGCCGGCCGCGAAGGCCATCGGCGCCAGATCGACCACGACGTTGCGGGCAAGGGTGACCAGGTCGACCGGCCCGAAATGCTCGGCCTGACGGTCGAGCCGCTGCAGGTCGAGCAACTGGTCGGCGAGCGTCGACAGCCGAGCAGCGTCCTGCAGCAGCCTCGCCCGCTCCGGCGTCGCCGGCAACGCGGCAAGCCTTGTGTTGAGGATGGCGACCGGTGTTCTGAGCTCATGCGCCGCATCGGTCAGGAAGCGCTTGTGCCGTTCATAACCGGCGTCGAGCCTGGACAGCGCCGCGTTGACCGCGGTGACCAGCGGCGCGACTTCCTTAGGCACGCCATCCAGCGGCAGTTGCACGCCGCGCTTGTCGATGTCGATCTGGCCGGCCGCGCTGGCGGCGCGCCCCAGGCTGGAGAGCGCGCCGCGCACCACCCAGGGAGTAACGAACAGCGTCGCCAGCGCCATCAGCCCGGCCAGCGGCAAAATCCCTTGCAGGAAGAGCGCCGGCGCCTGCCCGAGAACGCGCAGCAACGAGAGCCCGCCCTTGGTGCCGCTCATGATCTGGACATTGCCGGCCGCGGTGTCCGTCCAGCGGATCTTCCCGCCGGGCGGCGCGGCCTCGCCCATCGCAAGGTCGATGCGGGCGTCGCTGATGTTGTCCAGCAATCCGACGAAGGGCTGGAATTTCGGCGGCACGGTGCCTTCTTGAAGGCGGTGCTCTTCCTTGTCGCGGATGATGAACCAGAGGTCCGGGACATCCGACCGCAGCTTGGTCAGATCGGAGTTTTCCTTCAGCGCCAGCGCGCCATTGGCGTCGCGCGTCACTGCATCCGCCAGCACGTCCATCGTGCCGTCCTCATAGTCGTGCGGAATGATGCCGGTGGCCAGCATGACGCCGATGATGACGAGGATGATAAGCGTCAGCATCACGCATTGCAGGATGGCGATGCGCAGCACCAGGCTCCACTTCAGCGAACGCGGCCGGCGAGCGCTCATGTGGTCTCGCGCAGCAGGTAGCCGACGCCGCGTATGCCGTTGATGACGACCCCGCCATCGGCCTCGGTGAGCTTGCGGCGCAGCCGCGACACATGGGTGTCGAGCGCGTTGGACTGGATCTCGTCATCCAGTCCGAAGACCGCCTCCATCAGGGCCTCGCGCTGCACCATGCGGCCAGTGCGCCGCATCAGCGCTTCCAGCACCAGCAATTCGCGGCGCGGCAAGGTGAGCGGCTCACCACGGATCGAGGCCTCGCGGTGGCCGACATCGAGCGAAAGATGGCCGGCGCGGATGGTCTGCGTCTCGATCGCCGCCGGGCGCCTCAGCAATGCCCTGAGCCGCGCCAGCAACTCCTCGAAGGCGAAGGGCTTGGCCAGGTAGTCGTCGGCGCCCATGTCGAGCCCGTCGACCTTGTCGGCGGTGTCGCCCCGAGCTGTCAGCATCAGCACCGGCGTCGTGTTGCCGGCGGCGCGAAGCTTCGGCACCAGCGTCAGCCCGTCGCCGTCCGGCAACTGCCGGTCGAGCAGGATCGCGTCATAGCCATCGACGGCGACGAAGCCTTCCGCCTCCAGCAGCGAGCCGGCATGGTCGACCACCATGTCGTGCCGCCTCAGCGCCGCCCGCAGCGCCGAAACCATTTCCGGCTCGTCCTCGACCAGCAGGATACGCATTTGAACCCCTTGCAGTCACAGCCTCTTTCAATCGCTGCCGGCCGACTACCGCGCCAAGATTGCGCAAACATGGCGCCGGCCTTGGCTGGCGGCCGCGAGCCTTTTCTTTCGCAAAGCCCCGCAATTCGCAATGTCCATGCAATGCCGCAACCGCAAACAGCGCCTCATCGAATGCCGGGCAGCCCGAATCGCCCGTGCAAAGCAATGAGGTCAACATGCCTGCAAATGACGCTTTGTCCTTCCTGATGGCCTGGACGCTGGCGCCGTTCCGGATGGGTTCGGTCACGCCCTCCAGTCCGAGTCTGGCGGCGCTGATGACGCGCGAGATCGGTCCCGATACGGGTCCGGTGCTGGAACTCGGGCCGGGCACCGGTCCCTTCACTAGAGCCCTGCTGGCGCGTGGCATCCGCGAAAACGACCTGACGCTGGTCGAGTCCGATCCAGATTTCGCTTCCTTGCTCAGTCGCCGCTTCCCTGCGGCGCGCATCGTCGAGATGGATGCGGTCGGCCTGCGCCATCTGCCGCTGTTCGATGGGCCGGTGGTCGGCGCCGTGGTCAGCGGATTGCCGTTCCGGCTGATATCGCCGCGCAAGTCGTCCGCGATCCTGGAAGGCGTCTTTGCCAGTCTTCGGCCGGGTGCGGCGCTTTACCAGTTCACCTTTGGCCGTCGGTGTCCCTTTGAACAAACGGTGCTGGACAGGCTCGACCTCGAGGCGGTTCGAATCGGCAGCACCTTGCGCAACTTTCCGCCGGCAACGGTCTATCGCGTTTCCAGGATCAAGAGCCTCGGCACCTATGACTGGCGCTTCGCATGACCGATCTCCTGTCGGCGGTGCTGGGGCTTGGCCTGTTCGGCGCCGCCTGCCTCGCTTTCACCGAAAAGATACTGCCTGCGCCGCCGTCGCACGTGCTGCTGCTCTTTCTCGGCATGGCCAGGGCGCCTGATCTGGCGGCGCTCGGCGCCCTGCTGGCGGTGACGACATCGGCTTCGACGGCCGGCTGCCTGTTTTGGTATGCTCTGGGCTGCCGGCTCGGACCGTCGCGCGCCGACGCCCTGGTCGGGCGTTTCGGCCGCTACATCTTCCTGCGCCACGAAACCTATCTGCGCTTTGCCGGCGCCTATCGCCGAAACCACATGCGCGGCTCGCTCATGGCGCAGTTCGTGCCGACGGTGCGGAATTATCTGCCGATCGCCGCCGGCGCGTTGCGCCTGCCGGTCTTGCCCTTCGCTTTCGCCACGCTGCTTGGGGCAATGCTGTGGAATGCCGGCTTCCTTCTCGCCGGCTATGCGATGCGCGACGGCACGCGCGATCTGCCCACGGTGGCGTTTCGCATCATGGCCATCGTGCTTATGTTGGAGATCGCCTTCCTCATCGTGCTGCGTGGCCGCCATCTGCGGCTGGCCCGCGCGGGATTGGCAAGAGGCTGGAAGCAGCCGGATTGAACAGGCGGCCGCGCCGCTTTCTTTCCCGCGCGCGCCGGTGTTTAGTCCGGCCATGGCTTTCACCATCCGCCAACTCCAGTTCTTCGTCGCCGTCGCCGAGCAGGGCACCGTCTCGGGCGCCGCGCAGAATCTGTCGATCTCGCAGTCCTCGGTCACCGAGGCGATCAAGGAGCTGGAGAGCGATCTCGGCGTCGAGCTCTTCGAGCGCCATCCGCGCGGCTTGAACATCACCCACAAGGGCCACCAGTTCCTGCGCCACGCCACCAAGATCCTGGCCGACGTCTCCGATGCGCGCCGTTCCTTCTCCAGCGAACAGGCCGTCGCCGGCGGGCGCCTGCAGCTCGGCGTCACCTCGCTGGTCGCCGGTTATGTGCTGTCCGACCTGCTTGCCCGCTACCGCCGCGCCTATCCGGGCGTCGAGGTCTCCGCCATCGAGGACAATGGCGACTATCTCGAGCACCTTCTGGTCGGCGGCAAGCTCGATATCGCCGTCATGGTGACGTCGAACCTGCGCGACCGCACGGCGCTGCAGTCGGAAATCCTGGAAGTCTCGGCCTACCGCTTGTGGGTTCCGCTCAGCCACAGGCTCGCCAGCGCCGACATCATCGGCATCGGCGACATCGCGTCCGAGCCGCTGATCATGCTCACCGTCGACGAGATCGAGGAGAACACCGGCAAGCTGCTGTCGGCGATCGGCGCCCGGCCGCATGTCGCCTTCCGCACCCGTTCGGTGGAAGCGGTGCGCAGCCTGGTCGCCACGGGCGCCGGCGTGGCGCTCCTGCCCGACCTCGTCTACCGGCCCTGGTCGCTGGAAGGCGACCGCATCGAATCGCGCGACATTTCCGGCTCGCTGCCGGTGGTCCAGGTCGGCACCGTCTGGCGCCGCGGCTCCGGTCTGCCACAGGCCGCGCGCGACTTCATCGGCCTGGCGCAGTCGCAGCGCACGGTCCGCCAGCGGCTCTGAGTCAGTCGCGGCGATGTATCGGAAAAACCGATATCGGCTTTCTGATAAATGAATTTGCGAAACCGGAATTTTCACAGCACCTTCCCGCTCAGGGAACAAAGCCGCGCCCTGAGAGCGCTGCCCCTAGCAATGGGAGATCGACGATGAATGCATTCCTGAAGTCGTGCACGGCGCTGACTGTCGCGCTGACTTTTTCCGGTCAGGCCATGGCCCAGGTCAAGGAACTCGGCAAGGGCGAGGGTGAGGTCAACATCGTTGCGTGGCCGGGCTATATCGAGCGCGGCGAGACCGACAAGAATTACGACTGGGTCACGGCTTTCGAGAAGGAAAGCGGCTGCAAGGTCAACGTCAAGACCGCCAACACCTCGGACGAGATGGTCTCGCTGATGAACGAGGGCGGCTTCGACCTCGTCACCGCTTCGGGCGATGCATCGCTGCGCCTCGTCGCCGGCAAGCGCGTGCAGCCGATCAACACCGATCTCATCCCGAGCTGGAAGAATGTCGACGACCGGCTGAAGGACGCGCCCTGGTTCACCGTCGACAAGGTGCATTACGGCGTTCCCTACCAGTGGGGCCCGAACATCCTGATGTACAACACCGAAGTCTTCAAGGAAGCGCCCAAGAGCTGGAACGTCGTCTTCGAGGAAATGAAGCTGCCCGACGGCAAGTCGAACAAGGGCCGCGTCCAGGCCTATGACGGCCCGATTCACATCGCCGACGCCGCCAACTATCTGATGTTCCACAAGCCGGAACTCGGCATCAAGGATCCCTACGAGCTCAACGAGGACCAGTACAAGGCGGCGCTCGGTCTCCTGCGCACCCAGCGCACGTTGGTCGGCCGCTATTGGCATGACGCGGCGATCCAGGTCGACGACTTCCAGAACGAGGGCGTGGTCGCTTCCGGCTCCTGGCCTTTCCAGGTCAACACGCTGGTCGCCGCCAAGAAGCCGATCGCCTCGACCGTGCCGGAAGAAGGCGTCACCGGCTGGGCCGACACCACCATGATGGAAGCCGACGCCGCCCACCCGAACTGCGCCTATATGTGGCTCGAGCATTCCTTGGCGCCGAAGGTGCAGGGAGACGTCTCGGCCTGGTTCGGTTCGCTTCCGGTCGTTCCCGCCGCCTGCAAGGGCAATGAACTGCTGGGTGAAGAGGGCTGCAAGACCAACGGCTACGAGAATTTCGACAAGATCAAGTTCTGGAAGACGCCGGTGTCGAAATGCGCCAGCCAGAACGACCAGTGCGTGCCCTACTACCGCTGGGTGTCGGACTATATCGGCGTCATCGGCGGCCGGTGATCTCCCAGTCCTCCCTTTGCCTGGGGAGGTTCGAGATGCAATGTCGGGTGGGTGATCCCCACCCGAGGTTGAACCACGACCTCTCCGCGGGGAGGCGGTTCGCGGCCCGAATTTCCCGGGCCCGGCAACAGACAGCCCAGCTATAGACAGACAGCCCTCATGACCTCTGCCGTTTCCTTCAAACAAGTCTCGCGCCATTTTGGCAGCGTGCGCGCCGTCGATGCGGTGGACCTCGAGATTGTGCCAGGCGAGTTCTTCGCCATGCTCGGTCCGTCCGGTTCCGGCAAGACGACATGCCTTAGGCTGATAGCCGGCTTCGAGCAGCCGACGGCGGGCTCGATCTCCATTTTCGGTGAGCGTGCGGAGGGCGTCCCGCCCTATCGCCGCAACGTCAACACCGTCTTCCAGGACTATGCGCTGTTCCCGCATTTGAATGTGCTCGACAACGTCGCCTACGGCCTGATGGTCAAGGGTGTCGGCAAGGCCGAGCGGCTGAAGGCGGCCGAGGAGGCGCTGTCGCTGGTGCGTCTGCCGGGCTATGGCACGCGCCGCCCCGGCCAGCTCTCCGGCGGCCAGCGCCAGCGCGTCGCTCTCGCCCGGGCGCTCGTCAACCAACCCAAGGTGCTCCTGCTCGACGAGCCGCTCGGCGCGCTCGACCTCAAGCTGCGCGAGAACATGCAGGAGGAATTGAAGTCTCTGCAGAAGGCGCTCGGCATCACCTTCGTGTTCGTCACCCACGACCAGGGCGAGGCACTGTCCATGGCCGACCGCGTCGCGGTCTTCAACGATGGCAGGATCATGCAGGTCGGCACGCCGGAAGATATATACCAGCGGCCGAACACGCGCTTCGTCGCCGATTTCGTCGGTTCGTCGAATGTGCTGCCGCCCGATTTCGTGCAGCGTTACTCCGGCCAGCATCGCTGGGGGAGTCTGCGCCCCGAATCCATCCGCGTTTCAAGCGCCACCAGCGGCGACGGCGTCGCCGCGCGGCTGGTCGGCACCAACTACCTCGGCGCCACCACGAGGCTGGCGCTCGATGCCGACGGGCTGAGGCTGCATGCCATGGTGCCGGCCGGCACGCCGCTGCCGGCGGAAGGCGAGGCGGTCATGCTCACCTTCAATCGGGAGAGCCTGCACCTCATGGACGAGCCGGCATGAGTGAGGTTGGCGTGAAGGATCGCGGCTTCCCCGATGTCCTTCGGGAAGACAGGGCAGCGCCATGACCATGGCCGCTGTTCAATCCAACCCCGCTCCCGCCATCCTGCCGGGCAGCGGCGGCATGCGCGGCGCGCTCTCAGACCTCTTCTGGCGGCGGCCGAAATTCCTGCTGGTCCTGATGCTCCTGCCGCCGCTTTTGTGGCTGGGCATCGTCTATATCGGCTCGCTGTTCGCTCTTTTGGCGCAGAGCTTCTTCTCGATCGACGAGTTCTCCGGCCTCATCAATCACCAGTTCACGCTGAGGACCTATGGCGACCTGTTCCAGGCCGCCAATCTCGACATCATCCTGCGCACGGTGACGATGGCGGCGCTCGTCACGCTCGCCTCGGCAATCGTTGCCTTCCCGATCGCCTACTACGCGGCGCGCTATGCGCGCGGCCGCTGGAAGGCGCTGTTCTATCTTGGCGTCATGCTGCCGCTATGGTCGAGCTACCTGGTCAAGATCTACGCCTGGAAGCTGATCCTCGCCAAGGAAGGCATCCTCACCTGGCTGCTGGCGAAGCTTAACCTGTTGTGGCTGCTCGATGCCTGGCTCTCGCTTCCCATCGTCGGCGGCAACTCGCTGTCGGTGTCCTTCACCGGCACCTTCATCGTCTTCGTCTATGTGTGGTTGCCCTTCATGATCCTGCCCGTCCAGGCGGCACTCGAGCGCGTGCCCGGCAATCTGGTCGAGGCCTCGTCCGATCTCGGCGCCTCGCCGGGACAAACCTTCCGCAACGTGCTTTTCCCGCTTGCGCTGCCCGGCATCGTAGCCGGTTCGATCTTCACCTTCTCGCTGACGCTCGGCGACTACATCATCCCGCAGATCATCGGCACTTCGCGGCTCTTCATCGGCCAGGCCGTCTATTCGCAGCAGGGTACCGCCGGCAACATTCCCTTGGCCGCCGCCTTCACCGTGGTGCCCATCGTCATCATGGGTTTCTACCTCTGGGGCGCCAAACGCATGGGGGCTTTCGATGCGCTCTGATCGTGGCCAACGTGCTCCGCTCGGCCTGAAGATCGCCGCCGCCTGCGGCCTGCTCTTCCTGCATCTGCCGATCCTTCTGATCTTCGTCTACGCCTTCACGACCGAAGAGAAGAGCTTCGTCTGGCCGCCGCCAGGCTTGACCACGCAGTGGTTCGCCGTCACCTGGAACCGGCCCGACGTATGGAACGCGCTGTCGCTGTCGGTTCGCGTCGCCGCCATATCGACCGCCATCGCCCTGGTGCTGGGCACGCTCTGCGCCGCCGCCGTCTCGCAGACGCGCTTTTTCGGTCGCGAGGCGATCTCGCTTTTGGTCATCCTGCCGATCGCGCTGCCTGGCATCATCACCGGCATCGCGCTGCGCTCGGCCTTTGCGTTGGCCGACATCCCGTTCTCGTTCTGGACGATCGTGCTCGGCCACGCCACCTTCTGCGTGGTCGTCGTCTACAACAACGCCGTCGCCCGCTTCCGCCGCACCTCCGGTTCGATGATCGAGGCCTCGATGGACCTCGGCGCCGACGGCTTCCAGACGTTCCGGCATGTCGTGTTGCCGAACATCGCGACCGCGCTGCTTGCCGGCGGCATGCTCGCCTTCGCGCTGTCCTTCGACGAGGTCATCGTCACCACCTTCACCGCCGGCCAGCAGCAGACCGTCCCGATCTGGATGCTGGAGGAACTGATCCGCCCGCGCCAGCGTCCGGTCACCAATGTCGTGGCCATGGTCGTCGTGCTGGTGACGCTGCTGCCGATCCTCTTTGCCTATTACCTGACCCGCGACGGCGACCAGATCGCCGGTTCGGGCAAATAACCGGATTGATAAGGGAGAACCCGATGGACACCCAGATGCTGATCGGCTCGAAATTCGAGAAGGGCACCGAAACCGAGGAGCCGATCCTCAATCCGAAGACCGGCGCGACGATCCTCAACCTGCCGGAAGCGAGCCCGGCGCAGATCGAGGCGGCGGTGGCCGCCGCCGAACAAGCCTTCGTCAGTTGGTCGCGCACCACGCCGGCGCAGCGTTCCGGCTATCTGCTCAAGATCGCCGACCGCATCGAGGCCGAGGCGAAAGAGTTCGCGGCGCTGGAGGCGTTGAACTGCGGCAAGCCGATCAATGCCGTGCTCAACGACGAGATCCCGGCGATCGTCGACTGCTACCGCTTCTTCGCCGGCGCGGTGCGTTCGATGCCGGGTCAGGTGGCCGGCGAGTACTTGCCCGGCCACACATCCATGGTCCGCCGCGATCCGGTCGGCATCGTCGCCTCCATCGCGCCCTGGAATTATCCGCTGATGATGATGGCCTGGAAGCTGGCGCCGGCGATCGGCGGCGGCAACACGGTCGTCTTCAAGCCGTCGGAGCAGACGCCGCTGACCGCGCTGAAGCTGGCGAAAATCCTTGCCGAGGTGCTGCCCGAGGGCGTCGTCAATGTCGTGCTCGGCCGCGGCGACAGCGTCGGCAACACGCTGATCAATCACCCCAAGGTCAACATGATCTCCATCACCGGCGACGTCGCCACCGGCAAGAAGGTGCTGCAGGCGGCCGCCAAGTCGGTCAAGCGCACTCATCTGGAGCTCGGCGGCAAGGCGCCGGTCATCGTCTTCGACGACGCCGACCTTGGCGCGGTCGTCGCCGGCCTGCGCGCCTTCGGCTATTACAATGCCGGCCAGGACTGCACCGCCGCCTGCCGCATCTATGCCGGCAAGAAGATCTACGACAAGCTCGTCGCCGACCTGTCCTCGGCGGTCTCGACCATCAAGTACAACCAGCCGGACGACACCGAAAACGAGATCGGGCCGCTGATCTCGCGCCGCCAGCGCGACCGCGTGTCGAGCTTCGTCGAGCGCGCCACCGAGCTGAAGCACATCGAGATCACCACCGGCGGCAAGCCGGGCGAGGGCTCCGGCTTCTATTACCAGCCGACGGTCGTCGCCGGCGCGCTACAGGAAGACGAGATCGTGCGCCGCGAAGTGTTCGGCCCGGTCGTCTCCGTCACGCGCTTCTCGGAGGTCGACGAGGCGGTGAACTGGGCCAATGACAGCGACTACGGCCTGGCTTCCTCGGTCTGGACAAAGGACGTCTCGCGCGCCATGGCCACCGCCGCCCGCCTGCAATATGGCTGTACCTGGATCAACACCCACTTCATGCTCACCAACGAGATGCCGCATGGCGGCCTCAAGCAGTCCGGCTACGGCAAGGACATGTCGCTCTACGCGCTGGAGGACTACACCGCCGTCCGCCACGTGATGGTGGCGCACGGCTAGGCCCTTACCTTTCCCCTGTGGGAGAGGTCGGATTGCCCCGATTTGCCCTTTTGCAAATCGGCCGGCAATCCGGGTGAGGGGTAAGCTGGCGCCTCGCTGGAACACCCCCCATCCGACCGAGCTTCGCTCGGCCACCTTCTCCCGCAACGGGAGAAGGAAGACGGAGGCAAGCATTCAACCAAGAGGGAGGAAAGACATGCAACGCCGCCAGTTTCTAGCATCCGCAGCCATCGCCGCCACGCTTTTCGCCGTGGCGCCGTCCTTCGCCGGAGACACCGCGCAGTCGGCGGTCGAAGCCTATGTCGCGGCCTGGAACGCGCATGATTCGGCCAAGGCGGCCGGCTACTTCGCCGACGACGTCACCTATTACGACGCTTCCGTCGGCAAGCCGGTCACCGGCAAGGACGCCGCCAAGACCGGCGTCATCGACAATTTCCTGAAGGCCGTTCCCGACGCCGTCTGGACGATGAAGGGCAAGCCGCTCGTCGATGGCGACCGTGTCTCCTTCGAATGGGAATTCTCGGGCACCAACACCGGCGCCTGGGGCGATGGCACCGCCGCGACCGGCAAGAAGTTCGCCTTCACAGGCGCTTCGATGTTTTCCGTCAAGGACGGCAAGATCGCGACCCAGAGCGACTATTACGACGCACTCGGCTTCTACAAGCAGCTTGGCCTGATGTAGCGCTCCGACGCCACCTTCTCCCTTCGAAAGGAGAAGGTGGCGTCGGACGTCGACCAGATGGCGAGGGGGCGTTGCAGCATCGGGCCGGACCTGCGCTTCTATGCGGCCGTCCTGCCCTCCGCCATGGAACTCGCGGGCTTGATGTTCTGGTTGACCCGGAAGACGTTGGACGGGTCATAGGTCCGCTTCACCTCGCTCAGCCGCTGGTAATTCGTGCCATAGCTTGCCCGCACCCGCGCATCCCCTTCGTCGTCCATCATGAAATTCACGTAGCCGCCCTCGCCATTGTGAGGATGGATGCGGGTCCAGTAATTCTTCGCCCATCTGGTGAGGTCCGCGGCCTTGGCCGGATCGGGATCGATGGCGGCGATGACCATCGACCAGGTTGCGTCGCGTGCGTTCCAGGCCGTCTCGTCCTTGCCGACACGGCGCACGGCGCCGTCGATCGGATAGAGATGCATGAGCGACAATTCGCTGGGGGCTTGCGCGGCCTGCTCTATGTGCATTGCGATGGCTTCGTCGGGGAGCGACCTGACGAAATCGCCCTTCCAATACCATTGCAGGCCCTTCGGAAGCAGCGGGTCGAACAGCGCCTGCAATGCCGGATATGGCATCACGCCCATCCAGTTGAAGATTGGCGGCGGCAAGTTGTCCAGCAGCGGCGCCATGGCCTTGCGGCCGTCTTCTTCCGTCCCGTTGTAGCACGAGATGATGGCGCAGGCGCGCTTGCCCCAATACTCGCGCGGGAAGGGATCGGTCGAGGGGACCGACTTCAGCCCGACAAACGCGCCGAGATCTTCGGGAGCGTCGGGCAGGTAGTCGCGATAGGCGCGCATCACGGCTGGAGCGTCCTTGGCCTCCCAGAATACCGGGCCGCCGAAGATCATGTTCACGGGATGGGCCTGGAAGAGGAAGCTGGTCACGACGCCGAAATTGCCGCCACCGCCGCGCAGCGCCCAGAACAGGTCCGGATTTTCGCTTTTGCTCGCCCGCGCCACGCTGCCATCGGCCAGCACCAGATCGGCTTCGATCAGATTGTCGATGGTGAGACCATATCTGCGCGTGAGGTAGCCGGTCCCTCCGCCGAGGGTAAGACCGGCGACGCCGGTGGTCGAGACGATGCCGAACGGGACGGCGAGCGCGAAAGGATGGGTGGCATGGTCCACGTCTCCCGAAGTGCAGCCGGGCGCGACCCTCACAGTGCGCGTTTTCGGGTCTACATGGACCCCCTTCATCATCGACAGGTCGATGACGAGGCCGTTGTCGCAAATTCCCAACCCGGCGCCGTTGTGACCGCCGCCGCGCACGGCGATCAGCAGGTCGTTGTCGCGCGCGTACCGCACGGCGACGATCACATCGGCGACGTCGACGCAGCGCGCAATCAGCAACGGCCGCTTTTCGATCATGCCGTTGTAAATCTTGCGGGCCTCGTCATATCCGGCATCGTCGCGCAGGATCACTTCCCCGCGCAGCCCTTCACGCAGTCTCGCATGGGTTTCGTCGGTCATCGTTTTTCTCCCTTTGATTGCGCCGACGCCATATGGGCGCGGACGCCGCATTCTGGTGCTTCGTTTACGCCGCCACGTCCGGCGGATGCGTTGGATGGTGCAGGAAGACCTCACATTGCACCGATCCGGCCTTGGATGCTTCGCCCGAAAGGACCACTTGGACATGGCCCGAGAGAGCCACGGCCGCCATCTGGAAGCCGTGGTTGGAACCGGCCGTGCTGGGCCGGTGATCCCTGACGCGTTGGACCGATCGCATCAACGATGCGGGCGCGATCGAGCCCAGCTCCGGCGCGCGATGTCAGCCGGCGCCGCGGCCGCTTGGTAATCAACTATTCGACGATCCGGAAAATCTGCCAAAAGCTGGTGCCCGATACCACATAGGGCTCCATGTCCTTGCCCCATTTGGCGTGCGCTTCGATCTTGCCGATCTTGGCGTAGAACTCTTCCAGTTGAGCCAGGGTTTCGACCTGCATGTGCGATTCGACCGTCGCCTCGCGTGCGCCGATCGATCCGGTCATGATCTGGAATTTGAAGTTGGCGAGGCCAACCTGCGAGCCGATCTCCCGTTCCCATTTCCGCATCATGTCGAGCACGGTTTGCTTGTGCCCGAACTTGGCGTCGATCTGCCATCTGGCGCTGAACATCTTGGTTCTCCTATCGAGCATTTCAGAACGTGTCTTGTGGCTTCCGTCGGGAATCGCGGTCGGCCTATTCGTCCCACGCCTGCACGACCGTCTGCCGGTCGATGCGGCCGTTCTTCAGTTCCAGCATTGCCGCGCAGAACACTTTCGTGCCGTCCGGATAGGCGCAGGCCTGCGTGAAGGCGAGGTGGTCGCCGTCGGCTATCGTGGCGTCCACCTTGTGGGTCATCGCCCGGCTGCAGATGTCGTCCCAGAAGGTGCTGATTGCCGCGCGACCCCGGATTTCTCGGGGCTTGCTTGGCGGGTTGTTGCGGTCGATCACCCGAAGCAGCGCATCGTCATTGTAGAAGCTCGACAGCATCTTGCCGTCACGGCCCTCGATCGCCTTCCTGATCGCGGCGCCGTCCACTGTTTGCGTTTTGGTCAGCATTGCGTCCTCCATTCGCCGTATGGCAACATTGCCCGGCTGCATGGGGGAAATCGTACTGCCTATGATGCCTTGGCCGCTTCGCCCGAAAGCGCCATGGCGCTCATGGCCCGTCCGGGCCAGTATGCCTGACCGAGAATGCCGCCGCCGCTGCCCGCGACGGCAGGTCGAGCTTGAGCAATATATTGGCCACGTGTCGCTTCACCGTGTGCTCGCTGAGGCTGAGTTCCGCGGCGATTGCGGCGTTGCTCTTGCCGTCGGCGATCAGGTTCACCACCTCGCTTTCGCGGACTGTCAGCGCGGCCGAGTCGGGTGCCTTATGCCTGGGGCGGCAGGCCGGCTCGAGATGTTGTTCCGATGCCGCCTGGACGACGGGCAGCGGCTCGTCCAGTTCGTCCAGACTGATGCGACCGGCGTCGATGAAATGCAGGCCCGAGCCAACGGCAAGATCGGCGACCAGGCGCGAGGCGAGGATTTCGCCGCGCCCGGCATGCGCTGCGAGTTGCATGGTCACCCTTGCGGTCAGGCCGATCGGCGGCCCACGCGGTTCGATTTCACCGACATGCGCGCCTTGCGCGCTCGCCACGCCGATTTGCTGCGCTGCCTCGCGCAGCGTCGCCGCGCAGCGTATGGCGCGCGCCGGCCCGTCGAAGCGCGAGATCATCAATTCGCCATGCGTTCCGGCGACGCGCCCGCCATGGCGGCTGACGAGCATACGCCAGGTTTCCTGGAACCGCAGGCTGCGCTCGGCCCACATGCGATCGCCCAGCTTGGCTGTGTCGTAGATGCGCGTCACCAACAGCGCTGCAAGCACGCGTTCGACATCGGCCACCGCTGGTTCGCCTGTGAGGAATTCCTCGATCAGGTCGGCCACGCGGTCGACGTCACCGGTCCAGATCGGATGGTCCCGCCCAGGGATCTCGGCCAAATGAGCGCCGGGAATAGTCCTTGCCAGGAAGCGGCTTGCTTCGGGATCGACGCGGGCGTCGTTGCGGCGATGGATCAGGAACGTCGGCACGCTGATCGTGCCGAGTATATCGCGCACGTCGACCCCGGCGTTCATGCGTGCAAGCGCTGCCGCGGCCGTCGGGCTGGCCGACAGCCGCTCGAACCGCGCCCACCATTGGGTGAAGTGGATGTCATCGACGCGGCCGGGCGCGAAATTGGGCAGGGTGGCGCCGGTGCCCCAGGACGTTTCAGCCGTCTCGATGAACGCTTCCAACCGCTCGGGCGGCATTACCCATTTGTGGAAATGAGCATAACCGCCATAAAGCACCAGCGCGCGCGTCCGCTCTGGATAGGTGGCGGCGAACAGCATCGCCATCGGCGCGCCTTCCGAGGCGCCAAGGACCGCCGCGCGACCGCTGCCGGCGGCATCCATCACGGCGCGCACATCGTCCATGCGCGTTTCCAGGCTGGGCAGATGGTGGGTATCGACGCGATCGGAAAGCCCGGTTCCGCGCTTGTCGAACAGGATCAGCCGCGAGAAAGCGGAAAGCCGCTTCAAGAGACGGCTGTAGCCTTCGTCTTCCCAATGCAGGTCGAGATTGGAGATGAAACCCGGCACGAGGACGAGGTCGAACGCACCCTGGCCGACCACCTGATAGGCGATCCGCACATCCCCGCTGCGGGCATATCGCGTCTCGATCGGCCTCACGAGTTTTCCGCCTGGCCTGACGATTTCCGGTCGTCAAACATAGCAGAGGCGCATCGATAGCGGCAGCTTAAACTTTAGCGGACGGGAATATAAGGCCGCGTGGAGCCGGATGATTTCAGGTCAAATTGGCCTTAAATCTGAATCCGTCCCTAAATCAAAGACATAGAGCATGATGCCGCCTGAAACCGCTTCACGGTTTTTCGGCGTCATGCTCTGATCGCCGTGGCTATTTCTGCGAAGCGGCGATATCGGCCGGGAAGGCTGTGACCCCAAGCTTCATATCGGCTTCAGCGGGGGAGATTGGCCGCTTGATCTTCGGCACGGCGGCCAGAACCAATTCGTCGAAATTCTCCGTGCCTGCGTCCAGCATCTCGAAGAACTGGCGCCGCATCCGTGGTTCCCAGAACTTGTTGATATGGTCGGCGACACCCGCAACGCCTTCCTCGCGCGGCTTGGAATGGAAGAAGGCGGCGATCTGGTTGGCCATGCGCACCAGCTTTTCCGCGGTGCTGGCGATATGGTCTTCGTCATGCGACATGCTTGGCAACTCCAGAAGCCACCCGTTCGGGGTGGGTGAAAATATCGAAATCATCGCCGCGCACCAGCGCCACCAGCGTCATGCCAGCGGCCTCGGCCGTGCGGATGGCAAGCGCGGTCGGCGCTGAAACGGCCATGATGATCGCGGCGCCGATGGCGGCCGTCTTCTGCACCATCTCGACCGAGACGCGCGAAGTCACGACGACGGCGCCGGTCGAACCGTCGATGCCGGCCTTGGCCAACGCGCCGGCGAGCTTGTCCAGCGCGTTGTGGCGGCCGACATCCTCGCGCGCCATGACGATGCCCTTGCCGGGAACGTAGAAGCCGGCGGCATGCACCGCGCCGGTCTCGGCATGCAGCGGCTGCGCTTTCGACAGCATCCTAACGGCGCTCGCAATGTCGTCCGCGCCGAGTTTTAGCTTCGACGCGCCAACCGCGTCGACCGAGCGCATGGCCTCTTCGATGGACTCGATGCCGCACAAGCCGCAACCGACCGGCCCGGCAAGCCGGCGCCGTCGCGCCTGGAAACGCGTGTTGGCCTGGTCCTTCAGCCGGATCTGGATGTCGATGCCGGCGCCCAGATCCTCGACCTCGATCGCCTCGATCTCCTTCGGGGCGGCGACGATGCCTTCCGTCAGCGAGAAGCCCAGCGCGAAATCCTCGAAATCGGTGGGGCTTGCCATCATCACCGCATGCGTGGTGCCGGCAAAGGAGAACGCCACCGGCGTCTCTTCCGGCACCATGCGGTTGGCGGCGGCGATGCCGCTGGCGCGATGCGCCAGCCGCGAGATTTGCGTCGTCGCTTTGCGGCGCGCGGCCAAGACTACTCCGCCGCCGCCAGCGGGGTGATGCGGCGGCTCTGCTTCGCCTGCTCGTTATAGTCCTTCTGCCAGTCGCTCGGGCCGTTGGACGGAGCCACCTGCACGGCGGTGACCTTGTATTCCGGACAGTTGGTCGCCCAATCCGAGAAGTCGGTCGTGATCACGTTGGCTTGCGTGTCCGGATGGTGGAAGGTCGTGTAGACGACGCCGGGCGAGACGCGGTCGGTGATCAGCGCGCGCAGCGTCGTCTCGCCGGAACGGCTCGCCAGCCGCACCCAGTCGCCGTCACGGACGCCGCGGACTTCGGCATCATGAGGATGGATTTCCAGCCGGTCCTCGGCATGCCAGGCGACGTTGCCGGTGCGCCTGGTCTGCGCGCCGACATTGTACTGCGACAGGATACGGCCTGTGGTGAGCAGCAGCGGATAGCGCGGTCCGGTCCGCTCGTCCGTCGCCACATATTCGGTGCGGATGAACTTGCCCTTGCCGCGCACGAAGCCGTCGACATGCATGACAGGCGTGCCGAGCGGCGCCTTCTCGTTGCAGGGCCACTGCACCGAGCCGGCGCGGTCGAGCAACTCAAACGAAACGCCGGCGAAGCTAGGCGTCGTCTTGGCGATCTCGTCCATGATCTGCGACGGATGCGTGTAATTCCAGTCGAGGCCGATGGCGCGGGCAAGCTCCTGCGTCGCTTCCCAGTCGGCATAACGCGCCTTCGGCTCCAGTACCTTGCGCACCATGTTGATGCGGCGCTCGGCATTGGTGAAGGTGCCGTCCTTCTCGAGGAAGGTCGAGCCCGGCAGGAAGACATGCGCGTAGTTCGCCGTCTCGTTGAGGAAGAGGTCGTGCACGACCACGCATTCCATCGCGGCGAGGCCGCCGGCGACATGCTTGGTGTCGGGGTCGGACTGCAGGATGTCCTCGCCCTGGATGTAGATGCCCTTGAACGAACCGTCGACAGCGGCGTCCAGCATGTTGGGGATGCGCAGGCCCGGCTCATCGTCCAGCTTCACGCCCCACAGGCTCTCATAGATGTCGCGCACCGCGTCGCCCGAGATGTGGCGATAGCCCGGCAGCTCATGCGGGAACGAACCCATGTCGCAGGAGCCCTGCACGTTGTTCTGGCCGCGCAGCGGGTTCACGCCGACGCCTTGCCGGCCGATATTGCCCGTGGCCATGGCGAGGTTGGCGATGGCGATCACCGTGGTCGAGCCCTGGCTATGCTCCGTGACGCCGAGGCCGTAGTAGATCGCGCCATTGCCGCCCTTGGCATAGAGGCGCGCAGCACCTCGGATCAGTTCGGGGTCGACGCCCGACAGCTTGCCGACGGTCTCCGGGCTGTTCTCCGGCAGGGCGACGAAAGACGCCCAGTCCTGGAACTCGGCCCAGTCGCAGCGCTCGCGCACGAAAGCTTCGTCGTAGAGGCCCTCGGTGACGATGACATGCGCGAGCGCCGTCAGCACCGCGACATTGGTGCCGGGCTTCAGCGGCAGGTGATAGTCGGCCTCGATATGCGCCGACTTGACCATCTCGGTGCGGCGCGGATCGATCACGATCAGCTTGGCGCCCTGGCGCAGCCGCTTCTTCAGCCGCGAGGCGAACACCGGGTGAGCGGAAGCCGGATTGGCGCCGATGATGACGGCGACGTCGGTGAATTCGACCGAATCGAAATCCTGCGTGCCGGCCGAGGTGCCATACGTCTGGCCGAGGCCGTAGCCGGTCGGCGAATGGCAGACGCGGGCGCAGGTGTCGACATTGTTGTTGCGGAAGCCCTGCCGCACCAGCTTCTGGACGAGGTAAGTCTCCTCATTCGTGCAGCGCGAGGAGGTGATGCCGCCGATGGAACTGCGTCCATACTGGTACTGGATACGGCGGAACTCCTTTGCGGTATGGGCGATCGCCTCTTCCCACGACACTTCGCGCCACGGATCGGTTATCTTCTCGCGCACCATCGGCGACAGGATGCGGTCCTTGTGGGTGGCGTAGCCATAGGCGAAACGACCCTTGACGCAGGAATGGCCGTGGTTCGCCTTGCCGTCCTTGTAGGGCATCATGCGGATGACCTCGTCATCCTTCACCTCGGCCTTGAACGAGCAGCCGACGCCGCAATAGGCGCAGGTGGTGACGGCCGAGCGCTCCGGCATGCCCTTTTCGAGCACCGTCTTCTCGCGCAGCGCGTCGGTCGGGCAGGCCTGCACGCAGGCGCCGCAGGAAACGCATTCGGAGGCGATGAAATCCTCATGCATGCCGGCGACCATGCGGGATTCGAAGCCGCGGCCCTCGATGGTCAGCGCGAAGGTGCCCTGCACCTCCTCGCAGGCGCGCACGCAGCGCGAGCAGACGATGCACTGCGCCGGATCATAGGTGAAATAGGGGTTGGATTCGTCGCGCGCGATGTAGTCGACCGCCAGCGATCCATGGCCGGGCGCCACGCCGCCTTCTTCCTTGACGTGGTTGCGGCCCTCGACGCCGTAGCGGTTCTCGGAGAGGCCGACCGACTTCGCCACCGCGTCGAACTCGCTGGCGCCGGTGCCGGCCTTCTCGTTCCAGCCGGTCGGATGGTCGGAGACGTAGAGTTCCATGACGCCGCGGCGGATGGCGTCGAGCCGCTCGGACTGCGTGCGCACCACCATGCCTTCGCCGACCGGCGTCGTGCAGGAGGCCGGCGTGCCGCCGCGCCCTTCGATCTCGACCAGGCAGACGCGGCAGGAGCCAAAGGAGTCCAGCATGTCGGTGGCGCAAAGCTTCGGGATCTCGACCCCGCCTTCCATCGCCGCGCGCATGATCGACGTGCCTTCCGGCACGGTGATGCTTTGCCCGTCGACGGTCAGCGTGACCTGCTTCGTCGCTTTCGACTGCGGGGTGCCGTAGTCGATCTCTTCGATCAGTGTCGGGAAGTCGGCCTTGATGTTCATCTGCCAGCTCCTATTCAGCCGCAACGCGCGCCGGCGCGGGCTTGAAATCCTCGGGGAAATGCGTGATCGAGCTCATCACCGGGTAGGGGGTGAAGCCCCCCAGCGCGCACAGCGATCCGAACTTCATCGTGTTGCAGAGGTCGGTGACCAGCGCGAGGTTCTTGTCAGCTTCAATGCCTGCTGCAACCTTGTCCAGAACCTCCACGCCGCGCGTCGAGCCGATCCGGCATGGCGTGCACTTGCCGCAGCTTTCGATGGCGCAGAATTCCATCGCGAAACGCGCTTGCTTCAGCATGTCGGCGGTGTCGTCGAACACGGTGATGCCGGCATGGCCGATCAACCCGTCACGCTTTGCGAATTCCTCGTAGTCGAACGGCGTATCGAACAGCGCGCGCGGGAAATAGGCGCCGAGCGGGCCGCCGACCTGCACCGCCTTCACCGGACGACCCGAGGCCGTGCCGCCGCCGATGTCGTCGACGATTTCGCCCAGCGTCAGGCCGAAGGCCGTCTCGAACAGGCCGCCATGCTTGACGTTGCCGGCGATCTGGATCGGGATCGTGCCGCGCGAGCGGCCCATGCCGAAATCCTTGTAGTAGGCCGCGCCCCTGTCCATTATGATCGGCACCGAGGCCAGGCTGATCACGTTGTTGATCACCGTCGGCTTGCCGAACAGACCCTGGATGGCGGGCAGCGGCGGCTTGGCGCGCACCACGCCGCGCTTGCCCTCGAGGCTGTTGAGCAGCGAGGTTTCCTCGCCGCAGACATAGGCGCCGGCGCCGACGCGGATCTCCATGTCGAAGGCGTTGGGCGAGCCCAACACGTTGACGCCGAGCACGCCGGCCTTGCGGGCGATCGCGACGGCCTTGTTCATCGTCGCCACCGCATGCGGATATTCCGAGCGGATATAGACGAAGCCCTTGGTCGCGCCGGTGGCGATGCCGGCGATCGTCATGCCTTCGATCAGCACGAAGGGGTCGCCTTCCATGATCATGCGGTCGGCGAAAGTTGCGCTGTCGCCCTCGTCGGCGTTGCAGACGATGTATTTCTGGTCGGAAGTCGTATCCAGCACCGTCTTCCACTTGATACCGGTCGGGAAACCTGCGCCGCCACGGCCGCGCAGGCCAGATTCAGTCACCTGTTTTACGACATCGGCTGGCGCCATCGCGACCGCGTTCTGCAGGCCGCGCAGACCGCCGAGCGACTTGTAGGCGTCGAGCGACAGCGGGTCGTTGATGCCGCAGCGCGCGAAGGTCAGCCTTGTCTGCTTGGCGAAGAAGGGAATCTTGTCGGGGGAGCCCAGCCAGCGCTTGTGATGGCCGCCCTTGAGGAAGCCGCTGTCGAACAGGCTCTTGACGTCGGAAGGCTTGACCGGCCCGTAGGCCACGCGGCCCTGGGAAGTCGCCACTTCGACCATCGGCTCCAGGAAATAGGCGCCGCGCGAGCCGTTGCGCACGATCTTGGCCTCGACGCCGCGCTCTTTAAGTTCCTTCTCGATCGCCTTGGCGACCTTTTCGGCTCCGAGCGCAAGCGCGCCGGAATCTGCCGGGATATAGATGCGCGGGATCATGAACGCACCTCCGCGACGATCTCGTCGATCTTCTCGTCGTCGAGCCGGCCGATCACTTCGCCGTCGAGCATCGCCGACGGCGAGCAGGCGCAAAGCCCGAGACAGTAGACCGGTTCGAGTGTGACCGATCCGTCGCGCGCGGTCTCGTGGAAATCGATGCCGAGCAACTGCTTGACCTTGGCCGCGACGGCATCCGACCCCATCGACTGGCAGGCCTCCGCCTGGCAGAGCTTCAGCACATGCCGGCCGGCCGGTCGGGCGCGGAAATCATGGTAGAAGCTGACGACGCCATGCACCTCGGCCCGCGAAAGGTTCAGCCCGTCGGCGATGACCGGCAGCGCGTCCTTCGGAACGTGCCCGAACTCTTCCTGTATGCTGTGCAGGATCGGCAGCAGCGGGCCTTCAAGGCCCTTCATCTCGTCAATGATCGCCGCCGTGCGCGATGCGATCTCGGTACTTGCGGCCTGCATGGTCAAGCAGCGCCCTCCCTGGGTCGTGTCATCCAATGATATGTGCCTCAAATTCTCAGCGATTTTGGGGCAACGACATGCATGGACGCAATATCGCTAAGTCCTTACGAAATCAGAGGAAACCGCTGAGATCAATAAAGCGCTCCCGTTGCTCGATAGAAATTTTCTATCAAAGCTCTGAAGCTCGCATTGTCTAGCCTAGCGATGGGCGCGGAAATCGTCCGCCAACGCCATCGCCTCGTCCAGAAGCGCCTGCACCAGCGGCGTATGCGGTTCGCGCGGCGCCGCCACCAGCCCGACCGTGTGGCTGGCGTCCGGCTCGACGATCGGGATCGCCCGGATGGGTTCGGAAAAGCCGAACGTTTCCGCAAGGTTGAGCGGCATGATCGACGACCATTTGCCGGTCCTGATATGCGAGAACAGGACGATCATCGAATTGGATTCCAGCGTCGGTCGCACCTGCACCCCAGCCTCCGCCAGATGCTGGTCGATGATGCGGCGGTTCTGCATGTCCGGCGTCAGCAGGCAGAGGGGCAAATGGCTGATCTCGGACCACGTCACTTTGTCGCGGTCGGAATAGGGGGTCCCGACCGCGGTGATGAGCTGATAGCGCTCGTCATAGAGCGGCACGCTGGTCACCCGCCCGAGCGGCTCGTTGTCGAGATAGGTGATGCCGGCATCGACGTCGAAATTGCCGAGCAGCGACAGCACCTCGATCGAAGTGCGCGACAGGACCGAGAAGGTGACGCCCGGATGCTTTTCGCGAAACGGCGTCGTCAGCCGCGCCACCATGGCGAGCGCCGTCGGGATCGCCGCGATGCGGATGCGGCCGGACAGGCCGTGGCGTGCCGCCCGCATCTCCTCGCGCATGGTCCGTGAGTCGCCGACGATGCGGCGCGCCCAGCCCAGCACCTGCTTGCCTTCCGGCGTCAGGCCCTGGAAACGCGAGCCGCGCAGCACCAGCATGACGCCGAGCTGCTCCTCGAGCTGCTTGATGCCGGCCGACAATGTCGGCTGGGTGACGCCGCACACCTCCGCCGCCCGGCCGAAATGCTCTTCCTTGGCCAAGGCGATGAAGAATTCCAGCTTGTCGATCATGCCATCCGATCCGCTACGGTTTGCTCAGGGTCGGGGAAATCGCCTTGCCGCGCAAGACATATGAGCAATCGGTTCTCGTCCACATTTTTGAGCCGGCTATCTGTTTTCCCGCGCCGCGCATGGCGCTATGTGGGATAGGCGGACGCAGGAGGACGAGATGCTGGGGTGGTTTCGCAAACTGTTGCCGCGCGAAGATCGCTTCTTCGACCTGTTCGAGCGGCATTCGCGCACCGTGGTCGGCGGCGCCGAGGCCCTCGAGCAGCTTCTCCAAGGCAAGGATATCGACCGCTGGTGCCAAAAGATCGTCGATCTCGAAAACGAGGCTGACGGCATCACGGCGGAGGTGCTGCTCGCCGTCAGGCGCTCCTTCATCACGCCGTTCGACCGCGGCGACATCAAGGATCTGATCCAGTCGATGGATGACGCCATCGACATGATGCACAAGACCGTCAAGACGGTGAAATTGTTCGAGGTGGGCGAGTTCGACCCCCTGATGCGGGAAATGGGCGGCGTTATCGTCCAGGCGGCTCGATTGGTGGCAGAGGCGATTCCGCTGCTTGGCAAGGTGGGCGCAAACGCGGCGCGCCTCAACGTCATCGCCGAGGAGGTGATGCGCGTCGAGGGCCGCGCCGACGATCTGCATGAGCAGGGCCTGAAGGACCTGTTCAGGCGTCACGGCCGTGGCGACGCCATGGCTTATCTGATCGGCTCAGAGATTTATGGCCAGCTGGAGAAAGTGGTCGACCGCTTCGAGGATGTCGCCAACGAGATCAGCGGCATCGTTATCGAGAACGTGTAGGCGATGGACGCCACGATCGCTTTTCCGCTGCTGGCCTGCCTCGTTGCCGTGGCGCTGTTCTTCGACTTTCTCAATGGCCTGCACGATGCCGCCAATTCGATCGCGACCATTGTCTCTACCCGGGTGCTCAGGCCGCATTACGCGGTATTCTGGGCGGCTTTCTTCAACTTCATAGCCTTCATGTTCTTCGGCCTGCATGTCGCGGAGACAGTGGGAAAGGGCATTGTGGATGCCAGCATCGTCACTCCGGCTGTGATTTTCGCCGCGCTCGTCGGGGCGATCGTCTGGAACATCGTCACCTGGATTGCCGGCATTCCGTCGAGCAGTTCGCACGCGCTGATCGGCGGGCTGGTCGGCGCAGGTGTCGCCAAGGCCGGAACGGGCGCCATCGTCTGGTCGGGACTCGGCAAGACGGTCGCGGCGATCGTGCTCTCGCCAGCGGCCGGGTTTGTCCTCGCTCTCTTGCTTGTTCTCGTCGTCTCATGGCTGTTCGTGCGCCAAACGCCCTTCGCCGTCGACAGTACGTTTCGCGTGCTGCAGTTCTTCTCCGCTTCGCTCTATTCGCTGGGTCATGGCGGTAATGATGCGCAAAAGACCATGGGCATCATCGCCGTGCTGCTCTATTCGCAAGGCGCGCTCGGTCCGACTTTCTATGTGCCGCTATGGGTGGTTCTCACCTGCCAGTCGGCGCTGGCGCTGGGGACGCTGCTGGGCGGATGGCGCATCGTTCACACGATGGGCTCGAAGATCACGCGGCTGAACCCGATGCAGGGATTTTGCGCCGAGACCGGCGGCGCCATCACGCTGTTTGCCGCCACCTGGCTCGGCGTCCCGGTGTCGACCACGCATACCATCACCGGCGCCATCATCGGCGTCGGTGCCGCCCGCCGTGTCTCGGCCGTGCGCTGGGGCATCGCCGGCAACATCGTCGTCGCCTGGGTGATTACCTTGCCGGCGACGGCGGCGATTTCCGCGCTCACCTATCTGGCGGTGGGGTTGGCAGGGTGATGTGGCGGCGTGGCGCTTGGAGGCGCCGGCGATCTGCACTATGTGAACTGCAGCCAATCGCCAGAGGAATGATATGTCCGTTACCAAGGAATCCGTCGTCGAACGCCTGAAGACGGTCAACGGGCCGGACTTCACCGGCAACATCGTCGACCTCGGCATGGTTTCCGAGATATTCATCGCCGATTCCAAGGTGTTCTTCTCGATCACGGTTCCCGCTGCCCGTGCCCAGGAACTGGAGCCGTTGCGCGCCGCCGCCGAGCGCGCGGTGAAGGCGATCCCCGGCGTCGCCAGCGCCGTTGTCGCGCTCACGGCCGAAAAGAAGGGCGGCGGCATGGAAGCGCCGGTTCCGCCGCGCCCGGCTGCTCCGCGCCCTGCCACTCCGCCGCCGCAGCGTCCTGCGCCGCACGCGCCTGCGTCGCAAGGCCATGGCAAGCGCGGCGTGCCAGGCATAGATGCGATCATCGCGGTGGCTTCCGGCAAGGGCGGCGTCGGCAAATCGACCACCGCGGTCAATCTGGCGCTCGGCCTCGCCGCCAACGGCTTGAAGGTCGGCGTGCTCGACGCCGACATCTATGGCCCGTCGATGCCTCGGCTGCTCGACATCCATGGCCGGCCGCAGACCGTCGACGGCAAGGTGCTGAAGCCGATGCAGAATTACGGCCTCAAGGTGATGTCGATGGGCTTCCTCGTCGATGAGGAGACGCCGATGATCTGGCGTGGCCCGATGGTGATGTCGGCGTTGACGCAGATGCTGCGCGAGGTCGAATGGGGCCCGCTCGACGTGCTGGTCGTCGACATGCCGCCGGGCACCGGCGACGCGCAGCTCACCATGGCCCAGCAGGTGCCGCTTGCCGGCGCCGTCATCGTCTCGACACCGCAGGACCTGGCGCTGATCGACGCGCGCAAGGGCCTCAATATGTTCAAGAAGGTCGACGTGCCGCTGCTTGGCATCGTCGAGAACATGAGCTACTTCGTCGCGCCCGACACCGGCAAGCGCTATGACATTTTCGGCCATGGCGGCGCGCGCCGCGAGGCCGAGCGCCTTGGCGTGACCTTCCTCGGTGAGGTCCCGCTGGAAATGGGCATCCGCGAAAGCTCGGATGCCGGCGCGCCGGTCGTCGCCTCCAAGCCGGAGGGCGCCGAGGCGAAGATCTATCGCGACATCGCAGGCAAGGTCTGGGATCGGGTCCAGGAAGAGCGGGGCGCGGCCGAAGCCGCGGTGCCGAGCATCGTATTCGAGTAGTTGGCGATGTCGGCGTTACGCGCCGACCTTCTCGCCGAACGTCGAGAAGAACTGCCCGGCGAGTTTCTTCGATGTCGACTGGATCAGCCGGCTGCCGAGCTGCGCGATCTTGCCGCCGACCTCGGCCTTGGCGGCGTATTTGAGGACCGTGGCGTCCGGCCCGTCGGCGGTCAGCGTGACATCCGCGCCGCCCTTGGCGAAGCCGGCGATGCCGCCCTTGCCTTCGCCCTGGATGGTGTAGGAATGCGGCGGCTTGAGGTTCTTCAGCGTCACTTCGCCGTTGAAGGTTGCCTTGATCGGCCCGATCTTGAGCACCACGGTTGCCGCCATTTCGGTGTCCGAGTTCTTCTCCAGGCTCTGGCAGCCGGGAATGGCCTCCTTCAGGATCTCAGGGTCGTTGAGGGCTTCCCACACTTTCTCGACGGGTGCGGCGATCCGCTCCTCGCCTTCGATCACCAAAGCCATCAAAACCTCCCGGATTTGCCGATGCCGATTGGTCGTAGCGCGCGGGCCGAAACAAGTCTATCGCACCAAAGTCCGGGTTCGGGCAGCGCCTGCCTCTTGCTTGCATGAGCGCATTGTCATATCGATTTGTCATACAAATACGGAGACCACCATGGCAGGCGCACCCACCAGGAAGAAGAAATTTCGCTCGCAGGAGTGGTTCGACAATCCCGACAATCCGGGCATGACGGCGCTTTATCTCGAGCGCTACCTGAACTACGGCCTGACCCGCGCCGAGCTGATGTCGGGCAAGCCCCTGATCGGCATCGCGCAGACCGGTTCTGATCTTTCACCCTGCAACCGGCACCATCTCGAGCTTGCCAAGCGTGTGCGCGAAGGCATCGTCTCGATGGGCGGCATCCCGTTCGAGTTCCCGTGTCATCCGATCCAGGAGACCGGAAAGCGCCCCACCGCCGCGCTTGACCGAAACCTTGCCTATCTCAGCCTCGTAGAGGTGCTTTACGGCTATCCGCTCGACGGCGTCGTGCTCACCATCGGCTGCGACAAGACCACGCCGGCGCTGCTGATGGCGGCGGCCACCGTCAACATTCCGGCGATCGCGCTGTCGGTCGGCCCGATGCTCAATGGCTGGCACAAGGGCAAGCGCACCGGCTCCGGCACCATCGTCTGGGAATCCCGGCAAAGGCTCTCGGCCGGCGAGATAAATTATGACGAGTTCATGGATATCGTCGCCTCCTCGGCGCCGTCGACCGGCTATTGCAACACAATGGGCACCGCCACGACCATGAACTCGCTGGCCGAGGCGCTCGGCATGCAACTGCCCGGCTCGGCCGCCATCCCCGCGCCCTATCGCGAGCGCGGCCAGATCGCCTACGAGACGGGCAAGCGCATCGTCGACATGGTGCATGAGGACCTGAAGCCCTCCGACATCATGACCCGCAAGGCCTTCGAGAATGCCATCGTCGTCAATTCGGCCATCGGCGGCTCGACCAACGCGCCGATCCATCTCAACGCGATTGCCCGCCATCTCGGCGTGCCGCTCGACAATGACGATTGGCAGAAGATCGGGCTCAACATTCCGCTCCTCGTCAACCTGCAGCCCACGGGCGAATATCTCGGCGAGGATTATCACCATGCCGGCGGCGTGCCGGCGGTCGTCGCCGAACTGATGAAGGGCGGCTTGCTGCCGCATCCCGATGCCATCACCGCCAACGGCAAGAGCATGGGCGACAACTGCAAGGATGCCGTCAACGAGAATCACGACGTCATTCGTGGCGCCGACAAGCCACTCAAGGCCAATGCCGGCTTCATCAACCTCAAGGGCAATCTGTTTGATTCCGCCATCATGAAGACCAGCGGCATTTCGCCGGAATTCCGCGAGCGTTACCTTTCCAACCCGAAGGATCCTGAAGCCTTCGAGGGCAACGCCATGGTCTTCGACGGGCCGGAGGACTACCATGCGCGCATCGACGATCCGGCGCAGGGCATCGACGAGCACACCATCCTGTTCATGCGCGGCGCCGGTCCGGTCGGTTATCCGGGCGGCGCCGAGGTGGTCAACATGCAGCCGCCGGCCTACCTCATCAAGAAAGGCATCCATTCGCTGGCCTGCATCGGCGACGGCCGTCAGTCCGGCACCTCCGGTTCGCCGTCGATCCTCAACGCCTCGCCGGAAGCCGCGATCGGCGGCGGCCTCGCGCTGCTCAAAACCGGAGACCGGGTCCGCATCGACCTCAGGAAGGCCACGGCCAATATCCTCGTCAGCGACGAGGAGATCGCCAAAAGGCGGGCCGAGTTGGAGGCCAATGGCGGCTACCACTATCCCAAGCACCAGACGCCGTGGCAGGAAATCCAGCGCGGCATGGTCGACCAGTTGTCGGCTGGCATGGTGCTGAAGCCGGCGGTGAAGTACTTGGACGTTGCGCATACCAGCGGCGTGCCGCGCGACAATCACTGAGTGTTCCAGCTTCGGTAGGTCGAGGGCGGTTTGCCAAACGCAGGCCGCCCTTTTTCCTGCGCCCTTGTTTCAGCCGCTTGCCGCATCCAGATAGCGTCATACCCACTGGGCGAGGACAGGAAGACCATCATGACAAGGCGACGCTCTTCCCTAGGCTTCCTCGGCATGTTTGGCCGCTCGGGCGATCTGCGCCAGCTCGACGACGCTCTGCGCCGGGCCGACCTGCATCCGGCGCTGGTCCCCGAGGGCGTGAAGCTCACGATCGTCAACCTGATGAACGATCGCTGGCCCGACGAGCCGCCGGCAGACGCCTATGCGTCGGTGGCGCAGCTCTGCGGTTACTGCGTCGCCGGGCCGCAGGTGTTCGAACAGGCCAACGGCCGGGAGCCGACATCGGCGGTCGAGCGCCGCATCGAGGCGGCGCTGGAGGCGGGCGACAGTTTCGACGCGCAGATCGTCCTGATGACGCTGCACGCCAAGCTGATCAACGCCGAGGTCGTCGAGCGCTATGGTCTGACCGCTGAATGACCTGTGAGCCGACGAGTTGAGATCCAGGTCAGACCGGCCTGACTTGAGTATCAGCCGCCCATCTTGTTGCGCGGCAGCTTGATCATCTCGCCGAAGCGGGCGCGCAATTTGTCGTCGAGTATGCGCGAGACGTGGCGCGGGAAGCGCTCGGCGAGCACGCGCTTCTTCTCCGCGATCGCCCGCGACAGGATGTCGGGCCGGCCCTTCTCGTTCCACTCCTTGGGCGAGAAACGGTCGCCGACGGCGGGATAGAAATACTCGGTCTGCATCAGCTTCAGCGTCTGGTCGTTGCCGAGATAGTGGCCGGGACCCTTGATGCAGACATCGGTGATGGTGTCGATTGACAGCGCATCGTCGGTTACCTCGATGCCGCGCACGCAGCGCAGGCAATGGCCGAGCATGTCGTTGTCGATGATCAGGCTTTCGAGGCAGAAGCCGAGCAGCGAGGCATGCATGCCGGCCGATTCATAGACCAGGTTCAGGCCGGAAAGCCCGGCCATGACATTGGTGATGCCCTTTTCGTAGCCGGCCTGGATGTCGGGCAGCTTCGAATCCGTCATGCCGGCGGCCGAGCCACCCGGCAGGTCGTAATATTGCGCCATCTGCGCGCAGGCGGCCGAGAGCACCGCCTGCTCGGCCGAGCCGCCCGACATCGCGCCGGTCCTGAGGTCGGAGACGAACGGCCAGGTGCCGAAGATCGCCGGATGCCCGGGCTTGATGGCGTTGACATAGACGAGGCCCATCAGCACCTCCGCCACCGCCTGCACGACCGCGCCGGCAATCGCCGCCGGCGCCGTGGCGCCAGCCTGCCCGGCCGACAGAAGCAGGATCGGAATGCCGCCTTCGACACAGGCTTCGAGCACGCCGCAGGCGTCCTCGGCGAACTTCATCGGCGGCACCACGAAGCAGTTCGAGTTCGACACGAAGGGCCGCGCCCGGAAATTCTCCTCGCCGCCGGCGATCGCATAGAGCATCTCGAGCGCCGGCTTGACGTTTTCGCGCACCGTGAACGAGGTGCCGACATGCTTGGACGTTCCCATCACGCAGGCATAGAGCGTGTTGAAATCCATATCGAGCGGATCGGGAATGTCGCGCGGCACCATGGTGCGCTGGAAGAAATGGATGTTGTCCAGCCCATCGACGAGACGGGCGGCGTCGTAGAGGTCCTGCAAGAGCGATTCGCGATATTCGCGCTTCTCGACATCGACCAGATGCACCGCCGCGCCGGCGGTGCCGAAATGCACGCGCTTGCCCTGGATCAGCATGTCGTGCTTCGGATCCTGGCCGTAGAGGGTGAAGTTGCGCGCGGCTTTCTTGATCGTGTCCAGCACGAGCGCGCGCGGCAGCCGGATGCGGCCGTCGTCGCCATAGCTGCCGCCGACCCGCGTCAGCGCTTCGATGCAGGACGGGATGGCGTTGGCGAAGCCGACCGTCTCGAGCAGCGTCAGCACCGCTTCGTGGATGCGATCCTGGTCATTCCGGTTCAACGGGCCGTAGCTGCCGCCTTCGAGGCCCGCCCGCACCGGACGGATATCGTCCGCGAGCGGCGCCGCCCGCATTGCACGGCGCGCTTCGCGCCCGCCGGAGCGCCGCGAACGCTGGTCCGACGACGTGTCCTGCTTCTCAAGAGCCACTGACATGGGAGGCACTCCACCTTTAGCTTTTATGGGTCAGGGCGCGGCGGTTGGTCCACCATCGGCCTGCCTGGTCCCCTTGTGCCACCGACTATGCTGCCGGGATTGGCACAGCATATGGGCCAGCTATTTCGGTTGAATATGCCAGAGCGCTAAAGCGAGGATGCGGACAAAACAAAAGGAGCCGGCCCCGGGGCCGGCTCCTTTTCACTGTGATCGATTGGAAGTCAGGCGGCCGCGGGTCTGCGCCCGGCGGCGGTCGCGAGTTCGCGGATGCCGGGCTCGATATGCTGCAGCGAGATCGAGGAAATGCCCAAGCGCATGAAACGAGAGGGCTTTTCGCTGCGGTCGAAGAACCGGTCGCCAGGCTCGATGATGACGCTGCGCGAAGCCGCAGCTTCGGCCAGACCGCGCGAGTCGGTGCCGCGCGGTCCTTCCAGCCAGAGCGATGTGCCGCCCGCCGAGTCGGTCGAACGCCATTCTGGCAGGAAAGCGGAAATCGCATGGACCAGACGCTTGCGGCGCTCGTCGAAAGCGGCCGAAAGCCTGCGCACCAGCGCCTCATGGTGGCCCAGCGACAGGAACAGCGCGACGGCGCGCTGGTTGTTCGCCGGCGGGTGCCTGAGCATGAAGCGGCGCAATGCGCGAAGCTCGGCGATCAACCCGGCCGAGGCCACGATGTAGCCAAGGCGGAGACCGGGAGCCAGCGTCTTCGACATCGAGCCGACATAGATGACGCGGCCCGAGCGATCGAGGCTCTTCAGCGCCTGCTGCGGTGCCTCGTCGAGAAGCTGGCTGTCATAGCCGTCCTCGATGATGATCTGGTTGTTGCGGTTGGCCCGCGCCAGCAAGTCTTGGCGCCGCTCCGTCGACAGCGGCACCATGGTCGGGCAGTGGTGGCTGGGCGTGACGAAGACGAAGCCGGAATCGCTGGGGATCGACGAAGTCACGATACCTTGCTGGTCCACTGGAACCGGCTGGATATCGGCGCCTGCGAGCCGGAAGATCGAGCGAGCGTCGGGATAGCCCGGGTCCTCCATCGCCACTTTCGAGCCCTTGGTCATCAGCAGCGAGGCCAGCATGTAGAGCGCGTTCTGCGCGCCCAGCGTCACGATGATCTCGTCCGGATTGGCGAAGATGCCGCGGCGCGGCAGAAGCCTTGCCTGGATCTGCTCGATCAGCAGCGGATCGTCGCGGTCCACCATGTCGGAGGCCCAGTTGCGGATCTCGAGCACCGCCAGCGCCATGCGGTTGCATTCGCGCCACTCGGCGGTCGGGAACAGCGCCGGATCGAACTGGCCGTAGACGAACGGGTAGGAGGACTTGATCCAGTTATCGTGCTTGGCCGGCGGCGGCATGTCGCTTGCCGCGATCTGCCGGCGCGCCTTCCAGTCGATCTCGTTCTGCTGGTCCGGCGCCTTCTGATGCGGCTTGGCGGGGGTGGCCAGCACGTCAGGGTTGACGAAATGGCCGCGCCGCTCGCGCGCCACCAGGAAGCCCTGGTCGACCAGCTGCTGGAAGGCCAGCACCACAGTACCGCGGGCAACCCCAAGTTTTTCCGCGAGAATTCGGCACGACGGCAGCGGCATCGAAGCGGCGATCTGTCGGTCGAGAATGGCCGCGACGATCGCCTGGCGGATCTGCGCCTGCAGGGTTTGGCCGGATTCAGCCGAAATCCGGAACAGGCCGGACCATATGGCCGTGTCATTGCGCTGTGGCATGGGAAATCTTCCTTGGATGGCCAGCTGTTTTCACTTGGCTGGACCAGTGGAGTGTATGGGTGGCATAAGGGGTTGCGCCAATCAATTTTTCTGATCGCTGGGATTTATGCCAGTGATCTATCAAGGCGCGACGCGCAGCGTCGTCGCGGCACCATCCAAGCGCGACGCGCAGCGTCGTCGCCTCGGGTTAAGCGCGACGCGCAGCATCGTCGCAGCCCCCTCGCGGTGAAATTCCCGCCCCTCACCGTCCAATACCGCGCCTCATCAAAGCGTGATGCAGTGCGGCGTCAGTGCGCTTGAACGAAATGGAAATCGGCTCAATAGAATGGCGCGCCGACACGCGCCGGAAACATCCGACCTGTTATGATGAGTGTAAAACCCGCCAGGAGCTCGCCAGTGGACCAGTCAGCCTTCGACAAGCAACTTGCCGCCCTGCGCGACCAGCGCGCGACCGCCAAGGGTTCGATGCGCGAAGTCTTCGCCGCCGATCCCAAGCGCTTCGAGACATTCTCCGCCACGGACGGCGATCTTCTGCTCGACTGGTCGAAATGCGCGGTCGACGCCAATACGATGACGATGCTGGAAAAGCTCGCCGGCGCCGCCGATCTCGCGGCACGCCGCGCCGCCATGTTCGAAGGCAAGAAGATCAACATCACCGAGAACCGCGCCGTTTTGCATACCGCGCTGCGCAACCTGACGGGCAAAAGCGTGATCGTCGACGGCCAGGACACCAAGGCCGATGTGATCGCCGTGCTCGACGCCATGGGTGCCTTCGCCGACGCCATCCGCTCCGGCAAGGCGGCCGGCGCCACCGGCAAGAAGATCACCGACATCGTCAACATCGGCATCGGCGGCTCGGATCTCGGTCCCGCCATGGTGACGCTTGCGCTGGCGCCCTATCACGACGGGCCGCGCGCGCATTACGTCTCCAATGTCGACGGCGCCCACATCCACGATACGCTGAAGGGCCTGTCCGCGGAAACGACCTTGTTCATCATCGCCTCCAAGACCTTCACCACGGTCGAGACGATGACGAATGCTGAGACGGCGCGCGATTGGGTCCAGAAGGCGCTTGGCAAGGAAGCGGTCGGCAAGCATTTCGCCGCCGTCTCGACCGCCCTCGACCTCGTGGCGAAGTTCGGCATCGAACAAGACCGTGTCTTCGGCTTCTGGGACTGGGTCGGTGGTCGCTATTCGGTCTGGAGCGCCATCGGCCTGCCGGTGATGATTTCCGTCGGCCCGCGCAACTTCCGCGCCTTCCTCGACGGCGCGCATGAGATGGACGAGCATTTCCGCACCGCGCCGATGGCCAGGAACCTGCCGGTGCTGCTGGGGCTGATCGGCTGGTGGCACCGGGTCGTCTGCAAATATCCGGCCCGCGCGGTCATCCCTTACGACCAGCGCCTGTCGCGCCTGCCTGCCTATCTGCAGCAGCTCGACATGGAATCGAACGGCAAGAGCGTCACGCTGGACGGCACGGCGGTCGCCACGCCGACCGGCCCGCTGGTCTGGGGCGAACCCGGCACCAACGGCCAGCATGCCTTCTTCCAGCTCCTGCACCAGGGCACTGACTTCATCCCGGTCGAGTTCCTCGCCGCCGCCGTCGGCCATGAACCCGAACTGAAGCATCAGCACGACCTTCTGCTCGCCAACTGCCTGGCGCAGTCGGAGGCCTTCATGAAGGGCCGCACGCTGGAAGAGGCGCGCGCGCAGATGCTGGCCAAGGGCATGAAGCCCGCCGATGTCGACAGAATCGCGCCGCATCGGGTGTTCTCCGGCAACCGCCCGTCGCTCACCATCCTCTACCGCAAGCTCGACCCGCGCACGTTGGGCCGGATCATCGCGCTCTATGAACATCGCGTCTTCGTCGAGGGCACGCTCTTCAACATCAACTCCTTCGACCAATGGGGCGTCGAGCTCGGCAAGGAATTGGCGACTGGCCTGCTGCCTGTCGTTGAGGGCAAGGAGACTGCCGCAAAACGCGACGCCTCGACTGCCGGATTGGTGGCTCATATCCACCAATTGCGCGGTACGGAGTAAAAGGGTTGGCCGACATCAAGGGAATATTGTTCGACAAGGACGGAACGCTTGTCGATTTCAACGCAACCTGGCTCGGCGTCGCCGACTTCATGGCGATGGACGCAGCCGGAGGCGACCGCTGGAAAGCCGACAGGCTGCTTGCCGCCGCGGGGTTCGATTTCGTCAGCAAGCGCTTCAAGCCCGATTCGATCTTTGCGTCAGGCTCGAACATGGACGTCGTCGAGCTCTGGTTCCCGCGCCTGTCCGACGAGGACCAGATGCATGCCGTTTCCCGCTTCAACGAGATCACGTCGGCGCAGGGTTCGGCCATGGCGGTGGCGCTGCCGGGCGTCGTCGATTCGCTGCGGACATTGCACAAACGTTCCTATCGGATGGGCGTTGCCACCAATGATTCGACCAGCGGCGCCGAAAGGACGCTCGCCACGCTGGGCATCGCGCAGCTCTTCGATGCCGCCTTTGGCTATGATGCCGTTGCCAATTCCAAGCCGGCGCCCGACACGGTGGTCGCTTTTTGCGATCTGACGGGATTGAAGCCAGGCGAGATCGCCATGGTCGGCGATAACCGCCATGACCTTGAAATGGCGCGCGCCGGCGGTTGCGGGCTGGCGGTTGGCGTCCTTTCCGGCACCGGCACGCGCGATTCCCTGGCGCCGATGGCCGACGTCGTTCTGGATTCGGTCGCCGACCTGCCGGACTTTCTGGCGGCAAGGGTAAACGTGCCGGCAGGCTAACCGGGGTCCGCCACAAGCGAGAACACGGCGCTTGGCTTCGGCTCGCCGCTACCGTTTCCACCGACATCCGGAACCCTGTACTCGCCGAGCAGGCAAAGCCTCGGCCTGGGCAGCCAGGCGCGGCCGGGGTCGCCGACCAGCACGTCGATGCCGGCGGCGAGGCAGCGCTCGAGGAACGGCATCATCCGCTGTCCGACGTCCTGTGCGTAGAAGACGTCGCCGGCGAGCACCAGATCGACCGCTGGCGGCGGGCCGGCGGTGACATCCTCGTCACGTATCTGGATGGCGACGCCATTGGCTTCCGCGTTGAGGCGGAGCGCCACGACCCCGTTGCGGTCGATTTCCGCCGCGATCACCGCGCGCGCCCCGGCCCTTGCGGCGGCGATGCCGACCAGCCCGGAGCCGGCACCGAGGTCGAGCACCCGCTTGCCGGCGACGGTCGATGGATGGTCGAGTATGTAGCGGGCCAGCACCGCGCCGCCGGCCCAGGCATAGGCCCAATAGGGCGGTTGAGGCTCGGCCTCGCCGTCATCCGGGTCGTCCGGTTCGAGCAGCCGCCGCAGGCCGCTGCCTGGATGAGCCAGATAGAGTGAGAGTTCCGGCAGCGCGGGCACCGGCGCCAGCCGCATGTTGGCCTTGATGAATTCCGCCGGATCGGGCGTCTTCGCCCGCTCTCGCCTTGCGCCAGGATCGCTCAAGCCTATTCCCGCAGCGCGCGCCTCAGAATCTTGCCCACCGGAGTCTTCGGCAATTCGGTGCGGAACTCGATGTATTTCGGCCGCTTGTAGCCGGTCAGGTTCTCGCGGCAGTAAGCCATCAGAGCCTCGACGGTGAGCGCCGGATCCTTCTTGACCACGAACAATTTAGGCACTTCGCCGGAATGCTCGTCCGGCACGCCGATCGCCGCCGCTTCGAGCACGCCGGGGTGATGCGCGACCACCTCCTCCAGTTCGTTGGGATAGACGTTGAAGCCGGAGACCAGGATCATGTCCTTCTTGCGGTCGACGATCTTGGTGTAGCCGCGCTCGTCCATGAAGCCCATGTCGCCGGATTTGAAGAAGCCGTCCTTGGTCATCACCTTGGCGGTCTCGTCGGGCCTGTTCCAGTAGCCCGCCATCACCTGCGGGCCACGGATGCAGATCTCGCCCACCTCGCCGAGCGGCACGTTGTTGCCGTCGTCGTCGCGGATGGCGATTTCGGTCGAGGGCAGCGGCAGGCCGATCGTGCCCGTGAAGTCGCTGGAGCTGAATTTGTTGGCGGTCGCCACCGGCGAGGTTTCCGACAGGCCGTAGCCTTCGCTCACCGGACAGCCGGTCAGCGCCTTCCAGCGCTCGGCGACGCCCTTCTGCACCGCCATGCCGCCGCCCAGCGTCAGGATCAAAGGCTTGAAGTCGAGCTTGCGGAACTCTTCATTGTTGAGCAGCGCGTTGAACAACGTGTTGAGGCCGGGAAAGATGTGCATGGGGTATTTCGCCAGTTCCTTGACGAAGCCCGGAATGTCGCGTGGGTTGGGGATCAGAACGTTCTGCGCGCCCTGCTGCATGCCCATCAGCGCGTTCACCGTCAGCGCGAAGATATGGTAGAGCGGCAGCGCGCAGATGAAGTTGAGATGCGCCGGCTTCGGCTTGACGGTGTAGGCGTCTTCCACCCACAGCGAATTCTGCACGACGTTCGAAAGCACGTTGCGGTGCAGCAGCACGGCACCCTTCGAGACACCGGTGGTGCCGCCGGTATATTGCAGGAACGCGATATCGTCGCCGGAGACCACCGGCGGCTTGAAGGCGATGCTTGCGCCGGTCTTGAGCACGGCGTTGAATTTGACATGGCCGGGCAGCGACCATGCCGGAACCATCTTCTTCACCCGGCGCACGACGAGGTTGACGATGGCGCCCTTGAGGCCGCCCAGCATGTCGCCCATGGTCGTGACCACCACATGCTTCACAGGCGTCCTGGGGATCACCGCCTGCAGCGTCCCGGCGAAATTCTCGAGGATGACGATCGCCTGCGCGCCGGAGTCCTTCAACTGGTGTTCCAGTTCGCGCGGCGTGTAGAGCGGGTTGATGTTCACCACCGTGTAGCCGGCGCGAAGGACTGCCATCATCGCCACCGGATATTGCAGCACGTTCGGCATCATCAACGCCACGCGCGCGCCCTTCTCCAGGCCTCTCGCCTGCAGATAGGCGCCGAACGCGGCCGAGAGCCGCTCCAACTCGGCATAGGTGATCGCCTTGCCCATGCACACGAAGGCAGGCTGGCCGCGGAATTGCTTGCAGGCGCCGACGAGGAACTCGCCGATCGATTTGTAGGGCAGCGTGCCGATCTCGGCCGGCATGTTCTTCGGATAGCTTTTCAGCCACGGCTTTTCCGGCAGCCCGGCTGTCAGCTCGGTGATCGCCTTCGGCAGGCTCTTCGAGGCGGTGGCCGGCTTCGCGGCTGCTGCCTTTCCAGTTGCCGGCTTGTCCATCTTCGCTGCCTTGGCCTTTGTCTCCTCGGGCCCGGCTGTTGCTGATTTTGGAGCTGACTTGGCCGACGCTGCCTTCGCTGTCGTTTTGGTCTTTGGCGCGGCGGCGGCCTTGGCCTTTGCTTTCGCCGGGGCTGTCGTCTTGGCTGCTTTTGCCACCTGTCTCTCCCTGTCGCCTTCGATCTGGGCGCCGCCTCCAAAGAAGCGTCCTCCACGCCGGTCGGGATTTCCCGGGAAATCCGGCCCGTCATCTTTGTATTGCCTCTATCGGCGGCCGTGCAAGCCTTTGCCCCGGCGGCAAGGCGGGGAAAGATTTGCCGTCGAAATCCGATGTTTCGATGGCCTCCCGCCCCGTGTCCGCGCGGCGGGCGGACCGCGCACGCCCCCGCCTCGTCGGCGCGTTTCGAAAGGCGGCTGATCAATAAAAAAATGCCGTCGTTAATAATGTCGTGAGCGGAAAAAACTGCTCATTTTTTCTGCGGTTAGAGCAAAAGCTAGATTCTTTTCCTGCTTCCCATGGGGTACGCAAACGAGGTGTTCCAAAGGCGGAGAAACGGTGCTTATATGCGCGCTTCACGAGCCTGATAGAGGGGCTTGGGAGAACATCAGGGAGTGCTCAATGAAAAAGACAATGACTTTTGCGGCCGCGTTGCTGGCTGCAAGCGTCCTCAGCGGCATGGCCAGTGCTAAGACGCTCGTCTATTGCTCGGAAGCGTCGCCGGCCAATTTCGACCCCGGTACCACGACCGGCGGTAACGACTTCGACGCGTCTTCGCGCACCGTCTATTCGCGACTGGTCGAGTTCAAGCATGGCGGCACCGAGCTTGAGCCTGGTCTCGCCGACAAGTGGGAAATTTCCGACGACGGCCTGGTCTATACTTTCCACCTGCATCCGGGCGTGAAGTTCCAGACCACCGATTATTTCAAGCCGACGCGCGACCTCAACGCCGATGACGTTGTCTTCTCCTTCGACCGCCAGTTCGACAAGAAGAATCCTTGGAACGGCGACAAGTATCTGCCGAACCTCACCTGGGACTACTACACCGGCATGGACATGCCGAAATACGTCGCCAAGTGGGAGAAAGTCGACGACCTCACCGTCAAGCTGACGCTGACCGAGCCGAACGCGCCGATGCTGGCCAATCTCGGCATGGACTTCGCCTCGATCGTGTCGAAGGAATATGCCGACCAGCTCGAGAAGGAAGGCAAGATGGCCGACTTCTCGACCAAGCCGATCGGCACCGGCCCGTTCCAGTTCGTCGACTACCAGCTGGACTCGGTCATCCGCTACGCGGCGAACCCGGACTACTTCAAGGGCAAGGAAAAGATCGACGACCTGGTCTTCGCCATCACGCCTGACGCGACCGCCCGCATCCAGAAGGTGCTGGCCGGCGAATGCGACATCGCGCCCTATCCGAATCCGGCCGACATCGCCACCATCAAGGCCAACAAGGACGTGACCCTGATGGATCAGGCCGGCCTGAACATCGGCTATATGAGCTACAACACCACCATCCCGCCGCTCGACAAGCCGGAGGTTCGTCATGCGCTCAACCAGGCGATCGACCGGGAAGCGCTGATCAAGTCGCTGTTCCAGGATGCCGGCGCGACGCCTGCCGAGAACCTGATCCCGCCGACCATGTGGTCGTGGAACAAGGACGTGAAGACCGACAGCTACAATCCGGAAGCAGCCAAGAAGGTGCTGGCCGAAGCCGGGCTGAAGGAAATCCAGCTCTGGGCTTCCGACCGTGTCCGCCCCTACAACCCGAACTTCCAGCGCGCGGCTGAACTGATCCAGGCTGACTGGGCAAAGGTCGGGGTCAAGGCGGATATCGTCAACTACGAATGGACGAAGTATCGCGAGGAAGGCAAGAAGAAGGACCGTCCCGGCGCCTTCCAGGTCGGCTGGACCGGCGACAATGGTGATCCGGACAATTTCTTCGCCACTCTCTTCGCCTGCTCGGCGATCGGTGTCTCGAACTACTCCAGCTGGTGCGACAAGGACTTCGAGGACCTGATCCAGAAGGCCAAGAAGACCAGCGACCAGGCCGAGCGCACCAAGCTTTACGAACAGGCGCAGGTGATCTTCGCGAAGGAAGCGCCCGCTTTCCTGCTGGCCCACAGCCAGGTCTACACGGTCGTTCGCAATAACGTGACCGGCTTCAAGATGGATCCGCTTGGCATTCACCGCTTCGACGGCGTTGACAAGTCCGAGTAATATTGCGAACGGGGCGGCGCAATTCTAACGCCGCCCCATTCCATCAGACGATGCTCCGATATCTACTCAGCAAAATCGCCCTCCTGATCCCGACCCTGGTCGGCATCACCATCTGTGCGTTCGCCTTCGTCCGGCTGCTGCCCGGCGATCCGATCCTAGCCATGGCTGGCGAGCATGGCGTCTCCCCCGCCCGCTACGAAGAGCTCAAGGAACAGTTCGGCTACAACCTGCCGATCTGGGAGCAGTACGCGCGCTATGTCGGCGAGGTCGCCACCGGCGATTTTGGCGTCTCCATTTCGTCCAAGCGCCCGGTTCTCGAAGAGTTCAAGACGCTCTTCCCGGCGACGCTGGAACTGTCGTTCTTCGCCATGGTCTTCGCCATGGTGATCGGCATTCCCGCCGGCATCTTCGCCGCCGTCAAGCGAGGCTCATGGTTCGACCAGTCGCTGATGGGGACCGCGCTGGTCGGCTATTCGATGCCGATCTTCTGGTGGGGCCTGCTGCTCATCATCTTCTTCTCCGGCTATCTCGGCTGGACACCCGTCTCGGGCCGTATCGGCCTGCAATTCTTCTTCAAGCCGATCACCGGCTTCATGACCATCGACAGCCTGCTCTACGGCAAGTGGGACGCGTTCCGCTCCGCGCTAAGCCACCTCGTGCTGCCTTCGATCGTTCTCGGCACCATCCCGCTGGCGGTGATCGCGCGCCAGACGCGGTCGGCCATGCTCGAGGTGCTTGGTGAAGACTATGTCCGCACCGCGCGCGCCAAGGGCCTTTCGGCCGCCCGCGTCATCGGCGTGCACGCGCTGCGCAACGCGCTGATCCCGGTCGTCACCACCATCGGCCTGCAGGTCGGCACGCTGCTCGCGGGCGCCATCCTCACCGAGACCATCTTCGCCTGGCCGGGCATCGGCAAGTGGATGGTCGATTCCATCTTCAAGCGCGACTATGTCGTCGTGCAGTCGGGACTGCTTTTGATCGCGCTGATCGTCATGGCGGTGAACCTCATCGTCGATGTGCTCTATGCCGTCATCAACCCACGCATCAGGGCAGCGTAAATGAGCCAGTCGACAGAAATCGCCCCGATGGCCGCCGGCAACCCGGATCGCCTCACCGGTCTCAGGACCTTCTGGCACTATTTCTCGGTGAACCGCGGCGCCGTGATCGGCCTGGTCGTCTTCGTCCTTTTGGTGCTCGCCGCGCTGTTCGCTCCGCTGCTTGCGCCTTATGCGCCCGACATCCAGGACAAGACCGCGTTCCTCAGGCCTCCTGCCTGGCAGCAAGGCGGCTCGACGCAATATCTGCTCGGCACCGATCCGGTTGGCCGCGACATCCTCTCGCGCCTGCTCTACGGCGCGCGTTTCTCGCTGCTGATCGGCGCGGTCGTGGTCACGCTGGCGCTGACCGGCGGCATCACGCTCGGTCTGCTGGCGGGCTATTTCCGTGGCTGGGTCGATGTCGCGATCATGCGCGTCATGGACCTGATCCTGGCCTTCCCGTCGCTGCTCCTGGCGTTGGTGCTCGTCACCATCCTGGGGCCTGGCCTGTTCAACGCCATGCTGGCGATCGCGCTCGTCCTGCAGCCGCATTTCGCCCGTCTGGTGCGCGCCGCCGTGATGGCCGAGAAAAGCCGCGAATATGTCGTGGCGGCAAAAGTCGCCGGTGCCGGGCACCTCAGGCTGATGCTCCGCACCATCCTGCCCAACTGCTTGGCGCCGCTGATCGTCCAGGGCACGCTGTCCTTCTCGAACGCCATCCTGGAAGCCGCCGCGCTCGGCTTCCTCGGTCTCGGCGCGCAGCCGCCGACGCCGGAATGGGGCACCATGCTTGCCTCTGCGCGCGAATTCATCCTGCGCGCCTGGTGGGTCGTGACCTTCCCCGGCCTCGCCATCCTCATCACCGTGCTCGCCATCAACCTGATCGGCGACGGCCTGCGCGATGCGCTCGATCCCAAGCTCAGGAGGTCGTGATGGCGCTGCTGGACATCCAGAACCTCGTCGTCGAATTCCAGACCGCGTCCGGCCCGTTCCGCGCCGTCGACGGCGTCTCGCTCCATGTCGACGAGCGCGAGGTGCTCGCCATCGTCGGCGAATCCGGCTCCGGCAAGTCGGTGTCGATGCTGGCGGTGATGGGCCTGTTGCCATGGACGGCCACCGTGACGGCCGACCGAATGACCTTCAACGGCCGCGATCTGCTGAAGATCAGCCCGGCCGATCGCCGCAAGATCATCGGCAAGGACATCGCCATGATCTTCCAGGAGCCGATCGCCAGCCTCAATCCCTGCTTCACCGTCGGCTTCCAGATCGAGGAAGTGCTGCGCTTCCACATGGGCATGGACAAGGCCCAGCGCCGGGCGCGCGCCATCGAGCTCTTCAAGCAGGTCGGCATTCCCGAACCGGCCGACCGGCTCGATTCCTTTCCGCACCAGATGTCGGGCGGCCAGTGCCAACGCGTCATGATCGCGATGGCGATCGCCTGCAATCCGAAGCTCCTGATCGCCGATGAGCCCACCACCGCGCTCGACGTCACCATCCAGAAGCAGATCCTCGATCTGCTGGTCTCGCTGCAGGCCAAATACGGCATGGGCCTGATCATGATCACCCACAATATGGGCGTGGTCGCCGAAACCGCCGACCGCGTCATCGTCCAGTACAAGGGCCGCAAGATGGAAGAGGCCGACGTGCTGTCGCTGTTTGAATCGCCGAAGAGCAACTACACGCGCGCGCTGCTCTCGGCACTGCCGGACAACGCCGTCGGCGACCGGCTGCCGACCGTCTCCGACATGCTGTTCGAGCCCGCACCCCAGGAAGCCAGCGCGACCGGAGCCGGCGCATGACCAAGGTCGTCGAAGGCAAGGACATCAAGCGCGACTATCATGTCGGCGGCGGCCTGTTCCGTGGCGCGCGCACCGTGCATGCGGTCAAGGGCGTCTCCTTCAGCGTCGAGAAGGGCAAGACGCTGGCGATCGTCGGCGAGAGCGGCTGCGGCAAGTCCACGCTCGCCCGCATCATAACGCTGATCGATCCGGCCACCTCGGGCGAGCTCTTCATCGACGGCAACAGGGTCGACATCGCCAAGGATGGGCTCTCCAAGGAAATGCGCCGCAAGGTGCAGATCGTCTTCCAGAACCCTTACGGGTCGCTGAACCCGCGCCAGAAGATCGGCGACGTTCTCGGCGAGCCGCTCTTGATCAACACCGACAAGCCGGCCGAAGAGCGCCGCGACCTCGCGATGAAGATGCTGAAGAAGGTCGGCCTCGGACCGGAGCACTACAACCGCTATCCGCACATGTTCTCTGGCGGCCAGCGCCAGCGCATCGCCATTGCCCGCGCTCTGATGTTGAACCCGAGCCTGCTGGTGCTGGACGAGCCGGTTTCGGCGCTCGACCTCTCCGTGCAGGCGCAGGTGCTGAACCTTCTTGCCGACCTGCAGGACGAGTTCCAACTGACCTATGTCTTCATCAGCCACGATCTGTCGGTGGTGCGCTACATCGCCGACGACGTGATGGTGATGTATTTCGGCGAAGCGGTCGAATACGGTCCGCGCGACGAGGTCTTCTCCGACCCCAAGCACGCCTACACCAAGACGCTGTTCGCCGCGACACCGCGCGCCGACATCGCCTCGATCAAGGCAAGGCTGGCGAAGAAGCAGGCGGCCTGACCGGGCCAGCCTGCGAATGGCAGCTTCCTGCGCTTCCGGTGCTCACGTACTTTAGTACGCTCCGCTCCGGTTCTCGGTAGCAACCATTCTCGCTTCGGCCTGACCTGAATCTCGACACGCCCTAACCGCCAACGCGGTCAAAGCGATCACGACAGCTTCGCGATGATCGCCCGCAGCGCCTCGCCGAATTTGTGCACTTCCTCAAGCGTGTTGTAGTGCACCAGCGAGGCGCGGATGGCGCCGCTATCCATCGACAGGTTCAGTCGCTTCATCAGGCGCGGCGCATACATATGGCCGTCGCGGATGCCGATCTGCATGGCGGCCATCTCCTCGACGATGCGCTGCGGCGAGAGCGTGCCGATGTTGAAGCAGAAGGTCGGCACCCGTTCGTTGATGCGTGTCTCGTCGGCGACGCCGTAGATGGTCGCGCCGCAATCCTTCAGCACCTTCATCATCTCGCGCGCCAGCATCAGTTCGTACTCGCGGATGGCGTTCATGCCGGCAATGATGTTGTCGCGGCGCGAGCGGTTGTTCTCGGGCAGCAGGTTGCGCCCGATCGACTCCAGATAGCGCACGGCGGCATCCATGCCTGACACGTTCTCGTAGATGAAGGTGCCGGCCTCGACCTTGTAGGGCGGCTCGTCGGGAATGAAATCCTCGCGGAAGGTCGGCAGGCGCTTCAGCGTTTCGAAGCGGCCCCACAGGAAGCCCATATGCGGCGAGAAATTCTTGTAGCCGGAGCAGACGAGATAGTCGCAGTCCCAGGCCTGCACGTCGATCAGTCCGTGCGGGCCGTAATGCACGCAGTCCAGGAACACTTCCGCGCCGGCCGCATGCGCGATCCTGGCTACGGAAGCGACGTCGACGATCGAGCCGATCGAATGCGCCGTCACCGTGCAGGCGACGAGACGGGTGCGCTCCGAGACCAATGGCTTGAGGTCGTCGACATGGAGGTTGCCGTCCTCGCGCATGCGCCACCATTTGAACTTGGCGCCGGACGGCTCCAGCGCCAGCCAGGTGGCGATGTTGGCGTCATGGTCCATGTCGGTGACGATAATCTCGTCGCGTTCCTGAAGCATCTGGCCGATGCCGAGGCTGACGAGGCGGATGAACGAGGTGGCGTTCATGCCGAAGCAGATCTCGGACGGGCTATAGGCATTGATCAAAAGCGCCACGCTCTCGCGCGCCTCGGCGACCGATTGGTCGACGGTGACGCTGCGGCCATAGCGGCCGCCGCGCTGCACGTTGTGCCCGACCAGATGATTGGTCACCGCGTCGAGCACGCTTTGCGGGATCTGCGCGCCGGCGGCATTATCCAGGAAGATGAAGTCGCCGGCCTTTTGAAGCGCCGGGAACATGGCGCGGATTTTGTCGACCGGGAACGAGGCGGTACCCTCCTGCGCTGTCGAAACATTGTGCTGGTTCACGGGAGGTCTCCTTAAGGTCATCTGTGTCGTTAGGGGGGATCAGTGCGCGGTTCGGGCCTTGCCGCGTGCTTCGAGGTAGCCGACCAGCCTGACCAGCGGCCACAGGAAGGCGAGATAGATGATCGCGGCGCCGATCAACGGCGTCGGGTTGGCCATCATCGCCTGCGCGTCGGTCGCCTGTTTCAGCAGGTCCGGCATCGCCACGACGGAGGCGAGCGCGGTGTCCTTGAACACCGAGACGCAATTGCTGGTCAGCGGCGGAACGACGACGCGGATCGCCTGCGGCAGGACCACCTTGCGCATGGCGACCCAGAAGGGCAGGCCGAGTGCTGCCGCCGCCTCGAACTGCCCCTTCGGGATGTTCTCGATGCCTGCACGGCAGACTTCCGCGGTGAAGGCTGCAAGCACCAGCGACAGCGCCAGTGCCGCCGAGACGAAGGACGAGAGGCGGATGCCGACGAAGGGCAGGGCATAGTAGATCAGGATCAGCACCACCAGGATCGGCAGCGCGCGGAAGATGTCTATGTAGAGGACGGCCAGCCGCTGGAGCGGTTTCGGCGCGTAGAGGCGCATAAGGCAGATCACCAGTCCGGCAATTGTGCCGAAGACGATGGCCGCGACGCCGAGCAGGATGGTGTTGCCCAATCCGCGGATGAGGATCGGAAACGATCGGACCAGGATGCCCCAGTTGAAGAAGGTGTCGATCAGTTCCATCGGCGCTCACCGTGATGGCAATGCAGGCCCGCTGCCTTCGCGGGCCTGATGGTCAGGGCAGGGGCGCCGTTCGTCGGCGCCCCTGCGAGGCATTTGCCGGCTTATTGCGGGATCGGTCCGGGGGTCACCGTGCTGGTTCCGGCTTCCGGATCGACGCCGAACCACTTCTTGTGGATCGCTGCCATCGTGCCGTCCTTCTTCATGGCGGTGATCGCGTCATTGACCTTCTCGAGCAGCGGATGGCCCTTCTTGGTCATCATCGCGAAGCGCTCGCCGGTCGGGATGCGCACCAGGATCTTCAGCGCCGGCATCTGCTTGATGGCGAACAGGAAGCCGGCGAGCTCGCCGGCGCCGCCGTCGATGCGGCCGTTCTGCACGTCGAGCAGCAGGTCCTGCTGGGCGTTATAGCTCTTGGTCTCGGCCACGCCGAGCTTGGCGGCGTTTTCCTTCATATAGGCTTCGCCGGTGGAACCGGCGATGACGCCGATGGTCTTGCCCTTGAGGTCGTCGAGCGACTTTATGGTGGAGTCAGCCTTGCCGACGATGGTGCCGTCGCTGTCGTAATAGGGTTGCGTGAAGCTCTGGTTCTGCAGCCGCTCCTTGGTGACCGAGATCGAGGACACGGCGAAGTCGATGCGCCCCGACGCGGTCGCCGCGAAGAGCGCCTGGAAGCCGAGGTCCTGGAATTCGACATCGGCGCCGAGGCGCTTGGCGACGTCGTTGGCGACGTCGATCTCAAAACCCTCGAAGCCGCCGGAATCGGTCTTGTATTCCCATGGCGGATTGGCCGGATAGGCGCCCACCACGATCTTGTCGGCAAAGGCCGGCGCGGCGAAGGCGACGCCCGCGGCGATGATCACCCCAATCAGTCCTAGACGTTTCAACATCTTGCTTCCCTCTGGTTCGGCCACGTCAAAAGTGACTCATTTCCTCTTCCGCTTCTTCCGGCGCCAGCTCCCAGGCGCCGCAGGCGAGACGGTGCCTGCAAATCAGGATGCGCGGCGCCGCCGCGAACCGATATGCTGCTGAAGGCGTGCGATCAGTGCGTCGACCGCCGCTTCCTCGGTAACCATGCCCGGCGACAGCCTCAGCGTCGTGCCGCGCGCATCGCAGTAGAGCCGCTCGTTGCGCAGCGCGGCGATGATCTTCGCCGGCTCCGTGCCATCCGGCAGGCCGAGCATGACACTGCCGCCGCGCTCACCGGCATCGAGCGGCGAACGCAGCGTCCAGCCATTGTCCAGGGCCGCGCCGATGATGCGCTCTACCAGAGCGGCGTTCTGCGCGCGGATGGCGTTGATGCCGGTCCTCTCCACCCATTCGAGCCCGGGCAGCGAAGCGACGCTTGCCAGGATCGCCGGCGTGCCATGGTCGAAGCGGCGGGCGTCGTTGGCGTAGGCGAAGGCGTCGAGATCCCAGGAGAAGGGGTTCGGCTGGCTGAACCAGCCGCGCAACTCCGGCCGGCACGTTGCCAGAAGTTCCGGCGCGACCTGCAGGATGCCGGCGCCGGAAGAACCGCACAGCCATTTGAGCGAAGTCGAGACGACGAAATCGACCGGTGTCGCGGCAACGGAAAACGGCGCAACACCGATGCCTTGCGTGACATCGACGCCGACGACGCTACCCATGGCGCGGCCATGCGCGGCAAGCTGCCCGACATCGCAGCGATGCGAGGCCGTCGAGGTGACGAAGGTGATGAGCGCGAGCCCGACATCGTCTTGCCAATGGGCAATGAAATCCTCATCGCGCACCCAGCTTTCGCCCGGCCGAAGCGGCACGGTATCGAGGGTGAAGCCGAAGCGCTCGGCCAGGCCCGCGAGCAGGAAATGCAGGCTCGGGAAGCAATCGCCGGCAACCAGCAGCCGCTTTCCGGCCAGCCGCCCGGCCGGCAGGCCGCCGATCAGGCTGTAGAGCGCAGCCGTGACGTTCTCGGCGGTGGTCAATGTGCCTTGCGGCGCTTCGATAAGCCGTGTCCAAGCATCTATGAAGCGCTGCCGAGCGGCAAGGGCCGCCGGCCATTGGCCGTCATCCTCGGCCGACCAGATGCCGGAAAATTCCGCCAGCGCGGCTGCCATCCGCTCGGCCTTGCCGGGGAAAGTGCCGATCGAATGGTAGAGAAAATAGCCGGACATTTGCTGTCTCTCGCTCCCTTGTGATCATGTGATCACAAAACCGGACAAGGATCAATCGTCAGCAGGGAAGAAATGCGGACCAGCCTTGCAAAACGGGCCGTTCTCCTGGTCCAGCACTTGCGACACAAGCGTTTGGAAGCGAGCCTGCGTCGATGCGGCCTGTGTCAGGGCGCCTTGCTGAAGGCGGCGAAATCCACCGCGCGCGGTTCAGGCACGTCAGGGCATATCGCGCGCAAGGTTTCCTGCGTCGCCGTGATGTCGCCCACGACCTCGTCGCGGGCACGCGGAAAATCCTTGTCCCGGAGCGCCGCGATGATAGCGGCGTGACGACCCGAGGGTTCCATCGTGCCGGCGCGCATCAGCGGCGCGACATGATTGGACAAGAGCCGCATGTAAGGGCCGAAGCGCAGCCACAGCGTCTCGATCAACTGGAACAGCACGTCGGAGCCGGAGGCGCGGTAGATGGTGAAGTGGAACTGCTGGTTCTTGGCGATCAGTTCGTAGATGCTGCCGTCACGGCCGATCGCCTGCTGGTCGTCGGTAACTTTCTGCAGCGAGGCGAGATCGGCCGCAGTCAGGCGCGGCCCGCCCAACTCGGCGGCCAGTCCTTCGACGGCGAGTCTGGCCCGGCAGAGATCGTCGAGCCGTGCCCGTGTCACCACCGGCACGCAGGCAGACCCGTTCGGCGAGATCTCTAGCGCGTTCTCCGCCGCCAGCCGCCGCAAGGCCTCGCGCACCGGCATGTTCGAGGTGCCGAAGGCCTCTGCCAGCGAGGCGATGGTCAGCACCTGCCCTGGATCGAAACTGCCGACCATCAAGGCATGGCGAAGCTGTTGGTAGACGCCATCCTGGACGGTGATGCGTCCCGATACGGGTTCGAAGCCCAGAGCCACGCTTCTGCTTTCCTTAGCTGCCGGCAAAGTCTATGTGCGAAGACATGCGAAACGCGCCCGCCGGAGCGAGCGTGATCATCTGATCACAGATTGAGCCTGGAGAAAAGCCGGTGCAGTCCGCCGCTGGGCATCTTGCCGTCGGCGCTTCTGGAATTTCACTCCGGAATGACAGCCATCGCCTGGATTTCGACCTTGGCGCGGTCCTCGACCAGCGCCACCACCTGCATGGCGGCCATTGCCGGAAAGTGCCGGCCGATGATGGCCCGGTAGGCCTCGCCTATCCCCCCGAGATTGGCGAGGTACTCGGCCTTGTCGGTGAAATACCAGGTCATCGAGGTGATATGTTGCGGTTCGCCGCCGGCTTCGGCAAGCACCGCGACGACATTGGCGAGCGTCTGGCGCACCTGGCCCACGAAGTCGTCGGTCTCGAACTGGCATTGCCCGTTCCAGCCGACCTGGCCGCCGACGAACACCAGCCGTCCATGCGCCGCGACGCCGTTGGCGTAGCCTTTCGGTTTGACCCAGCCTTCCGGCTGCAAGATGGTGTGCATGTCTAGCTTCCCCCTGTTTCGGATGCGGTTCGCAAGGGTCTCACGCCGCCCCCATGACCTGTCTGGCGATCACCACCTTCTGCACGTCGGACGCACCCTCATAAATGCGCAGCGCCCGGATCTCGCGGTAGAGGCTCTCGACGATGTGGCCTTTGCGTACGCCGTCGCCGCCATGCAACTGCACGGCCTTGTCGATCACCTCCTGCGCCCTGTCGGTGGCGAAAAGCTTCGCCATGGCCGCCTCGCGGGTCACCCGCGCGGCGCCCATGTCCTTGGTCCAGGCGGCGCGGTAGATAAGAAGCGCCGCGGCGTCGACATCGAGCGCCATGTCGGCGATGTGACCCTGCACCATCTGCAGCTCCGCCATCGGCGCGCCGAACAGCTTGCGCTCGGCCGCCCTGCTGACGCTCTCGTCCAGCGCGCGCCGCGCGAAGCCGAGCGCGGCCGCACCCACGGTTGAACGGAACACGTCGAGCACCGACATGGCGATCCGGAAACCGTCGCCGGGCTTGCCGATCAGGGCGGAGGCGGGAACACGCGCATTGTCGAAGGAAAGCCGCGCCAGCGGGTGAGGGGCGATCACCTCCAGCCGCTCCGCGACGCCGAGACCCTTCACGTCGGCAGGCACGATGAAAGCGGAAATCCCCTTGGCGCCCGGCGCCTCGCCGGTGCGCGCGAACACGACATAGAGGTCGGCGATGCCGCCATTGGAGATCCACGTCTTCTCACCGGAAAGCAGATAGTCGCCGCCGTCGCGGACCGCCGTCATCTCCATGTTGGCGACATCCGACCCCGAACGCGGCTCCGACAGCGCGAAAGCCGAGATCGCCTGGCCGGCCCGCGTCTTCTCCAGCCAGCGCTGCTGGTCCGGAGTGCCGAAGAGCGTGATCGCGCCGGTGCCGAGCCCCTGCATGGCGAAGGCGAAGTCGGCGAGCCCGTCATGGCGCGCCAGCGTCTCGCGAGTGATGCAGAGCGTCCGCACGTCGAGTGGCCCTGGATTGGCCGGGTCGAGCGCCGTCGGCTTCAGCCAGCCATCGCGGCCAAGCATCGCCACCAGCTCACGGCAGGCCGCGTCGACGTAGTGGTGGTCGACGGGGAGGTTGTTCGCGCACCATTCGTCGAGGCGTTCGGCGAGTTCGCGATGGCGGTCTTCGAAGAAGGGCCAGTTGAGGAAGGAGCGATCAGGCATTTGTGCCTCCGCTGTGCTTTGAGGTTTGCGCTCTACGGCGCCCCCCTCTGTCCTGCCGGACATCTCCCCCTCTAGTGGGGAGATCAGCAGGCCGGGTGCCGCCGCCATCCTTGCGACGTTGAAAATTGGCGAAGGCGGACGTGACGGCCAATCTCCCCCCAAGTGGGGGAGATGTCCGGCAGGACAGAGGGGGGCGCTGTCCCGCCAACGTCTCTAGCAACGCACCCATCCTCAATTCCCCTCGAACACCGGCTTTTCCTTCGCCACGAACGCCTTGTAGGCCCGCTCGAAATCGCGGGTCTGCATGCAGATCGCCTGCGCCTGCGCTTCCGCCTCGATCGCCTGGTCGAGGCCCATCGACCATTCCTGGTTGAGCTGTGTCTTGGTGATGCCATGCGCGAAGGTCGGGCCGGAAACGATGCGCGCCGCCATGTCGAGCGCGTCGGCTTCCAGCGCCGCAGACTCGACAAGACGATTGTAGAAGCCCCAGCGCTCGCCTTCGGCCGCGCTCATCGTGCGGCCGGTGTAGAGCAGTTCGGCCGCGCGGCCCTGGCCGATGATGCGGGGCAGGATCGCGCAGGCGCCCATGTCGCAGCCGGCGAGGCCGACGCGGGTGAACAGGAAGGCGGTCTTGGCTTCCGGCGTCGCGATGCGGATGTCGGAGCTCATTGCGATGATGGCGCCGGCGCCGACCGCCACGCCGTCGACGGCGGAAATGATCGGCTTGCCGCAATTGAGCATCGCCTTGACGAAGTCGCCGGTCATGCGCGTGAAGGCGAGCAGGGCCTTCATGTCCATCTTGACCAGCGGTCCGATGATGTCGTGGACATCGCCGCCCGAACAGAAATTGCCGCCATTGGGCAGGAACACGACGGCATCGACATCGTCGGCATAGACAAGGTCGCGAAACGTGTCGCGCAGCTCGGCATAACTGTCGAAGGTGAGCGGGTTCTTGCGCTCCGGCCGGTCGAGCCGGATTCTCGCGACCCGGCCTTCGACCTCCCAGAGGAAATGCTTCGGCTTGAGCTTTGCCATGGCGCTCATTCGCGTCCCTCCCAATTGCTGCGGAACGATTTCAACATGCCGGTCAGGCGGCGCGCCTCGTCCTCGCTGACAGTGCCGAGCAGTTCGCCGACCCAGCTCTCATGAGCGGCGGCGATCGCGGCGAAAGATCTCGAGCCTTCCTCCGTCAGCCGCACCATCGAGGTGCGCCGGTCGCCATTGCGGCGGGCGCGCGTCACCAAGCCTTCGGAAACCAGCCGGTCGACGATGCCCGTCACATTGCCGTTCGAGACCAGCAGGAAGCGCGACAGGTCGCTCATCAACATGCCTTCCGGCGAGCGGTAGAGCGCCGCCATCACGTCGAAGCGCGGCAAGGTGGTGTCGAACTCCTTCTTCAACCGCTCGCGCAACTCCGCCTCGATGGTGCGCGAGGCGCGCAGCAGCCGTATCCATAGCCGCAGCCGGTCCTTGCCCGGCCCAACGGAGGTCGGCCCTGCTACCATGTCTCGCCTCCGGACACCGAGATCGCCTGTCCGGTGATCGACCGCGCGGCATCGCTGCACAGCCAAAGCACTGCCGAGGCGACCTCTTCGGGTTGGATGAACCGCCCCTGCGGATTCGTTGTTGCAAGACTTGCGCGGGCGTCTTCCGCCGAGCGGCCGGTCTTCTGGACGATGCGCGCGATGGACTCCTCCAGCATGTCGGTTTCGACGAAGCCCGGGCAGACCGCGTTGACGGTGACGCCCGACTTGGCGGTTTCGGCGGCCAGCGCCCGCATCAGCCCGACGACGCCGTGCTTGGCGGCCACATACGGCGCGACATAGGCGTAGCCTTTCAGCCCGGCCGTCGAGGCGACGAAGATGATCCGGCCTGCCTTCCGCGCCAGCATGCCCGCCAGCGCTGGTTTCACCGTCAGGAAGGCGCCGGTCAGGTTGACGTCGAGCGTGCGCTGCCAGTCGGTCAGACCGGTCTTGTGCGCCGGCGCGCTGCCGGCCATGCCGGCATTGGCGACGACGACGTCGAACGGCCCGCGTGCTACTTCGGCTTTTTCGTAAAGGGCCGTCATTTCGGCTTCGTTCGTGACGTCGGCGACCAGGCCGAAAATGCGGTCACTCTCCTTCGCGGCCTCGGCCAGCGCCGCTTCGCGCCGTCCACAGATGGTGACCGCGACACCGGCTCCCGCCAGCGCCAATGCAATGGCTTTGCCGACGCCGGAACCGCCGCCGGTAACCAGCGCATGCTTGCCAATGATTGCCGGCGTGGCGCTCATACCTTGAACCCCGCTGCTGCCTCGCGCTCCGCCAGCCGATAGAGCTGGTCGCGTCCCGGCAGGTAGGGATCGGGCCATTTGACGCCGCGATCGCCGAGCGTGACCGCCGCGTGCAGCGTCCAGTAGGGGTCTGCGAGATGCGGCCTGGCCAACGCCACCAGATCGGCGCGGCCGGCCATCAGGATCGAGTTGGCATGATCGGGCTCATAGATGTTGCCGACCGCCATCGTCGCCATGCCGACCTCGTTGCGGATGCGGTCGGAGAAAGGCGTCTGGAACATGCGGCCATAGACCGGCTTGGCGGCAATCGAGGTCTGGCCGGCCGACACGTCGCAAAGATCGACCCCGGCCTCGCGCAGCAGTTTTGCGATCTCGACCGCGTCGGCCGGCGTTACACCTTCGATGCCGACCCAGTCATTGGCCGAGATGCGCATCGAGATCGGCTTTTGCGCCGGCCACACCGCGCGCACCGCGTGGAAGATCTCCAGCGGATAGCGCATGCGGTTTTCCAGCGATCCGCCATACTCGTCGGTGCGCCGGTTGGTCAGTGGCGTGATGAAGGCGGAGAGCAGGTAGCCATGCGCGGCATGGATCTCCAGCATGTCGAAGCCGCAGCGGTTGGCCATCTCGGCTGAGGCGACGAACTGGTCGCGCACGGCGTCCATGTCGACGCGATCCATAGCCTTCGGCATCTGGTTCCGCGGCGACCACGGTACGGCCGACGGCGCCATCACCGGCCAGTTGCCTGAGACGAGCGGCACGTCCGTTCCTTCCCAACCGACGCGGGTCGAGCCCTTGGCGCCGGAATGGCCGATCTGCGCGCAGATCTTGGCTTCGGTTTCGGCGTGGACGAAGTCCACCAGCCGCTTCCAGGCGACCTCATGCGCCGGCTTGTAGAAGCCGGGACATCCGGGCGTGATGCGCCCCTCGGGGCTGACGCAGGTCATCTCGATGTAGAGGAGCCCCGCGCCGCCCTTGGCGCGCTCGGCATAGTGTGAAAAATGCCAGTCGGTCGGGCAGCCGTCGACCGCCTTGTATTGCGCCATCGGCGACACGACGATGCGGTTGGCTAAAGCCATGTCGCGCAGCTTGAACGGCGCGAACATCGGCGCGCGGCGTAAGCTGTTGCCGCCGGCGCCGGCCTTGCGCTGGAACCATTCCTCAGCGCCCGCCAGCCATTCGGCGTCACGCAGCCGAAGGTTCTCGTGGCTGATGCGCTGCGAACGGGTGAGCAGCGAATAGTTGAACTGAACTGGATCTAACCCGAGATATCGTTCGACTTCCTCGAACCATTCGAGCGAATTGCGCGCCGCCGACTGCAGCTTGAGCACCTCGGTGCGCCGCGCGTCTTCATATTTGCGGAAGGCTGCCTCAAGATCGGGCTCCGACTCGACATAATCGGCGAGCGCCACCGCGCTCTCCAGCGCCAGCTTGGTGCCGGAGCCGATCGAGAAATGCGCCGATGCCGCCGCGTCGCCCATCAGCGCCAGGTTCTTGTAAGACCAGCGCTCGCACAGAACGCGCGGGAAGTTGATCCACGCAGACCCGCGAATATGGTTGGCGTTGGTCATCAGCGGATGGCCGCCGAGATGTTTTGCGAAGATGCGCTCGCAGACCGCGATCGATTCCTGCTGCGTCATCTGGCCGAAGCCGAAGGCGGCCCAGGTCTGCTCGCTGCATTCGACGATGAAGGTCGCGGTTTCGCTGTCGAACTGGTAGGCATGCGCCCACACCCAGCCGTGCTCCGTCTTCTCGAAGATGAAGGTGAAGGCGTCGTCGAATTTCTGGGTCGTGCCGAGCCACACGAACTTGCATTTGCGGGTGTCGATGTCGGGCTTGAAGACGTCGGCGAAGGCCGCGCGCGACTTCGAGTTCAACCCGTCGGCGGCGACCACCAGGTCATGCGTTTCCATGAAGGGCTTGGGGTCGGAAATATCGGTCTCGAACATCATCTTGATGCCGAGCTCGCGCGCTCGGCGCTGCAGCAGGATCAGGAGCCGCTTGCGGCCGATGCCGCAGAAGCCATGGCCCGACGACACCGTGCGCACGCCGTCATGGATGACGGCGATGTCGTCCCAATAGGCGAAATGCTTTTTGATCCAGACCGCGCTGACCGGGTCGTTCCTGGTCAGGTTCTCCAGTGTTTCGGCCGACAGCACCACGCCCCAGCCGAACGTGTCGTCGGCGCGGTTGCGCTCATGGACCGTCACCTCATGCGCGGCGTCGCGCAGCTTCAGCGAGATGGCAAAGTAGAGCCCGGCCGGTCCGCCGCCGAGAACCGCAACCTTCATGTCTTGCGATCTCCTCTTCGCTTGGGAGTCGCCGGATGGCCGGCGATCCCGGCAGTCAGTATCGCGCCGCCGCGCAATTATTTCAAGCTTGAAGTTTCATAATTGAATGATTGTCGGTTGGCGCCCATTGGGTCACCTGGTCGGGTCTTTCGGGCTCCACAGCACCGTCTCGGCGGCCTTCTCGTAGGCCATCCCTTCGGGATAGCTGATGGCTTCAAGCTGCAGGCCCCAAGGCGCCTGGAAATAGAGGATGGTCTGGCCCGCCGCCGGGCCTTCCTTGACCGGCAGCGGCCCCATCCTGGTCTTCACGCCCTTGGCTTCGAGATAGGTCTTCGCCGCGGCGACATCGTCGACATAGAAGGCAATGTGGAAGCCGCCGATATCGCTGTTCTTCGGCGTCAGGTCCTTCTGGTCGGGCGCGGTGTATTTGAACAGCTCGATGTTCGAACCATAGCCGCAGCGGACCATGGTGATCTGCTCGATCACCGCTTTCGGATCGACGCCGAGCACGTCCTGCATGAAGGTGCCCTTGTCGTCGGCGAACGGGCCGAACGACATCGCCTTCTTGCAGCCGACGACATTGGTGAAGAAGTCGACGGCCTGCTTCATGTCCGGCACGGTGATGCCGGTATGGTCGTGCCCGCGCATGCCGGGGATCGCATCGGCCGAGGCCGCCCCCGTTGCGCCGAGCAAGGAGGCGGCGAAGATCGCGGCCTGGATTGCGTATTTCATGTCACCCTCCATTGGCGGGCTGACTTGTCATCGCGCATGTCCGGTGCCCGCTGTTCGGCATGCGGATATCGAAGCTCACTTCATGCCGGCGCCTTCGGTTCCAGCCAGTCCGGATCGATCTCGGGGAGCGGAATGGCGGCGAGCAGGTCGCGCGTGTAGGCTTCTCTCGGATTGTCGAACAGCGCGTCGGTGGCGCTGGCCTCGACGATCCTGCCCTCGCGCATCACGATGACCTGCCGGCAGAGCCGCCGGATCACCGACAGATCATGGCTGATGAAGGCGACTGTCAGGCCCATCTCGGCCGCGAGCCTTTCGAGCAGCGTCAGGATCTGCGCCTGTGTCGAGACGTCGAGGCCGGACACGATCTCGTCGGCCAGCACGAATTTCGGCGACAGCGCCAGTGCCCGGGCGATGCCGACGCGCTGGCGCTGACCGCCCGACAATTCGTGGCGGTAGCGGCTGGCGAAAGTCTGCGGCAGGCCGACGCGCTGCAAGGCTTCCGCGACACGGTCCTTCAGCCTGTCGCCGAGGCCGTTCTGCCTGAGCGGCGCGGCAATGATGTTGAAGATCGTGTGGCGCGGATTGAGCGACGACATCGGGTCCTGGAAGATCATCTGCAGGTCGCGGCGCAGCGGTCTGAGCTCGGTCTCCGAAAGATGACTGATGTCGCGTCCTTCGAAGCCGATCGCGCCGGCGCTCGGCTCCAGCAGCCGGACCAGCGCCCGGCCGAGTGTCGACTTGCCGGAGCCGGACTCGCCGACGATGCCGGTCACCGATCCTTTCGGCAGATCGAAGTCCAGTCCTTTGAGGATCTCGGCCAGCGGCGCGCGGCCGACCAGAGGCTTGCGCGTCATGTCGGGCAGCGCCACCTTCAGCCCGCGCACGGAAAACAGCGGCTCAGCCATGGCTTGGCCTCCAGGCCTGGTCGGCTGCCGCGATCTCCGCCGCCAGCCCGGCAAGCACGCTTTCGTCCACTGGCTTCAGCGATGCGTATGGGTCGGTGTAGCGCGGCGTGGCCGCGATCAGCGCCCGCGTGTAGGGATGCCGCGGCGCTTCGAAAAGGGCGGCGGTCTCTGCCTCCTCCACCACCTTGCCGGCATAGAGCACCGACACTTTCTGGCTGATCTTGGCGACGACGCCGAGGTCGTGGGTGACGAACAGGATCGCCGTGCCGTGGTCGCGCTGCAGTTGCGCGATGAGCCGCAGGATCTGCTTCTGCACGGTCACGTCCAGCGCCGTCGTCGGCTCGTCGGCGACGATCAGCCTGGGCTCCGCCGCGAAGGCCGCCGCGATCAGCACGCGCTGGCGCATGCCGCCGGAGAGTTCATGCGGATAGCTCTTCAACACGCGCTCGGGGTCGCGGATCTGCACTTCGTCGAGCAGTTGGCGGATGCGCTTGTCGGCTCTCTCGCCGCTCCAGCCGAGGATGCGCACCAGCCGGTCGGTCATCTGTGGGCCGATGCGGCGCGACGGGTTCAGCGCGGTCAGCGGGTCTTGCGGGATCAGCGCCGTACGCGCGCCGATCAGGGTCCGCCGGGCCTTGGCATCGAGGCGGCCAAGGTTCTCGCCCTCGATCGCCATCTCGCCTTCGACGACGCGCACGCTTTTCGGTAGCACGCCGAGCACGGCCTTGCCGATCATGGTCTTGCCGGCGCCGCTTTCGCCGACCAGCGCGCGCACTTCGCCCGGCTGTACGGTGAGCGAGACCGAGCGCAGCACGCGCTGGCCATTGGGCAGCACGGCGCTCAAGCCGCGGATGTCGAGGCACGCGCTCATCGCAGCACCGGATCGAAGCGCGCCTTCAGCGCCTCGCCGAACTGGCTGAAGGAAAGCACGGTGAGGATCAGCGTGATCAGCGGGAACACCAGCACCCACCAGGCCTGATGGATCGACAGCCGGCCCTCGGCGATGATGCCGCCCCAGGTCGGGTCGTCGGTCGAGATCGACAGATTGACGAAGGACAGGATCGCTTCGACGATGACGGCGATGCCCATTTCGAGCGACAAAAGCGCCACCACCGACGGCAGCACGTTGGGCAGCACTTCGCGCAGCATGATGCCGATGCGGCCGTAACCGGCGATGCGCGCGCTTTCGACATAGTCCATGCGCGCCTGGCTCATCGCCTCGGCGCGGATCACCCGGCAGAAGCGCGTCCAGTCGATGATCGCGATCGCCAGGATCACGGAGCTCAGGCCGGTGCCCAGCACCGCCACCAGCAGGATCGCGAACAGCACCGGCGGGAAGGCCATCCAGATGTCGACGATGCGCGAGATGATGCGGTCGGCCCAGCCGCCGAAATAGCCGGCGATCAACCCGAGCGCCGAGCCGACGAGGCAGGCGGATGTTGCCGCGGCGAAGGCGACGATGAAGGCGATGCGGCCGCCGAAGATCAGCCGCGAGAGAAGATCACGTCCCAGGCTGTCGGTGCCCAGCCAATAGCCCGGCTCGGCGCCGTCCAGCCAGAAGGGCGGCAGGCGTTCCAGCATCAGGTCTTGCGCCAGCGGATCCTGGGGCGCGATCAGCGGCGCGAAGATGGCGGCTAGCAGCGCCAGCAGCAGCCAGCCGCCGGCGAGCCACAGCCGCGGGCTCAAGCCGCGTCGAGGGATGCGCGCCTCATCCATGGCGCAGCCTCGGGTTGAGCAGCGCGTACATCATGTCGACGGCGAGGTTGATCAGCACGAAGAGCAGCGCGAAGACCAGCACGATGCCCTGGATCAGCGGCAGGTCGCGGTTGATGACGGCATCGATCGCCATGTTGCCGAGGCCCTCATAGGAGAACAGCCGCTCGACGATGACGGTGCCGCCGATGAGGAAGGTGAACTGCACGCCGACCAGCGTCAGCGTCGGCAGCGCCGCGTTCTTCAGCGCCTCGCGCAGGATCACCTGCGTCTCCGAAAAACCCTTTACCCGGGCGAGCACGACATAGTCGAGGTCGAGCACTTCCTTCAGCGACTGTTTCAGGAGCTGCGCGATGATGGCTGCCAGCGGCAACGCCAGCGCCACGGCCGGCATCAGCATGTGTTTGAGCAGATCCCAGGTGAGGTCGAAGCGGAGCCTCAGGATGCTCTCGACGAGATAGAACTGCGTGACGAACGGCAAATCGAGTTGCGGCGAGACCCGGCCGGATATGTCGAAGACAGGCACCAGCACGCCGAACAAAAGGATCAGCACCAGGCCCCAGAGGAAATCGGGGATGGAGAGCGTCGCGCCGCTGGCGATGTCGATGCCGGCCTCGATTGCCGTGCCGCGTGAGCGCGCGCCGAGGATCGCCGTGCCGACGCCTAGCGCCACCGCCATCAGCAGCGCCACGGTCGCAAGCTCCAGCGTCGCCGGCAGCCGGTTGAACACCAGGCCAAGCACGTCCTGGCGCAGCGAGATCGAGGTGCCGAAATCGCCATGCAGCACGCCGCCGAGCCAGATGAAGAACTGCTGTACGATGCTCTTGTCGAGCCCATAGAGCGCGCGTAGTCGCGCGATGTCGTCGGCGCTGGCGCCAGGTGGCAGCATCATGGCGATCGGGTCGCCGGGCGCCACGCGGATGACGACGAAGACGACGATGGCGACGCCGAACAGCGTCACCAGCATCGTCAGCAGACGAACGAGGAATCTCTGCAGCAGCATCTGCCAATATGCCCGGATGAAAAAGCGCGCCGTCTTGCGGACGGCGCGCGCGGCAATCCAAGACCGATGATCAGGCCGGGGTCATCAGCGCCGGCAGCAGCGCGCCGGAGATGTGCTGGACGACATTGACCTTCTTCGAATGCACGATCGGCTGCGCGTATTGGATCAGCGGCAGCACATAGGCCTGTTCGGCGATGTATTTGTCGACCGCTTTCCAGCCGGCGATGCGCTTGGCCTCGTCCTTCTCGCCCCACAGCGGGCCGATCTTGGCGTCGAGATCGTCCGTCTTCCAGGACGAGTGCGGCGAGGGTCCGAACATGGCGAAGCCGGTCGAGGTGGTCGGATCGCCGATGGCGTTGCCCCAGTTGTAGAAGGCCGCCGGCGCCAGCTTGTGCGCGGCCCTCAGCTCGAAGTGCTTGGCGATCTCGTAGACTTCGATCTCGGCCTCGATGCCGACCTTGCGCCACATGCCGACGATCGCCTGCACCATCTCATAGTCCTTGGGCTTGAAGCCCTTGGTCGTCTGGATGGTGAACTTGGCCGGCTTCTTCGTCGAATAGCCGGACGCGGCAAGCAGTTCCTTGGCCTTGTCCGGATTGTGCTCGACCTTGATCGACGGATCGAAGGCCGCGTATTCCGGCGTCTCCAGCGTGTCGATCGGCTGGCCGTAGCCGCGCAGCAGCCGCTTGACGAGGAGTTCCTTGTCCACCGCCATCACGGCCGCCTGCCGGACGTTCTTGTCGAGCATCGCGTCCTTGTTGTTGAAGAAGATCATGCCGATGTCGGAGACGTTCTTGATCGAGCCGGCCAGCCCGCTCTTCTTGATGAGGCGGTCATATTCCTCGTACGGGATTTCGAGCGTCACCTGCGAGGAGCCCGACTCGATCTCAGCGACACGACTTGCAGCGTCGGTGACGAACTTGATCGTCACATTCTCGAAGGCCGGCTTGGCGCCCCAATAGTTCGGATTGGCCTTGAGCCGCAGGAAGGCGTTGCGCTCGAACTTGTCGACCATATAGGGCCCGGTGCCGATCGGCGCCTTCTCGAACCCTTCGGCGCCGACCTTCTCGTAGTAGGCCTTCGGCATGATGTAGCCGGTCAGGAACGACATCCACTTGAAATAGACCGGGTCGAACTGCACGACGTCGCCGGTGATCTTGTTGCCGTCGATCTTGAAGTTGTTGACGTTCTTCCAGACGAACTGGATCGGGTTGCCGGTCTTCTCGTCGCCCGCCCGGGTCAGCGACCACACGACGTCCTCCGGCGTGAAGGGCGAGCCGTCATGCCATTTCACGCCCTCGCGCACCGTCATCGTCACCTTGGTGCGGTCCTCGTTCCAGCCCCATTCGGTCAGCAGGCCGGGTGCGAAGGAAAGGTCGGGCTTCTGCGGGATGAACTGGTCGAACACCGACTGGTAGAGGCCCTGGATGGTCGGGTTCACCGCCGAGGGGCCGGTCGTCGGGTCCCACGACGGCAGGTTGACATTGTAGGCGATGGTGAGCTCATCCGCCGCCTTGGCCGCCCTCGGCAGGCCAAGCGTCGCGGCGCCGAGCGCGGCCGCGCCATATCCAAGCAAATCGCGTCTGTTGATCGTCATGGTCGTTCCCCTTTGTTGGTTGTCGTGTTCTGGCTGTCTTGTCCGCGCGGTGTTTCGTTCGGCAGGGTTCAGGGTGGTGGGCAACCGCGCCTTGTCCATCCTGGAAGTCTTCGGCTTAATGTCCTCCCAGCTGTTGCGCGAGCATGAGGCCGGAGCCCGCGCCCGTGCCGGCGCCCGGCCATGTCGCGGCGCCCGTGAGGTAGAGATTGGCGACCGGTGTGTTCCAGCGCGCGAAGGACCGCGCTGGGCGGAACAGGAAATTCTGCGCCAAATGGTGGCTGCCGCAGATCTGGTCGCCGCCGACGAGGTTCGGATTCTCGCGCTCGAGGTCGAGTGGCGAGAACACCGCGCGGCCGAGGATCTTATCGCGCAGGCCCGGCGCGTAGCTCTCGATGATGTCGAGCACGCGCTCGGCATAGGCGTCCTTGACCGCGTCCCAGTGATCGGGCGCGATCTTGCCGGCCACGTCGCCGAGGATTTCGGCTGGCAACATGCGCACCTGCACCCACAGCACATGCTTGCCTGCCGGCGCGCGCGAGGGGTCGACGGTCGTCGGCTGGCCGACGACGAGCACGGGTTGGTCGGGCAAAAGCCCGGCGACCGCCTGCTGGTAGACGCGCGACATGACGTCGAGCGAAGGCGCCAGATGCACATACGCGAACTGGCGAAGCTCGGCGCCCGCGCTCCAGTCCGGCAGGTCGTCGAGCGCCAGGTGGATCATTATCGTGCCCGGCGCGTGGCGGAATGCCTTCATCGCCGCATCGAAGCCGGCGTCGCCTGAACCGTTGGGCAACAGCTTGCCCGGCAGCGCCTTCGGCGCGACCCCGGCAATGACGGCCCTGCGCGCGACATGGGTTTCGCCAGATGCCAGCCGCACGCCGGTGGCCCTTCCGCCGCTGGTCGTGATCTCGGAGACTTCCGCTCCCGTGACGATCTTGCCCCCGGCCGCCGTCACCATGCCGGCCAGCGCCCGGATGATCGTGTCGGCGCCGCCTTTGCCCAGCACCATGCCAAAACTCTGGTTGGCCATGGATTCGAGATAAGGGAACACGGCGCCGCCGGCGATGTCGGGCGCAAAGTCGAGATGTATGCCCCAGGCGGCGAGCGTCGTGCGCACATGCGGCGTATCGAAATTCTCTTCCAGCCAGGCGCGAGGCGATGAGAGCAGCAAACGCCCCGTGTCGAGCGCGCCGGCAAGGCCCTTCTTGCGCCAGAGGTTCCAGCCCGTGCCGGCCAGCGCCTTCGCGCTCATCGGCGATCCAAGCAGGCGGAACAGATGCTCGGCCTCGCCGGGAAAGGCGCCGACCAGGCGGCGCCATGTGGCGGCATCCGCCGCCGAGAAGGCGGCCAGGCGGGAGGTGGTCTTTTCCAGATCGTTGCTGACGCCGAACCACTTCCCGTCCGGGAAGGCGCTGGCGAAACAGTCGGCCACCGGTGCGAATTCCAGCCCGTGGGTTTTCAATTCATTTGCATATTTCCGGTGGAAGGCGGAGCCTGCGAACAGGCTCAAATTCATCGCGCCGAAATCGTGCCGGAAACCAGGAAGCGTGTATTCGGCTGTCCGAACGGCGCCGCCGATCGTCTGGCTGATCTCGAAAACCGCGGTTTTCCAGCCTTTGAGCGACAAATGCGCGGCGCAGGCCAGACTGTTGTGGCCCGCCCCGACAAAAATGGCGTCGAACTCGCTCACGCCCCGCCCCAAAATGCTTTATGCTTAAAGATAATTGCAGATGCATATGTTTTCGTCTAGTAGGATATTAAGGGCCGCAACGAGCCTTTAGTGATCACGATACAAGAGGGAACGAAAACCATGGACACGCAGAAACTCCTCGGTGAGGTTGCAGGCCAACTGCTCTCGGGCGCCATCAAGGTGGTCGACCTGTCGGCGCCGCTCGGACCCGATACGCCGCTGATCAAGTTGCCGCCGGAACTCGCCGTCGACACGCCGAAGGTCGAGATCCACGCCATCTCCAAATATGACAAGAACGGTCCGTGGTGGGCTTGGAACTGGCTGAAGCTCGGCGAACATTCAGGCACGCATTTCGATGCGCCGCAGCACTGGATCACCGGCAAGGACTATCCGGACGGCGCCACCGACACCATCCCGGCGCAGAATTTCGTCGGCCCGGTCAACGTCATCGACTGCTCGAAGGAGTCCGCCGCCGATCACGACTTCCTGCTCACCGTCGACCATATCAAGGCTTGGGAGGCCAAGCATGGCGCCATCAACCCCGGCGAATGGGTGGTGATGCGCACCGACTGGTACAAGCGCAACGGCTCCGAGGCGGAGTTCCTCAACGCCAACGAGACTGGCCCGCACACGCCCGGCCCGACGGCGGAAGCCATCCAGTTCCTGATCAGCAAGGATATCAAGGGCTGGGGCTCGGAGACGATCGGCACCGATGCCGGCAAGGCCGGCGGCATGGAGCCGCCATTCCCGGCGCACACGCTGATGCACAAGGCCAACCGCTATGGCCTCGCCAGCCTCTGCAACCTCGACCAGCTGCCGCCGAAGGGCGCGATCCTGATCGCGGCGCCGCTCAAGATCGAGCGCGGCACCGGCAGCCCGATCCGCGCGCTGGCGCTGGTGCCCCGGGGTTAAAGCCAAGGCCACGACGATGAGCGACGTAGATCACATCATCGTCGGCAGCGGCATCAACGCCCTGGTCTGCGCGGCGATGCTTGGCGCCAAGGGCGCCAAGGTGCTGGTGCTCGAGCGCAACGACTGCATCGGCGGTTGCATGCGCACCGAGGAGATCACGGCGCCGGGCTTCGTCCATGACGTGATGGCGACGACCTTCGTCTTGTTCATCACCTCGCCGGCCTTTGCGGCGCTCGGCAAGGACCTTGCGCGGCACGGGCTGGAATTCTGCCACACGGCAGCGCCCACCGGCGTGCTTACGCCCGATGGCAGCCATGCCGTCCTCACCATGGAGCGTGCCGCCAACATCGCGGCGCTGAACAGGATCGCTGCGGGCGATGGCGACCGTCACGGTGGCGATGTCGGCGATATCGAGCGCAATGCCGGACTGCTGTTCGGCCTGCTCGGCGGCGCGCTCTGGTCCTATCCGACGACGAAGCTTTTAGCCGGCGAAGCCTGGCGCCGCGGCCCGCGGAGCCTCGCCGCCTTCATGGGCGAGGCGCTGGTGCCTGCGCGTGGCTGGCTGGAAACGACTTATAGTTCCGACCTCGTCCGCGCGTTGTGGGCGCCCTGGGTGCTGCATGCCGGGCTCGGACCGGAAGACGCCTTTTCAGGCCAGATCGCCAAGGTCATCGCATTCGCGCTCGAAGCCGCAGGCGCGCCGGTCGTCAAGGGCGGCGCCAGGAACCTGCTTGCCGCCTTCGAGGCGCTGATCAAGGAGCGCGGCGGTGAAATCCGCGTCAAGGCGGATGTCGCCTCGATCGTCCAAAGCGGTGGACGCGCATCGGGCGTGCGGCTTGCATCCGGCGAAACGCTGAACGCCACGAAGAGCGTCATCTGCTCGGTCACGCCGACGCAACTCTATGGCCGCCTGCTCGGTGACGCGGCTCTCAAGCGCGACGTCGAAGCGACGCGCGTCTATCGCTACGGCAAGGGCAACTTCCAGATCCACTACGCGCTGAACAAGCCGCCGGCCTGGCGCGGCGAGGGCCTCGACAAGGTGGCGCTGCTGCATCTGACGCCGGGGCTCGACGGCGTCTCCAAAGCCTGCAACGAGGCGGTGCGCGGCCTGCTGCCCGAGGTGCCGACCATCTGCGTCGGCCAGCCGCATGCGCTCGACCCATCGCGCTGCCCGCGGGGCAAGGCGATTCTCTGGCTGCAACTGCCCGAGGCCCCGCGCCACATCAACGGCGATGCCGCCGGCAAGATCGAGGTTCCGGCCGACGGCCGCTGGACCGATGCGCTGCGCGAAGCCTATGCCGACCGGGTCGAGGCGATTCTCGCCAACCACATCGACGGCTTCCGCGAAACCGTTATCGCGCGCCGCGCCTATTCGCCGGCCGATCTGGAAGCGATGAACATCAATCTGGTCGGCGGCGATCCCTATGGCGGCTCGTCCACTATCGACCAGTCCTTCCTGTGGCGGCCGTTCAAGGCCAGCCGCAATCACGAGACCGGCATCAAGGGCCTCTACCACATCGGCGCATCTACCCATCCGGGCGCCGGCCTCGGCGGCGGCTCCGGCTTCCTTCTGGCGGGGAGGCTGTGATGGAACAGAACCTTCCGCATAAGCGCCAGCGCATCTCGACCCTCGGCCAGATTGGCCTGCAGCAATTCGCGCCCTATCTGATGAACCGTATCATGGGCCGCTACAACGCCACGCTGCGCGAGGATTTCCGCAAGCAGGGCCTGACCATTCCGCAGGTGCGCACGTTGGCTGTGCTCTCGGTCACCGACGGCGTCACCGTCAACGATCTCTCGGTCTATACGGTGATCGAGCAGTCGACCTTGAGCCGCACGCTCGACGCGCTGGAGGGCCAGGGCCTTGTGCGGCGCGAGCAGGGCGTCACCGACAGCCGCTTCCGCCATGTGTTCCTGACCGATGACGGGCGCGCGCTGTTCACCCGCGCCTGGCCGGCCATGCACGACGCTTTCGAGGCGATGTTCGACGGTGTCGACGACGCCGAATATGCCGCGTTGATCGCCATTCTGCAGAAGATGCTGAAGAACATCCGCAAGCACGAAATCTAGATGTACGCGCCGCCCCCGGTGGCAACGGGAAGGCGGCAACGGAAGGAGGCAGAAATGGCCGAACGGTCTTTTGCCAAGGAAGTCGAAAAGCTGAGGCTGGGCGCCGGCGAGGAATTCGCCGGTGAGGGCATCCTCGCCATCACCAAGGCGCTGCTGCAATGCGGCGTCGGTTATGTCGGCGGCTACCAGGGCGCGCCGATCAGCCATCTGATGGACGTGCTGGCCGACGCGCAGGATATCCTGGGTGAACTCGGCGTGCATTTCGAGGCGAGCGCCTCGGAAGCCACCGCCACCGCCATGCTCGCGGCGTCCGTGCACTACCCGATCCGTGGCGCCGCCACCTTCAAGTCGACGGTCGGCACCAATGTCGCTTCGGATGCGCTCGCCAATCTTGCGTCGGGCGGCGTCACCGGCGGCGCGCTGATCATCGTCGGCGAGGATTATGGCGAGGGCTCTTCCATCATGCAGGAGCGCAGCCACGCCTTCGCCATGAAGAGCCAAGTCTGGCTGCTCGATCCGCGCCCGAACCTGCCTTCCATCGTCAAGGCGGTGGAGGACGGCTTTGAATTGTCCGAGGTCTCCAACACGCCGGTCATGCTGCAGGTGCGCATCCGCTGCTGCCACGTGCATGGCCATTTCATCGCCAAGGACAACAAGCGCCCGCCAATGTCGGTCGCCGATGCGCTGTCGGCGCCGCGCCGCGACACCGGCCGCATCGTGTTGCCGCCCGCTTCCTTCCTGCATGAGAAGGAGAAGGTCGCCAAGCGCTGGCCTGCCGCGGTCGATTTCATCAAGAGCCGCAAGATCAACGAGATGTTCGGCCCGGACCATGGCCCGGTTGGCATCGTCATGCAGGGCGGCATGTATAATTCCGTCATCCGCGCGCTGCAGCGGCTCGGCCTTGCCGACACCTATGGCGACACCGACGTGCCGCTTTATGTGCTGAATGCCGTCTACCCGCTGGTCGACGACGAGTTCCTGTCCTTCTGCGAGGGCAAGCAGGCGGTGCTGGTCGTCGAGGAAGGCCAGCCCAATTATATCGAGCAGGCTTTCGCGGCCATGCTGCACAAGGCCGGTCGCGGCACCAAGCTGGTCGGCAAGGAGCATCTGCCGATGGCCGGCGAATACACCGGCCAGGTCATGCTCGACGGTATCGGCTCCTTCCTGCGGGCGAGCGCCCCGCATCTGCTGCCGGGCGAGGTGCGTGCGCCCAACAAGCTGGGCGAGGGCGTCGATACCGCCGACCTCATCAATGTCGTGCCTGGACGTCCGCCGGGCTTCTGCGTCGGCTGCCCGGAGCGGCCGATCTTTGCCGCCACCAAGCTGGTCGAGCAGGAGCTCGGCAAGCACCACATCGCCTCCGACATCGGCTGCCATCTGTTCTCGATCATGCCGCCCTTCGAGCTTGGCGCCACCACCATGGGCTATGGGCTCGGGCCGGCCTCTGCCTCGGCCTTCAACTCGCCCGAGGCCAAGCGCCGCTCGATCTCCTTCGTCGGCGACGGCGGTTTCTGGCACAACGGCCTGACCTCCTCGATCGGCAACGCCGTCTTCAACAAGAATGACGGCGTCATCGTCATCGTCGACAATTTCTATTCCGCCGCCACCGGCGGGCAGGACATCCTGTCGTCGCGCGCCTCGAACCGCACCAAGTCGACCAAGCATCCGATCGACGAGGCGGTGAAGGGCATGGGCGTCAAATGGCTTCGCCATATCGACCGCACCTATGATGTCGGCAAGATGCGATCAGCGCTGCGCGAGGCGCTGACGACCGAGGAGAAGGGGCCGAAGGTCATCGTCGCCTCATCCGAATGCATGCTCAATCGCCAGCGCCGCGAGAAGCCGCTGGTCGACAAGGCGATCAAGGGCGGCGAGCGCGTGGTGAAGCCGAAATTCGGCGTCGACGAGGATATCTGCACTGGCGACCATGCCTGCATGCGGCTCTCCGGCTGTCCGTCGCTGTCGGTGAAATCGCTCGACGATCCGCTGCGCGACGATCCGGTCGCCTCGATCGACCAGAACTGCGTCGGTTGCGGCAATTGCGGCGAGGTGGCGGATGCCGCCGTGCTCTGCCCGTCCTTCTACCGCGCCGATGTCGTCCACAATCCCGGCCGCTGGGACCGTTTCCTCGAAAGCGCGCGTCGCGTCGCGATCGGCCTTCTGCAGCGCCGCCGCGAGAGCCGCCGTTTGACGTTCGCCGATGCTTGACCAGGCTTCTCCCTTGCGCCCGAAAGAGGGCGCCCACGACGACGAGCGCGTCATAAAGCTCGCTGTGCTTGCGGTCGGCGGCCAGGGCGGCGGCGTGCTTGCCGACTGGATCACCGACGTCGCCGAACGCAACGGCTATATCGCGCAGTCGACTTCGGTGGCCGGTGTCGCCCAGCGCACGGGCGCGACGATCTACTATATCGAGATGGCCCGCGACACCGGCCGGCTGCCGGTCTTCGCGCTGTCTCCCTCCCAGGGCGATGTCGACATCCTGATCGCGGCGGAGCTGATGGAGGCCGGCCGCGCCATCATCCGCGGCTTCGTCACGCCCGAGCGGACCACGCTGATTACCTCCTCGCACCGCATCGCCGCCGTCTCGGAAAAGATCGAGCCGGGCGACGGCCGCGCGTCGTCGCAGAAGGTGCATGCGACGGCGCAAGCGGCGGCCAAACGCTTCATCGCCTTCGACATGGAAAAGATCGCCGCCGAGAACGGCACCATGATCTCGGCCAGCCTGCTTGGCGCGCTGGCCGGTTCGGATGCGCTGCCCTTCACCCGCGAAAGCTATGAGCAGGCGATCAGCGCCGGGGGTCGTGGCGTCAAGGCGAGTCTCGCCGCCTTCGGCGCCGCCTGCGACCGCGCGCGCGGGATCGCGGCGCCGCCTGGCGGCGAAAAGGCGACGTCCAACCCCACCGCTCCGGAACCCAGCTCAACGGTGAAAGTCAGCGGACCCGAAACCCTCCTGAAGGGTTGGCAGGAACTTGCCGCCCGCGTCGCGGCGCTGCCGGAGCCGGTGCGCGACATGGCCGAGCGAGGCTTGAAGAAGGTCGTCGACTACCAGGACGTCGCCTACGGCGGCGAGTATCTCGACCGGCTGGACAAGGCGGTAGCACTCGACAATGCGGAGCGCGGCCATGCGTTGTCGGTGGCGGCTGCGAAACATCTCGCCAACGCCATGTGCTATGACGACATGATCCGCGTCGCCGACCTGAAGACGCGGTCGACGCGTGACAGCCGCGTGCGCAAGGAGGTCGGCGTCAAGGAAGGCTCGGTCCTGCAGGTCACCGAGTATTTCCATCCGCGCATAGAGGAATTCTGCGGCACGCTGCCTGTGGGGCTAGGCAGCTACATCGAAAGCCGACCCAGGCTCGCCGCCTTCCTCGACCGTCGCATCAATCGCGGCCGCCACATCCGCACCGACAGTTTCACCGGCTTCGCCATGCTGTGGCTCATCGGCGGCCTGCGCCGCTGGCGCCGCGGTCTGCTCCGCCACAAAGTCGAGGTCACGCATCTGGAGCGCTGGTACAGCCTGGCGCTCGGCCATGCTCGCCAAGACTACGCTTTGGCCACCGAAATCCTGAATTGCCGCCGCCTGATCAAGGGCTACAGCGACACCCACGCCCGCGCCCAGTCGAAATTCGACCGCGTGCTGTCGGCGCTGCCCATGCTCAGGGGCAGGGAGGATGCGGCCGACTGGATCCGCCGCCTGCGTGAGGCGGCGCTGAAGGACGAAAAGGGCGACATGCTCGACGGCGCGCTGAAGACCGTGGCGACGCTCGGCGACAGCCCGGCTCAATAGATCACCTGCTCGCCAAATCGATGGTGCCTGGCGTGCCGCGGCGACGGTCGAAACGGCCTATTCAGTCGCCTCCCGTCCCGAAACCTGCTCGACAAGGATACGGAAAAAGACGTGCGGCAGGCTGTCCGACAGGGGAGGGGTGACCGGCTTGAGCGCGCCGGGCTCCCACCAGTCGGTGTGCTTGCTCAACATCGCCCAGGCATGGTCTCGCTGGACCTTGTGGCCGACCCGGTCGGGCAGTTCCTCATAGCGGCCCTCGACGACCACGCTTCGCCATCCGCGCCCCTGTGTGTGTTCCTGCACCTGGGCGCACACCAGGGGATTGGCCCGCATCCAGTCGACCTTCTTGCCCAGCAGGGAGAAGGCGTAGAGATGGCTGTCCGCGTAGGCGTAGTTGAAGGGCACGACATAGGGTTGTCCATCCTTCGCGCAGGCCAGATGGCCGGTGCGGTTGGCCGCCAGCATTTTCGTGCATTCCAAGGTAGAGAGCGTGTGGATCATCATCGCTATGATCTCCTGTTTTCCGCCGGTCTTCGCCCCGTGAAGATCGTCGTCGATCACCTGTCATCGACCCTAGGCGCGGACGCGTGGTGGCGCTTTGACATGGATCAATTCGTCCTGCGGCAAAGGCCGACGACTGAGCGTGCCGTTGATCTAACGAATATGTGATCTCCCGCGCTCCGACGGGATTCGACCTTGTCCCGCGTTTCAGGGCTGTAGGGACAATTCACGGAGATTCTTATGCTCTCAAGGTATTTTCTACCCGTGGCGCTGGCCGCCGGCACATTGATGATGTCAGTGGTCGGCTCGCAGGCCATTCCGCTTGTTAAGCCGGGTGCCGCGCCGCTGCCGGTCGAGACCGTCGGCTGGCGCTGCGGTCCCGGCTGGCACATGAATCGCTGGGGCAGATGCGTGCCCAACGGCCGGGTGATCATCCGCCCGATGCATGTGCGTCATTGGCACCCCGGCTTCTGGTATCACGGCCGCTGGCACCCCGGTTTCTGGAGCTGGTGATCCATCGAGGGAAAAACGCCCGCGCCGGCGACGGCGCGGGCTTTTTTGCGCTAACGTCGTCATCCCTGGGCGCAGCGACGCGAAGCGGAGCGCAGACCCGAGGATCCATGCCGTGACCTTGGCCGAGGAATGCTGCGGAGCAGAATTCTGTACCGCGGCAACGCCTCGGCGTCACGGAATGGATTCTAGGGTCTGCGCGCGTCGCTTCGCTCCTTGCTCCGCCCTAGAATGACGAATGATAGCTGATGCCGCGCCTGTCACCGATGGATAAAGTCGAGGCTCACGCCACGAGATCCCGCATCGGCTTCACCGCGGCCGACTCCGGAAACACCTTGTCGCCGAGCACCGCGGCCGAAAGCCCGAACTGATCAGCCAAAAGGCCCTTCAGCACCGCGCGCACATCGCTGGTCGGCGCGAGGTCCCGTTGTTCGTAGAGCTGGGTGGGCTTCAGTCCCGGCCAATCGGCGATGACGTGGCCGCCCTTGATCGCGCCGCCGGCGAGCAGCACCACCGTGCCGGTGCCATGATCGGTGCCGACCGTGCCGTTGATGCGTGCCGTGCGGCCGAACTCGGTGATGGCGACGATCGCCGTGTCCTTCCAGCGTTCGCCAAGTCCCTTCTCGAATTCCTCGAAGGCGCCGTCGAGCCCGCCGAGCAGGTTGGCGAGTTGGCCGGTCGCGCCGCCTTCGTTGACATGCGTGTCCCAGCCGTCGAAGGCGAGCGCCGCGATGCGCGGCCCGTCATCGGCTGCCATCAGCCTCGCCGCGCCCTGCGCCGACTGCCGCATGGCGGCGGCATTGCCGGGGCCGCCTTTCGGTTTCATCGTCTTGCCGTCGAGCTGATCGCCCATCGCCATCCGGTCGGCGTCGAGGCCTTTCTGCAGAGCCGCCGCCAGCACCGGGTCGCGATGATTGTAGAGGTCGAGCACGCGTTCGGTCAGCGCATCGCCGGGCGTCGGCAGGGACTGCGGCGCCCAGCCGAGCACGGGGGCGCCGCCGCGGATCACCAACGGCGTCGAAGGCCCGACCGCGAGCCCGCCGGCCTTCGCGATCCTGTCGCCCGCCGGGAGGCTGGCCAAAGCCCGGTTGAGCCATCCGGTCGTGGCGTTGCCGGGGCCGGGCAGGCCGCTTTCCAGCACGTCCTGGCCGTCGAAATGCGAGCGGTCGCGGTAGCCTGTCGCGGCCGCGTGCACGATGGCCGCCTGACCTGCCTTGAACAGGCGTGCAAACACCGGCATTGCCGGGTTGACGGCGAAGAAACCGTCGAGCGGCAATGCCGGGTTGGCGCCTGAGAGCGAAAGCGCGATGTCGCCATGCAGGCCGGCATAGTCGGGGTCGCCGACCGGGCCGACCGTCGACAGCCCGTCCAGCGCGCCGCGCAGCACGACGACGATCAGGCGCGGGTCGCGATTGTCCGAGGCGCGCGCGAAGCGTGGCATATAGGCCCAGGCGAACAGCGCGCCGCCGGTCATCAGCACCGCGCGGCGGGACAGGGTTGGGGTTTCGCAAAGCAGGCTCATGGCCGCATCTCCGTGCTGGATCACCGTCGCTGGAATTCCGGCGCCATCAACAGCAGCGCCAGGCCCTGCTGTTTGGACTCGGCCCGCGAAATCGCCTGCCGGGTCTCGGCCGATACGGACGTGCCGATCAGCGAGGCCAGCATCTCGTTGGGGTTGCCGACGTCGTCCGCCTGCTTCGCGGCCTGCCAGGCGATGTCCAGGCGCGTCTTGAGGCCCTCGGCGGAGGCCCATGCGTCCGTCTGATCGGAAAAGCCGTTCGGCCCCGGTGGCTGCCACAGGGGCTCGCCAAGCACCATCAACCAGTGAAGCGATCGTTGCGGTTCGTTGCCGGCGCTGGGGCCGATCGCCCGCCGCAGCGCGACGACATAGTCCAGTGGCGAGCGCAGCTTGGCGAGCGGCGTGGACCAGGCCTCGGGCATGTCGATCAGCGTCAGCGCGACTGACCGCAGGTCCCCGTCGGTCTTCGCGAAGACCGCGGCAAGGCGGGCGACCGCCGCCGGCGGCGGATCGTCGGCGATGAAATGGCGCGCGAGCTTGGTGGCTATGTGCCGCGCGGTGGCCGGATGGCTGGCAATGTCATTGAGTGCCGCCTCGGCCTGGCCCATGCCGCCGCCGGGATAGGTCTTGCCGAGCAGCAACGCGCTGCCCGGCTGGTGTGTGTTGGCGTTGAAGACGAATGTCCCCGGCTCTCCGAGCCGCCCCTCGCGGCCCGCCATCGTCCAGCCGGTCAGCATTCCGGCGAAACTCGTCACGTCGGCCTGGCTGTAGCCGCTGCCGACGCCCAGCGTGTGCAGTTCCAGGATCTCGCGGGCGAGGTTTTCGTTGAGGCCGCGGCCACGTCGCTTGCCGGCCCGGGAATCGGGTCCGATCGATTGCTGGTTGTCGAGATAGAACAGCATCGCCGGATGATGCTCGACCGCCAGCAGCATATCGGCGAAGCGGCCGAGCACGAAGGGGCGTATCGCCTCGCGCTCGAAGGCGCCGGCGCTTGCCCGCACGACCGCCGCCTTGGCGACGGAAACACAGAAATGATTCGACCAGAAGCCGACCAGCCTCTCCACGAAGCCGGGTGCCGCGGCGAGCGCCTTGTCGAAACGGGCCTGGGCTTCGTCGCGATAGATGTCGGCTTCGACACGCGGCACCGCCGGCTTGGGCTTTGTCTCGGCCGGGCCGGTCGGATTATCGGCGGCCATTGGCTGCATGGCCGCCGCGGCCTTCTCGTCCCGCGCCGTCTTGCGCTCCATGGCTGCGGACATGCTGGCCTGGATCGCCGCCGTGCTGTCCAGCAGCCCGGCATTCCTCGGGTCGTCCGGCGGGATGAGCGCGATGTCCTGCTGCTTCAGCTCCGCCTTGAGATAGCCGCGCGGATCGGCCGCGATCTTGCCGAGGTCGTCACCGGCTTTTGCGCCGAGGCCGAAGCGGTTGAGCACGACCAGCGCCGGATCCGGCGCTACGGAATTGGAAACGGGCGCGGCCAATGAAGCCTCCGTTTGAAGCCGACGCCGATCATGTCGGCCGATATGTTCGATGGTTCGCAAGGGTGCTCATGGCGCCGGCCGCAGCACCGGCGTCATGAGCAGGCCATCACCAGCGGCGCCAGTGGTGCCAGCGGTGATAGGGGTGCCAGACCGGTCCGATATAGACGCGCGGTCCGCCCCAGTAATAATAGCCGGGATAGATCACGCGGCGGTTGGGGACGCAGCGGCCCCAATAGTTGGGATGCCAGCCCGGACCGCAGCCCCAGGCAACATGCTCGACAAGCGCGGGCGCCGGCGCGATCGGTGCGATCGGCATCGCCGAGGCGGCGCTTGCCGCGGCGGTCCCGCCGATGGCGAGCGCGGCCGCGATCGAATATTTCGTCAGACTGTTCATGGGATACTCCGAAAGTTCTCGAGGTTTAAGAGAACCTGCCGGTATCGAACGATGGCAGGCCTGTCCCTCTTTCCCTTGAACGGAGCGCGCTCGCCCGTTCCGTCGCTGCTATGGCGATTTTTTTGCGGGCGTTTGCCTGCCGGTGCGCCGCAGCAGGCCATCCGCCAGCAACTCACGATCCTCCAGCGAGCCCGACGCGGCAAATTCGATGATGCGCTGTTCCAGCCTGGTGCGAACGGTAAGATCGGCGTTGCGCGCGCGCTCCAGGGCGGCGGCAAGCGCCTTGGTGTCGAGGGTCGGCTGCTGCAGCAGGTTCGCCGCCTCGCGCCGCGCGTCCTGTCCGTCGCGGATGACGTCGCGGGAGTCGCGGCGGACTTCGCGCAGCGCCTGGCGGAAAACCTTGCGATCGGCGGCGGGCAGCCGACCGCCCGCCGATTCCAGCGAGTAGCCTGGATTGGATTTGCCGATCAGCCAACCGGCTCCGCCGGCGAGCGCGCCGATCAGGAAAACGTTCAGCACCAGCGATGCCGCGACGAGACGGGGGTTCATAGGTCTTCCTCGTGAGGGTCGGCCTCGGGGCCGGCGTCACCGAACGACGTCGCATTGGCGTCCATGACATAATGGTCGGGCTGCGTATCCGGGGTGACCACGGTCACCAGCGCCAGCCCGGCCACGGCGCCGGCGAGGCCGATGCCGGCAAGCCCGAAGCCCAGCCACCAGAACCGTCGACGGCGACCCTGCCTGACCTCGGTCGCGGCTTGGGCGACAATCGCGCGATGGAGCGTCGGATCGGGTGCTTCGAGCCGATGCCGATCGAGGATGGCGTCGAGCCTGCCGGCCGCCGCCAGGATGGCTCGACCTTTCTCGGTCTCGGCAAACAGCATCGCGGCGGCCTGTTCGATCGGCGGCCAGCGATGCAACGCGCCGCCATAGGCGTCCGCCAGCGCGGTAAAACGCCTGGCATCCATCGGCCCTTCCTCGGTTTTCTCAGCCATCTCTTTCCCCCTTCCACCGTTTTGACGTGGCCCCCCACGCCGCAGTCCTCTGAATTCGCAGTCCCTTCGGGGTCTCAGTCATCGCCATCTCCCACGAGCATGGCCTGCAGGGAGCGACGACCCCGCGCGAGCAGGCTTTCCAGCGCGTCGACGCTGACCTGCATGGCGCTGGCGGCCTCGATGTTGGACAGCTCCTGATAGTAGACCAGCACGATCGCCTCGCGCTGTCGCGGCGCGATGCGCTGCAGCGCTTGCCTGACCCTGCGCTCTTCGTCGCCCGGCATGGCATCGGGAAGGGGCGCCTCATCGGCCACCTCCGGCAGTTCGTCCGTCGTCCATTCGCGCCGGCGCCGCAACCGGTCGTAGCAAAGGTTGAGCGCGACGCGATGGACCCAGGTGTCGAAGCGCGCGTGTCCCTGGCGCCAGCCCGAGGCGTGGCGCCAGATGCGCATGAAAGTCTCCTGGGCGACGTCCTCGGCCTCTGCCGCGTCGCCGAGCATCCGGGCGGCCAGCGCCAGGATGCGCGGCAGCTTGCGCGCCACCATCGCCTGCACGGCGGCGGGGTCGCCGGCACCGATGCGGCGTACCAGTTCCTCGTCCGGATCGGCGCCCATCAGCCCGGGCGCTCGCGATTGTCATTATGCGGCATAACCTCTTGGTCATTGCTCCTGATTGGGAGCGGTTTTGTGGCCCGGCATCTCGTCGGCGCTGAGCACGCCGTCGCCATTCTTGTCGAGCTTGGCGAAGCGTTTGGCGAGGAAGGCGTCGAGCTCGGCCTTGTCGACGAAGCCGTCCTTGTTGGTGTCCATGCGCGCGAAGGAATTGGCCGGATCGCCCTTGGCCTTGCGCTCGGTCTGGAAAGCGGTCCATTCGGCAAGGCTGATCTTGCCGTCATTGTTCGTATCGGCCCGCATCAAGACCTTTTCCCGGCGCGCCACGAACTGCTCCAGCGTGATGCCGGACTTGGCGGCGGGAGCCGAGGTGCTCGGCGCCGTCTGGGTTGGCGCGGGGGCGGGGGGCGGTGTCGTTGTCTGGGCGACCGCGACCGCGGTCTGCAAACCAAGGGCAACGACGAATATCGTGGGGCGGATCATGCTCTCGTCTCCGGTTGGGCGCGGCCGTTGGCGGCCACGCTTCAGCCGTTAAACGCGAGAAGAAGCAAAATCCGTCGGTTCCTTTTCGGCCCGGCAGGATCCGGCGTCGCCGGACCACAGCGTCCCGAAAGGACGGAAAGCGACGACTAACTCGGCTGTTCGACCGCCACCAACTGGTCCTGCTTGAAGCCCGCATGCTGCGGCGTCCAGACGTCGCCTTCGCGGTTGAACCAATGGCACAGATACATGCCGGAGGCGGCGCCGTCGCTGATGGTCATTTCCGGGCCTCCGGATTTCAGCCTGACGACGTCTCCGGTCTTGAAACTATTGGGCATTTCGACCTCCCATGCTGACAAGCGGAGTTTCCCACCAACAGCTACTCCCGACAATGGCCGAGATACGCCGATGACGTGGTACAGGCTGGGAATGCGTGGAAAACTGGTGCCGCTTGCGTGACTCGAACACGCGACCCCATCATTACGAATGATGTGCTCTACCAACTGAGCTAAAGCGGCCCGGGAAGCGATGCGCTTCCAGAATGGGCGCGTGATAGACTCAACCGCTCGCCAATTCAAGATGGGCAGCGGCGAATTCCGGCCTCTCTGCCGGCATTTCCCATCTACGGTTACCGCGCAATGGGCTCAAGCGTGGCCCGCGGCGGTGGGCAAACCGGCCCCCATTCACACACAGTCGGCCGGAGCGGCCGTGCCGGCGGTGACGAAAAATGTTGATTCTTCAACAAAAAATGCGGAAATGGCTTTGGCCGGCAAGGCAGCCGCTCGCCGTTGATCGATTGGTCGCCTGCGGCTAACGATCAGACAACCGGGAGCGAACGCGCAGAGGGAGCTCGCTTGGACCCCATCGAGAAAGCGATCCGCAATGCCTTCGAGAAAGGCAATGCCGAGGACAGGGCGTTCCGCGAGAAGGTCTATCGCTCGGCCTTTGCCGCGCTGGACCGCGTCCTGCAGGCCAATCCGAACGTCACGGTCGAGGCCGCCATCAGCCGCCGCAAGGCGGTGCAGGCCAAGATCGCCGAGATCGAATCGGAATTCCTGCCCGCCGTCCCCGATGTGACGCTGCCGCCGGAAAATGTCGCGCGGGCCGGCAATGGCGCGCCGGATCCTCGCATCGATGCTCCTGTCGCCTCGGCCGCGCCCTCGGTCGACGCGCCGCTGCCACCGTCGCAATCCGCGCCTTCGCCCTCGATCACCGTCGACGGCCCGGTGCAGCCCGATGCCTCGGACCAGCCGCGTTCGCGCGTTTTGCCGCGCGTGCCCGATATCATGCCGGACGAGACGGCGCTTCCCGATGCGCCGTCGCTCGATGATTCGCCAGGCGCGCCGGTCGGCAACGGCGCCCAGGTCGCGCCCGACCGCGACGAGCGCCGGATCAGGGGCCGGCGCCTGCCGCTGACCGCGATCTTCGTCGTCGCGACGCTGCTCGCGGCCGCCGGCATCGGCCTCTACTTCGCGAAGCAGACCGGCGTCTTCAAGACCGCTGCCGAACTCAACACCGGTCCGCCCGAGCCGACGCCGACGCTGGATGACGAGGACGCCTCGCAGCCCCCTGAGCCCGGCTCGCCGCAGAAGCCGGGCGAGGCGGACCAGTCGAAGAACTGGATCAACGTCTTCTCGCCCAGCGACCCGACCCATGTCACGGCGCCTTCCGACGCCAACGCCGAGGTCATGAAGGACGACACCGGCCAGTTCCTGCGCATCCGCTCCGGCGCGTCGGGCTCGGCCATTGCCTTCGATGTCGGTCAGGGCGTGCTGGAGAAGCTTGCCGGCAAGCATGCCATGTTCGACATCATCGCCCGCTCGGAAGAGGGCAAGGAAACGCAGATATCGGTCGACTGCAATTTCGGTGATCTCGGCGATTGCGGCCGCAAGCGTTACGCGGTCGGCCACGAACGCAACGAATATCTGTTCGACGTGCCGTTCCCCGACAAGCGCCCGGGCGCCGCCGGCACCATCGCGATCAATTCCGACGTCGACCAGAAGGGCAAGTCCGTCGATATCTACGATATCCGCGTCTCGATCGCGGAATGATCGTGCTTGTGTAGCTGCCAAAGCAGGCGTGGCATCCCGCCCGCGCCTGGCTAGTCCAGCAGCGCCTGCAGCGTCTCGATCCGATCGGCTTCCGCGGCCGGCTTGTCCCAGCGCAGCCGCGAAATGCGGGGAAAGCGCATCGCGACGCCCGATTTGTGCCGGGTCGAGCGGTTGAGGCCCTCGAACGCCACTTCCAGCACCAGGCCGTTGCCGCGATCGGCGCGCACCGAGCGCACCGGCCCGAAACGCTCGATCGTGTTGTCGCGCACATACTTGTCGATTTCTCTCAGTTCCTCGTCGGTGAAGCCGAAATAGGCCTTGCCGACAGGCACCAGCTCTTCCGATCCCTCTGGCCCGGACCAGACGCCGAAAGTGTAGTCGGAATAGAAGCTGGAGCGCTTGCCGTGGCCGCGCTGCGCGTACATCAGGACGGCGTCGATGGTGTGCGGATCGCGCTTCCACTTGAACCACGGGCCTTTCGGCCGGCCGGCAAGGTATGGCGAATCCCAGCGTTTCAGCATCACCCCTTCGATGATCGGGTGCGGCGGCGCCTGGCGCAGCCGCTCCAGCGCCTGCCAATCGGGGAACTCGACCAGCGGCGAAAGGTCGAAGCGGCTGGGGTCGAGCGTCTTGACGAAGGTCTCGAGCCGCTTGCGGCGCTCGGCGAAGGGCAGTGTCCGCAAATCCTCGCCGTTTATCTGCAACGCGTCGTAGCAGCGCATGAAGGCTGGATATTGCTGCTGGATTTTTGGCGAGACGCTCTTGCGGTTCAACCTTTGCTGCAGGTCGGAAAACGTGCCCGTCGCCTCGCGCGGGTCGCCGACCAGTAACTCGCCGTCGAGCGCCGCTTCGAAATTCATTGCCTCGGCAAGGTCCGGGAAGGCGCCGGAGACATCGTCGCCGGTGCGCGAATAGAGCCTGCGGACACCGCCTTCGCAGACCGCCTGCACGCGGATGCCGTCCCATTTCCATTCCGCCGCATAATCGGGCGGTTCGAGTTTTTCCAGATCGCTGTCGTCGACGGCATTGGAGAGCATCACCGGCCGGAACAGCGCGAGCGCCGCGCTTCTTGGTTTTTCCGCCCGCCCCTCCAGCCAGGCGAACAGTTCGATGTAGGGCGGCGTCAGCCCATGCCAGAGCTCCTCGATCTCGGCGACGTCGACCTTGCCGAGGTCGGCAAGCGCCTGCTTGGCAAGCCGCGCCGACACGCCGATGCGCAGGCCCCCGGTCACCAGCTTGATGATGGCAAAGCGCGCCGAGATGCCGGCATTGTCGAGCAGCCGCGCAAGCACCTTGGGCCCGTCGGAGCGGCTGGCGGCCTGCAGCTTGCCGACCACTTCGGCAAGGGTCGGGCGATGGTTGGGAATGTGTCCAGCCGGCTGCGGCCAGACCAGCGACACGGTTTCGGCAAGGTCGCCGACATAGTCGTAGGAATAGCCGAACAGCACCGAGTCCATCCGCTCGACCACCAGCGCGCGCAGCATGGCCGGCTTAACCGCCGCGATCGAAAGGTCGCCGGTGAGCGCCGCCAGCGCCAGCCCGCGATCGGGATCCTCGACGCCGCGGAAATAGTCGGTGAGCAGTGTCAGCTTGCCGTTGCGCGACGGCGTCAGCACGAGACGATCGAGGAGCTCTGCGAAGCGGTTCATGGGCGAGCCGATGAGGCTACGTCGTGGAGCGCAACGCTGGCGATTGTCGAAATCCCCTCCACCATCAATCGCCCTCGTCCTCATAGCCCACCAGATGCAGCGGTCGCGCCGCAATCCCCTCCAACTCGCACCAGCGCACCAAAGCTTCCTCGCGGCCATGCGTGACCCAGATTTCCTGCGCGCCCGTTTCCTTGATCGTGGCGGTCAGCTCATCCCAGTCCGCGTGGTCGGAAATGATCAGTGGCAGTTCGACGCCGCCCTGCTTGGCGCGCTGGCGGATGCGCATCCATCCCGACGCGAAGCAGGAGATCGGGTCCGGAAAACGTCGCGCCCAGCGGTCGGCGAAGGCCGATGGCGGCCCGACGACGATCGCGCCTGCGAAATCGGCCTTGCCGCCGCTTTCGACCGTCGCCGGCTCGAGCAGGCCGAGATCGATGCCCTGGCTCTGATAGTATTCGCTGAGCTTGGCCAGCGCGCCATGGATATAGATCGGCCTGTCGTAGCCTGCATCGCGCAACAGCCGCATCACGCGCTGCGCCTTGCCGAGCGCATAGGCGCCGATCAGATGCGATCGCTCGGGGAATTGCGCCGCTGATTTCAGGACACGCGCGATCTCCTCATGGTCTGGCGGATGGCGGAACACCGGCAGGCCGAAGGTCGCCTCGGTGATGAAGACATCGCAAGGCACGGGCTCGAACGGCAGGCAGGTGGCGTCCTTCTGGCGCTTGTAGTCGCCGGAGGCGACGATGCGCATGCCCCGATGCTCGACGCAGATCTGCGCCGAGCCCAGCACATGTCCCGCCGGATGGAAGGTGACGGCGACATCCTTGATGTCGGTCGTTTGACCGAGCGCGGCGGCCTGCGTCGTTCCAGCGAAATCCTCGCCATAGCGCAGTCCCATGATGTCGAGCGTTTCTTGCGTGGCCAGCACCGAGCGGTGGCCGGAGCGCGCATGGTCGGAATGGCCGTGCGTGATCAGCGCCCGCTCGACGGGCCGCACCGGGTCGATGAAGAAATCGCCGGGCGGGCAATAGAGGCCTTCCGGCCGGGATTTGAGCAGGTCGCTGGCGCGCATCGCTCCAAGATAGTGGCTAAATTTGCCGCGGGAAGCCTGTAGCAAGAGACTGCTGACTCATCCTGGATCGTGACCTCTCTCCGAAAACCGGTTCCCACTTTTCGGGATCATGCTATGGAGCCGTCCGCCGGCTCGCCTCGCCGGTGGGATCCTTCAAGAGATGAAACCGTTCCAGGCCTCGTCGGGCGATCCGAATGCCGACCGTCGTGCCGATTTCGCCGAGATGCTGCTCGCGTCGGGTGAGCCCGCGCAGGCGGCGGAGCTTCTGCTCGGCGCGCTGGAACTGGCGCCGCGATGGGCCGCCGGCTGGTTCCGCCTGGGCGAGATGCAGGAGGCGGCCGGCCTGCTCGACCAGGCAGCGCGAGCCTGGGTCATGGCGTTGAAACTGGACCCCGCGGATCGCCTTGGCGCCGCGCTGAAGCTTGAACTGATCGGCAAGGCGCCGGTCGCGATGGCGCCGCCCAGCGCCTTCGTCGAGACCCTGTTCGATCACTATGCCGACGGTTTCGAGGAAGCGCTTGTCCGGAAGCTCGGCTACAGGCTGCCGGATTTCCTTGGCCGGGCCATCCGCGAGGCAAGGCCCGGCCGGTTCTGGCTGGCTCTCGATCTCGGCTGCGGCACCGGCTTGACGGGCGAGAAGCTGCGCCCGTTCGTCGATCGGCTGGAGGGCTATGACATCTCGGCCGGGATGCTGCGGAAGGCGAAAGCCAAGGGCATCTATGACCGGCTCGCCAAGGTCGACCTCCAGCATTTCTCGCACACCGGCGCCGCGGCTGATCTCGTGGTCGCGGCCGACGTGTTCATCTATATGGGCGCGCTCGAACGCATCGTCGGCGCGGTCGCCGGAATGCTTGCCGAGGATGGCCTGTTCGCCTTTTCGGTCGAGACGCTTGCCGGCGGCGGCGATTTCGCCCTGCTGCCGTCACGACGTTATGCCCATTCCGAGGCCTATGCGCGGCGCGTGCTTTCCGCCAACGGGCTTGCGGTCCTGTCGCTCGAAAGCGTGGTCATCCGGCACGACCGGCTCGATCCCGTCGCGGGCCTGGGCATTGTGGCCGGCTTCCCGGCTACAGCGGCTCCGAGGAAGAATCCGGAAGCCGAATGAGCCAGGCCTTGCTGCGAAAAAGCCTGAATGGCATGGTCGGGGTCGCGGGGTGGATATCGAGTCTTGTTTGCGCAATTCCGGTCGGAAAACCGATACGCACGTTTCCTGGAATTGTCCTAAGGAGGGATCCATGCGCTGGACCATGATTGCGTTGGCGTCTTGCTTGGCGGTCGCCGGATGTGTCGGCGGCACGTCGTTGGCCGAGCGTCAGGACGAGGATGTTCAATCCTCATTGCAATATGACGATATGCCCTGTGATCAATTGCTGGCGCAGCGCAATCAACTGGCGCGGCAGAACAATCTGCCTGTCACCGCAAAGCCGAACTTCTCCAACCCGGCGATGGGCTTCGGCCCGTTCATGCCTGACACGCGCTCCAAGGCGCAGCGCGACAGCAACAAGGCGAGCGGTGAGATCGATGCCATGAGCCGCTCGATCGAGCGCCGCGACTGCGGCAAGCCGAAGAAGAAGGAGACGTTCGGGCTGCCTGGCTCGAAACCGTCCTGAGAATCCGATAGTCGATATCCCGCTTTGCGATCGGTCGGGTCGTCGAGCTTTCGTGTTTGAAGGCCGCCATGAACCTCTCGGACCTCGGCAACCGAATCTGCATCCTGGGGCCGTCCAACAGCGGCAAGTCGACTCTCGCCAACGCGATCGCCCGCAAGCGCGGCCTTGAGCCTGTCCACCTCGATGTGCTGCACCATCTGCCCAACACGGACTGGGAGCCGCGTCCAAAAAGCGAATTCATCGCCCTGCACGACGCCGCAATCGCCGGCGAGCGCTGGGTGATGGACGGAAATTATTCAGTTTGCATGCCGCAACGCTTTCGGCGGGCGACGGGCCTGATCCTGCTGGATATCTCCACGTGCATGAGCTTGCTGCGCTACTTCCGGCGAACTTTGTTCGAGACCGGAAGGCTTGGCGCGCTGGAAGGCGGGCGCGACAGCGTCAAATGGGACATGATCCACCATATCGCCGTGGTCCAGCCGAAAAATAGCAAGCTATATCACGCGATGTTCGAGTCGCTCGACCTGCCGAAGCTTCGGCTCAGCTCGGTGGGAGCAATCAAGCAGTGCTTCCACGCGTGGGATTTGAGCTTGAATCAGTAGCCGGCTTCGCGGTCGACCAGGTTCTCGAGCTTCTCGCCGCGCTCGAAGGCCGCCATCTGCCGAAGCATCGCTGGCACCAGATGCGCAGGGTCCGACGTCGCCGCCGCGTGCGGCGTGACGAACACTTTCGGATGGCTCCACATCGGGCTTGTCTTCGGCAGCGGCTCGACCTCGAACACGTCGAGGCTTGCTTCCTTCAGCGTGCCGTCGTCCAGCGCGCGCAAGATGTCGGCGTCCTTCTGCAGCTTGCCGCGCCCGGCATTGATCAGCACCGCCCCGCCGAGGCCGTTGCGCCTGCGCAATTCCTTGAGCAGCCCGTAATTGACGATGCCCTGGGTTTGCGGCGTGAGCGGCAAGAGCACGACCAGGATGTCGGTGGCGTTGAGGAACGGGATCAGTCCCGCCTCGCCGGCATAGGTCGAAACGCCCTTCATCGGCCGCTCGGTGCGCGACCAGCCGTTGACCGCGAAGCCGAGCGAGAGCAGCACCGAGGCGGCGGCGCGGCCGAGATTGCCGAGACCCATGATGCCGACGGAGATGTCTTCCGCCGGGCGCTGCGCGGGCTCGCGCCAGATCTTCTTCTGCTGCTGGGCGCGGTAAAGCATGCTTTGGCGATGGTGGTCGAGCACGCGCCACACGACATATTCGGTCATGTGCTGGGTGAGATTGTCGGCGACGACCCTGACGATCGGGACGTCGGGAAGGCCGGGATCGGCAAAGATATGGTCGACGCCGGCGCCGATCGAAAAGATGGCGCGCAGATTGGGCAGCGACGACAGGAGATTGGGCTTCTGCTTCCATACCACCGCGTAGGTGATCGACGGGTCGCTCGCACCATTCGGTTCCAGCACGACCTCGCGCTCGGCCGCGAGCAATTCATGCCAGTGCTGCGGGTGGAAGCCGGTGACGGCAAGCAGGACTTTGCCTTTTTCCATTTGCGGATTTGTCTTCCCTGTTGTGCTGGTCGGTCGGCTATTCGCTGACCACGCCGGTCGGCGCCGTCTCGATCTTGAAAGCGGCCGCCATCAACGCCCGCGTATAGTCGGTTTGCGGGCTGCTGAAAATCTGTTCGGAAGGTCCCGCTTCGACGATCTGGCCATTGCGCATGACGATGACGTCATTGGCAAGCGCGCGCACGACCTTGAGGTCGTGGCTGATGAAGAGATAGGCGAGGTTGTGCTTGGCCTGCAGGTTGCGCAAAAGGTCGACCACCTGCGCCTGCACGCTCATGTCGAGCGCCGAGGTTGGCTCGTCGAGCATGACGAAACGTGGGTTGAGCACCATGGCGCGGGCGATCGCGACGCGCTGGCGCTGGCCTCCGGAAAACTCGTGCGGATAGCGGTGGCGCGTTTCGGGGTCGAGGCCGACCTCCTTCAGCACGGCGACCACCTTGTCGTCGCGCTCGTCCGGCGAGAGTTTCGGCTCGTGGATCTTCAAGCCTTCCTCGATGATCTCCGAGACCGACAGGCGCGGGCTAAGCGAGCCGAACGGATCCTGGAAGACGATCTGCAATTCGCGCCGCAGCGGCCGCATGGCGCTGAAGGAAAGCTGGTTGATGTCGCGTCCGTTGAAATTGATCATGCCGGTCGAGGAGATCATCCGGGCGAGCGCCAGCCCGAGCGTCGTCTTGCCCGAGCCGGATTCGCCGACGACGCCCAGCGTCTGGCCGGCTCGCACGGTGACGTCGATGCCGTCGACTGCCCTGACGTGATCGACCGTGGCGCGGAAGAAGCCCTTCTTGATCGGGAACCAGACCTTGATGTCCTTGCCCATCATGACGGCTTTGGCGTCCGGATCGGTCGCCGGCGGCTTGCCCTTCGGCTCGGCCGCCAGCAGGTGCTTGGTGTAGTCGTGCCGCGGATTGGCGAAGATGTCCCGGGTCGGACCGCTCTCGACGATCTTGCCCTTGGTCATCACGCAGACGCGGTCGGCGATCCTGCGCACGATGCCGAGATCGTGGGTGATGAACAGGAGCGACATGCCCTTGCGGCTCTTCAGCTTGGCAAGCAGCTCCAGGATCTGCGCCTGCACGGTCACGTCGAGCGCGGTCGTCGGTTCGTCGGCGATCAGAAGCTCCGGCTCGTTCGCCAGCGCCATGGCGATCATGACGCGCTGGCGCTGGCCGCCCGAGAGCTGGTGCGGATAGGCGTCGAGGCGTTTCTGCGGATCGCGGATGCCGACTTCGGTCAGAAGTTCCAGCGTGCGCGCGCGCGCGGCTTGATCGCGCAAGCCCTGATGCAATTGCAGCACCTCGACGATCTGCTGCTCGATCGTGTGCAGCGGGTTGAGCGAGGTCATCGGCTCCTGGAAGATCATGGTGATCTTGTTGCCGCGCACGCCACGCAACGCCTTCTCGTTCATGGCGAGCAGGTCGGCGCCGCTGAACAGGATCTTGCCCGAGGGGTGGCTGGCGGCGGGATAAGGCAAGAGCTTCAGCACCGACAGCGCCGATACCGATTTGCCCGAACCGGATTCGCCGACCAGGGCGAGCGTCTCGCCCTTGGCGATGTCGAAGGAGATACTGTCGACGGCGATCGATTGCTTGCCGCCCTGCGCGAAGGCGACGCTCAAGTCTTGGACTGACAGCAGGGCTTCGCTCATTTGAACGTCTTGCGCGGGTCGAAGGCGTCGCGTGTCGCCTCGCCGATGAAGACCAGCAGCGACAGCATCAGGGATATGACGACGAAGCCGGAAATGCCGAGCCAGGGGGCGTTGAGATTGCGTTGCGCCTGTTTCAGCAATTCGCCGAGCGAGGCCGAGCCGGGCGGCAGGCCGAAGCCGAGGTAATCGAGCGAGGTCAACGTCGAGATCGAGCCCGAAAGCAGGAAGGGCAGGAAGGTCAGCGTCGCCACCATGGCGTTCGGCAGCAAGTGCCGGAACATGATGGTGAGGTTGGGCACGCCGAGCGCGCGCGCCGCGTTGACATATTCGAAGTTGCGGGCGCGCAGGAACTCGGCCCTCACCACGCCAACCAGCGCCACCCATGAAAACAACAGCATCAAACCGAGCAGGATGAAGAAGCCGGGCGGCAGGATGGCCGACACGATAAGCAGGAGATAGAGCACCGGGATTGCCGACCAGATCTCGATGAAACGCTGGAAGAGAAGGTCGGTCCAGCCGCCGAAATAGCCTTGCACCGCCCCGGCCGCGACGCCGACCAGCGATGAGCCGAGCGTCAGGATCAGGCCGAACAGCACCGAGATCCGGAAGCCGTAGAGCACGCGCGCCAGCACGTCGCGGGCCTGGTCGTCGGTGCCCAGCCAGTTCCAGTTGCCGACGATGCAGTTCTCGTCGGCCTCTCCCTTCGGGTATTGGCTGCAGCGCTTCTTCTTGTCGTAAAGCCACGATGGCTTTGCCGGCGCCGGTTCCGGGATGGCATTGTTGACGGTCTGATAGGAGTAGCGGACCGGTGGCCAGATCATCCAGCCATTGGAGTTGATCTCGTCCTGGATCACCGGATCGCGATAATCGGTGACGGCGTAGAAACCGCCGAACTTCTCCTCCGGATAGGCGACCAGGACCGGAAACAGGATCTCGCCCTTGTATGAGACGACGATCGGCTTGTCGTTGGCGATCAGCTCGGAAAACAGCGACAGCACGAACAGGAACAGGAAGATCCAGAGCGACCAGTAGCCGCGCCGGTTGGCCTTGAAATTCTGCAGTCGCCTCTGGTTGAGCGGCGACAGCCATGGCCTGCGGGGACGCGTCGGCGCGCTTTCGATCGCGGCCTCGGCCATCAGATGTCTCTCCGCTCGAAGTCGATGCGCGGATCGACCCAGGTGTAGATCAGGTCGGACATAAGGCCGACGAACAGGCCAAGCAGCGAGAAGATGTAGAGGGTGGCGAACACCACCGGATAGTCGCGGTCGATCACCGATTTGAAACCGAGCAGGCCGAGGCCGTCGAGCGAGAAGATGTTCTCGATCAGCAGCGAGCCGGTGAAGAAGGCCGAGATGAAGGCGCCGGGGAAGCCGGCGATGACGATCAGCATGGCGTTGCGGAAGACGTGGCCGTAGAGCACCTTGTGTTCCGAAAGTCCCTTGGCGCGCGCCGTCACGACATATTGCTTGCGGATTTCCTCGAGGAAGGAGTTCTTGGTGAGCAGGGTGGTCGTCGCGAAAGCCGAGAGCACGAGCGCCGTCAGCGGCAGCGTCATGTGCCAGAAATAGTCGGCGATCTTGCCTGGCCAGGACAACTGGTCCCAATTGTCCGAAACGATGCCGCGCAGCGGAAACCAGTCCCAGAACGAGCCGCCCGCGAAAAGCACCATGAGCATGATGCCGAACAGGAAGCCGGGAATGGCATAGCCGACGATGACGATGCCGCTTGTCCACACGTCGAAGGTCGAGCCGTCCTTCACCGCCTTGCGGATGCCGAGCGGGATCGAGATCAGATAGGATAAAAGCGTGATCCACAGGCCGATGGAGATGGAGACGGGCATCTTCTCCAGGATCAGGTTCAGCACCGAGATGTCGCGGAAATAGCTGTCGCCGAAATCGAAGCGGATATAGTTCCACAGCATCATGCCGAAGCGTTCCAGCGGTGGCTTGTCGAAGCCGAACTGCTTTTCCAGCTTCTTGATGAACTCTGGATCGAGCCCCTGCGCGCCGCGATATTTCGAGCCGACATCGCCGGCGACGTCGAAATTGGTGGCGCCCGCGTCGCCGCCACCGCCGCCGAGACGATCGTTGCCGCCCTGGTTGGTCAGCCGGGCGATCACCTGCTCGACCGGACCGCCCGGCGCGAACTGGATGACCGCGAAGGAGATCGCCATGATGCCGAACAGCGTCGGGATCATGAGAAGGATGCGGCGCAGGATATAGGCGCCCATCAGGCGTCCGACCCCGCGCGAACGTTCGTGTCAGCCTTTGCCAATCTTTGCCGCCTTGCCCTTGTCGACCCACCACAGCGCCTCGACCGGAAAGCCGAAATCGGGTTTCTGCTCGGGGAAGCCGAACATGTCCCAATAGGCGCTTCGGTGATTCGCCAGATACCAACTTGGAATCCAATCGCGCCGCGCGCGCAAGGCCCGGTCCAGCGCGCGCATGGCGGTGGTCAGGCTTTCACGGTCCTTGGCGGCGCCCGCGGCATCGATCAGCGTATCGACCGCCGGGCTTGCGATGCCCGACAGGTTGCGTGAGCCCGATATCGCGGCACTGCGCGAGTGGAAGAAGATCTCGAGATCGTCGCGGGTCGGCGTGGCGCTGAAATTGAAGGCGGCCGAGAGCAGGTCGAAGTCGAATGTCGATTGCCTGAGCTGGTACTGCGCCGAATCCACCAGGCGGATCGAGGCATCGATGCCGATGGCCTTCATGTTGGCGACCCAGGGCGAATAGACCTGCACGAAGGTCTCGTCATCGACCAGGAATTCGGCGGACAGCCGCCCGCCCTTGTCGTTGACAACGAAATCGCCGGAGCGTTTCCAGCCGGCCTCGGCGAGCAGCTTCAGCGCCGCGCTCAGTTGCTTGCGGTCTCGCCCGGATCCGTCCGACGGCGGTTGCGTCACCGCTTCGCCAAAGGCCTCCGGCGGAAGCTGGTCGCGCAACGGCTCGAGCAGGGCCAGTTCCTGCGGCGAGGGCAAGCCTTCGGCGCGGAAATCCGATTTCTCGAAGCAGGATTGCGAGCGCTCGTACGACCCATAGAAAAAGTTGCGCCGCGTCCATTCGAAATCGAAGCAGAGCGCGATCGCCTGCCGCACGCGCGGGTCCTTGAATTGCGCGCGCCGCTGGTTGACGGCGGTGGCCTGCATGGAGGGCGTGGTTTCGGCCGCAAACTCGTGCTTGACCACCTTCCCGGCGGTGAAGGCCGGAAAGTCATAGGCCGTTGCCCATACGCGCGATGTGAACTCCTCGCGATAGAGGATATCGCCCTTCTTGAAGGCCTCGAAGCCGGCGGTCCGGTCCTGGTAGAATTCGATGCGGATGCGCCCGAAATTGTTCTGGCCGCGATTGACCGGCAGGTCGTTGCCCCAATAGTCGGCCACGCGGTCATACTCGATCCAGGCGCCCGCCGACCAGCGGCCGACCTTGTAGGCGCTCGAGCCCAGCGGCGGATTGAGCTGCGAGGAATCGAACGGGTTGGCCGTGAAGAAGGCCTTCGAAAGGATCGGGAATCCGACGACGTTGAGGATCGTGCGTGCCGACTGCTTGCCGGAGAATCTGAGTTCGACGGTGTGCGCGTCCTTCGCCACGGCGTCTTCAAGATGCGTCAGCGACAGCGCGTAGTCCGGATGCCCTTTGTCTTTCAGCAGCTTGAAGGTGAAGGCGACATCCTCGGCGGTGAGTGGCGAGCCGTCATGGAAGCGCGCCTGCGGGCGGAGCGAGAAAATGAAGCTGTTGCGGTCGTCCGAGATCGTCACACCGTCGGCGATCAGTCCATAGACCGCGTCCGGCTCGTCGAGCGCCCGCACCATCAAGGAATCGAAGCACATGTCCATGCGCTGCGGAGAATCGCCCTTGGGGACGAAAGAATTCAGCGTGTTGAAAGTCTGCGGGCTCTGGTTGGTGCCCCAATTGGGCGGCGAGAAATTGAAGGTTCCGCCCTGCGGCGCATCGAGATCGACATAGTCGAAATGCGTGAAGTCGGGTTTGTATTTCAGGTCACCGAAGGCCGACAGACCATGCAGTTTGGTGCCGGTCGGCGTTTCGGCGAAGGCACGGCCCGGCAGCAGCGCCACGGCGGTGGCTGCGGCGCCGAGCGCCAGGAAGTCGCGACGGGGAAGCAAAGCCTGCCGCCCCATCAATTGAGACCCTTGTACTTGGCTGCCAGCGCCTTTTCCTTTGCCGTGTCGATCCACCAGGAATCGATGTCGGCGCCGCGGTAGGTGGGCTGCTTCTCAGGCATGTCGAACTTGTTCCAATAGGCCAGCCACACCACCGCGCGATAGTATTGCGGAACGACGTAGTAGTTCCACAGAAGGATACGGTCGAGCGCGTGGGTCGCGGCGACAAGGTCGTCCCGGTCGGTGGCGAAGATGATGCGGTCCACGAGAGCATCGACCACTGGATTCTTTATCCCGGAATAATTGCGCGACCCGGGTGTATCGGCGGCCTTCGAACTCCAGAAATCGCGTTGCTCGTTGCCGGGCGATTCCGACTGCTGCAACACGCTTGTGATGACGTCATAATCGAAATTATTGACGCGGTTGATGTACTGCGTCTGGTCGATGATGCGCAGATTGGCGTCGACGCCGATCTTGCGAAGATTGGCGATCCAGGGGCTGGCTATCACTTGATCGGTGTCGTTCCAGCCAAGGATCTCGAATTTGAACGGTTCGCCGGTCTTGGCGTTCACCATCTTGCCACCCTTGATCACCCAGCCGGCCTGGGCAAAGAGGTCGACCGCCTGCTTCAGGTATTTCCGTTCCGCCTGCGGCGAGTCATAGACCGGTAACTTGAACTCCTGCGTGAACAGTTCGGGCGGGAGTTTGTCGCGGTATTTTTCGAGGATTTCCAGTTCCTTGCCCTGCGGTAATCCGCTCGACGCCAGTTCCGTGCCCTCGAAATAGCTATGGGTGCGCGTGTTTGAATTATAGAACAGCGTGCGGTTCATCGTTTCGAAATCGAACGGAAGCGTCAGAGCCTCGCGCACCAGGCGGTCCTGGAACAGCGGCCGTCTCTGGTTGAGTATGAAGGCCTGCATGGGTTCTGGCGAGGTGGTCTTGAACACCTTCTTGACCACATCGCCGGCGCTCACCGCCGGAAAATTATACGCAGTATTCCATCGCCGGGAGCTGTTTTCCGGCTTGATGTCGTCAAGGCCGCCCTTGGTGAAGGCCTGCCAGGCGGCATTGTCGTCAAGAATGTAGGTGAAGCGCTGGGTGTCGAAATTCTCGCGGCCGATTTTTACCGGCAGCTTGGCGCCCCAATAGTCCGGCACGCGCTGCCAGACGATCTCCGAACCGGGTTTGAAGCTGGCGATCTTGTAGGCGGCGGAGCCCAGCGGCGGCTCCAGCGTCGATTTGGTGATGTCGCGCTTCTTGCCGTTGGCATCGGTGCCTTCCCACCAGTGCTTGGGCAGAACGACGAGATCGCCAAGGATCTTTGGCAGTTCACGGTTGCCTTTCTGGTTGAAATGGAACTCGACCTCGCGGTCCGAGACCGCGACGGCGTCGGTCACGTTCTCGAAATAGCGATTGTACATCGGGCTGTTGGCCTTCAGCACCTGGAACGACCAGATCACATCGTCGACGGTGATCGGCTGGCCATCATGCCATTTGGCGCGCGGATCGAGCCGGTAGGTCGCGGACGAATAGTCGGACGGGTATTTGTAGGCATCGGCGATCAGGGGGTGGCTGACGCTGCCTTCGTCGGTCGCCTGGTCCATCAGCGTGTCGTAGAGCAGTCCGCCACCAAACTGGGCGAAGCCAGCGGCCGGCGATCCCTGCACGATATAAGGGTTGAAGCTGTCGAAGGTGCCGACGACGACATTATTCAACGTGCCGCCCTTGGGCGCATCGGGATTGACGTAGTCGTAGCGCTGGAAGTTGTCGCCATATTTGGAAGGCCCGATCAGCGAAGACGTCGTGCGCCATTCATCGGCGAAGCTGGCTTGAAGGCTGGCTGCGAAGGCGAAAGCGAGCGCCGATGCGAAAAGCGTGCGGAAGCAGCCAACCTTCATGCGTTCTCCTCGTCGCGAACTCCGCAGCGGTTCGTCACCGAAACGACGAGCCGCTCTATCGCTTTTTTCTGTCGCAACTCCGCTCGGAAACCGCTTCACGCCTTTCCCGGAATTGCGCTGCCCACCCGCAATCTAGATCATTTGATGCCGGTGGAAACCGCAAGCGCGGCCTTTGTCGACATCCATGCGGCTTTCCTAACAGAAAAGCCGGGACGAACCCGGCTTTTCCAAGGAACTCACTATGACAAATTATTTATTGAGCGGGCGCAGCCGGCTTGGCCGGGGCGGTTCCTTCGGCCGGCTTGGCAGCGCCGTCGGCGGGCTTGGCGGCGCCGTCCGCGGGCTTGGCGGCGTCGGCCGGCTTGGCCGAAGCGTCGGCAGCGGCGCCCGGCTGCGGCAGCGGCTTCGGATTGTCCGACAGCGTGCGCAGATAGGCGATCACATTGGCGCGGTCTTCTTCCTTCGGCAGGCCGGCGAAGCCCATCGCCGTGCCCTTCACGAACTTCTTCGGCGAGGTGATGAAGTGGTTGATATTCTCGTAGGTCCAGTGCTCCTGGCCACCCTTGGAGAAATCCTTCATGCCGGCCGAATAGGCGAAGCCCTCATGCTCGGCAACCGGACGGTCGACGATGTCCCACAGGTCCGGGCCGACCTTGTTCGGGCCGCCCTTTTCACCGGAATGGCAGGCCTGGCACTTCTTGAAGATGGCGGCGCCGGCATCGGCGCTGGCACTGGCGAGCAGGTCGGCGATCGGCTTTTCGGCCGCCGCAGGCGCGGCGGCGGCGCCTTCGGTCGGCTCCTGGGCCTCGATGGCGAAGCCGGGCTTCTCGGGCGCAGGCGAGGCGAACAGCCCGTCGGAGACGAGACCTATTGAAAACACGATGAAGCAGGTTCCCAGAAATCCGCCGAGCAGCTTGTTGACTTCGTTGGAATCCATGCGCCCCTTGCTCCCTTTTCCGGCGGACCGTCCCGTCCACTCCGTCCGTCGGTATCGCGAACTGCCCTGAAAGGCCAGTCAAATCGGGCGGAAACTAGGTCTTTTGCTCTGGCGTTGCAACACATATAAGGGCGCTTCCAGTGAGACCTTTTGCCACTTTTCCATTCGCGTTTTTCGACCACCCAAAAATCCGATGTCAACCTTGATCCTGATCCCCGCCCGCATGGCCTCGACGCGCCTGCCGGGCAAGCCGCTGGCCGACATCGCCGGCGCGCCGATGATCGTCCATGTCGCCCGGCGCGGGGCCGAGGCCGGGCTTGGCCGCGTCGTGGTGGCGACCGACACCGAAGCCGTCGCCCAGGCCGTCCGGGCGCATGGCTTCGAGGCGGTCATGACACGCGCCGATCACGAATCGGGCTCCGACCGCATCTTCGAGGCGCTGACGGCCCTCGACCCTGACAAGCGGGTGGAGACGATCGTCAACGTCCAGGGCGACCTGCCCACCATCGATCCCGAGATCATTGGCGCGTCGCTGCGGCCGTTCGAGGACAAGTCGGTCGACATCGCCACGCTGGGCGTCGAGATCGTCCGCGACGAGGAGAAGACCAATCCCAATGTCGTCAAGATCGTCGGCTCGCCGCGGTCGGCGACGCGGTTGAAGGCGCTCTATTTCACCCGGGCCACCGCGCCCTGGGGCGAGGGGCCGCTCTATCATCACATCGGTCTCTATGCCTATCGTCGTGCCGCGCTGGAACGCTTTGTGGCGCTGAAGCCGTCGCCGCTGGAGCGTCGCGAGCGCCTTGAGCAATTGCGCGCGCTCGAAGCCGGCATGCGCATCGATGCCGAGATCGTTCAGTCGATGCCGCTCGGCGTCGACACGCCTCACGATCTCGAACGCGCCAGGCAAATCCTTTCAAGATGAGACACGAGCATGGCTGAAAAGACCAACAGAATTTCCTTCCAGGGCGAACCCGGCGCCAATTCCGACACCGCCTGCCGCAACATGTTCCCGTCGATGGAACCTTTGCCTTGCCCGACCTTCGAGGACGCTTTCAACGCCGTCGAGACCGGCAAGGCCGAGCTCGCCATGATCCCGATCGAGAACACGATCGCCGGGCGCGTCGCCGACATCCACCACCTCCTGCCGGAATCGAAGCTGCACATCGTCGGCGAATATTTCCTGCCGATCCATTTCCAACTGATGGTGCTGCCGGGGGTGAAGCGCGAAGAGATCAAGACCGTTCACAGCCACATCCATGCACTCGGCCAATGCCGCAAATACATCCGCAAGAATGGCTGGAAGCCGGTGATCGCCGGCGACACTGCGGGTTCGGCCAAGATGGTGTCGGAGGTCAAGGACCGCACCATGGCCTCGCTGGCGCCGGCTTTGGCCGCCGAGCTCTACGCGCTCGACATCATCGAGAAGAATGTCGAGGACACCGATTCGAACGTCACCCGCTTCGTCGTGCTGACCAAGAACAAGCACTGGGTGGAACGCCCCGCGCCGGACGCCAAGATGATGACCACCTTCATCTTCCGCGTCCGCAACGTGCCGGCCGCGCTCTACAAGGCCATGGGCGGCTTCGCCACCAACGGCATCAACATGACCAAGCTCGAAAGCTACCAGCTCGGCGCCTTCACCGCGACGCTGTTCTACGCCGACATCGAAGGCCACCCCGACGATCCGCTGGTCAAGCTGGCGCTCGACGAGCTGCGCTTCTTCTCGCGCGAGGTGCGCATCCTCGGCGTCTATCCGGCGAGCGCCTCGCGCGAGCAGTGGAAAGTGGCGGATTAGCGCCGACCCAAATTCAGGTCAGGCCGAGTCGAAAACGGTGGCGTCCGAGAACCGGAGCGGAGCGTACTTTTCGTACGTGAGCACCGGAAGCGCAGGAGGCCGCCATTTGCAGGCCGGCCTCACCTGAATTTCAGCCGAACCCAAGCGGCACGTAGTCGATCTCCATGAACTTCTCGACCTCGGGCACCCAGCGGTCGCGCACGAAGGCGACGTGGTCGGGATGCTCGTTGTAGCGCGTGTAGGCCGCCTGGTCGGCGAACTCCATCGAGAAGCCGAACTGGTAGTCGTTCTTCGGGCTCACCTGCCGCAGTTGCTCGAAATGCGTGACGCCCTTGATCCCGGTGAGGATCTTCTTCGCGTCGTGCAGGAAGCGCTTCGTCTCCAGCGACTGCAGCGGGTGCTTCAGCGTGAACACGACGGTATGACGGATCATTTCTCTGCTCCTATTCGCTGTCGACCCAGGCGCGGATGAGGTGATGGGCGATCGCCCCTTTCGGCGGTGTAATCAAGCCGTCGGCATGCGTCCTGTCCAGCATGGTGCGCACCTCGTCGCGCTGGAACCAGCGGCAGTCCTCCAGTTCGTTGAGGTCGGCCTGGATATCCTCGTTGAGCGGCTCGCCGAAGCAGCCGATCATCAGCGAATAGGGGAACGGCCAGGGCTGGCTGGCGTGGTAGACGACGCGGCCGAGCTGGATGCCCGCCTCCTCAAGCGTCTCGCGCCGAACCGCCGCCTCGATCGTTTCGCCCGGCTCGATGAAGCCGGCAAGTGCTGAATACATGCCCGGCGCGAAATGCCTGCCGCGTCCAAGCAGGCATTTTTCGCGCGTCACCGTCAGCATGATCGCCACTGGGTCGGTGCGCGGGAAATGGTCGGTGCCGCAGGCAGGGCAATGCCTCCTGTAGCCGCCGGCGCGCATCTCCGAGCGATTGCCGCATTTCGAGCAGAAGGCGTGGCTGGTGTGCCAGGCAAGCAGGGCTGCCCCTTGCGCCAGCGCGCCGGCCGCCGCCTCGTCGACCAGCCCCTGCATGTAGACGGAACGGTAGTCGATCGCCTTGACGGTCTCGGGCAGTTTTTCCGGCTCGACGCCGGCGGGCACCGCCAGCACGGGGCCATCCTCGGAAAAGCCGAGCAGCACGCCATTGGCGAGCGAAACATCGAAGGCCTGGCTTTCATCCGCCTTGAACCAGGGGTCGAACTTGCCGCCGTCGAGCTTGAGGTAGAGCCGGCCGGCATGCATCAGCATCAGCCGCGCGGTCGGGTCGGCGAGTGCCTTTTCGACCGCGTCGTCGGCGCGGTTCTCGGACTGTCGGTCGATCCGGTTGCCGGCAAAACCGACGAATTGGCTCGGCTCGCGCAGCGGCGCGTCAAAAAGGCGAAAGCTCATCGGGGACTCGTGCCTGGGAAACTCAGGATGCGGAATGGATACTGGCCAGCTTATAGCGCCGCTTTGATCGTTTCGGCAAACCGCCTGATGTCGGAGCCTTGATAGGGTTCGCGCATGCCGTGCCCCCAGACAGGCCCGGGCCAGCCAGGGTCGCCCTCTGACCGAGCGACGACATGGACATGCAACTGGCGCACGATGTTGCCGAGGGCTCCGGTGTTGATCTTGGTGCAGCCGCTCACCCGCTTCAGCGCCTGCGCCACCATATTGGTCTCGAAAGTCAGCATAGCCTGGTCGAGCGGCGTCATTTCGTGGATTTCCTCCACGCCCGGCCGTTGCGGCACCAGCACCAGCCATGGCCAGCGTCGGTCGTTCATCAGCCTGAGTTCACAAAGGCCGAGCCACATAAGCTGCTCGCTATCCGCCTCCAATCGGGCGTCCAGCGTGAAACCGGCCTTGAGGCCAGGCAGCATGGGCGTTTCCTTTACTTTTTTAGCCATTTTTCTAAACCCGCAAACGCTAGAGCGGCGGCGAGTTGGCCGCAAGCGATTCATTGGCTGCTGTCACCGATTTGAAGGACTTTCCAGTCCGGTGTGCTCGACAGCGCCGGCTCGGCCCTTGCATTTCGCCACTGAATTGCCGATATGGAGCGCGGGAGGTTGGTGGTGGACGATCCACTCGCCAACCGGGTCAGGTCCGGAAGGAAGCAGCCCTAACGAGCCCGGAACGGGTCATTGTTCCAGCCTCCCACCTCTTCGCCTTTCTCCCGCGACATTGACGGCGCCGCGCCGTGCGGGCGAGATTATGCACAGGAATCGGCCGCCTTCCGTCGCGGTCCTGGGAGCTTTTGACGGCGAATGAGCGAAGCCGGAAATTTGGGGCCAGAGAGCCTGGCGACAGGCAAGGCCGGCGCCTATCGCGTCCTGGCGCGCAAATATCGCCCCTCGAATTTCTCCGAGCTGATCGGCCAGGAGCCGATGGTCCGCACGCTGACCAATGCGTTCGCCACCGGCCGCATTGCCCAGGCCTGGATGCTGACCGGCGTGCGCGGGGTTGGCAAGACGACGACGGCGCGCATCCTCGCGCGGGCCTTGAACTACAAGACCGCGACGATCGATCAGCCTTCCGTCGACCTTTCGGTCCCCGGCGAGCATTGCCAGGCGATCATGGAGGGCCGCCATGTCGACGTCATCGAGATGGACGCGGCTTCCCACACCGGCATCGACGACATCAGGGACATCATCGACCGCGTGCGCTACGCGCCGGTCTCGGCCCGCTACAAGGTCTACATCATCGACGAAGTGCACATGCTCTCCACCCAGGCCTTCAACGGCCTGCTGAAGACGCTGGAAGAGCCGCCGCCGCACGTCAAATTCATCTTCGCCACCACCGAGATCCGCAAGGTGCCGATCACGGTCCTGTCGCGCTGCCAGCGCTTCGATCTGCGGCGCATCGATGCCGGCGCGCTGGTCGCGCACCTGTCCTCGATCGCCGCCAAGGAAGGCATCTCCGTCGACGACGAGGCCCTGGCGATGATCGCGCGCGCCGCCGAAGGCTCGGCGCGCGATTCGCTTTCCATCCTCGACCAGGCGATCGCCCATGGCAGCGGCACCGTCGGCGCCGCCGCGGTGCGCGCCATGCTGGGCCTGGCCGACCGCGCCCGCATCATAGATCTGTTCGAGCATGTCATGAAGGGCGACGTGGCGGCGGCGCTGGCCGAGTTCCGCGCGCAATACGACACCGGCGCCGATCCGGCCGCGGTGCTCACCGACCTCGCCGAGTTCAACCACCTCGTCACGCGCCTGCGCTTCGTGCCGGCCGCCGCCGACGATGCGTCGCTTTCCGAGGATGAGCGCCGGCGCGGCGCCGAATTCGCGAATGCGCTCTCGGTGCGCGTGCTGTCGCGAACCTGGCAGATGCTGCTCAAGGGCATTCCCGAGGTGCAGTCGTCCAATCGCCCGGTCAGCGCCGCGGAAATGGTGCTGATCAGGCTGGCGCATGCCGCCGACCTGCCGACGCTGGACGAGGCGCTGAAATCGCTGGAAGGCGCGGGGCCGCTGCCGAACGGCGCGCCGCGCGCCAATGGCGCCCCGGCAAATCCGGGCAATGGCGGCGGCGCCAGCGCCGTCGCGCAGGCCCGGATGCCGTCCTCCGGTGGCGGCGCGCAGACCATGCGCCTGGTGGAGGCGCAGCCCGCGCCCGCCGCTTTCGTTCCGGCGCCGGAACCGGTAGCCGAGACGCCCGTCATTCCCGTGAAATCGCTGGCCGACATTGTCGCGCTTGCCGATTCCAACCGCGACATCGCCTTCAAGGTGCTCCTGAAACGCTGCGTGCGGCCGGTGCGCATCGAGCCTGGCCGTCTCGATGTCGCCTTGACCGACGACGCGCCGAAGATGCTGCTCAACGACCTGACCTCCAAGCTGCGCGCCTGGACCGGCCGGAACTGGCTGGTGTCGCTGTCGAAGGAAGAGGGCGGCCAGACATTGGCCGAGATGGAGACGACGAAGCGCGAGAACGCCTTCTCCGACGCCAAGGCCGATCCGACGGTCGCCGCCATCCTCGCCCGCTTCCCTGGCGCCAAGATCATCGACGTGCGTATCCCGGACGTGCCGGACGTGGAAGAGGCTGAGGCCGAAGTGCCGGTCGAGCCCGTGGCCGACGATGACGAAATCTAGAGCAATTCCAGGAAAGGGCGCGCAGCGGTTTCCGCCCGGAGTTGCGAGAAACTAAAGAGATAGACATGAGCCGCGAACCGTTTTTCGCTCGGCGGCATGTCTGCGAACGGATAGAACAAGAGGAACCAAACGGATGAAAGATCTTCTCGGCCTGATGGGCAAGGCGAAGGAAATGCAGGCCAAGTTCCAGGCCATGCAGGACGAGATCGCCACGCTTGAAGCTACCGGCCAGGCCGGCGGCGGTCTGGTCAGCATCACGCTCACCGGCAAGTTCGAGATGAAGGCATTGAAGATCGATCCGTCGCTCATCAAGGCGGACGAAGCCGAGATCCTCGAGGACCTCATTCTGGCCGCCCACAATGACGCCAAAAATAAGGTCGAGCAGGTCATGCAGGAGAAGACCAAGGCGTTGACGGCGGGCCTGCCGATTCCCCCCGGAATGAAATTGCCGTTCTGAAGCGGTGCCCGCCAGTTAATTGATTGTGAACAAGAATTGAGCCCGGGCCGCAATATTAACCATTTTGCCGGCTTTTCTCACGGGCTCATTTCGCCGCTTTCATAAAGTTTTACCCAAGTCCAGAAGTTGCTAACCTTCTAGCCATTTTTTTGCCCGAAAGAGTCTCATTCTTGCCACATCTCGGGGCGGGCTGGCATCTGGACATGAGGCTTTTTTGGTGATCGCGACGCGATGGAAGACGCCGCTGCTGCTTGCCGGCATCGTCACTTCCCCCTTGCTCCTGGCCGGTTGCAGCCAGACCACTTCCTCCCATGGCATGTCGGTGTCGGGCCTGACCAGCGCCCTCACGCCGAGTTTCCTCACCACGCGCACGGGTCACTCGGCGAAGGACAAGGAATGCCTGCAAAGGGCGATGTTCTTCGAATCCAACCGGTCGAGCCGTGACGGCATGATCGCCGTCGGCACCGTCGTGATGAACCGGCTGCGCTCGGGCCAGCACGGCAACACCATCTGCGAGGTCGTCGGCGAAAGGGGCCAGTTCGCCCCCGGCGTGATGACGCGGCCGATGAATTCCAGGGCGCTGCCCGATGTCGAGGAAGCCGCCGACGCGGTGCTGAAAGGCGAGCGCAAGGCCAAGCTCAAGAACACGATGTATTTCCACACCGCCGGCCTGCGCTTCCCGTACAAGAACATGCACTACACCATGGTGGCCGGCGGCAATGCCTTCTACGAGAAGCGCGGCCGCAACTGGCAGCCGCTGCCGGACGAGCCGATGGTCGCCATGGCGTCCGACAAGTCGCAGAAGATCGACCCCACCGCTCCGGTGCTGCTGGCTTCCGCCGAGCCGGAGGTCAAGACGATCGTCCGGTCCGGTCCGGCCAAGCAGGCGGCGATGACCGCGATGGCGGAGCCGACGCTGCCGGCCACGGCAATCGTTCCGGCGCAGCAGACCTATATGACCGCCGCCGCGGCGCCTTCGCAGAAATCCGGTCGCCTTGCCCAGAAGCCGACGGTCGTGGCGATGCAGGAGCCGATGGCGGAGCCGGACGCTTCGCGTTTCGGCGGGACGGTCAAGGCCCGCTACATCACCTCGGTGCCGAATGCGCCGCAGGAAGCGGCGATGGGTTTCCAGTCGACGCCTGAGAACACCGACGCCATCGGTGCGATGATCGCCAGCCAGGACCGGCCGCTCGAAACCAACTGAGCCCGATTGCATTCGGCACAGGGCCCGTCATGGCGGCATGGCGGGCCCTGTGCCGTTGCCGGCTGTCCTGAAAAATCCTGGATCAGTCCGCCATTTCACGAAACGACGAACTGATCCCTCTTCTCGTCTTCACGCAATTCCGGACGGAAAACCGCTTCGCACTTTTCCTGGAATTGCTCTAGATCAAGGCGATGTCGAAGAGAATCGCCGGACCGGAAATCGAACGCCTGATCCAGCTCCTGGCCAAGGTGCCGGGGCTTGGGCCGCGCTCGGCCAGGCGTGCCGCGCTTCATCTCATCAAGAAGAAGGAACAACTGCTCGAGCCCTTGGCCGCCGCCATGGGCGAGGCGGTCGAGAAGGTCCGCATCTGCTCGACCTGCGGCAATGTCGATACCTCCGATCCTTGCATGATCTGCACTGACCCGCGCCGCGACGCCGGCACGCTGATCGTCGTCGAGGACGTCTCGGACCTCTGGGCGCTGGAGCGGGCGGCGGCGATGAACGTGCGCTACCATGTACTCGGCGGCACGCTGTCGCCGCTCGACGGCATCGGTCCCGACCAACTCAACATCCGCTCATTGGTCGACCGGGTCGCCGGTGGCGAAGTGAAAGAAGTCATCCTTGCCGTGAACGCCACCGTCGAGGGCCAGACAACCGCGCATTATCTGACAGACCAGTTGTCGGGCTTCGAGGTCAAGGTGACGCGGCTGGCGCACGGGGTTCCGGTCGGCGGTGAGCTCGACTACCTCGACGAAGGCACGCTGGCCGCGGCGCTGCGGTCGAGAACGGCGTTTTGAGGTTGGAGGGGGCGGTGTCAGACGGTTTTCTTCGAAGGGTTGCACTCCGTCCCATCTTCCAAGGCAAACCTATCGCATTGCCGATCGTTGTTTTCCTGACCGTGCTCTTCGGGCTGCTCGCTATCCCCGCCCGCGCCGCGCCCATCGACGACCAGTTCCAGGCCTGGCTTCAAACCGATCTCTGGCCGGAAGCCAAGGCCAAGGGCATTTCGAAAAAGACCTTCGACGCCGCCTTCATCGGCGTGAAGCCGAACCTCAAGCTCCCGGACCTCGTTGTGCCGGGTGAGAAGCCGACGACGCCGCAGAAGCAGCACCAGGCCGAGTTCGGCCCGCCTGCCAACTATTTCGCCGAGAAGATCATTCGCGCCGTCACCACCGGCGGTCGGGCGCGCGAGGCCGCCAACGCGAGGGTACTCGGGCTGATCGAGAAGCGCTATGGCGTGCCGGGCGAGATCGTGCTGGCGATCTGGGGCCGCGAGACCGGCTTCGGCGCCGCCAAGATGCCCTACGATGCCTTCGAGGTGCTCGGGACGGATGCCTTCATGTCTACGAAGAAGGATTTCTTCCGCACCGAGGTGCTGGCGGCGCTCGAAATCGTCGAGCGCGGCCTGGCGCCGGTCAACGCGATGAAGTCGTCCTGGGCCGGGGCGCTCGGCCAGCCGCAATTCATGCCGACATCCTTCCTCAAGCATGCCGTCGACTTCGAGGGCAGCGGCCGCGCCGACATCTGGAATTCGACGCCCGACGTGCTCGCCTCGATCGCCAATTATCTCGTCCATTATGGCTGGGTGAGGGGCCGTGGCTGGGGGGTCGAGGTGACGGTGCCGGAAAATGTCTCCTGCTCGCTCGAAGGACCCGACCAGGGCAAGAAGACTTCCGATTGGGTCGCAATGGGCATCAGGCGCGTCGACGGCAAGGCGTTCCCCGCGAGCGAATTGAAGGCCGAGAGCTTCCTGCTGATGCCGGCCGGACGCAGCGGTCCAGCCTTCATCGTCACGCCGAACTTCTACGTGATCAAGCAATACAACAACAGCGATCTCTACGGCCTGTTCATCGGCCATGCCGCCGATCGCATCGCCAAGGGCGACGCCACCTTTGCCGGCAACTGGGGCGCGGTCGGCGATCTGCACAGGTCCGACATCGCCGCTTTGCAGCGCGCGCTGGAGGCCAAGGGCTATGATGTCGGCAGCGCCGACGGACTGCCCGGGTTCAAGACCCGCCGCTCGATCGGCATCTGGCAGGCAAAGAACGGCAAGCCCGCCACCTGCTTTCCCGACGCTGGCCTGGTCTCTGCGATCAAGTAGCTGGAAAAACTGCACTTTTTCGAATGGTGGGCGCTGCTCGCGCTGCTGGTCCGCCTGCGTCGTCTGTCATGCAAGCGCCCGTTGCCTGTTCCAGAGTCGCTGAATATGCAGTTGACCAACTGGACAAAAAACACGACGGTAAGCGGCCAGGGCCGCTGCCCGCCCTGCAAGGAATAAGACAGCCCTGAGCCGGGAACTCAGGCCAACAAAACAGGGAACGATCATCATGATGCTGGGAAAGTTTGCTTTTCGCTCTCGCGCCTTGCTCGCGGGCGCCGCGCTGTCCGCGCTGCTCGTCGCGCCTGCCTTCGCGGTTACGCCTGCCGACACGCTGGTCGAGGGCTTTGCCATCGACGACATCATCTCGATGGATCCGGGCGAGGCCTTTGAGTTTTCGACCGCCGAGGTCACCGGCAACACTTACGATCTCCTGGTCCGCCTCGATCTCAGCGATACGTCCAGGGTGAAGGGCGACCTGGCGGAAAGCTGGAAGATCTCCGACGACGGGCTGGTCTATACCTTCAAGCTGAAGCCTGGCCTGAAATTCGCCTCGGGCAATCCGATCACGGCGGCCGACGTCGCCTATTCGTTCGAACGCGTGGTCAAGCTGGACAAGAGCCCAGCCTTCATCATCGAGCAGTTCGGCCTCAATGGCGACAATGTTGCCGAGAAGGCCAAGGCCGTTGACGACACCACGTTCCAGTTCACCGTGGACAAGGCCTACGCGCCGAGCTTCGTGCTGAACTGCCTGTCGGCGACGGTCGGCTCGGTCGTCGACAGCAAGCTGGTCAAGGAACACGCCGCGGCTGTGAAGCCTAGCGCCGATTACAAATACGACAATGATTTCGGCAATGCGTGGCTGAAGACCGGCTATGCCGGCTCAGGCCCCTATAAGCTGCGCGAGTGGCGGGCCAACGAAGCCGTCGTCATGGAGCGCAACGACAACTATTATGGCGACAAGCCCAAGCTTGCGCGTGTCATCTACCGCAACATGAAGGAAAGTTCGGCCCAGCGCCTGGCGCTCGAAGCAGGCGACATCGATGTCGCCCGCAATCTGGAGCCCAACGACCTCGACGCCATCGCCAAAAACGACAAGCTGACGTCGACGAGCGCGCCGAAGGGCACGATCTACTACATCAGCCTCAATCAGAAGAACCCCAACCTCGCCAAGCCCGAAGTTCGTCAGGCCTTCAAATATCTTATCGACTACGACGCGCTGGGCTCGACCATCCTGAAGGGCATCGGTGAGATTCACCAGACCTTCCTGCCCAAGGGCGATCTGGGTGCCCTCGACGAGAACCCGTTCAAGCTCGACGTTGCCAAGGCCAAGGAACTTCTGGCCAAGGCAGGCTTGCCGGATGGCTTCAAGGTGACGATGGACGTGCGCAGCGGCCAGCCCACCACCGGCATGGCGGAATCGATCCAGCAGACGCTCGGACAGGCAGGCATCAAGCTGGAGATCATTCCCGGCGACGGCAAGCAGACGCTGACCAAATACCGCGCCCGCAACCATGACATCTACATCGGCAATTGGGGCCAGGATTATTTCGATCCGAATTCGAACGCCCAGACCTTCGCCAGCAATCCGGACAATTCGGACGCGGGCAAGACCAAGACGCTTGCCTGGCGCAATGCCTGGGATATTCCGGACCTGACCAAGGAGACGGAAGCGGCTTTGCTCGAGAAGGACGCGGGCAAGCGTGCGGACATGTACAAGGACCTCGAGAAGAAGATCCTCGATACAAGTCCTTTCGTGATCATCCATCAGCAATTGGAAGTGGCGGGATTGCGCAAGAACCTCAAGGGCTTCGCGCTCGGCCCGAGCTTCGACACCAATTTCGTCTCGGCCGTCTCCAAGGAATAGTCTCGTCGGACGTGGCGCGTGAGCGTAGCTGAGAACCAGGCGACGGCAGGGCGTGGCAGCGCCCGTGCCGTCGCGATCGCCTCATCGATCGGCCGTTTCCTGGTCATCGCGGTGACGACCTATCTCGGTCTTCTCGCGGTGACCTTCTTCATAGGTCGCGTCATTCCCATCGATCCGGTCCTGGCCGTCCTGGGCGACCGGGCGCCGATGAGCGTCGTCGAGCGTACGCGGCGCGAGATGGGCCTCGACCTGCCGCTGATCGAACAATTCTACATCTACGTGAAAAGTGCGCTGAGTGGCGATTTCGGCACCTCGGTGCTGACCACCAATCCCGTCATGTCCGACATCCGTCGCGTCTTTCCCGCGACCATCGAACTGGCGACGCTCGGCACTATAATCGGTGCCGTCATCGGTGTGCCGCTTGGCGTGCTGGCCGCCGTCAGGCGCGGCAGCCTGATCGACCAGATCGTGCGCATCATCGGCCTGATCGGCTATTCCGTGCCGATCTTCTGGTTGGGTCTTCTCGGGCTCGTCCTGTTCTACGCCAAGCTGCAGTGGGTCGCTTTCCCGGCGCGGCTCGACGTCGTCTACGAATACACCTTCACGCCGATCACCGGCTTCTACCTGCTGGATTCGGCGATGCAGGGCCAGTGGGACGTCTTCTACGATGCCTACCGGCACATCATCCTGCCGGCTTCGCTGCTCGGCTATTTCTCGCTCGCCTATATCAGCCGCATGACGCGCTCCTTCATGCTGAACGAGATGGCGCAGGAATACATCGTCGCCGCCCGTGCCAAGGGACTGTCGGAAACGCGCATCATCTGGGCCCATGCGCTGCGCAACGCTGCGGTGCCGATGGTCACGGTGATCGCGCTTTCCTATGCCGGCCTGCTCGAAGGGTCGGTGCTGACAGAAACCGTCTTCTCCTGGCCGGGCATCGGCCTCTACATCACCGATTCGCTGCAGAATGCCGACATGAACGCGGTGCTTGGCGGCACCATCGCCATCGGTTCGGTCTTCATCGGCATCAACCTGTTGTCCGACCTGCTCTACCGGCTGCTCGATCCAAGGACGAAGGCCGGATGAGCGTTGAAACCATCCAATCCAGGCGCGAATGGCTGCTCAGCGACCGGCCGGCTTCGCGCATGCAGGCTAGGCTTGGCCGCGCCTATGTGGCCTGGCGCCGCTTCTCCGCCAACCGGCTGGCGCTCGTCGGTCTGCTGATCATCATCGCGCTGCTTGTCGTCGCCGCGTTTGCGGATGTGCTGGCGCCCTATTCGCCGACGATCGGCGACTTGAAGAACGCGCGCCTGCTCGCTCCCAGCGCCGCGCACTGGTTCGGCACCGACGACCTTGGCCGCGACATCTATTCCCGCATCATCTACGGCTCGCGCTGGACGCTCTATGTCGTGATCCTTGTCGCTGTCATCGCGGCTCCCATCGGCCTCCTGGTCGGCACCGTGGCCGGCTATGCCGGCGGCTGGACCGACGCGATCCTGATGCGCATCACCGACATCTTCCTCGCTTTCCCGAAGCTGGTGCTTGCGCTGGCTTTCGTGGCCGCGCTCGGGCCCGGCATCGAGAACGCCGTGCTGGCGATCGCGATCACCTCCTGGCCGCCTTACGCGCGCATCGCCCGCGCCGAAACGCTGACGGTGCGCAACTCCGATTACATCAAGGCGGTGCAATTGATGGGCGCCTCGCCCTTCCGCATCGTGCTGCGTCACATCATGCCGCTCTGCATCTCCTCGCTGATCATCAGGGTGACGCTCGACATGGCGGGCATCATCCTTACCGCCGCCGGCCTCGGCTTCCTCGGTCTGGGCGCGCAGCCGCCATTGCCGGAATGGGGCGCGATGATCGCGTCGGGCCGCCGCTTCATCCTCGATCAATGGTGGGTGGCCGCGGCGCCGGGCGTCGCCATCCTCATCGTCAGCCTCGGTTTCAACCTGCTCGGCGACGGCCTGCGCGACGCGCTCGATCCCCGGAGTGGCGACCAATGAGCGGTGCCCAATGACGGACACACTTCTCGAGGTCGACGATCTGCGCGTCACTTTCCCGACCCGCACCGGCGTCGTGCAGGCGGTGCGCGGCGTTTCCTTCTCGCTCGGCCGCGAGCGGCTGGGCATCGTCGGCGAGAGCGGCTCCGGCAAGTCGCAGACCGGCCGCGCCATCATGGGTCTCACCCCGCCGCAGGCCGAGGTGTCCGCCAAGACGCTCCGCTTCGACGGCATCGACCTGTTGTCCATCTCGCCCAGGCAGCGCCGGTCGCTGCGGGGAAACCGCATTGCCATGATCCTGCAGGATCCGAAATACTCGCTCGATCCGGTGATGACCATCGGCCGCCAGATCGTCGAGACGCTGCGCACGCATGAAAAGGTCTCCAAGGCCGAGGCGCGCGAGCGCGCGCTGGATATGCTCCGGGCAGTGCAGATCCGCGATCCGGTCCGCGTCTTCGACCTACATCCGCACGAGGTTTCCGGCGGCATGGGCCAGCGCGCCATGATAGCCATGATGCTGATCGCCGGGCCGGAGCTGATGATCGCCGACGAGCCGACCTCGGCGCTCGACGTCACCGTGCAGCTCGATGTGCTGAAGATCCTCGACAAGCTCGTCGCCGAGCGCGGCATGGGCCTGATCTTCATCTCGCACGATCTGCGTCTTGTGTCGTCCTTCTGCGACCGTGTGGTGGTCATGTATGCCGGCAAGGTGGTCGAGCAGCTCAAGGCCTCCGAGCTACGCGATGCCCAGCATCCTTATACGCGCGGCCTGCTCAACTGCATGCCGAGGATCGGCTTCGAGCGCCATCCGCTGCCTGTACTGGACCGCAAGCCGGAGTGGGCGGCATGACGGCCGCGATCGCCATGGAGGGGCTGGAAGTGGTGTTCGACCGCTTCCGCGCGTTGAAGGGCGTCAGCCTAGAAGTCGGCGAGGGCCAATCCTACGGCCTTGTCGGCGAGAGCGGCTCCGGCAAATCGACGCTGCTGAGGGCGATCACCGGCCTGGTTCCGGTCGCCGCGGGCACCATCACCGTCAACGGCAAGACGCTCGGCAAAGCCCGCGACAAGGCATTCTACCGCGACGTGCAGATGGTGTTCCAGGATCCTTACGGCTCGCTGCATCCGCGCCAGACGGTCGATCGCCTGTTGCAGGAGCCCTTGGCGATCCATGGCATTGCCGACGGCGAGAAGCGCATCGAGCGCGCGCTCGACGAAGTCGGCCTCGGCAACGGCTTCCGCTTCCGTTACGCCCACCAGCTCTCGGGCGGCCAGCGCCAGCGCGTCGCCATCGCACGCGCGCTGATCCTCGAACCCTCGATCCTGTTGCTGGACGAGCCGACCTCGGCGCTCGATGCCTCGGTGCAGGCGGAGGTGCTGAACCTGCTCGAAGAAGTCAGGCGGCGGCGGAAGCTGACCTTCCTGATGGTCAGCCACGACCTCGCCATCATCACTCATATGTGCGAGCGGCTGATGGTGATGCAGAACGGCGAGGCGGTGGAGACGCTGACCGCGAGCCAGCTCATCGGCCATCGCGTGAGCGAGGACTATACGCGCAACCTGCTCAGGGCGAGCGAGGGGTTTGTAAGGGAGTAGCCATTTCCCTCGGCCTCGCTGCCTTAAGTTTCCGCAACGGCGGCAACGTCGTTGCCTTGCGTCCGCTCCGGCTCCTTGATCCGGAACCATGTCACATAGAGCGCGGGCAGGAAGAGCAGCGTGATCGCCGTTCCGGCGATGATGCCGCCCATCATGGCGTAGGCCATCGGCCCCCAGAACACTTCTCGCGCGATCGGGATCAGCGCCAGGCTGGCGGCCGCGGCCGTCAGCGCGATCGGGCGCATGCGGTGCTCGGTCGCCTCGATGACAGCTGCCCAGCGGTCCTTGCCTTCTTTGACGAGGTCCTCGATCTGCACGATCAGGATGACCGAGTTGCGGATCAGGATGCCGATCAGCGCCAGCACGCCGAGGATGGCGACGAAGCCGAGCGGCGCGCCGCTGGGCACCAGCGCCGCCACCACGCCGATCAGGCCGAGCGGCGCCACCGCCACCACCAGGAACAGGCGCTGGAAGCTCTGCAACTGCACCATCAGGATGGTCGCCATGATGAACAGCATCAGCGGCACCACGGCCGCGATCGGTCCCTGGCTCTTGGCGCTTTCCTCGACGGAACCGGCGGTTTCCACCGAGTAGCCGGGTGGCAGCTTGGCGATGAAGGCGTCGACCGACGGTTTCAGCTCGTTGACGACGGTCGCCGGCAGCACGTCGCCGACCAGGCCGGCGCGCACCGTGATCGTCGGCATGCGATTGCGCCGCCACACCGTCGGCTGCTCGAGGTCGTAGCGGAAATTGGCGACGGCGGCGAGCGGGATGGACTCGCCGCTGCCGGTCGGCAACTGCATGTTCTGCAGCGTCTCGATCGAGCCGCGCTCAGCCTCGCGCGAACGCGCCACGACATTGATCAGGTAGGTCGCGTCGCGCACCTGCGTGATCGTCGAGCCACCCACCGTGCTGTTCAGCGCGCTGGCGATGTCGGAGGACGTGATGCCGAGCTGGCGCGCCTTGTCCTGCAGCACGTCGACCCTCAGCACGCGCTGCGGCTCGTTCCAGTCGAAAGTCGGCGCCGCGAGCTTCGGATTGGCCGAGATCAGGCCGGCGAATTGCTGCGCCAGCTCGCGCACCGTCTGGATGTCAGGACCGCCGACGCGGTATTGCACCGGGCGGCCGACCGGCGGCCCGAGTTCGAGCGGCTTGACGAAGGCATCGGTGCCGACGAACTCCTCGCGCAGCAGCTTCTCCAGCGCCGGCTTCACCCGGTTGCGCGCCTCGATGCTCTTGGTGACGATGACCGTCTGTCCGAAATAGGGGTTGGCCGGCTGCACGTCATAGGCCAGCACGAAGCGCACCGCGCCCTGGCCGATATAGGACGAGAAATGGTCGATGTCGGGATTGCCGACCAGCGCCCGCTCCTCGAAGCGCTCCATCTGGTCGCGCGTTTCCGTGATCGAGGAGTTCTGCGGCAGGTTCCAGTCGACGATCAGCTCCGGCCGGTCGGAAGGCGGGAAGAACTGCTGCTGGACGAGCCCGAAGCCGGCGATCGAGGCCGCGAACAGAAGCACCGTCGCGATGATGGTCAGCCAATGGCGGCGCACGGAGAAGACGAGCACGCGCCGGAACAGGGCGGTGAAGCGCCCGGGCTGGTCGTGATGCTTCGCCTTCATCGTCGCCGGCAGGATGGTCACGCCGAGCAGCGGCGCGAAAAGCACTGCAACGATCCATGACACCACCAGCGAAACCGCGATGACGACGAACAGCGTGTAAGTGTATTCGCCGGCCGCGCTCGAGTTGAGGCCGATCGGGATGAAGCCGGCGACCGTCACCAGCGTGCCGGTCAGCATCGGGAAGGCGGTCGAGGTGTAGACATAGGTCGCCGCCTTGCGCAGGCTGTCGCCGACCTCCAGCCGTGCCACCATCATCTCGACCGCGATCATCGCGTCGTCGACCAGGAGGCCGAGCGCTATGATCAGCGCGCCGAGCGAAATACGCTGCAGCGATATCCCGAGATACTCCATGACGGTGAAGGTGATGGCCAGCACCAGCGGGATCGACAGCGCCACGACGAAGCCGGCGCGCAGCCCGAGGCTGATGAAGGAGACGGCAAGCACGATGGCGACGGCTTCGAACAGCGCCCGCGTGAAGCCCGAGACGGCTTCCTCCACGATGACGGGCTGGTCCGCGACCAGATGCACGCCGACGCCGACCGGCAGATCGGCCAGCACCTTGTCCATTTCCTGGTGCAGCGCCTCGCCGAATTTGAGCAGGTTGGCGTTGGGCTTCATGCCGATCGCAAGCCCGATCGCATCCTGGCCGTTGAAACGGAACAAGGCGGTCGGCGGATCGACATAGCCGCGCCGGATCGTCGCCACGTCGCTCAACCGGAAGAAGCGGTCGTTGACGCGCAGGTTGATGGCGCGCAGGCTTTCCTCGGAGGTGAACTGGCCGCCGACGCGCACGCTGATGCGCTCCGGTCCGGACTGGATGACGCCGGACGGCGTGATGGCGTTCTGCGCCTGCAGGCTGGCGACGATCGCCTGCTGGTTGAGGCCGAGCGCCGCGATCTGGCGCGTCGAGAATTCGAGATAGATCGCCTCGTCCTGCGCGCCGACGAGATCGACCTTGCCGGCATTCGGCACGGTCAGGATCTTGGTGCGGACATCCTCGACGTAGTCGCGCAACTGGCGCGGCGTCAGCCCGTCGGCGGTAAAGGCGTAGATGTTGCCGTAGACGTCGCCGAAGCGGTCGTTGAAGAACGGCCCCTGCACGCCTTGCGGGAACTGCGCCTTGATGTCGTTGACCATGTTGCGCACCTGAAGCCAGTTCGGCACGACGTCGCGCGCCTTGGTGGTGTCCTTCAGGTTGACGAAGATGACGGTCTGGCCGGCGGTGGTGATCGATTTGGTGTAGTCGAGACTGTCGAGTTCCTCGAGCTTCTTCTCGATGCGGTCGGTGACCTGCTGCACCGTCTCCTTGACCGACGCGCCGGGCCAGTTGGCCTGGATGATCATGGTCTTGATGGTGAAGGCCGGGTCTTCCTCGCGGCCGAGATTGAGGTAGGAGAAGATGCCGGCCACCACGAAGACCAGCATGAAATACCAGACCAGCGAACAATGGCTGAGCGCCCAGTCGGAGAGATTGAAGCCCTTCATCAGACCCCACCCTCCGGCACCTTGACCTTCTGGCCTTCGCTCAAACTGTGGACGCCGGCGGTGACGACGCGCATGCCGGCCTCAAGCCCTTCCGCCACCGTGAAGCTGCCGCCGCTCTTCGAGGCGATCTTGATCTCGCGCGTGCTCACGCTGGAGGATTTTGGATCGACGACCCACACTTTTTCCGCGCCGTCCCTTTCGAGCAGCGCCGACATCGGCAATTCGATCGTCGGCGCGACCTTGGTCACGCGCGTTGCCGTGATCGTCGAGCCCAGCCGGAACGCCGCCGGTGGATTGACCAGTGTCAGCCGCACGCGGCGGGTGCGGGTGGCACCTTCCGATTGCGGCGCGACCTCACGCAGCTTGGCATCGGTCTTGATGGTCGGCAACGATTGCAGGATGATCTCGAAAGGGGTGCCGACCGTGAGATCGCCGGTCAATTGGTCGGGAATGTCGACCACGGCCTCGCGCGGGTCGGTGCGCGCCACGGTGACGACCGTCTGTCCCGGCGAAACCGTCTGTCCGACCTCGGCGCCGACGGCAGTGACGACGCCGTCGAAATCGGAGAATAGCCGCGCATAGCCGAGCTGCTCCTGCGACTTGGCCAGAGCGGCATTGGCGCGTTCGACGCCGGCTTCCGCCGCCTGCCTCGCCTGTTTCGCGGCATCGAATGTAGCCTGCGAGGTGTTGGCCGAGGCAAGCAGCTGGCGCTGGCGATCTTCGCTGGCGGCGGCGTTGGTGAACTGCGCCTGCGCGTTCGACAGGTCTGCTTTCGATGCCTGGACGGCGAGCTCGAGCGCCGTCGGATCGAGCGCCGCGATCGTCGTGCCCCTGGTGACGAGGTCGCCGACCTTGACGTCGCGCGAGACGACGCGGCCGAGCAGGCGGAAGGCAAGGTCGGCGCTGTATTGCGGCTCGACCGAACCGGCAAAGCCGAAGGTCTCTACGGTCTTCGGCTCGACCACCACCGAAAGGACCGGTCGGATGATCTCGGGCGGCTTCTCTTCCGAACGCGAGCAGGCGGCAAATGCAGTGAGGATCAGCAGCGGAGCGATGCGCGTCGACCGGTTCATTGCTTCGCCCCCGCCACTTCGATGGTCTGCCCAGGGCTGAGCAACTGCCCGCCGGCGGTGACGACGCTCTGGCCTTCCTGCAGTCCCTTGTCCACGGCAACCACGCCCGAGTCGAAGGCGAGCACTTCGACCGGCGCCGTCGTCACTGCCTTGCTCGATGGATCGACGATCCAGACTGCCGGCTTGCCGGCGGCCGAGGTGAGGGCTTGCCAGGGCAGCAGGAAAGCTTTCACCGGCCTGGCGCTGATCGTGCCGATTACCGCTGCGCCAAGCGGCATGCCAGCGGGGGTGTCCGGGATGCCGACCTTCACGCGGATCGTTCCTGAGGCGGTGTCGATCGCCGGCGAGATCTCGCGCACCTTGCCCGCGGCCCTGATTTGCGGATCCGAAAGCAGCGTGATCGTCACCACCGGCGCCGATGGCGCCTGGGCAACCAGCGTCTCGTGCACATTGAAGACCGCGTCGCGGTCGCCGTCCTCGGCGACGGTGAACACCGTCTGCGCGGCCTGCACCACCTGCCCGGCCTCGACCTGGCGCGCCGTGATGACGCCGGCCGCGCCCGCCTTGAGTTCGGTGTAGGAAAGGTTTTCCTTGGCGTTGGCCAAGGCGCTTTGCGCCGCATCGACGCTGCCTTGCGAGACTTTCAATGTCTGGTCGGCGCTGTCGAAGTCGCGCCGTGTCGTATAGCCTTGCATCAGCAGCGTCTTCTGCCGCTGGAAGGCGGCCGTGGCCTGCGTCAGCTGGGCCTGCGCCGCATCGAGGTCGGCTTGCGCTGAACGCAGGTCCGATTCCTGCTCTTGCGGATCGATGCGGGCAAGAACCGTGCCCTGGTCGACATGCTGGCCGACATCGACCAGCCGCTCGGCGACGCGGCCGCCGACGCGGAAGGAGAGATTGTTGAGCGTCCGCGCCGCGATCACCCCGGTCAGCGAGGTCCTTGGCGCATAGTCGGCGAGCGCGACCGTCTGCGTCGTCACCTCCACCGGCAATTTCTTTTCCGCCGCCTGCGGCTTCTGGCAGCCTGCGACGGAGAGCACCGAGCCGGCGCAGGCGAGCAACAACAGGGTTCTTGAACGAAACAGAAGGTGGAGCGGCGAAGACGGCAAGGCGGACGATGTCGCGTTCCTGCTCATGGTTCCCCTCGGCCGGGAGCCGCTCCTGACGGCGGCACGTCGCGGATGAAATGAGATTAATCGATCGGCGGGAAAAGGAAACTGTTTCCGCGTCGCGTATCGCCCGGCTGGTTAAGAGGGTTCTATCCTTCCGCCTGAAGCCATTCCGCACGGAAACCGCTCGCGCGGCTCCTGAGATTGCTTTTAGGCAGGCCCAATGGACTGGGCCATGGTGCCGACTTGAGGAAAACATGAAATAAGGTCAGAAGGGTTTCGATCAACGGAACGGGCCCAATCTGATGAAGGATGGCCCGATGAGGGACGATATGAAGAATTCAGCCATTTCCGAGCGCAAGAACCAGTCGATCTCACGCGGCGTCGGCATGACGACGCAGATTTATGCCGATCGCGCCGAGAATTCGGAAATCTGGGACGTCGAGGGCCGCCGCTACATCGACTTCTCGTCCGGCATCGCCGTGGTCAACACCGGCCATCGCCATCCGAAGGTGATCGAGGCGGTCAAGGCGCAGCTCGACCGCTTCACCCACACCTGCCACCAGGTCGTGCCCTACGAGAGCTATGTGCATCTCGCCGAGCGCCTGAATGGCATGCTGCCCGGCAAGTTCGAGAAGAAGACCATCTTCGTCACCACCGGCGCCGAGGCGGTCGAGAACGCCATCAAGATCGCGCGCAATGCCACCGGCCGTCAGGCCGTCATCGCCTTTGGCGGCGGCTTTCATGGCCGCACCTTCATGGGTATGGCGCTGACCGGCAAGGTCGTGCCTTACAAGGTCGGCTTCGGCGCCATGCCGGGCGACGTCTACCACGTGCCGTTCCCCGTGCCGCTGCATGGTGTTTCGGTCGCCGATTCATTGGCGGCGCTGGACAAGCTGTTCAAGGCCGATGTCGACCCGGCCCGCGTCGCCGCGATCATCATCGAGCCGGTTCAGGGCGAGGGCGGTTTCTACGACGCGCCGCGTGAACTGTTGACCGCGCTGCGCAAGCTCTGCGACCAGCACGGCATGCTCCTGATCGCCGACGAAGTGCAGACCGGCTTTGCCCGCACCGGCAAGATGTTTGCCATGGATCACCATGACGTGGCCGCCGATATCACCACAATGGCCAAGAGCCTCGCCGGCGGCTTCCCGCTCTCGGCGGTCACCGGCCGCGCTGAGATCATGGATGCGCCCGGCCCCGGCGGACTTGGCGGCACCTATGGCGGCAGCCCGATCGGCGTCGCCGCCGCGCATGCGGTGCTCGACGTGATCGAGGATGAGAAGCTCTGCGATCGCGCCAACACGCTGGGTGCAAGGCTGAAGCAGCGGCTCCAGTCGATCCGTGACGACGTGCCGGAGATTGTTGATATCAGAGGCCTCGGCTTCATGAACGCGGTCGAGTTCAATGACGTCAAGAAGGGCGTGCCGTCGGCCGAGATCGCCAATGCCATCAGGCTGAAGGCACTCGACAAGGGCTTGATCCTGCTGACGTGCGGCGTTTACGGCAACGTCATCCGCTTCCTGGCGCCGATCACCATCCAGGATAACGTCATGAACGAGGCGCTCGACATTCTGGAGAGCTCGATCCGCGAAGTCTGCGCCGCTTAACCAACGGCTTTTGCCGGCTCGCTGGAGCTGAAAGCCGCAAGTGCGGCCTTCAGCGCATCCGGCCCGCCTGCCACTGCCTGTGGGCTCGGCGAGAAGCCGGCGCCGAGCATCTTGCGGCCAAGCATATGGTCGGCGGGCCGATTGACGGATTCGATGCCGAGCAGCCGGTTGCCGGCATAGTGGTAGATCGAGAACTTGTTGTCGGCGAGATCGCCGAGCACCACGTGGCTGTCACCGCCTTGCGTCAGCCCCACCATCTGCAGCTTCATGTCACCGATGTCGGACCAGAACCACGGCACGGCCATGTAGGGTTCGACATGGCCGAGGATGGTGCGCGCGGCGAGCCTGGCCTGGTCGGTGGCGTTCTGGACGGATTCCAGCCGCACGTCGCCGCCGGTAAACCAGTGTCGGTATGAGGCGGCATCGCCAACGGCCAGGATTTCGTGGATTGAGCTCTGCATCTGCTGGTCGACGCAGATGCCGTTGGCGGTGGCGAGGCCGGCTGCTTCCGCCAGTTCGACATTGGGCACGACGCCGATGCCGATGATGACCATCTGCGCCGGCAGGCGTTCGCCGCCCGATGTGATCGCCGCCGACACGCGGCCGGCCTCGCCATCCAGGCGAGCGACCGTGGTGCCGGTGAGGATGCGCACGCCGATCGCTTCCAGGCGCTGGCGCACATGCGCGGCGATCATCGGCGCCACCGCGCGGCCGAGCAGCCGGTCGACGGCCTCGACGACGGTGACGTTGCGGCCGGCGGCCCGCAGCGTCGCCGCGATTTCCAGGCCGATGAAGCCGCCGCCGAGAATAACCACGTCCTCGGTCTGTGCGCTGAGCTCGCGGATCACCCGCGCGTCGGCCAGTGAGCGCAGCGAGACCACGCCGGCGAGGCCGGCGCCGTCGAGCTTGAGCAGGCGCGGCCGCGAGCCGGTCGCCAGGATCAGCCGGTCGAAGGCAAGTTTGCCGCCACCTGCGACATTCAACTGGCCCGCGCCGGCATCGATGCCCTCGATGCGCAAGCCCGGCCGGTAATCGATGGCGTTGCCGGTGTAGAAGGCCTCGCCACGCAAGGGTTGCGGCTTGGCCTCGGCATCCTTGATGAAGGTCTTGGACAGCGGCGGCTTGTGATAGGGCAGTTCCTTCTCGTCGCCGATCAGGACGACAGGCCCTTCATAGCCCTCTTCGCGCAGGCTGGCCGCGGCCTGCACGCCCGCATGGCCCGCACCGACAATCACAACCCCGTTCGTCATCGCAATCCTTTTTGTCTTGAAATCTAGGCTCTTGCGCCAGGTGGCGATTGCCTGCCGCCGCCGCAAGACCCACGGATCGGGTCGCACCCGGAATGGTCGTCTGTCAACCGAGCAAGTGGTGCCGATGTTAGGCTTAAAGTTGATATTTGTAGTTTAGAATAATTCTAAACTGTTGTTTCAATTGAATTTTTTCTGCCGCGCTAGTTGACTCCCGGCCTCTCCATCGCTTTATGGAGAGCTGCGCGCATAGCGCATTCCCTTTGATGTCTGGGCCTTGAACCCTTTCGATTGGAGGCAAGTGGGTGTCTTTTTATCGCGAACCGCGCATTGGCGCGGCCACCATTTTTCCCGGCATGCTCATGCCTCCGCGCGGGTGGGCGCCTTTTATTGAATTTCCAAGGAACTGGAGAAGGATAATGACGGCACGTAATGGCGGCAGGCTGGCTGCTATCTGCGCCACGGCTGCGCTGACGGCGGCGGTATTCGTGTTGCCGGCGAAGGCCGGGACCGACGCGAAGGCGGTGATCAAGACCTATGCCGACATTGGGCTGGCAAAGTTCGAGGATTCGCTGACCACGGCGCAGGCGCTGGACAAGGCGGTCGATGCGCTTATCGCCACCCCCTCGGCCGATACGCTGAACGCTGCTCGCGACGCCTGGAAGGCGGCGCGCGTCTATTACCCGCAGACCGAGGTCTATCGTTTCGGCAACAAGATCGTCGATGACTGGGAAGGCCGCGTGAATTCGTGGCCGCTGGACGAGGGCCTGATCGACTATGTCGCCAAGAGCTATGGCACGGAATCGGATACGAACGCGCTCTACACGGCCAATGTCATCGCCAACAAGGAAATCGAGATCAACGGCAAGAAGGTCGATGCCTCGAAGCTGACGCCCGAATTCCTTGCCGGCACGTTGCAGACCGCTGGCGGCATCGATGCCAATGTCGCGACCGGCTATCACGCCATCGAATTTCTGCTTTGGGGCCAGGATCTGCATGGTACGGGCCCAGGCGCCGGCGAACGCCCCTTTACCGATTACGACCTCAAGAATTGCACCAACGGCAATTGCGACCGCCGCGTGGAATATCTGAAGTCGGCGAGCAGCCTTCTGGTTTCGGACCTGCAGGAAATGGTCAACGACTGGAAGGAGGATGGCGCCGCGCGCAAGGCGCTCGTGGAGGGAGAGCCGAATGCCGGCATCTCCACCATCCTGACCGGCATGGGCTCGCTGTCCTACGGCGAACTGGCCGGCGAGCGCATGAAGCTCGGCCTCCTGCTGCACGATCCGGAGGAGGAGCAGGATTGCTTCTCCGACAACACCTACAACTCGCATCTCTATGATGCCGTCGGCATACGCGACGCCTACCATGCCAGCTACAAGCGGCTCGACGGCTCCGTGGTTTCGGGTCCGTCGGTGTCAGACATGGTCAAGGCCACCGATCCGGCGCTGGACGAGGAACTGTCGGGCAAGCTCGACACCACCGTCGCCAAGATGGAGGCGATCAAGGCCCGTGCGCTCGCCGGCGAGGCCTACGACCAGCAGATCGCCGAAGGCAACACCGAAGGCAATGCCACCGTGCAGGCGGCGATCGACGCGCTGGTCGACCAGACCAAGTCGATCGAGCGCGCCGTCGGCTCGCTCAAGCTGAACCAGATCGCCTTCGAGGGCTCCGACAGCCTCGACGCTCCCGACAAGGTGTTCAAGTAAGGCCTAAGGGCATGATCCGGTTTTTGGACAGGATCATGCCCGACTGACAACCAGCCAAGCGGCGCCGGACCGGCGTCGCCAGCCAGGGCAAGCAAATGCTGATCTGCCATTGCAACATCATCACCGAAAAGGAGATCGAGCAGACGATCATCGGCCTGCTGGATGAGGATCCCTGGCAATTGATCGTGCCCGCGAAGGTCTATCATGCGATGCGCAAGCGCGGTCGCTGTTGCGGCTGTTTCCCAAATGTGGTGGAAACGATCATTCGGGTCACCGAGAACTACCACGCCCGCTCAGAGGTGGGGGGCGTGGACATTGTTTCACACCTGGATCGCGTGAGAGGCTTGCGCGGCCAATACGGGAGCAGAACCCATGAAAGGCGAACCGCAGGTCATCGAGCGGCTTAACGAGGCCCTGTTTCTGGAGCTCGGAGCCGTCAACCAGTACTGGGTGCACTATCGTCTGCTCGAGGATTGGGGCTACACCAAGCTGGCAAAGAAGGAGCGGGCGGAATCGATCGAGGAGATGCATCACGCCGATCGGCTGGTCGCGCGCATCATCTTCCTCGAAGGGCATCCGAACCTGCAGTCCGTTGCGCCCCTGCGCATTGGCCAGAACGTCAAGGAAGTTCTCGAGTCCGATCTGGCCGGCGAATATGACGCTCGCACCGCCTACAAGCGCTCGCGCGAGATCTGCCATGAGGTTGGCGATTTCGTTTCGATGAAGCTGTTCGAGGAACTTTTGACCGACGAGGAAGGCCATATCGACTTCCTGGAAACCCAGCTCGACCTTCTTGCCTCGATCGGCGAGGAGAAGTATGGCCTGCTCAACGCCGACTCGGCCAACGAGGCGGAGTAAGGATATGCGGGAATGCGGCGCCCGATAGATTTTTCGCGCCGCTCACGGCTGTCCGAAGACGACGGACCGCCGCTTCAAAAGACCCCGCGATACCGGATCTGTCGCGGGGCATCGCTTTTGCTGGCGGTCACGCTTTCCGCATCCGCCCTGGCCACCGAGCCGGCGGTCCTGCCGACGAGCCGCACCGACGTGACCTCGCAGGATCACGCGCGGGTGTTGGCGGTCACCAGGCCGACGACCGACTTCACCAAGCCCGAGCCGTTCGAACTGATGCAAGGCGGCGCCGGCACGTCGCGCAAGGACGTCAACCGCGATGCCTTCTCGCAATCCTCCGCCAACATCACCTTCGAGGAGGAGGCGACCTTCAAGCTCGGCAACGCGCTGTTCCGCAAGAACTGGGTGTCGTCGCCGTCTTCCACGCAGGCTTCGGACGGGCTCGGTCCGTTGTTCAACGAACGCGCCTGCCAGAATTGTCATGTCAGGGACGGGCGCGGCCGCCCGCCGGAAGGCGTTAGCTCTACGTCGATGTTCCTCAGGCTCGCGCGCGACGCGAGCACCGAAGAAGAGAAGGCGACTCTTGCCGACCGCCGTGCGTTGAATTTCCCCGACCCAATCTACGGCTCGCAACTGCAGGAACTGGCGGTTCCCGGCCTCAGGGGCGAAGGGCGCATGCGCGTCGACTATTCCGAAGAGAAGGTGACGCTCGGCGACGGCACGGCGGTTTTACTGCGCAAGCCGCGCTATTCCGTCGACGATCTGGGCTATGGCCCGCTCGATCCGCGCACCACGCTCTCGCCGCGCCTGACGCCGCCGATGATTGGCCTTGGCCTGATCGAGCAGATTGCTCCGGCGGATATCCTCGCCCATGCCGATCCGGACGATGGCGATGGCGACGGCATCATGGGCAAGCCCAACATCGTGCGCGATCCCCGGACCGGCAAACTCGCGCTCGGCCGTTTCGGCTGGAAGGCGCAGACCGCATCGGTCCGCCAGCAGGCGGCCGAGGCCTTTGCCGGCGATATAGGCATCTCGACGCCCGAGGTGCCGAAGCCCTGGGGCGACTGCACCGAGGCGCAGAAGGATTGCCTTGCCATGCCGAACGGCGTGCAGGAGCGGCTCGGCTCGACCGAGGCGCCGCCGCCGGTGATGGACCTCGTCACCTTCTATTCGCAGAACCTGGCCGTGCCGGCGCGCCGCGACGTCGCCACACCGCAAGTGCTTGCCGGCAAGAAACAGTTCTACGAGATGGGCTGCATTTCCTGCCACACGCCGAAATTCGTCACCATGCGCGCAACGCCCAACAAGGCGCAGGCCTTCCAACTGATCTGGCCTTATTCCGACTTCCTGCTGCACGACATGGGCGAAGGGCTCGCCGACGGGCAGCGGGTGGGCGAAGCGAGCGGCAGTGAGTGGCGCACTCCGCCGCTTTGGGGCATTGGGCTCACCGCGACAGTCAACGGCAATGCTTTTTATCTACATGACGGCCGCGCCCGCACGCTTGCAGAGGCGATCCTGTGGCATGGCGGCGAGGGCCTGAAGGCACGCGACCGCTTTGCCGCCGCCGACGCGGCCGATCGTGACGCGCTGGTCAAATTCCTGGAGTCGCTTTGATGTCGAAACGCCTGGCCCTTGCTCTTCCGCTTCTTCTGGCCGCCGTGCTGCCTGCATCGGCCGCGGTCAAGGCCTCCGATGTCATCGGTCGCGCGATCGACGGTTTCGTCCGCCCGGCCTACGCCAGACTCGACGAGCATGCCGTGAGCCTGACCAAGGCGATGCGTCAGCTTTGCGAAGCGCCGTCGAGGCAAAATCTCGAAGCGTCGCGCTCGGAATTTTCCGCCACGGTCGAGGCCTGGTCGGTGGCTGAGATCATTGCGTTCGGACCGATCAAGGAGAACAACCGGCTGGAGCGCATGCTCTATTGGCCGGACCGCAAGAGCATCGGCCTGCGGCAGGTGCAATCGACGCTCGCCGCGAAGGATCCTGCCGCCACCGACCCGGCGCAACTGGCGCAGAAGAGCGTCGCCATGCAGGGGCTCGGCGCGCTCGAATATGTGCTTTACGGCGATGGCGCCGAAACGCTTGCCGGGAAAGACGACCCTTACCGCTGCGCCTATGGCGCGGCGGTCGCCGGCAATGTCGAAACGATGGCCGGAGAGGTGCGCGACGCCTGGCAAAAGCCCGACGGCTTCGCGTCGCTCTGGGCCAACCCTGGGCCGAAGAACCCGCTCTACCGCGACGGCAACGAAGCGGTGACGGAACTGGCCGGCGTCTTCATCAACGAGCTGGAAATGATCCGCGACGTGCGGCTCAAGGGCTTCCTCGGTGCGAAGGCGGATGCCGACAAGCCGAAACAGGCGATCTACTGGCGCTCGCAGAACACGACGACGTCGCTGGCTGGAAACCTGTCCGGCATCGACCAATTGTTCCAGGTCTCCAAGTTAGGTGACGCGCTGCCCGCCGACGAGCGATGGATGGCCGAATCCATCCACATCCAGCTCGCCAATGGGGTGGCGACCGCGAAATCCGTCAGCGGTCCGATCGACAACGCGCTCGCCGAACCGGCGCTGCGCGACAAGCTCGAGCACTTGGCGCTGATAACGTCGAGCCTCTCGACCTTGATCGGCACCAGGATGACCGCCGCGTTCGGCCTGACCGCCGGCTTTTCGTCGCTGGATGGGGATTGATGCCGTGAAGACCTCGCTCATCGATCGCCGTGATTTCCTGCGGGCCGCGGGCGCAAGCTTTGCCGCCGCCATGGCGCCGCGCGCCTGGGCGGACACGCTGGCGGCCGATGCGGTGTTTGCCACCGCCTTCGTCAAGCGTGACGGCGGCTTCGGCGCCGCCGTGCTCTCCGAGGCGGGAAAAATCCTGCACACGGTCGATCTGCCGGATCGTGGCCACGACGTCACCTTCGATCCGGTGTCGAAGCGCTCGGTCGTCTTCGCCCGGCAGCCCGGCACCTTCGCCGTCGTCTTCGACCATGCCGGCCGCGACAAGCCCTTGACCATCGCCAGCGTCGTCGGCCGGCATTTCTTCGGCCATGGCGTGTTCTCGCCCGACGGCGCCTTGCTCTATGCGACCGAGAATGATTTCGACAACGCCGCCGGCATCGTCGGTGTCTACGATGCGCGCGCCAAATTCGGCCGCATCGGCGAATTCCCGACCTACGGCATGGGACCACACGAGCTGCTGTTGCTCGGCGACGGCAGGACTTTAGCCATCGCCAATGGCGGCATCGAAACCCATCCCGACTATGGCCGCGCCGAGTTGAATATCGCGACGATGAAGCCGTCCTACACGCTGGTCGACCGCGTCACCGGCGACCTGGTCGAAAAGCACGAATTGCCGCCTGCGCTGCATCAGCTTTCGATCCGCCACATGGATAGCGACCAGGCCGGAACCGTCTGGTTCGGCTGCCAGTATCGCGGGCCGAAAACCGACCGGCCGGCTCTGGTCGGCCGCGCCGCGCGGGGCAAGGAGCTCGAGCTGGTGGAAATGCCGCAGGACGTGCTCTCGGGCTTCCGCAACTATATCGGCTCGGTCGCCGCCAATCCTGGTGCCGGCACGGTCGCCGTCACTTCGCCGGAAGGCAATGCGCTGGCCGTTATCGAGACTTCGGGCGGGCGTGTGGTCGCGACCAGGTCGTTGGTCGAGGTCTGCGGCCTCGCGCCGGACGGCGCCGGCTTCATGGCGACGACGGGCGCCGGCGAGATCGTCGGCGTCGGCGCCACCCGCTCCGAGCCGGATTATGTCTGGGACAACCATATGCTGCGCATCGTGGCGACGGCGTGATCGCCGCGCGCGGAAGCAAAGCCGCTTAACATTTCTGCGCCCTGGCCCTTGCGGTGGCGGCCCATGCCGGGCAGAGGGAATTGTGTTTCGATCCAGTTCGTTAACCGGCCATATGAAGCTGCCTATATGAAGCTGCTCGCCATCGACTGCGCCGCCAACCTCTGTGCCGCCTGCGTTTATGATGCAGGCGCGGGGAATGAGCTCGGCCGCGAGGTGCGCGATCTCGGCAAGGGGCATGCCGAGCATCTGATGGCCGTCATCGAGACGGCCCTGCAAGCCGGTGGGGCGGGCTATCACGACCTCGGCGCTGTCGCCGTTTCGATCGGCCCCGGCTCCTTCACCGGCCTGCGCGTCGGGGTCTCAACCGCGCGCGGCCTGGCGCTGGCGCTGAAGATTCCAGCGATCGGCGTGACGACGCTGGAAGCCTTGGCTGCCGAGGGTGCGAATGCATTTCCCGGGCGCGCGGTGCTCGCAGCGCTCGATGTCGGCCGCGATGAAATCCATGCGGCGCTCTATGATAAAGTGTTAGCCGAGACTTACGGAGCTGCCGTAGCCACGCTTTCCGAGGCGACGGCCATGGCCATAGGCGCCGGAGCCGTCCTTGCCGGCACCGCCGCGCCGCTGATTGCCGCCGCGGCCGGACGTGCCTTCGACACCGGTCCGGTCGCCGCCACCGCCGACATCGCGACCTATGCCCGACTGGCCGCAGCCAAGGGGCAGGGCGAAAAGCCGAAGCCGCTCTATCTGCGCGGCGCCGACGCCAAGCCGCAGGCGGGTTTCATTCTGCCGAGACAGGCCCCCAAAGGGCTAAACGGAAAAGGCCCCTGATGCGCATACCCTTCTTTCAGCCGCGCCGCAGGGATTATGCGCTGGAACCGCTGACGGTTGCCGACAGCGAAGCCGTTTCGGTGCTGCATCGCGAGGATTTCGTCCGGCCCTGGACCGATGGCGAGTTCGCCGCACTGCTCGAACAGGACACGGTGTTCGGCTATGCGGCGCGTGAGACCGGGCATGGCGCCAAGCCGCCGGTCGGTTTCGTCCTGGCCCGGCTCGCGGCCGGCGAGGGCGAAATCCTAACCGTGGCCGTCGCCCGTGCGCATCGCCGCCAGGGGCTCGGCTGGCAATTGATGGACGCGGTGCTGCGCGAACTGCACGCGCAACGCGCCGATGCGCTCTTCCTCGAAGTCGACGAGACCAATGCGCCGGCGATCGGGCTTTACCGCAGGCTTGGCTTCCGCCAGGTCGGTCATCGGCCGAACTATTATCGCTCGACCGAGCACGGTCCGACCGGCGCGCTTGTCATGCGCCGCGATCTTCGCTAGCGACAGGCGCGCATGACCCCGAAAATCGGCTCCGATTTTCGGAAAGGATCATGCGCCAAGCGGGAGTGTTACAGCGTCCTTTGCGCGCCCCCAAGGCGCGCGGCGCTGTAGTGTGGGGCCGGAGCGAATGATCAAGAAATTACGGATTTTCCTGGCGCTCTTCTACGTCGTCGTCTGTTCCCTGGTGCTGGTGCCGCTGCAGATACTGTCGATGAAGACAGGGCTGTGGCCCGAAACGTTTATCCTGAAGATCTGGCATGGCATGATCCTGCGGGCGCTCGGCATGCGGGTGCATGTGAGAGGCGCCTTGGCCAAGGACCGTCCGCTGCTCGTGGCGGCCAACCACATTTCCTGGACCGACATCATGGTGCTCGGCTCTTTCGTCGATGTGAAATTCATCGCCAGGGCCGACATGGAGGGCTGGCCGCTGATCGGCATGCTGTCCAAGCTGCAGCGCACCGTCTTCATAGAGCGCGAGCGCAAGCGCACCTCCGGCGACCAGGCGAGCGAGATCGCCAGGCGCATGGCCAAGGGCGACGCCATGGTGCTGTTCGCCGAAGGCTCGACCGGCGACGGCAACCTCATGCTGCCGTTCAAGAGCACCCTGTTCGGCGCGGCCTCGATGGCCATTTCGGAGGGGGCGGCCGACCGGGTCTTCATCCAGCCCGTGGCGATCGCCTATACGCGCTTGCACGGCATGCCGATGGGCCGCCGCCACCGGCCGATCACCGCCTGGATCGGCGACCAGGATCTGATGCCGCATCTCAAGGATCTGCTTGCGGAGGGCGCCATCGACGCCGAGGTGCATTTCGGCGAGCCGGTGCCGTTCTCCAAAGGCTCGAACCGCAAGGAAACGGCACGGCTGATGGAAGCCAAGGTGCGCGAGATGATGCAGGTCATCCTCGCCGACCCGGCCAAGAGCCGGTGATCGGTATGCCGCCCAAAGGCCTGTAGCCGTTTGGGGCAGGGACGGCGCGACGCGCCTGAGGCAGAATCGTCTGTTTTTTGTCACGGAAAGGCGCTAGAAGCCGCCCGATGGAATTGAACACGATTGAAAGCCACGACGTCGGCACGGCCGCCGAGCATTCGGCGAGCGCGAACCGGACGGCGAAAAAGGTCTTCGTCAAGACCTATGGCTGCCAGATGAACGTCTATGACTCCCAGCGCATGACCGATGCGCTGGCCGCCGACGGTTATGTCGCCACCGACGCCGTCGAGGACGCCGATCTGGTGCTGCTCAACACCTGCCATATCCGTGAAAAGGCGGCGGAAAAGGTCTATTCCGAGCTTGGCCGCATCCGCGACATGAAGGCCGAGCGCGCCGAGGCGGGGCGCGAGCTCCTGATCGGCGTCGCCGGCTGCGTGGCGCAGGCCGAGGGCGCCGAGATCATCCGCCGCTCGCCGGCGGTCGATCTGGTCATCGGCCCGCAGACCTATCATCGGCTGCCCGATGTGCTGGCGCGGGTACGCGGCGGCGAAAAGATCGTCGAGACCGAGTACGCCATCGAGGACAAGTTCGAGCATCTGCCGCAGCCGAAGCGCGCCGAGCTTGCCCGGCGCGGCGTCACCGCGTTCCTGACGGTGCAGGAAGGCTGCGACAAGTTCTGCACCTTCTGCGTTGTGCCCTATACGCGCGGCTCCGAGGTTTCGCGGCCTGTCTCGCAGATCGTCGCCGAGGCCGAGCGCCTGGCCGAGGCCGGCGTGCGCGAGGTGACGCTGCTCGGCCAGAACGTCAATGCCTGGCACGGCGTCGGCGAAAACGGCGAGGAATGGGGTCTCGGGCGCTTGCTGTTCCGGCTTGCCGAAATTCCGGGCCTGGCGCGGCTGCGCTACACCACCAGCCATCCGCGCGACATGGACGACGAACTGATCGCCGCGCACCGCGACCTGGCCGCCCTGATGCCCTATCTGCATCTGCCGGTGCAGTCCGGCTCGGACCGGATTTTGAAGGCGATGAACCGCCGCCACACGGCGCGCGATTATCTGACGCTCATTGAGCGCATCCGCGCCGCCCGCGCCGACATAGCCATGTCGGGCGACTTCATCGTCGGCTTCCCCGGCGAGACGGAGGCGGATTTCGAGGCGACGCTGGAGCTGGTGCGCGAGGTCGGTTACGCCTCGGCCTTCACCTTCAAGTATTCGCCGCGCCCCGGCACTCCGGGCGCCGAGATGGACGGGCACCAGTCCGAGGCTGTGAAGGACGAGCGGCTGCAGCGCCTGCAGGCGCTGATCAACCAGCAGCAGCAGAATTTCATCGCCAGCGTGGTCGGCCGGACGGTCAGCACGCTGATCGAGAAGCCCGGTCGTCGCCCCGGCCAGATTCTTGGCCGTTCGCCATGGCTGAACCCGGTGATTGTTGACGACAAGGCCGGTGGAATCGGTGACATTATTGACGTACGAATCACGAAGACAGGCCCCAACAGCCTGTTCGCCGAGTTGGCGTGATGCATGTCGCTCAAAAAGTGCCCCCGGCTTCGGGGGCAACGACATGCATAGCCACAAGCCTCGGCAGATGAGGAGAGTCGGTTGAGCGCTGCTGAACTGAAGAATCCGCCCCAGAACCAGGCGTCCGGGGCTTCCGACATGGCGCACATCGTACTGACCTTCGACAACAACAAGCTTGCCAGCTCGCTCTACGGCCAGTTCGACGAAAACCTCGCCCGGCTCGAGCAGAAGCTTGGCGTGGATATCCGTTCGCGCGGTAACCAGCTTACGATCAAGGGCTCGGCGGCCGCCGCCGAGCAGGCGCGCCGCGCGCTGGATACGCTTTACGGCATCCTGCAGAAGGGCGTCGACATCGGCCAGTCGGATGTCGACGGGGCCGTGCGCATGGCGATTGCCGCCGACGACCAGCTGACGCTGCCCACAATGGAACGCAAGGGCAAGGTTTCGGCCGCCCAGATATCGACCCGCAAGAAGACGATCTATGCCCGTTCGCTGACGCAGGACGCCTATATGCGGGCGCTGGAGCGCTCCGAAATGGTCTTCGGCATCGGTCCGGCCGGCACCGGCAAGACCTATCTGGCCGTAGCCCATGCGGCGATGCTGCTCGAGCGCGGCATGGTCGAGCGCATCGTGCTGTCGCGTCCGGCCGTCGAGGCCGGCGAGCGGCTGGGCTTCCTGCCCGGCGACATGAAGGAGAAGGTCGACCCGTATCTGCGGCCCCTCTACGACGCGCTCTACGACATGATGCCGGCCGACAAGGTCGAGCGGGCGATCGCCGCTGAGGTCATCGAGATCGCGCCTCTGGCCTTCATGCGCGGCCGCACGCTGGCGCATGCGGCGGTGATCCTCGACGAGGCGCAGAACACCACGCAGATGCAGATGAAGATGTTCCTGACCCGTCTGGGCGAGAATTCGCGCATGATCGTCACCGGCGATCCGAGCCAGATCGACCTGCCGCCCAACACCAAGTCGGGACTGGTCGAGGCTCTGCGCATCCTCGATGGCGTTCCGGGCATCGTGACGGTCCGTTTCAACGAAGGCGACGTGGTTCGCCATCCGCTGGTCGCCGAGATCGTCAAGGCCTATGACCGCGACGGCAAGCTGGCCCGAGGCCTCGGCGCCGAAAGCTGATCAAGGCTCCATGGCTGTAAATCCGGAATTTGGCGGCGAAGCGCCGATCGACATCGATATTTTCGTCGAAGCAGGCGCGTGGCCGGCCGAGGCGGAACTGACGCGCCTAGTCGACCGCGCAGTCGCGGCCGGGCTTGCCGAAACCGGCGCGAGCGGCGCTTCGGAGCTCAGCATCGTTTTTTCCGACGATGCCCATATCCAGGCGCTCAATGCCGAATGGCGCGGCAAGGACAAGCCCACCAACGTCTTGTCTTTCCCTGCCTTTTCGGTTCCGAAAGGCGGCAAGCTGCCGCCGATGCTGGGCGATATCGTGCTGGCTTCCGAGACCGTGGCGCGCGAGGCCGCACTGGAAGACAAGCCGATTGAGAACCATATCACCCATCTCGTCATCCATGGTCTGCTGCATCTGGTGGGCCATGATCACGAGACCGACGCCGAGGCTGAGGAGATGGAAGCGATCGAGCGCGCGGCGCTTGCGAGGCTTGCCATTCCCGATCCCTACGCGTAACAAAAACGCTCAATTGACCCGATGGCGATGAACGACACACCAGAAACTGCCGCCCGTCCGGACGCCGGCAGTGCTGCCAAGCCCTCCGAAAAGACGGAAGAGGGCTCCAGTCCGAGTATGCCGACCGGCAGCGCGGCCGCGGAGCCGACGCATGCCGGTCCATCCCTCTTCGATCGCGTGCTTGGCCTGTTCCGGCACCGCAACGGCACCAGCCTGCGCGAGGAGATTGCCGACGCGCTTGCCGAAACGGCGACCGGTGCCGAATCCTTCTCGCCCGGCGAACGCGCCATGCTCAACAACATCCTTCGCTTGCGCGAAGTGCGGGTCGAGGATGTCATGGTGCCGCGCGCCGACATCGAGGCGGTCGAGATCAACACGACGCTTGGCGATCTGCTCGGTCTCTTCGAGCAATCCGGCCATTCGCGCATGCCGGTCTATTCCGAGACGCTCGACGATCCGCGCGGCATGGTCCACATCCGCGACGTTCTCGCCCACATCACCAAGCTCGCCAGGGTCAAGAAGGGCCGCACCAGAGCGAAGGCGCCGGTGGCGACCGCGCTCGACCTCGCTCAGGTCGATCTCGCGCGCACCATTGGCGATCTCAATCTGATCCGCCAGGTGCTGTTCGTGCCGCCCTCGATGCTGGCCTCCGACCTGATGGGCCGCATGCAGACGACGCGCACGCAGATGGCGCTGGTCATCGACGAATATGGCGGCACCGACGGCCTCGCCTCGCTGGAAGACATCGTCGAGATGGTGGTTGGCGACATCGAGGACGAGCATGACGACGACGAGCCGATGATCACGCAGGCCGGCGACGGCGTCTTCGTGGTCGATGGCAAGGCCGAGATCGACGAGGTCGCCAAGATGATCGGCGAGGATTTCGCCGCCGGAGAGCATGGCGAATATGTCGACACGATCGGCGGCATGATCTTCAACACGCTCGGCCGCGTCCCGGCCAGGGGCGAGGTGGTGCAGGCCATTCCCGGCTTCGAGTTCCATGTGCTGGACGCCGACCCGCGCCGGGTGAAGCGCGTGCGCATCGTGCAGAGCCAGAAGGGCGAGCGTCAGCGCCGCCGCGCGGCCCGCACCGAACAGGCCTGATCGCCTCCGCCATGCCGATCGACGATCCGTTCAAGCACGCGGTCATCGGTTCGGGCGTCTTCTATCGCGATCCGCGCACGGCATTGGCCTGGCTGCAGACGGCCTTCGGCTTTGAGCCGAGCATGCTGGTTAGCGATGCCGAGGACCGGCTTGTTCACGCTGAAATGCGCTTTGGCGACGGCTATATCATCGTCGATTCCGAATGGGCCGACCACGTCGCAAGTCCCGCCTCGGTCGGCGGCAAGAACACGCAATCCGTCTATGTCCGTCTGCGGGAAGACCTTGACGCCCACTGTGGGAAGGCGCGGGCGGCAGGCGCGGAGATTGTCGAGGAGCCCGCCGACCATTTCTATGGCGAGCGGCAGTATCGCGCCCGCGACCCCGAGGGCCATATCTGGACATTCACCCGAACCGTGCGCGTTGTCTCCAAGGAGGAAGCCGGGCAACTGAGCGGCTTGCGCATCGAAGGCTGGCACAGATAGCGGGACCGTGAATTAGGCCGCGCTCATCCGGGTTTGGATCGAGCGGCGCGGCCTGTTAAATCTTTCTCTCCCTGATTCGCGCGACTTGGGAAGCTTGATGCAGCGCTTTGCCGGCCGGATAATTCTGCTGTGGGGGTGGCGGCGGGCGCTGGTGGCGTTTGCCGCCGGGGCGCTGGCGGTGCTCGCCCAGGCGCCTTACGACTTCTTCGCTGTCTGCTTCGTTTCGTTCCCGGTCCTGGTCTGGTTGCTCGACGGCGCCACCGGCGAGGCTTCCGATGGCTGGCTGAGGCGCCTGAGGCCGGCCTTCGCCACCGGCTGGTGGTTCGGTTTCGGTTACTTTCTGGCCGGTCTGTGGTGGATCGGCCAGGCGTTGCTGGTCGAGGCCGACAACTTCGCCTGGGCCTTGCCCTTCGCCGTCGTCGGCATCCCGTTCGCCCTGGCCTTCTTCTATGGCTTTGCCGCCGTGGTGGCGCGGCTCTTCTGGAGCAGCGACATCGGCCGCATCGCTGCGCTTGCCTTCGGCTTCGGCCTCGCCGAATGGTTGCGCGACTTCCTCTTCACCGGCTTTCCCTGGAATGCCGTCGGCTATGCCGCGATGCCGGTGCCGCTTCTGATGCAGAGCGTGTCGGTGACCGGCATGATCGGCATGAACGCGCTCGCGGTCTTCGTCTTTTCGCTGCCCGCGCTGGTTGCGGCGCGCCGGCATCTGAGGCTGGGCGTCGCCCTGTTCGCCATCCTTGTCGCCGCTGATGTCGGCTTCGGCTATTTCAGGTTGGCCACTCCGGTCAAACCGACCCGCTCGATCGATGTTCGCATCGTCCAGCCCGCGGTCGATCTCAGCGAGAAGTGGGACGCCTCGGTGCGCGACCGCATCTTCGCGACGCTGCTGGGGATATCGGGGAAAGCGCCGGAAGAGGGCCATGCCAAGCCGCAGCTCATTCTTTGGCCGGAAACATCGGTGCCGTTCCTTTTCACCGAGCGCCCCGACGCGCTGACGGCGCTGGGCGACATGCTGGCCGACGGCCAGATGCTGATCGCCGGCGTGGTGCGCGAGGAGGGCGGTTCGGCGAATGTCGGCAGCCGCTATTACAATTCCGTGGTGGCGATCAACGACAAGGGCGAGATCGTTGATGCCGTCGACAAGGTGCATCTGGTGCCCTTCGGCGAATATCTGCCTTTCAGCGACCTGTTCGAGCGCTTAGGCATCGGCCAACTCGTGGCCGGGCCGATGAATTTCGCCGCCGGCAACGAGCGGCATCCGATCAGCGTGCCGGGTGGGCTGCGTGCCGCTCCGTTCATCTGCTACGAGGTGATCTTTCCCGATCTCGTGGCCGCTGACTCCGCGTCATCTGACTTAATTGTGAACGTCACCAATGATGCATGGTTCGGCGACACGCCTGGCCCGTATCAGCACTTCAGGCAGGCCCAGATTCGCGCGGTCGAGAATGGACTGCCGCTGTTGCGCGCGGCCAACAATGGCATCTCCGGCGTTGTCGATTCGCGCGGGCGCATTGTCGATGCGCTTGCCGTCAATGCGCGCGGCGCCATCGACGCGCATGTGCCGATTTCCGGCCACGCGATGTTCTCCCCGGACCAGCGGCGCATTAACGGATTGCTGATCATGTTGGTGTTTGCGCTGATTGCCTTCACATTGAATGTAAGGCAGCGGCTACGGGTGAATTGACAGTCGGCACATTAGAAACTCATACTGTAACGCCTAAAATTTTCTCGAAGTCGGTTGGAGGGTTCTGTTGGGGCAGGTGGCTCCGGCTTCATATGGGCGGAACAAAATAGAAAAAGCCGGAAAAATTCGGCGAGGAAAAAATGACAGAAGAGAACAAGAAGAAGCCGAATCCGATCGATATCCACGTCGGGAGTCGCATTCGGCTGCGTCGCAACATGCTTGGAATGAGCCAGGAAAAGCTGGGTGAAAATCTCGGCATCACGTTTCAGCAAATCCAGAAGTACGAAAAGGGCACGAACAGGGTTGGCGCCAGCCGTCTGCAGGCGATCGCCTCCATCCTGAGCGTACCAGTTGCCTTCTTCTTCGAGGATGCCCCGGGCGAGGAGACCGGCGGCGGCAATCGGGGATTTGCCGAAGACTCCTCGATGGCGTTCGCCATCGAATTCTGCGGTAGTCCCGAAGGGCTTCAGCTCAACCGGGCCTTCGTCAAGATCGGCGACGTCAAGGTGCGCCGCAGGATCATCGATCTGGTGAAGGCGCTCTCCGCCGACGACGCCGATTGATTTGCCTCATGCCATCGACGGCGTTACGCCGCCGGTGGCATAGCCGACACAGCCTACATTCATGCCAGATCCGTCGCGCCGCTTGACGAGCGGCGCCCGGCACCGCTAACACGTGGCGCGCCAAAATCGGCAGACCTGCCGATTTTTTTTCAAGAGGGGACACCCGTGACGCGGCAGAATTATCTCTTCACCTCGGAATCGGTCTCCGAGGGTCATCCCGACAAAGTCTGTGACCGTATCTCCGACGAGATCGTCGATCTGGTCTATCGCGAAGCCAAGAAGACGGGCATGGATCCGTGGAAGGTGCGCGTTGCCTGCGAAACGCTGGCCACCACAAACCGCGTCGTCATCGCCGGCGAGGTCCGCGTCCCCGACACGCTTTTGAAGAAGGACAAGGCGGGCAACATCCTGATGGATGCGTCCGGCCACCCCGTGGTCAACCCGACCAAGTTCAAGTCGGTTGCCCGCAAGGCGATCCGCGAGATCGGCTATGAGCAGTCCGGCTTCCACTGGAAGACCGCCAAGATCGACGTGCTGCTGCACGGCCAGTCGCCCGACATCGGCCAGGGCGTCGACAACGCCGCCGACCGGCAGGGCGAGGAAGGCGCAGGCGACCAGGGCATCATGTTCGGCTACGCCTGCCGCGAGACGCCCGACCTGATGCCGGCGCCGATCTATTACAGCCACAAGATTCTCGAATTGCTGGCCGCCGCGCGCCATGAAGGCAATGGCGAGGCCGGCAAGCTCGGCCCGGACGCCAAGAGCCAGGTCACCGTGCGCTATGCCGACGGCAAGGCGGCGGAAGTCACGCAGATCGTGCTCTCCACGCAGCATCTCGATTCGAGCTGGGATTCCAAGAAGGTCCGCAAGGTCGTCGAGCCCTATATCCGCGAGGCGCTTGGCGATCTGAGGATTGCCGAGGACTGCAACTGGTACATCAACCCGACCGGCAAGTTCGTCATCGGCGGGCCTGACGGCGATGCCGGCCTCACCGGCCGCAAGATCATCGTCGACACCTATGGCGGCGCGGCGCCCCACGGAGGCGGCGCGTTTTCGGGCAAGGACACCACCAAGGTCGACCGTTCGGCGGCCTATGCGGCGCGCTACCTTGCCAAGAACGTGGTGGCGGCCAAGCTTGCCGACCGCTGCACCATCCAGCTCTCCTACGCCATCGGCGTCGCCCAGCCGCTGTCGGTCTATGTCGACCTGCACGGCACCGGCAAGGTGGACGAATCGAGGCTAGAAGAGGCTCTGCGCAAGGTGATGGATCTGTCGCCGTCCGGCATCCGCCGGCATCTCGACCTCAACAAGCCGATCTACGCGAAAACCTCGTCCTACGGCCATTTCGGCCGCAAGGCCGGTCGCGACGGGTCCTTCTCCTGGGAGAAGACCGATCTCGCCAAGGCGCTCAAGGACGCCGTCGCCGCCTGACGCCAGTGGACGCCAAGGACCGGCCGAGCCGCGCGACCGAAGGATTTTTCGGCCGCCGGCACGGCAAGACCATACGCCCGCAGCAGGCGATTGCCCTTGAAAGCGGCCTGCGCGAATACCGGCTCGACCTGTCGGAGGAAGCGCCGGTCGACCTAGGGAGCCTGTTCAAGGCGGAGGTTTCGGCGCTTCAGTTGGAGATCGGCTTCGGCGGCGGCGAACATCTCCTGCATCGCGCCACCGAATCGCCGGCGACCGGCTTCATCGGCGTCGAGCCTTTCGTCAACGGCATGGCCAAGATGATGACGGCGCTAGGCAAGGCGCCGCTTGGCAATCTCAGGGTCTATGACGACGACGCCACGCGCCTGCTCGACTGGCTGCCGGCGGCCTCGCTGGATGGCATCGACCTGCTCTATCCCGATCCATGGCCGAAGAAGAAGCACTGGAAGCGGCGTTTCGTCGGCCCGGCCAATCTCGGCCGCTTTGCCCGGGTGCTGAAGGCCGGCGGCAGGTTCCGCTTCGCCTCCGACATCGACAGCTATGTGAACTGGACGCTGCTTGCCTGCCGGAACCACGGCATTTTTGAGTGGCAGGCGCGGGACGCAGCCGATTGGCACCGGCCCTATGCGGGCTGGCCCGGCACGCGTTATGAGGCGAAAGCGATCCGCGAGGGCCGGCGGCCGGCTTATCTGACCTTCATCCGGAAGTAATTCTTTTCGCGTCCGGCATGCCGGAAGCGATACGCTCGGGCTTCCTGTTTCGTTCGATCGCGGCAATTGCCGCGTCGCTCGTGGAGGCCCAGAAGTAAGGTACGGCACTCGGCTCGGCGATGGCGGAATCCGGCTCGCCGCTGCCTCCGCTTGAGGCCCATGCCCGGCATGCAACCATGCCTGCCTCGGGATGAACTTCGCCCCGGGCTGCCTGCAGGCTTGAAACGCGATTGCGGATCGTTTATATCAGCCTCAAATTCTTGGTCGGTATGACGAAGAGTGGGTCCACCCGGTCCCGCTCTTTTTTGTTACCTGCCGGCCGGAAGCCAAAAGCGACAGGGATCTGATGACTGCAGCGGCAAGCGAAGCCGACGACCGTATCATCCGCGAAAGCGGCATCGATGCGCGCATTGCGCTGATCGTGCAGCCGGTGCTCAAGGCCATCGGATTCCGTCTCGTGCGGGTGCAGTTGACCGGCCAGAACGGGCTGACGCTGCAGATCATGGCCGAACGCGAGGACGGCACCATGACCGTCGAGGATTGCGAAGAGGTCAGCCGTGCAGTGTCGCCGGCACTCGATGTCGATGATCCGATCGAAAAGGCGTATCATCTTGAAGTCTCGTCGCCGGGTATCGACCGGCCGCTGGTGCGCAAATCGGATTTCACCACCTGGACCGGCCATCTGGTCAAGCTGGAAACGTCGATCCTCATCGGCGACCGCAAGCGCTTCAAGGGCAAGATCGCCGAGGCCGACGCCGATGGCATCCTGGTCGAGCGCGACAAGGCGGCCTATGGCGAGGAGCCGACGGTGCGCGTGCCTTACGACGCGATTGCCGAGGCCCGTCTGGTGCTGACCGACGATCTCATCCGCGATGCCCTGTCGAAGGACAACCGGGCTCGCAAGGAAGCCAAGAAACGCCGCGGCGAGGCGGAAGACGCCGCCGCCGGCGAGGAAAACGAAACCGAACAGGAAAGTTGATTGAGTAGCCGGGCCGCGTGCCCGGCGCGAAATCGGGAGAAAGACGATGGTTGTAAGCGCCAACAGGCTTGAACTGCTGCAGATCGCCGACGCGGTCGCGCGTGAAAAGTCGATCGACAAGCAGATCGTCATTGCCGCCATGGCCGACGCGATCCAGAAGGCGGCGCGCTCCCGCTACGGCCAGGAGACCAACATCCGCGCCGACATCAACCCGAACACCGGCGAGATGAAGCTGCAGCGGCTGATGGAAGTGGTCGAGAAGGTCGAGGACTACGCGACGCAGATCGCGCTTTCCACGGCGCGCGAGCGCAATCCCGACGCCCAGCTCGGCGACTTCATCGCCGAGCAGCTGCCGCCGATGGATTTCGGCCGCATCGCCGCCCAGTCTGCCAAGCAGGTCATCGTGCAGAAGGTGCGCGAGGCCGAGCGCGACCGCCAGTATGACGAATACAAGGATCGCATCGGCGAGATCGTCAACGGCACCGTCAAGCGCGTCGAATACGGCAACGTCATCGTCGATCTTGGTCGTGGCGAAGCGATCATCCGCCGCGACGAGCTGATCCCGCGCGAGAACTACAAATATGGCGACCGCGTCCGGGCCTATGTCTATGACGTGCGCCGCGAGCAGCGCGGCCCGCAGATCTTCCTGTCGCGCACCCACCCGCAGTTCATGGCCAAGCTCTTCACCATGGAAGTGCCGGAAATCTACGACGGCATCATCGAGATCAAGTCGGTCGCCCGCGATCCGGGCTCTCGCGCCAAGATCGCCGTCATCTCGCGCGACAGCTCGATCGATCCGGTCGGCGCCTGCGTCGGTATGCGCGGCAGCCGCGTCCAGGCGGTGGTCGGCGAATTGCAGGGCGAGAAGATCGACATCATCCCGTGGTCGCCTTCGGCCGCCTCCTTCATCGTCAACGCGCTGCAGCCGGCCGAAGTCGCCAAGGTGGTGCTCGACGAGGACGCCGAGCGCATCGAGGTGGTGGTGCCGGACGACCAGTTGTCGCTGGCCATCGGCCGCCGCGGCCAGAACGTGCGTCTCGCCTCGCAACTCACCGGCTGGGATATCGACATCCTGACCGAGCAGGAGGAGAGCGAGCGTCGCCAGAAAGAGTTCGTCGAGCGTTCGGCGCTCTTCATGGAAGCCCTCGACGTCGACGAGATGGTCGGCCAGGTGCTCGCTTCCGAAGGCTTCACCAGCGTTGAGGAAGTCGCCTATGTCGACTCCGGCGAAATCTCCTCGATCGACGGATTCGACGAGGACACCGCCTCGGAAATCCAGACCCGCGCGCGCGAATATCTGGAAAAGATCGAGGCCGAGCATGACGAAAAGCGCAAGGCGCTGGGCGTCAAGGACGAGCTGCGCGAGATTCCCGGCGTCACCACCGCCATGATGGTCACGCTTGGCGAGGATGGCGTGAAGACGATCGAGGATTTCGCCGGCTATGCCGCCGACGACCTGGTCGGCTGGAAGGAGCGCAAGGACGGCGAGACCAAGGTCTATCCGGGCGTCCTCGCCTCTCACGGCGTCTCGCGCGCCGAGGCCGAGCAGATGGTGCTCGCCGCCCGCAAGCAGGCCGGCTGGATCACCGAGGAAGAACTCGCGGGCGAAGAGGCCGCGGCCGACGAAACCGTCGGTGCGTGAGGTGACCACCAATCGCAAAGCCCGTGGACGATATGAACGATCGCACTTGCATCGTTACGCGCAGGCAGGCCGAAGCGGATGAACTGATCCGCTTCGTCGTCGGCCCGGATTCGGCCGTCGTTCCGGACCTCAAGAGAAATCTGCCCGGCCGCGGTTGCTGGGTCACCGCCGATCGCCTACATATCGAAAAGGCAGCGGCGAAGAACCTGTTCGCCCGTGCGTTCAAGGCGCAGGTGACCGTTCCGACCGATCTCGGCGGCATGGTCGACGGGCTGCTTTCCAGATCCGCTCTGGGTATGCTTGGCCTCGCCCGCAAGGCTGGCGCCGTCGTTCTTGGCGCCGCCAAGGTCGAGGGTGCGGTGCGCGACGGGCAGGCGCTGCTTGTGCTGCATGCGACCGAGGCTTCGGACGACGGCGTCCGCAAGATCAGTCAGGCGCGGCGGGCAACCGTCCATCTCGGCGGCCCCGCCATCCTTGCCTACAAACTTTTCTCCGAGGCCGAGTTGAGCTTGGCATTGGGGGGTACAAATGTGATACATGCTGCCGTCCTCGCGCAGGACGCGGGACAGGCGGTTGAGAAGCGCGTTGTTGCGCTCGACCGATATCGGGGCGGTACCCCGAGCGATCTGGCAATGCTTGCGGCCGTTGCTGACGAAGATGATGCCGCAGAGGATATGGAATGAGCGATACGAAATCGGGCGACGACAAGACGTTGAGCGTTACGCCGAAGAAGACCTTGACGCTGAAGCGTCCCGGCCTCGAGCAGGGCACCGTGCGCCAGAATTTCTCGCATGGCCGCACCAAGTCGGTCGTGGTCGAGACCAAGAAGCGCAAGTTCTCGCTGCCCGGCGACAAGCCGGAACCGGTGGCACCGTCCGTCTTCACGCCGAAGCCCGCCGCCGCCCCCGTGGCCGCCGCGCCCGTCGTGCAGGAAGCGCCCAAGGCGCCGCCCCCGCCGCCGGAGCGTTCCGGCATGGTCTTGAACGAGCTCTCGCGCGGCGAGATGGAAGCGCGCCGCAGGGCGCTGGAAGGCTCCAAGGCCCGCGAGGCCGAGGATCGCCTTCGCGCCCAGGAAGACGCCAAGCGCCGCGCCGATGAAGAAGAACGCCGCAAGCGTGAGCGTGACGAATCCGCGCGCCGCCAGGCCGAGGAAGAAGCGCGCCTGCAGGCCGAGGCCGAGTCGCGGCGCCGCGCCGAGGAGGAGGCTCGCCGTCGCGCGCCGCAGGCCGCCGACGTCGCCACGGTCGACGAAGAGGAAGAGGCGAAGCCGAGGCGCACGGGCAGTGGCGGCAGCAGTGGCGGAGCCAGTGCACCGCCGCGTCGTCTCGCGACGCCGGAAGTGGCCCGCCCGGCCAAGCCGACCAAAGGCGAGGAAGATCGCCGCCGCGGCAAGCTGACGCTGAACTCGGCGCTGTCTGACGACGACGCGCGCGGCCGCTCGCTGTCGTCGATGCGCCGCCGCCAGGAAAAATTCAAACGCGCGCTGCATAACGAGCCGCGCGAGAAAGTCATGCGCGAAGTGATCCTGCCTGAAACCATCACCATCCAGGAATTGGCGCAGCGTATGTCCGAGCGCGCCGTGGACGTGGTCAAGTTCTTCATGAAGCAGGGCCAGATCCTGAAGCCGGGCGATGTCATCGATGCCGATACGGCCGAGCTGGTGGCCTCTGAATTCGGCCACACGGTCCGCCGCGTCGCCGAGTCCGACATCGAGGAAGGCCTGTTCAACATCGCCGACCGCCCGGAAGACCTGGTGTCGCGTCCGCCGGTCGTCACCATCATGGGCCATGTCGACCACGGCAAGACCTCGCTGCTCGACGCCATCCGCAATGCCAACGTCGTCTCCGGCGAGGCGGGCGGCATCACCCAGCATATCGGTGCCTACCAGATCGAGAAGAATGGTCAGAAGATCACCTTCATCGACACGCCCGGCCACGCCGCCTTCACGGCAATGCGTGCCCGCGGCGCGCAGGTCACCGACATCGCCGTGCTGGTGGTGGCGGCCGACGACAGCGTGATGCCGCAGACGATCGAATCGATCAGCCACGCCAAGGCGGCCGGCGTGCCGATCATCGTGGCCATCAACAAGATCGACAAGCGTGACGCCGACCCGCAGAAGGTCCGGACCGAACTGCTGCGCCACGAAGTGTTCGTGGAATCGATGGGCGGCGAGGTGCTGGACGTCGAGGTTTCGGCGACCAAGGGCACCAATCTCGACAAGCTGCTTGAAGCGATCCTGCTGCAGGCCGAAGTCCTCGATCTCAAGGCCAACCCCGATCGCACCGCCGAAGGCGCGGTCATCGAGGCGCAGTTGGACAAGGGCCGCGGTCCCGTTGCCACCGTGCTGGTGCAGACCGGCACGCTGATGCCGGGCGACATTATCGTCGCCGGTAACGAGTGGGGCCGCGTCCGCGCGCTCGTCAACGATCGCGGCGAGCACGTGCCGGAAGCGCCGCCGGCAATGCCGGTCGAGGTGCTTGGCCTCCAGGGCACGCCACAGGCCGGCGACCGCTTCGCCGTAGTCAACAACGAGGCCCGCGCCCGCGAGATCACCGAGTACCGCCAGCGCCTGGCGCGCGACAAGGCGGTGGCCAAGCATGCTGGCCAGCGCGGCTCGCTCGAGCAGATGATGTCGCAGTTGCAGACGAGCGGACTGAAGGAATTCCCGCTGGTCATCAAGGGCGACGTGCAAGGTTCGATCGAGGCGATCAATGCCGCCCTTGAAAAGCTCGGCAACGAAGAGGTGCGCGCGCGCATCGTCCATGCCGGTGCGGGCGGGATCACCGAAAGCGACGTCTCGCTCGCCGAGACTTCCGGTGCGGCGATCATCGGCTTCAACGTCCGCGCCAACGCGCAGGCACGCGCGGCCGCGGCTGCTGCCGGAATCGAGATCCGCTACTACTCGATCATCTACAACCTCGTCGATGACGTGAAGGCAGCGCTTTCCGGCATGCTATCGCCGGAGCGGCGCGAGACCTTCATCGGCAATGCCGAAATCCTCGAGATCTTCGACATCTCGAAGGTCGGCAAGATCGCCGGCTGCCGTGTCACCGAAGGCAAGGTCGAGCGTGGCGCGGGCGTGCGCCTGATCCGCGACAATGTCGTCATCCACGAAGGCACGTTGAAGACGCTGAAGCGCTTCAAGGACGAGGTTTCGGAAGTGCCGGGCGGCCAGGAGTGCGGCATGGCCTTCCAGAACTACGAGGATATGCGCGTCGGCGACGTCATCGAGTGCTTCCGCATCGAGATGGTAACCCGGACGCTCTGAATTCGGTATACTTGCCGAAATGAAACGGGCGGTGGCCACAAGGCTGCCGCCCACACCGCTCATGCATTTTGAGACATGTGGCGCGGTCCCATCCCGCGCTTCACGATTTCAGGACCGAAAAAAATGCCCCGTTCGACAACATCAGGCCCCTCCCAGCGCATGCTGCGCGTCGGCGAACAGGTGCGCCATGCCCTATCCGAGACCCTGCAGCGCGGCGAGATCATCGATCCGGTGATCGAAAACAGCGTCGTCTCGGTTTCCGAGGTGCGCATGTCGCCCGATCTCAAGATCGCCACCGCTTTCGTCTCGCCGCTTGGCGCGGCCGACACGGACGCCGTGGTTGAGGCGCTCAACAAGCATGCGAAGTTCATCCGCGGCCGCGTTTCAGGCGCGCTCAGGCAGATGAAGTACATGCCGGAGTTTCGCTTCCGGCTCGACACTTCCTTCGACAATTTTGCGAAAATCAATGAACTGCTGAAATCGCCCGAAGTCGCGCGCGATCTCGGTGACGGCAAGAACAACGACAAGGACGAGGAATAGGTGGCGCGTCGCGGCAAGAAGAAGGGGCGGCCGGTCTCCGGCTGGGTGGTGCTGGACAAGCCTGTCGGCATGGGCTCGACCGAAGCGGTCTCCAAGATCAAATGGCTGTTCCTGGCCGAGAAGGCTGGCCATGCCGGCACGCTCGATCCTCTGGCCTCCGGCATGCTGCCGATCGCGCTGGGCGAAGCCACCAAGACCGTTCCCTACGTGCAGGACGGCGCCAAGATCTACCGCTTCACCGTCGCCTGGGGCGAAGAGCGCTCGACGGACGACCTCGAAGGCCCGGTGACGAACAGCTCCGACCGCCGACCGGACGAGGCTGACGTGCGGGCGTTGCTGCCGAAATACACCGGCGTCATCATGCAGACGCCGCCCCAATTCTCGGCCATCAAGATCGCCGGCGAGCGCGCCTATGACCTTGCCCGTGAAGGCGAGACGGTCGACATTCCGGCGCGCGAGATCGAGATTGGCCGCCTGGACATCGTCGAGCACGGCGCCGGCAAGACCGTCTTCGAGGTCGAGTGCGGCAAAGGCACCTATGTGCGCTCGCTGGCGCGCGACATGGGCCGCGACCTTGACTGCTTCGGACACATCGCCGAATTGCGCCGCGTCGAAGTCGAGCCATTCACATCCGACGATTTCGTCACGGTGGCCGAACTGGAAGCGGCTCGCTTCGGCGGCAAGACCGAAGAAGGTCAGGACGAGGCCGAAGCGCCGATCGATTTCACCGCCATCGATGCGCTGCTTGTCGAAACGGCGGTGGCGCTCGATTGCCTGCCGCAGGTCGCGGTCAGCGATGACGCGGCAACGAAGATCCGGCTGGGCAATCCCGTGATCATTCGCGGCCGTGACGCGCCGGTCGAGGCCGAGGAGGCCTGCGCCACCGCACGCGGCAAGCTGGTCGCCATCGGCGCCATCGAGCAGGGCATGTTCAAGCCCAAGCGGGTCTTTGCCGGGTGAATCCGGTTCTTCCAAGCTCCGCCACGCTCCAGGGGTCTCATGGCCAAGGCTGATACAGGCAAGAAAAGGGCGCCGCTGAAGAGCCGTCGACCACCGGTCGGGGCGTCGCCCGGCACGCTTATCGCCGATCCGGCGGCGCGGCGCAGCGAGCTTCGGCTGACGCTGATCTCGCCCGAGAAATACAAAACCATCGACAATGCCAGCATCGACGATCTCAACACTCATTGCGAGAAATGGCCCGTCGTCTGGCTGGATTGCACGGGGCTTGCCAACATCCCTCTGATCGAGGAGATCGGCCGCATCTTCAACCTGCACCCGCTGGCGCTGGAGGATGTCGTCAACACCGGACAGCGGCCCAAGGTGGATTTCTACGAGGATCATGCCTTCGTCGTCATGCGCATGATCGACGATGTCGTCTCGCATCGCTACGAGCAGATCGCGCTGTTCTTCGGCAAGAATTTCATCGTCACGTTCCAGGAGCGCGAGGGCGATCCGTTCGATCCGGTGCGCAAGCGCATCGCGGGCGTGATGCCGAACAGGCTGCGCTCGCGTGGCGCCGACTATCTCGCCTATGCGCTGATCGATGCCATCGTCGACAGCTACTTCCCGCCGATCGAGGCGGCGAGCGAGGCCGTCGACGGCATCGAGGATGAGATGCTGAACAAGCCGCACAAGCATCAGATGCGGCAGTTGCATGAGCTCCGGCGCGACGCCGGCGTACTGAAGGGCGTGCTGTGGCCGATGCGCGACGCGCTGGCGACGCTGATCCGAAACGAAGTGCCCTTCGTGACGGCCGAGACCAAGATCTTCTTCAACGACACGCTCGACCATTCGCTGCGCCTGATCGAACTGGTCGAGAACCAGCGCGATATGCTGACCGGCCTGATCGAGATGCATGTGTCGCTGACCCAGGCCCGTACCAACGACATCATTTCCTATCTGACGATCGTCTCGGTGATCTTCATGCCGCTGACCTTCCTGGTTGGGGTCTGGGGCATGAATTTCGATCCGGCAAGCTCGCCCTGGAACATGCCGGAGCTGAAAGCCTATTACGGCTATCCGGCGGCGCTGGTGTTCATGGCGCTGGTCGCCGCCGGTTTGATTGCGTTCTTCAAATGGAAGAAGTGGCTGTAATCTTTGGGTTGCGGCTTTTTCGCAACCAGAACCTGCGACAAGCCGGCTTGACAATTGGGCTGGTGTTTTTTTCGGAATTGCACTATATGCGCCGCAGCTTCGCGCCCTGACGCGTTGCTTGCACTGGCCCCTGCTGGACGACATCCCGGCTGTGGGCGTCCCGTTTCCTCCAACAGATAAGGAAAAGCACGATGTCGATTACTGCCGAGCGCAAGAAGGAATTGATGACCGAATTCGCGACCGCGAAAGGCGATACCGGGTCTCCGGAAGTCCAGGTTGCCATTCTTTCCGAGCGTATCAAGAACCTGACCGAGCACTTCAAGGACCACAAGAAGGATAACCATTCCCGCCGTGGCCTGCTTGCTCTGGTTTCCCAGCGCCGCAGTCTGCTTGACTACCTCAAGCGCAAGGACGACGGGCGCTACCAGACGCTGATCGACAAGCTCGGTCTCCGTCGCTGACGAATTGACCGGCGGGCTCTCCAAGGGGAGCCCGCCGGTCGCGCATTGGCGCACCGGATGGTCCGGTGCCTCGGTGCGGAAAAGGAAATTCGCTTGCGCGCATGGCGCGTTCCGGAAACATCGGTTTCCGGCGTCATGCGCAAGGCCGGCCGACCAGTCGGCCAAACCGGGTTCCGGACCGCAGAGGGCTATCCGGAACCGCCCATGGACGGTCATGGGGCAGGATTGCAGGATGCTCGCTCGGCTGAAAGCCGGATTTCATCGAGCTTCCCGTTGTCTTGCCCGTGGCTGCCCGAAGGAAGCCAGGGAAGGGGGAACTCGCGACCGTCAATCGGCGCGGCCCTTTCCGCACATGAAGGACAAGATATGTTCAATCAACACAAAGTGGAAATCGAATGGGGCGGCCGTCCGCTCATCCTGGAAACCGGCAAGATCGCACGCCAGGCTGACGGCGCGGTGCTCGCCACCTATGGCGAGACCGTGGTTCTGGCCACCGTCGTCTCGATGAAGGAGCCGAAGCCGGGCCTCGATTTCTTCCCGCTTACCGTCAACTACCAGGAAAAGACCTACGCCGCCGGCAAGATCCCGGGCGGCTACTTCAAGCGCGAAGGCCGTCCGAGCGAAAAGGAAACGCTGGTTTCCCGCCTGATCGACCGCCCGATCCGCCCGCTTTTCGCCGACGGCTACAAGAACGACACCCAGATCGTCGTCACCGTCGTGCAGCATGATCTCGAAAACGACCCGGACATCCTGTCGATCGTCGCCACCTCGGCCGCGCTCACGCTGTCCGGCGTGCCCTTCATGGGGCCGATCGGCGGCGCCCGCGTCGGCTACATCAACGGCGAATATGTGCTCAACCCGCATATCGACGAGATGCAGGAATCCAAGCTCGACCTCGTCGTCGCCGGCACCGCCGACGCCGTGCTGATGGTCGAATCCGAGGCCAAGGAACTCTCCGAGGACCTGATGCTCGGCGCCGTCGTGTTCGGCCACAAGGGCTTCCAACCGGTCATCGACGCCATCATCAAGCTGGCCGAGGTCGCGGCCAAGGAGCCGCGCGACTTCACCGCGCCGGACTATTCGGAGCTCGAAGGCGAGATGCTGAAGGTCGTCGGCGACGAGCTTCGCGAAGCCTACAAGATCACCGACAAGCAGTCGCGCTATGCCGCGGTCGACGCCGTCAAGGCGAAGGTCAAGGCCGCGTTCGCTCCGGCCGAGGGCGAGGAGGCAAAGTACACCTCCGAGCAGATCGGCAGCGTCTTCAAGGAGCTCCAGGCCAAGGTCGTGCGCTGGAACATCCTCGACACCGGCTCGCGCATCGACGGCCGTGACCTCAAGACGGTCCGCAAGATCGTTTCCGAGGTTGGCGTCCTGCCGCGCACCCATGGCTCGGCGCTGTTCACCCGCGGCGAGACCCAGGCGCTGGTGGTTGCCACGCTCGGCACCGGCGAGGACGAGCAGTTCGTCGACTCGCTGACCGGCATGTACAAAGAGAAGTTCCTTCTCCACTACAACTTCCCGCCCTATTCGGTCGGTGAAACCGGCCGCATGGGCTCGCCGGGCCGCCGCGAAATCGGCCATGGCAAGCTTGCCTGGCGCGCGATCCATCCGATGCTGCCGAATGCCGAGCAGTTCCCCTACACGCTGCGTATCGTTTCCGAGATCACCGAGTCCAACGGCTCGTCGTCGATGGCGACCGTTTGCGGCACCTCGCTGGCCCTGATGGATGCCGGTGTGCCGCTGGCCAAGCCGGTCGCGGGCATCGCCATGGGCCTGATCAAGGAAGGCGAGCGCTTCGCGGTGCTCTCCGACATCCTCGGTGACGAGGACCATCTCGGCGACATGGACTTCAAGGTCGCCGGCACAGCGAACGGCGTCACCTCGCTGCAGATGGACATCAAGATCGATGGCATCACCGAGGAGATCATGGGCATAGCGCTTGCCCAGGCCAAGGACGGCCGCCTGCATATCCTGGGCGAGATGGCGCATGCCATCTCCGGCGCCCGCGCCGAGCTCGGCGAGTTCGCGCCGCGCATCGAGGTCATGCATATCCCGACCGACAAGATCCGCGACGTCATCGGCTCCGGCGGCAAGGTGATCCGCGAGATCGTCGAGAAGACCGGCGCCAAGATCAACATCGAGGACGACGGCACGGTCAAGATCGCTTCGGCCAACGCCAAGGAGATCGAGGCGGCGAAGAAGTGGATCCACACCATCGTCGCCGAGCCGGAAGTCGGCGAGATCTACGAAGGCACCGTCGTCAAGACGGCCGACTTCGGCGCGTTCGTCAACTTCTTCGGCCCGCGCGACGGTCTGGTCCACATCTCGCAGCTCGCCAATGAGCGCGTCGCCAAGACCTCCGACGTCGTCAAGGAAGGCGACAAGGTCTGGGTCAAGCTGATGGGCTTCGACGAGCGCGGCAAGGTGCGCCTGTCGATGAAGGTCGTCGACCAGGCGACCGGCAAGGAAATCGTCCAGGAAAAGAAGAAATCGGACGGCGAGGAAGACGCCGCCTGATTGTCCTGATCGGATAAATCATGACGGGCGCGCCGCAAGGTCGCGCCCGTTTTGTTTCAGAGGGAATGGATGGCCGCCGAGCCGCTGAAGACGCTGTTCTACCCGTTCGAGGCCGAGGCGCTGCCCCCGCTGCGAAAGGATGCCCGCGTCCTCTTCCTGGGCGCCGAGCCCGGCTTCCGCCTGCCCGAGGGGTTCGACGCGGCGCTGCATCTCGTGCAAGGGTTCCGGCCGCATTTTCGCGCCTTGCAGGCATCGGGCCATGAAGTGACGCCCCGCCCGGAAGGCGGGGACTACGACATGGTTCTCGTGCTCGCCGGCCGGCATCGCGGGCAAAATGAATTGCGCATCGCCGAGGCGATCGAACGCGCCGCGCCGGGTGCGCTGATCATTGTCGCGGGTGGCAAGGAAGACGGCATCGACAGCCTGCGCAGGCGGATCGGCGCGCTGGCGCCGCTCGCGGGCCACCTGCCGAAGCACCACGGCGTTGCCTTCTGGTTTCCGCGGGCCGACTGCGAGGCGGCCGCGACGCTGCGCGCCGGCAATCCCGACCTTGTCGTCGAGGGTGTCTTCAGAACCACGCCTGGCATGTTTTCATTCGACCGGGTCGATGCCGGTTCAAGGTTGCTCGCCGCAAGCCTGCCCGGCGACCTTAAGGGCGGCATCGCCGATTTCTGCGCCGGCTGGGGCTATCTGGCGGCGGAAGTCCAGAAGCGCTCCCACGGCCTCACCGCGCTCGATCTCTATGAGGCCGATTTCGAAGCCCTGGAGGCTGCCAGGCTGAACGTCCACGGCGTGATCGAGCCGCGTTTCTTCTGGACCGACCTGCTCACCGAGGCGGTCGAGCGGCGCTACGATGCAATTGTCATGAACCCGCCCTTCCACAGCGGCCGCCCTGCCGAGCCTGGCATCGGCGCGGGCATGATCCGTGCGGCGTCGAAAGCGCTGAAACCGGGCGGCCGCCTGTTCATGGTGGCCAACCGCCAGCTTCCCTATGAGGCGGTATTGGCGTCAGCTTTCGCCAGCCATGCCGAGATTGCCCGCGACACTATGTTCAAGGTCATGTCGGCGCGTCGCTGAAAGCAATTTCAGGAAGTGTGGAGCGTCTTTCCGTCCGGAACCGTGCCAGGAAAGGACGCTTTGATTTACTGCACGCTGACGATGCGCGCTGGCTCGCGCATTTCGAAGGCGGGGCGCGCCTCGCCAAGCTCGACCTTGAGTGGCGCCGGCCGGCCGAACAGATAGCCTTGCACAACCTCGCAGCCGGCGGCCCGAAGCAGCGTGGCCTGGTTCTCGGTCTCGACGCCTTCGGCGATGATGTCGACGCCAAGTGCCCGCGACAGGCCGACAATGGTAGAAACGATCGCGCCCGAACTGGAGTCGGTGTCGATGCGGCTGACGAAGGAGCGATCGATCTTCAGCTTGCCGAAGGAGAAATCGATCAGGTAGCTCAAATTGGAATAGCCCGTGCCGAAATCGTCGACGGCCACGGAGATCCCCATCTCGGCAAGCTGTTCCAGGATCGCCGCCGCGCGGTCACGATCCTGCATCATCGCCGTCTCGGTGACCTCGAGCTCCAGTCGCGACGGTTTGATGCCGGTCGATCCCATCACCTCGCGCACGATGCCGACGAAATCCTTGGTCATGAACTGGACCGGCGAGATGTTGACGGCGACGAAGCAGTCCTGCGGCAGGTATTGGGCATCGCTGCAGGCCTTGCGCAGCACCCATTCGCCGATCGGATTGATCATGCCGGTCTCTTCGGCGATCGGAATGAACTCCATCGGCGGGATCATGCCGCGCTCCGGATGCTTCCAGCGGATCAGCGCCTCATAGCCGATGACGCGACCGCTCGGCAGGTTGAGCTGCGGCTGGTAGTGGAGATCGAAGTCGCCGCGGTCGAAAGCGGTCTTCAGTTCGGACTCGATCCATTGCCGATAATCCGCCACGCGACCCATATCGGCATGGAAGACCGACCAGTTGCCGATGCCGCTGGCGCGCGCGTTCTGCAGTGCCAGGTTCGAGCGGCGCAGGATCAGGACCGGGTCGACGCCGTCCTTCGGCATCGCCACGATGCCGACCGACAGGCTGACCGATTGCAGATGCGTCTGCAACTGGTAGGGCTCCATCATCTCGTTGATGAGCTTTTCGATGAGCCGCTCGATCGAACCCCTGATGGCGCGATCCGGCAACAGCACGGCAAATTCGCCGGCCCCGAGGCGTCCGATCACCGCGTCCTTCGGCATGCCCTCCTTCAGCCTGACGGTGAAGGCCCGGATCAGATCGTCGCCCTGGCTGTAGCCGATCGCGTCGTTGATCTGCTTGAAGCGGTCGATGTCGATGTCGATGAGGAACACCGGCTCGCCGGTTCGGATCGTCCCGGAGGCGGCATCGGCTATCTTGCCGACCATGGCCTGGCGCGAAAGCAGGCCCGTCAGCTTGTCGAAATGGGTTTCCTTGACGACATAGGCTACCGATTCATCGACGCCCGCGAAGAACGAGAGCGCGGCGCCGCCAGCGGCGAGCGCGCAGAGCGAGGCAATGACACCCGCCATCGTTTCGGCCGGAATACCCGCGATGCCGCCGCCGAAGCCAAACCGCAGCGCCCACAATCCAAGGACGAAACTGCCCATGCCAGAGCTGGCGATGGTGATCAGCCGGAACAGCGGAGTCCGTTTCGGATTGCTGACTGCAGACATGCATGGTCCCTAGATTAGGCGACCTTATAGCGGATATCTCCTTAAAATGAGTTTCCGCCAATGCATCCAATTTTACTGGTAAGCTACCCTCGCGCCTGCAAACTACTCGCGGCTGCCGTCGTTCTGCTTCAATTCCTCCAGTGCCGGCATCGAAACGATGTGATAGCCGGAGTCCACATAGTGAATCTCGCCGGTGACGCCCGACGACAGATCGGAGAGCAGATAAAGCGCCGAGCCGCCGACTTCGTCGATGGTCACGGTGCGCCGCAGAGGCGAATTGCGCTGCTGGTAGGAGAACATATGGCGGGCATCGGAAACGCCGGAGCCGGCCAATGTCCGCACCGGCCCGGCCGAGATGCCGTTCACCCTGATGCCGCGTGGGCCATAGTCATTGGCAAGGTAGCGCACGCTGGCCTCGAGCCCGGCCTTGGCGACGCCCATGACATTGTAGTTCGGCATCACCCTGACCGAGCCGGCATAGGTCAGCGTGATCATCGAACCGCCATTGCTCATCAGCGCGGCGGCGTTGCGGGCGATCTCGGTGAAGGAATAGCAGGAGATCACCATGGTGCGCACGAAATTGTCGCGGCTGGTGTCGGCGTAGAGGCCCTTGAGCTCGTTCTTGTCGGAAAAGCCGATGGCGTGCACCACGAAATCCAGGCCGCCCCAGGCCTTGCCGAGCGTGTCGAAGGTGGCGGTGACCGAGGCGCTGTCCTCGACGTCGCAGGGCACGATCAGGGAGGCGCCCACTTTCTCGGCAAGCGGCTTGACCCGCCGCCCGAAGGCATCGCCCTGGTAGGTGAAGGCAAGCTCCGCGCCATGCTCCGACAGCTTCTTGGCGATGCCCCAGGCAATCGAATGGTCGTTGGCGACACCCATGACAAGCCCGCGCTTGCCCTTCATCAACCCGTCCATAAAAGGCGAATCCTTATAAAAGCCGGCCTTACGCGGAATAGCGCTGGAAAATCAGCGTTGCATTGGTGCCGCCGAAACCGAAGGAGTTGGACAGGACGGTGTCGATCTTGGCGTCGTCGATACGCTTGCGCACGATCGGCATGCCCTCGAACTCCGGATCGAGCTCTTCGATATGGGCGCTCTCGCCGATGAAGCCGCCCTGCATCATCAGGATGGAATAGATCGATTCCTGGACGCCGGCCGCGCCGAGCGAGTGGCCGGTCAGCGACTTGGTCGAGGTGATGTAAGGCATCTTGTCGCCGAACACCTCGCGGATGGCGCCCATCTCCTTGGAATCGCCGACCGGCGTCGAGGTGCCATGGGTGTTGATGTAGTCGACCGGGGTCGAGACGGTGGCAAGCGCCTGCCGCATGCAGCGCATGGCGCCTTCCCCCGAAGGGGCAACCATGTCGTAGCCATCGGACGTCGCGCCATAGCCGACGATCTCGGCATAGATCTTGGCGCCGCGCGCCTTGGCGTGTTCCAGTTCCTCCAGCACCAGCACCCCGGCGCCGCCGGCGATGACGAAACCATCGCGGTTGACGTCATAGGCGCGGGAAGCGGTCGGCGCCTTGTCGTTGAATTTCGATGACATGGCGCCCATCGCGTCGAACAGGTCGGACATCGTCCAGTCGAGGTCCTCATGGCCGCCGGCGAACATCATGTCCTGCTTGCCCCATTGGATCAGCTCATAGGCATTGCCGATGCAGTGCGCCGAGGTCGAGCAGGCCGACGAGATCGAATAGTTGACGCCGTGGATCTTGAACCAGGTGGCCAAGGTGGCCGACGCGGTCGACGACATCGCCTTCGGCACGGCGAACGGGCCGATGCGCTTGGGGCTGTTGTTCTTGATCGTGGTTTCCGCCGCTTCGACGATTGTCCTTGTCGAGGGGCCGCCGGAGCCCATGACGATGCCGGTCCGCTCGTTGGTGATGTCGCTTTCACCGAGCCCGGCGTCGGCGATCGCCTGGTCCATGGCAACGTGGTTCCAGGCCGCGCCCTGGCTCAGGAAGCGCATGGCGCGGCGGTCGATCATTGGCGTGGGATCGAGCGTCGGCGCACCCCAGACCTGGCAGCGGAAGCCGTGTTCGGCGAAGGAATTGGAAAAGCTGATGCCGGATTTGGCATCGTATAGCGAGCTCTGCACCTCATTGGCATTGTTGCCGATCGACGACACAATGCCGAGGCCCGTCACTACGACCCGTCTCATTCGCAACTCCTTCCGGCGTATCTGGCGCAAACCTAGTCGGTTTTTGCTTTAGATCATACGCAAATAAACTGTTGCGGCACCCCTCGCGTGTCCTTCGGACACAATGGGCGCCGTGGCGAAACCGATCAGGCCGCCGACTGTTTGGACAGGCCGACCTTGAGATCAGTAGCCGCGTATATGGGTTCGCCGTCCGCCTTGAGCCAGCCGTCGGCGATGCCTAGCACCAGGCGGCCGCGCATCACGCGCTTGAAGTCGACGCCGTATTCGACCTTCTTCACGGACGGCGTCACCATGCCCTTGAACTTCACCTCGCCGGTCGAAAGCGCCATGCCCTTGCCCGGCTCGCCGAGCCAGCCGAGGTAGAAACCGGTCAACTGCCACATGGCGTCGAGACCGAGGCATCCCGGCATGATCGGATTGCCGATGAAGTGGCAGGCAAAGAACCACAGGTCCGGCTTGATGTCGAATTCGGCGCGGATGAAGCCCTTGTCGAAAGCGCCGCCGGTCTCGCTGATCTCGGTGATGCGGTCGAACATCAGCATCGGCGGGTAGGGCAACTGGGCGTTACCGGGCCCGAACAGGTCGCCGCGGGCGCAGGCTAGCAGTTCCTCGTAATCATAGCTGGACTTTTGACCCGCCATCAAATTTCTGTCCCCGTGTTCTTCGCGGGCGGCAGGGCGCCCTTGTCGTTGGTTTCCTAACACACTCTGTTTGCGGCCGGAAACCGGCGTTTGCGCTTAACCCGTGCGCCTGCCCGGGTCAATGCGCGCTATTGATCGCATTCGGACTACAGAATATATGTCGATTGATGTCCGGGTTTGGCTTTTGACGTCTTTTTGCCACTCTGGACCTGTTGATGGGCTGGGCAACAAGCTTCGACGCGAAGATGGATTCGGGCTACCGGAAGGAAAATGTCGCTGTGGACAAGCGGGTTCGCGAGGCCGGCCTGAGGCCGACGCGCCAGCGCATTGCGCTGGCCGATCTGCTTTTCGCCAAGGGCGACCGCCACCTTTCGGCCGAGGAATTGCATGAAGAGGCGATTGCGGCAGGCGTGCCCGTTTCGCTGGCGACGGTCTACAACGCGCTCCACCAGTTCACTCAGGCCGGCCTGTTGCGCATCCTGGCGGTCGAGGGCTCGAAAACCTATTTCGACACCAACACCTCCGACCATCACCACTTCTACATCGAAGGCGAGAACCGGATTTTCGATATCGAAAGCGGACCGGTAACCGTCTCCAACCTGCCGGCGCCCCCGGAAGGCATGGAGATCGCCAATGTCGACATCGTCGTAAGGCTGCGACCGAAACGCGGCGGCTGATCCCGTGGCGATGCGGCCCGTCGACCTGATCGTCCGGTTTGAATGGGTCACCGTCGCTGCGTTGGCGATCGTTTGCTATGCCATGTTCGGCTTTTCCTGGTGGCTGTTTGCGCTGCTGATCCTGGCGCCGGACCTGTCGATGCTGGGTTACCTCGCCGGGCCGCACGTCGGCGCCATCACCTACAACGCATTGCATATCCTGATTGCCCCGCTCGTGTTCCTGCTTGCGGGCGCGTTGCTCGCCGGCCCGATCACAACCGCCGTGGCGCTCATCTGGATCGCGCACATCGCCATCGACCGTGCCCTCGGCTACGGCCTCAAGCTGCCCACCGGTTTTCGGGATACGCATCTCGGCCGCATCGGCAGGGACCGCGACGGCAAGGCCGGCGAACTCAGTTCTTGAACTTCTCGCCGGGATAAGCGCCCCAGACCTGGGACTGGGCCATCCAGCCGGTGTGTCCGTCGAAGGTCATTTCACACCACTGGCCGTCGCATTTCTTGATCGAGCCGATCACGCCCGGCTCGATGATGGCGACGACACTGGCATCCTTGTCGGGCTCGTAGAGCAGGTTGATTCGCCCGCCCTTGCCGCGCTGCCACGGCGCGACGATCGCGGTGCGGTGGCCGGAGAGCAGTGATTGGTTGATCCAGCCCTCCGATCCGTCGGCGTCGCGCACGCGGCGCCAGGTGTCGAATTCCTGGATGACTTCCATCGGCAGGCCAGCCTTCATGTACATCCAGTTGACGGAATAATTGGCTCCAGGCCCGACGCGCGAGTTGACGCGGGCCGGCTTCAGGCTGACGAAGCGAGGCAGCGGCAGGCCGCTGGGCCCGAGTGTTATGGTTTGCGCGGGCGCCGCCGCGCTCTGCCCCAATGCCTGCGGCGCGCAAATCAGGGCGCCAAGGATAGCCGCGCTGAAGGCCAGGCGAAGCGACGCGAAACCAGACACTTTCGTTCCTTTCGGCGCCGGTCCGTCGGGACGGGCGCCCCTTTTTCTTTGTCTTCGGCGGCACCGCTTGTTACAGGAGTGGGCTGATGCCGCGACTGGCTGCAAGTTTCGCCGGTCTTGGTTAAAGAGGTCTCAACGAGATCGGTTTCGAGAGCATGATCCCGAAAAGTGGGAACCGGTTTTCGGAAAAGATCATGCTCCAAAAAAGAGTAGGATCAGGATGGCGATTCAACGAAACGTCATTCTGATCTAGGAAGCTTCGGGAATAAAATGGCAGGCAAAAAACGGCCCCTCGTCGTCATCACGCGCAAGCTGCCCGACCCGGTCGAGACCCGCATGCGCGAGCTCTTCGACGCGCGGCTCAATGTCGAGGACCGGCCGATGACGCAGCCGGAGCTGGTCGCGGCGGTCAAGGAAGCCGATGTGCTGGTGCCCACCATCACCGACCATATCGATGCCGCGCTGATCGCCCAGGCAGGCGAGAACCTCAAGCTGATCGCGAATTTCGGCAACGGCGTCGACAAGATCGACGTCGCGGCGGCCGCCAAGAAAGGCATCACCGTCACCAACACGCCGAACGTGCTCACCGAAGACACCGCCGACATGACCATGGCGCTGATGCTCGCCGTGCCGCGCCGGCTGGCCGAAGGCGCCAATGTGCTGACCAGCGATAGGAAATGGGCAGGCTGGTCGCCCACCTGGATGCTCGGCCGGCGAATCTGGGGCAAGCGTCTCGGCATCGTCGGCATGGGCCGTATCGGCACTGCGGTCGCCAGGCGGGCCAAGGCCTTCGGCCTGTCGATCCACTATCATAACCGGCACCGCGTGCTGCCGGCGGTCGAGGAGGAACTGGAGGCGACCTATTGGGAAAGCCTCGACCAGATGCTCGCCCGCATGGACATCATCTCGGTCAATTGCCCCTCGACGCCGGCGACGTTCCACCTGCTGTCCGGCCGTCGCCTGGCGCTGATGCAGCCTTCGGCCTACCTCGTCAACACCGCGCGCGGCGACATCATCGACGAGGAATCGCTGGTCAAGCTCATCCATGACGGCAAGATCGCCGGCGCCGGGCTCGACGTCTACGAGCACGAGCCGGCGCTGAACACCAAGCTCATGAAGCTTGCCGCCAAGGGCAAGGTGGTGCTGTTGCCGCATATGGGCTCGGCCACGCTCGAGGGCCGCATCGACATGGGCGAGAAGGTGATCATCAACATCCGCGCCTTCTTCGACGGCCACCGCCCGCCGGACCGCGTCCTGCCGCTGAGGACCTGAGCTTATGCGCCGGCGATGGTGAGAACGCCGTCCTTGGCGACCTTCACCGTGCTGGTGCCATAGGTTTCGAAGGCTTCCCGGCCGAGCCGGACGGCCACCGGCGTCTTCCAGCCCATCTCCCGGGCGACGATCAGGCCGAGCAGCAGGATGGCGTCGGGCTCGTGCAGCACCAGGGCCGCGGGCGCACGGTCGTTGTGGACGAGTTCCATCAGCACCGCCGAAGCCGATGAAGATCCGATCGTCCCCGGCAGGAACAGCACCCGGCCGGCGATGACTTCGCCATGCTGAGGATGGCGGACGTCCGCGATGCGCCCGGTCTTGGGGTCGACACCGCCCCAGAAGCTGATCGGCGCCGTCAGCACCAGCGCTTGGCCTTCGCCCGGCTTGCCCGGCACCAGGATTTCGGTCGCGGCGCTCATGCGGCGATATCCGTAAAGACCGGCTTGCCGAGCACCGCGCTTTCGACGCAGTCGGCGAGCGATGCGTAGAGCACCGCATAGCCGGTGTTGCCCGGCGCGTAATGCGCGAACTTGCCCGAATTGGTCATCAGGACGCCGTTGCGGAGGTCCGGCATGATCGGCGTCACCACCACGCAGGTATCGGCGACGACGACGACGCCACTGGCTTCGAGCCTCTTTCGCTGGCCGTCCTGCTCCAGCAGGGCAAGCGCGTGGCGTCCGGTACAGGCGTAGATCGGGACGGTGAGCCGGCGTCCGGCGATCAGACGCTCCAGGCTGTCGAACTCGGTGTTCGACAGATGCGGGCTGCCGATTGCTACTGCGTCGATGGTTTTGGCCGCCGACGCTGTGGACAGGCCGGCGCGGGCCTTCGCCACCATGCCAGGCGTCACGCGGACCACCACTTCCGGTTCCGCTCCGGCCAGAATGGTTTCGACGTCAGGGGCTTCGGGCGTCACCCCGGCGATGTGGAACAGGCCGACCGCGCCGGATGAGGCGGCCGCGGCGCCGAAGGCTTTCAGCGCGTCCTCGCCAGGGTGAGCGACCACGCCGGCGACGACGCCGATCGCATTGCCCATCTCCCGGCCATAGAGGCTGCCCAGTACGGGCCAGGCGATCTCCGAGGCCAGGAAAGACGGCGAAAGGTCCGAGACGTCGAAAACGAGCCGCGCACGGCGGTTCTCAGGCCGGTGCAGGCCGTAATCCGGCGCGCGGCCGGTGATGGCGCAGGCAATGTCCAGGAAGTCGCCATAGCGGTTGGTGCGCGCGCCGAGCACCGAATTGCAGAAGACGACCGCGTTGGACTCGCCCCAGGCGACGTCGCTTCCCTGCGCGGGCCTGTGGCCGGCCTGATAGGGCGCGCAGGTCCAGCTCTGCTCGCAGCCGAGCTTGCGATAGGCCTCCATCATCCGCCGCGCCATGCCGCGCTGCGGCTCTTCCAGCCGCGTGCGCGAGCAGCCCATCAGGTCGAGCGCCCCGACATTGAGCGTCGAGCGCACCGCGACCTTCGCGCCGCCTTCGACCAGCCGCTCGGCGAACAGCGTGCCGGAATCACCGTGGTACAGCGCGCCGTCGATATGGGTGGACGCGATCGGGATGAGCCGTGGCGCGCCGAGCAGGCGGGCGCTTTCGGCGACGATGCGCATCGCCATGCCCGCGCCATCCTGGCCGGCGGCTATTGCCTGTTCTTGCGGGCTGAGTGCCAGGCTCATTACAGCACCTTGCGCATGGTGATGGAGGTCGGTCTGTCATAGCCCTCATGCGCCGTGCGCCCGGTCTCGCGAAAGCCGAGCCGGGCGAAGGCGGCATGGTTTGCCGTCAGTTCGACACGGGTCTGAAGCTCGATCGCATCCTTACCGCGATCGCGGGCAAGATCTTCCACCGCGCGCATCAACCGGGTTCCGATGCCTTGGCCCTGGAGATCGGGCTCGACCGCCAGCTTGCCGACATAGAAATCCCGCGAGCGCTCCAACGCGAAGACGCAACCGGCCATGCGTCCGTTCTCGACGGCCAGAAACCCTGTCTCCCGCCTCGCCTTCCCGGCAAGGCCGTCGGCGGTCAAAAGATGCGCTGACGATGGCGGGTCGATGATGCCGTCCATATAGGCGAAGGCGCGCCGGATCAGCGCAAGCAAGTCGTCCCATCGGTCGAAATCCGCATCAAGGCCGACTATGGAGGTGCCGACGATCTGGTCCATGTGCTCAGGCGGCCTTGTAGCGGATGGTGTCGAAGCGGGCGCTCAGCCCATCGTAGAGCAGCAGCCGGCCGACCAGCGGCTCGCCTATGCCGGTGATCAGCTTGATCGCTTCCATCGCCTCCAGCGTGCCGACGACGCCCGTCAGCGCGCCGATGATGCCGGCGACGGCGCAGGAGGGCACCAGCCCCTCGGGCGGCGCTTCCGGGAACAGGTCGCGATAGCTCGGGTTGTGCTTGCCGTCGGCGCCTGTCTCGAACGGCTTCAGCACCGTCACCGATCCGTCGAAGCGGCCGACGGCGGCGGTGACGAGAGGCTTCTTCTCGCTGGCGCAGGCATCGGCGACCGCGTAGCGCGTCTCGAAATTATCGGAGCCGTCGACGACGATATCGTAGCGGGCGGCGAGGGCAGGGGCGTTCTCCGCCGTCAGCCTCAGGCGATGCGATTCCACCGTGACATTGGGGTTGATGCGCATGATCGCTTCCCGTGCGCTGTCGGTCTTGGCCATGCCGATCGTATCGCTGCCATGGATGACCTGCCGCTGCAGGTTGGATAGCGAAACCGTGTCGTCGTCGACGATGCCGAGGGTGCCGACGCCGGCGGCGGCGAGATATTCGAGCGCCGGCGCGCCGAGCCCGCCGGCCCCGATAACCAGCACCCGCGCCCGTTTCAGTTTCTGCTGTCCGGCGCCGCCGATCTCGGGCAGCACGATGTGACGGGCATAACGTTCGAGCTCTTCGTCGGTCAGCGCGGCATTGGTCATGGCTGGACCTTACAGCGGCGAGAAAACCTTGTCATGCACGGGCAAAGCAAAGCTTTGTCCCGCCGGGCAAATACGGGCAAGGCGCAGCCTTGTCCCGCAGGCAAATACGGGCAAAGCGAAGCTTTGTCCCGCCGGGCAAATACGGGCAAAGCGCAGCTTTGTCCCGCCGGGCAGACACGGGCAAAGCGAAGCTTTGTCCCGCCGGGCGAACACGGGCAAGGCGAAGCCTTGTCCCGCGCCGCAAGCGCCGACGCCCGTGAAGGCTTCCAATAAGTCAGCCCGCCACGCCGACGCTGCCATGATCGACCGTCAGGAATTGCGCCCGGCCCTCGAGGCTGGAAAACAGGGCGGCATCGGTGCCCGTCATGAAGGCCTGGCAGTTCAACTCCTCCAGGATGGAGAACAGCGCCGCGCGCCGGCCCGCATCGAGATGCGCGGCGATCTCGTCCAGGAGAAGGATCGGAGTGATGCCCGACATCTCGCCGGTCAGCCTGGCATGCGAAAGCACGATGCCGACCAGAAGCGCCTTCTGCTCGCCTGTCGAGCACAGTTCCGCCGGCATCGACTTCGGCCGGTGCCGCACCAGGAGGTCGGAACGATGCGGGCCGTCCAGCGTGCGGCCGGCGGCGCGGTCGCGCTCGCGGCCATTGGCAAGGGCGGCGCGATACCGCTCCTCGACATCGACTGCCGCTGCGCCGGCGAGCGCACTCTCGAGGTCGCCGGCGAGACTGATGTCGGCCTGCGGAAACGGCCCGCTGCCGGGCAGCCTGTCGATCATGGCGGCAAGCAGCCGCACCAGTTCGGCCCGCGCCGCGGCGATCGCCACACCGGTCTCGGCCATCTGCGTCTCGATCGCATCGAACCAGGCGCCGTCGCGGGAGCCTTCCGTAAGCAAACGATTACGGCCTCGCATGGCCTTCTCATAGTCGAGCGCGCGCTGGCCATGGCCGGGGTCGATCGCCAGCACCAGTCGGTCGAGGAAGCGGCGGCGGTCTCCCGCCGGTCCGGGAAACAGCCCGTCCATCGCCGGCGTCAGCCAGATGACCCGCAGCCATTCCAGCATGTCCTCGGCAGATCGCGCGGGCGCGCCGTTGATCCGCACCTTCCTGCCGCCTTCTCCGGCGGCGTCGCCGCCGGAAATGCCGGTGCCGATCTCGACCTCGCCTTCCGGCCCCTCGATGCGCGCATGCAGGGCAAAGCCGCCATCGCCGCCCTCGCGCGCCACGTCGGCATAGGGCGCCCGGCGCAAGCCTCGGCCCGGCGTCAGGAACGAGATCGCTTCCAGGAGATTGGTCTTGCCCGCGCCATTGTCGCCCGACAGCACCACCGCGCCGGGCGCAAGCGTGAGCGATAGCGCCGCATAATTGCGGAAGTTAGTAAGCGTTAGCTTACTTAAATGGCTTTGCTGCCGAAGTTGTTTCGCATCCGCGATCACGGCACGTCAGGTCCGCTTGAGCAATTCCAGGAAAAGTGTGGCACGGTTTTCCGTCTGGAATTGCGATAGAGAAAGCGCAATTCCAGGAAAAGTGCGCAGTCGTTTTCCGTCCGGAATTGCGTCAAAGAGACGGCGCCTAGACCCGCATCGGCATCAGCACGTAGAGCGCAGTCTCGTCGGCCATGTCGTGGATCAGCGTCGGCGAACCGGCATCGGCCAGCATGAACTTGGCTTCCGAACCGGTGAGCTGGGCCGCGACGTCGAGCAGATATTTGGCGTTGAAGCCGATCTCGATCGGATCGGACGAATAGTCCGCCGCCAGTTCCTCGGTGGCGCTGCCTGAATCAGGATTGTTGACCGCGAGCGTGAGCTGGCCGTCATTGATCGACAGTTTCACCGCCCGGCCGCGCTCGGACGAAATGGTGGAAACGCGGTCGACCGCGGCGGCAAAGCTCTGGCGATCGATAATCAGCTTCTTGTCGTTGCCGGTCGGGATGACGCGCTGATAGTCGGGGAAGGTGCCATCGATCAGCTTCGAGGTCAAAACGACGCTGCCGATGGTGAAGCGGATCTTGGTGTCCGAAAGCTCCGTGGTCACCGCCACATCGGGATCGTCGACCAGCTTCTGCAGCTCGCTCACCGTCTTGCGCGGAATGATGATGCCCGGCATGCCTTCCGAACCGGCCGGAGCGTCGATCTCGGCCCGCGCCAGGCGGTGCCCGTCGGTCGCCACCGAGCGCAGCTTCAATTTGCCGCCGACCTCATGCGTGTGCAGGAAGATGCCGTTGAGATAGTAGCGCGTCTCTTCGGTGGAGATGGCGAACTGGGTCTTGTCGATCAGTCCCTTGAGCGCCGCCGATTCCAGCCGGAAGATGTGTGAGAACGAGCCGGCCGAAAGCTCCGGGAAGTCGGATTGCGGCAGGCACTGCAGGCGGAAGCTCGAGCGGCCGGAGGTGACGGTCATCGCGTTGCCGTCCTCGTCGGTCTTCAGCATCACCTCGGCGCCGTCGGAAAGCTTGCGCACGATGTCGTAGAGCAGATGCGCAGGCACCGTCGTCGCACCGCCGCGCTCGACCTTGGCGGGCGTCGCCTCCGTCACTTCGAGATCGAGGTCGGTGGCCTTCATCTCGAGGCTGGCGCCTTCGGCGCTGAGCAGCACGTTGGACAGGATCGGTATGGTGTTGCGCCGCTCGACCACGCGGTGGACGTGGTTGAGGGACTTCAGGAGATTTGACCGTTCCAGGATAACACGCATGACGAAACAGGCTCGCTTCAATGAATGAGCGGGTCACCAGGGAGCGGCGTCCCGCGAAAGCTCTGAAAGGCTTCAGAATCTCTGTAAGCTGACAGTAAAAAGCCTGCAAACGCAAGCCCGCGACACCGGTTCAGGCCGGTTGCGCGGGCTTTCTGGGGATAAAGCCGGCGTAGCACGCCGTGCAATGCATGTCGCCCAAAAGTGCGGAGCGGTTTTGGGAAAACGACATGCATGAAAACAAGCACTTAAAGCGCGTCGCCAAATCCGTTTCGACGCGACGCGCTTTAGGATTTTCACATCGGCTCAGGCCTGGTCGTTGATGAGCCTTCTCAGCAGCTCGAGCTCCTGCGCCAGCGTGTTGTCGGCGCCGGAAAGGTCCTCGATCTTGCGCACGGCATGGAGCACGGTCGTATGGTCGCGGCCGCCGAAACGCCGCCCGATCTCCGGCAGCGAGCGCGGCGTCATCACCTTGGACAGATACATCGCCACCTGCCGCGGCTTGACGATGGTGCGCGTGCGCCGGTTGGACAGAAGCTCCGTCTTCGACACGTTGTAGTGGCGCGCCACGATGCGCTGGATGTCCTCGATGCGCACCCGCTTCGGCTCGCCGGAACGGTAGATGTGTCCGAGGATCTCGTCGATGCGGTCGATGGTGATCTGCGGCTCGAAGGACTGACGGAACAGAAGCTGGTTGAAAGCCCCTTCAAGCTCGCGTCCGCTGCCGGTCACCGTGCGCGCGACATGCTCCAGGATCTCATCCGAGATGTCGAGCGAGGCGTCATCGGTCTTGGCGGTGGCGCGGCGCAGCTTCAGCATGCCGAGCCGCATGGCGAAATCCGGCGCCGACATCTCGAGAGCCACGCCGCCATTGAGGCGCGAACGCACCCGCGGCTCCAGCGACTCCAGTTCCGACGGCGGCCGGTCGGCCGCGACCACAACCTGCTTGGCGCTGTCGAGCAGCATGTTGATCAGGTGGCAGAACTCGTGCTGGATCGACTTGCCCTGCAGGAACTGCATGTCGTCGATGATCAGGAGATCGATGTCGCGCAGCTGCTCTTTGAGCGTCAGCGCGTTGTTGTCGCGGATCGCGGTGGCGAAGCGCCACATGAAGTATTCCGCCGTCAGGTAGACGACTCGCGATTTCGGATTGTGCCGCAGCGATTCCGCCGCGATCGCCTGCAAGAGGTGCGTCTTGCCGAGACCGACGGTCGCATGCAGGAAAAGCGGGTTGAAGCGCACCGCGCTCGACTGCGACTCCGCCACCGCCCTGGCCGCGGCGAAGGCCACCCTGTTCGACGGTCCTTCGATGAAGGAGGCGAAAGTGTAGCGCGGGTCGAGAGGCGACCCCAGCACGTTATGGCGGAATTCAGGCTCCGCGGACGCGCCCTGGCGCGGCGCCAGCGGCCGTTGCTCCACGCGTCCGGCGCTCGCGGTGCCGTTGGCTAGCGCGGTGTGCGTCTGCTTGGTCATCTTGCGCGCCGGCGCGATTTCCGGCTCGACGGGGTTGCGCCCCTGGCGCGTCGCGGTGCGCACGACGATCTCGATCTTGAGGACGTCCGGATCCTCGTGCCGCCACAACTCGGCGATAAGCTCGAGATAATGGCCGTTGATCCAGGACCGCAGGAAGGCCGTGGGCACGGAGATGCGGACAATGCCGCGGGAGGCCTCGGCGACCTTCATACGGCCGAACCAGCTCGAATAGACCTCGGCTCCGAGACGCGCCTTCAGCTGGGTCTTGACCCGCTCGAACTTCTGTTCCGCGTCGCTGGATGCGGCCACCTGGTCCCCCTCGACAAAAGTTGCTGGAAATGGGAGCTCGCCCGCTATCTCCCTTTCAATGCCGCTCTGCATGGTCAAAGTTCCTTGTCTTCTCGTACCCTTTTTTCCGCCGGGGGTGCGCCTCCTGCACCCTTGGTCCGGCGACCTCATGTGTCGCGCCGTCACTGCCGCCGCCGGCAATGGACGTCGCAACCGCGCAAGGGACTGCGCCGGCTCCGCACGCCGGCTCTCCGACAACGACAAGGCAACGCAACGCCCTCCGGCGAAAACGCCGGCGAGACATCGACTGCCATGTACAATTACGCCAGTCCCCTACCCACACCCAAGAGACAAACCAAGCCATACGCGGAATTGCTCCACGTCATGAATTCTGCCATTTTGTGCTGGCCGATTCAGGCTGGGTCAGGGGCTAAAGCCCGTCCCTTCGATGGAGGGACATTACCGAAATCGTTGTGGATAGGGCAAGGCCACGTCTAACGGTTTTTTAACGAATCTGGTTACCGGGCGGGGCTTGAAATCGGGTGCCGCTGCGACACGTTTTGACAAAGCCATTGTGATTCAAACCCTTTTCCGGCGAATATGAAAAAGGCCGCCCGAAAGGAAATATTCTGAAATAATTCTCTTGACAGCTACTTCTCCCCTGCCGCTCGACCGTGAGTTGAACAAGCTGTGGATGACCGGCTGTAAGCCTATGAAAAAACAGCGGTTTTTTTGACAGATGAATTTGGGCAGGTCGCCGCAGAGGAGGCGTGCCGATATCAGCAACCTTGTATATGCCGGCAAAACATTACTGGCATTGGAATCGCATCGCGAGCCTTGCTCGGGAGTAAATTTTTTAAGTACTTGCCGGCAAACGAAAAAAACCCGGCCTGTGCGGCCGGGTTCAATATCGATGGATCGAGGATAAGTCGGTCAGGCCGACAGCGTCTTGACCCGCTGGGCCAGCCGCGAAACCTTACGGGAAGCCGTGTTCTTATGGACGACGCCCTTGGTAGCAGCGCGCATCAATTCCGGCTCCGCCGCCTTGAAGGCCTCCACCGCGGCAGCCTTGTCGCCGGCGGCCAGCGCCTCTTCGACCTTGCGGACATAGGTGCGAACGCGCGAGCGGCGGTTCTTGTTGACCGCGGCGCGGCGGGCGATCTTGCGCGTAGCCTTTTTGGCCGAGGAAGTGTTGGCCATGATGCCTCTCTTCTGTTCTGGTGGGCGCCAGCGGTATGCCGCAGGGCGCAAAAAACAAACGGGCAGCCACGGGGCCGCCTCGGTTGGTGCGGCTTATAGTTCAGCTTTTCCGGCGCGTCAACGCCGCTCTGCCGTCTTTTTGGTGGAGCTAACGGTTGGTGAAATTCGGCTTCCGCTTCTCGACGAAGGCGGCCATGCCTTCCTTCTGGTCGTCGAGCGCGAAGAGCGAATGGAACAGGCGGCGCTCGAAGCGCAGCCCCTCGGCGAGCGTCGTCTCGTAGGCGCGGTTGACGGCCTCCTTGGTCATCATCACCGACGGCAGTGAGAATTCGGCGATCTTCGCCGCAGCCTTCAGCGCTTCCTCGGTGAGTTCGCCGACCGGCACCACCCGCGAGACCAGTCCGCAGCGCTCGGCCTCGGCGGCGTCCATCATGCGCCCGGTCAGGCACATGTCCATTGCCTTGGACTTGCCGACGAAGCGGGTCAGCCGCTGCGAGCCGCCCATGCCCGGCATGACGCCGAGCGTGATTTCGGGCTGGCCGAACTTGGCGTTGTCGCCGGCTATGATGAAGTCGCACATCATGGCCAGTTCGCAGCCGCCGCCGAGCGCGTAGCCCGCGACCGCCGCGATGATGGGCTTGCGCGTGCGCGTGAATTCCTCCCAGCCGACGAAGAAGTCCTGCGTGTAGGCGTCGGCGAAGGAGATCGCCTGCATTTCCTTGATATCGGCGCCGGCCGCAAATGCCTTTTCCGAGCCGGTAAGCACCATGGCGCCGATCCCGGCGTCGGTGTTGAACGCGCTCGCCGCCGCAACGACCTCCGCAAGGACTTGCGAATTCAACGCATTGAGCGCCTTGGGCCGGTTCAGCGTGATCAGCCCGACCTTGCCGCGCGTCTCGACGAGAATGGTTTCATACGCCATGGTTTCGCTTCCTTCCGCAGCAGTGGGATGACCGATGTTGTTCCTAGCTCACCGCTGACAGGTCCGGCAATAGAAGGTCGAGCGGCCGTTCTGCACGATGCGCTCGATATGGCCGCGGCAGCCCGGCCTCGGGCATGGCTCCCCCTCGCGATCGTAGACCGCGAAGGAATGCTGGAAATAGCCAAGCGATCCGTCGGCCTGGACATAGTCGCGAAGCGAGGAGCCGCCGGCGGCGATCGCATCGGCGATGACCGAGCGGATCGCCTCGGCAAGGCGCTCGCTTTGCTCTTTCGCCTTCTTGCCGGCGCCGGCAACGGTGCCGGCTTCGCGCAGCGGCGACAGGCCGGCGCGCCACAACGCCTCCGCCACATAGATATTGCCAAGCCCGGCGATCAGCCGCTGGTCGAGCAGCGCTGCCTTGAGCGGCGACCTGCGATCCTTGAGCAGCGAGGCGAGCAGGGGACCGTCAAGCGCATTGCCGGTTGGCTCGATGCCGAGCCCCGCCAGCATCGGATGCGTGTCCGGCGCATCTTCGGCAAACAGCATGAAGCCGAAGCGGCGCGGATCGTTGAAGATGACGCGGGAGCGCGCGCCCTTCGGCGAGACGACGTCGAACACGACATGGTCGTGCGCCGCGCTCTTCGAGCGCTCATGATGGAAATCGCCAGGCACGTCGCCGGTGCCGGCGGCTTCGATGCGAAACGATCCCGACATGCCGAGATGACAGATCAGCACCGGGCCGTCCTCGACATGCATCGTCAGATATTTGGCGCGCCGTCCGAGCGCCGTGACGATCTTGCCGGTCAGTCGCTCTGAAAAGCGTTCGGGAAACGGGAAGCGAAGGTCGGGCCTGCGCGCCTCGACCTTGGCGAGCAGCGCTCCTTCCAGCACCGGCTGCAGTCCACGCCGGACGGTTTCGACTTCAGGCAGTTCGGGCATGGCCGCCTATTTTGGCAAGGAAGGATGTTCCGTGGCGGCCGGTCGTCAGGCCAAGGTGATCCGCAACCGTTTCGCCGATATCGGCGAAGGTCGGTCTCAGCCCGATGTCACCACCTTTCAGCCCCGGTCCGACACCGATCACCGGAACGCGCTCGCGCGTGTGGTCGGTGCCGCGCCAGGTGGGGTCGTTGCCATGATCGGCGGTGAGGATGAGCAGGTCGCCGGACCTGATACGGCCGAGCGCCTCCGGCAACCGCCGATCGAACGCTTCAAGTGCCGCCGCATAGCCGGCGACGTCGCGCCGATGGCCGAACTCGGTGTCGAAGTCGACGAAATTGGCAAAGACCAGGTCGCCTTCGCCGGTGTCATCCATGGCGCCGAGCGCCTTGTCGAACATCGCCATGTTGCCGCCGGCCTTGCGCACCTCCGAGATGCCGCGATGGGCGAAGATGTCGCCGATCTTGCCGACGGCGATGACCTTGCTGCCGCGGCCGGTCAGCCGGTCGAGCAGGGTTTCTTCCGGCGGTGGCACCGCATAGTCGCGGCGGTTGTGGGTGCGCTGGAAGGTGGCGGGCGTGTCGCCCACGAAGGGCCGTGCGATCACCCGTCCGATCTTCAGTGGATCGACCAGCCGGCGCACGGTGAGGCAGAGCTCATAAAGCCTGTCGAGACCGAAATGCGTCTCATGCGCGGCGATCTGCAACACGGAGTCCACCGAGGTGTAGCAGATCGGCTTGCCGGTGCGGATATGCTCTTCGCCGAGCCGCTCGATGATCTCGGTCCCCGGCGCATGGCAATTGCCGAGGATTCCCGGCACCTTGCCCCCGCGGATGATCGCGTCGGTCAGCTCGGTCGGAAAAGCGGGCACGGTGTCGGGGAAATAGCCCCAGTCGAAACGCACCGGCAGGCCGGCGATCTCCCAGTGGCCGGACGGCGTGTCCTTGCCGCTCGACACCTCCTGGGCGGCGCCGTGGAAGGCGGAGGCAATCAGCGATGCGCCGACGGCTGGTCTCGCTCCCGTTGCCGTTTGCGCCGCCAGGCCAAGCCCGAACGACATCATGTTGGGCACGGCGAGCGGCCCGTTGCGCAGACCTTCCCGATCGGCGCGGCCTTCGGCACAGGCCATGAGGATATGTCCGAACGTGTCGGCGCCGGCATCGCCATAGCGCTCGGCGTCGGCCGCGCCGCCGATGCCGAAAGAATCGAGAACGAACAGGAACGCGCGCGCCATGGGTATCTTTGTTGTCAGTCCTGGTTGCCAGACATAAGGTTCCCCGTCGGCGTTGGCAAATCGGAAACCAAACCGCAACCGCTTCGCGCCATAGTTGCGGCGAGGCGAAGATGCGGCGGGAGCGGAACAGGCATGGCAAGGCGCGGCAAAACCGCGGCAGGGCAGGCCGTGAAGGTGTGCGCGATCGCTCTCGCGGCGTTCGCCGCCGCCTCCTGGCCGGCACACGCCGACTGGCGTGACGACATCGGCACGTTCCGCGTCGGCATCGTCGCCGAGCCGGGCGGCGGCAACACCATCCCAGGGCTGGCCCGCTTGACGGATGCCTTTGCCAATGCGCTCGGCATGAAGGTCGAGTTCGTCGTCGCCCGCGATTATGCGGCGCTGATCGAGGCACAGGCGAGCGGACGCGTCCAATACGCGGTGTATTCGGCCCTCGCCTATGCCACGGCCTCGGAGCGCTGCGGCTGCGTCGAACCACTGGTGGCGCCGGTCGATGCCGACGGCGCCGTCGGCATCCGTTCCGTCCTGGTGACACGCGACGGCAGGCTTCCCGATCTTGCCGCCATGGCTTCGCATCGGATCGCGATAGCGCCGGCCGGCAATGTCGGCGGCGCGCTGCTGCCTATGGCGGCGCTGTCGGCTGAAGGCGTCAGGATCGCGCAGGATTCGCCCTTCCTTACGCGCGCCGCTTCCGCCACCGCGGCCGAGGCGATGCTGAGCGGCGGCGAAGCGGACGGCCTGTTCGGCTGGGAGCCCGCGGGTGCCGACGGCCAGCCCACCCATTCGGGCGGCACGGTCGCGCGGCTGGAGGTTGCCGGCATGCAAGGGGCGTCGCTTCGGGTGCTATGGACCTCGGGGCTCCTGCGCTACGGCCCGCACGCCGTCCGCAGTGATCTCGATCCCGAGGCCAAGCGCCGGCTGACGGTCTTCCTGACCAATCTCAAGTCTCAGACGCCCGATGTGTACGACCTGCTGGAATCGACCCATTCCGGTGGTTTTACGCCAGCCGCGCCGGGGGATTACGCGATGGCTCTGGCCATCGTGCGGCGGACAGCGGACGGCCGGGAATAGCGTATCAGCAGTCGCCGCAGGGAATCGTCGGGCTCCGGCGGGGCCTCAGATAGTAGGTCTCGCTCATCGATATGTTGCTGAAGGTCGACAGCAATCCAGCCGATTTCTGATTGGCGTTGTTCTTGTCCCAGGTGATGACCGGGGTGTAGCCGAGGTCGCTTTCGACCCGGATCAGGAAAGTGTTGCGGATATTGAGCGTCGCCGGAACGGTAACGGGAGTGCCAATCTTGGCATCGGCGCTGTAGGTCGTGCCCACCAGCTTGCGCGACCACGCCACCGTTGCTCTGGGCGACGCTTCGTCCGACATCTGTATTGCGGTGATGATGATCGTGGGGGTCGAACGGTTATAGGGCAGCAGCGTCGTGCTGCCGATCTTCATGATAGCGTCGAGGTTGGCCGCCACGACCGTCGGCTGCTGCGTGACGAGATCCGCCACCATGCTGCCGATGCGGCTGACCTTCTTGCTGGTCTCGATGGCCTGCGAGGCTTCCATCGTGATGAAGTACATGATGAGCAGCACCGGAACGATGAACGCGAACTCGATCGCCGCGACGCCGCGACGGTCGCGGCAAAAGCGTTCCACCCTCGCCGCGATGGCCGAAACTCCCCGATGTGCCCCCGCACGGTACATATTCATCCTCCACGCCGCGGTCTCAGCCGCCGAGCAACTCTAATTGTCGTTGAATGGCTCGTTCTGCCAGGTCACGGATGCAAAATGGAGCGTGGTGCCGTCCGTGAAATTCTGCATCTGCTTGGCCAGGAGATCCGTCATCACCGGCCATTTGTAGAACACCCGCAGCATGTTGATCGATTCGGCCAGGCCAGGCGAAACCGTGAAGGTCATGTCACTTCCGCTTTGCGTCAGCACGATTTGGTTGCCGGCTATTCTGAAGCCCGCCGTGGCGGCGTCGGCAAAACTCGAATATTCGCGCAGGTCCACCAACAATCCCGGACAGTTCTGGGCCACCATGATCTGCAGGCGACTGCAGATGAGCTGCTTGATCGAAGCTTCGGTGACGTTGTTTTTCTGAAGCTGCCCGGTGCGCAACTGGCGGGCGACGTCGTCGGTGATGTTGGCCATCACCTCCTGGCCGGCGAACGAAATGCAGCTTTCGAGAATGGCGAAGACGAGAAGCGCGAACGGGATCGCCAGCATCGCGAATTCGATCGCCGTGCTGCCGCGCCTGTCGCTGAAGAAGCCGGGGCGGGATTTGGCGCGTGCCGCGCTCTCCGTGCCGTCGCCGGATGTGGCATCCTTGCTCATTTTCGCGTTCCTGCCGAACCCCATTTCGGTACCGGCGGCAAGGTTAGCGAAAACCCATTGAGTTCCGGTTTGGATGATCGTTAAATTCGCCGGCCAGGCTTTAAGCTGTCTTTAACGCCTGCCGGTTTTGCCGCTCGTGAGGGCCTAGTGGCCGGCGCTCATCTCGGCTTCGGAGGCCTTTTCGGCCTCGGTCTTGAACGCGCTCTCGCAGTAAGGGGTGCAGGACATCGTCTGGACCTCGGCGCGTCTGTAGATGCGCACCGAGGAAGCGGCCTGCCGCACCACGGTCACCTGTTCGTCGATGATCGGGCTGCCGTCGGAGTCGAGCACGACCAGGTTTGTGACGCCAAAACCCTTGCCGGTGAGAACGATGGTCGAGGCATCTTGCACCGAGGCGTCGGCGATCGACGGATTGCCGATTACGACCGTGTCGGCCGCGCGTGACAATTTGACGATTTTTGCCTGGTTCATGGTGACTTCTATACCCGCGCCGGCCCTGGCCGGCATGACCAAGGCGGCAGTTGCCAGCAGCACGGCGACTGGAAACAGCGATCTTGGCAAGGTCATTGAAGCGCTCCCGGCGGGCAGGTTCTTCAACGGAACATGAACGAGATTGGTGAACCAACGGTTAAATCGTGCCTGCCGCCACGCCGAATCGGCCGATTCACGCGCCAATCGTCAATGATGCCGCTGTTTTAGCAATATTGCACAAGTGCCGATTTCCGCTGGTTTCACGGGTTTAGGCTGCGGTTAACCACGCAATGTGTTCGCCACCGGAAAGGAATCGGTAAGGCTGTTTATTAAGCCGATTGAAAGGGCTTCTCCCTAGATTTGCAGCATCCGATCAACCGCAAGAGAAGTTGACGGAAGTGCTGTAACACGTGGAGTAGGAGCTCTCGAATGTCTAATCTCATTGCACGCTTTGTGAAGGACGAATCCGGCGCGACCGCCATCGAATATGGCCTGATCGCCGCTCTCATCGCACTCGCCATCATGGTCGGCGCCACCTCGCTCGGCAGCGCGCTGAACGCCAAGTTCACCAAGATCGCTTCCACCCTCAACGGCGCGACGGCTCCGTAACAGGGTCGCATATCGCGCCTTTCTACAGAAAGAAAAAGGGCCGCCAGCTGGCGGCCCTTTTTCATGCAGTCGGACGATTTTGATTGTCCGGCCTCATCGATCGTTAATGCGGCGCGCCTAGGATGCCGCCGCAACCTTGTCATGGACGCGCCGCATCGATGCTTCAAGCCGTCATCTTCGTCGTCTTTCCTTTCTGCATGCTGTTCGCCGCGATCTCGGACACCTTGTCGATGACTATCGCCAACCGCGTTCCCGTGTTGTTGGTGGCGACATTCGCGCTTGTTGCGCCGCTCACCGGCATGGACTGGGCGACCTATGGCTGGCACTTCGCGGCGGGTGCCCTGGTCCTGGCAGTGACATTCGGCCTTTTTGCGCTCGGCGGCATGGGCGGCGGCGACGCCAAGCTTCTGGCCGCGACCGCCGTGTGGATGGGCCTCAACATCAACCTGATCGGCTATCTGGTGACGTCTGCTTTCATCGGAGGCCTGCTGACCATCGCGATCCTCGCTTACCGGAAATCGCCCCTGGCGATATACACCGGCCACAGCCGATTCCTGCGTTATTTCGCCGACGAGAGCGCAGGTATCCCGTATGGCATCGCGCTGGGTGTGGGAGGGCTGATCACCTTCCCGGACTCGCCGCTGATGGTTTGGGCGCTGGAAAGGCTCACGACATAGGCATGGCGATACCGATATAGGCAATCGAAGGGCGGCTTGGCCGCCTTTTTTGTTAACGCGGGCCCGTTCCGTCTAATTTGAGTAAACCTTAAATTAATCACGATCGTAAGCATTGCATTAACCTTGTTTTGACGATTGCAACTGCAAAGTCCGGCCTGGCGAGGGTGGTTTGCCACGGCGAAGGGTTTCGGACGAATGCCAGCATCCCGATTGATCATTCTGGGCGTAGCCGCGGTCGCCGCGGGTGGCGCGGGCTATGTCGCGAAGAATATGGTCGCGCCGCCGCCGCCTCAGGTCATTGTCGACGCGCCCAAGCAGCCGGCGATCGCGTTGCAGGATGTGCTGGTGCTGTCCGGCGATGTGCCGATGGGCAGTCAGCTCGGCAACAACATCAGCTGGGAACAATGGCCGGCCGACGGCATTAACGCCAATTTCATCACCCGCGCCGCCGAACCCGACGCGGTTGAAAAGCTCAAGGGCTCCGTCGCGCGCGTCGCCATGTATACCGGCGAGCCGCTGCGGCGCTCCAAGCTGGTCGGCGAGGGGCAAAGCTTCATGTCGTCGATCCTGCCTTCCGGGATGCGCGCTGTCGCGACCGCGATATCGGCCGATACGTCCGCGGGCGGCTTCATCCTGCCCAACGACTACGTAGACGTCATCATGACCCGCCGCGCCGACACCGGCAACGGCGGCAGCGGCTTCAACACCTCGACCATCCTCAAGAATATCCGCGTGCTGGCCATCGACCAGACCATCCAGGAAGACGAGGAAGGCAAGAAGACAAGGGTCGGCCAGACCGCGACGCTGGAGCTGACGCCACAGCAGGCCGAGATCATCACCGTGGCTCAGCAGATGGCGGACCGGCTCACGCTGGCTCTGCGTCCGATCACCGATATCCATGAAAAGAGTACGGACGAAGCCGACTATCTGGTCAACGGCAGCGGCAGGCGTGGAACGGTGCGGTTGATCAAGTCGGGTGAAGTTTCCGAGGTGGGAGCAAGGAAATGAGGCTAAACGGTAAACTGCTGCCCTTCCTGGCGGCCGCGGCGGTCGGCCTGTTCCTCCTCGGCGCCGGCGCTCCGGGACTGGTCGAGGCCAAGGCCGCGAGTGCCGGGGTATCGGCTTCCGTTGCCACGCAGCGCGTCAAGCTCGGCCTCAACAAATCCGTGGTCATCGATCTGCCGAGCGACGCCTATGACATCCTTGTCGCCAATCCCGCGGTTGCCGATGCCGTGACCCGCACGGCCCGCCGCATCTACCTTTTCGGCAAGACGGTCGGCGAAACCAACATCTTTGTTTTCGGCCCCAATGGCGAGCAGATCGTCAGCCTGGATCTGGCTGTCGAGCGCGATGTCGCTGGGCTCGAGGATTATCTGAAGCGTTTCATCCCGTCTTCGAAGATCAAGGTCGAATTGCTGAATGACAACGTCGTCCTGACGGGCATGGTCGACACGCCCCTCGACTCCAAGCGTGCCGTCGACCTTGCGACCATCTTCGTGTCCGGCGGTGAAGCGACGACGGGTCAATATTCGCAGACCGCCGCGGGCGGCTCGGTCAATGGCGGCGTCGACATCAACAATCCCGACCAGACGCGCCGGACTTCCAAGATCGTCAACCTCTTGCAAATCGTCGGCGACGATCAGGTGACGCTCAAGGTGACCGTCGCCGAAGTCAGCCGCTCGGTGATGAAGCAGCTCGGCGTCAACATGGTGGGGAGCGGCGGCAGCAACGGCATAACCTTCGGCTCCACCGTTGAGACCTATCCCGGCCTCGGCAAGCCGCTGTCAAGCTCGGGCCTGGACTTCAAAAGCTCGACTCTGCAAGGCACCATCAACGCCATGGAACAATCCGGCGTCATGAAGACGCTGGCGGAGCCGACACTGACGGCGGTCTCTGGCGAGAAGGCGACGTTCAAGGTCGGTGGCGAATACAACATGGTGAGCACCGTCACCAACAACACGTCGACAAACAATCAGACCGGCCAAAGGACGTGGACGGCAAACCAGGTCGAGTACGGCATCGGGTTGGAATTCCAGCCGGTGGTGCTGTCTGCCGGCCGCATCAGCCTGAAGGTAAGGACCGCTGTTTCAGAACCGACCACCGAAGGCTCGTTCGCGTTGGGCGACACGAACATCATATCGCTGCGCAAACGCCTGGCGGATACGACCGTTGAATTGCCTTCCGGCGGCTCGATGATGATCGCCGGCCTCGTCCGCGACGATGTCCGGCAGGCGGTCGACGGCCTGCCTGGCCTGACAAAAATTCCAGTGCTCGGCACGCTGTTCCGCAGCCGCGATTTCGTGCGCAACGAAAGCGAACTCGTCATCATCATCACGCCCTATCTGTCGCGGCCGGTGGCGCGCGATGATCTGGCCAAGCCCGACGACAACTTCAATCCGCCGAGCGACGGCGCCGGCATGTTCCTCGGCCGCGTCAACCGCGTCTACGGCACCATGCAGACCGACAGGCCGGCCGGCCGTTACCACGGCGTCGTCGGCTTCATCTACAAATGAGTGGGAATGCGGATATGTCCAAGTCAGCATCTAAGGTCATGACGGTCCGGGCAGCATCCGGCATCGAAAGGGTCCACCGGTCGATGGTCCCGGCGCTGGCGATCATGCTCGCGGCATCGCTCGCCGGATGCGCCAATCGCGACAGCATCACGGTGGGATCGATCCCGGATGATTATCGCACTAACCATCCGATCGTCATCGCCGAGAAGAACCAGAAGATCGACCTGCCGGTTGGCGCTGGCGATCGCGGCATGACAGGCGCCCAGCGCGACACGCTGCTAGGGTTCCTCGACGGCTACGACAAGGGCGCCGCCCCGTCGCTGACCATCGCGATCCCGCGAGGCTCGGCCAACGAGGTTGCGGCGTTGGTGGCGGGGCGCGATTTCGCGCGGGTCGCCGCCGCAGCCGGCGTAAAGCGCGACCGGATCGTCATGACCTCCTATCAGTCGGCGGTGCCGGAGGCGTCCGCGCCCGTGCGTGTCGCCTTCGTCGCGGTGCGGGCCCAGACCGACAAATGCGGGCGTTGGCCCGACGACCTGACGGAGACATCCGAGAACAAGCACTATGCCGACTTCGGCTGCTCCTATCAGAACAACCTCGCTGCCCAGGTGGCCAATCCCAACGATCTGATCGGACCGCGCAAGCAGTCCGAAATCGACGCCGAAAACCGCGGTGCCGTGATCGACCTTTACCGTTCGAGAGGCATTTCGAATGAATTCCTAGGCAACTCGGAAGTGACGTACTAGGCCGCGCCGGACGACGAACAGAGCAGTCACGGAAAGAACATGACGATGAGCAATCTTGCCTACGATACGCCAGAGGAAACCGGCGAGCTTTCGCAGCAGGACATCGCCGCCATGCAGGCGCTGCGTCCGGTGCCGCGCATTTCGATCCAGGCCTTCTGCGAGACCGAAGGCGTCGCCAATCCCGTCACGCGCGCGGGCGAGGATCGTCGGATGGCCAAGGCCCATCTCAAGGTCCATATGGGCGGCGTCCCGACAGCGATCGAATTCTACCAGTCCGCGCCGACGCCGAACCTGATCCTGCTGGAATCGCGCAGCGAACCGCAGCAGCTGCTCGAGCAACTCGGCCAGCTGGCGGAATATTGCGATCCGTCTTCAAAGGTCGTTGTCATCGGCCACTACAATGATGTCGGGCTCTACCGAGAGCTTATCCGCTCCGGCATTTCGGAATATGTCATCGCGCCGGTCTCGATGACCGATATCGTCAGCGTCGTGTCGTCGATATTCGTCGATCCGGAAGCGGAGCCCATCGGCCGCTCGATCGCCTTCGTCGGCGCCAAGGGCGGCGTCGGCTCCTCGACCATCGCCCACAATGTTGCCTGGGCGATGTCGTCATTGTTCAAGTCCGAAGTCGTCATCGCCGATCTCGATCTCGCCTTCGGCACCGCCAACATCAACTTCGACAGGGATCCCGCGCAAGGCATCGCCGAGGCCGTGTTTTCGCCCGAGCGGGTCGATGAGGTCTATCTCGACCGCTTGCTCGCGCAATGCGCCGAGCATCTGTCGCTGCTCGCGGCCCCCTCCACGCTCGAGCGCGTCTATGATTTCGACTCCGAGGCCTTCGCGCAGGTCATCGAGACGGCGCAGCGCAGCGCGCCTCTGCTTGTCCTCGATGTCCCCCACGTCTGGACAGGTTGGGCGAAGAGCACGCTGATCAAAGCCGACGAGGTCGTCATCACCGCCACGCCGGAGCTCGCAAATCTTCGCAACACCAAGAACATGGTGGACATGCTCAAGCGGCTGCGTCCGAACGATCCGCCGCCGAAGCTGATCATCAACCAGGCAGGTGTGCCGAAACGGCCGGAGATCGCCGCGTCCGATTTCGCCGAACCGCTCGGCATCACGCCCATGGCGGTGATCAACTTCGAACCGCTGCTGTTCGGCAACGCGGCCAACAATGGCCGCATGCTCAGCGAGATGGACGCCAAGAGCCCGGTCGTCGCCACCATCAATGAGATCGCGCATGTGCTGACCGGGCGCAGCGAAATCAAGGCAAAGAAGAAGGCAGGCCTGGGCTCGATCCTCGGCAAGCTTTCGCGCAACAAGAAGTGACGCCGGTTTGAGCGGCATCGGGTAGTCGATCATGTTTGGTAAAAGAGGCAAAGACGACGGCAGCCGGGCAACGCCCGAATTCCGTCCGCCGGCATCTGCTCCCGTCGTTGGCGCTCCAGCGGGAACGATGACGGCCGAGCGACCGGCCGCGCCGGCATCCAGCGCGCCGGCCGCGGCACCGGCTCGCCGACCCGTGGAGGCGCCGCCGATGGCGCCGGAGCCGCCAAAACGGGCCCAGCGCGAGCGCTCGGAGACCTATTACGACACCAAGAGCCAGGTTTTCTCCGCGCTGATCGATACGATCGACCTCTCGCAACTCGCCAAGCTCGACCCGGAGAGCGCGCGCGAGGAAATCCGCGACATCGTCAACGACATCATCGCGATCAAGAATTTCGCGATGTCGATCTCCGAGCAGGAGGAATTGCTCGAGGACATCTGCAATGACGTTCTGGGCTATGGACCGCTGGAGCCGTTGCTTGCCCGCGACGATATCGCCGACATCATGGTCAACGGCTCCAAGAACGTCTACATCGAAGTCAACGGCAGGGTCGAACAGACCGGCATCCGCTTCCGCGACAACCAGCAGCTGCTCAACATCTGCCAGCGCATCGTCAGCCAGGTTGGCCGCCGCGTCGATGAATCGAGCCCGATCTGCGACGCGCGCCTTCCGGACGGCTCTCGCGTCAACGTCATTGCGCCGCCGCTGTCGATCGACGGCACAGCGCTCACCATCCGCAAGTTCAAGAAGGACAAGCTGACGCTGGACCAGTTGGTCAAGTTCGGCGCCATCTCGCCGCAAGGCGCGGAAATCCTCAAGATCATAGGTCGCGTCCGCTGCAATGTCGTCATCTCCGGCGGCACCGGCTCCGGCAAGACGACGCTGCTCAACTGCCTGACCAACTATATCGACCGCGAGGAGCGGGTCATCACCTGCGAGGATTCGGCGGAATTGCAGCTGCAGCAGCCGCATGTGGTCCGTCTTGAAACCCGGCCGCCCAATCTCGAGGGCGAGGGCGAGGTGACTATGCGCGACCTGGTCAAGAACTGCCTGCGCATGCGGCCGGAACGGATCATCGTCGGCGAGGTGCGCGGGCCGGAAGTGTTCGACCTGCTGCAGGCGATGAACACCGGCCACGACGGCTCGATGGGCACGATCCACTCGAACAGTCCGCGCGAATGCCTCAACCGTATCGAATCGATGATCGCCATGGGCGGCTACTCACTGCCGCAGCGGACGGTGCGCGAGATCGTCGTCGGCTCGATCGACGTGATCATCCAGGCGGCCCGCCTGCGCGACGGTTCGCGCCGCATCACCCACATCACCGAGGTGATCGGCATGGAAGGCGACGTCATCATCACGCAGGATCTCGTCCTCTACAATATCAAGGGTGAGGACGCGACCGGCCGGCTCGTCGGCGAGCATGTGTCGACAGGCATCGGTCGCCCGCATTTCTGGGACCGCGCCCGCTATTATGGCGAGGAGCAGCGCCTCGCCAATGCGCTCGAGGCCATGGAGAAGCGAGCTGACTAGAGCTTTTTGCAGCCAAGTGGAATCACCTGGCGTCGCAGAAATGCGGCTAAAACAAACAGATAGAGCGGGATGCCGACACCTGTTTGGCGCATCCCGCTCTAACCCATCTGGAGGTGTAGGGGCCCCGCTCGATGTTCGGAATTGACACCACCGTACTGGCATTCATCGTGCTTGCCGGCTTCAGCGCCGGCGCGGTGGCCTATGCTTTCCTGTTCACACGCATCGACAACGAGAAGCAGGCCGACAAGCGGCTGCAGACCATCAAGACACTCGAAACCGACCGGTCCGTGGTGAAAGCCTCGCGCGACCGCGCCGCGGAAGCGGTCAAGCGGCGCAAGAACCTCCAGGACTCGCTCAAGCAGCTCGACGAGAAGCAGAAGACCAACGACCGCAACCTCAAGAAGCCACCGCTGAAGGTCCAGATCCGTCAGGCCGGCATGCAGGTTCCGATCGAGCGTTTCTATGTCTATTCCGCTGTCTGCGGTGTTGTCCTTACGGGCCTTCTCTTTTTCATCAGCGCGCCTCTGTGGGCTCTGCCCGGCGCCTTGCTGGTCGGCGGCCTCGGCCTGCCGCGCTGGTTCGTGTCGTTCCGCCGCACACGCCGGGTCAAGGCCTTCCTGGAAGAGTTTCCGAACGCCCTCGACATCATCGTGCGCGCGGTCAAGTCCGGCCTGCCGCTCAACGACGCGATCCGCCTGATCGCCAACGAATCGCCCGAACCGGTCCGCTCCGAGTTCCGCCGCATCGTCGATGCCCAGCAGATGGGCATTTCGGTGCCTGACGCCGCCATGCGCATGTCCGAGACCATGCCGTGCACCGAGGCCGGCTTCTTCGGCATCGTCATCCAGATACAGTCGCAGGCCGGCGGCAACCTGTCCGAGGCCCTGGGCAATCTTTCGCGCGTGTTGCGCGACCGCAAGAAGATGAAGGCCAAGGTCCAGGCGCTATCGATGGAAGCCAAGGCATCCGCCATGATCATCGGCGCCTTGCCTTTCGTCGTTGCCTTCCTGGTCTACCTGTCGAGCCCGAACTATATCATGCCGCTGTTTACCACCAGCGTCGGCCACCTGATCCTCGGCTGCGCGGGTGTCTGGATGTCGATCGGCATCCTGGTGATGCGCAAGATGATGAACTTCGAAGTGTAGGGGCGCGGATCCAGTGACAGAACAGGTCGTCAAAACACTCACCGACCCTTCCTTCCTGATTGCAATGCTGGTCGCCATCGCCGTGTTTGCGACCGTCTTCACCCTCATGCCTGCGCTGGGCGGCACTTCGCTCAAGGCGCGCATGAAAAGCGTTGCGCTCGAGCGCGACGAATTGCGCGCCAGGCAGCGCGAGCGGCTGGCCAACGAGGCCGACCGCCGCCGCAAAGGCCTGCGCGAGGAACAGTCCATCGGTATGCGCAACATCGTCGACCGGCTGGACCTCAGGCGCGCGCTTGCCGACGAAGGCACGGTCCAGAAGCTCAAGGTCGCGGGCTTTCGCGGTCAGAATCCGCTGACGCGCTTCCTTTTCTTCCGCCTTGTCCTGCCATTCGTCGGCTTTGGCCTGGCGACCATCTATCTGTTCGTGCTCGGCGGCCTGGCGCAGCAGCCGGCTTTCGTCAAGCTGTTCGTCTGCGTCGTCGTCGCCTATGGCGGTTTCTACGCGCCGATCCTCTACGTCAACAACCGCGCGACCAAGCGCAAGCAATCGATCCAGCTGGCGTGGCCGGACGCGCTCGACCTGATGCTGATCTGCGTGGAATCCGGCATGTCGGTGGAAGCGGCCCTGCGCAGGGTTGCCGACGAAATCGGCGCCCAGTCGGTGGCACTTGCCGAAGAATTCGTGCTGACCAATGCCGAACTGTCCTATCTGCAGGACCGCAAGGTCGCCTATGAGAACCTGGCGAGTCGCACCGGCCTGGAATCGGTGAAGTCAGTTTCACAGGCCCTTGTCCAGGCCGAACGCTACGGCACGCCGGTGGCGCACGCGCTGCGCGTGCTCGCCTCGGAAAGCCGCGACATGCGCATGAATGCGGCGGAGAAGAAGGCCGCCGCGCTGCCGCCGAAGCTGACCGTGCCGATGATCCTGTTCTTCCTGCCGGTCCTGTTCGCCATCATCCTGGGTCCGGCCGGCATCCAGGTCAGCCAGCGCGGCATCTTTGGCGACCAGCACAGTTCCTCGAGCCAATAAGCGAGCGGTTCGCACAAAATCAAAAGAGCCGCGCGGACCCCGCGCGGCTTTTTTTGATTGTCAGCGGTGCTCGACGCTTGGCGGCGCCACCGCGATCAGTTCGTCGCGACTTTCGCCTTGCCCTTGTCCTGGTTCTTCAACTGGCTCCAGGCGTTCTGCTGGGCGAGCATCTGGCGCAGATAGGCAACATTGGCCTGTGCCTGCTCGGGCGACAGCTCCTGCGAGGCGATCTTCTCGGCTTCGTCGAAGCGGCCTTGCAGGCCTACCACCAGCGCGAGGTTCTGCCGGACCCGGCTGTCGGCGCCGGGCTGCTGCGCGGCCGAGCGCATATAGGTTTCGGCCGTGCGCAGGTCGCCCTCGAGCACATACGACATGCCGAGATTGGACAGCACCGAAGGTTCGTTAGGCTTGAGTTCCAGCGCCTTGCGGTAGTCCTGCCGCGCTTCGTCCTTCTGCCCCATCTGGTCGAGAATGGCGGCCTCTGCCGACACCAGCCTCCAGTCCGGATACTCGGGCGTCTGCGCGCGGCGCACGGCGTCGAGAGCCGGCTCGAACTGGCCGTTGGCGGCCAGCGCCTTGCCGTAGGCGGCAAGCACATCGCGGTCCTTGGGGTAAGCGATCGCGAGCTTGCGCATCACCGCCAGCGACTGGTCGGCATCGCCGTCCATCTGCAGCGCCGCCGCGAAATTCATCGCCATGCGTTTGTCGTTCGGATTGCGGGCGTAGGATTGGCCTAGCCTCGACGTGGCTGTGTGCAATTCGCCGGCCGACATCGTTTCCAGCGGCCTGTTGTCTGAGCGCGAGATGGAGCCGGTGGTCATTTGGCTGACGCTGCCGCAACCCGCCACGCCGGCTGCCAGTGCCGCCATGAAAGCCGTGGTGATCAGACGCTTGGCTGCAAGGTTCAACGCTTTGATCGGCATCGGCGTCCGGGCTCCATTCCTGTGCGGCCATTGGCTGGCCGTCTTCCCTCCCGCAGAAATATTCTGTTAACCCTAACGGACCGTTAAGAAGCGCCGACTCAGCTGTCCGGCCGGAGACCATTGCATGCCTGTCGAACTCATCGAGCAAAAGCCGCAAGCCGCCCTGCCTGTCTATCTGGTGGCAAAGGACAGCCTTGAAGCCGCGGCGTTGCCGCCATCCGCCATCGCCTGGGCAAGGGCCAACGGTTTTTCCGGTGAGGCGGGGCGCACGCTGGTCTTGCCGGGCGAGGGCGGCGGCCTTGCCGGCGCGCTGTTCGGCACGGGCGACGGCGAAAGCGCTTTAGCCCTTGGCGCGCTCGCAAGGGCGCTGCCGGAAGGCGACTGGCACTTCGCGTCGGATCTTGCGCAGCCGGCTCTCGCGGCTCTCGCGCTGGTCCTCGGAGGCTATGTCTTCACCCGTTATGGCAAGAAACCCGGCAAGGCCTTGCGTGTCGCGCTCCCGGAAGGCGTCGATGGCGCCCGTGTCCGGCGCATCGCCGACAGCGTGTTCCTGACGCGCGACCTCGTCAACACGCCGACCAGCGACCTGGGTCCGGTCGAGCTGGAAGAAGCGGCCCGGCAACTGGCCGCCGCTCATGGCGCCGATATCTCCGCGATCCACGGCGATGATCTTCTGGCGCGGAATTTCCCGATGATCCACGCCGTCGGCCGCGCTTCCACCGGCGCGCCGCGGCTGATCGACATGGCCTGGGGACCGAGTGACGCGCCGAAGGTGACGCTGGTCGGCAAGGGCGTCTGTTTCGACACGGGCGGCCTCGACATCAAGCCGTCGTCGGGAATGCTCTTGATGAAGAAGGACATGGGCGGCGCCGCCAACGCCCTGGGTCTTGCTTCCATGATCATGGCGGCGAAACTGAATGTCCGGCTGCGCGTGCTCATCCCCGCCGTCGAGAATTCGATCGCCGGCAATGCCTTCCGGCCAGGCGACGTGCTGCGGAGCCGCAAGGGCATCACGGTCGAGATCGGCAACACGGATGCCGAAGGCAGGTTGGTCCTGGCCGATGCGCTGGCGCTGGCCGATGAGGAACAGCCCGCGTTGCTGATCGACATGGCGACGCTGACCGGAGCTGCCCGCGTTGCGCTGGGGCCTGACCTGCCGCCCTTCTACACCGCCGACGAGACGCTTGCCGCCGACCTGGCGGCGGCGTCCGTTGCGGTCGAGGACCCGCTGTGGCGCATGCCGCTATGGCGTCCCTATGACGCGAAGCTTTCCTCGAAGATTGCCGACATCAACAACGTCACCGCGGACGGCTTTGCCGGATCGATCACAGCCGCTCTTTTCCTCAAGCGCTTCGTCGAGAAGACTCATCGTTGGGCGCATTTCGACATCTTCGCCTGGAACCCGGCCGATCGCCCCCACGGCCTGACCGGCGGGGAGGCACAGGGCATTCGCGCGCTGGAGCGGGTAATCGCGCAGCGGTTTGCCTGACGCCGGAAGAACCAGGTTGGTGGACAACCGTCACTGAAACGGAACCGAAACAATTTGCCGGCATGCTTGGGCGATGTCGATCTCGATGCGCCCGAGCCAGGCCTTGCGACTGTGGCAGCAGGTTATGCTGACCCAGGTGCGCGACGGCGCGCCGGATCTCACCATGCGCCAGACGGCGATCCTGTTCACCATCTACCTCGATCCACCGCCCCACACGGTTCGCGGCCTTGCCGCCAAGCTCAATGTCACCAAGCCGGTCATCACCCGGGCGCTGGATACGATGGGCGCGCTGAAACTGGTCTCGCGTCACCGCGACGAGCTCGACAAGCGCAACGTGCTGATCCGGCGCACGGTGGAAGGCGCGCTCTTTGTCGAGCGCTTCGGCGATGGTATCGTCGCCCGGGCGCACGAACTGCCTATCTAGAGCATGATCCCGGCAAGATCATGCTTATATGAACGATACTCTGTTTGACTGGATATCGACTTGACCGCCAGGGATGCCCGCCTTCATGCTTTTCGCGCCGACCTTGCCGATGCAAGGCTGAAAGGCGAGATCGCCGCCGACCGCTTCGTCACCGGCCGTCCGGCGCGGATCTTCGCGTCGGTCGCCGACCTGCGCGAGGCGCCGCGCTCCGACGCGGGCGTCAGCACGCAGGCGCTGTTCGGTGACGACGTGATCGTCTTCGAGGATGCTGAAGGCTGGGCCTGGGTGCAGGCCGAGCGCGACGGCTATGTCGGCTATGTGGCCGACAATCTTCTCGGTCGGCGCGATCATGCGCCCACGCATATCGTATCCGTGCCGCGCACCTTCCTCTATCCCGGGCCGGATCTGCGCTTTCCGATAGGCGGGCAGCTTTCCATGGGGTCGACCGTCACGGTGACCGGCTCCGCCGAGACGCGTGGGACGCATTATGCGCTGTTGCCATCCGGCCAGGCGATCATCGCCCGCCATTTGCGGCCGATCGCCGAGCCGGCCAAGGATTATGTCACGGTCGCAGAGGGCTTCCTCGGCACGCCCTATCTCTGGGGCGGGGTCTCGGGCTTCGGTATCGACTGCTCCGGCCTCGTGCAGCTGTCGATGCGCATGACGGGCAAGGATGTGCTGCGCGATTCCGACATGCAGGCGGCGAGCATCGGCACGCCAATCGAGCCGGGCGCGGATTTCTCCGGGCTTCGACGCGGCGACCTCGTCTTCTGGAAGGGTCATGTCGCTGTCATGACCGACGAAAAAGACATGATCCATGCCAACGGCCACACCATGCTGGTCTCGCGCGAAGGGCTGAAGGAGGCGGTTGAGCGGATCGGTTATCTCTATGGCGGCCCGACCGGGTTCAGAAGGCCGTAGCGCGGACCTTCCCTTTCCCATAGGGGAAGAGGGAGGATGATCCCTTTTTGTTCCGATTTTCCTTGGTGATTTCGCGCCGCCGCGCTACCTGTTGCGCGTGACCGAGCAGCCGCGCCTTGCCGAACGGAATGCCGCCGTCCTGCTGCCTGAGCCATTCGTCAAATGGTTCGGCGAGAGGGGCTGGTCCCCGCGCGCGCACCAATTGGACCTGCTGGCGAAGGCGCAAAGCGGCCAATCGGTGCTGCTGATCGCGCCGACCGGCGCCGGCAAGACGCTGGCCGGCTTCCTGCCGTCGCTCACCGAGCTTGCCAACCGGCCGAAGCGCAAACCTGGCCAAGCGCGTCGCGGCATCCACACGCTCTACATTTCGCCGCTCAAGGCGCTGGCCGTCGACATAGAGCGCAATCTCGGCAAGCCGGTCGAGGAGATCGGACTGCCGGTCGCCATCGAGACCCGCACCGGCGATACGCCTTCGCACAAGCGCCAGCGCCAGAAGCTGGCGCCGCCCGACATCCTGCTCACCACGCCCGAGCAGCTCGCGCTGCTCATCGCGTCGAACGACGCGAAACGCTTCTTCGAGGATCTGCGCTATGTCGTGCTCGACGAACTTCATTCGCTGGTCACCTCGAAGCGCGGGCATCTGCTGGCACTCGGCCTTGCGCGATTGCGCGCCTTCGTCCCCGGATTGCAGACCATAGGCCTGTCGGCCACCGTGGCCGAGCCGGACGAGTTGCGGCGCTGGCTGGTCGCGCAGAATCCACCCGGCGACATGGCCGGGCTGATCACGGTCGCCGGCGGCGCCAAGCCCGATATCTCGATCCTCGACTCGCGCGAGCGCGTGCCGTGGTCCGGCCACTCGGCGCGCTACGCCATCCCGGAAATCTACGAGGCGATCAAGGAGCATCGCACGACGCTGCTCTTCGTCAACACGCGCAGCCAGGCCGAGCTTCTGTTTCAGGAGCTTTGGCGGGCCAACGAGGATTCGCTTCCGATCGCGCTCCATCACGGCTCGCTCGATGTCGGCCAGCGCCGGCGTGTCGAGAAGGCGATGGCCGACAATGCGTTGCGCGCCATCGTCGCCACCTCGACGCTCGACCTCGGCATCGATTGGGGCGATGTCGATCTGGTGGTGCATGTCGGCGCGCCGAAGGGGGCGAGCCGCCTGGCGCAGCGCATCGGCCGCGCCAACCACCGCATGGACGAGCCGTCGAAGGCGATCCTGATCCCGGCCAACCGCTTCGAGGTGCTGGAATGCCGCGCCGCGCTCGACGCCAACTATCTCGGCGCGCAGGACACCCCGCCGCTGGTCAAGGGCGCGCTCGACGTGCTGTCGCAGCACGTGCTGGGCGTCGCCTGCGGCGGACCGTTCGATGCCGACCTTCTGTTCGACGAGGTGCGCAGTGCCGCCCCTTACGCGGCGCTGGAGCGCGAGACTTTCGACCGGGTCATCGATTTCGTCGCCACTGGCGGCTACGCGCTGAAGAACTACGAGCGCTATGCTCGCATCCGCAAGAACAAGGACGGGCTCTGGCGTATCTCGCATCCGAGCGTGGCGCAGCAATACCGGTTGAATGTCGGCACCATTGTCGAGATGCCGGAGCTCAACATCCGCTATGTCCGGCAGGGCCGTGGCATGGCCGGGCGTGGTGGGCCGGTGCTTGGCAAGATCGAGGAGTATTTCGCCGAGACGCTGCGTCCGGGCGACAATTTCCTCTTCGCCGGCAAGGTGCTGCGTTTCGAAGGCATCCGCGAGAACGAGTGCGTCGTCTCCAACGGCGCCGGCGCCAACATCATCGTTCCTTCCTATGCCGGCGGCAAATTCCCGCTCTCGACCTATCTGGCGGACCAGGTGCGCGGCATGCTGGCCGACAGCGACCGCTGGAAGCTCCTGCCCGAACAGGTGGCCGACTGGCTTCGCATCCAGCAAGAAAGGTCGATCCTGCCGAAGCGCGGCGACCTCCTGGTCGAGACCTTTCCGCGCGGCAACCGCCACTATATGGTCGCCTATCCGTTCGAGGGCCGGCTGGCGCATCAGACGCTGGGCATGCTCCTGACGCGCCGGCTGGAGCGCGCCAATGCGCGGCCGCTCGGCTTCGTCGCCACCGACTATTCGCTGGCCGTCTGGGCGTTGGATGACATGGCGGCGCTGTTCAAGGCCAGGAAGCCATCGCTTGGTCAGCTCTTCGACGAAGACATGCTGGGTGACGATCTCGAAGCCTGGCTGAACGACAGCTGGATGCTGAAGCGCACCTTCCGCACATGCGCCGTCATCGGCGGATTGATCGAGAAGCGCTATCCCGGCCAGGAAAAGAGCGGGCGGCAGGTGACGGTCTCGGCCGACCTGATCTACGACGTGCTGCGCAGCCATGAGCCGGACCATATCCTGCTGCAGGCGACGCGCACCGACGCCTCGGCAGGGCTGCTCGATGTCAGCAGACTTGGCGAGATGCTCTCGCGCGTGCGCGGTCGAATCGTGCATAAGCATCTCGACCAGATTTCGCCGCTGGCTGTGCCCGTGATGCTGGAGATCGGCAAGGAATCGGTCAATGGCGGCGCCAATGACACGCTTTTGATGGAAGCCGCCGACCTGGTCGAGGAAGCCATGGGCGACCGGGCATGACGAACTGAGAAAGGCCAGGAGGAGGATGAATTTTTCGCTGTCGCGCGCAACGCTGATCGCCGAGGCCGACCTTGTCGGCATCGCCGGCGAGCGTGCGGTCTGCGACCGGCGCGGCATTCTCTATTTCCCCGATCTGCGACTGCTCGCCGTCTCCGACCTGCATCTCGAAAAAGGCTCGTCCTTCGCCAGGCGCGGCGCGCTGATCCCGCCTTACGACACCGGCGCAACCTTGCTGCGGCTGCAAGCGGTGATTGCCGATTACCAGCCGCGGATCGTTGTCAGCCTGGGCGATTCCTTCCATGACGGCGGCGGCGCCGGGCGCATGCATCTGAGCTTTCGCGAACGACTGGAGGCGATGATGGCCGGCCGCGACTGGTTCTGGGTCGCCGGCAACCACGATCCGGAAGCGCCCGCCGACCTGCCCGGCGAAACGGTGCAGGAACTCGCCATAGGCTCGCTGGTCTTCCGGCATGAGCCGTCGAAGCCGCGCGTCGAAGGCGAGATATCGGGCCATCTTCACCCTTGCGCCCGCATCGTCCAGCGCGGCCGTTCGGTCAGGCGACGCTGCTTCGCCGGCGACGGCGGTCGCATGATCATGCCGGCCTTCGGCGCCTATACCGGCTCGCTCAACGTGCTCGACCGCGCCTATGCCGGCCTGTTCCGTTTGGAAACCCTGATGGCCTACATGCTGGGTGCCGAACGGATTTTTGCCATCTCCGGCTCGATGCTGCGGCCGGGCTGAAACCTACTTCCGGCCGTAGTAGAGCGTGACCGTGTGTTTCGCCTCGGCGAAGAACAGCCAGCGCTCGACCAGCATGCCCGAAAGCTGCGCGATGACTGCGAATATGGACGCGATGGCGCCAAAGGGCCATGGCAGGAAGAACACGATCGCCAGCAGGGCAGCAGGCGCCGCGAAAGCCAGCACCTGCGCGATCAGGCGCAGCTTGGCGCTGTGCTTGCGGGCGATGCGGAAGCCCATTTCCTTCAGCAGGTAGTTCTCTTCCGTGTGCGGCCATTCGATCGACCGCACCGTGCCGCCGGCGAGGCCAGTCGCAGTGTTGGCGGTGGTCGGTATCTCCAGCCGGTCGTTGTAGCGCCAGGTCGCCAGCTTCCAGCCCCAGCCGGCGAGCGTGGCAAGCAGCGCAAAGGTCAAGATCGCGATCGACCGGGCGTTGAAGCAATGCAACAAGGCGTTGGCGAGAACGCCTCCGGTCATTCCAGCGAAGATGAGGTAAGCCGGCAAAGTATAGCGGCTGTACCACTGCGCGATAGGCTTCAGAGAGGCATAGATCATGCCCGTCGTGCAGACGGTTACGACCGCGCCGGCTGCCGCCATCAGGCCGGCAGCAGCCACCCAGCCGCCGCTGCGACCCAAAAGCACCCAGCCGATGCCGAACAGCCCGGCGGGGATGAAGGTCGCGACCGACGCGACGCCTTCACGCGACAGCCACGAACTGCGCCATTGCGAGAAGGCGCGCCAGGCCCGCTCGGGCCGGCCGAGATGGCCGGTCGAAGAGAGTAGGCCGGCCACGACGAGGCCGAGAGCCAGCGCCATGCCGGCAAGGCCAAGCCAGAAATCAGCCGGGATCAATCCAAGCCCGCCGAGCAGGCCGAGCAGCGCCAGCAGCCCGTAGCCTGCGCCCGTGGCGGTGGTGAAGAAGACGACCGAGAAAGCGGGATGCATGATTGGTTAATTCGAAAGCATTCGGTCGATCCAGCCAAGGAAACCACCCTCGGCCTTGATCGGCTCCAGCGCCGGCGCATCGATCGTCGCCGCACGCTCGCTGCGGGCTCGGGGCGGCAGGTATCTGTTGGTCGGCTTGTAGCCGAGCTCCGGCATCAGTGCGACGCCGCCACGCTCCTCGACAAGCAGTGAGATCGCCGAGGCCGGATCGCCGAGATCGCCGAAATGCCGGGCGCTGGTCGGGCAGGCGGCCACGCAGGCCGGCACGCGGTCTTCCACGGCCAGATTGTCGTTGTAGATACGGTCGACGCAGAGCGTGCATTTCTTCATCACGCCGACATCCGCGTCGAACTCGCGCGCGCCGTAAGGACAGGCCCAGCTGCACAATTTGCAGCCGATGCATTTGTCCTCGTCGACCAGCACGATGCCGTCGGAAGCGCGTTTGTAGGAAGCGCCGGTCGGGCAGACGGTGACGCAGGCAGGCGTCTCGCAATGCAGGCAGGAGCGCGGGAAGTTAACCGTGCGGCCGCCCATCTCGGTCGTGTGCTCGTAACTATGCACGCGGTTGAACCAGACGCCGTCGACGTGCCCGCCATACGGATCGATGTCGGTCAGCGGCGCCATATGGCCGCCCGTGTTCCACTCCTTGCAGGCAGTCACGCAGGCCTGGCAGCCGACGCAGGTATCGAGATCGATGACGAGGCCGAGCTTTTTCTCGGTCCGGGCGGGAAGGCATGTCATTCGGCGGCTTCCCTCTTCAGGCGGAACGCGGCGCCGAAGCGAAGCACTTCCGGCGGCGGTTCGAAATGCGGCGGCTGGTGGAAACGCTCGAATTGCGGCTCGGTGAAGCCGGCTTCCTCGGGCGCGCATTTGACGATCCGCACGCGCAAATCGAACCACGCAGCCTGTCCGGTCACCGGATCGGAATTCGAATAGCGCTTGCCGTTGGCATCGGCCGACGTCTGGTCGCCGATGATATGGTTGAGCAGGAAGCCGCGATTGCTCTCGGCCGCGTCGTCCTTCAGGCCCCAACTGCCGCGCCGCTTGCCGATCGCGTTCCAGGTCCAGACTGTATCCGGGTTCACGCCGTCGATCAGCTTGATCTGGCCCTTCACCCTTCCATTGATGCTTTCGATCCACACCCAGTCGTCATCGGCAAGGCCGAGCCTGGCGGCGGTCTGCCGATGCACGAACAGCCGGTTCTGGCTGGTGATCTGCCTCAGCCACGCATTCTGCGAGCCCCAGGAATGGTACATATGCATCGGCCGCTGCGTCAGCGCATGCAGCGGATATTTTTCGAGGTCGACTGTGTCGTCCTCGAAGGGCGCGTACCAGAAAGGCAGCGGGTCCATATAGGCTTCGATGCGGGCGCGCTCGGCGGCGGGAGGCTGCGCCTTGCCATGGCCGCGCGCCGCGAGCCGGAAGCGCTGCATCGGCTCGGAATAAAGCTGGAAGACGATCGGCTCGGCCTTCGGGACAAAACCCATTTCGACGGCGAAATCGAGATAGGCGCGGTTGCCCATCTTGTAATAGCGCTGGTCGTCGGAAAATTCGTGGTGCCAGAAGCCGCCATTGTCGATGTAGCGCTGCAACTGGTCCGGATTGACGTCGCCCCTGCCGAACGAACCGCCATTCTGGCCACGCCAGCCGGCTAAAGGGCCGATGCCGGGCGTGCGCTGGTGGTTGACGATGTAATCGGCATAGTCACGGTATTTCGCCGAACCGTCTTCCGCGACGAAGCCGGGCAGGCCAAGCCGCGCGCCGAGCTCGATGAGCACTGTCTGGAACGGCCGCACGTCGCGGTCCGGCTGCACCACCGGATGGCGGATGGCGTCGGCCGGCCCGTCCGCATGGCTGATCGGCCGGTCGAGCAGGCTGATGCAGTCATGCCGTTCGAGATAGGTGGTGTCGGGCAGCACCAGGTCCGCGAACGGCACCGTCTCGGAATAATAGGCGTCGGAGTAGATGATGAAGGGGATCTTGTAGGTGCCGGACTCGTCCTTGTCGGTCAGCATGGCAATCGTCTCGACCGTGTTCATCGACGAGTTCCAGGCCATGTTCGACATGTACATCATCAGCGTGTCGATCGGATAAGGATCGCCGGCCCAGGCGTTGCGGATGACCGAATGCATCAGTCCATGGGCGGCCAAGGGCGCTTCCCACGAATAGGCCTTGTCGATACGGGTGGGCCGGCCGGCCTCGTCGACGAGAAGATCGTCCGGCCCGCAGACGAAGCCGAGCGGCACGCCTTCGAGCGGCGTCATCGGCTGGGCGTTCTTTCCACATGGCTTCGGACCAGGGGGGGCGGAACGGGGATAGGGCGGCTTGAAGCGGAAGCCGCCGGGAACATCCACCGTGCCGAGCAGAACCTGAAGCAAATGGATGGCGCGGCAGGTATGGAAGCCGTTGGAGTGGGCCGAGATGCCGCGCATGGCATGCATCGAGACCGGCCGTCCCTTGATCGTCTCGTGCCGCCGGCCAGCCCAGTCGGTCCAGGCGACCGGCAGCTCGATCGTCTGCTCGAAGGCGACATGCGCCAATTCCGCCGCGATCCGGCGGATCGTATCGGCGGCAACACCGCAGCGCTCCGCCACGGCGTCGGGCGAGCAGGTCTCGTCGAGATAGCGTTCGGCAATGAGCTGGAAGACGGGCACGCAGCGCCGTCCGCCGACCTCGTAGCTGCCGGTCAGCGCCGGCTTCGCTTCGGGGTCGGCTGCGTTGACCGGCCGCTTCGCCACCCGGTCCCAGGCGAGCGGGTTGCCGGCGTCGTCGCGAACGAACAGCCCGTCATCGGCGGAGCCGGATTGCTGCACGACCAGCACTGGCGCGTTGGTGTAGCGCAGCAGATAGTCGAGGTCGACGCGGCCGGCCTTGAGCAGCTCATGGACAAGCGCCAGCACGAACAGCCCGTCCGTGCCCGGACGGATGCCGACCCAGTCGTCGGCGATGGCATTGTAGCCGGTGCGGCAGGGATTGATCGAAACCACCTTGGCGCCGCGCGCCTTGAGCTTGCCGAGACCGATCTTGATCGGGTTGGAATCATGGTCCTCGGCGACGCCGAACAGCATGAAGTATCTGGTGTTGTCCCAGTCGGGCTCGCCGAATTCCCAGAACGAGCCGCCGATCGTGTAGAGCCCGCCCGCCGCCATGTTGACCGAGCAGAAGCCGCCATGCGCGGCAAAATTGGGCGTGCCGAATTTCGACGCCCACCAGCCGGTCAGCGACTGCGACTGGTCGCGTCCGGTGAAGAAGGCGAGTTTCCTCGGGTCGGTGCGGCGGATCGCCGACAGCCGTTCGGTGGCGATGGTCAGCGCTTCGTCCCACTCGATCTCGCGGAATTCGCCCGAGCCGCGCGGACCGGTCCTCAGCAGCGGTTTCTTCAGCCGCGCCGGGCTGTAATGCTGCATGATGCCGGAGCTACCCTTGCCGCAGATCACGCCGCGGTTCACCGGATGGTCCTTGTTGCCGTTGATGTAGCGGACCTTGCCGTCCTTGATGTGGACGTCGATGCCGCAGCGGCAGGCGCACATGTAGCAGGTGGTCTTGGCGATGCGGTCGGCGACGCTTGGCGAGGTCTCGACGCCGTCACCCTCGTTCGGCGCCCGGCTGTCGGCCAACGGTTGCTGGGAGGGTGCGGAATTGGCGCGACGCGGCGCGGCTTTGCTCATGATCCGCGAACGCTCTTGCCGCTCGCCATCTTGGCTTTCGTCTTGGGTCCCGGGCCGCGCATGTAGTGGAGCTCGGGATGATAACGCTCACCGGCAAGCTGCCGCTTCAGCCGGCGGCTCCAATGCGCGAATAGGGATTTGAAGCGCCCTACCATTTCTCACTCTTGGCCTCTGACGACCAATTTTTTCCAACTTCAGGCAAAAACTTAGAACAAAGTAATTGATCCGTCTAACAAGCAGCTCTTGTAATTCCGATCGGTTTTGCTTCTTAGTTAGCCATGACCCTCGATCAGTTGCGCATATTCGTCGCCGTCGCCGAACACGGCCACATGACCAAGGCCGCCGAGCGGCTCGGCATCTCGCAGTCGGCGGCGTCGGCCGCCATCCGCGCGCTCGAAAGCCAGCACGGCGTGCGCCTCTTCAACCGGGTCGGCCGCAACATCGAACTGGCCCAGACCGGCCACCGCTTCCTGCCGGAAGCGAAGGCGGTTCTGGATCGCGCCGCGGCGGCCCGCGGCGTGCTGGAGGATGTCTCGCAAACGGTCGCCGGCAGCCTGTCGATCGCGGCCAGCCAGACCATCGCCAGCTACTGGCTGCCGCGTCGCCTGGCGTCCTTCCACGAAGCCTATCCTGCTGTGAAGCTCAGCGTGACGATCGGCAACACCAGGCAGGTCGAGACCAACGTGCTGGACGGCCGGGCCGATTTCGGACTGGTCGAAGGGCGCACCGAGTCCGACATTCTGCGCCGCGCCACGGTCGACGAGGACCGCCCGATGCTGGTGGTGGCGCGCGCTCATCCCGAAATCCCGGTCACGCGGGCGGGAAATCTCGACATCAGGGCGCTGCGCTGGATCATAAGGGAAGGCGGATCGGGCACGCGCGAGGCGCTGGAGGATTTTGCGCACAGTCAGGGCGTGCCGCCGGCGGAGCTGCAGATTTTCCTGGTCCTGCCCAGCAACGAGGCGGTGCGTCAGGCCGTCGAGGCCGGCGCGGGGGCCACGATCATCTCGGAGCTCGTGGTCGCGCGTTCCCTGGCGGAGGGCAGCCTGAGAGCCGTTCCGGTCGACTTGCCGATGCGTGATTTCGCCATGATCACGCACCGCGACCGGCAGGCGAGCCTTGCCCAGATGGCGCTGAAGGCGCATTTGACGGGCAAGGCGGGCGCCTCGACGGGTTAGCGAAACTTCAGGCGAATTTCCGCCGCGCGTCCAACGCCAGGCCGAGGCCAACCGAGCCGAACATGTCGCCTTCGATGACGGAGGCCTGCGGCACCAGCGAAAGGATCCGCCGCTTCGCCAGCGGGATGGCGGTCGAACCGCCGGTGAGGAACACGGCCGTGATGGCCGAGGCGGCAATGCCGGCGTCGGCGATCGTCTGCTCTACCGTGGCGGCCACACGTTCGATGTCGCCGCCGATCGTCTCATCCAGGCCGGCGCGTGTGATCTCCGCCGCGAAGCGCGCGCCGGGCAGCGACACCTTCACTTCGGCCGAGGACTGGTCGGTCAGGGCGATCTTGGCCCTTTCGACAAGGCCAGCCATCGCATGGCCGTAGCGATGCTCGACGACATGGATGAAGCGGTCGACGAGGTCGGCGCGTTCGGCCTCGTAGCGGATCTGCCGAAGGTCCGTCATCGCCTTGGCGGTGTAGACGAGATTGATGCGCTGCCAGGTCGCGAGGTCGATGAAATAGGCGGCCGGCAGGTTGCGCTTGTGGTCCTTGGTCCGCGTCAGATAGCCGAGCTCGGGCATGACATGGGCGATGCTGAGCAGCCGGTCGAAATCGGTGCCGCCGATATGGATGCCGCGATTGGCGAGGATGTCGGCCTTGCGGTCGGTCGAGCGGGCGCGCTCCGGCGAGACCCGCACGATCGAGAAGTCGGAGGTGCCGCCGCCCATGTCGACGATCAGCGCGAGCTCCTCGCGGGCGACGTTCTGCTCGTAGTCGAGCGCCGCCGCGATCGGCTCGAACTGGAAGGCGATGTGCCTGAAACCTTGCGAGCGGGCGGCCTTTTCCAATTCGCCTTGCGCCTTCGCATCGGCGGCAGCGTCGTCGTCGACGAACTGCACCGGCCGGCCGAGCACCACGTTTTCGACCGGGCCGCCCGCGTCCTCCTCCAGCCGCTTCTTGAGATGATCGATGAACAGGCCGACGATGTCGATGAAGCCGATCTGGCGCGCCTTGATGCGCGTCTTCTCGTTGGCTAAAGAGCTGCCGAGCACGCTCTTCAGCGAGCGCATCAGGCGACCCTCGATGCTGTCGGTGTAGTCGCTGATCGCGCGGCGGCCGAAATAGGTGTAGCCGTCCTCGAAGTTGAAGAACACGGCGCTCGGCAGGGTGGGTTGCTCACCCTCCAGCGCCACCAGTCGCGCGCGGCCGTTGCGGATCACGCCCACGGTCGAGTTGGACGTACCGAAATCGATGCCGCCGAATGCGGATTGCATCGCAGCCTCCTGTCGTTGTTTCCATGGCGGCAACCGAACGCGTTGCGCACCGTCATCCGGAAGGCCGGACCGCTCTGTCGAAGTTGAATGAGTTGCTTGTCCCTAAGGCTGGGAGGCGGCGATTTATCGCAAAACCCGGAAAAGGGGAACCCTCTTTATCACGGTAAATGGGTCTTCCGATTTCCCGTGGCGTCAATCCTTGCGGAAGATGAGGCGGCCGAGCCAGCCCGTCACCATGGCGAGCGATACGGCGAACACGCCGTAGAAGAAGGAGTAGTCATGCGCGGCGCGAAAGATCGACTGCTCGAAACCGGACTTGCGGATTTCGAGCTGGGCCGAGCTTTCCTTGACGAACATGCCGCTCTTGAACAGGAAGGCGCGGGCCTTGTGCGTGCCGACCGGAACGTCGGGCGCCAGCCGCACAGTGGCGCGGAAAAGGTTCTGCGACAGGAATTGCACGCCGCCGACATTCTCGCTGTAGAGTCCCGCCGCCGCCTTGCGATCGCGAAGCGCGGCGGTGAATTCCTCGATCGTGGCCGGGCTGTCGGTTTCGTCGGCAGGCTTCATGTAGAGGTTCTGCGCGCCAAGCGAGAGCTGTTTGTATTTGGCGGGTTCCGCGATGTCCTGCAGCGGTCGCGTCGTCGCGACGGAATAGGAGACCGGCACGTTCTCGAAGGTCTCCGATTCCAGGTTGATCCAGACGCCGAGCACCCGGTCCTTGCGCCGGACCACGACGGGCCTTGGCGGGCCTTCGAGCACGACGACCACGTCGTAGCGTCCCTGGCGCGCCACCAGGGGATCGGGGTTTTCCAGCGATCCGAAGATGGTGAGGTCGGCGCCGGAGAATCCCGCCGTGATGGAAATGGCGTCGGTTGAGAGGCCGATCTGGATGTTCTCGGCGGGCGGCGTCTGCGCCGTCGCCGGGGAAAGCGCAAGGAGCATCGACAACGGAACGGCGGCTGCAAATGCTCTCGATCCCGCCATCAGTTGAGGCCCGCGGCGGAAAGCGAATAGGGATTGGGCGGCGTCGCGAAGAGATCGACGGCAAGGCGGATGGCGACGGCCAGCACCAGCATCGCCAAAAGCGCCCGCAGCTGTTCGCCGCGCAGCCTTTGGCCGGCCTTGGCGCCGTATTGCGCGCCGGCAACGCCGCCGGCCATCAGCAGGAAGGCCAGGATCACGTCGACCGTCTGGTTGGTCGTGGCGTGCACCAGGGTGGTGTAGGCCGAGGTGAAGATGATCTGGAACAGCGAGGTGCCGATAACGACATTGGTCGGCACCTTGAGCAGGTAGATCAGTGCCGGCACCATGATGAAGCCGCCGCCGACGCCCATGATCGACGACAGGAAGCCGATGCCGGCGCCGAGGCCGAGCACCGGAATGACGCTGACGAACAGTTTCGACGCGCGAAAGCGCATCTTGAACGGCAGCCGGTGGATCCAGTTGTGCTGGCCGGACTTCTTGAGCACGGGCGCCGCGCCGCTGCGCGAGGCGCGGAGCGCGTTGATGCTCTCGACCAGCATCAACCCACCGACGGTGCCGAGCAACACGACGTAGAGCAGGGAGATGAACAGGTCCAGCTGGCCGACCCGGCGCAGCAGTGCAAACACGTAGATGCCGGCCGTCGAGCCGACGATGCCGCCGGCCAGCAGCACGCCGCCCAGCTTGAAGTCGAGCGTGCCGCGCTTGAAGTGCGAAAGCGCGCCGGAGAAGGAGGAGGCGATGACCTGGTTGGCGCCAGTGGCGACCGCGATCGCCGGCGGGATGTTGTAGAAGATCAGAAGCGGCGTGATCAGGAAGCCGCCGCCGACCCCGAACATGCCCGACAGGAAACCCACCGCCGCGCCCATCGCCAGCAGCACGAAGACGTTTACGGAAATTTCCGCGATCGGGAGATAGATGCCCACCCGTCTGTCTCGATCCGTTTGCCCGTCGGCGCATAGTGCCGTCCCTGGACACTAAAGCACCGAAAAGCCAATTTTTTCTTGCGCCAGCGCAGCGGCGGGGTTTGGCCCCGCCGCCGCGCCGAAACAAAAACCATCTCAATCAGTTAACAGGCAAATGTGTGGCAAGGCGTCGCGTATGCGACGCGCCTGCCGCTATTTGTGCGCCAGGAGCGCCTTGACGAGCGGCGCATCGATCTCGCCCGTCGGCGTCATCTTGTTGTCGGTCTGGAAGGCCATGATGGCGTTCTTGGTCTTGCCGCCCATGACGCCGTCGGCGCCGCCCGCATCGTAGCCGTTCTTGTTGAGGATCAGCTGGATGTTCTTCACCGCCTTCTTCATGTCGATGCCGGCGGTGGTCTGCGGCGCGCTGTCCTGCCAGGACTCCGGAATGTCGACGGAGTTGGCGGCCGCGTTGAGCGGCTTGGCCTTCCACAGCTCCGTGGCGGCGCGCGCCCGCTCGAGCTGCTCGGGCCGCAGCGCATTGGCGATCTCGTCGCGCTTGGTGGCGGCGTCCTTGTCGCCGGTCTTGGCGACGAGCGCGAACCACTTGTAGGACTCTTCCAGGTTCTGCTTCATGCCGACGCCCTTGGCGGCGAGGATGCCGAGATTGAACTGGCTGTCCTTGACGCCGAGGTCGGCGGCTTCCTGGAACCAGTGCGCCGCCGATTCATTGTCGGTCACGCCGTCCGCCGCCATGGCGAACAGCACCGCCAGATTGTGCATGGCGCTGGCGTTGCCCTGTTCGGCGGCGAGCTGGTAGTAGGTCTTGGCCTTCTTGATATCGCGTCCGACGCCGATGCCCTTTTCGTAGAAATTGCCGATGCGGTATTCGGCCGGTGCGAAGCCAAGCTCGGCCGACTGCTCATACCATTTGGCCGCAGCCTTCATGTCTTCCTTCACGCCGCGCGATTCCGCGTAGCGCGAGCCGATCTCGAACAACGCCTTGGCGTCGCCGCCGGCGGCCGCGTCGTGCAGCGCCACGGGACCGATTTCGGAGGGAATATCGAATTTGGCGGCGGCCGCCTGGCTTCCGGCCGGCGGCACGGTGCCGGTCGTGTCGGCGGAGGTCGCCGTCGGAGCACTGGCGGCGGCGCTGCCAGCCGCCGGACCGGCCACCACCGGTTGCTTGACCGCCGGCTGCGTGTCGCCATCCGTGTCGGTCGCGGTGGCGGCTGCGGAGGCAGGTTCGGACGGCATCGCCGATGCCGTCGGCGTCGGCGCCGGCATGGCAGGCGCCGCAAGCGCCATCGGCGCTGCTGCGGGCCCGGCTGGCGTGGCGTCGGCATTTTCGGGGCTTGAGGCGGCCGGTGCCGTGTCCGTGACGGGCTCCGCCTGCCTGACGGGGCGTGCCGGGGCGCTTTCCGCCTGCGCGGTGCTCGCGTTGGTTTTCGGCGCCTCGGTTGGTGCTGCGGCGGCGTTGGGTGAAGCGGTGTCGGCGGTCTGCGTGGGGACGGGCGATGCCGGCTGGTTGTTGGCCACCTCGGCGGGATCGGACAGGAAGGCCTTGCCCAATTGCAGGCCGGCCAGCGCCATCATGATCGCGGCGGCCGCCATCAGGATCGGCTTGCGCCGCGCCTTGAGCAGGTCGCCGATCCTCAGCGCCTTCACCGGGCCGGTCATGGTCGATTGCCGCTTCAGCGCGTCGGCTTCCGCGGCGGCGGCCTGGGCCGCGCGGCGGGCCGCGGCGATGAAATCGGACTTCGCGGCGTCGCTCTCGTTGCGCTTGGCGGGCTGGCCGCCGCGCTCGTCGCGCACGCGCTTCATGATGGCGTTGAGGTCCGGCGCGCCGGAGCCGGGTTCCAATGGCCGGTTGGCGGCCTTGGGGTCGAGCGGCTCGTCGATGTCGACGCTTGGCACATCGGCGACGACCGGCGTCGAGCCGGCAAGCGGCTGCGTGTCCGCATCCTTCTTGCCCTTGAAGGCGCGCGCCAGGCCGCCGAACATCGACCTCCTGCGGCCGGCCGTCTCGCCCTTGTCGCCGACGACGTCCGGCCCAAGCGCGGCCATGGCGGCCGCCGCCGCCGCTTCGGCCGGTGTGCGCGCCGGAACGGGCTCGCTTCGCATGATGGCCGCGGCGCGGCCCTCGAGATCGGCCATGTCGCCGGTAAGCGGCAGTGGCTGGTCGATATCCATCGAAGGCGCGTCCTGCACCGCGATCTTGCCGCCGCGCCCGCCGCGCCTGCCTGCCGGCGGCGGATCCACCAGTTCGCTGACCGCTTCGCTGGTCTCGCCCGATTCCAGGGAACCCAGCCGGTCGACGATCTTGAGCAGCGTGTCGTGTATGGCCTCGAAGGTGCGCGAGTTGCGCTCGTCGGAGCGACGGGTGAGTGCCTCCAGCGTCTTGAGGTCCTGCGCGAGGCCGGCAACGGCGGTGGCGTTGGTCTGGGCCGTGCTGGATGTTGATTCGGCGAGCGACTTGACGGCGCTCTCGGCCGCCTCGCGCGCCACGCTCAGGATGGAATCGCGCGTGCCGGCCAGCGACTTCTCGATCTCGTTGAGGCGCGGGCTGATGTCCTCGAATTCGGGCAGCGGCGTACCGGGCTTGGAAAGATGCGCCGACAGGCCGGCGACCTGCGCTTCCAGGCTGCGGATCAGCGCCGGATCGATGCCCGCCACCTGCTGGGCGGACGATTCCAGCCGGCTGGAGATATCCTCGAGCCGGCTTTCCAGCCCGCGGATCGCCATCTCGTTGGCGGGATCGGGCGTGCGTGTCTCGATGCGCTTGGCTAAGGCGGTGAAGCGGGCGTCGATCGCGTCCATGATGCCGGCGCTGTCGTCCTGGCGCATGCGCTGGTCGAGCCGGTCCGCCACCTCGTCCAGCCGCCGCTCGAGATCGCGGAACAGGATGTTGCCCTGTTCCATGGCATCGCCCTGGCGACGCTCGAGCAGCATGGACAGCGCGTCGAAGCGCTGCTCCAGGCCCTGGAAGATATGATCTGCGTCCGGCATGGCCGGCGCGCGGTCCATCTTGTCGGTGATCAGCGCGATCTGCTTGCCCAGCCGCTCCATGGCCTGTTCCGGCAGGTCGGCGCGGCCGGCCAACTGATCCACCCGGCTGGTTAGAAGGTTGAGGCGGTCAAGAACCTCCGCTCCCGGCCGCGACTGCGCGACTTCTTCGATCTGCACGGCCAGAGAGGCCATGCGCTTCTCGATCCGGCCGAAGGTCTCGGGGTCGAAGGCATTGGCCTGCGCGGCTACGGTTGAGGCGACGATGGCGCGGGAAATCTCATCCAGCCGCTCGTCGATCATGGCGAGCGTTTCGCCGCCGCGCGTGGTCTGCTGACCGGCGAAACGGTCGACCGCCGAGGCGAGCGTGCGGACCTTTTCCTCAAGCGAGCGCAGTGAAAGCGATTCCGGCAGATTGTTGACGGCGCTGCTGATCTGTTCGAGCCGGTCGGTCAGTGCCGAAAGGCCCGGGCCTTCGGCACGCTTGCGCTGGTCGGCGTCGACGCGGTCCTCGAAGGCGCTCCAGCGGCGGTCGAAATCGTCCCAACGGCGGTCGACCGCGCGCACGCTTTCCTCGCGCGCCAGCGTGTCCAGCGCGCCTTTCACCTGCTCCAGTTCCAGGCGCAGCAGATTGACGCTACGGTCGTCGCTTTTTTCGGCGAGCGTCTGGATGGCGCCCGAAAGCCGTTCGAATTCGAGGCCGAGCTCGGCGCTGCTTTTGTCCGGCAGGCCGTTCGCGCCGCGCTGGCTGTTGGCCTGCATGGCGCGGTCGATGTCCTGGCGAAACGCTTCGAATTCGCGCTGCAAGCCGGCGGTCATCTGGTGGCGCAGTTCCTCGCGCAGCCCGCGCAGTTCGACGGCGATCTTGCTGACCATGGCGACGCCGTCTTCCTGGCCCCGAACCCGATCGATGTCGCGCGCGATCGCCTGGTAGCCCTGCCCGAAGGCGGGCGCCGGGTTTTGCGGGGCGCGATTTTGCGGCCGCGGATTCTGCGGGCCCAGATTCTGCGAACCGAGATTTTGCGCCGCCGGGGCTTGTGGCGCCCGGTCCAGGGGCCTTTGCGCGGAATAGGGATCTTCATACCAGCGTGCCTGGCCGTAAGGCTGCGCACTGGGATAGCGCGGCTCGACGGACGCCCGCCGCGGGTCCGGGCGATCGGGCATGTCGGCGCGCGTACGGTCCAGCCGCTGTTCCAGCGTCTCGAGCGAGCGGTTCAGTTCTTCGAGCGAGGCATGCGGCCGGCGCTGCCTGCCGGCGTTGAGTGTATCGAGATAAGACCGCTTGCTGTTCATCGATGCGCCCGTGTTCAGAATGGCCGGCCAGGGGCCGGTTTCCCAGAGTCCTGCCGGGAACGAAGCGGGCCGAGCGGTTTTGCTGCGGAGGAAGACAGGCTTCCCGGGTTCTCACCCGCGCTTCGAAAAACCGTGAAAAATTCGCTACAGGATAAACACGGGTGACCGACATGCGCACATTTCGCCCAACGTGGTAAACAAGGCGTTAACCAAGCTTAAGAAGTCGCGCATAAATTGTGAGCCGCCCGTCGGGTGCGGCATAAAGGTTCGCTTCGACAACGCCCTTGCGTCACCCCGCGGCTGTCGGTATAGGATTGACGTAAACGTAAAAGGTGCGAAGCGTGCCTCTTGCGATTGATTTGTTGCAACCACGATTGGAAGCACGCCCCCGCTTCCATTCCGGCGACGCTTGGTCCGTGACCGCGACGCCACCAGGGGAAAGCCAGTGACCATGAAACTTGTTTCGGCCGGCGAAGCCGCGGCCAATACCAATGACATTCCAACTGAAGCAGGCGAGGAATTCGCCCGCATCGGCGAGATGGCCAAGAAATACGGGGTGACCCTGCGCACGCTGCGTTTCTATGAAGACAAGGGCCTGCTCAATCCGCATCGCGACGGCTCGACGCGTCTCTACACCCGCCGCGACAAGGCCCGGCTGAAGCTGATCCTGCTTGGCCGCAAGGTCGGTTTCTCGCTACGCGACGTCAAGCAGATGATGGACCTCTACGATCCGACCGGCACCAACACCAAGCAACTGCGGTTGGCGCTCGACAAGTCGGAGAAGCAGCTTGCCCGCCTGCAGAAGCAAAGGGCGCTCATCGACGACGCCATCGGCGAGTTGAGCAACTCGATGTCGGTCGTGCGCCAGATGCTCGTCGAGCGCACCGCCGCGCCGCAGGCCAGCGCCGCCGGCTGATCGCCCGCGCGCGACGGCGACAACCCCCAGAAATGGAAAGCCGCGTGGCTATGGCCGCGCGGCTTTTTTCGTGTTGTAGGCGCTGCTTCAGGACAACACCTGCGCTGTTGACGCATTGATGCGCAAGCCGGCCGCTCCGGCGCTCTCAAGCAGCGCAAGCAGGCTCCAGAATGCGTCGGGCGAGGCCGTGCCGAAATCCACGGTCAATTCTTTCGGCCTGACCCAAAGCGAATGGATGATGTCTCCGAACTCCGACCCCTCGCGGTGACGCTCATCGTCGGGATCGAACCAGTACTGGAACCATGCGTTCAGCGCGTCGAGCGGCGGAGACACGAGCGTATGACAGATGACGACGTCGTTCCATTGAAGCTGCTCGATCAGGAGGTCGGCGTCTCCAAGCCGGCCCGATATCGCCTCGAAACTTACAACGTCGGGCACAAGCTCGGCGGGCTCTACGTTTCCGTCGTTCCTGACGAAGTCGACGCAGCATAGCTGCCGGAAGAGCTCGTCCTGGTCGGAGAGTTGGAACTTGACCTCCGCGGATCCTTGGACGCAACTTCGCTGCTGTTCGTTCACGAACGAGCGGAACTGATCCAGATAGTGACTTTGGATGGTGATGACGAATGCGGCTAGGTCCATGCTGCGAAACTGCTCTGTCACGAGGAGGCGGGCAAGCGGGGCCTATACGTTTCGCGTGCTCCCTCGCTAAAAATTTTCCCCTGCGACGAAGTTGACGTTTACGCAAACGTCAATATTTGCTATCGGGACGTCGACAAATAGCCCGGCCTCCTGTCCAGGACGTGGACAGGCGACTTGCTGGCCGGCCGGACCGCAAGGGTGGAGGAAGGCATGACGATCTACAGGGCGCCGATCCAGGACACGCTGTTCGTGCTCAACGATGTGCTGGGCTATCAGCGCTATTCCAATCTTCCCGGTTTCTCCGACGCACCCCCCGATGTCCTCGAGGCGATCCTTGCCGAGGGCGCCAAGCTCGCCGAGAACGTCATGCATCCGCTGAACCATGTCGGCGACATGGAAGGCTGCGTGCGCCATGACGACGGCTCGGTGACGACGCCCAAGGGTTTCAAGGAGGCCTTCGACCAGTATCGCGAAGGTGGCTGGATGGGCCTAGCGGCTCCCGCCGAGTTTGGCGGCCAGGGCCTGCCCTACGCGGTCCACTCCGCGGTTTCCGAATACATGATCTCCGCCAACATGGCGCTGATGATGTATCCGGGCCTGACGCAGGGAGCGATCGCGGCGATCGTCACCCACGGCACCGAGGAACAGAAGGCCACCTGGCTGCCCAGGCTGATCGAGGGCGTCTGGACCGGCACCATGAACTTGACCGAGCCGCATTGCGGGACCGATCTGGGCCTCCTGCGCACCAAGGCTGTCCCCAACGGCGACGGCACCTACAGGATTTCCGGCCAGAAGATCTTCATCTCCGCCGGCGAGCACGACATGTCGGACAACATCGTCCACCTGGTTCTGGCCCGCGCCGAGGGCGCGCCGGAAGGCGTCAAGGGCATCTCGCTTTTCATCGTGCCGAAGTTCAAGCTCGACGCCTCGGGCAATTCTGGGGAGCGCAACACGCTCTCCTGCGGCTCGATCGAGGAGAAGATGGGCATCCACGGCAACTCGACCTGCGTCATGAACTATGACGAGGCCGAAGGCACGCTGCTCGGCGAATTGAACGGCGGCCTGAAGGCCATGTTCACGATGATGAACGAAGCGCGCCTCGGCGTCGGCCTGCAGGGGCTCTCGATTTCGGAGATCGCCTATCAGAACGCCGTATCCTACGCCAAGGATCGCCTGCAGGGCCGCTCGCTCTCCGGCGTCAAGGCGCCCGACAAGAAGGCCGACCCGATCATCGTCCATCCCGACATCCGCCGCTCTCTGATGACGATGAAGGCATTCAACGAGGCGGGCCGGGCGCTGGCGCTGTGGACGGCGATCAAGTCCGACGTCGCGCACCGCTCGGGCGATGACAACGACCGCCAGGCGGCTGACGACTACACCGGCCTGATGACGCCGGTGGTCAAGGGCGTGCTCACCGACAAGGGTTTCGATCATGCGGTGATGGCTCAGCAGGTGTTCGGCGGCCACGGCTACATCGAAGAGCACGGGATGAGCCAGTTTGTGCGCGATGCCCGCATCGCCATGATCTATGAAGGCGCCAACGGCATCCAGGCGCTCGACCTCGTCGGCCGCAAGCTGGCGCAGAACGGCGGCCGCGCCGTCCAGGCCTTCTTCAAGGAAGTTGGCGAGTTCTGCGAGGAAAACCGCGCCGACGAGAAGATGGCTCCCTTCACCAAGGCGCTGAAGAAGGGCCTCAACGACTTGCAGGCGGCCACCATGTGGCTGCTGCAGAACGCCATGGCCAAGCCCGACAACGCAGGGGCGGCCTCGACCGATTACATGCATCTCTTCGGTCTGGTGGCGCTTGGCTACATGTGGGCCCAGATGGCAAAGTCCGCCCGGGCAAAGCTTGCGGAAGGCGCCAACGGGACCGCCGCCTTTTACGACAACAAGCTGGTGACGGCGCGCTTCTTCATGGAGCGCATCATGCCGGAAACGGCAACGCGTCTCGCCCGCATTTCGAGTGGCGCGGACGCGCTGATGGCGCTGCCGGCGGAAGCGTTTTAGGTTTGATGGGCCGGCACCGCCGGCCCATCACAGTCGGAACGCGGAGGAAATCGTGGCGACAAATCCAGCCGAAGTTCTTGGCCTTCCAAAACCCGCTTGGGCGGCGGACGAGGTCGGCATGCTCTACGACATGGCGTCCCGCTTCATGGCGGAAGAGATCGCGCCGCGCTACGACGAATTCGAGAAGAACGAGATGTTCGACCGCGAGAGCTGGCTGAAGGCTGGCGCCGCGGGCCTGCTTTGCGCCTCGATGCCGGAAAAATATGGCGGCTCGGGCGGCACCTTCGCGCATGAGAGCGCCATCATCGAGGCGATCGGCCATGTCGGTGTCGACGGTTTCGGCATCGGCCTGCACAATTCCATCGTCGCGCCTTACATCCTTCATTACGGCTCGGAGGAGCAGAAACAGAAATGGCTTCCCAAGCTCGCGACCGGCGAGCTGATCGGCGCCATCGCCATGACCGAGCCCGGCGCCGGCTCCGACCTGCAGGGGGTCAAGACCCGCGCCGAGAAGGACGGCAACCACTACAAGATCAGCGGCTCGAAAACCTTCATCACCAACGGCCAGCTCGCCAACCTGATCATCGTCGTCACCAAGACCGATCCGGAGAAGGGCGCCAAGGGCACCTCGCTGATCATCGTCGAGACCGACGAGGTCGAGGGCTTCGAACGCGGCCGCAACCTCGACAAGATCGGGCTGAAGTCGAACGACACGTCCGAGCTGTTCTTCAACGACGTGCGCGTGCCGACCTCGAACCTGCTCGGCCACGAGGAGGGCAAGGGCTTCGTCCAGCTCATGCAGCAATTGCCGCAGGAGCGGCTGCAGATCGGCACCGGGGCGATTGCCATGATCGAGCGGGCGCTGGCGCTCACCATCGATTACGTCAAGGAGCGCAAGGCCTTCGGCAAGGCCGTCATCGATTTCCAGAACACGCAGTTCAAGCTGGCCGAATTGAAGACGGAGGCCACGATCGGCCGCGTTTTCTACAATGACTGCGTGACCCGCCACATCAGCGGCGGCCTCGATCCGGTCACCGCCTCGATGGCCAAGTACTGGCTGTCCGACCTGCAGGGCAAAGTCGTCGACGAATGCCTTCAACTGCATGGCGGCTATGGCTACATGAATGAATATCCGATCGCCCGCATGTTCCGCGACGCCCGCGTCCAGCGCATCTACGGCGGCACCAACGAAATCATGAAATTGCTGATCGGGCGCTCTCTCTGAGCGTGGCGGCCGGCAAAGCCAAGGAGCACGAAAATGACTGAGGCTTACGTCTACGACGCCGTGCGCACGCCGCGCGGCAAGGGCAAGAAGGATGGCTCGCTGCATGAGGTGCCGGCGGTGCGGCTCGCCGCCAGGACGCTGGAAGCGCTGCGCGACCGCAACGGCCTCGACACCGGCAATGTCGACGACATCATCTTCGGCTGCGTCGATCCCGTCGGCGAGGCGGGCTCCGTCATTCCGCGCGCCGCGGCCTTCGAGGCCGGCTACGACACCAAGGCGCCCGGCATGCAGATCTCGCGCTTCTGCGCCTCGGGTCTCGACGCCATCAATTTCGGCGCCGCCAAGATCGCGCAAGGGGCGGACGAGATCGTCATTGCCGGCGGCGTCGAATCCATGTCGCGCGTCGGCATGGGCATGTCGGGTGGCGCCTGGTTCATGGATCCGTCCGTCGGCCTGCCGGGCTGGTTCGTGCCGCAGGGCATTTCGGCCGACCTGATCGCCACGAAGTACGGTTTCAGCCGTGACGACGTCGACGCCTATGCGGTGGAGAGCCAGAAGCGCGCGGCCAAGGCCTGGGGCGAGGGCCGCTTCAAGAATTCGGTTATCCCGATCAAGGACCAGAACGGCCTCTTGATCCTCGACCATGACGAGCACATGCGGCCCTCGACCGACATGCAGTCGCTCGCCTCGCTCAACCCATCCTTCGTCATGCCCGGCGAGATGGGCGGCTTCGACGCGGTCGCCGTGCAGAAGCATCCGGAGGTCGAGGAGGTCAATCACGTCCATCACGCCGGCAATTCCTCCGGCATCGTCGATGGCGCCGCCGCCGTGCTGCTCGGCTCGAAAAAGGCCGGCAAGGCGATGGGCCTGAAGCCGCGCGCGCGCATCCGCTCCTTCGCCAATATCGGCTCGGAACCGGTGCTGATGCTGACCGGTCCGGTCGACGTCACCGAGAAACTGTTGAAGCGCGCCAAGATGAAGCTCTCGGACATCGACCTGTTCGAGCTCAACGAGGCTTTCGCTTCCGTCGTGCTGCGCTACATGCAGGCCTTCGACATTCCGCACGACAAGATCAACGTCAATGGCGGCGCGATCGCCATGGGTCATCCGCTCGGCGCCACCGGCGCCATGATCCTGGGCACGGTGCTGGACGAGTTGGAGCGCCGCGATCTCAACACCGCGCTGGTCACGCTCTGCATCGGCGCCGGCATGGGCACCGCCACCATCATCGAGAGAGTCTGATGGTGGAGCTCACCCGACGGGCGCTGTTCACGCTGATTGGAGCGACCGCTCTTGCCGCCGGCACCGATCTCGCCGGCGCCGCGGGTGGCGGTGGCAACATCCGCTTGCGCGGCGTGGTCCGCTACGCCGCCAGCGGCCCGTTGCCCCTCGGCAGGCTGACCATCCGGCTTGAGGAACAGGGCGTGATGGACAAGCCGGCCCGGCGCATTGCCACTGCCACTGTTCCAAGTCCGGGCCGCGGCCGGACTGTGTCGTTCGACATGGATGTGCCGCGGGCAGCGCTCGATCGGGCGGTCGACCCGGGCTTCACGGTGCGCCTGGAGCGCGGCGGTCGGTTGATCGCCATCAACACGTCAAAGCAGAGCTATCGGGGCCGCCGCGCGGTGTCCCTGACAATCGAACCCATCCTGTACTAAGGGGGATATGGATCATGGCAAGCTATACCAATTTCACCCTCGACATCGACGCGGACGGCATCGCGCTGGTCACCTGGGACATGCCCGAACGGTCGATGAACGTCTTCACCGAGGAGGTGATGCGCGAGCTCAACGCCATTGTCGATCACGTGGCGGGCGACGCCGCGATCAAGGGCGCGGTGATTACCTCGGGCAAGGATACTTTTTCCGGCGGCGCCGACATCACCATGCTGCAGAAGATGTTGGCCACCTTCGCCGTCGACAAGGAGCATGACCTCGACAAGGCGACCAAGGCGCTGTTCGAGAACGCAGGCTACATGACCGGCCTGTTCCGCAAGATCGAGACTTGCGGCAAGCCGTGGGTTTCGGCGATCAACGGCACCTGCATGGGCGGCGCCTTCGAGATGTCGCTCGCCTGCCACGGCCGCGTCGCGGCCGATTCCGACAAGGTGAAGATGGCGCTTCCCGAGGTGAAGATCGGCATCTTTCCCGGCGCCGGCGGCACCCAGCGCGTACCGCGGCTGACCGACCAGCAGCAGGCGCTGCAGATGCTGACCTCCGGCCAGAACCTGACGCCGCAGAAAGCGAAGTCGATGGGCCTCATTCACGAGGTCGCCCCGCCTCCGAAGCTGATCGAGGCCGCCAAGGCTATGATCAAGAACGGTCTGAAGCCGGTGGCGCCCTGGGACGAGAAGGGCTTCAAGCTGCCGGGCGGTGCGATCTACTCGGCGGCCGGCGCCAATCTGTGGCCACCGGCCATCGCCATCCTGCGCCGCGAGACCTACGGCAATTATCCGGCCGCGGCCGCGATCCTGAAATGCGTCTATGAAGGCCTGCTGGTGCCCTTCGACACGGCGCTCAGGATCGAGCAGCGCTATTTCACCGAGATCATGCAGTCGAAGGAAGCGGCGGCGATGATCCGCTCGCTGTTCCTGTCGCTGCAGGAGTTGAACAAGGGCGCGCGTCGCCCGGCCGGCATTGCGGACACCAAGTTCAAGAAGATCGGCATCCTCGGCGCCGGCTTCATGGGCGCGGGCATTGCCTATGTCACCGCGAAGGCCGGCATTCCGGTCGTGCTGCTCGACCGCGACCTGCCGTCGGCCGAGAAGGGCAAGGCGCATTCCGACAGCCTGATGGCCGATCAGGTCAAGAAGGGTCGCGCCAGGCCGGAAGACAAGGACAAGCTTCTGTCGCTCATCACGCCGACGGCCGACTATGCCGACCTCGCAGGTTGCGACCTCGTCGTCGAGGCGGTCTTCGAGGATTCAGGCGTCAAGAAAGACGCCACCGAGAAGGCGGAGGCGGTCCTGAAATCGTCGGCGATCTTCGCTTCGAACACGTCCACGATCCCGATCACAGCGCTTGCGAAGAACTCGGCGCGGCCGAAGAACTTCATCGGCATCCACTTCTTCTCGCCGGTCGACAAGATGATGCTGGTCGAGATCATCCTCGGCAAGAAGACGGGCGACAAGGCCCTGGCCGTCGCTTTCGACTTCGTGCGCGCCATCAAGAAGACGCCGATCGTCGTCAACGACACGCGCGGCTTCTACGTCAACCGCTGCGTGCTTCGCTATATGTCGGAAGCCTACAAGATGCTGATCGAGGGCGTACCGGCGGCGATGATCGAGAACGCCGCCAAGGCCGCCGGCATGCCGGTCGGCCCGCTGGCGCTGACCGACGAGACGGCCGTCGACCTTGCGCAGAAGATCATGAAGCAGACCATCAGGGATCTCGGCGAAAAAGCCGTCGATCCCAAGCAGATGGCGCTGATCAACACCATGGTCGACACGCATGGCCGCTTCGGCCGCAAGAATGGCAAGGGTTTCTACGACTATCCGGCGAAGCCCGCGAAGAAGAAGCTGTGGCCGGGCCTGAAGGATCTCTACCCGCAGCTAAAGCCCGAGAAGGTCGACTATGAGGAACTGAAGCAGCGCCTGCTGGTCACCATCGCGCTGGAGGCGGCGCGCGTGATGGAGGAAGGCATCGTCACCGATCCGCGCGAAGCGGACGTCGGCTCGATCCTCGCCTTCGGCTTTGCGCCTTTCACGGGCGGCGCGCTGTCCTATATCGACGGCATCGGCGCCAAACGCTTCGTCAAGATCGCCAAGGGGCTGCAGAAGAAGTACGGCGCCGAGTTCAAGGCGCCGAAGCTTTTGCTCGACATGGCCGACAAGGGCGAGACCTTCTACCAGCGCTTCAATCCCTACCAGAAGGGCGAGGTCAGAGAGGCGGCCTGACGGCCTTGCGACGCGTATCTGCGCGCGCATGGCGTGCAAGGGCCATGGCGTTCAGCCGTGGCCCTTCTTGTTGTTGAGTGGGCCAGACCTTGTAAGAAGCTCAAGGCCAAGCCCGTATCGGCTTGAGGCCAACCCAGTCCTGCCCGGGATGACGCTCGCCGGTCAATGCTCGGCCCGGAAGGTTTTGCCGAGATCGACCGCGTCCCCGAAGTAATGCCGGAACACATAAAACAGCGGATTCCATTGCGCGGTGTCGATGTGGTTCGTTCCCGGCACGACGATGCTGCTGTGTGCATGAACGCGCCGCACGTCCACCTCGATGATGAGGTTTGTCGAGGCTGCGCCGGGCTGCTTCGCGCTGCGATGACAGGTCAGCAGTTGCGCTTCGAACTGCAATGGGCATTCCGCGATACGGGGTGTCGGCATCAACTCGCTGGGCTGCATGGCAAAGCCGCCCAGGGCGAACTTGTCGGCCTCATGGACGAATCCCATTTCCGCCTTGTAGGCCGGGACCGGATTCACCCCGGTGGTGCGTGCGATCCGTTCGACATTCGGCCAGAGTCCCGCCGATGGAAAGTTGAGGGTGCACTCGCCATCCCGCAGCAGGTTGATTGCCCCCTGTGTCGCTGAGCTCAGGCCGATGACCACACATGAACCCAGGGCCCATGCCGACGACAAGGGCGTTATGTTGGCGGTGCGGTCATGGTTGCGGGTAACCATCAGGACGACCGGTGTTCCAAAATAGAGAACGGATGGGGCTATGGATTGGTGGTGCGGCAACATGAGCAGTCCTTCGTGATGTGCAAGGGCTGCACCCTAACGAGCTTTGGCTCGGTGACGTTTCGACCGCGATCGAACGATGCATTGCGAACGAGACACATCGCACCACCCGGCGAAGACGGCCTGATCACGCTTCAGGGAGCGGGGCGCTCACGGCTTTTTTGCTGCAGGTACGGATGATAGATTAGCTGTCGCTAACGAAACAGTTTGGCGGAGCAATTGTCATGCGCATGATGTTGAAGATCACCGTTCCGACCATCGAGGGCAACAAGGCGCTCAAGGACGGCAGCATGGAGAAATTCATCGAGCACAACCTGTCCGAATTGAAGCCGGAGGCGGCCTATTTCACCGCCGAGAAAGGACAGCGGACGGCCTATTTGTTCGTCGACATGAAAGACAGTTCCGAGATGCCGTATTTCGGGGAGAGGTTCTTGCTTGCCTTCAATGCCGCTGTCGATTTCGTGCCGGTCATGAATGCCGAAGAGCTCAAGAAGGGCCTGCCGAGGGCCTTAGCCGGAATAGGATAGACTTCACGCCCGGACGCGAAAGCTGCGACGCTTTCTTGATGATCCGCCAACTGTGCCGGTGGACATTGGGGCGGCTGCGCGCTAGACACGTTGAGGCATTTTTTCCTGTTCCGAAGGAGAGCGGATTTGCTCTCACACGACCGCGTATGGGCCGCAATCGACGCTCTGGCCGAGCGCTATTCGTTGTCGGCTTCCGGCCTTGCGCGGCGCGCGGGCCTCGATTCGACGGCCTTCAACAAGTCGAAGCGGCTATCTTCCGACGGCCGGCCGCGCTGGCCCTCGACTGAATCGCTGGCCAAGATCATCGAGGCCACCGGCGCATCGCTCGAGGAATTCACCGGACTGGTCGAAGGGCGCGGCGAGGCTTCGATTGTCCAACGGCGCAGCGCTGTCCCCTTGCTTGGCTTCGCCCAGGCGGGCGCCGGGGGCTTCTTCGACGATGCCGGCTATCCGGCGGGTCAGGGCTGGGATCTGGTCGAACTTCCGGCGCGGGCGACCGAGACGTCTTACGCGCTGCAGGTCCAGGGCGATTCCATGCTGCCGCTCTACCGCAACGGCGATGTGCTGATCGTCGAGCCGGGCGCCCCGACGCGCAAGGGCGACCGTGTCGTGGTCAAGACCACGGCCGGGGAGGTGATGGCCAAGGTGCTCGACCGGCAAACGGTGAAGTCGATCATGCTGGTCTCGCTCAACCCCGCCCATCCGGACCGTGACATCCCGACGAGCGATGTCGAATGGGTGGCGCGCATCGTCTGGGCGAGCCAGTAGGTCCCGGGCTGGTGCGGTTTCTTCAAACAACCCTTACGGTTTTGGCAATTCCGGTCATGGCGGCTCTCGTCGTCACCGGCGGCCACGCGATCAAGGGCCGTGAGAGCGTAATCGCCGTGGACCAGATCGATCCGGACTCGATCTCCGATCCCGGCGCCGCGACGCAGCCGCAAGAGCCGGCGACCTCTGCCATTCCCGCGCCCGCCGCTCCGCAGACACCGCCCCCCGCCGTCCACTCGCGGGCCATCGATCCCGAAGTGGTGGCGCCGCCTGCGCTTGCGGACGACGAACTCGAACGGGTGGAACCGCGCGCGCCGCTCAGCGACCTGGCACTGGCCGGCCCGCCAAAGCCGCGCAAATCGAAGATGCCGGATGGGCAGGACGGCACCAAGCTGTTCCAGCCTGTTGCCTCCGCCGCCGGCATCATCCAGGCCAAGGACTATTCCGTCACCGTCTCGGGCATCGACGTCGTCAAGGATGACGAGACCTGCAGCGATGAAGGGAAGTCATGGGCTTGTGGAACGCGTGCCCGGACTGCATTCCGCGCCTTCCTGCGTGGGCGCACGGTAATCTGCGCCGTGCCTTCGCAAGGTGGGCACGATGCCGCTTCCACAAAGTGCTGGGTCGGCAACAAGGATGTCGGCGAGTGGCTGGTGGAAAATGGCTGGGCCCGCGCCGCGCGCGGCGGGCCCTATGTCGAGGCGGGCGACAAGGCCCGGGAGGCCAGGAAAGGCATCTTTGGCGCCGCCCCCGATCTTGGCGGCCTGCCCGCGCTGCCGGCCGCATCGGAACCGGCGCCTGCAGCGCCGGCATCCATCCTGCCGGCGGAAGACGGCGCCGTTACGCCGCCAACTGACCAGCCAGCGCCCGCTCAATGAGCGCACGGGTCTCGGCGATGCCGTAGAGCGCCGCGAACGAGCCGAAGCGCGGCCCGCGCTCCTGGCCGATCAGCACCTGGTAGATCATCTGGAAGAAGGCGACCGACACGCCGGGCCCGCCTTCCGGGCTCTGCTTGGAATGGTCCTGGTAGCGTTCGATCTTGCGCGCGACGTTGAGGGCCGCGTTCTGGATCGCCTCGCCGTCGGCGCCCTGCGGCAGCGCGCCAAGCGCGTCCGAAAGCTTCGCCAGCGCCTCGCGCTCCACTTCGTCGGCGGCGCGGAAAACCTTGGTCGGCTTCACGAAGTCGTCGAAATAGCGGATCGCGTAGCCGGTCAGCCGGTCGAGCTCGGGATGTGTCTTCGGCGTCACGCCCGGCGCATGCCGCGAAATGAAGCCCCACAGCACCGCCTTGTCATGCGCGTTGGAGGCGCTGACCAGGTTGAGCAGCAGCGCGAAGGTCACCGGCAGGTCGATGGCCGGCGGGTTGCCGTCATGCATGTGCCAGACCGGATTGCCGAGCCGCTCCTTCCAGTCCTGGCGCGGATAGGCGCCCAGGAAGCTGTAATATTCGTCCACCGCCTTCGGGATGACGTCGAAATAGAGCTTCTTCGCCTGCCGCGGCCGTTGATACATGTAGAGGCCGAGACTCTCGGTCGGCGCGTAGGTCAGCCATTCGTCGATGGTGAGCCCGTTGCCCTTCGACTTCGAGATCTTCTGGCCCACCTCGTCGAGGAACAGTTCGTAGACGAAATGCTCAGGCGCGCGTCCGCCAAGGATGTTGCAGATGCGGTCGTAGATCGCCGCATTGGTCTGATGGTCCTTGCCGAACATCTCGAAATCGACGCCGAGCGCCGCCCAGCGCATGCCGAAATCCGGCTTCCACTGCAGCTTCACATGGCCGCCGGTGACCGGCAGCGTCGTCTCGGTTCCCTCGTCGTCGAAGGTGATGGTGCCGGCCTTCGCGTCGACATTTATCATCGGCACGTAGAGCACGCGGCCGCTCTTCGGCGAGATCGGCAGGAACGGGCTGTAGGTCGCCTGGCGTTCCGGCCCGAGCGTCGGCAGCATCACCGCCATGATATCGTCATAGCGTTCGGCGGCGCGCAGCAGGATCTCGTCGAAGCGGCCGGCCTTATAGTACTTCGTCGCGCTGGCGAACTCGTAGTCGAAGCCGAACGTGTCGAGGAAGCGGCACAGCATCGCGTTGTTGTGGTCGGCGAAGCTCGTATAGTCGCCGCCGAACGGATTGGGCACCGAGGTGAGCGGCATATGCAGGTAGGGCTCGAGCGCCGCGCGATCCGGCACGTTGTCCGGGATCTTGCGCATCCCGTCCATGTCGTCGGAGAAACACAGGAGCTTGGTCTTGACCTTGTCCCCGGTCAGCACGCGGAAGGCATGGCGCACCATGGTCGTGCGCGCCACCTCGCCGAAGGTGCCGATATGCGGCAGGCCCGACGGGCCGTAGCCGGTCTCGAACAGCACGGTCTCGGGAAAATCCTTGCCTTTGTACCGGGCGATGATTTTCTTGGCCTCCTCGAACGGCCAGGCCTTGCTGTCGGCCGCTGCCGCAAGCATCTCGGGAGTGAGATCGATGATGTTTGATCCCGTCATGTATTGTCTTCCAGGTCAGACGCCGGCTTAGCGGCGGGATAGAGTTTCATCCGGTCTCTAGGCGCGAGAGACCGGAGCGTCAACGATTTGCGGCGCTTTTCCTTGCGGTGCTCCAATCGCGCTCCTACGTTCGAGCCTCGCTTTCCAGTGCATGTCACCCAAAAGTGTGTCGCGGTTTTGGGAAAATGACATGCACGCTATCAGGAGTTTTGAATGCCTCTGCTGACGCCGCACGAAGCCCTCATCCACCTGATGGTCATCACATCGGCTTCCGATCGCGACATGACCGACGTCGAGTTGGCGCGGATCGGCGACGTGGTCCGCTCCTGGCCGGTGTTCGTCGATTTCAACCAGGACAGGCTGGTTGCGGTGGCGCAGGCCTGCCAGAAGGCCTTGCATGAGAAGGACGGGCTGGAAGGCGTGCTGGCGCGCGTCGCCGAAGCGCTGCCGGCTAGGCTGCGGGACACCGCCTACGCGGCCGCGTTCGAAGTCGCCGCCGTTGATCTGGAAATGCGCATGGAGGAGGTCAGGGTGCTGCAGCTCATCCGCCTCAAGCTCGACCTCGACACGCTGACCGTGGCCGCGATCGCGCGTGCCGCGAAGGCGCGCCTGCGCACGCTCACCTGAAGAAGGTGACGACTAGAAGAAGCTCACTGGAAAATAGCGCAGGTAGAATTCCGCGAAGGTGCCCTTGATCGAGATTTCCTGCAGCGCGTAGTCGAAGGCGGCGGCAAGCGCGGTATCGCTCTTGCGGGTGGCGATCGCCATGCCCGAGCCCAGATATTCCGGCGCCAGATAGGGGCCGCCGGCAAAGCGGCAGCAGCCGGCCGCGTCGGAGCCGCCCAGCCAGAAGGCAAAGCGCATGCCGTCGCCGAACGCGGCGTCGATCTTGCCGGCCTTGAGATCGGCATAAAGGTCCTCCGGCTTCTCGAAGGTCACGACCTGCACGGTGTTGAAGTAGTCGCGCAGCATTTTCTCATGCGCCGAGCCGGCGACGACACCCACCCGCTTGCTGCGCAGCTTGTCGAGTATCGGCTCGGCGAGGGCCTTCGCCTTAGGCATGATGAAGCGCGCCGGGAATTGCATATAGGAGCGCGAGAACGCGTATTTCTCGCGGCTCTCCGGCGTCGCGGCGATGCCGGCGATGATCGCTTCGCCTTCGCCTTTCTGAAGCGCATCCTCCAGCTCGTTCCATGGCAGCGCCTGGACCTGGCATTTGTCGACAACGCCCAGTTCGGCGCAGATCGCCCGCGCCAGGTCGATGTGGAAACCCGACAGCCGGCCTGAGCCGTCGAGGAAGTTGAACGGCGGGAAATCGGTGGTGGTCAGGAATCTGAGTCGCGGCAGCGCGGAGAGATCGGGTTTCGGCAACCGTTCCTTGGCGTCCCACAGCACCGGCACTTGCGGCTCGGCCGCCTGAGTCGGGCCGGTGAACGGCAAGGCGCCGGCCAGCACGGACATCAGGGCCAGAAATATCCACCGCAACATCACGATAAGGCTCCGCCCCCGTCCCCGTTCGGAGGCTTTTCGTATGAAAATGATGCAGGCACAACGGTTTTTGATTTCAAGAGGCCAAATTAGGCGTATGGTTCAACCCGTTTGCAAATGACCTTGCGCGCCGGAAGGGGGAAGCTGCCCGGCCTTGCAGAGGCGATTGCGATCCCGGGGGTTGATGGCGAAGGGGTGTTCGGGCATCCACCGTCGGTAACGAAAAAAGCAGAAGCAACATGGGGTAGATGTTGCGATGGGCCTGTTCGATAGAACTCTGGAATACATAGACCAGTTGCAGCATGCCGGCACCGCAGCTGCGGTTTGCCAAACGCTGCTCGGCGTCACCTCGGACTTCGGCCTGACCGCGCTGATGGCGGGGACGGTGCCGCAGCCCGGCACGCCGCGCGGCCGGCAGAAACAGCACGTGCTGCTTTGCGATTGGCCTGGTAATTGGCTGGAACGCTATGTAGCGCGCAACTATGTCGACCACGATCCGGTCGTCAGTCACATGAAGCAGCTTCAGGCGCCGTTCCAATGGCGGGACGCTTCCAAAAGCACCGTGGTCGACAAGAGCAGCGACGAAGTCATGGGCGACGCGCGCGAATTCAAGCTGCGCGATGGCCTGGCGCTTCCGCTGGTCACGCTCGACGGCCAGATCGTCATGGTCTCGCTGGGTGGCGAGTCCGTCGAACTGTCGGATGAGGAATTCGGAATGGTCTCGCTGGCGTCGACCTACGCTATCGGTCGCGCCATGCAGTTGCATACCAAGGCGGAGAAGGTCGTCGATCACATAGAATTGACGGCGCGTGAGCGGGAATGCCTGCAATGGGCCGCCGTCGGCAAGTCCGAATGGGAGATATCTCAAATTTTAGGCATCTCGGAACACACGTCCGAGAAACATCTTCTTAACGCCAAGAGCAAACTGGGCGCAGCCAACCGGGTGCAGGCAGTCGCGGAGGCGATTAGACGCGGCTATATTAGCTAGGTCGGCCGTGCCGACCTAGAAATTCTTGCCTGCGCATTCGCGCAATATTTTAAGGGACATCACGGCCGTATCTTCCTCTTAAGCCTAGGAGACGGCTAATGCTTTTTGCCCTTACGACTCAGGAATTGATGGAACGTCCCGACCTTTGGGAGGCAGTCCATCGCTTGCGCTACAAGATCTTCGTCGAGGAGATGGGATGGGCCGATCTCGATCGTCCGGACCAGCTCGAGATCGACCAGTTCGATCATGACGAGGCCGAGCACCACCTTGTCATCCGCAATGGTGAACTGGCCGGTTACCAGCGCATGCTGCCGACCACCCGGCCGCATCTTCTGACCGACGTGCTATCCGATCTCTGCGAGGGACCGTCCCCGTCGGGACCGAATGTCTGGGAGCTCACCCGCTATGCGGTGGCTCCCGGTTTTCGTGACGGCAAGCGCGGCGTCTCGACGGTCGGCACCGAATTGATCGCCGGCTTCGTCGAATGGGGCCTGAAGCGCAACGTCAACCAGGTCATCATCGAGTTCGAGCCGATGTGGGTGCTGCGGGCGCTGCAACTGCACTTCCTGGCAAAGCCGCTCGGCTACCAGCGCACCTACGGCAACCAGCAGGTCGTGGCGACCCTGCTCACCTTCACCGAGCATACGCTCGATGTCGTGCGGGCCCGCCGCAATCACCACCTGCCGGTGCTGAACCGGGGTTATCCCGGTCTGCTGGGCCTCAAACAGGCTTCGTGATGGAGGCGGTCATGAGTTTCCATCCCGAACCGGAACTGCGCGGCCACACGCTGGTCGTCACGGTGTCCTCGCATGACGGCCGGCCGGTGCTCGACAGGCACGCCTATGCGAGCCTTGCCAGGACCTTCCACGATGCCGCCGTCAACGACGAGGTCCGCGTCGTCATGCTGCGTGGCCTTGCCGGCTGCTTCTGCCTTGGCGGCGATTTCTCGGAGTTCCTCGACGCCACCAAGCACCAGCAGCTGATCACCGCCGTCACCGACATGTTCCGCATGTTGGCGACCTTCCCCAAGCCGGTGCTTGCCTGCGTCGACGGCGACGCCGTTGGTGTCGGCTGCACCATCCTGTTCCATTGCGACATGGTGATCGCCTCCCGGGGCAGCACCTTCAGGGTGCCGTTCGTCGACTTCGGCCTGGTGCCGGACGCGGCGACCAGCATCCTGGCGCCTCAGAAGCTCGGCTATGCCGGCGCCTTCCGCTTCTTCTGCCTGGGCGACACGCTCGGCGCCGAGGACGCCAAGGCGCTCGGCCTTGTCGGCGAGATCGTGATGGAAGGCAGCGCCGAGGAAGCAACCCTGGCGAGAGCCAAACATCTCGCCAAGAAGCCGGTGACGGCATTGCTGCAGACACGCAGCCTGCTCAAGGGCGATACGGACGTGCTGTGCGACCGCATCGACCACGAGATCACGTTGTTCCAGCAGGCGCTTCAGGATGACACCACACTGAAGCGGCTGCAGCGGATCGCCCGCCTGGCTGCCTGATCGGCATGAAACCTCAGCGCCGTGCGGCCGGAAGCCGCGCGGCGCTGTAATACGTTCGTTGATGCATGTCGTTCGCCCAGGCCGCCGCGCGCTTTTGGGCGGCAAGCATCAATCCTTCAGGAAATCGAGCCCTTCGCCGATGATCTTCTTGTCGACCTTGCCGACGGCATCGAGGTCGCGGCCGTCATAGGGCAGGGAAAGCAGGATGCGCTGGATCACCGCGAGCCGGGCGCGGCGCTTGTCGTTGGCGCGCACGATGATCCAGGGCGCGAACTCCTTGTGGGTTCGCTCGAACATCTGGTTGCGCGCCTTGGTGTAGTCGTCCCATTTGCTGACGCCGGCGATATCGATCGGCGAGAACTTCCAGTTCTTCAGCGGGGACCAGCGGCGGTCATGGAACCGCTCGAGCTGCGTCTCGCGGCCGATGTTGAGCCAGAATTTGAAGAAGTGGATGCCTTCGTTGCAGATCATCCGCTCGAAATGTGGCGTCTCGTCGAGGAATTTCTCGTGCTGTTCCGGCGTGCAGAACCCCATGACCGGCTCTACGCCGGCGCGGTTGTACCAGGAGCGGTCGAAAGTGACGAATTCACCCGATGTCGGGAAATGGTCGATATAGCGCTGGTAGTACCATTGCCCGAGCTCCGGCGCCGTCGGTTTGGTCAGCGCGACATTGCGGGCCGTGCGCGGGTTCATGTACTGCCGCAGCACGAAGATCGTGCCGCCCTTGCCAGCCGCGTCGCGCCCCTCGAACAGCGCCATCACCCGCTTGCCGGTCGCCTGCAGCCAGGCCTGCGCCTTGACCAGTTCGATCTGCAGCCGCTCGAGTTCTTTTTCGTATTCCTCGCCTTTCATCTTCTTGTCGTAAGGATAGCCGCCGGTGGTGAGCTTGTTGTCTTCGATCCAGTCCGGAAGCACTGGATTGTCGATGTCGAACTCGCGCTCCTTGCCGCCGATCTTGATCTTGATCGGTCCCGTGGCCGGCACCGCTTCAGCCGTTTCCTTGGCTTTTTTCATCCAGACGAACCTTTCCAGTTTGCGGACTCATGCTATGGAGCCTGTGCGGCGCGGCGCCCATCCAGACGCAACGACGCTGTAGCATTTTGATTTTGCGCATGAACCTTCGCGAAAATCGATTCTGATTTTCACGGGCCATGCGCCGGGGCCAGTCCAGCTAGCCGCTGACCGGTCGACGGGATGCGGGGTGGCGCGAGCCTATGGCGGAAACGGGCGCGGGACAGGACAGCAGGGGGCAAGGGCAAGCCTTGGCCGAGCGGCTCTGGCGCAACCGCTGGCTGCTTGCCGTCGCCGTCGTCGCGGTCTTTGCCGTCTATTTTCTCGCCGGCGCGTCCTTCTATGCGCCGCTGTTGGCCCTGGCCGCGTTGGCTGCCGCGGCCATGCTGCCTGCCGATGCCGAGCGCCAGTCGGCCGATGACTTGGCCGCAATCGAGGCCAGCGGGCTGCAGCGGCTCTCCGGCGAGTATCTGGCGGCGGCGGTTGCCGATCCGCTGATCATCTTCGACCATTCGGCCACCATGGTTCATGCCAACGCCGCCGCCTTCGCCGCCTTCGGCGGCCTGGCACCGGGCATGTCGCTGGCACTGAAGTTTCGTGCGCCGGAAATGCAGTCCTTGCTGGACGGCATCCTGTCGGGGCAGGTCGCCGCCGACGCGGTCGACTACACCGAAAAGCTGCCGGTGGAACGGACATATCGGGTCAGCGCGTCCACGGTCGGCCATGCCACCGGCCTCTACGTCCTGGTGTTCAAGGACCAGAGCGAGACGCGCCGCATCGATCGCATGCGAGCCGACTTCATCGCCAATGCCAGCCATGAGTTGCGCACGCCGCTCGCCTCGATCGCAGGCTTCATCGAGACGCTGCGCGGGCCGGCCCGCAACGATCCGGGAGCGCGCGACCAGTTCCTGCAGATCATGCAGAACCAGACCGGCCGCATGGCCCGCCTGATCGACGACCTGCTTTCGCTGTCTCGGCTGGAGATGAAGCCCTATCTGAAGCCGGGCACCGAGGTCGATCTTCGCCAGACGATCGACAGCGTCATCGATTCGCTCGCGCCCCTGGCAAGCGAGAACGGCGTCGTCATCGAGCGGGAGTTCGCCAATGGCCGGCTTGTCGTTCCCGGCGATCGCGACGAACTGTTCCAGGTTTTCGAGAATCTCCTGGAGAATGCCTGCAAATACGGCCAGTCAGGCGGGCACGTCACCGTATCGATTGCCGACGGCCAGGATGCCCAGCAGCCGGGCTTCGACGTCACGATCAGGGACTACGGGCCGGGCATTGCCGAAGAACACATCCCACGCATCACCGAGCGCTTCTACCGGGTCGACGTCGAAAACAGCCGCACCCAGAAAGGCACGGGCCTTGGCCTTTCTATCGTCAAGCATATATTGACACGTCACAACGCAAGACTGTCCATCAAGTCGGAAGTCGGCAAGGGCGCGGCGTTCACGGTTCATTTGCCGGCTCGCTGATCGTGTACCGGTTGCCAACCGGGATTTTCTTCTTTCTGTCATGCGGTTGGCGTATCAGCGACAGATTGAGGGAACGCACCAGCCGGTAAAAACCGGGAAGGCATATCCATGCAATCCGTCCATATCGTCAGTGCCTATGATGAAGAACTGAAATTCCTGTCGAAGCGCATCGCCGCGATGGGCGGCCATGCCGAACGCATGGTCGAACAGGCCGTGGCGGCGCTGGTCAATGTCGATCATGGCCTCGCCCAGAAGGTCATCCAGGACGATGTCGTCCTCGACGAGGGCCAGCGCGAGATCGACGACAAGGCCATCATCATCATCGCCAGGCGCCAGCCGATGGCGACGGACCTGCGCGAGATCGTCGGCGCCATCCGCATCTCGGCCGATATCGAGCGCGTCGGCGACCTCGGCAAGAACGTCGCCAAGCGCGTGGCCTCGGTCGACGGCCGCCAGCCGAACAGCCTTTTCCGCGGTCTGGAGGCGCTCGCCAACCTGGCGCTGACGCAGCTCAAGGAAGTGCTCGATGTCTACGCTTCGCGCTCGGTGGAGCGCATCGGCTTCGTGCGCGACCGGGACGACCAGATCGACGCCATGTATACCTCGCTGTTCCGCGAGCTTTTGACCTACATGATGGAAGATCCGCGCAACATCACGCCCTGCACGCATCTTCTGTTCTGCGCCAAGAATATCGAGCGCATCGGCGATCATGCGACCAACATCGCCGAGACCATCTACTATATCGTCACCGGCGACCAGATGCCCGCCGACCGGCCGAAGGGCGACAAGACCGACAAGGTCGTGCTTCCTGCCATGGCGCCGGCCAAGTGAATCCGGGCCCTCGAACGGTTTTCTGATATAGGCTAGGCTCCTCGAAGCAATTCCAGGAAAGTGTGGAACGGCTTTCCGTCTGGAATTGCGTGAGATGGGAGATGGAGCGGTTCGCCGTTCCACGCACGGCGATCCGTCGGGCCGCTGTCGCAGGGGGGGGCGCTATGGAACAAGTTCGAGACCTGACTCCTGCCGCGACGTCGGGCATCATAGCGTCCAGCGTCTATTCGAGCGGCAAGCGCGTCGCCGACATCGCCATCGAACAGGCTGGCGAATGGGCGGCAAAACCCGGTCATGTCGTGTGGATCGGCCTGCTCGAGCCCGATCGCAACCTTCTGCTCAGGGTGCAGGCGCAATTCCACCTGCATGACCTTGCGATCGAGGATGCCGAGCATCCGCATGCGCGCCCGAAGATCGAGCAATATGGCGATGCCCTTTTCATCGTCGCCCGCACCGCGCAACTGATCGATGGCCGCGTCACGTTCGGCGAGACGCATCTGTTCGTTGGCACCGGCTACATCGTCAGCGTCCGGCACGGCCCGTCGACCTCCTACGCCGCCGTGCGCCAGCACTGGGAAAGCTGCCCGCACTCACTGGCCAAGGGCGAGGATTTCGTCCTCTACGCCATCCTCGATTTCATCGTCGACAATTACATGCCGGTGCTGGAGCAGATCGAGGACGAGGTCGAGGCGATCGAGGACAAGGTGCTTCTGAAGCCGATGACGGGGGCCGACATCGAGCGTCTGTACATGTTGCGGCGCGATCTTTTGCGGCTGCGCAATGCGGCGCTGCCGCTTGTCGAGGTCTGCCGCCGGCTGACCAGCGCCGACCTGCCGCAGATCCATGCCGCCATGCATCCGCTGTTTCGCGACGTGACCGACCATATCCGTACCGTGCAGGAGAAGGTCGACAGCCTGCGCGAGGTTCTGGCCTTCGCTTTCGAAGCCAGCCTGCTGGTCGGGCAGAGCCAGGAAACCGCGATATCCAAGAAGCTCGCCTCGTGGGCCGCCATTCTGGCGGTGCCCACGGCCTTCGCCGGCATCTACGGCATGAATTTCGCCGACATGCCCGAACTGAAGATGGAATATGGCTATCCCATCATCCTGCTGGTGATGGCCTCGATCTGTTCTTTCCTGTACTGGCGGTTCAAGAAGAATGGATGGCTGTGAGCGAAAGCGAATAGCCAATAGGGAGTTGCGAATAGGGAGCAACGCAAAAAACGGCTTGCTCCCTTTCAGAAGCTAAGCCGTGCTATTCGCTATTCGCTATTCGCTCAGCGCGCCCGGCGCCGCTCCGCTGCCGGCTGGAACGCAACGCGGGAATGATACTTGCAGTAGGGGCCCGTTTCGGCGGCGTCGTTGCCGCAGAAGCTGAAATCTTCCGAAAGCGGATCGCCGTTCGGCCATTTGCAGGTGCGCTCGGTCAGCTCGACGAGCTGCAGGTGGCGCGAGATCGGCACCACCACGTTCTCGACCGGGCGGATGTAATGACGTGCGACCGGCTCGGCGTCGAACTGCACCTGCAGCGCTGTCGCGCCGATGGTGGCCGTCACATGGCGCGTGGCAGTTGCGGCGCGGGTCACCGATTTCTGTATCGAGGCGCCCTGCGTCGCCTTCTTCTGGCGTGCCGGGGCAGCCGTCGCGCGGCCGCGGCCCGACAGTTTCAGGCGATGCACCTTGCCGATGACGGCGTTGCGGCTCACTCCGCCGAGCTGTGCGGCAATCTGGCTGGCGCTCAGGCCCTCCGACCACAATTTCCTGAGAAGTTCTACCCGCTCGTCAGTCCAATTCATGGGGCCGCGCTCCTGCTGAGGCGTGCGTAGGCAGAATCCGTTCCCGACCCGGCTCCCGCCGGGCAAACAACACCACATATACCGGGTGATCTAGGTCCGCCGCACGAAATCTAGTTATTTCTCGACTACAAATACCTTATGCGCTGACTCGGTGACAAGAGTCCCCAGGGCAACACGATTCGGTTTTTTCGGTTTTCCCCAACTTGCCGGTCTACTCATGAGCCGGCGTGCCGTCAGGGGCTCGCCACGCGCTTCTGCGTGACGTTTTCGTTGACTTCATGGCCGAAAAACATGATAAGCCGCAAAGGCCGCCGCATTGGCGGCTTTTTTGATTTCCGGTTCCGGAGACGCATATAATGACCGGTTCGGCGCTTTACGAGACCTTTGCTCGCGCACCCCTGGCTTTCGACCGTGGGGAGGGGACCTGGCTGGTCACCGACAAGGGCGAGCGATATCTCGACTTCGCGGGCGGCATCGCGGTGAATTCGCTGGGCCACGGCCATCCGCATCTGGTCGCGGCGCTCACCGAGCAGGCCGCCAAGCTGTGGCACGTCTCCAATCTCTATGAGATCCCGGAGCAGCGCCGGCTCGGCGAACGGCTGGTGGACGCTACCTTTGCCGACAAGGTGTTCTTCACCAACTCGGGTGCCGAGGCGCTCGAATGCGCCATCAAGACAGCGAGGCGCTACCAATTCGTCAAGGGCCACCCCGAGCGTTTCCGCATCATCACCTTCGAGGGCGCCTTCCATGGCCGCACGCTGGCGACGATCGCCGCCGGGGGACAATACAAATATCTCGAAGGCTTCGGCCCGAAGGTCGAGGGCTTCGACCAGGTGGCCTACGACGACATCGACGGCGCCGAAAAGGCGATCACGGCGGAGACCGCGGCGATCCTGATCGAGCCGGTGCAGGGCGAGGGCGGTATCCGCCCGGTGCCGACGCAATCGCTGAAGCGCCTGCGGCAGCTTTGCGACCAGCACGGCCTGCTTCTGATCTTCGACGAGGTCCAGTGCGGCATCGGCCGCACCGGCAAGCTCTTCGCCCATGAATGGGTCGGCGTGACCCCAGACCTGATGGCGATCGCCAAGGGCATCGGTGGTGGCTTCCCGATGGGCGCCTGCCTTGCCACCGACGAGGCGGCGACGGGCATGACCGCCGGCGTGCATGGCACCACCTTCGGCGGCAATCCGCTGGCGATGGCCGTCGGCAATGCCGTGCTCGACGTGGTGCTCGACGACGGCTTCCTCGAGGACGTGCAGCGCAAGGCGCTGTTGCTGAAGCAAGGCCTTGCGGCGGTCGCGGATGAATTTCCCGATGTCATCGAAGGCATCAGGGGCACCGGGCTCATGCTCGGCCTGAAATGCGCCATGCCCAACACCAAGGTGAACATGGCGCTGCGCGACCAGCATTTGCTTGCCGTGCCGGCCGGCGACAATGTCATCCGTCTGCTGCCGCCGCTCACCGTCACCGACGCGGAGATCGGCGAAGCGCTGCAGCGCATCCGCGCCGGCGCCAAGGTGCTGACTGACGCGATAGCGGCCGAAGCCGCGAAATAATTCCTGGAACCTGCCGATGAGTGTTCGCCACTTCACCGATCTATCCGCCGTTTCCGCGGGCGACCTGCGCATCATGCTGGACGACGCGATGGCGCGAAAGACCAGGCTCAAGGCGGGCGAGCGTTCAAAACCGCTCGACGGCAAGGTGCTGGCCATGATCTTCGACAAGCCGTCGACGCGCACGCGTGTATCCTTCGACGTCGGCATGCGCCAGCTCGGCGGCGAGACGATCATGTTGACCGGCACCGAGATGCAGCTCGGCCGTTCGGAGACCATCGCCGACACGGCAAAGGTGCTGTCGCGCTATGTCGACGCCATCATGATCCGCACCACCTCGCATGACCGGCTGGTCGAGCTGACCGAGAACGCCACCGTTCCGGTCATCAACGGGCTGACCGACGACACGCATCCCTGCCAGCTCATGGCCGACATCATGACCTTCGAGGAGCATCGCGGCCCGGTGGCCGGCAAGACCTTTGCCTGGACCGGCGACGGCAACAATGTGCTGCATTCGCTTCTGGAAGCCTCGGCGCGGTTCCGCTTCAACCTCAATGTCGCCGTGCCGGAAGGCAGCGAACCTTTCGAGAAATATGTCGACTGGTCGAAAGCCAATGGCGGCAAGGTCCGGTTTTCCAGGTCCGCCGAGGAAGCCGTTGATCAGGCCGACTGCGTCGTGACCGACAGCTGGGTCTCGATGGGCCAGGAGCATCGCGCCCGCGGTCACAACGTCTTCCTGCCCTACCAGGTCAATGCGGCGCTCATGGCCAGGGCCAAGCCCGATGCCTTGTTCATGCACTGCCTGCCGGCGCATCGCGGCGAGGAGGTCACCGACGAGGTGATCGACGGGCCGCATTCGGTGGTCTTCGACGAGGCCGAGAACCGGCTGCACGCCCAGAAGGCTGTGCTCGCCTGGTGCCTGGGCGCTTGATCGGGGCTGACTTGATCCGGGCCAACTTGATCTGGGAATACGTGATGCCTATCTGCGGGCCATCACGTAAATTGAACGCGCTTCGACGCATGCGGCTCATCGGGTTGCATGGCTGCGCCCCGGAGTTTTGTCATGTTGGAAACCCAGACCTTGGCTGAGCATAAACCCCAACTCGGTGAATTCGGCTTCGCCGGCGACGACCATGTCGTACCCTACGAAGTTGCGCCGCTCGACGTGCGCGGCCGCACCGTGCAGCTCGGGCCGATGCTGGACGCGATTCTGAGCCGCCACAACTATCCCGAGCCGGTCGCCCGCCTGCTGGCGGAAGCCTGCGTGCTCACCGTGCTGCTCGGCACTTCGCTGAAGTTCGAAGGCAAGTTCATCCTGCAGACCCGCACCGACGGCCCGGTGGACATGCTGGTGGCCGATTTCACCACGCCGCATGCCCTGCGCGCCTATGCACGCTTCGACGCCGACCGGCTGGAGGCGCTGATCGCCGCCGGCGAGACCGCGCAGCAGACGCTGCTTGGCAACGGCGTGCTGGCTCTGACCATCGACCAGGGCGCGCACACGCAGCGCTACCAGGGCATCGTCCAGCTCGACGGCACTTCGCTGGAGGATGCCGCGCGCACCTATTTCCGCCAGTCGGAGCAGATCCCGACCGAGATAAAGATGTCGGTCGCCAAGCTGGTCACGCCCGGCCCGGCCGGTGCGCGCGAGCAATGGCGCGCCGGCGGCATCCTGGCGCAGTTCCTGCCCCAGGCGCCGGAGCGCATGCGCATCCCCGATATTTCGGGCGGCGACGGCGACAACCGCGATGTGACGGACCAGCCGGCCGACAATTCCTGGCAGGAATTGCTGGCGCTGCTCGGCACGATCGAGCCGACCGAGCTGATCGATCCGACTGTGGGCGCCGAGCGGCTGCTTTACCGGCTGTTCCACGAACACGGCGTACGCGTCTTCCGTGGCGTGCCGGTCGACGACCAGTGCTCCTGCTCGCGCGAGAAGATCCACGGCATCCTGGAAGGCTTTTCGGCGCAGGAGATCAAGGACTCGACCGAGGATGGCGGCATCCATGTCGCCTGCGAGTTCTGTTCCACGCAATACGACTTCGACCCGGCCGAGTTCGCGGCGGCGAAGTGAGGCTCTTCCTTCTCCCCGTTTCACGGGGAGAAGGTGCCCGAAGGACGGATAGGGGGCGGCGCCATCGTTGGTGAAGATGGTCCCCGACGCTGTCGTCTAAAGGAAATCTCGAAAGCTCGGCGCTGCCCCTCATTGCCCTGCCGGGCATTTCTCCCCGTAAACGGGGAGAAAGAGGCTAATTCACCGTGCGCCTTGTGCCTGGCATGTCGAGCGAAAAAGCGGGAATCGCGATATCGAACGTCTCGCCGCGGCCGTTGCGCATCGTGTAGTGGCCGACCATGATGCCTGACGGCGTCGAGAGCGGGCAGCCCGAAGTGTATTGATAGCTGTCGCCGGGATTGAGTTCCGGCTGATCGCCGACGACGCCCGCGCCCCGCACCTCTTCCACCCGGCCCTGCCCGTCGGTGATGTGCCAATAACGGGATAAAAGCTGCACGAAATCGTCGGAGCGGTTGTCGATCGTCACCTGATAGCCCCAGACATAGCGGTTTTCGGACGGATCGGATCGGTCTTCCAGATAGAAAGGCCTGACCAGCACTTCGATGTTGCGCGTCACTGCGCGATACATGGGCCACTCCGGTTGCCATCGCGGAACACTCGTCACGCCCCGCTCTTAGTAGGCGAAGCGCAGACCATGCTGCCAGCCTTTAAGCGCAAGTGCCGAAAAACAATGTCATTTAAGTGACACATGACAATGTTGGTGTGCACAAACCGTGCCGGGCGACTCGGGGCGCTCTGTCGACTGATTAAACGGCCGCGTGCGGCCTGAAGCAATTCCAGGAAAAGTGTGAACGGCTTTCCGTCCGGAATTGTGAGAAAACAAAGAGATAGAGTGGTTCGCCGCTTCCGTGAAACGGTGAAGCTCTCGATCGGGAGTGACCAGATCTCGATGGAAATGACTATCGCAGCCGGCCTGGCTTCGTCAGCCCTTCTCCTGTCCAATCTCACCAGTATCCTGCTCGCCTCGTCGCGGCTGAAACGGCGGCGTGTCATCGCGCCGCCTGCCGGCGGGCAGCCGCCTGTCTCGATCATCGTGCCGTCGCGCGGCGTCGAACCGTTCACGCAAGAAACCTTGCAACGCGCCTTCTCGCTCGACTGGCCGCGCTATGAGCTGATCTTCTGTGTCGCGCATGCCGAAGACCCGGTGGTCAAGCTCATCGATGCGGCGATCGAGCGCTACCCGGAGGTTCCGGCGCGGCTCCTGATCGGCGACGACCGCGTCAGCGCCAATCCCAAGCTCAACAACTGCGTCAAGGGCTGGCAGGCGGCACGGCACGATTGGGTGATCCTTGCCGATTCCAACGTGCTGATGCCGAGGGACTATGTCCAGAACCTGATGGCGGCATGGGGCCCGGATACCGGCCTCGTCTGCTCGACGCCGATCGGCTCGCGACCGGCCGGCTTCTGGGCCGAGGTCGAATGCGCCTTCCTCAATTCGCTGCAGGCGCGCTGGCAGTATGCCGGCGAGGCGCTTGGCCTCGGCTTTGCCCAGGGCAAGAGCATGCTGTGGAACAAGCCTATGCTGGACGCCAATGGCGGCATCCAGGCTTTGGCCGCCGAGATCGCCGAGGACGCGGCCGCCACCAAGCTGGTCAACAGCTTGGGGCTGCGCGTCAATCTCGTCGCCTCGCCTTTCGAGCAGCCGCTCGGCCAGCGCACTTTGAGCGAGATCTGGTCGCGCCAGGCGCGCTGGGCGCGGTTGCGCCGCGTCACGTTCCCGCTGTTCTTCGCGCCCGAAATCCTGACGGGCGCGGCGATGCCGCTGCTGCTTGCGCTGATTGCCGCGGCAAGCGCCGGCGTCAGCCTGCCCACGACGGCGTTGTGCGTGTTGGCGATCGCCTACCTGCCGGAATGCCTGCTGGCCTCGGCCAAGGGCTGGTACCTGTCGCCGCGCAGCGTCACCGCGATGATCGTGCGCGACGCGATGCTGCCCGCCATCTGGGCGCGCGCCTGGTTCGGTGGTGCCGTCGAATGGCGCGGCAACGCCATGACCATCCGCACCAAGGCGATGACCGAGCTGGAAGAGCTCGCCTGAGCCGATTGCGGCTTAGGCGCGCTTAACCTGGCGCCTGGTGGGCTGCTATCTCGCCGCCTTCAGTGCCTGCTCGATGTCCTCCAGCAGATCGTCGGTGTCTTCCAGACCAACCGAGAGCCTGAGAGTGCCTGGTCCGATGCCGAGCTCCGCCCGCGCGTCGTCGCTCAGGTTCTTGTGCGTCGTCGTCGCCGGATGGGTGATCAGGCTCTTGGCATCGCCGAGATTGTTCGAGATCAGCACGATATCGAGCGCGTTCTGGAAGGCGAAGGCCGCTTGCTTGCCGCCCTTGACGTCGAGGCAGATCAGCGTCGAGCCGCCCGACATCTGCTTCCTGACGATATCGGCCTGCGGGTGGTCGGCGCGGCCTGGATAGATGACGCGGGCGACCTCCGGCCGCTCGGCCAGGAAATCGGCGATCTTGCCGGCGCTCTCCGTCTGCTGGCGAACGCGCAGCGGCAGCGTCTCCAGGCTCTTGAGCAGTGTCCAGGCGTTGAAGGGCGACAGGCTTGGGCCGGTGTGGCGGAAATAGTCGTGCAGGTTCTCGTCGATCCACTTCTTGTCCGACAGGATGACGCCGCCGAGACAGCGGCCCTGGCCGTCTATATGCTTGGTCGCCGAATAGACCACGACATGGGCGCCGAGCTGCAACGGCTTCTGCTGCAGCGGCGTGGCGAAGACATTGTCGACGACCACGCGCGCGCCGATCGAATTGGCGAGCCTGGCGACCGCGGCGATGTCGACCACTTCCAGCGTCGGATTGGTCGGGCTTTCCAGGAAGAAGAGCTTGGTGTTCGGCCTTACCGCCTTTTCCCAATTGGCGATGTCGGTGCCGTCGACCAGCGTCGCCTGGAGGCCGTAGCGCGGCGCCAGCGTCTCGACGATCCATCGGCAGGAGCCGAACAGGGCACGCGCCGCGACGATATGGTCGCCGGCCTTGACGCTGCAGAGCAACGCGGCCGCGACGGCGGCCATGCCCGAGGCCGTGGCGCGGGCATCCTCGGCGCCTTCCAGCGCGCACATGCGCTTTTCGAACATGTCGACGGTCGGGTTGGCGTAGCGCGAATAGATGAAGCCGGGCTCCTCGCCCTTGAATCGGGCTTCGGCCGCTTGGGCTGTCTCGTAGACATAGCCTTGTGTGAGATACATCGCCTCGGCGGTCTCGCCGAAACCGGAACGCAATGTTCCGCCATGCACGAGTGCCGTCTGAGGTTTCCAGTTGCGCTTCTTGGTGCTCATAGCCTTGCTTCCAGACACAAAAAAACCGGCCGCGAAGTCGCAACCGGTCCATATAGCCTTGCGGCTCGACGGTCCTTTAGCGACTTGTTTAACGTGGCTGCAAGCCGACCGGCCAAATCACCACGGGATAACGAACCTTTAGACCCGCGCCGCGCTTGCGTCAATTGCCGGCTTCATTAAGAGGTTTGTACCAGCCGGGCGGCAAGAGCCTGCTAAGGTCCTCGCCCGGCCTTGCAAGCGGAGCCAGGCGTTGCGGCAGACAGGCATTCTTCCGGATCAGGACATCGCGGCGCTGTTTCAGTCCGGCGCGCTGAAGTCGCCGCGCGCGCTGGACCAGGACCAGATCCAGCCAGCCAGCCTCGATCTCAGGCTCGGCGATAGGGCCTATCGTGTACGCGCCTCCTTCCTGCCCGGACCAGATCATCTGGTCGCCGACAAGCTCGAGCGGCTGAAGCTGCACGAGATCAACCTCGCCGAGGGCGCGGTGCTGGAAACCGGCTGCGTCTACATCGTGCCGCTGCTCGAAAGCCTGGCGCTGCCGGCGAACGTATCGGCCTCGGCCAATCCCAAGAGCTCGACCGGGCGGCTGGACATTTTCACGCGTGTCATGACCGACCGCGGCCACGAGTTCGACAAGATCGCCGCCGGCTATCGCGGGCCGCTCTATCTCGAAGTCAGCCCGCGCACCTTCCCGATCGTCGTGCGCGCTGGTTCGCGCCTGTCGCAGATCCGCTTCCGCACCGGCAACGCGGTGCTCTCGGAGAGCGAGCTGCGCGACCTCCACCGCGCCGAGATGCTGGTCGCCACCGAGCCGCCCAACATCTCCGGCGGCGGCATCGCGCTGTCGATCGACCTCGACGGCGACAAGGACGGCCTTGTCGGCTATCGCGGCAAGCACCACACCGGCCTGGTCGACGTCGACAAGCGCGCCGCGCAGGATGTCGTCGATTTCTGGGAACCGATCTACAAGAGCGGCGCTGGCGAGCTGGTGCTCGATCCCGACGAATTCTACATCCTGGTCAGCCGGGAAGCGGTGCACGTGCCGCCGCTCTATGCCGCCGAGATGACGCCCTTCGACCCGCTCGTCGGCGAGTTCCGTGTCCACTATGCCGGCTTCTTCGATCCGGGCTTCGGCCACTCCGCCGCCGGCGGCAGCGGCAGCCGCGCGGTACTCGAGGTGCGCAGCCACGAGGTGCCCTTCATCCTCGACCATGGCCAGATCGTCGGTCGCCTCGTCTACGAGCACATGCTGAAGCGGCCGCAGGCGCTTTACGGCACCGATCTTGGGTCGAACTACCAGGCGCAGGGCCTGAAGCTCTCCAAGCATTTCAGAGCGGCGCGCTGAACTCGCAGGGCGAATTCGAAGATCAGCCGTGGAAGAGATATTCTTTCGCTGCGCCCAGACAGGCATGAAAGTGGCCGATGAAGAGCAGTTCGCGCACGGTCAGGCGCTTCCTGCCCCAAAACCCTACGGTTTGCTTCGTCTCATCAAGCGGGGAGCTTGAACCCGCGCCCAAGGGAAACAATTGCCTGTCCAGGCAACGGAGAACATAGGCCCGCGCGGAGTCAATGCCGCAAGCCTTGACGTTGTCGTTCAGCCTGTCGGCGCGCAGCGCGGACGTCATACGATCCGTGTTGCGCATCAGAAAGCCCACTTGCGGTTTCGAGTAACCGGTGGCCAGAAGCCGGCCCGCCATCGCCGATCGGGCTTGGCGGTAGGAGTTCGGGCTGCATTTGCCGGCGCTGTAAGCCGTGGAGGACGAGCAGGCGAGGGCGAGCACGAAGCCCATCAACACAACAAGTACCGGTCCGTTTCCGGTCCATGTCTCCTCCCACGCTTGGCACGATTTCACAGCGCCTTCACCGCCACCTTCACCGGCTTTTCGATCTCCAGAGGATTGCGCAGCGGCAGGCCGAAATCCTGCGCCTCGATCTCGAACGTATCGCCGGCCTCGGTCCTGATGCCGTCGGCAAAGGACAATGTCGCGGTGCCGAACATATGCACATGCACGTCGCCCGGCTGGCGGAACGCCGAATATTTGAAATGGTGGTGCTCGAGATTGGCGATGGTGTGCGACATGTTCGCCTCGCCCGACAGGAACGGCTTTTCCCAAAGCAGCTTGCCGTCGCGCCAGATGCGCGATGCGCCCCTTATATCCGCCGGCAGGTCGCCGATCAGGATTTCAGGACCGAACGAGGCGTTGCGCAGCTTGGAGTGAGCTAGGAACAGATAGTTCACGCGCTCCGTCACGTGATCGGAGAACTCGTTGGACAGAGTGAAGCCGACCCGGAAAGGGGCGCCGTCGTCACCGATGATGTAGATGCCGGCGATCTCCGGCTCCTCGCCGGCATCCTGCGCGAAGGCGGGCGACATCAGCGGAGCACCGGGCGCCACGGCCATGGTGCCGTTGCCCTTATAGAACCATTCGGGCTGCACGCCGACCTGGCCCTTCGCCGGCTTGCCGCCTTCCAGCCCCATGCGGAACATCTTCATGGAATCGGTGAGTTGTTCCTCGCCGTCGCTAAGCTTCTTGTGCATGGAATCGCGCGTTGCCGCCGATCCCAGATGCGTGAGGCCGGTACCGGTGAGGTGCAGATGCGCGGGATCCGGATGGTTGATCGGCGACACTACCCGCCCTTTCTTATAGGCAGCCTCGAGATCGATGGTTTCGCCATAGCCCTTGCGTTCGATCAGCGCCTCCAGGCCGACACCTGTCCGCGCGGCCTCCATCGCCAGCGAATAGACGCTGCGCGCGCCGTTGATGACCCTGGTCTTGCCGCCGCCATTGCGGGCGACGACGCGGATCGTCTCGGCGTCGTCGAGGATCTGGGAGATCAGCATGTTTGAATCCTCTCTTGATCTAGCCTTGGTCCGGCTGCCCTCGGGCAAATCCCGACCGGCGCGGCGTGGGGAAGTCCACGCCGCGGTTGAAACTCTTCGTCCGGATTGCGCTCGCGAGCCTGGTCCTTGTGGGGACTTCTCGATGCCGACGGGTTGCCGGCAGCTTCGCGATCTGGAACCCGTATGCCTCCTTAGATCCGCTTCCCGCCTTCAGGCCTTGTTCTTGTTGTAGACGTCGAAGATGACGGCGCCGAGCAGCACCAGGCCCTTGACCACCTGCTGCCAGTCGACATTGACACCCATGATCGACATGCCGTTGTTCATCACGCCCATGATGAAGCCGCCGACGACGGCGCCGATCACCTGGCCGACGCCGCCCATCGCCGAGGCGCCGCCGATGAAGACGGCCGCGATGACGTCGAGCTCGCTGCCTAGGCCGGCGGCCGGCACGGCCTGGCCGAGGCGCGCCGCGATGATCAGGCCGCCCAGCGCCGAAAGCACGCCCATGTTGACGAAGACGAGCAGCGTCAGCCTTTCGGTGTTGATGCCCGAAAGCTGAGCGGCCTTGGCGTTGCCGCCCATCGCATAGATGCGGCGGCCGATGGTCATGCGCTTGGTGACGAAGACGAACAGCGAGATCAGCACGCCCATCACCAGGAGCACGACCGGCAGGCCCCGGTAGCTCGCGAACTGGAAGACCAGGAAAAGCGCCAGCGCGCTGCCCACCAGCGTCTTGATGACGAACAGCGGGAAGGGCTCCGCCTCATAGCCATGGCGTTCGCGCTTGCGCCGCGTCCTGAAGCCGAAATAGGCATAGGCGAGCACCGCGATCAGGCCGAGCACGACCGTCGTCATATGCAGCGTAAGTCCGCTGCCGACGATGGTCTTGCCAGCCGCATTCACCGTCGGCGGGATCAGCGTCAGCGGGCCGATGACGTCGGGGATGAAGCCGGAGCTCAGCGCCTTGAAGCTGTCCGGCAGCGGGCCGACAGAGGAGCCGCCGCCGAGCAGCGCCTGGCAGATGCCGCGGAAGATCAGCATGCCCGCCAGCGTCACGATGAAGCTGGGTATCCGGTGATAGGCGATCCAGTAGCCTTGCGCCGCGCCGATCAGCGCCCCGACGATCAGGCAGACGATCGAGACCACCAGCGGATTCGAGAATATCCCGAGCGGCCAGATGACCATCATCATCGCCGCGAGTGCGCCGATGAAGCCGGCGACCGATCCCACGCTGAGATCGATATAGCCGGCGACGATGACCAGCAGCATGCCGAGCGCCATCACGATGATGAAGGAGTTCTGCTGCACCAGGTTCGAGAGGTTCACCGGTTTGAACAGCGTTCCCGACGTCGTGTACTGGAAGAACAGCATGATGACGATCAGCGCGATGATCAGGCCGTATTCGCGCAAATTCGTCGTCAGCGCCGAGACGGCGACGCGCTGCCCCTGCTTGACGTCCTCGGCGACGCCGCTTTGCGGCGCGGGAGTGCTGTCCGTGCTCATGATGCTTTTCCTTCTCCCCGAACGATGGCGCGCATGATCTTTTCCTGGCTTGCGTCGCTTGCCGCCATTTCACCGACGATGCGCCCTTCGTTCATCACATAGATGCGGTCCGAGATGCCGAGCAATTCCGGCATTTCCGACGAGATGACGATGATCGCTTTGCCTTCGGCGGCGAGGCGCGCGATGATCGTATAGATTTCGTACTTGGCGCCGACGTCAATGCCGCGGGTCGGCTCGTCGAGGATCAAAACTTCCGGATCGGCGAACAGCCATTTCGACAGCACCACCTTCTGCTGGTTGCCGCCCGACAGGTTGCCGGTCAGCTGGTAGACGCTGGAGGCGCGGATGTTGGTCTTCTTGCGGTAGTCGTTGGCGACGCTCATCTCGCGCATGTCGTCGATGACGCCGCGGCTCGAAACGCCGCCGAGATTGGCCAAGGTCACATTGTGCTTGATGTGGTCGATGAGGTTGAGGCCGTAGGTCTTGCGGTCCTCGGTGACATAGGCGATGCGGTTCTCCACCGCCTTGTTCACCGATGAGAGGTCGAGCGGCTTGCCCTTGAGCAGAACCTCGCCGGTGATGTGTCGGCCATAGGAGCGGCCGAACAGGCTCATCGCGAACTCGGTGCGGCCTGCGCCCATCAACCCGGCGATGCCGACAACCTCGCCCTTGCGCACATTGAGGTTGACGTTCTTGATCACCTGCCGTTCGGCATGGATAGGATGGTAGACCGACCAGTTCTTCACCTCGAAGATGACGTCGCCGATCTGCGGCTCGCGCGGCGGATAGCGGTCGTCGAGAGAGCGGCCGACCATCGAGGTGATGATGCGGTCTTCGGTTATGTCCTGCCTGGGCAAGGTTTCGATCGTGCGCCCGTCGCGGATCACCGTCACCTTGTCGGCGACCCGGTTCACCTCGTTGAGCTTGTGCGAGATCAGGATCGAGGTCATGCCCTGGCGCTTGAATTCGAGCAGGAGGTCGAGCAGCGCCTGGCTGTCCTTTTCGCTGAGCGATGCCGTCGGCTCGTCGAGGATCAGCAGCTTCACTTCCTTGCTGAGCGCCTTGGCGATCTCGACCAACTGCTGCTTGCCGACGCCGATATTGGTGATCAGCGTCTTGGGGTCTTCGTTGAGCCCGACCTTCTTGAGCAGGGCGGCCGTGCGCGTCTCGTTGGCGTCCCAGTCGATGACGCCGTAGGTCGCACGCTCGTTGCCGAGGAAGATGTTTTCCGCGATCGACAGCATCGGCACCAGGGCAAGCTCCTGGTGGATGATGACGATGCCGATATGTTCGCTGTCGTGAATGCCTTTGAAATTGCATTCCTGGCCGCGGAAGATGATCTGGCCGTCATAGGTGCCGGATGGATAGACGCCCGACAGCACCTTCATCAGCGTAGACTTGCCGGCGCCGTTCTCGCCGACGATGGCGTGGATCTCACCTTCCTCGACGCTGAGGTTGACGTTCGACAACGCCTTCACGCCGGGGAACGTCTTGGTGATGTCACGCATCTCCAAAATCGTCGAGGCCATGAGGATCTGCTCCCTGGCGCATGGCTCCGGACCGGCTCCGATTCCGGAAGGGCTCATGCGCGAAATCAACATACTGTGGCGCGAGACGCCGCAGAAGCCGGCAAAAACAATACCGGGGTCGTTTCTGAACGAAAAGGGGCCCTGCGTTCGCGCAGGACCCCTCCTAGAGGCTGGATTACTTCAGGTCTTCAGCCTTGATGTAGCCGGAGTCGACGACCAGCTTCTGGTAGTTCGACTTGTCGACCTCATGCGGCGTCAAGAGGATCGCGGGAACCACCTTGACGTCGTTGTTGTAGGTCTTGGTGTCGAGGCCGTCCGGCTTGCCGCCGGAGAGCACCTTGTCGACTAGTTCGACGGTCGCCTTGGCGAGGTCGCGGGTGTCCTTGAACACGGTCGAGTACTGCTCGCCCGAGATGATCAGCTTCACCGAGGCGGTCTCGGCGTCCTGGCCGGTCACGATCGGCCAGGGCTGGGCGTCGGTGCCGTAGCCGACGGCGCGCAGCGAGGCGGTGATGCCGCGCGATAGGCCGTCATAGGGCGACAGAACGCCATCGACGCGGCTGCCGTCCGAGTAGTTGGCCGAGAGCAGGTTGTCCATGCGGGCCTGCGCGGTGGCGGCCAGCCAGCGCAGCGTGCCGACCTTGTCCATGCCCATCTGGCCGGACTTGATCTTGATCGTGCCGTTGTCGATCAGCGGCTGCAGGACCGACATGGCGCCGTTGTAGAAGAAGAAGGCGTTGTTGTCGTCCGGCGAGCCGCCGAACAGTTCGACGTTCCACGGCTTGGTGTTCGGGAAGCGCTCCTTGAGGCCCTTGACCAGCGAGTTCGCCTGGATGACGCCGACGCCGAAATTGTCGAAGGTGGTGTAGTAGTCGACATTCTTGGTCTTCTTGATCAGGCGGTCATAGGCGACGACGACGACGCCGGCGTCGTTAGCCTTCTGCAGCGCGTCGGCCATGGTGGTGCCGTCGATCGAAGCGATGATCAGCGCCTTCGGGCCCTTGGTGATTTCGTTTTCCAGCTGGCTGAGCTGGTTCGGGATGTCGTCCTGCGCATACTGCAGGTCGACCGTGTAGCCGAGCTTCTCGAGCTGGGACTTGACGGCGTCGCCGTCGTTGATCCAGCGCTGCGAGGTCTTGGTCGGCATCAGCACGCCGATGAGACCCTTGTCGGCGGCATGCGCCGAGTAGGTCATGGCGGCGATGCCAAGGGCCGCGACGGCGGCCAGCGTCTTGATGATCTTCACGATTACTCTCCCTGGTTGATGGACGCGACACCTCGGGGCTTCGCGGGCCGCGCAGTCGAACAGGTGCGCTGGCGCGCCACTGTCGGCTTTATCGATCTCCGGTATCCTCCCAATCGGCTCCGCGACGCAGTTTCAATCGATACGAATTTGATCGTTGCCGACCGTTGCGCCTCGGAACACGCGAAGGTTGGGTCCCTTTGACATAACTGTCAAATGCGATCTTTGCTGGTTGCTATATCGAAACTGGTATAGTTTAAGAGCAGGGCAGGAACGCGACGAGAAGGCTCAAAACCATGGCGGCATTGCGCGATCCCGATGCGATTTCAGGCAGTTACGAGAAATTGCCGGGAGATGGCGAAACGCTGCTGCGCAGTGGCCTCAGCCTTCGCCACATGCGCATGATCGCCGCCTTGGACGATCACGGACGGGTGAGCGCCGCCGCCCAGGTCATGAACATCTCGCAGCCGGCCGCCTCGCGCATGATCGCTGAGATGGAGGCGGTGCTCGACGTTAAGTTGTGCGAGCGGCTGCCGCGCGGCGTGACGTTGACGCCTTATGGCCAGGCGCTCGCCCGCCGCGCGCGCTCGATCCTGCTCGAGATGCGGGAGGCCGACCGCGAGATCTCCGAGCTCAAGGCGGGGAAGGGCGGCTCGGTATTCCTCGGCGCGGTTACGGCGCCGGCGATCGAGCTGGCCGTGCCGGCGATCCGCGAAATCCGCCGCATCTATCCACGCATCGAGATCACCATGCAGGTCGAGACCTCGAACGTGCTTGCCCGCGAATTGATCGCCTCGCGCCACGATTTCATCATCGCCCGCATCCCGGACGACCTCAATCCACGGCTCTTCGAATCCCGTGTCATCGGCGTCGAGAAGGCCTGTCTCATCGTGCGTCGCGGCCACCCGCTGGCAAGCGGCAAGACGGTGCGGCTAGAGGAGACGGCGGGCTATGACTGGGTGTTCCAGTCCGGCGGCTCGCCGCTGCGCCAGGCGATGGAAAGCAACTTCCTCAACCGCGACATCCCGCTGCCCGACCGCATCCTCAACACCTCGTCGTTGCTGCTCACCTTGGTGATGGTGGCGCAATCCGACGCCATCGCGCCGGTGTCGATCCAGGTCGCCAAGTTCATTCAAGGCGGCGACGGGCTGGCCGGCGCCATCGATGTCGTACAGACCGAATTCGACATCGAGGTCCGGCCCTACAGCCTGATCACGGTCAAGAATCGCGTGCTCTCGCCCGCTGCGAAAATGTTGCACGACTTCATCTTGCGCGAAGTGGGGTAATGGAACGAGAATGCTACTTGTACGTTCAAACCGATCGGCGGCTCGCTGGAGCCCGTTGCGGGTGAGGGAAGAGCTGCCGATGCTCAACAGCTCGGGAGGTTTTTGATGGAACGTCGGTTGTTTCTGACTGGAATGCTTGGCGTTGCGGGGGCCGCGGCACTTGCGAGCCTGGCCGGACCTGGCAAGGCTGTCGCCGGTATTCCCGCCGGCAACGGAATTCTGGACGAGCTCGACAAGCCGGACAACGCTGTCTTCAACGGCGACGATCCGGCCGAAGTGGAACTGGTTTCGCACCATCGTCACCATCGCCGACATGGGCACGGAGGCGGACATTGGCACTGGCGCCACCGTCGTCGTGGTCGCCGCCGCGGCTGGAGGCATGTCTGCCGTCGCTTCTGGCACCGTGGCCGTTGGCACCGCCGCTGCAGGCGCGAGCGCGTGTGGATCTGGTTTTAGGCTGAACGCATAGATTGAGTGCGAGGTCTGGCCCTGCAAAGCTCGCGGGGCCTGATCCGCCTGGGACGGCCGTCGCGTCGCGATCCCATAGGGCGAGCGCGTCTTTGGTCCATGCCGATTGACAAATTGGAGCGGGTAGCGGGAATCGAACCCGCGCGTTCAGCTTGGGAAGCTGACAGGCTACCATTACATCATACCCGCGCGCGCCCTCGTTACCATGATGGCGCCGCTTCAAGCAATCGCCAAAACGGAACCATCTCAGGATGGCGAGGTGGGCAGTTCCATGCGCACGCGGGCGCCTCGCCGCGCGCCGTTCAATATCCTGACCGTGCCCCCATGCAGCTCGGCGATCTAGGCGCGTTCGCCCGGGCCGAGTTCGACGACCGTGGTCGGTGGCCCGTAATCGAGGACGACGGATTCGACGGGCTGTCCGACATAATTCTTCATGATGTCGGAAGCGCAGGCGGACATGCCGATGAGCGCCATGCCGAAGAATGCGTTCAAGGCCAGGTTCCGGCCCCTGTCTGTCATGAACATGGTCTCACTCCCGCCGACATCCCGCGCTCACGGCAGCTAGGCCGCGAAAATTGCATCGACATTACGCGCGCGTCGTCGACCGGCGCCCACATCCATGAAGGGCGGAGAAAAGGCAGTTTCCCGTGGTGGAGATCGGCGGGGTCCGGCTGCCACGGAAAACTGCTCTCCGGCATGCCAGGACCTAGAAGCGGTAGTTGAGACCGGCCTTCAGTTCCTGGCTGCCTATATCGGTCTTCGCCTTGCCGAAGGCCGATCTCGTTTCCACATCGGGCGTGCGGATATAGTCATATTCGATCTTGGCGGAGAGGCCGCCGGCAAAGGCCTGCTCGACGCCCGCGCCGACCAGATAGCCAAGCTTGCGGCTGTCGGTGTCGCGCACGCCGCCTGCCTTGTCGAATGTGGTCATGGCAAGGCCGGCGGTGCCGAAAACCAGCGTCTGGTCGAAGGCGATCCCGGCCTTGGCCTTGGCGGCCGCGCGCCACTTCTCCTTGATCTTGCCGCCCTCGACATTGTGTTCGGCGCCGCCGAGATAGGAGCCTTCAAGTTCGGCGCCGAACACGGCCGGACCGGTCTGGATGTTGTAGCCGGCCTGCACGCCGCCGCTCCAGCCGTTCCGGCCGGCAAACGGATTGGGCATCCTGGTGAAGGCGGTTCCGCCGTGGACGCCGACATAGGCGCCGCTCCATTGGAAGGCGGGCGGATCGTTATAGGCCGGCGAGAGATCGGCGGCCATCGCCGATCCGGTGAGGCAGGCGGCAAAAGCCGCCAGGGCAATCTTGGTCCGATAAAACACGTTCCATACTCCAACGCATATGCGCAGGGCACCCCCTTGCGCGGATTGACCCGTGGAGCCGGCTCCTGGGACGGCCGCTCCGGTTCGCTTGTCTCTCGCGGGCAACAGAGTCCCGTGCCGCTAGGCGCCTGCCTTGCGGTCCGGATTTCCGTTGCGACACGCTGCTCGAAAGACCAGCGCTATCTGTCAGGTGAAAATTGCAGGCACATTGCGCGGATCGGCAAAAACAAAGGTTTTTCTATTTAATTTCAGCAATTTGCTGCGTTTCTGTTTACGCAAAATTAAGTGTCTCTCGGAGCTGGCGTCATCCATGCCGGCGGACTGAGCCTTGTCTTCAGGAGAGTATGAGCGGCATTGCCCGAACCTCTCGACATGAATTACAAAATGCCGGGGTTTCGCTTGCTGCGAAGGACGCTGCCTGTCAGGCATCGGTGCCCGCAGCAGCGGCGGTTTGGGGCATCGCGTTGCGGATCATCTACTTCTATTCCGATACTCATCCTTACGAAAAGGCGATCTATCCGGGCGTCGGCCCCGCTTTTGCGCGGCCGCTTGGCTGGGAGGTCCGGCCGATCAGTGGACTGGACGGCGACGATTTCGACGTCGGCGTCGTCGACAACCGTCTGGAACAGGCAGACGTAACGCGTCTCAGGCGTTACCTTGAGCTTCCCGCGAAGAGCCGGCCTCCGATCTTCTTTCGGATCAGCGACCCCGACATGCCGGACACCGGCAATCCCAGCGTCCGCTTCATCTTCGACTGCGCCGATTTTCCCGGTGTTCACTACGCCACGACATACGACCCGGAAGGCCCGTTCCTGGCTTTCACCAGACGACTTAAGACATCCGGCACAGCCCGTCTTCCATTTGCTTACGATTCGTCGCGAGAGATCGACGTCCCTCTTTCTGGCCGCAGCCGCAGGCTCTTCCTGTCGGGCGCCAATTCACGAGAACTCTATCCGGTCCGCTACGCCCTGCGCCGCAGGCGGCGCTGGTCTCCGTTGCTGAGGTACCTCATCCGCGACCTGAAGCATCCGGGCTATCCCGAAGAGGGCAAGCCGCCGCGGCACGACATCACCCATGACCGTTTTGTCGCTCTTGCCTCTCGCTTCACGCACTTCTTCCTGTGCGGTACCCGCTTCAATGTCGAATTGATGAAATATGTCGAGTGCGCCTATGCCGGCTCGGTACCCGTTGGCGTGCCGGCGAACTCCCTCAGCGCGGCCGCGCAGCGATGTTTTCGACCGCATACGGACCGCTCGCGGGACCTAATGAACGATCTGCGCACGCCGATTTCCGGGCTCGAAGGTCGCGCCGCGGCCTATCGCGACGCCATGCGCGAACTGCGATCGCCGGCAAGGATCGTCGGCGAATTCATCGCCCAGGCGGGCGCGATCGTGGCTGGGCGTGTCGCATGACACCGGTGGAACCCGTCGTGAACGCCCTTTGGATCGGCGACGCGCTCGGCGATCTCCATGCAGCCTGCCTGCGCTCCTTCGTGCTCGCCGGACATCGGGTGCTTCTTCATTGCTATGACGTCCCGGGCGATGTGCCCAGTGGCGTCGAAATTTTCGACGCCTCGCGGCTTATGCCGAGAGAACGCATCGTCACCTACAGATCCAACGGCAGTCCTGCCTTGTTCTCCAACCTCTACCGGTTGAAAATCCTCGAGGCCGGGATGGGCCTCTATGTCGACTGCGATGTCTACTGCCTGAAGCCGATCCCGCAGGCCTCATACATCTTCGGCTACCAGGCCGACGCCGAGCTCAACGGCGCCGTGCTGAAACTGCCGGCGGACAGCGACATGCTGCGCGAGGCGCTGAAGATGGTGGACGATCCGTATTTCATCGCCCCGTGGCTCGGCGAACGAAAGCGCCGACGCTACCATTGGCGCAAGGCTATAGGCCTGCCGATCGATATCTCGCACTATGGATGGGGCATGCTCGGGCCCTGTGCGATGACTTACTTTGCCGGCAAGGCCGGCGTCATGGGTCATGCCTCGACCATCGACGTCTTCTATCCGGTCCACTACAGCCAGGTCTCGTTGTTGCTCGACCCCGGCCTCTCGCTCGCCGACATCGTGACCCCGCGCACGCTCTGCATCCATCTCTGCGACAACTCGCTCAACGGTCGGCTCGGTGGCCGTCCTATCCCCGCCGGTTCTCCGCTCAGCCAACTGCTGGAGCTTTCCAGCTTAGCTTGCCGGCCGGAGCCGGCGGCTGAAGGCGGCAGGTTCCCCCCTCACACTCCGTCAGCTTGATGGGAGACAGCCGAGTGCGTATCTCTGGTACGGCGCTGCCGAATCGGGCGGCTCGAACCGGAGAATGGCATTGTCCGCACTGACGCGCTTTCTTGGCGACACGCCGCTCAGGGTGCTCCTGAAGCTGCTCGTGGTCTCCTTCCTCGTCGGCCTCGTCATGCATGCCTTTGGCTGGTCGCCGATGGATGTCTTCTATGGCATCCGCCAGTTCTTCGTCGATTTGTGGAATCTCGGTTTCCACGCCATCGACCGCTTCCTGGGCTATATCCTGCTCGGCGCCGCGATCGTCGTCCCGGTGTTCATCCTGCTCAGGATCGCCAGCTACAGGAAGTAGCCGGGATCAGGATCACGCATATCGCGACGCTACTTCGAACAGGACGGCGTGGCGCGCGGCAAGCGCCGGAACGTCGGTCGAGTAGCCACCGCCGATGACGCCGCAGAGCGGTGTGCCGTGCTTGCGGAAATGGCCGATGACCATGTCTTCGCGGGCGCCGAGGCCGTCATTGGTCAGCGCCAGCCGGCCCAGCCTGTCCTCGGCATGGACGTCCACGCCGGCATTGTAGAAGACGATGTCCCAGCGCCTTTGCCCGGATAGTTCCGGCAGGATGACGGCAAGCCGCTCGAGATAGGCGTCGTCGCCGGTGCCGTCCGGCAAGGCGACGTCGAGATCGGAGGCGATCTTGCGCACCGGGTAGTTGCGCTCGCCATGCATGGAAAAGGTGAAGGCGCGCGGTTCGTCCTTCAATATGTCGGCCGTGCCGTCCCCCTGGTGCACGTCGAGATCGACGACCAGCACGTTTTCGACGGCGCTATCGGCCAGCAGCGCCAGCGCGGCGACGGCGACATCGTTGAAGGTACAGAAGCCTGCGCCTTGCGCGCGTCTGGCATGATGGCTGCCGCCGGCGGCATTGCAGGCGATGCCGTGTTTCAGCGCCAGCCTGGCGGCAAGCATGGTGCCGGCCGTGGCGAGTTGCGCTCGCAGCGATACGCGCGCAGAGATGGGAAAGCCGATCTCGCGCTCTATTTTCTCCGGCACCCGGCAAGCGATCACCTGGTCGACATAGTCGGCCGCGTGCGCACGCTTCAGCCAGGCCGCCGGCGCCGGCTCTGGCATCGAAAGCGCTTCCGGCGCCGCCAAGCCAAGTGTGCGCAATGCCTCCATCAACAGCGGATACTTGCTCATCGGAAAGCGATGGTTGACGGCGAAGCCGGCGTCATAGTCGGGGTGATGGACAATCTGCAGCGGCATTGATCGGGAGGCCTGCGCCAGCCTGGAGCAATTCCAGGAAAAGTGTGAAACGGTCAGGCTCGGCGCCTTCGCCGTAGCCTTCCGTGCGGAATTGCGTAAGACCAGCAGAAAATTCGATTGGCAGTTCAGTGGATGGTGGTTGCGCGACGCCGGCAAACTGAGGCACATCGGGCCCTCGATCAAGCCGCAAATCAGCCAGGCAGCAATCCCCTTGGATGCGACCCAAGCCAACGCCAGGTCCTTCACAGTCACCAACCGCTCGGTGCTGGCGATCGCCGTGCCGATGACGCTTGCCTATCTGACGACGCCGCTGCTCGGCATCGTCGATACGGCGGTGGTCGGACAGTTCGGCGACGCGTCCCTGCTCGGCGGCCTGGCGGCGGGATCGCTGGTCTTCGACGTCGTCTTCACCACCTTCAATTTCCTGCGCTCCGGCACCACGGGCCTCGTCGCCCAGGCCTTTGGCCGCGGTGATCCGTTGGAGGAACAGGCGGTGCTGTGGCGCGCCGTGCTGATCGCGGTCGTCGCCGGCGTCATACTTGCCGCTCTTTCGCCGCTCTTTGCCGTTGCCGGCCAATGGTTCATGGGCGCCGAGCCGCGCGTCAGCGCGGCGATGTCGGTCTATATCCGCATCAGGCTGCTCGCCGCGCCCTTCTCACTGATCAACTACGCCATACTGGGCTACGTGCTGGGACGCGGCGAAGGAAGGCTCGGCCTGATGCTGCAAGCGGTGCTCAACGGCATCAACATCGCGCTCTGCTTCCTGCTCGGCCTCAAACTCGGCTGGGGCGTCGCTGGCGTAGCCTGGGCGACGGTTACGGGCGAATTCCTGGCCACGCTGCTCGGCCTTGCCATCGTGCTCGGTCGCTTCCGCAAATTGGAGCGGCCGTCGCGCCGTCGCATCCTCGATTTGCCGGCCTACCGGCGCATGCTGTCGCTCAACCGCGACATCATGATCCGTTCGTTCTCGCTGCTTGCTGCCTTCGCGTTGTTCACCAGGCAGGGCGCGCAGTTCGGCACGGTGACGCTCGCCGCCAATGCCGTGCTGATGAACTTCTTCCTGATAGCCGGCTATTTCCTCGATGGTTTCGCCACCGCCGCCGAACAGCTTGCCGGCCGCGCCATCGGCGCGCACGCCCCCGCGCCATTCAGGCAGGCGGTCCGGCTGACGCTGATCTGGGGTTTTGGCCTGGCCGGCATCGCCACGCTCGTCCTTTTGACTGCAGGCGCCGGCCTAGTGGCGTTGGTGACGACGTCTCAAGACGTCCGCGCTGTCGCCGACACCTATCTGCCTTGGGCCGCCTTCACGGCGCTGAGCGGCGTGCTCGCCTTCCAGATGGACGGCGTCTTCATCGGCGCCACCTGGTCGCGCGACATGCGCAACATGATGCTTGTGTCGTTCCTCGCCTTCAGCGCCGCACTGATCACGCTGGCGCCGGCCTTCGGCAACGATGGCCTGTGGGCATCGCTGCATGTCTTCCTGCTGGTGCGCGGGTTGAGCCTGCTGACGATGCTCAGGCTCAGGGTGCGGACAGCTTTCAGCTGACCGGCCTTGCAGCCCAGCGCTCGCATGCGGAGTCGCGCAGATCGCGGATCGAGCCGATACGCTCCCGCTCAACAAAGCGCGCCATGCCGGCGATGATGCGTCCGGGCAGCGAAGGCCCGGCATAGATCATGCCGGTGTAGAGCTGGACGAGATCGGCGCCGGCGCGGATCTTTTCCAGCGCCGCCTCGGCGGAGTCGATGCCGCCAACGCCGATGATGGCCATGTCCGGCCCGAGCAGCTTGCGCATCCTGGCGAGCACCGCCGTCGAGCGCTCGAACAGCGGCTTGCCGGAAAGGCCGCCGGCTTCGCCGACCGCGGTCGTGCTGCGCAACCCGGTCCGCGCAAGCGTGGTGTTGGAGACGATGACGCCGTCGATCTTCTTCTCGGCCACCTCGGCGGCGATATCTTCGAGTTCCGCCTCGACGAGGTCGGGCGCGATCTTGAGGAAGACAGGTGGCTGAGCAGCGGCCGCGGCACGCGCGGCCATCACCCGAGACAACAATTCGCCGAGTTGCTCGCGCGCCTGCATGTTGCGCAGGCCAGGCGTGTTGGGCGACGAGATGTTGACCGTCAGATAGTTCGCATGGGCCGCGAAGCGGGCGACGCCCCGCTCATAGTCGGAAATACGGTCGGCGCTGTCCTTGTTGGCGCCGATGTTGACGCCGACGATCCCCTGCCGCCCTTTGCGCGCGGCAAGCCGTTTCTCGGCCGCCGCATGGCCCTCGTTGTTGAAGCCCAGCCGGTTGATCACCGCTTCGTCCGCCGTCAGCCGGAAGATGCGCGGCTTCGGGTTGCCGTGTTGCGGCAGCGGCGTGATGGTGCCGACCTCGGCGAAGCCGAAGCCAAGGCCGAGCAGTGCGTCCGGCACCTCGGCGTTCTTGTCGTAGCCGGCCGCCATGCCGAGCGGATTCGGGAAGTCGAGGCCGCAGAGACTTATCTTGAGCCGCGCGTCGCGCGGCGCGGACGCGCCAACGGGCAAGCCGCAGCGCAGGGCCGCGATCGACATGCCATGCGCGGTTTCCGGATCGAAGGAGAAAAGCAGTTTCTGGCCGATCCGGTCGAGCACGCTCATTCGCCCTCCAGCGCCGGGAACTCGTGGCCGCCGGCGCCGAGCGGCAGCGGCTTCACCCAGAGAACGGCGTCGAGCTCGAGCGGGGCATAGAGATGCGGGAACAAGGCGCCGCCGCGCGACACTTCGTATTTCAGCGCGTCGCCCAGCTTTGCCGCGTCGATCGCGATCAGCAGCAGGTCCGTCTGCCCGGCGAAATGCTTGGCCGCCGTCTCGCGCGCCTGGGCGGCGGTCGAGAAATGGATGAAGCCGTCTGCGAGGTCGATCGGCGCGCCGGTGAAGCGGCCTTTCTTCCCGGCTTCGCGCCATAGCGCCTCGGGCGCGATCTTGTAGATAATCTGAGACATTGTCGCGCTATAGTCCGAACTGCAGGTGCGGGGAAGGCTCAAGCTCGACTCTTCCCCATTTCCGGCGCAAACCTGTGATAGCCCGCCTTCACTGGCTCATGGAGGACAACATGCGTCTTCAGCACATCCTGATCCCCGCCGCGCTCTGCTCGCTGGTTGCCGCTTCCGCCTATTCCGAGGAAACCGACCGCTACAGGCTTGAAAGGTCGGCCGACGGCTATGTCCGCATGGATACCCAGACGGGCGCCATGTCGATTTGCGAGGAGCGTTCAGGCCAGCTCGTCTGCAAGATGGCGGCCGACGAACGTGCCGCCTATCAGGACGAGATCGATCGCCTGCAGAATTCGGTCAAGGCGCTCGACGAGCGCGTCACGAAGCTCGAGAACTCGCCCTCCGCGCGGCTTGAATCCAACCTGCCGAGCCAAGAGGATTTCAACAAGACGCTGGGCTACATGCAGCAGTTCTTCCGCACCTTCAAGGACATCGTCAAGGACATGGACAAGGATGACGGCGACGGCGGCGCCAAGCTGAACCAGCAGAAGACCTGAACCGCGGCGCACCCAAAGCTCTCTGGGGAAAACCCCACGCTCGGCCTTTGCCGCTTGAAAACGCGCCGCGCCGCCGCATAATCATTCCGGTCCCCGCAAGAAGCACAAAATCATGGTGGGATCGGGGGAGGGATATTTGCCGTCGGGCCACACATTCGTCATTGCCGACGACCATCCGCTTTTTCGCGGCGCGCTGAAGGAGGCGCTGGCTGGTGTCGGCGACGTTGCCGCCATCCACGAAGCCGGCGATTTCGAAAGCGCCAAGGCGCTGGTGCTCGCCAACGAGGATGTCGACATGGTGCTGCTCGACCTGTCGATGCCCGGCGCCAGCGGCCTTTCCGGTCTGATCTCGCTGCGCGGCATCCATCCGGCGGTGCCGCTGGTGGTGGTGTCGGCGCATGACGACCCCGTCACCATCCGTCGTGCGCTCGATCTCGGTGCGTCCGGTTTCATCTCCAAATCGGCCAGCATGGAAGAGATACGCGGCGCCGTGCAGACCGTGCTTGCCGGTGATATCGCCGCGCCCTCCGGCATCGAGCTCAGCGTCGAGCGCGATCCGGAAATCTCCGACCTGATCAAGCGCCTGCAGACGCTGACGCCGCAGCAGACGCGGGTGCTCGGCATGCTGGCCGAAGGGCTGCTCAACAAGCAGATCGCCTATGAGCTCGGCGTTTCCGAGGCCACCATCAAGGCGCATGTCTCGGCCATCCTGCAGAAGCTTGGCGTCGACAGCCGCACCCAGGCGGTCATTCAATTGTCGAAGATCGGCGGCGACCCGCTGCAGCCGGTGACCTGACCCGGCTCATTCGGCACTCGGAACCGCCGGCTGCGGCGCCGGTCGCGCCCTGAAGATCGAAAAGCTGATCGCCGCCATCATCCAGACGCCGATGCCGCCATAGAGCATCACCCAGCCGAAGCCGTTCGCCAGCGCCTCGTGGGCGACGCCATCCGGCAGCCCCGGCACCGGATTGCCGGCGGCGATCGCTTCGGCGAATTGACGAAGCTTGGCTCCATCGAGATCGGGCAGCGTCGCCCTCAGATGCGACAGCACGCCGCTTGCGAGGATAAAGCCCATCACCGCGATGTTCACGGCAAGCGAGATCATGCGTGCGCTCATGTCGATGCCGGACGCCATGCCGGCGCGGTCGCGCGAAACCGAGCCGGTGGTCGTGTTGGTGACCGGTGTGTTGGTGATGCCAAGACCGGCGCCGGCGACCAGGCAGCCTGGCAGCATGGTCAGCCAGTCGGCATGGGCCGCCGCGCTGCCCCACTTCATCAGGAAGAAGCCTATGCCGATGGTTGCAAGCCCTGCCGGGATAACCACGCTTGGCCGGTAGCGCAGGGACAGGCGTTCGGCCAAAGGCGGCATGGCCAGCGTCGGCAGCGTGTAGGCAAGCAAGGCAAGCCCGGTGGAGAAACTATCCAGACCGAGCCCGGCATGGAACCAGATCGGCAGATAGATCATGAGCGGCCAGTAGCTGAGATTCATCGCCGCCGAGCCGACGATTGCACCGGAGAAGGGGCGGATGCGCAAAACCGAAAAGTCGAACATCGGCCGCTTGCTGGCTCTTTCGGCAGCCAGGAACGCAACGAAACTCGCGATCGACAGCCCAAGGATCATCAGGGCGGCCGGGCTGGCGAACCCAAGGTCCGGTCCCTGCGTGATATAGAAGACGAGGCAGAAGACGGCGGGTGACAAGGTCAGGATCCCGGCGAGGTCCAGCCGGCCCGCCTGCGGATCCTTCGATTCGTGGACGCCGCCGAGCGCGAGCGCGAAGGCGACGATCGCTACCGCCACATGGATGAGGAACACCCACTGCCAGCTCGAGATGGCGACGATGCCGCCGCCGACGATCGGACCGAAGCCGAGGCCGATTCCAAAGATGACACCCCACCAGCCCCAGGCCACGGCACGCTCGCGCCCTTCCTGGAATTCATGCGACAGCACGGCGAGCTGGCAGATCAGCATCGCGCCGCCGCTCAGCCCCTGCAGGAACCGCGCGATGATCAGCGTCGACACATTGCCCGCCAGGCCGCATGTCAGCGAGGTGAGGCCGAAGGCGGCGATCGAGATCAGGAAGACGCGCTTGCGCCCATAGCGATCGGCGATGGTGCCGACCGCCATCAGCACCGTGGTGACGGCGATGGTGTAGGCGTTCATCACCCATTGCAGTTGCCTGAAGTCTGCGCCCAGCACTTGTTCCAGCGTCGGCAGGATGGTGGGAACGCTGGAGATCTCCAGCCCGAACATCAGGCAGGCAAGACATGCCGCGAACAGAACGACGATGCCTCGGCGGTTGAGGGCGGCGGTCATGATCAAACCTTTCGAATTTCCTGGGCAGGGCGAAACCGGGACGGCTGTTCGCCGCTGCCGCGCTCAACCCAAGTTAGGTGAGGCTTGATCATTTGAGAATTGCATGGTTGGCTATTTCAGCGACAACAAAATGAGATAGCTGACATGACGCTGGACGTAGATGCGGTCAAGGCATTCGTCGCCGTCGCCGACTTGCGCAGCTTCACGCGCGCCGCCGAGACCCTCGGCAGCACGCAAGGCGCGATCAGCGTCAAGCTGAAACGGCTGGAGGACCGGATCGGCGAAAGACTGATCGAGCGGACGCCGCGGCTGGTGCGCCTGTCGGCGCGCGGCGCGGTGTTCCTGGAGCCGGCGCGCGAGCTGCTTGCCGCTCATGATCGTGCTGTCGCCAGTCTCACGGCTGTTCGCCGCCATTTCCGGCTGGGCATCGCCACTCATGTCGGCGGCGCCGAGGTGCCGACCTTGCTGGCGCGGCTCAGTGTGCATGATCCGGCTTTGACCATCGAGGTGCGGCTCGACGATTCACGCGACCTGCTTGCCGCCTTCGATCGTGGCGAGCTCGACGCCGCGATCGTGCGGCGTGAAGATGACCGCCGCGACGGCGAGATGCTGGCGCCCGAGCATTTCGGCTGGTACGCCACGCCGGATTTCGTCTACCGCGCCGGCGAGCCGCTCCGGCTGGCCGCCTCCGCGCCGTCCTGCAGCATCCGCGACATCGTCACCGGCGCGCTCGATGCGGTGGGCATACCCTGGACGCAGGTTTTCCTGGGCTGCGGTTCCTTCGCCGTCGCCGAGGCGGTTTCGGCCGGGCTTGCCACGGCGGTCTTCTCCTGCCGGCTCGCTCCGCCGGGCACCATCGAGGTCAGCCGCAAGTTCGGCCTGCCGCCGTTGCCGGCATCGGAAATCCTCCTGCTTTCGACGCTCTCCGATCCCCAGTCGCGCGCGGCATTGCGCGCGCTTGCCATGGCCTTTCGCGAGCATCGACCGGCTGTCAGTGGCGCCAAGCCCCGCTTCCGCAACTCCCAAATGGCCGACAGCTCCATCTGAGGCTGCCGGCTGCCGCGAGATGCCCTCGCCGACATGGTCTGCGCTTATCCGAGAGGCCTCGGACCTAGAGGCTGGAGCATCGTTTGGCGATCACTCCGCGGCCGGCGCGAGCGGCCTGACGCGCGCCATCATCGTGCGCAGCATGGCGGGTTTCAGCGGCTTGTTGACCACCGGGATGTCGAGCCGGCCCGCGGCCGCGCGCACCTCGCTGGAGCGGTCGGCGGTGACGAGAACGCAGGCCAGGTCCTGTCCGTGGGCGGCGCGCAGCGTGGCGATCGCATCGAGCCCGGTGCCGCCGTCGAGGTGGTAGTCGGCCAGCACGAGGTCCGGCTTCGGCGCCCCGGATTTCAAGAAATCGCCTGATCCCGAAGCCGTTTCGACATGGCAGCCCCAGCCTTCTAGCAAAAGCCGCATGCCGTCGAGGATGCGCGCGTCATTGTCGATGCAGAGCACATTGAGACCAGCAAGCGTAGAGGCGGAGCGCGCCGGCGCCTTGCCCGTCTCGCGCGGCGGCGCGGCGACCGCCGCAACCGGCAGGATGACCGAAAAGCGCGTGCCTTTGCCCGGGTTGGAGTAGATGCGGATTTCGAGCCTCAGCACGCGGGCGATGCGGTCGACGATGGAGAGGCCGAGGCCAAGGCCCTCGGCCTCGCGCGCGCCCTCGTCGAGCCGCGTGAATTCGTGGAAGACGGTGCCCAGCTTGTCGCCGGCGATGCCGATACCGGTGTCGATCACCTGGATTTCCGCCAGTCCGCCGCGCCGCCGCACACCGACCAGTATGCGACCCTCGCGCGTGTATTTGATGGCGTTCGAGACCAGGTTCTGGATCAGCCGGCGCAAAAGGTTCCGGTCTGTCATGACGCCGAGCGAGGACGGCATGATCTTGAGATCGAGCCTCTTTTCGGCGGCTAGAGGGCGGAAATCATTGCCGATCTGGCCGAGCAGCCCGCCGAGGCCGAAGGCGGCATTCTCGGGCTTCATGGCGCCGGCGTCGAGCCGTGAGATGTCGAGCACCGCGCCGAGGATGGTCTCCACCGATTCCAGCGAGGATTCGATGTTGACCGCCGCCTTGCCGGCCGGTCCCTTGCCGGCCTTCTCGATCAGCGACGAGCAGTAGAGCCGCGCGGCGTTGAGCGGTTGCAGGATGTCGTGGCCGGCGGCGGCGAGGAAGCGCGTCTTGCCGAGGTTGGCTTCCTCGGCCAGCATCTGCGCCTGCGCCAACTCCTCGTTGACGCGGGTGAGCTCGACGGTGCGGGTCTTCACCCGCTGTTCCAGCGATTCATTGGCCCGCTTCAGCGCCAGGTCCTGCTCGACGCGACCGGAAATGTCGGCATAGGTGGCGACGATGCCGCCGTCTGGCATCGGGTTGGAGCGCAGCTCCAGGATGCGACCGCTGGTCTTCAGCTCCATCTGCCACGGACCGGCGAAGCTGGTCAGCCGGTTGAGCGTGGTCACGCGCTGGTCGTTGGGAATATCGCCGCGCTCGGCGAGATGGCGCAGGATCCGGTCGAGCGAGACCCCCACCTGGCCCATTTCGTCAGGCAGATCGAACAGCAGCCGGTATTGCCGGTTCCAGCAGATCAGGCGGAAATCACGGTCGAAGACGGTGATGCCCTGCTCCATCTGGTCGAGCGCGATCTGTAGGAGATCGCGATTGTGCTGCAGCGCCTCGGTGGCGTCGTCGAGCAGCTTGAAGGCATCCTTGGAATCGCGGTCGTTGCGGCGGAAGAGCAGCGACAGGATAAGCCGCGCCGAGGACGAGCCGACGGCGCTCGCCAGCAATTGCTCGGAAAAGCGGATGACATCCATGCTCGCCGGCTCCTTGCCGTGGAGCGAGACGTTCGCGTTCTTCTCGAAGGACTGGAAGGAGCGCTCCGTGCGCTCGACGCCGAGGTAACGCGAAATCGTGTCCTTGAGGTCGTTGACGGTGACGGCGGTGCGGAAGCGCCTGAGACTCGGCATCGGCCCGGCCTCTCGCGGCACGAAGATCGCCGCCTGGATGCGCTCCAGCGGCAGGGATGCGCGGGAGAGGGATCCAAGCACGAAGAACAGCGCGTTGACCGAGAGGCTCCACAGCACGCCATGGTTCAGCGGTTCGCCGACGGTGCCGAACAGCGCCTGCGGCCTCAGCGCGTCGAAGCCGAACAGCCCGTGCTGGAGGATGTCGGCGTTGGGATCGACGAGCGAAGGCAGGAGCAGCGTGTAGCCCCAGACGGCGATGCCGGCGACCATGCCGAGCGCCGCGCCCCGGCCATTGGCGCGGCGCCAGATCAGCCCGCCGATCAGCGCCGGCGCGAATTGCGCGATGGCCGCGAACGACATCAGGCCGATCGAGGACAGCCGCGCGCTGTCGGTGCTCTGGCGATAGTAGAGGAAGGCGATGAACAGCATGATGAAGATCGAGGCGCGGCGCACATTGAGGATCAGCGTCGACCAGTCCTCGTTTTCCGAAGCGCTGGTCTTGAGCACGCGGCGCACGAACAGTGGGATGACGAGATCGTTGGAGATCATGATCGACAGCGCGACGCTCTCGACGATCACCATCGCGGTCGCCGCCGAGAGGCCGCCGATGAAGGCGGCCATCGCGAGCACATCATGACCGCTGAGCAACGGCAGCGACAACACGTAGAGGTCGCTGCTGGTCTTGGCGCCGACCAGCGACAGGCCGGCAAAGGCGATCGGCAGCACGAACAGGTTGATCGCCACGAGGTAGAGCGGGAACACCCAGGTCGCCGTGCGCAGCTCCGCCTCGCTGCGGTTCTCGACGATGGTGACGTAGAACTGGCGCGGCAGCATCAGGATGGCAAAGCCGCTCAGGCCGGTCAGCACCAGCCAGGTGGCGAGGGAAGTGTTGTAGCTCATCGCCTGGCGCACCTGGCTGTTGGCGGCGAGTTTGGCGAACATGTCGCCGGGGCCGCCGAAGATCAGGAAGGTCACCATCAGGCCGATGGCGAGGAAGGCGGCGAGCTTGACCACGGTCTCGACCGCCACCGCCAGGACCAGCCCGTCCTGATGTTCGGTGGCGTCGGCGTGGCGGGTGCCGAACAGCACCGCGAAGAGCGCCAGCAACATCGCCACCACAAGCGAGATATCGCTGATGAACGGATCGAAGGAAGGCGGTGAGCCGGTATAGTGCTCGATCATCAGGCTGACCGAGCCGGAGATCGCCTTGAGCTGCAGCGCGATGTAGGGCACGGCGCCGATCGTCGCGATCAGCGTCGCGATCGCCGCGACGGTGAAGCTCTTGCCGTAGCGGGCGCCGAGAAGGTCGGCAATCGACGTGATCTTCTCGCTTTTCGCCAGCCGGACCAGGCGGTTGAGCAGCGGGAAGCCGAACACGAAGACCAGCACCGGGCCGGTATAGATGCCGAGGAATTCGAGGCCACGCTCGGACGAAAGGCCGACCGAGCCGAAGAAGGTCCAGGAGGTGCAGTAGATGGCGAGGCTCAGCGCATAGATGAACGGCCGCGCCCGCCCGAGCCCGGTGGCCGCCGCGCGCCGGTCGCCGACGCTGGCGATGGCGAAAAGCAGCGTCACATAGGCGATTGCGATGATGACGACGAACCAGCCTTGCACGGCCCGCACTTCCTCCCTGGCCGTTTTCCTCCTCCGGCCCCCAAGCAATTCCAGGAAAGGTGCCAAGCGGTTTTCCGTCGGGAATTGCGCAAGAACAAATATACCTGGAGCGGCTCGGCGGTTTCCGTCAAATGCTGAGCCGCTCTAGACGCAATCACAGCTTCAGCCGCGAGTCCATCGCCGCTTTCGGCGCATATGTGCTTGATGGCGCTGCGCAAACACAAACCGGTGCTTTCGCCTTTTTTCCGGTTTTGCAACCGGGGGTTTTTGTTATTGTGGACCCGGGTCGGCGCCGAAGGACACTGGTGAGGCGGCAGCGCGGCCCGTCAAGGAGGGTCGAATGCTGAAAGAATTCCAGGAATTCATTTCCAAGGGCAATGTGATGGACTTGGCCGTCGGCGTCATCATCGGCGCGGCCTTCTCCAAGATCGTCGATTCGCTGGTCAACGACATCATCATGCCCTTCATCGGTGCGCTCGGAGGGGTCGATTTTTCCAACTACTTCATCGGCCTGTCGCACAATGTGACCGCCACCAACCTGGTTGATGCGCGCAAGCAAGGCGCGGTTTTCGCCTATGGCAACTTCATCACGGTGGCGCTGAACTTCCTGATCCTCGCCTTCATCATCTTCCTGATGGTCAAGGCGGTGAACAACATGCGCAAGCGGCTCGAAGGCCAAAAGCCCGCGCCCGCCGCCGCGCCGCCGCCGGCCGACGTACAGCTCCTGACCGAAATCCGCGACCTGCTCGCCAAAAGATAACGCGGCGCTTGTATTCTGGACCAAAACCCCGGCCGCTCGCGGCCGGGGTTTTCTGTTACGGCATCTGCTAACCGCTCTTGGAGCGGAAACTGAATACGAAACGGAATTGCCATGACCTTGATCGAGACCCTGCGCACCGAGGCCCGCGCCGCGCCCGAAAGCGGCATCGTCGCCGTCATCAACCATGGCCGCCTGCGTGAAGGCTTGATCCCGCTCTGGGCCGGAGAGGGCGATCTGCCGACGCCTTCCTTCATCAGCGATGCCGCCGCCAAAGGGCTTGCCGACGGCGAGACGTTCTACACCTGGCAGAAGGGTATCCCCGCGCTCAGGCAGGCGCTCGCCCGCTACTATGCCCGGCACTTCGGCAAGACCTTCGCCGAGGAAGAGTTCATCGTCACCGGCTCTGGCATGCATGCCATCCAGCTGGCCATCGACGCGATCGCCGGCAGCGGCGACGAGGTGATCTACCTCTCGCCCGCCTGGCCGAATTTCGCCGCCGCCGCCGGCGTCGCGGGCGCGGTGCCAGTGCCGGTCACGCTCGACCAGTCCGGCAATGGCTGGTCCTGCGACGTCGACAAGATCGCTTCGGCGGTAACGTCACGGACGAAAGCGCTTTTCATCAACACGCCATCCAACCCGACCGGCTGGACCGCCGACAAGGAGACGCTTCAGGCGATTCTCGATCTTGCCCGCAGCAAGGGCCTCTGGATCATCGCCGACGAGATCTATTCGCTGTTCCATTACGGCCATGGCCGCGCGCCGTCTTTCCTCGACATCGCCAGCGCCGAGGACCGCATCCTCTTCGTCAACAGCTTTTCCAAGAACTGGGCGATGACCGGCTGGCGCGTCGGCTGGATCAAGACCCATCCGGCCCTGCAGCAGGTGTTCGAAAACCTGATCCAGTATTCGAACTCGGGCGTCGCCCAGTTCATGCAGCGCGGCGCGGTCGCCGCTCTCGACGAGGGTGATGGCTTCATTGCCGAGCAGGTGGAGCGCGCGCGAAAGGCGCGCGACCTCGTCTGCGACATCCTGGGTGCCACCGGCAAGGCGCGTTTTACCGTGCCGCAGGGCGCCTTCTATCTGTTCTTCAGGGTCGACGGCATCACCGATTCCCGTACCGCCGCCTTCGACATCGTCGACAACGCCAATGTCGGCCTGGCGCCCGGAACCGCCTTCGGCCCCGGCGGCGAGGCCTTCCTCAGGCTATGCTTCCACCGCCGCCTCGATCAGCTCGAGGAAGCGGCGCATCGCCTGGCGAAATGGATGAAGACGCTGTGAGAAAGGCGGCTTCAGCCGCCTGATTTCGGCACCAGAAGCGGAATGATCCGGTCGGTCTTGGCGACGGCCGGGCGACCGGCGGCGCCATAGGGAATGCCCAGCGCATCCCACGTTTCGACCAGCGCATCCTGCAATTCGGCGATCAGCGCATCCGAATGGAACGGCGTCGGCGTGATGCGCAGCCGCTCGGTGCCGCGCGGCACCGTCGGATAGTTGATCGGCTGGATGTAGATGCCATGCACGCCGAGCAGGCGGTCGCTG